>Ga0189278_10039_pt1 | contig 229298 bp, 207 predicted proteins | sample N26A9minimetaG_FD_130326 | JGI IMG/M metagenome (GOLD analysis project Ga0189278, IMG submission 130326) | Marine microbial communities from the Costa Rica Dome - N26 A9 mini metaG | ecosystem: Environmental > Aquatic > Marine > Oceanic > Photic zone | place: Costa Rica: the Eastern Pacific... | reverse complement strand
CGGCACGGGCGAACTGACCATCTACTCCGATGAAGACTTCTACATCGGTGGTAACGGTTCTGCGACCACGAGCTTTGCAGGCACCCTCGTCGACGCGACTGCGTTCTCCTCGACCACGGATGCCCTGATCGACTCCGGTTCCTTCGCGGTTGGCGATACACTGACGCTGACGGACGGTAACGGCTACGAGCTCGGCACCTTCGAAGTTGAAGCAGACAGCACCGTTGATGACCTGGAAAACTTCATCAACGACTTCAACGGCGTCTCGGCCAAGTTCGATGACGGCTCCGGTCGTATCACCATCACGTCGGAAACCGACCTGTCGCTGACCAGTGACAACACGGACTTCAACAGCTCCGGCTTTACCGCGGACACGGATGGCATCGTGATCGAAGCTATCTCCGACAGCGGGTTCGCAACGGATACGAACATCAACCGCGTCATAGACCGGTTGAACACCAGTCTGTCAAACCTGCGATCCCAGGCTTCCGAATTCGGTACCAACCTCTCGACTGTTGAGATCCGGCAAGACTTCACGAAGACCTTGATCAATACTCTGCAGGAAGGTGCAGGTCTTTTGACCCTTGCCGACACCAACGAGGAAGGTGCAAACCTGCTGGCCCTTCAGACCCGTCAGCAGCTTGCTTCCACCTCTCTGTCCTTCGCCTCCCAGGCGGACCAGACCGTGCTATCCCTCTTCTAATTCAAAGAGAATCAGTCGGACGCACGACTCACAGACAAGCATCAGAAACGGCGGGCCACTGGTCCGCCGTTTTCGTTTACGCCGTGAATTACTGTCTGAACCCGAAATTTTTTATCATTGAGAATCAACATCTTAAAAGAAACCTTTTGGTAACTTTTATTTACGGGACGTTAATACGTGCATCAGTGATTAACTTTCCATTTAGATTTACGGCAAAGGTGCATGCTCGACTTGGATTACCCGCATGTTGCCTTTGGCGAGACCTGAATAGGGAAAGCGGTGAAGTCTGATGCCTGATATTGTTCTCTCCAGTGCTGTCCGGGACAATCTCCTGTCGCTGAAACAGACGGCGGATTTGCAGTCGATCACGCAAACGCGCCTGGCAACGGGCCTGAAGGTCAACACGGCGCTCGACAACCCGAACTCCTATTTCACGGCACAATCCCTGAACGACCGCGCGAGTGATCTGTCCAACCTCTTGGACAACATGGGCCAGGCGGTTCAGACGATCCGGGCAGCGGACAAAGGCATCACGTCGATCACCAAACTGGTGGAATCGGCCAAGGCCATCGCGAACCAGGCCTTGCAGACCTCCAGTGAATACGAACGCAAGCTGTTCACCAGCCAGTACAACGATCTGCTCGAGCAGATCGAGGATATGGCACGGGACTCCAGCTACAAGGGCAAGAACCTTCTTGCCGGTGCCGGCAACGAGCTGGAAGTTATCTTCAACGAGGACAGCACCTCGAATCTGACCGTTAATCCGGTAGATTTTACAGACACTTCACTAGATGATGGTCTCAATCTGGATGACCTGGATGCCGGAGGCACCGGCACCTCCTCCTTCAACCTCTTCAGCGGCACCACCTCCATTTCCCTGTCAGGCCTGCAGGCGTCCTCGAACCTGACGGACCTCGCCGACTGGGCAACCGGCAACGTTGTCAGCATCACGGATTCCTCCGGCACCACCAACCTGACGGTGGGTACCGACATCACCACGGTGCAGGACTACGTGGACGCATTGAACGATCTGAACGGCGTTCACGCCACTTTTGACGAAGCCACGGACTCCATCACCATCACGTCCGGTCTCGACAACCCTCTCTATATCTCCAAGGACAACACCGGTGGTGGCGCAGCGACGGACGGTGGCGACACCGGCGGCACAACGACCACGATGACGGTGTCTCCTCTCAGTTCCACGGCAACGCTGGTCTCCTCCGGCGGCTTCCAGGCCGGCGACACGATCACGATCACCGACGGCAACGGCTTCGAGCCGGCCTCTCTGGAGATCGACGAAGAAACCACGGTCAGCGATCTCGTGACCTTCATCAACAACGTAAAGGGTCTGGATGCCACCTTCTCGGGCGGCAGCATCAGCCTTATCGGCGAAGTCTCTTTCGACATTTCCAGCAGCAACAGCGACTTCAACCGAACGACGCTCGGATCGACGACAGGAATCGTGTCACTGACGGCAGCGCCGTCCGAATTCAAGTCGGATACGGATATCGATCGAACGCTTCAGGCCATCAACGCGGCGCTCGACGAGCTTCGCAATGCGGCCCGTTCGATGGGTACGGCTCTTTCGACTGTGGAAATCCGGACCGATTTCACCCAAAATCTGATCAACACGCTGGAGGTTGGCGCTGGCCACCTAACTATTGCGGACATGAACGAAGAAGGTGCTAACATGCTGGCGCTGCAAACCCGTCAGCAGCTTTCTTCGACTGCTCTGTCTCTGGCCAACCAGGCAGATCAGAGCGTCTTGAGCCTGTTCGGTTAACACCGGCGGCAGTTATCATTAAGGTATCGGGGGCAAATCGTTAACGGTTTCGTTAACGTTTCACAGCGATACTTCTGCGTGGAGGTCACGGAATGGCGCTCAAGGTCGAGCTGAAACCGGGCGAGCGAATTATCATTGGGGAAAGCGTTATCACCAATGACAATCAACGCACTCGCCTCTTTATCGAAGGCCAGGCTCCCATTCTGCGAGAAAAGGATATTCTCACGCCGGCCACTGCGGATACACCAGCCAAACGGGTCTACCTGGCCGTTCAGCTGATGTATCTGTCAACTGACTTGGAGAAGATACAGGAGAGTTACTTCAGCCTCGTCAATGACATAGTGAAAGCCGCGCCGAGTACGATCCCTTTTGTCACCAGGATTAGTAACGCCATACTAACCGGCGCCTTCTATAAAGCACTGAAAGAAGCACGTAAGCTCATCGAGTACGAAGGGACGCTGATCAGTCATGTACAAACAGGCAGCGCAGGCTTACCAGAAAACAAGCCAGGTGGCGATGTCACCGAGGGAGCTGGAAGCGAATCTGCTGATGAAGGCCGCAGCCCGGCTTCAGTTGATCAAGGATGAATGGGCAAATTCCTCGCTTGCGGAAAAAGATGACGCCTTGGTGTACAACCGCAAGCTCTGGACAATTCTCGTGACGTCCGCGACCAGTCCTGAAAGCGAACTGCCTCAGGACATCAAGAACAACATCGCCTCGCTGGGCGTGTTCGTGTTCAAGCAGACCATGACAGTCATGACGACTGACGACGAAAACAAGCTCGATACCCTCATCAGCATCAATCGTTCGATTGCCGAGGGTCTGAGGTCCTGATCCCGGCGCGGCCGGTTCAAGAACAGCCTTGGAAAACACGATAGAAGATCAAGAAAGGCCGCCAGGGTAACCTCGGCGGCCTTTCTCTTGACTGCAACGTTCACCTGCCCTCCTCCAGCGGAAACGGAGGAAGCCTCCACCGGAGATCAGCGGGTCCTCAAGCTGCGGGCAGGATTTGCAGCCATGAGATATTCAGCACCGGCCCCGTGCGAGCCCGGCAATCCATTCAGAACCTCCGCGTTGGCCGGGCCTTGAAAGCCCAGCCTTCCGGAAGCCGGCCCTCACGGGACTACAGATTGCCGGCACTCATTTCCCGGGCGATATGATCGGCCTGACGGATGGCTAGGGCCACGATCGTCAGGGTCGGGTTTTCGGCAGCGCCCGTGGTGAACTGGGACCCGTCCGACACGAACAGATTGGCAATGTCGTGGGTTTGCCCCCAGCGGTTGACCACCCCGTCCCGCGGATTTTCTGACATCCGGTTGGTACCCAGATTGTGGGTAGACGGGTAAGGCGGCGTCGGGAAGGTCCGGGTCGCCCCGACGGCGTCGTAAATGGCCATCCCCTGCTTGTAGGCATGATTGCGCATTGCGACGTCGTTGGGATGATCATCGAAATGGACGTTCGCCACCGGCAGGCCAAAGCTGTCCTTCACATCATGATTGAGCGTGACGCGGTTGGTTTCCTGGGGCATGTCCTCACCGACGATCCACATGCCCGCCATGTTCTCGTAACCGTCGAGCGCACTTGTGAATTCCCGGCCCCACGCCCCCGGATCAAGAAACGCCGCCATGAACGGCAGTCCAAGAGCCAGGGTTTCAAGTTCATATCCGCCGACAAAGCCGCGGGACGGGTCGTGACGGGCTTCGTCCTGAATGATCCCCGCCATCGTTGTTCCACGCCACATCTTCACCGGCTGGTCGAAAATGGCATAGACCGAGCCTGTGGTATGGCGCATGTAATTGCGACCGACCTGGCCGGAGCTGTTGGCAAGACCGTCCGGGAACATGGAAGACGCTGAATTCAGCAACAGCCTCGGGCTTTCGAAGGAATTGCCGGCAACGCAGACGACACGGGCTTTCTGAAGCTGCAGATTGCCGTCCTTGTCGAAATATTCGACCCCGGTCACCTTGCCTGCATCGTCGTGCAGGATTCGTGCGACATGGGCCTGGTCGCGAACTTCCAGATTTCCGGTTGCCTCGCCCCGCGGAATATCCGTGTAGGCGGCGGACCACTTCGCTCCCCATTTGCAGCCCTGAAAACAGAAACCGGTCTGCTGGCAGGCAATACGCTCGTCATAGTCGGCCGAGTTGATGGCCATCCGGCCTGTATGGACTTCCTTGTAGCCGAGCGCCTTGGCGCCCTTTTCGAACACAAGGTAGTTGTTGTTGCCCGGCAGTCCGGCCCGCCCCCCTGTGCGCGTCACGCCCAGCTTTGTTTCGGCAAGCGTGTACCAGGGGTCCATTTCCTCCGCATCCAGCGGCCAATCGAGCAGATTGGCTCCCTGGACGTTGCCGTAGGACGTTTTTGCCTTCCACTCATGTGGCTGGAAGCGAATCGACGCCCCGGCCCAGTGAACGGTGGTCCCCCCGACGGCCTTGACGATCCAGGCCGGCAGGCCGGAAAAGTCCTTTGCAACCCGCCAGTCGCCAGACGTGGTTCTGGGGTCGACCCAGGCAAGCTGCCCGAAGCTTTCCCACTCGTCGTTGACATAATCATCCGGAAGATAGCGTCCGCCCGCCTCCAGAGCCACGACACTTACGCCCTTCTGCGCCAGCTCGTTGGCAAGCACACCGCCACCGGCGCCCGTTCCGATCACGACGACAACCGTGTCGTCATTCAGGTCAAATGGTGCAGCCATGGTTTCCTCCCTAAGGCTCAAAGCCAGTTGATGTCGTTGAAGCCCCGGTCGATGTAGCCGCCCAGTTCGTAGGAAGCTCCCTCGTAGCCAAACAGCGGCCAGACTGCTTTCTGATTGTAGAGACCCGTTACCAGTCCGCCCCTGACCTTTTGAAAGAACGGGCTGTCCTCCATGGACCGCAGCAGGTCCGCCCTGTCACGTTCCCAGCCGATCGCAAGATAGGAAGCATGCCCTCTCCCCTGGGCAGCTCCGTTCAGGGCCTCGATACCGGCCTCGATATCCTCGGCGTGGTCGGGCGTGTCATATCCCTTGACGGCAATGACATAGTATTCGTCGCCGACGTGGTCGTGCGGGTAGATGTCCCGCGCCATCTGCACCAGCGTCGCGAAACTGTCCGGCTTGAGTGCCGTCAGCTCCGTCGCCCAGGCGCCGTCCCTTGCTGCCAGAAACCCGGTCCCGGTGACGAAGGCAGCGCCTGCCGCCGTCGCCCGGGCCAAAAGCTGTCGTCTGGTCAGACCTCTCGGACTGTTCTCGGTTTTCATGCTCTCCTCCCGTTCAATTCAATTCATTCGTATCGACCGCCGCGCTGAAGCACCTCGATCTGATAGCCATCGGGATCCGCAACGAAGAAGAAGCGCGCTATGACGTCTCCCGCCGGTGCGAAATCGACCAGTTTTCTTGGATTGAGACCTGCTGCTTCGAAGCGTGCGTGTTCGCTGTCGAGGTCATCGACACTGAACGCCAGATGCCCATAGCCGTCGCCTAGGTCATAGGGCTCTGTCCGCCCCTTGTTGACGGTCAGTTCCAGCTCGAAGCCGGAGTCGCTGTTGCGCAGGTAAATCAGGGTAAATTCGGGAAAATCCAGACGATCCGCTACGGTCAGCCCGAATGCTTTTTCATAAAAGGAAAGAGACCTGTGCTCTTCCAGAACACGGATCATAGAATGTATTGCTTTCGCCACGCGTTACTCCGCTCTGCTTGTATTTGCATGACGGAAGCGTAGCGCGTGGCAACTATCGCCCGGGTAGTATGCTTATACTGCGAGCGGTAAAACTTGCGCTGCAGCGCAAAATGTCATTCAGCGGCAATCGAAGCCGCGTGCTGGTTCGACGAAATCTCGAGGAACTTCAGGCAGGCGCAACGCAACAGCGATGTGAAATTCTTCGGTTCACCGCGCAGTTCGATCACTTCTGAATGCAGCGTCGAGATGAAATGCGGTGTCGTCACCCCTTCCGATGCAGCAATCTGATCCAGAATTGCCCAGAAGGAATTTTCCAGTCGGATGCTCGTGCTCTGTCCGTTGAGCCGCAACCGCCGGGTCTGGCTGGCATAGCGTTCCGGATCCTGTCCGGCAAATACGTGACACATCGGCTCTCCCTCCCATGGTGTCGATCTTTACGCGGTATGCCGCGATCTGTTTTTTGAAAAGGGATAATGAAAAGAACGCGCCGTTGCCAAAGGCCCCGGCGGCAAACCGGTTGGAACTGGACACCAGAAGATATCCGTCGGGAAGAAAGGCAACCAGAAGAGTGTTTCCCCAAAGGGGGAATATTTCAAGGCCTTTCCCGGCCCTGACCGGCAGTCCAGGCAGCAGTGAGCGAAGACCGCCCGGGGAAAAGCCGGAAGTTCCGTGCGATCCTAGAGGTAATCGGACAGGGTCAGATTGAACACGATCGACGAGGCCCTGTAGGAAACCTCGATATTGGTCTGCAATTGCAGGATCTCGGCGGCGACCTGATCCTGGTCGATTCCCTCGATATCCGCGATCGTGCCTTCGTAGCTGCTCTTCATTTGCACGTGCCGGTCATCGGTCAGCGACACTGTCCGATGCGTGATGGCAATGTCCGTGGCAATGTCGGTGATCCCGGACTGATCGACACCTGGCGGCTGCAAGGTCGTGCGCAGGTTGGTCGACAGGGTATTGTAATACTCTTCGTCGATCGTCGAGCCGCCCGAAAAATCCGCGGCAATGAAAGCCGCAAGCGACTGGACCAGTTCCTGCAGCGGTGTTTCATTGGCCCGGACGCCGTAGCTCACCGTGAGATTACTGTCGATCACCGCGTTCTTGTCCGTGCGCGGATCGTCGGTGGCCGTGTTGCGGCCCGTATACCAGGCGACAGTCGTCGATCCGCCACCGATCAGCGCGGTTGCGCTGTCGAAGGGAGGTCCGTCGACCCGCTGCGGCTCTTCCCCGCCGAACGTCCTGAAGAACTCTTCTGCAGCCCATTCGTCCGACACGGCGCGAAGGGTTGTCTGAGCCTGGTGCTCGATCTCCGCTTCCAGGGCATCGCGCAGGTTCTGCGCCGTTTCCTCAAGATCGGCGCCGATCGCGAAGGTTCCGTCTTCAGCCGTGCTGTTTGCTGCCGTCAGCTCGATGGAGATCGTCTCGCTGTGATCAGGCGGCAGGGAGAATTCCACCGTGATGGTCTCGCCAAGTTCCGGCTGACCGGTGAACTGAACGTCGAAGCTGTCCGGGTCGGTGCCCGAAGGCCCGGTGATCGCGACGTTGGTCAGGGTCGAGGCAACCGATGCGATGTCGAAACCGAAATCATGTGCTCCATCTTCGGCAATGGTGAAGGTGGAATCCGTCGGCACGGGGCCGGCGTAGTTGGTTGTCAGTGCGGAGGTCGATGTGCGGCCATTGTTGCCGGCACCCAGATTTGCCTGGGAATACTCGCTCATGACTGTTTTCAGCCCGTCCCGGCCGTTCGCCCCTTCCAGAATGGCATCGATCTTGGCAACCGGGTCCTGAACGGCATCCGTGCCGCCAAAGACGTAAAATCCGGCGACTTCCGTGTTCAGAATGTTGAGCGCTTCGTTCAACAGCAGTTTGGCGCGGGACTGGGTCTGCGTCTGCCCGTCGTCCTGCAGCACGAAATCGTTGGTATCGAGCGCGGATTTCGCGTCCTGCCGGATATCCTCCAGACGCTCCAGCGACATGGTCGAGGTCTGGAGGTGCAAGTTGGCAATGGTGATGGTGTCCTGGTAGCTCTCTATCATGCTGACTTTCTGTGTCAGCTGAATGTCCAGAAGCCGGCGGTCGCCTACTTCGCCGTATGTGGTACCGACCTTGCCTCTGGCGAGCTGGGTTGTCTTGCTTGCCAGCAGATCGTTGAGCTCGCCGAGCTGGCGGGTCAGGTAAGTCCGGGAGGTGGTGATATTCGAAACTGCCATAACGCACCCAACCTTAAACGATGTTCAGGAGCTCTTCGAAGAGATCCTTGATGGTCTGCATGACGCGGGCATTGGCCGCATAGGCGTTTTCCAACTGAACCATGAAGGCCAGTTCGGCGTCGAGATCGACCGAGTAGCTCTGCTCGTAACGAATGGCGAGGTTCATGGTCAGCGCTTCCTTGGAATCCGCATATGTGGCTGCGTCTTCCGCCTGGTTGCCCTGAAACGCGACGGTCTGGTTGACAAAGCCCAGCAGCGTTCCCTGGAACGGTGTCGACGCGCTGCCGATACCCGAGCCCGGGTCATAGTGTTTCGTGCCGACGCTGAGGGCATCCGACAGGAACTGCGCACGCGCAGGATCGTTGGTCGTGTTCGGTGTCGGCGTGGTCTGATAGTTCACCAGAAGCGCGCTATCGGCCAGAAGATCCGGATTAACGCTGATTCCGGAGGCATAACCGAGCCGCTGGCCACCGCCTTCAAGCGCATCGGTGAAGAGGTCCGTCCCAGCCCGCTGGTCAACGAAGATCGCAAGTCCCAATCCCTGATCGGAATTCGCCGTCACGGTGACATTCGCACTCAGGCTTTCAACGCTGGTCGGCGCCGTGTTGTCGCCGAGAACCCGAAGGTTGTCCGACCCGTCATTGCTGACAAGAAGACCGGTGCCGGCAAGTGCTGCGGTGATGTTGGTGATATAGGTTGCCGGAACACCGCTGGAAATGTCGATACCGAAGACCGTGTCACCCGGATTTGCCGTAGCGGAGTTGTCCAGCGGCAGCAGGGCGGGATCGTCCACGGCCACGAGAGTGACTGTCTGCGGATTGCCGCTGCTGTCGGTGTAATCCAGCGTGATCGTGTTGCCCGGCTGAAGCGCGGACACATCGAGATCGAAACCGCTGTCCAGACCGACGGTCGCAGCTGTGCTTTCAACATTCACATTGGAAAAGGCAAGTGACAGTTCGGCAGCAATCGTGTCGAGCTGCGTCTGCGCCTCGACCAGGATATCATCGCGCAGTTCAGCAGTTGCCTGTATCGAACCAGATTTCGACGACGCGATGAGATCGAACTGGGTGCCGCCTGGCGTTCTCACCATCACCGAGTTGCCTGTCTGGCCCGGCTGCAGCAGATGCGTGGCATCGAAGGTTAGCGTCGATGCCTGGCCGTCTGCGTAAAGCTGGTCGCCGCTGGCGGTGCGGATGGAAATTGAATTGTTGTCGTTCTTTGTGACGTCGATATCGATATAACCGGACAACTGCTCAATCAGCCGGTCGCGCTCGTCTTCCATGTCGGCGGTCGAAACACCGGATTGGGTCGCGTTCTGGATCGCCTCGTCAATGTCCTCGATGCTTGAGAGCAGGCCATTCACGCTATCTGTCTGGGAAGCCAGTGCGTTGTCCGCTTCCTGGCGCAGGTCCGCGATCTGCTCATAGGATGAGTTGATTTCGCGCGCAAAAGCTTCGGCGGCCGAAACCACGTCCTTTTGAACGGCATAGTTGCCCGGATCATTCACCAGGCCGGCAAGTGCTGCAGAAAGATTGCCTGCAAGGGACGACAACGAACTCTTGTCGTCGATCGTGCCGAAAATATCGTCCAGACGGTCGGTAAAATCCGCAATCTGCCGGGAGTAGCTGGTGTCGGCGAGAGAGTTGAAATAGTCGGACTGGATCTGCTCGTTGACAATCCGGCGCACTTCCGTCGCATTCATTCCGGCAACGTTGCCGTTGCCGTCGAAGTAGACATTCGCCGAAATTATTTTTTTCGAATAGCCGGCCGTATCCGCGTTCGCAATGTTGGACGCGGTGACGTCCAGCTGACGCTGATTGTAGGTGATTCCGAAAACCGCGGTATTCAGGGCACTTGTAAGACCCATGGCGGCTTCTCCTTCCTTATACGCGACCAGGCCAGGTGGTCGGCGGGTCAGTGCCCCGCCGGCCTAGGCGGTGTTACCGGACCATATTCAGGGCATCGTCGAGCATTTCGTCTGCTGAGGTGACGATCCGCGAGTTTGCCGAATAGGCCTGCTGGGTGATGATCAGTTTGGAAAACTCGTCCGCGATATCGGCGTTGGAGAGTTCCAGCTTCTTGGCCAGGATCTGCCCGCCACCGGAAAGATCCGCGTCTCCCGATCCGGCCGTTGCCGCAAACGCGGCACCGTCAACGCGCTGCAGGTCCTGCTCGGCCTCGAACGTCGCAAGCGGGATCTGGTAAACTGGACGCTGCTGGTTGTTGGAATAGCTGGCAATGACACGGCCGGAAGCGTCTACAGCCACCCCGATCAGCTCACCTGCAGGATAGCCATCCGGATCCAGCGACACGGAGCTGGCCCTGCCGTCCTTGTCGGAATACTGGGTCAGGGAGCCGTCGGCAAAGGAGAACTCGACGTCCGTTGCCGTCGTGCCGCCGATGGTCAGCGACGAGATTGTAAAGCCGTCGCCCGTACCGTTCACTGCGGAACCGGCCATGGCACCAGCGGTCAGGGTCGTCATCTCGCCGGTATCGTCGAACTGGACGGTACCAACATCATACCAGGCATCGGTCGCATCGCCGCCAGTACCGATATACATCGACCAGGCGTCCTCAACGATGGGCGGGCCAGCATCGTAGTTCGCGGTCTTGGCATAACGGATTTCGACGTTCATCGCCGTACCGTTCTGATTGTAGATCGTTGTGGATCCGCCGGAAATGGAGCTGTTCAGGAAGTCAGTTTCATCTGCAACGGCAACGTTACCGGCACCCACCGAAGCGTTCAAGAGGGCAGTGGTTTCATCCGTGCCATCATAGTCGGTAGTCGCGGGAACTCGTGGCAGGTTGGCCTGGTAGTCCACAGTCGTGGTTGCGGATGCCGCCAGCGGCTGGTTCTCGATCTGGATTACGGCCGGATTGTCGCCGATCGCATTTCCGGTGTTCGGGTCCAGCGGGAAGCCCTGCAGATAGTAGCCGGAGCTGTTGATCAGATAACCTTCCTTGTCGCGCTCGAAATCACCGGCGCGGGTGTAGTAGGTCTCATCTGCGAAGGTGGTCGAGCCATCGACCACGTCGGACGCCTTGGTCACGACGAAATAGCCTGCGCCGTTGATGGCCATGTAGGTATCGACGTCGACCGACGTGATATCACCCTGCACGGTGTTGGTGGCGCGGGATGTGGCGAAGGTGGTTCCGGAAACCTGCTGGGCCTGCTTGGCCCCACCCCCGGAAACCAGATCCGAAAAGGTCGTGTCGAGCCGTTTGTAACCGGTCGTCTGCGAGTTTGCGACGTTACCGGAAATATTCTCCAGAGCCGTAGCCTGCGCAGCCAGTCCGGAGACAGCCGAGTTGATAGCCCCATAAATACCCATTTGCGGTCCTCTTTATAGATCGGGCACTGCGACGCGGGCTTACGCCCATAATCGGCCTTCCCCCGCAAAGGCCGTGCCAGTTTGACAAGGACATAATTTATCGTTTTTTTTCATAAGCTTAGGGAATTTTCCTTTTCCAGAAGCGGAAAAAAGAACCCGGCAGGTCACGACCCGACAGGCAAAAACTTCCGCTTTGGCCGGTGGCAGATGTTCAAAATTGCCGTGCGCCGGCACTCCTGCCTTTTACGGGCTTGCACAGCCGCGCGCGGCCTGCCACCTTGCGGCCAACCTAGGAAAAACGGACGGCCAAATGCGCTTTGAAGGAACTGAGAGCTATATTGCCACGGAAGACCTGAGGGTCGCGGTCAACGCCGCAGTCGCCCTGGAGAGGCCGTTGCTGATCAAGGGTGAACCCGGCACCGGCAAGACCGTGCTCGCCGAACAGGTTGCGGTCGCCCTGAAAGCCCCGCTGATCGAATGGCATGTCAAATCCACCACCAAGGCTCAGCAGGGCCTTTATGAATATGACGCCGTTTCGCGCTTGCGCGACAGCCAGCTTGGTGACGAGCGCGTCAAGGACATCAACAACTACATCCGCAAGGGCAAGCTCTGGGAAGCATTCGACGCTGAAGAGCGGCCGGTTCTGCTGATTGACGAAGTCGACAAGGCCGATATCGAGTTTCCGAACGATCTTCTCCTGGAACTCGACCGCATGGAGTTCCACGTCTACGAGACCGGTGAAACCGTCCGTGCAAAGCAGCGCCCGGTGGTCATCATCACATCAAACAACGAGAAGGACCTGCCCGACGCCTTCCTGCGCCGGTGCTTCTTCCATTTCATCAAGTTCCCCGATGCCGATACCATGGCGGAAATCGTTGAAGTGCATTTTCCCGGCATCAAGCAACGGCTCCTGTCGGAGGCACTGCGCCTCTTCTATGACGTACGCGACGTCCCCGGACTGAAGAAGAAGCCCTCTACCTCGGAGCTGATCGACTGGATCAAGCTGCTGCTGAACGAAGACATCGATCCTGAAACCCTTCGTCAACAAGATAGCTCCAAACTGATACCACCGCTGCATGGCGCGCTGTTGAAGAACGAACAGGACGTGCACCTGTTCGAACGCCTGGCATTCATGGCGCGGCGGGAACGGTCCTGAAGATCCGGGCCTGCCTCAACGTGAAAGCTGGCCGAGGCTGAGCGCCGGGCGGCTGACCGGGCGAAACGTGATCTTCGGGTCGGGGTGACAAGGAGACTGACTTGGTGAAACAGGCCACCGCTCTTCTGATGCTGGCGATGCTCACGCTGCCGATGGCGGCGAGCGGGCCTGTTCTCGCACAAGTGCCTCCCGAAAAGGACGCAGGCTGGCAAAGCGATGTCGGCGGACTGCGCCATTTCACCGGCCTGCGCTGCCCCGACATGATCGGCGATTACTACCGCATCAAGGTGATGGAGGGTGATGCCGTCAGCCAGGCGGGATGCATCTACACCGGCCGCGACGGCATTACCGCTGTCCTGCGCAAGCACCTGCAGGGCACCGGCCGCCGCGAAGCGCTGACATTTTCCCGCAATTACAAGGCAGCCGGATTCGAACCGATCAAGCTGACGGGCGCTGCCGCCTCCGGCATCTCCTTCCGGACCCGCAACTGGACGCCGACAAGCCTGTGCGAAACGATGTGGTACTTTTCCGGTGCCACATCGGACTATACATTGTGGCTGTCCTACACGCTGCCGACTCAGGAAGTGGAGATCGGACCGGCAGTAACCGCCTTCACCATGGCGCTTGCCAACCAGAACTGACCGGCAGCCCGGCTTTTGACCCGCCGGCACACTTTCCACTTTCAAGGAACCAGGAAAGACAATGCGGCTCCTTTTGTTCAGACACGCTAAATCAGACTGGGGCGACGCGAACCTGGCCGACATCGACCGGCCTCTGAACAGCCGCGGCAAGACCGCCTCCGTCAAGATGGCCCGTTACATGAAGGAACAGGGCCTGCAGCCCAACCAGATCCTGTGCTCTACTGCACAGAGGACCCGGGAAACCCTGGCCCGCCTTCTACCTACCCTCACACAGGAAACACAGATCCACCTGGTGTCCGACCTCTACCAGCAAAGCGAAGACGACTATGTCGGGCTGATCCGCCGCTATGGTGGCCGGGCCCAGAACCTCATGGTCATTGGCCATAACCCGGCAACCGAGGATACGGCGTTGAGCCTCAGCGGCACGGCATCCAGCGACGCGATGGCCGATATTCAGGAAAAGTTTCCGACTGGCGCTCTTGCCGTGATCGATTTCGACATTGCCGATTGGTCGGAGCTGCAGCCGAAGACCGGCCATCTGGAACGTTTCGTCAAACCACGGGACCTGAAGGAAGACCTCGACTAGAGCATCAGCCGAGTCCCGGATTGTACTTGTTCCCGCCTGCGCCTACATGAACGCGCTGGAGGCCCTTGTGAACCCATTGACGACACTTGCAGAAGAAACCCGGCTGACACTGGCCAATCTTGCCGATGCGGCAACCGATCTGGCAGTGCCGAGCGTCCGGCTGGGCGTGACCGGACTTGCGCGCGCAGGCAAGACCGTCTTTCTGACCGCGCTGGTGCACAACCTCGTTCATGGTGGCCGCCTGCCGCTCTTCAGCGCCGCTTCCGGGCACAGAATGACCGGCGCAAGGCTTCAGCCGCAACCTGACGACGCCGTGCCGCGCTTCGACTATGAAGCGCACGTGCGTGCCCTGGTGAGTGAGCGTATCTGGCCGGAATCGACCCGTCAGGTCTCCGAGCTGCGCCTGACCATCGACTATGAGAGCGCCTCCTACTTCCACCGCAAGCTTGGTCCAGGCCGCCTTCATCTCGACCTGATCGATTATCCCGGCGAGTGGTTGCTGGATCTGCCGCTTCTCGGCAAGGACTTTGCCACCTTCTCCGCCGAGGCAATGCGGCGCGCCCGGGCGGAAAACCGGGCGGAGATCGCCGCGCCGTTTCTGAAGATCCTGGCAGCTACGGATGCGAACGCGGAGGAAAGCGAACCGGCGGCACAAGAGCTGGCGGCAAATTTCAAAACTTATCTGGCTGCCTGCAGAGCCGACGCCCACGCCCTGTCCATGCTTCCCCCGGGACGCTTCCTGATGCCCGGGGATCTCGACGGCTCCCCGGCCCTGACCTTCGCACCGCTGGACATTCCGGCAGACGCCGCCCCGGCCAAGACAGGCACGTTGCGGGCGATGATGGAGCGGCGATACGAGGCCTACAAGACCCACGTTGTGCGTCCGTTCTTCCGCAATCACTTCGCGCGCCTCGACCGCCAGATCGTGCTGGTCGATGTCCTTCATGCCCTGAACGCAGGGCCGCATGCGATTGCCGATCTGGAAACCGCCCTCACCGAAGTTCTCGGAGCTTTCCGTCCGGGCAAACGCAGCTGGCTGTCCTCCATCCTGTCGCGACGGATCGACCGCATCCTGTTCGCGGCGACCAAGGCAGACCACCTGCACAGATCGGATCACGACCGACTGGAGCTGATCCTGAAGAGACTGGTTGCCCGAGCAGAAGAGAAGGCAACATTCAAGGGTGCGGAGGTCGAAGTGCTGGCCATGGCCGCGGTCCGTGCGACGCGTGAGGCAACGGTCAAACATCGCGGCGAAGCTCTGCCTGCGATCCTTGGAACACCGTTGCCGGGCGAACGGCTGAACGGTGACACCTACGACGGAAAAACCGAAATCGCCATGTTTCCCGGTGACTTGCCGGACGACCCTGAATCACTTTTTGGACAAGCTGACTCAGTTTCTGAAGCACTTCGAGCAAGCTTTCAAACCGCTCAGGCAGACCTTCAGTTCCTGAGGTTCCGGCCGCCGGAACTCGACAAGACCGCAGAAGGCCTGACTTTGTCTCTGCCGCATATCCGGCTTGACCGCGCCCTGGAATTCCTGATCGGAGATCGCCTGGCATGACCGGTTCCCAGCCCCCGTCCAATCGCAAACCGACCGCCTTCCGTCTCGATGATTCCAAGGTGCGGATGACCGATGACGAAACAAGGATGCCCTCGGCCGGCGAAGCCCTGGTCACCCAGGCCTTCATTGACGACGAGGAACCTCGCCTTCCCCGCGCCGCCAGCACTCCCAGATCCGGATTTCGGTTCGGCAAGTGGCTGATGATCGGCCTGTCCGGCCTCGTCTCGCTGGCTGTCGGCCTTGCGGTCGACAGCCTGATACGGGATCTCTTTGCCCGGACCGACTGGCTGGGATGGCTGGGTGTGGCTCTTGCCGTTCTGGCGGCGCTTGGTCTGCTCGGCCTGGTCATTCGCGAGATCGCGGGCCTCATGCGCCTCGGCCGAATAGACCACCTGCGGGATCGGCTGCAGAGCGCGGCCGAAGCAGATGACGCGAAGGCGGCATCAGTCGGCCTGAAGGAACTGCTCACACTCTACAAGGACCGTCCCGAAACGGCCCAGGGCCGCAAGGCGCTGGCAGGGCATATGCGGGAAGTCATCGACGGCCGGGATCTGGTGAAACTGGCCGAACGCGATCTGCTCAGCCCGCTCGACCTGGAAGCCCGGCGCATCGTGATGAACAGTGCAAAGCGCGTTTCCATCGTCACGGCCGTCAGCCCACGGGCACTGGTCGATCTGCTGGCGGTCCTGTTCGAGAACCTGCGCACGATCCGGCGCCTGTCCGCCCTTTACGGCGGGAGACCCGGCACACTCGGCTTCCTGCGCCTCGCAAAACACGTCATGGCACACCTTGCAGTGACCGGCGGCATGGCAGCAGGCGACAGCCTTGCCTCGCAGGTGCTGGGTCACGGTCTGGCGGCTCGACTTTCCGCCCGCCTGGGCGAAGGCGTGGTCAATGGACTGCTCACGGCCCGCATCGGCATTGCAGCAATTGCAGTCTGCAGGCCGGCACCGTTCGTGGCCGGCACTGGACCGACCATCTCGGACTTCATGGGTGAGCTTGTCTCTTTTGCCAAAAAAGAAGATCCGGCCGACAAGTCTTAAAGTTTAGATTTCAAATAATACACGGCATGGTTACACGCACAACGCAACCAAATCGATTGCTATTTCTACCGATGACACATAAACGTTTCATTCGTTAAGGTTTCTGCGGACGAGCAGTGGCGTCTTCCTCGGAATACAACAATAATAGCCAGGTGAGACGTTAACTTGTGTAGCGACAGGCCGTTGCCAATCCAGACGAAATCCGCCCTTCAGCATCGCCGCCAACTCAAGGCTTTTCTGCTTTGCAGTTGCGCCCTGGTTTTGCTTGGTCCGGAAAAAGGCCTTGCCGGTGACATTACCATCGGCTCAGGCACCACGGTCACCACAACACAGACGCTGACGGACGTTGGCGATACCGGAACAGTCGAGAGCGGCGGCACCATCGAGGTTACCGATCAGGATGGCCTGGTTCTGGACAACGACGACCAGACAGCAACCAACAACGGCACCATCCGCGTCACCAAGACAACCATTGGCACACCTAATTTTGCCGGTATTGGGTCGAACGAAGACGACGCCACCGTTCACAACAACGGGTCCATAACCACTACCGGCAGCCGTGCCTTCGGCATTGCCGGTGACGGGGACGACTTCACGGTCACCAACTCGGGTACCATCACCACAACGAGCAAGGAATCCGATGCAATCTTGTCGCTTGGTGCGGACACGGACATCACCAACTCCGGCACGATTTCCACCACTGGTGAAGCTGCCTATGGCATCAATGCCGAGGGCGACCGTCCGACTGTCTTGAACTCAGGCACGATCACCACGACAGGTGACGACGCCTATGCGATCGACACCGATGAAGACGACGCGAAGGTAACCAACACCGGAACGATTACAACGACTGGAGAGGACGCAGACGGCTTTGACAGCGACGGTGACGATGTCATCCTGATCAATACCGGTACGATGACCATGTCCGGTACGCTGGCAGACGGCATCGACAATGACGGTGACCGCGCCGCGATCACCAACTCGGGCACGATTACTGTTTCTGGGGAAGACGCCAACCCGATCGAATCCAATGGCGATGACGTCACCATATCCAACAGCGGCACGCTACGTAACACTGGCACGATTTCCGGAGATCATGACGATGTCGGACATGGCATTGCCGTTGACGGCGACAATGTCACGATCACCAATTCCGGCGAGATCTACAGCAGCAACGGGTCCTCGATCTATGTCGATGGTTCTGATGCAACCGTTACCCTGAACAATGGCACCATACTTCAGGGTGTTCTGACCTTTACCGATCCGACCACCGCAACCCTGAACTACGCGGCCGGGCGAACGGCGATCCTGACCTTCAGCGGCATCCCGGGAACGCTGACGACGGCAGGCCTCACTTCAGCGACCAACGGCAACACGATCACCATCCTCAATCCGGACGATTTCCGGCTGGACACGGTTGCCCAGACCTTCAACACCATGACGCGCGCTGTCACCGGCAGCCTTGAACAGCAGATGGACCTCAATCGACTGGGCGGCACGTCCTTCGTCGCAACCAACGGTCCGGCTCCGGAAGAGCAAAACGCCACCGCGCTTTGGGTCACGCCTCTTGGCGGTGTTCTTTCCAGGCAAGGCAGCGACGGGTTCGACCATACATTCGGCGGCATCACTGCCGGGGCTGAGAAGACATTCGCCGAAGGGCTTGCCGCCGGTGTTGCCGGTGGTTTCACCATCGGCAGGACGACCAGCGACGGCGACATTCACTCGGCCTCCAGCTACAGCATCCACGCCGGTGGCTATCTCAGCCGCTCCTGGCAGGCGACCTTTGCTCAATTCAGCCTTCTCGGCGGCTACCTGAAGAGCGATGAAGAGGTCACCGTCCTCAACAACATGGTTGTCGGTGGCCTGCAGGACCTTTCCATCGACTACGACTATGTCTACGTCACGCCCTCCGCGCGCCTCGGCCATGCCTTCGCCCTGAGTGAGGGTACGCTGACACCCAGCGCTCGAGTGCGCTACTCGGGTCTCTGGCAAACGGGCGACGCCGATGAAAGCGCCACCGGCCTTTCGGTTTCCGGCCGGTCGCTGCACGTTCTGGAACTGCGCGCGCAGGCGACCTACGATCATGCCCCCATCGTCCAGAATGGCGGCACGCTCTATCTCAGTGCGAATGCGGGTATCGACGGCATCTTCACGCTAAACGACAGTGTCGACGGCACCCTGCAGGGAGCTGCCTTGAACCTGTCCGTCGACGACGACGACGATGCGGTGCTCCGCGGATTTGCGGCAGCCGATGCCGTGTGGCAGGTCAATGACGGCACGAAATTTCTCGCCGGAATAGAAGGCGGTTACGACAGCGCCGACACACTATCCGCATCGGTTCGCCTGGGCGCCAAGATCAGTTTTTGAGGACTTGGGAAAGCCCCCTTCCCTCAAACGCCGTTCCGATGCTGGCCTCCACATCGTCGTGAAACCTGTTAGTCTGTCCCTTGGTCCGGATGGGCCGCGAAGCTTGCGCGAGAAAAACGGTCGTTGGGGTCTGGCAATTCGATGAAAACCGAAGAAACGTCAATTGAAGGCGTGATTGTCCATGACCTGGTTTCGCACATCGATGATCGCGGCAGTTTCACCGAAATCTACCGGGAGACCTGGCTCACCGGGTTCAAGTCGATCCAGTGGAACATCGTCACCTCGAAAGAAGACACATTGCGCGGTGTTCACGTGCACAAGGATCACTACGATTATCTGATGGTCCTGTCCGGAAAGATGCTGCTTGGTCTGCATGACATACGCCGCGATAGCCCAACCATTGGAACCTCTAAGTTTCTCGATCTTTCAGCGGAAAACAGACGAGCTGTTTCAATTCCGCCGGGGGTTTGCCACGGATTTTATTTTCCGCAAGCCGCGACGCATCTTTATTCCGTTTCCACCTACTTCGACCCAGCTGACGATTTAGGCTGCAAGTTCGATTGTCCGGAACTGAACCTGTCTTGGCCAACGAAGGACCCTGTCCTTTCCAATAGAGACAGAACAGCCGACAACTATGCGCAGATGCTTGATAAATTCTATGCGGGCGCCAATGCCTGATTACGCGGTCACCTGCAATTTCACATCACCGGCTGTTGGACACAGCCATGACTGATATCGGTCTGGTTGGCTTTGGCAGGTGGGGAAAGCTCATCTTTCGCGATCTGCGCAGCTTGGGTGTAGACGTGCATGTGGCGGTGCCCGGTTCGGACAGCCAGCGCGCAGCCCGGGAGGCCGGAGCCGTTTCGGTGTGCGATAGCGCTGCCAAGCTTCCTGACTGCGCGGGATATGTCGTTGCGCCACCAACAGTGCTTCACGCGGCCTGCATCGACGCACTTGCACCGCGGAACCGGCCGATCTTCTGCGAGAAACCGGTCACCAACGACGCACAGGCAGCGCAAAGACTTGCCGATACGCTGCACGAACGTCTCTTCGTCATGGACAAGTGGCGCTATCATCCCGGCATTTTGAAACTTGCGGAACTGGCAAAATCCGGCACCCTGGGCCAGATCGAAGCGGTGCGCACCTATCGGCTCGGCTGGGGCAATCCTCACAAGGATGTCGACAGCCTCTGGATCCTGATGCCGCATGATCTTTCGATCGCGCTCGAAATCCTGGGAACATTGCCCAAGGCTCATTCGGCGATCACCCAGATCCCGGGCCTGGGTGGTGAAGACCTGATTGCTCGTCTTCAAAACGATGGAGAACCGCTGACCGTCACCATGGAGATCTCATCCCTCCATCCGGCCCCAAAACGCTCCGCCGTCGTAATCGGCAGCAAGGCGGTGGCCCAACTGGCGTCATCCTATGACGATCGCGTTCTCCTTGCCTCGAGAGATCAAGGCCAGAAGCCTCAGGAAATCGAGGTTGGCACGAAAATGCCTCTTCTGGCCGAACTGGAAGCATTCGTCGCGCATCTGGAAGGGGGGCCTGCTCCAAAGTCCTCGGCTGCAGAAGGCGCATTGATCGTCAGGCGCATTGCCGAACTCAGAGCACTCGCAGGATTGCCGTGACCCATCCGCGCTTCACCGTCCTGCTACCGGTCAACAGACCACCCGCGCTTCTGCCTTTCGCCGTCAAAAGTGTTCTGGGCCAGTCCCTGCAAGAGTTCGAACTGTTCATCGTTTGTGACGGCGCCCCCCAAGAGACCGTGCAGAAAGCGGAGAAGCTGGCAGGGCGTGACGAGAGGATCCGTGTTTTTTCCTTCCCGAAGGGAGAAAGGCACGGCGAAGCTCATCGGGACACGGCTCTCAAGCAGGCAAACGGCAAATTTGTTGCCCAGATCGGCGATGACGACATCTGGTTTCCCGAACATCTGTCGGAACTGGGCCGCCTGCTGCAAACCTGCGACTTCGGTAATCTGCTTCAGGCTGAAATTCTGCCTGACGGGACGTTCACGGTTCATATCGGAGACCTGTCGGACGCGGACATGCGCCGCAAGATGCTGGAGACGCGTTGGAACTTCTTCGGCCCGTCGACGGTTGGCTATTCCCTTGAGGCCTATCGGTCTCTGGATGTCGGCTGGAGCCCGGCACCACCTGACTTCTGGACCGACCTCTTCATGTGGCGGAAGTTCCTGGCACGCCCGGACTTCACCTTTGCAACACGGCCCACGGTTCAATGCATCAAGCCTTCCGCCGTGCACCGTCAGGACATGTCGCTTGCCGAGAGGCAGGGTGAAATGATGGCGCTGATGCAAAGGTTTGCCGATCCGGCGGAAAGGCAGGATTTCCAGACCAGCTGCAATGAAATGCTGATCAGCCATCTCAGGTCCGAAAGCCGGCAGCACGCGGACAACGCGGCCCGGCAGACGCAAACGATTTCCGCCCAGCAGGGGAAGATCCGAGAATTGCAGGCCGAACTCGACCTGCAGAAACGCCGTTACGACGCAATCCTCGCCTCGTCTTCCTGGAAGATGACGGCGCCCTTTCGCAAAAGTGGCAAGCTGCTTCGCAAACTCCTGTCGAAGCGTCCTTTTTGACCCCTCGACAGGCAACTGCCGGGAACTTACCTTTCGCACATGTTCATTACCTTCTTCACCGAACTGAAATCGGCCGGCATCCCGGTCTCGCTCCGCGAATATCTGACGCTGATGGAAGCGTTGGATAAGGATCTGGCGGAAAAGAGCGTCGAGGATTTCTACTATCTCGCCCGGCTCACGCTGGTGAAGGACGAGAGCAACCTGGACAAGTTCGACCGCGTCTTCGGCCACGTCTTCAAGGGGCTCGACCTCATGAGCGAGGTTGCCACCACCGAGATACCGGAGGAATGGCTGCGCCGCCTGGCGGAAAAGCACCTCAGTGAAGAGGAAAAGGCCCAGATCGAGGCACTCGGCGGCTTTGAAAAGCTGATGGAGACCCTGCGCGAACGCCTCAAGGAGCAGCAAAAGCGCCACCAGGGCGGCAACAAATGGATCGGGACAGCCGGCACGTCGCCGTTCGGTGCCTATGGCTACAATCCGGAAGGTGTGCGCATCGGCCAGCACGAAAGCCGGCACCGTCGTGCGGTCAAGGTCTGGGACAAGCGCGAATTCAAGGATCTCGACGACACCCAGTTGCTAGGCACCCGCAACATCCAGGTCGCCCTCAAGCGACTGCGCAACTTCGCACGAACGGGCGCTGCTGAAGAACTGGACCTCGACGACACCATCCGTGCAACAGCCCACAAGGGCCTTCTGGACATCAAGATGCGGCCGGAACGCCACAACGCGGTCAAGGTGCTGTTGTTCTTCGATATCGGCGGGTCGATGGACGATCATATCCGGGTCTGTGAGGAGCTGTTTTCAGCCGCACGTTCCGAATTCAAGGTGATGGAACACTTCTACTTCCACAATTGCCTTTACGAGTATGTCTGGAAGGAAAACCGCCGCCGCCATACCGAGCGCATGCCGACGATGGACGTGCTGCACAAGTACCCTGCAGACTACAAGATCATCTTTGTCGGCGATGCGTCCATGAGCCCCTACGAGATTGCCTATGCCGGCGGCTCGGTAGAGCACTGGAACGAGGAAGCCGGAGCCGACTGGATGCAGCGGATCACCGGGCTTTACAAGAGTGCGGTCTGGCTGAACCCGGTTCGGCAGGAACACTGGCACTACACACATTCCATCCAGATGTTGAACGAACTGATGGAAGGCCGCATGTTTCCCATGACGGTCGAAGGCCTGACGGATGCCATGAAGGAACTGGCCAGGTAGATCTTCCGCACACAAAGCGCAGAAAGGGATGAAATGGAACCGACCCCGAAACCCGAGCACCCTTTCTCGCAACCTGTTTCCCATGCAACCACGACCGGCATGTCCGGCGGGGGATTTTACAACGCCAACTCGGCTGCCCAATGGTCTGCCATCGAACAGATATTGCCACTCGTTGAAGAGGCGATTGCGAACCTGCCGGTTAAGGGTACCGGCCCCGTCGGCATTGCCGATTACGGCTGCTCGGAGGGCCGCAATTCTGTTGCGGTCATGAAACACGCCCTCCCGGCATTGCTTGCGCGCACTGAACGGCCAATCCAGACCATCCATTCAGACCTTCCCACAAACGACTTTTCTGAACTTTTCCGCAGCCTCAGACCGGATGGCGGCTCGGTCTTCGGGTCTGACAGGATTTACTCGGCCGCGATCGGTGGCTCGATGTACGATCAGCTCTGCCCGCCGCAGAGCTTGCACCTTGCCACCACCTTCAACGCCATCGGCTTTCTCTCCTGCCGTCCCGTCGACAGGTTGCCCGGCTATATCCTGCCCAACGGCCCAAGTGTGGCACGGGCAAACGGTTATGTTTCCGAAGAAGACCGGCATGCCTTTGCCGAACAGGCGAAGAACGATATCGCCCGTTTCCTCACCGTCCGCGCAAGGGAGCTGGTTCCAGGTGGCAAGCTGCTGGTCCAGGTGTTTGGCTCCAAGGGACCGGCTCGAACCTGTGATGGCCTTTATGATCTTCTGAATGACGCGGTTCTGGACTTCGTCGAGGCCGGAGACATCAGCAGGGAGGTCTATGACCGCTATTACCAGCCAGTGTACATGCGAGACCTGCAAGAACTTGCAGACCCGGTCACCAACGATACGTATGGAGCTGCCGGTCTCTATTCACTCGACCGGTCAATGGAGTACGAAATTGCGGTCCCGTTCGTCGACCGCTTCAAGCAGGACGGCGATCTTGACCGCTATGCCCGCGACTATGTCAATTTCTTCCGCGCCTTCACCGAAGCCGTTTTGCGCGCAGCCCTGCCTGAAAGCCCATCGCGGGAGGATCTGATAAACCGGATCTTTGCAAGGGCTGAAGACCTCCTGAAGGCGGACACCAGCCTCTACCCCTTCCGCTATGCAGCCGTCGCCATGCTGCTGACGCGCAATGGCTGACGGCTGGAATTCGCGAGCCGATCGACCTTCATAAGCCCGGCATCGAACGGCCTGATCGCTGCATGTCGCTCTAGCTGCGCAACACCATGACCGAGCACGGTGCATGGCGGACAATGTGGGCGGCATTCGAGCCGATGAAGTAGGTCGACAGGCCCGGCTTGTGCGATGTCATCAGCACCAGGTCACAATTCGCCTTTTCGGCTTCCTCGATCACTTCATGATACACCGACCCCATACGCACGGTCACATCGACAGTGCCTTCGGGAACATCCAGATCAGATGCGATCTTGTCGAGGATTTTCGCGGTTTCCTCGAATTCCCGCTTTTGCCACCCTTCCGGAAGCTGACTCGCCACGAAGCTTTGAACTTCCGGGCAAACGGCCATCAGGTGGATCTTGGAGCCATAGTCGCGGGCAAACTGCGAGGCTTTGGCAAGCGCCTCCGTGGCAAAGCCGCTTTCGGCCGGGTCAACGGGAACGAGGATTTTCTTGAACATGTCTTGTCTCCCCAAAAAATCAGGTCGACTTTTTGTGCGCCCGGAAAACATGCACCGCCATGACAAGGATCAATCGGCTTCGACACCGTCAAAGTATCGGCCGGGTGTCACGCCGAAGGCCTTCTTGAAGGTCGAGACGAAGGCACTCGGCCCCTCGTAACCGAGCTTGTGGGAGACGTCGGAAACGCTTCGCCCGGACGCCAGCAACTCCAGAGCCCGGAACAGTTTCACCTGGCGGCACCAGGTACGGTAGCTGAGCCCCGTCTCCGCTTTTATGCGCCGCTCGAAAGAACGCACGGAAGTCGCACACCGGTCCGCGGCCTCGCTGAGCGAGGGAATATGTGCCGGGCATCGGACGACGCCTTCGCACAGGTCGCGCAGCCGGGCATCCTGCGGCATAGGCAGCTGCAGGGGCGCAACCGGCAGCATCTTAAGCTGATCCAGGATTACCGCGGCGATCCGTGCCGCCGGACCCTTGTCCGTCTCCGAGCGCGGATAGGACATGAACTCGAGAATGAGTGCCCTGAGCAGGGTCGTCACCTGCATCACCTGCGGTGTTTGCGGCAGATCCCTCGTGTAATCATACTGGACATAGATGTAACGCAGCTCCGTGTCGGTCAGATACCGGGTCTGGTGGCTAACCCTGGGCGGCAACCACACCGCCCGCTCGGGCGGCACGAAATAGGTGCCCATCTCCGTGTCGATGGCAATCGATCCCCTGATCACATGGAAGAGCTGCGCCGCATCGTGCGAATGCCAGCCATTGTTCCGGCCCTGCAACTGGGTCCGCGCGTATCCGATAATCGGCGCGGCGACCGCCTCTTTCGGAAACTCGGCAAGTTCGGGATGAATGCTCATGCGCCGGATCGTATACCTTCACCCCGATATTGCACAGAGGGCCAATAGCACCAGAGGACCCGGCAACGCAGCACAATCGCGGCAACTATGCCCAGTTCCTGCCCGGCAAGGTGAAAGGCTTTCCTCGCACCAAGCCATGATCGACAAGGATAATTTCGCCTTTTTCCGGATGCCTAGCGCTGCCCAGCCAGAATTTGGCGTGTCGGAAACATCTCATGACAAAACAGCGCTAACACGCAAACCGCAATTGGCGTTAGAAACGGCTCGCAACACTGCCGAACGTTTTCATTTTCCACGGCCATACAATGTCTTACTTCACCCAGAATGCTCACCCGAACGAGGCGACCGGCTGGCGGTCTCCTGTGGTTCTCCTGATGATCATGGCAGGCGCCATGCAGCTCTCCTTTGCTGCCTGGTGGAACCTGATGAACAACTTCGCCGTCCAGGAGCTGGATTTCACCGGCCGGGAGATCGGCATTCAGCAATCGATCCGGGAGATCCCGGGCTTCCTGAGCTTCCTTGCGGTCTATCTCTTGTTGATGATGCGCGAGCAGACGCTCGCCTATGTATCGCTGCTGCTCCTGGGTGTCGGCGTTGCCGTCACGGGCTATTTTCCGACCGCGATCGGCTTTTATGTAACGACGCTGATCATGTCGATCGGCTTCCATTACTACGAGACGATGGCGCAGTCGCTGTCGCTGCAATGGCTGCCCAAGGCAACGGCCGCTGCGAGCATGGGCAAGATCCTGGCCGTTGGCGCCTTCGCCCAGTTGATCGCCTATGGTGTCATCTTCCTAGCGTGGAAGATGTTCGAACTGTCCTTCACGGTGGTTTTCGCCATTGCCGGTGGCCTGACGCTGGTCGTTCTTGTTTTCCTGATCTTCGCCTATCCGCATTTCCGTGAAGGTGTGCCGCAGCACAAGAAGCTGATCCTGAGAAAACGCTACTGGCTCTATTACGCCCTCACCTTCATGGCTGGTGCGCGGCGGCAGATCTTCACGGTTTTCGCTGGCTTCCTGATGGTCGAACGCTTCGGCTATGACGTTCACGAAGTTGCAGGCCTGTTCCTCCTGAACGGCGCCTTCAACATGGTGCTGGCACCCAAGATCGGAAAACTGATTGTTCGCTTCGGCGAGCGCAAGGCGCTGGTTCTGGAGTATGTCGGCCTGGTCCTGGTGTTCATCTGCTATGCCTTCGTCACCAACGCGACACTGGCGGCCAGCCTTTATGTGATCGATCACGCTTTCTTCGCGATCGCCATCGCCATCAAGACCTACTTCCAGAAGATCGCCGACCCTGCCGACATCGCCCCCACCGCCGGTGTCGCCTTCACGATCAACCACATCGCCGCGGTGTTCATTCCGGTGATATTCGGCTTCATCTGGCTGGTGTCCCCGGCTGCGGTCTTCCTGGCTGGCGCTGCCATGGCCCTGGTCAGCCTTGTTCTGGCAACCCTGATCCCGAGCAATCCGGAAGAAGGCCATGAAGTCGACTTCTGGTACCGCAAGCCTTCTGCCCAACCTGCAGAGTAAACTCTGTACCTGGACAAACCAAAACGCCCGCCGGAGTGATCCGGCGGGCGTTTTGTTTGAAATCTTGTCTGAACTGACCTGATCAGGCCTGCCGCTCAGGCACATGCACCACAAGGCCGTCGAGATCGGAAGTCACCTTGATCTGGCAGGACAGACGCGAGGTCGGCTTCACGTCGTAGGCAAAGTCGAGCATGTCCTCTTCCATCGGCTCCGGAGATCCGGTCTTGCCGCTCCAGGCATCATCTACATAAACGTGGCAGGTAGCGCAGGCGCAAGCACCGCCGCATTCCGCTTCGATGCCCTGGACCATGTTCTTGATGGCGTTTTCCATCACCGTAGAGCCTTCAGCGGCGTCAACGTCGGTCCGGGTTCCATCGGCGGTTACAAATGTGATTTTCGGCATATGTCGCGTCCAAGCCTGAATTTGCGGGTCTTCGAAGCACGACATAAAGATTTACGGCAAAAGGTCAAGGACCGTGCCATTTCCACGCGGCAATCTGCCTCTCCCCGTCCTGGGCGGGGTCTGTCCTTCAACCTTCCAGAAGGTCTCGGATGTAACGGTTTGCCTCATCGACCGCCGCAATCAGGCCTTCGGTGGCCGTATCGGTGCTGGAGCGCATCTTGCCTTCCAGATTTTCGCAAACGATCGCGACCCGCTCCGCGCCGATGGCCCGGGCAGACCCTTTCAGTGTATGCACGAGATCCAGGCGAACGGAATTGTCGGTTTCCTGTTTCAACCGCTCAAGCGTCGAGATGGACTGTGACTTGAACAGATGCAGGACCTGCACTTCTAGATCCCGGTTACCCAGCGTATTGGTTGCCAGTTGCACCAGATCGATCGGTGCCTCCGGACCGGCGCGTCCGGCGACGCGGGCCATGGAAGAAGGGGCCATAAGGGTGCTCCACATTACTCGATACCTGCCTGACGGCACCCCGCCGCAAGCTGTAGAGCCATAACAATGCGCCCCAAGCCCAAACACCCGGTTAAACCGGTTGCTCAAACCGTCCCTTTCGGCCCATGTCCCCAAAAAATTGATTTCATGGTTAATGCGTTTTAACGCAGGTTACGAAACAGGATTAAAAAAGTCCTTGCGTTTCCGCCGATTTCCTGAATCGCTAAAATTTTAATGATCTGATTCGCCGTTAACTTTTTTTGACTTTTTGACTTGCAGAAAGTGCTTCGATGGCGGCGGGCGTGAGCTTGCAGACCAGCCAGTCGGGCTTGATTGGGTTGGAAAACCAAGGCTCTGCCCAACCTGCATCGATGCAGGCGCGGATTGTGCGTGCCGGAATTTCCCGGCCGTTGTCATCGAACAGAGGCAGCTTGCCTCCCGCCTGCCCGAGCCCTTTTTGCAACCAGCGCTTTTGCGCGGCCGTCAACTTTCCCGCTTTGAGAGTAACTTCCAGAACCGTATTTTCAGCATCTGCCGATGCGTCAACCTGCTTTGAATCCGGCATCCAATCCGCCCCCTAAGTGACTCACGCTATTGCCGTTTCTTGTTCGTTAGGAGAGATTGTGCCATTACAGTTACTGATGCGGCAAGGTGGGGAGTGTACCGTCGAACGGAAAGTTCACGGTCGGTCAGCGGCGGCCCTCTCGCACGAACAGGTTTTGCGGCGTTGCCACAGCTGGGCAACGCTCGCAACGAGGACGCATCCGGTAGATAACTGTAAGGAGCTGCGCCAGCGGCTCTGCACGATTACCGGTGTGTAATGAGTACGGATGTGAGGCGACCCTAAATGGCAAATCCGACAAAGGCGAAAGATCCGGCAGAAGCGGCTCTCTCAGCAGTTGAAGAAGCCCTGAAACTTGATTTCGGCGGCCCGGATACCACAGAAACAACCTCCGCGGCAGAGGCTAGCCCTGCCCAGGCGGAACCGGCACGCCGGTCCCAGGGGGAAACGCGAGGCCAGTCCCAGCGCGAAGAGCAGCGTCAGTCAAGACGCCGTGGCCGCGGCGGACGCCCGCCGGCAGCCAACGACGATCGCCGGAACATCGGCAACCTGATCTACTCCTTGCAGCGCCGTCCGTCTTCAGCGCCGTTCTGGGGCGCCCTCGCCCTCAGCGCCCTTTGGGCCGCGCTTGGCAGCAGCCTCTTCATGACAGCGTTCCCCGACAAGGTCGGATCGCTGACCGATCCCCAGACGCTGCTCAGCTCTCCTGAAATGATCCTGGCCGTCGTCGGCATCGTCGTTCCGATCATCTTCTTCTTCGTCATGGCCATGATGATCTGGCGCGCGCAGGAAATGCGCATTGTCGCCCGTGGCATGACCGAAGTGGCCCTGCGTCTTGCCGAACCGGAAGACATGGCCAAGGAAAGCATCCTCAGCGTTGGCCAGGCCATCCGCCGCGAAGTCGCCGCAATGGGCGACGGCATCGAACGCGCGATCGCGCGCGCCAGCGAGCTGGAAGTCCTTGTCCATAATGAAGTGTCTTCGCTGGAACGCTCCTATAATGACAACGAACTGAAGATCCGCGCCCTGATCGACGAACTGATCAGCCAGCGCGAGTCCATCGTCATGAACGCCGAGCGCGTGCGCGAAACCATCGCCGGTGCCCATGAGAGCTTCGCCTCACAGCTCTCCAGCACCTCCGGTGAACTCGGCAGCACCGTGGACCATGCAACCCAGCGCATGATCGATGCGGTCAACAGCCGTGTTGAAGAACTCACATCCACCGTCGACAGCCGCATCGAGTCTCTCGGCGCAACGCTGAACGCCTCCGGCAATGAACTCGTCGACAGCCTCACGGTCCGCGCGGAAGACTATGTCGCCCGCCTCTCGTCTACCGGCAACGACCTGGTCGACAGCCTGGCGGAGACCGGTTCCACCATGTGGGAAACGCTCACGGCACGTGGCAACGAGGTCAACGAACGCTTCGCAGACACCGCGAACACCTTCGTGGAAAGCCTGTCCGCTCGCAGCACGACGATCAACGAGACCCTGGCAACTTCCAGCAACTCGGTGATCAACACGTTGAGCGAAAAGGCGGACGAGTTCCGGCTTACCCTGGAAACGACGGGCAACAACGTTGGCGAAGTGATCACGGCGCGCGGCGAGGAAATCAACGCCAACCTGTCGCTCACCTCCGGCCGTCTCATCGACACCATCACCTCGCGCACCGAGGAACTGGTGGCAACCGTCGACAACCGCGTCACCACGCTGGACGAGTCCCTTGCCGAAACCGGCAACCGTGTGGTCGCGAGCATTTCCGAAAAAGGCCAGGCAGTTACCGACACCATCTCGATCCGGGGTGCGGAAATCGTCGAGACCCTGTCCAGCCGGTCTACGGAAGTTGCGGAAATCCTGCGTGGCACCGGCGAGAGCATCGTCGTCGATCTGTCGCTGCGCGGTGGTGAAATCGCCTCCAAGCTCGACGAAACCGCAGGGTCCCTCACCCAGACCATCTCCGTTCGCGGTGGTGAGCTGGCCGAGAAACTCGACAACATCTCCGAACGTATCTACACCGCCATCTCCATCAACGGCAGCGAACTGGACGAACGTCTGGCTGCCCGCAGCAACGAGATGGCCACCATCCTGGAACAGCAGACCATTGGCTTCCGGGAGACCCTGGAAAGCGTCTCCGGCGAATTCTCCGCGAGCCTCGGCGACCAGACCGGTGCACTTACCCAGAAACTGGCGGAAACCGGAACCCAGCTTGCCGAACTCATCGGCAGCCGCGGCGACCGTGTAGCCGGCGACATCAACCAGATCAGCGGCAAGATCGCCGAAACTCTGGAAGTACGCGGCCAGGCGCTGCAGGACGGCCTGTCGAGCCGCCTCACCGAGCTGGAAACCATCGTCACCGATCGCGGCGGCCAGCTGATCGACGCTTTCGACACCAAGACCCTGCTGTTGTCCGAAGCGTTGGATTCACGCCTGTCCACGTTGGACACGACGTTCGCCACCCGTATCGACTCCATGGACGCCTCTCTGGGCGATCGCATCGCGACAATGGATGCATCGCTCGACCAGCGCTATTCGGCAATCGATGCAACCCTGACCGACCGTATCGCGGCCATGGATGCGACCCTCGAGCAGCGTTACACCGCCATCGACACGACCCTGACCGATCGTATCGCCACCATGGATGCGACCCTCGAACAGCGTTACACCGCCATCGACACGACCTTGACCGACCGTATCGCCACCATGGACAGCTCTCTGGAGCACCGCTTCACCACCATGGATGCGGGCCTTGGCGAGCGGATCGGCACCATGGACGCTTCGCTGGAACAGCGCTACGCCCTGATGGACGCCACCCTCACCGATCGCATCAGCACGCTGGACAATTCGCTTGAGCATCGCCTCTCGTCGATGGACAGCTCGCTCAGCGAGCGGATCTCCACGATGGACTCCTCTCTCGGCAGCCACATCAACACCCTGGACCTGACGCTCGATCAGCGGACCGCGGCCTTCGAGGCAACCCTGGAAGCCCGTACGCAGATCCTGTCCGATGCCATCGAGAACCGCACCACCGGCATCAGCGATGCGCTGGAGGAAAAGACCCGCAACATCACCGATGTACTTGCGGACCGTTCCGACGCCATCACGCTGCAGCTTGGTCAGCGCATCGAAGCGGCCGGCAACACCCTTGCCGAACGCGCCGAGGAAATCGGCCAGTCCCTGTCGCAGCGCGTTGATACAGCAACGTCTGCAATGGCTGACAAGGCCGAGCTGATCTCCGCCTCCATGACCAGCGGGACCGACCGGATCGACGAGACCCTCGATGCACGTGCCCGCCAGATCTCCGAAACCCTGATTTCCCGCACAAAGGAAATCGCCAAGGCCTTTGTCGACGGTCAGGACGAGATGACCTCTGCCCTCGACAACCGTCTGGCGGAAGCCGGCAGCGTGCTGGGCAAGCAGAGCGAGCAGCTGACGGAATCCCTGTCCGAGCGGATCGCCGAGATAAACGTCTCCCTGGGTGCCAAGGTGTTCGAGGTTGCCGAAACCCTCGACAGCCGCGCCACCCAGCTGGAAACGCTGCTGAACGAGCGTCTGGAAAGCATTTCCGGCACCCTCACCGGCGAGAGCGAGCGCGCCCGTGACATTCTCACGGCCGTTATCTCCGAAGCCGGAGCAACGCTCTCCACCGAAAGCACGCGTCTGCGTGATGTGGTTCAGGAAGCGGTCACCGCCGCTGTCCAGACCCTCTCCGACGAACGCAATCGTACAGTCGAGATCGTCGACAGTGCTCTCAGCCAGGCGACGGAGAAGCTCTCCGGCGAAGGCGATCGCATGCGCCAGATCGTCCTGGGCTCCGTCGGCGAAGCTCGCGGCGTCCTGGTCGGCGAAAGCCAGAAGGCAGCCGATGCGGTTACCTCTGCAATGAGCCAGGCTACCGGCGCAATGTCCGGTGAAAGCGGCAAGATCCGCGAGCTGGTGCTCAGCGCGGTTGGCGATGCCGCCCGCGCCATGGCAGCCGAAAGCGAAAAGGCCCGTACACTCTACGCTGGCACCCTGGCCGAGTTCTCCGGGTCTCTGACCGGCGAAAGCGACAAGGTCCGCAACGAACTGTCCGGCCTGATTGCCGAAATCTCCGGCAACCTGTCCGCCGAAAGCGAGCAGGCCCGCATGACACTGGCGAAAACGCTGGAGGAAATCCGCGGCCAGATGTCGAGCGAAGCCGGTATGGTTCGTGCCCGCGTCAACAGCGCCGTTACTGAAGCAGCAGATCTTCTGGTCGGCCGCGGCAACGAGGTCGCCAACGAACTGCTCGACAAGGCAACCGCGCTCAACGAAGCCTTCGGCGCCCGTTCCGGCGAGCTGGCGAAGATCGTCGGCACCGACGGCAACGAACTCATCAGCGCCATCGAACTGCGTGCCAACGACCTTACCGGACGCCTGTCCGAGGTCCACACGGCGATCCTGGAAGCCATTACGGTCAAGGGCCGCGATGTCACCGACACATTCGCCCATACCGGCCTCGACGCGACCCGCTCGCTGGTGGAAGCCGGCGACCGTATCGTCGCCAGCATCAACGAGCGCAGCGAACAGGCAACCACCCTGCTCACCGACACCAAGCGTCGGCTGGAAGCGGACGTTACCGAGATCCTCAACAAGATCGAGACGTCCAACAGCAACCTGCAGGGCATCGTCGCGACTGCGGGCGAGAACCTCAACGAGGTTGAAGGCAACCTGGCCCGCCGCGCCGGCGAGTTCCGCTCTGCCGTCGACCGGGCGGTTTCGGAAACCAACTCCACCACGGCCCTCATCACCGAACAGGTTGCAAACCTGCGCGATGTGACGGACACCACGCTGGCGGACATCAAGAACCTCACCGGCCGCTTCGGCGACCAGTCGGAGGAATTGACCAAGGCAGCCCGTCACCTGGAAGACACCAACCGCTCCGTCGAGAGCCGTGTCTCCGAGCGCCGGACCGCAATCGAGGACGTTGCGGACACGCTTCTGGCGAAGACCGAAGCCGTCGACACGCTCATGCGCTCCTTCACCAAGACCCTGTCCGAAACGCTGGAAACGGCAGACGACAAGGCACGCGATGCAGCCAACATGCTGTCCGCGGCGGCTGAAGCAGCATCCAAGCAGGTGTCCGAGCAGTTCGAATCCATGCGCCTCACGGCAGGCATGGAAGGACAGAAGGCCCGCGAAGCTATCCGCTCCGCACAGGACGACATCATCGCCGAGATGACCCGCACCGTTACCGAAGCGTCCGATCGCTTCAACGATGCGGCCGCCCGGATGCGCGATGTTGCCCGCGACGTTCACCGCGAGCTGGAAGCAACCCGCAGCGAACTGAAACAGGGTGTCCTGAACCTGCCGGAAGAAGCGGAAGAATCTTCCGCAGCGCTGCGCAAGGTGGTCAACGAGCAGATCCGCGCTCTGACGGAACTCTCCGAGATTGTCGCCAAGCAGTCCAACGCGCTCGACATCTCCCGGCCGCAGGCCCAGGCAGCAGTGGCAAGCGCCGCTCCTGCTCCTGCCCCGCAGCAGCAGGCTCCGGTGAACTATGCTCCGACAGCCCCTGCCCGTCAGCAGAGCGCTCCGGCAAGCGAACCGCGTCCGGCACCGGTCACCACTCGCCGGCAACAGCCGGCCCCTGCCGAAACCACCAGTTCCGGTGGCAAGGGTTGGGTTGCCGACCTGCTGCGCCGCGCCTCGCGCGACGACGATGCCGGTTCGGACACGGACATGAGCCGCACGCCGCTGCACACGGTTGAAAGCCTCAACTCGCTGTCGGTCGACATTGCCCGCGCCATCGATCACGAAACCTTCGTCGATCTGTGGAACCGCTACCGCAATGGCGAACGCCACGTGTTCACCCGCCGCCTCTACACGCTGCAGGGTCAGCAGACCTTCGACGAAATCCGTCAGAAGTACTCTCGCGATCCGGAGTTCCGCACTGCCGTCGAACGGTATGTGGCAGACTTCGAGCAGCTCCTGGCCCAGGTATCGCGCAACGACCGCGACAACATGCTCGGCCAGACGTACCTGACGTCGGACACCGGGAAGGTCTACACCATGCTGGCCCACGCCAGCGGCCGGCTCGACTAAGAGACGGACAGTCAGACACGAAAAAGGCGGCCACTGGCCGCCTTTTTTGTTTGCAGGGGCAAAAAACGGCCGCCGACTTCATCGCTGTACGCAAGCAACCCGTTCAAGGCCAATTACCTGCATGAGCTCAAAACGGTATCAAAATCCTCCCAAGCGAAGCAGAGCGTCGGGGGACACCCGCATTTCCGCTTGGATGGGACTGCGGGCATTCCAAAGTAACGCCCGCACCGACCCACCAACGCTCTGCAAACGAGTAGGCCCCGGGTCTCACTTCGTTCGCCCGGGGTGACGCCCTGCCTGGATTGATCCAGGGACGCAAAGCGACCGACGCCGCTTGACTTGAAGATGCAAAACGGTTGTACCGTCAAATGCAATTCACTTCAGAGGTGAAGCTTGACCTATTACGTTTACATCCTGGCAAGCCGGATAAACGGCACGCTCTACATCGGGGTGACAAACGATCTTGCCCGGCGCGTTGAGGAGCATCGCGGTGGGGCAGGCGGCGATTTCACCCGCAAGCACGGCATCGGCAATTTGGTATTTGCAGAAGCGTTCGACGATGTGAGCGAAGCCATCGCCAAGGAGAAACGCCTCAAGAAATGGCGCAGATCCTGGAAAGTTCAACTAATCGAGAAGTCCAATCCCGAGTGGCATGATTTAATGGCACCCTAACCCCGGTGTCACCCCGGGCGAGCAGCGCGAGACCCGGGGCCTACTCGTTTGCAGAGCGTATGAGAGTTGGATGAGGCGATGCCTCTTTCAAGTCGGACGCAAGATCCGGCACGCAATGCCGTCTTAGGGCATCGCCCGGCCGCGGGAAGTCGAATGACCACCGCCTCTCAATCGCTCACCCCGTCCAGCTCGTCCGAGAGGTTTTCCCGGATCCGCCGGGTAACCGCGAGAAACCCCTCGATTTCCGCGGGTGAGAGGCCGCTGAGCATTTTCTGTTCGACGGCTTTCAGCTTGGGAGCAAGATCCTCGAAAGCCGCGCGTCCATCCTCTGAAAGCTGCAAAAGAAAACTGCGGCCGTCGGCCTCGTTGCTTTCGCGGGTCAGAAAGCCACGCTCTTCCATGCGTTTCACGGCGCGGCTCACGACGACCTTGTCCATGCTGGAGCGGGCAACGATCTCGCTTGCCTGCAGTCCGCCAGAGGCCGAGCCAAGAATGGCCATGGTACGCCATTCGGCAGGCATCATGCCGTAATCACGCTGGTAAACCGCTGAAAGAGCCCGTGTGACGTCGGAATAAAAGACACGCACCCGGTAGGGGAAAAAAGTTTCCAGCTCGAAGTCGGGCAATGGCGTCTCCGGCGTTTCGCTCGCAATCCCAATGGCTTCTTGGGTCTCGGTCTCCGGATTGGTCAGCTTGGTCATCGGCGCTCAACAGTATTGGTTAGGTCGTCTGCACGATTTTACGATTGACTTGGTTTCATGTGTAACTATTTTGTTGCATATGTAACTATGTTTGGCATCACGTTTCAAGTCCGGGATCATACCGGCAAGAACGGCCTTCATGAAATGAAGGGGAGGAGAAAATCGTGAAACAGTTGAAGTGTCTTTCCATTCTCGCAGGTGTGGCAGCGTCCGCATTGACCGGTTTCATCGCCAGCGCATCCGCCGACGAACTGGTTCTGTCGTCCTGGCTGCCACCGAAACACCCGCTCGTTACCGACGTGATGGAGCCCTGGGCAGCAGAAGTTGCCAAGGCTACCGATGGCCGCGTAACCGTGCGCATTCTGCCCAAGCCGGTCGGCTCGCCGCCCGAGCATTTCGACCTTGCCGCCGAAGGCATCGTCGACATCACCTACGGCCTGCATTCCTTCACGCGCGACGACCGTTTCCTGCGTTCGCGCATTGGCCAGTTCTCCTTCATCGCAAACACTGCAACCGAAGGCTCCAAGGCCTATTGGGACGTCTATGGCGGCACCCTGGACGCGCAAGGCGAACACAAGGGCACCAAGCTGCTCGGCCTTTGGGTTCACGGCCCCGGCATGTTCCACAACAACCAGCGCAAGATCGAAAAGCCTGAAGATTTTGCCGGTCTGAAGATCCGCACTCCGGGCGGCTATGTTGCGGACCTGTCTCAGGAACTTGACATCATCACCCAGTTCATGGGCCCGGGCGAAGTCTACGAGAAGCTGTCCCGCGGTGTCATCGATGGTGTCACCTTCCCCATGGAAGCGTTGCAGGCCTTCAATCTGACCGACTACACCAAATACTCCATGAGCCTGCCGGGCGGCTTCTACAACACCTCCTGGTTCATGGTCATGAATGAAGATGTCTGGGACGGCCTCTCGGAAGAAGACCAGGCGGCCATCGACAAGATTTCCGGTGAAGCCCTTGCCGAAATGGCCGGCGGCGTCTGGGATGGTGCGGATGCCCGTGCGGCTTCCTACATTGCCGACAAGGACATTGAGGTCTACGACGCACCGGCCCCGGTTCTGGAGGCGGTCAAGGAACTTGCAGCCAAGCATGAAGCTACCTGGGCTGCTGCCGTTGCCGAAACCGGCTTTGACGGCACCGCCGCTCTGGCCGAGTTCCGCGACAAGACCGGCATCAAGCACTAAGCATGTCTGCCGAATCCAACGGCCAGGCCCCTCGCCGGATCGATACGATCCGGCGAGGGGCCGGTTTCCTGCTCGGGCTGGCCTGTTTATGTGTGCTGGCCGCCCTGATCGGGCTAACCTGTGTCGACGTCGTCGCACGCTATGCCTTCAACAGCCCCGTGAACGGTGCCTATGAGCTGACGGAGCTGCTGCTGGCCACGCTGATCTTCCTGGCCCTGCCACTGACGACCGCTGCCGGCGAACATATCGAGGTGGAGCTGCTCGACGGGCTCAAGAGCGCCCTTCTCAAACGGCTCGGCACATTGGTTGCCGCTGTTTGCACGGTCGGTGTCCTGGCCCTGATCGCATTCAAGCTGTTCGAGCATGCCGAGAAGATGGACAGTCGCGGACAGGTGACGGATTCCCTTCAGATCCCGCTCTCGCTGATCGGTTGGCTGGGAGCTGCCTCCTTCGCGCTCTCCGCCATCGCCGCCATAGTCTTCGCGGCCAGGCGGTTCCGCGAAAAAGCTTGATACCAGTGAGTATTGAATATGCTTGAAGCTCTGATCGGTTTCGTTGCGCTTTTCGCGCTCGTGCTGCTGCGCGTGCCCATTGCAATTGCGATGATCATCGTCGGCACTGCCGGGTTCGCGGCCCTGCGAAACTGGAATGCCGCGCTGAACCTTCTCGGAAATGCGGCCTTCGAAACCGGCCTTTCGTTCACCCTTTCGGTGATCCCGTTGTTCATTCTGATGGGCAACCTCCTGACCATTTCCGGTGTCAGCCAGTCGCTGTTCTCGACCGCTCACCACATGCTTCACCGCATGCGTGGTGGCCTTGCCATGGCGGCCATTGTCGCCTGTGGCGGCTTTTCGGCAGTTTGCGGCTCGTCTCTGGCAACGGCCGCCACCATGTCCAAGGTGGCCATGCCTTCCATGCGCAAGGCAGGCTATGCCGACAGTCTGGCAACCGGCTCCATCGCTGCCGGTGGCACGCTTGGCATCCTGATCCCGCCTTCCGTCATCCTGATCATCTACGGCCTGCTGACCGAGGCCGACATCGGCAAGTTGTTCATTGCCGGCATCATCCCGGGCCTGCTGGGCGTATTGTTCTATCTCGGCGCCATTTACGTCACGGTTCTGCTGAAACCCGAGCTTGCGCCAACAGCTTCCGAAGACATGAAGCTCGAAAAGCGTGACGTCTGGGGTGTTCTGGCGGTTGTCGGGCTATTTGCCGTGATCATGATCGGCATCTACGGCGGCTTCTTCACGCCGACAGAAGCAGCCGGCATCGGTGCTGCCGCCGCCTTCGTGATCGCGCTCGTGTCCGGTGGTCTGACGTTTGAAAAGCTCTACACCGCCGCGCTCAACTGCGCGCGCACCACGGCGATGATCTTCGCGATCATCATTGGTGCGGAAGTCTTTTCCAACTTCATCAGCTATGCCGGTGTGCCTGACGCATTGTTGACCTTCGTTCAGTCGCTCGACGTCAACGCCTATGTCGTCATTCTGGTTCTGGTACTGATCTACGTGGTGCTGGGGGCAGTGCTGGAAAGCCTGTCGATGATCCTGCTGACGGTCCCGGTCTTCTTCCCGCTGGTCAGCTCGCTCGATTTTGGTGGCGGTTTGCTGGCAGATCCGGAGATGGTGCTGATCTGGTTCGGCATCATCGTGGTGGTGGTCACCGAAATCAGCCTCATCTCGCCGCCAATAGGCCTCAACGTCTTCGTGCTTCGCTCTGTGTTGACGGACGTACCGTTGAGGACGATGTTCGCCGGCATTCTGCCGTTCTGGCTGGCCGACATCCTGCGACTGGCGCTGTTGATTGCTGTGCCGCTGCTGTCACTGGCGCTCATCTGAGGCTTTACCGGCCGGTGCATGGCCAGGAAAAACCGAACTCCAAAAAAATGCCGGACGGTAGCCACACCGCCCGGCATACCTTTCATCAGGCCGCCAGCGCCTCTGCGTCGCTGCCGGCAGGAAGGTGGGCGGGACACGACGGATCGGTTACCGCCTGCCAGATGGCTTTGACCACATCTTCCGACCGGGTCGGTTCCTTGTCGGCATCTGCCATGAAGGCCCCCATCACTTCCTCGACAAAGGGCTTGTAGGCCGCAGGCGCCTCCATCGCGTCCGCCATCAACGCTCGTGCATTCGTGCCAAAGCTGGTCGAAGGTGCGCGGCCCGGCAAAACCAGCTGGACGCGGATGCCAAGCGGCGCAAGCTCCAGAGCCAGGCAATCGGTATAGGCATTCACGGCCGCCTTGCTGGCGGTATAGACCGGTAGCAGCGGCAAGGACTTCAGCGTGACACTGGAGGACACGTTGACGATAACGCCCTCGCCCTTCTCCCGCATCTGCGGCAGCACCGCGCGGATCATCTCGAAAGTCCCGAAGGTGTTGGTGTCGAATATCCTGCGCACCACGTCTTCCGACGTTGCCTCGAAGGGCGACAACCAGCCAACACCAGCATTGTTGACCAGTACGTCAACCGGGCCGGCTGCAGCCACGGCATCGGCAATGCTCGTGTGATCTGTCACGTCCAGCGGCAGAATGCGCAAATGTTCGGAGGCCGGCAGCAAGGTGGCGTCGGGTTTGCGCATGGTCGCAACCACCCGCCAGCCCTCGTTCAGAAAATGCCGCGCTGTTTCCAGCCCGAAGCCGGAGGAACATCCAGTAATCATGATGGTCTTCATGACAAAGTCTCCTGTTGTTGGATGCTCCCCATATCGACACGACGGACAAAACTTTCTATCATGAGAAGTCTCAGTTTTTTTATCGAAAGTCCGAAATGGCAGATCCCCTGTCCGAAGTGATCACACTTCTGCGGCCCAGAGCCCCCTTCTCGAAAATCGGGGAAGCCTCCGGCCCCTTCCGGGTGCGACGGGACGATGTCAACGAAGCGTTCTATTGCCTGGTGCTGATGGGGCGGCTCAACCTGGAAGTGGACGGAAGAGCACCGGTGATATTGTCAGCGGGCGATTTTGCGCTGCTGCCCGCCGTTGGCGGACTGACTGTCACCAGTCTCGATCCGCCACCACCGCCAGGCTATTTCAGCCAGCCTGTTTACGGGGAAGATGGTGTTGTGCGCGTCGGCATGCTGGACCCGCGTGAAACCCCGCCTCAGGTTCAGCAGCTGGTTGGTCATTGCAGCTTCGGCAGTCCGGATGCCGAGCTGCTGGTCTCTCTTCTGCCGGAGATGGTGGTTGTGCGCGGCGAAGATCGTCTGGCGTCGCTGGCAGGCCTGGTACGCGACGAGGCACGGGCCGATCGCCCTGCAAGGGATGTGGTGCTGGAAAACCTTCTGCAGGTCCTCCTGATCGAGGCCTTCCGTTCAAGCGTCCAGTCCACCGCTTCCACCGGGCTTCTCAGCGGCCTTGCGGATGCTCGGGTCGCCCCTGCCTTGCGCGCCATGCACGGCGCACCGCAACAGGCCTGGTCAATCCGGGCGCTGGCCGGCGAGGCAGGTCTCTCCCGCTCCGCGTTCTTTACCCGTTTCAACCGCATTGTCGGCCTGCCGCCAATGAGTTACCTGCTCAACTGGCGCATGACGCTAGCCAAGCACATGCTGCGCTCAGGCCTCCACAGCATCGGCGAGATTTCCAGCCGCACCGGCTATGGCTCCACCAGCGCCTTCAGCACAGCCTTTACCCGGCACGTTGGCTGCCCGCCCGTCAGATACGGCAAGGCAGGTGCAACGACCTGAACCGTCTATTGTTCCGAGAACCCCTCCCAGGATGGCTTCACCCGGCGCGTAATCGGCAGAAATTGACCGGCTTCGTAGTAAAGGTTCGGCGATATGTACCGGGCGCTGACCCAACCTGTCTGCCCTTCGAACTGTCCCTGGTACCAGATGCCGACCTTGTCTCCGCGGATCATGCAACCGGTCAAGGAGAGCGTGGCGCCGGCAGGTAACATACCCAGTACCTGCCCACCCACATCAGGGCTGGAGCGGAAATTCACATTGCTTTTCACCCGGCCGGACGGGCCACCGTTTTCGCCAGCCCAGCTGTTTTTGGAAACAAGCCTGTTGTCCGAGCACCCAAGGACGTTCCCCATCAGACCCAGCGTTACAAGGGCTGAAACGACTTTCCTGGAAGCACACCAGCCCTGCAAGCCACCGTCGACCTCCTCGTTTCCGGGGCCCTGTTGCAGACAAAGAGGTTTGCCACGCCAGAGTGCAACGGACAGAGCCCCTTCTGGCGTCATCGACAGCTGGCACGAGAACGTATCGGTATAGAGGGTTGCCGTTCTGCCTTTCAAAGCTTTCAAGTCCGAAGGCGAGAAGTCCGAGTTCATGAACTGAAACAGGTCGGCGACCTCGTAGTAAGCCTTGAAGGATCGCCCCGCCACATTGACGGCATTGCAGATTTCGTTGGCATCGTAATCGACACCATCTCCCACATGGACAAGGTTTGCTTCAGCTTCGTTGGAAACGGGAGAAAAGCCGAGATTCCAGGTGTTAATTCCGCCGCGCAGATAGAAGAAGCTGTCTGCCGTCGAATGCTTCAGGGCTTCCATCATCAGTTCAGGCGGATTGATGTTGAAGCCAATCAGCTTGCTGTATTGTTCGGTCACCTGGTAGCCAAAGGCCAGGATCTTGTCGATACGCTCGACCTGCGCGCCCTGATCTCCGGCAAGATATGCCATGTGAAAGCCCAGTTCCGCGCCTTTTTCGACATATCTGGCATCGCTGGCAAAGGGGTGCACCATGTCCACGGACAGGGAGAATGCCAGAGCACAGGCAGACACACAGCTGGTATTCTTCAGCACGAAGACGCCGCCAATGTTCGGGTCCTGACTTTCAAGATTGTACCGGATGCTGTCAGCGATCTTGAACCCTTCGAGGAAATCGCCACCAGGACTGTTGAAAACGAGGTAGCGCATCGACGGGCCACTTATGCTGTCCAGAAAGGCAGACAACTTGCCGGCATCCCCCTTTACGATCGGGCCTGAAAGCTCGATCACATGCGTTCCCATTTCCGGTTCCGCAGGATAAAGCGCAAACTGATCGATCTGCCTAACCTCCCCGTCTTCCAAGTTCGGAAGCTGCGCCAGAACGCTGTGCGGTCCCTCAGCGGGATAGATAAGTTTGAGGCTTCTCAGGTGCGGCTCGAGATCCGGCCGCAGCCTGAATTCGGCTGCATTTGCAAAGGGCATGGAAAACGCCCCCAGCAGAATTATGAAAAGCACGGCACCAGCCTTGCACCAGAGATCACCCGCAACTCTCGTCATGTCTCGTCTCACGTTGAACATTGGCCACCTGACTAGCAGGCAGCCGCCTTGTTCACTGCCCCCAGATAGGGAAGACGGCAACGATTATTTGTTCAGGACGCTGGATTTCAGACTGCATCAAGCAGACAAGCGCACACCGGAGAACAAGGATCATTCTCCGCCGCATGAGAGCCGGAGGCAACATGCGGATAAGGTTTCCAATTGCGGCTGTTAAGGGTACCCGCCTCAGACGTTCTGCAGCGTCCAGGCAGCCATTTCTGCAAACACCCGGTCCGCTGAAGCGTTCATCGCCTCGACCGCCTTGTCGACGGTCGTGCTACCGGAAGACGTTTCCGCCCGGAAGACCTTGTTGGCAACTGTGCGACCGTTGCGGTCGTTGACGATGCGGGCCGAAATTTCGACGACACCTCGATTGGCACCCGCCACCTGCAGTTCGAAGGCACGGATTTCCGTCTGAAGCTGATAATCGATCAGCAGGCCGTCGCCCGGCAGGCCAACCCCGCGCAGGCGGTTGGTGTTCTGCAGGGTTTCGACCAGTTTCAGCTGCACCACGTTGGGCAGCGTGTCGGCCCAGGCAGAATCCGGGAAGTAGCTGTAGACCGGCCCCTTGTCGACAACCGCGATGTAACTGGTGTCGAGTGCTTTCAGCGCCCGGGGTGCGGAAACGAGAACCTGAACACGGCTGGACCGGCCCTGAAGGCCACCGACGTCGGCCGCACCGATGCTGTAGTAGGCCGACGGCGCGGAACTGGCGCATCCGGACACAAGCACGCCGAGCCCGAGAGCGGTCAAGACGCCCCGGCGGGTCATGTCAGTGGTTGCCTTCGTCATACGCCCCTGCCTCTGCACATTCAGTCTCACCGGCGCCGCCCGCCGGAATATGTCGGCACATCTTCACCGCCGAAGATCACCCGGTTCGGACTGCGTTCAAAGCTTTCCGCCGCCCGCTGGATCGAGATCAGTGTCCGGTTAACCTGCGCCAGCGCCGCAGCGAAATCCGCAGAGCCCTGGGTCGCAAACTTGGAAAGCCCGCCGGCGATCGAATCTGCCCGGCTTTCAAACGCAACCGCAACCTTCCGGATTGCCTGCGCGGCCAACGTCGCTTCCTTGATCAAGCCTTCACCATCGCCGTCCACCATGGTGGAAACCTTCTCGACCAGGCTTTCGACGCGCACCGAGGTGGAATTCAGCGTCGCGGTCATCTGCTTGGCATCGGTGATGATCTGGTCGACGTCAGGTGTCCGCTTGGAGAGATCGTCCGTCATCTGCTGAACGTTGTCCGCAGCCTTGCGGGCACTTTCCAGGATGGCCGGAATGCCGTCTTCCGGATTTGCAAGACCTGCTGTCGCCGTTTCGACGGAACCGACGATATTCGCAACCTTTTCCGGATCCACGGCCTTCATAAGATCATTCGCGGTCTGAAGCGTCGTCGCAAAACGTTCGGCAGCCGCCTGAACATCCGTTATCAGCGCCGCGATCCGGTCATCCTGGCCGCGAACCGTCGCTGAAACCGCCTCGAAGTTCTGAACGGTGGACTTGGTGGAAGCGATGATCTCGTTGATCTGCGTCTGCTGATTGTTGAAGTTGTCGATGATGCTGGAAACATTGTCGACGGCCTTGCTGACCTTCTGCGGATCGACACTCGCCACAAGCTCGTCGACCTTACCCAGCGATGCATTGAGGCTGTCGGTGAAGGTGCTGACATTGGCAACCACTTCCTCGACCTTCAGCGGATCAATGGCAGCGGCAATTTCCACGCCGCGCGTCATGATGGCATCCACCTTGACCACGACATCACGCCCGCCTTGCACGATATCCTTGATCGCGCCTTCCTGGTTCCTGATGTTTTCCACCACTGCATTGACGTTCTGCATGGTTTCGCTGGTGGAACTGATCAGCTTGTCGATGTCCCCGGTGCGCTTCTGCAGCACCTCGCCAAGGGCTGCGGCCCCTTGCACCACCTTCTGAACATCTTCAGGATCAACGGCGCCAACAATCTTGTGAACGCGATCCAGCCCTTCATTCAGGTTCACAGTAAAGGTCTGCAGTTCCTTGGCCGCGCTCTGGGCATCGGCCATCAGGAGATCGATGTCGCTGCTGGCCTTGCCGAGACTTGCAGAAAACTTGGAAAGGTCATCGACAATGGCAGTGACCTTGTCGGAAGGCACGGCAGCCAGCAGGCGTTCACCTTCCTGCACCAGCGTCTCAAGCCGGCCGGACAGGCTGGAAAACGCATCGGAAGCCTTGCCGATGCTGGCCATGAAATCCTTCACGCCATCGGAATTGGCGGCCAGCGCGGCCGAAAAGGTCTCTGCGTTGTTGACGATCTCGGTGATTGCTGGACCGTTGTCCTTCAGCAGGTCGTCGACCGTCTTCATGGTCGAATCCGCACGCTTGAGAACATCGCGGGCACCATCAACGATGTCATCGAAGAAGGACCGTTCGGCGTAGATGACCGGAACTTTGTCCTCGTCCTGGTCGTCGGCCATGCTCAGCAGAAGCGGCGATTCAGATGTTCCGCCACTGAGGTCGACATAGGCGACACCTGTCAGACCGGTAAAATTCAGCGTTGCCTTGGTATCTTCGCGCAAGGGCGTCGAGGGCTTGATGCCAACGGTGGCCACAACCTTGGTCGGATCCCCCGGTGCAAAGTCCAGCGATTTCACATCGCCGACCTTGATGCCGTTGAAAAGCACCTGCCCCCCGACCGGAAGCCCCGTCACAGGTCCGGGATAGACGATCTTCAGTTCAACATTCTGCCTGGATTCCGCGGTGACGGCGAGCCAATACACAAAGCCGAACGCACCGATCAGGATTGCGACCATGAAGGCGCCGATCAGAATATAGTTCGCGCGGGTTTCCATTCAGTCCAACCTATACTCGGCGCAGGGCCCGTTCACCCCTGAAGTAAGATTTAATCCAGGGATCATCATTTTTCATCATATCGTCCATCGTGCCGATGGCCAGAACCCGCTTTTTCCCAAGAACAGCAATCCGATCACAGATAGAATGCAAACTATCAAGATCATGGGTGACCATATAAACGGTCAGTCCGAGGGTCGAACTGAGATTTGCAATAAGCGAATCAAAGGCCGCCGCCCCGATCGGATCGAGTCCGGACGTCGGTTCGTCCAGAAACACCAAATCCGGGTCGAGTGCAAGGGCGCGAGCCAGGCTGGCCCTTTTGATCATTCCCCCTGAAAGTTCAGACGGCAGCTTGTCGGCGGCATCTTGCGGCAGCCCGACCAGTTCCAGTTTCAGGGTCGCCAGTTCGTCCATCAATTGCGGTGAAAGTTTCAGGTGCTCCCGCATCGGCACCTGAATGTTCTGCTTGACCGAAAGCGAGGAAAACAGCGCGCCCTGCTGAAAAAGCACCCCCCAGCGGCGTTCGATTGCCGTGCGTTCCTTCGGGCTCGCGGTCGACAGGTCGTGTCCGAAAACCGAAATCTGCCCGATTCGCTTGGGAGTCAGGCCCAGGATTGTGCGCATAAGCACGGACTTGCCGGTTCCCGATCCACCGACGAAACCAAGCACTTCGCCCCGGCGCACATCCAGGTCGAGATCCTGCAGAATGATCTTGGAACCGAATCCAACGGTGATGTCGCGCACGGACAGGACATTGTCCGACTTTTCGCCCGTCGCGGCGGTCTCTTTTGCAGGCGTCACGCTTTGGCTTGGCGTCATCGGTCGGTCAAACTCCAATCGCGGCAAAGAATATGGCGAAGAAACCATCCACCACGATGACTAGAAAAATCGCTTTCACCACCGACATGGTGGTGTGACGGCCAAGAGATTCGGAAGAGCCTTCGACTTTCAGCCCTTCCACACAGGCAATCAGGCCGACGATCAGCGCCATGAAGGGCGCCTTCACCAGCCCCACGACCAGCGTATTGATCGTGATTGCCGCCTGCAACTGGGTCAAGAACGCGGCCGGTGGAATGTCCAGATAGGCCCATGTCACGATGCCGGAGCCCAGCAGCGCCGCGAGATCGGAAATGAACGTCAGGATCGGCAGAGCAATCATTAGCGCCAGAATCCTAGGCAAAACAAGGACTTCAGTCACACTGAGGCCGATGACATGCAGTGCGTCGACTTCCTCCTGCATCCGCATCGCCCCAAGTTCTGCCGTGAAGGCGGATCCCGAGCGCCCTGCCACCATGATGGCGGTCAGGATCACGCCGATTTCCCTGAGGACCAGGATGCCTGCAAGGTCGACCACGAAGATGTCGGCACCGAATTGTCTGAGGTAGAAACCACCCTGTTGCGAGATGATGGCACCGATAAGAAAACTCATCAGCGCGACAATCGGCACGGCTCCAATGCAGCTCCGGTCGAACTGAACCGCGATCGATATGCTGCGCAGGCGTTTGGGCTGCAGCAGAACTGTCGACAGAACCAGGCCGAGCGAGCCGAGAATATGCAGCATCGCCAGGGCGTCGTGATAGACGTCCACCATCTGGCGGCCCGTTGCCTCCAGGAAGCCGGCAATCGAAAATCCGTTCCTGTCCGGCTTATATCTCGGAGGATGGTGGCTCTCGATTTCCTCGAACAGGGTCTGGCGGACGGGAGAGACACCGGTCAGGCCAACCTTGCGTCCCTCGAATTCCAGTCGGCCGCGCGTGCGGTGGATCAGCCAGGCGCCGCTCGTATCCAGATGCTCGATCTGGGACACATCGATGCAGGTCAGGCTTTTTTTGTCGATCGTGAGGCTGTTCAGCTCTTTTTCTGCGTCGGCGATGGTGCTGACAGTCCAGTCGCCGGAAAGGGCAAGGTATTGATGATCCGGCCCGTCTGCTTCCAGAACCATCTCCGGTGCGATGTTTTTTTCCAAGAATGCCATTCCGGCTGGCTGCCCTCTTGCCGCTGGTTCACCATCCCTCGTATACCTGATGGAGAAGTTCAATACCAACCGTCATTCACCATGAAGTTGGTAAACCCTCCAGCAGCCACTTGAAAGCTTAATCCATGGAAATTGCACGTCCTTACCTGTTGTTTCTCGGTGATGTTCCCGATGCCCTCGCCGCCAAGACCGCGATCGGCATCGTCGATTGGCGCAAGGACTGGTGCCTGGGCCAGGTCCGCATGCCCGGATGCGCCGCCGACACAGGCCTTGCCGACATGTCGATTGCAGAAGGGGCGGAAGCTGGCGCCAAGACGTTCATCATCGGAGCTGTGAATGCCGGTGGGCGCCTGCCGGAGCACTGGGTCGAATCTGTCGTCGAAGCACTCGATGCCGGCATGGACGTCGCTTCCGGCCTCCATGTGCGCCTTGCAAGCGTACCGGCGATCAAGGAAGCCGCAGAACGGAACGGTCGACAGCTCCATGACGTGCGCCACAGCAGCATGGCTTTTGCCACCGGCAAGGGCACCAAACGCGCCGGCAAACGGATCCTGGCCGTGGGTACAGATTGTTCCGTCGGCAAGAAATACACCGCCCTAGCCATGGACAAGGCAATGAACGACCGGGGCTATTCCAGCACCTTCTGCGCCACCGGCCAGACCGGCGTGTTCATTTCCGGCCGCGGTGTCGCACTCGATGCGGTGATTGCCGACTTCATTTCAGGAGCTGCCGAGTGGATCTCTCCGGAGACCGATCCCGATAACTGGCAGATCATCGAAGGCCAGGGCTCCCTATTCCATCCGTCCTTCGCCGGCGTCACCCTTGGTCTTCTGCACGGCTCCCAGCCGGACGGTTTCATCGTCTGCCATGAACCGACACGCACCAAGATGCGCGGCGTCGAGGCGGCACTGCCGACGATCCAGCAGGTCATCGACATGACTATTGCCTGCGGCAAACTCACCAATCCGGACATCCGCTGCGTCGGTATTGCGGTGAACACCACCGCACTCGATGACGATGAGGCCCTCGCTTACCTGGCAAAGGTCGGCGAAAAGCACGGCCTGCCGGCGACCGATCCGGTCCGCTACGGCATGGAAGCCATCGTTGACAAGGTCTCGGCGGAATTCGGTGCGCCATGAGCCTTGAGGTCAGCATCGAAGCGCAACGCTTCGAAATCGCGGGAGGTTTCAGGATCTCCCGCGAGACCCGAACCCATGCCCAGGTCGTGGTCGTCACCCTGAGTGACGGCAAGGCAACCGGCCATGGCGAAAGTGTGCCCTATCCGCGTTACGGCGAATCGCTCGAAACCGTTCAGACGCAGATCGAGGAAATCGCGCCCCTTTTGAAAAACGGCCTCAGCCGGGAACAGCTTCTGGAGGCTATGCCCGCCGGAGCAGCCCGCAATGCCGTCGACTGCGCTCTTTGGGACCTGGAAGCAAAACGATCCGGAACACCGGCAACGGACATTGCCGGTGTCGGTCCGCTGAAGCCGGTCACGACAGCCTTCACCATCAGCGTCGACACGCCGGAAAAGATGGCTGAAAAGACCCGCGCGGCAGCTCACCGCCCGCTTTTGAAGATCAAGCTTGCCGGCCCCGGTGATGACGAGCGGATTGCCGCCGTACGCCTTGCCGCGCCTGACAGCACCCTGATCGTCGATGCCAACGAAGCCTGGGACGAAAGCTGCTTTGAGATCAACATGGCCGCCTGCGAAGCAGCAGGCGTTGCCCTGATCGAACAACCGTTGCCGTCAAAGAACGACGGCTTGTTGGCAGGGCTCGAGCGGCGTGTGGTGATCTGCGCAGACGAAAGCCTTCATCCGGGCAAGAGCATCGATGGGCTGCGCGCAAAATATGACGCGGTCAACATCAAGCTCGACAAGGCAGGTGGTCTGACGGCTGCGCTGAAGCTCTGCGATGAAGCGCGCGCCCAGGATCTCAAGGTCATGGTCGGATGCATGCTCGGCACGTCTCTCGCGATGGCGCCTGCGGTCCTGATCGCCCAGAAGGCGGATTTTGTCGACCTCGACGGACCTCTGCTCCTGGCCGAAGACCGCTCACCGGGACTGAAGTTCGAAGGCAGCACGCTCTATCCGCCTCAGCCGGAGCTGTGGGGGTAGGAACTTCAGCGCTGAACAAGAGAAAAGCGCCGGTTCCTTGTCATTGGGCCGGCGTTTTTTGTGGGTATGCATATCTCGACTATCGAAGGGCGCTGAAATCCCTCTTCAGCGGGAGAATACGGAAATTCCCCAAGCTCACTCCGCCGCCATGCGATTTCGCAGCATTGGGGTCATCGCCAGCGTCAACAGCGTTCCGATTGCCGCAACCACGGACATCACGAAAAAGGGCCAGTCCGGATTGATCTCGTAAATGGCGCCGGAAATGCTGAGGCCGATCGCCATCTGGATGCCTACGGAAGTCGCAAGCAGCCCCTGCCCCGTTCCCGCCCAACGGCTCGGCACGACCCGTGCAAGGATCGCGACGGCCCCCAGATGGGCCGCGCCGAAAGATAGGCCGTGCAAAGTCTGCAAGGCAGCCATGGCGGGGAGCGTGTCGGCGAAGGGAAACAGCAGCCAACGCAAGGTTGCCGCCACCCCGGCGGCCAGCAGAAAGATCGGCGGATCAAACCGTTGCGCCAGGTTTCCGGCAACCGTGAACAGGGCGATTTCAGCCGCAACACCCGTCGCCCACAAGAGACCGATCGCAAAGTCAGGCACATCCATCGCCTGCCAGTAGAGCGTCCCGAAGCCGTAAAAGGCTGAATGGCTCGCCTGGTACAATCCAAGTACCATCAACAACGGCCAGAACCAGACGCTTTTGAACGGCGTGTCCTTGTGGTCGTCCGAAGTCCCGTCAGCCGCTTCGGAAGGCGTTTCACCACGTTTTTGCCGGGGAAGCGACATGGCAACAGCACCCGTTGCCAGGGACGCAAGGCCGACGGCAACCACGATGAGCCAGGACGTACCTTCCGCAGCCAGCGAACCTCCGAAGATGCTGGCAACCACGAAACCGGCTGAACCCCATAGCCGCATGCGGGCGTAATCCGCTCCCGTATTGCGCTGGACATCCAGCGCATAGGCATCGCTGAGCGGCACCACCGGCGCATTCATGACCATGTAGCCGATCACTGCGACGGACAGAAACATCAGCCCTAACGGCAGAAAGTAGAGCCCGATGAAAAACGCGGCGGCCAGGGCATAGATCAGGATCGACAGCCTGCGCTGCCCGGTGCGGTCGGAGAGATTCGACAGAAGCGGACTTGCCGCGATCCGGGCAATCGTGCCTATCCCCAGAACAAATCCGATTTCAGCCGCTGTCAGCCCGCGAAACCCGAGCACGACCGGAATAAACGGCAGAAACAGGCCAACGCCGAAGAAATGGCTGGCGAACAGGGCCGAGACACGGCTGCTGATACTGGAACGGTCGAGCGACATGGGATACCGGGCGAAGTAGCGCCCTAAAAGGATGTTAACGTTTTCCGCCTTACCTTGGGGGCGAAGTTGTCCGTGTTACGGCAATAAACGACCCTTAGGCAAGTTGAGATTCGCGTCCACATGAAAGCGGAAGCAGCACAGGAACAGCCGGAGCTGATCGGCGAAGCCGAATACCAGACTCTCGAACAGACCCTGATGGAGTCCGATCGCGGGCGCAGGTTTCTGAAAGAGTTTCTCAATCGCAACAAGACCCCGGAAACCACCGAGATCCTGACCGCGATTGGCCGGCTAGAGAAAATGATGACCCGGCAGCGCAAGGTGCCGGATCTCGACAAGATCCGTCTCGACATTGCCGACATGCACGAGGCTATCGAGCGTACCAAGGCCGAGATTGCCAACATCAAGGCGGAAGGCGAGGAAAGCAACCGCTTTGTCGACGCCTCTCACGAACTCGATGCCATCGTCACCCAGACCGAAGGCGCGACCCAATCCATTCTGGAAGCTGCAGAGCAGATTCAGGAGAAGGCCTGGGTCCTGCGCGAGAATGGTGCGGACGATGCCGTGTGCGACGACATCGATGCCAAGGCGACCGAAATCTTCATGGCCTGTTCCTTCCAGGATCTGACCGGCCAGCGGACCAACAAGGTTGTTCAGGTACTGCGCTATCTTGAAAGCCGCATCAACCTGATGATCAACATCTGGGGCATCCAGGAGCTGGAAGCCGAAGCAACGGCTGGCCCGGTCGACACTCGTCCGGATGCACATCTCCTGAACGGCCCGCAGCTTGCGGGCGGCGTTTCCCAGAACAACGTTGATGAGCTGATGTCCGTCAGCGACGACGTGTTTGACGCCGCACTGAAGGAAACCGGCGCGGAAGCAGCCGCGGCAGAAGCTCCGAAGCATGCCAGCGAAGCTGATGTTGATGCCATTATGGCAAGCGAAGCCGACGTCGATGCCATCATGGCCGGCGGTGACGAGCCGATGGACGCAGCCGCTATCGACGACATGTTCGCCTCCGCTCCTGCTGCCGACGACGAGGAAGAAGACGACGAATTCGCCGGTGCCGACCCGGACGCCACTCTGGACGAAGCTGCCATCGAACGCCTGTTCGACAGCGAAGTGGGTGGTGGCACTCATAAAGCGGCAGACGAAGCCGAGGCCGACGCCGAATGGGAGCTGACCGAGGAAGTCAGTGAAGAGGACGGTGAAGATCCGCTGAAGCAGCTGTCCGAAGCCGAGCGCCAGGCACTCTTCAACTAAGAATGCATCCGGCAGGAAATTCGAAAAAGGCGCCCGTTGCGGCGCCTTTTTTGTTGCCTCTCCTATCGATTCTTGCAGATAGAACGCCACGGATTTCCGGGATCGGAGAGCCGGGGTGCGCGAGCGGAAGACCCTTTGCCTCCGAGGTCCCGGCGCAAGGCCGGGACAGCAAAGTGGCGGTCGGCTGGCATGTGTGCCAGTTGGTGGTCAGCGGCCGAAATTGATCTTGGCGAAGAACTGTTCCGCCTGCTGGCCAAGCTGGCCGGCCTGGTCTTTCAGCGCTGTCGACATATCCTGAATGGTGCCGACAGCTCCCTCGACATTTTCGACCGACCCGCGCACAGCGGTAATCTCGTCGGTAAAGGCTTGGGTGCCCTGTGCAGCGATCTGGACGTTGGCCGAGATTTCTGCCGTCGCCGACGCCTGTTGCTCCACCGCGGAGGCAATGCCGGTCGCGATTTCGGACAGGGCACCGATTATCGAGGTGATGCCTTCGATATCCTGCACAGACTGTCTGGTCGCCTGCTGAATGCTGGCGACCTGTTCGGTGATTTCTTCCGTCGCCTTGGTCGTCTGGCTGGCGAGTTCCTTCACTTCGGCTGCGACAACCGCAAACCCGCGGCCCATTTCCCCGGCACGCGCCGCTTCGATGGTGGCGTTCAGTGCCAGCAGGTTGGTTTGTTCGGCAATTTCAGAGATCAGCCCGATCACCGATCCGACCTGATCCGCGAAGCCGGCAAGTTTCGTTACGGAGTCGTTTGTGCTGCGTGCACCTTCCACGGCCTTCAGCGCCATCTCGCGGGACTGGCCTGCCTGGCGACCGATCTCGGTGATGGAAGCGGACATTTCCTCCGTTGCCGTCGCGCTTGACTGGACACCGCTTGCGGTTTCGGCAGACGTGTTGTCCATCTTGACCATCCGCTCTCCGATGGAGCCCGTCTCGCGGCGCAGACTGCCCGAAGACACTTCCAGTTGTTCGGATGCCGCGCCAAGCGTGCCGACAGTACCGCCCAGAACGCCCTGAAACTCCTGGATGGCGGCCTTCAGTTCGGTCTCGCGTCCGACAGCGTCCGCCACCATTTTCTCGTGATAGGTGGAGATCGCGACATCCATATCCAGCATGACCAGCTTCGTCATCACCTGCATGGCCCGAATGCGCTTGCCCGTCGACATGAAGCGCTTCTTCAGGACCGTCTCCGTCAGTTGCGTGAGGGCGAAGGAATAGCCACCGATGTACCAGCTGGGATCGAGGCCGATCCGCACATGTGTGAGGCCGATCTGCACAGCGCGCTCGTGGTAGGCTTCATCCGGACCAGATGCGAACAGCCCTTCCCAGTGGCTCATCTGTGCCTTCACCAGGCGCGACTGCTGGTTGCCGACAAGCGCCGCCAGATGCGGCACGGTTTTAACGTGTGCGTAGAACCCGTCCAGAATGGTCGGCAAGGCTTCCTTGATTGCCGGCCACATGGACTGGGCCACAGCCCGATCCTCGTCCGTGAAACGGAAAAACTTCAGCCGATCTTTCAAGGTGTTTGTCTGCATGAATGCCTCTTGGATCAGCCGATGGAGGTCCGGTTTGACGGGCCCGTGAGCTGATCGCTCTTCAGTTGCCGGACCTCCGAGCCTCACAGTGAAGAGGCAGGAGATCCTGATTCAATAAAGCACGTGTCACCTGTTCCCTCGCGAACCCAACTGGGCTGTTGAAAGGCACAACAAGGCGTTCCGCGCCATGCTCGATGCATCGGTACGCTGGCAATGTTCAGGTGATGAAAGGAGAAGTCGCGGCGCCGTTGCCTGGCAATCCACGCTGGAATTCAATTTTCAGCAGCCCTGTTCGCACCGTCCCGACGAAAAGGCAAACAGGACTGCCTGGTCCGGTCTCCTCCACCCGACTTCGGCAAGTCATGCTTGTGGAACCGCTCTAGCGGGTAGCCCCCTAAAGGCGCGTTAACGGGAAAGCGCAGTCTTTAGCATTTGTGGATCGATGTTTCCGCCCGTCAAAACGATACCGACGGTCTTGCCCTTGAAAGGCAGCTTTCCGGCCAAAAGTGCTGCAAGTGCAACTGCTCCGCCCGGCTCAACGACGAGCTTCAGTTCGGTGAACGCAAAGGCGACGGCAGCCAGAGCTTCCTCGTCCGTGACAGTCACGCCTTCGCCCGCTACGCGGCTCAGAATTGAAAAGCCGATATCCCCCGGCGAATCAGACAGGAGCGCATCGCAGACAGAGCCGGTCTTTACGGCATTGGAAAGCCGCTCACCGGCGTCAAGCGAGCGCTTGTAGTCGTCGAACAGCTCCGGTTCAGCAGTATGGAAGACCGTACCGGGCGACTTGGCTTCCAGCGCCAGGGCAATGCCGCTGGACAATCCGCCACCGCCGGTACAGGCGAGCACATCGTCCAGATGCAGGCCCAGCGCAGCTGCCTGGGCTGCCATCTCCAGTCCGACTGTACCCTGCCCTGCGATAACACCGACATCGTTGTAGGGGTGGACAAACGTCGCTCCTGACTTGGAACACAGGTCTCCTGCAATCGCGTCACGGTCTTCGGTCTCACGATCGTAAGTGATGACGGTCGCCCCGTAGCCGCGTGTGCGCTCCAGCTTGATCCTTGGAGCGTCGGATGGCATGACGATGGTTGCGGGCATGCCGAGCAGCTGCGCGCTTGCAGCAACGCCCTGCGCGTGGTTTCCGGACGAACACGCCACAACGCCTCTGGGTCGGTCTGCCGGCGGGATGAGGCTGAGGCGGTTGAAGGCACCGCGAAACTTGAACGAGCCGCTCCGTTGCAGGTTTTCCGGTTTCACGACGACAGTCGCCCCGGTTACCTCATCCAGCAACGGATGCCTCAGAAGCGGTGTCACCAGCGCCTCGCTTCGGATCCTCTCCGCTGCGGCTTCAACATCCTCTATGGAAACGGTTTTACCAGCCAATTTCGAACCTGCTTCAGACACAGGCAGCGATTGCATATTCGTCATCGGAACTCGCTCTAAACGTCAAACAACTGCTCGGAGGCCTGCCGCAGAAGCGTATAAGGCAATGCCTCGGCCCCTTTCAGGGTCGGGTCTCGATGCAAGTGTTTTCACAGGAAAGCGGGCAGTTCCAGCGGGAACTTGTCTTGGTGTCAATTTCGTTTGCCGCACTGCGCAGCGTCATCGCACATCAGGTCAACCGCCTTATTCGGCGGCTTTTCCCTGCGTCGAACGGGCGTTGTGTATGTCCTGGGCTTCAATGCAATTGTCCAGGAACTGACGTGCGCTGGCCGCCCAGGTGTAATTCATGGCAATCGTGCGGCAATGCTCGCGTGGGATATCCAGCGCGGCTTCCGCCGCTTCGCGCAAATCTTCCGACAAGACACCCGCCCCCGTATCGCTGATGACGTCGAGCGGGCCCATTACCGGGAAAGCGGCAACCGGCACGCCGCAGGCCAGGGCCTCAAGCATAACGTTGCCGAAGGTGTCGGTGAGTGAGGGAAACACGAAGACATCCGCGTCGGAATAATGCCTTGCGAGATCCTCGCCCACCTTGGAACCGGTAAAATGCACCCCCGGGTACTCCCGGCGCAGACTGTCGAGCTGCGGGCCACCACCGACCACCACTTTCGATCCCGGCAGGTCGAGATCCAGAAACGCCTTGATGTTCTTTTCGATTGCGACCCGGCCGACATACATGAACACCGGGCGCGGCAGGTCGGCTGGCAGAACGGAACCCTCGTAAGGCTTGAACTGCTGCTCATCCACACCGCGCGACCAGCGCATCAGATTGGTAAAACCACGGTCACGCAGATCCTGCTCCAGCGACCGTGTTGCGACCATGCAGCCGCAGCCGGAATTGTGAAACCGGCGCAGCCAGCTGTAGGACCAAGTCAGCGGAACCGGCAGCCGGGCTGAAACATATTCGGGAAACCGGGTGTGGTAACTCGTGGTGAACGGACGCCCAGCCTTCTTGGCGACGCTTGCCGCCAGAAGCCCGAGCGGGCCTTCCGTTGCAATGTGCAGATGCTCGCAGCCGTAATCCTCGATCTTCCGACGCACGATGCCGCGATGGGTCAACGACAGGCGAATTTCCGGATAGGTCGGACACGGCAGCGTCGTGAATTCCTGAGGGGTCAGGAATTCCACCCGCACACCGATCTTCTCGAGTTCTTCGGCCGTGCGCTCAAGCGAGCGAACCACACCGTTTATCTGCGGATGCCAGGCATCCGTCACAATCAGAATGGAACTCATGCGGCGACCGGTGCTTCCTTGGCTTTCGCCGGCACGGCCTCCTCCTGGGTACGGTCCACCCATCGGATCACCTCAAATGTTCCATCGTGGTGCTCGGCAACCGCAGTGCAGCTTTCCACCCAGTCACCCGTGTTGATGTAGTGAATGCCGTTCATATCACGGTCCGCGGCGTGGTGAATATGACCACAAATGACACCATCGACGCCCTGCCGGCGCGCCTCGTCGGACAGGGCTTCTTCGAAACGTCCGATAAAGCTGACCGCGTTCTTGACCTTCAACTTGGCCCAGGCGGACAATGACCAGTAGGTCAGGCCGAGACGGCGGCGGACCACATTGAGCCAGGTATTGACGCCGAGCGCGGTCACATAGGCCTTGTCGCCAAAGAAGGCCAGCCACTTGGCATGGCGGATCACCACGTCGAACTGGTCACCATGAATGACCAGGTAGCGTTTGCCGTTGGCAGCTTCGTGAATGATGCTGTCGGTCACTTCGACACCGCCGAAATGCGTACCGAGGAAGCTGCGCAGAAACTCGTCGTGATTTCCCGGAATATAGATGACCCGGGCTCCCTTGCGCCCCTTGCGCAGGATCTTCTGCACCACGTCGTTGTGAAGCTGTGGCCAGTACCAGGACCGCCGCAGACGCCAGCCATCGGCAATGTCGCCGACCAGGTAGATGGTCTCGGCTTCATTGTCCTTCAGAAAGTCCAGCAGCATCTCCGCCTGACAACCGCGCGTGCCAAGATGGACGTCGGAAATAAACAAGGCCCGGTAATGCCGCGATGCCTCAGCGGTAGACATAGCACTTCTCCAAATTCCCTTTGGAGCGCTATAGACGCGATTCAAGTATCACTATTATGACAAACGGCGAGACTTCCCCGGGCCTGTTTGTTTTCCAGCTTAATGATTAACACCGGCACGGATCGGGTATTGGCCTCCCTCACTTCATTCCGTTGCTTCACGAACATCTTGCCGGATGCTGACCGGCTCCATATGTCCCTGACGGCATTTGACAGCATCGGGTTTTGCCAGCCACAAAGCATGTCCAACCTGCATCAAGGAGAACGTTCATGGACCTCGGCCTCAAGGGCAAAAAGGCAATCATCTGTGCGTCAAGCCGCGGCCTCGGCAAGGGCTGCGCCGAAGCACTGGCGGAAGCAGGCTGCGACATCGTCCTGAACGGACGTAACGAAACGGTTCTGGAAGAAACCCGCATGCTGCTGCAGAACCGCTTCGGCGTGAGCGTTGCCGCCATCGCAGCGGATGTTTCCACACGGGAAGGTCAAGAAGCGCTTCTTGCGGCCTGCCCGGACCCGGACATCCTGGTCAACAACAACGGCGGCCCACCCCGGCGCGACTATTCCGAGCTGGACCGTGCGGCGTTGATGGAAGGTGTGGTGCAGAATTTCGTCACCCCCATCGAGCTGATCCAGGCGGTTGTTCCCGGCATGAAGGAGCGTGGTTTCGGCCGCATCGTCAACATCACTTCGCTTTCGGTAAAGATGCCGATCGAAGGTCTCGATCTGTCCAGCGGTGCTCGGGCGGGGCTCACGGCATTCCTGGCCGGCGTCTGCCGCCAGCTTGCTCCCCACGGCGTGACCGTCAACAACCTGCTGCCCGGCAAGATGGACACCGATCGTCTGAAAGGCGGCTTCGAGCGCGCCGCGCAGCAGTCAGGCAAAAGCATCGAGGATGTCCGGGCGGCACAGGCAGCGGAAATCCCGGCAAGACGTTTCGGTTCAGCCGAGGAGTTCGGCCAGACCTGCGCTTTCCTGTGCTCCCGCCACGCCGGTTATATCACCGGCCAGAACATCCTGATGGATGGTGGGCTCTATCCGGCGGCGTTCTAAGGTCCTGCCAAAACAAAAAAAGGCCGGAGCGATTGCCCCGGCCTTTCCTGAGCGGCTGATCTTTCTGATCAGAACTTGTAGCGCAGCGCGGCAGAGATGATGTTGACGCTGCTGTCGACATCCCCCGAATAGGTACCGAATGCCGCGTTGTAGTCCTGGTGACTGGAATCGATGTTGATATCGGTCGATTCCGGAATGATGTGCGTGTAGCCGACATCGAACGCCAGGTGCTCGTTGAAGGTGTAGCTGGCACCAGCCGACAGCCACCAGCGGTTATTGTCCGGCAGACGCGTGGAGCGGATCTTTTCGTCGATCGGCGAGATTTCGTAACCGACACCACCGCGGAAGGTAAGCTTCTCGTTGAAGTCGTATTCACCGCCCAGAGAGAAGAACCAGCCGTCGTCATAGTTGAAATGCAGGACGGTGGCCTCTGCGCCGGTTGCATCGTTGATCGCACGTGGCGACTTGAGCCGGCTCCAGTTGGTCCATTCCACCGTTCCAAGAACGCGGATCTTGTCGGTCACTTTCTGTTTTGCGGAAAGGTTGATCATGTCCGGCGTAACGACACCCAGGCCGATCGCCGTTGTGACACCACCGGCGAACAGGTCGCCGTCGAGATCGTGACCGACACCGGAGCGATATCCAAGTCCGATTTCAGTCCCCTCGAACGGTCTCACCGTCAGACCAGCCGTCACACCGAAACCGATGTCATCACCAGTGATCTGGTTCGAACGGGGGAAGCCCGCTCCGGAAGTGGCGTCGGCGGATTTCAGCGACACGTCCAGGTATTGCGCCTGAACACCGATCGCTATCGCGAACATGTCGTTGATCTGAAGCGCAACTGTCGGGTTGACGTTCAACGAGAACACGGAAGACGAACGGGAATAGAACTGGGCCGCCCAGTTCTGCTCCGGTTTTGTCGACAGGCCGAAGGGTGCGTTGATACCGACACCGAAGATCAGCTTTTCATTCAGCCGGTAGGCTGCGTACGAAGCGGGAATGAACGCGTCGGAAGCAATGTCGCCACTGCCGATCGAAGACGTACCGAGGAACCCGCCGGACAGCGTGCCGTTGATATCCGAACTTGGAAAAAGCCCCGTATTATGCGCTTCGATGGTGAGACCCTGCTGAGCCCCGATAAGCGACGCCGGGTTCCAGTACATCGAAGAGATCGAACCGCCGGACGTACCATACCCGGCAAAAGACATACCCTGAAAGTACGAGCTCTGCTCTCTAAGTGCGAAACCACCTGCGAACGCAGAACCTGCAACCATTGATAGAGCCACAGCTGTAGAAGCAAGTAGAACTGATTTCTTGTTTACCCACGGCATTGAGTTTCCTCCCATCCCCTAGCCACCGGATGCTTGATGACAACCTGAGACAGGGTTTTAGGAGAATGCCGTCCGTTTCAACTGAATATTTACGTCAGTTATGCGGTCGTATTTTCATGCTGCAATGCGAAATGCGCGGCTTTTCTGGTAGGTATTGCTGCGTAGACATTCAAAACACTTCAAAAACGACAGGTTCAGAGTCTCTTCGTCATCGCACCGACACACTTTCAGACACTTGCCTAAAAAACAGGCACTGGGAATGTCAGTTTCCGATAACGTAATTTAACAGTGAATCGTTGCGGCTTTGCCACAGGTTTCGTGACGGAATGTGGACCTTTTGTAGGACAAGTCCCTTGATATTCCTTGGTAAAAACGCCAATCACCTTTCCTAACGGAAACCGTGTCGGCACACTGTTGCGCGGTAGCCTTTCCTTTCGAAATTGAATTTTTGTCAGGAAGTTTGTCAGCAGGCGACGCGTCACTGTCCGGCCAATTACAGCTTTTCCGGCAAGGCAGGTTGCAAGCTGCGAACCGGTGGGTTGCACCGGCTCGCAGAAAGAAATGGTCTAAGACCGCACTCCATTCCTTGTTTGCAGCCTCAAGCGGCAAGCCTAGCTGTCGCGAGCTTCGAGGAAGCGGCGCATGGCAACGTCACTCCAGGGGGCAAGGCGCGCCCGCGCTGCCATATGACTGTCGTAGATCCTCTGGCTAAGCGCATCCTTGCTCGCGAACTCGGACAGCACGACTGCCGAAGTCTCCCGCAATGCATCCAGAACGTCGTCCGGATAAGGACGGACGGTAACGCCGTCCTCTTCCTGCAGGAGCTTCAGTGCGCCTGCATTCTCCCAATCACTTTCTGCAAGCGAGCGGCCGTTTTCTGCCTTGCAGGCCTCCAGAACGATGGCGCCAAGGTCTTCCGGCAGACCTTCCAGCGCCACCTTGTTGAACAGCGCTTCACCGGTGCCGTTGGGTTCATGGAACCCCGGCGTGTAGTAGGACTTGGCTGCTTTCTGGAACCCCATTGCCCTGTCCGACCAGGGACCCAGGAATTCGGTGGCGTCCAGCACACCGCTGTCCAACGCCTGGAACAACTCTGCAGGCGGCAGGCTGACAGGCGTCGCCCCAAGCCGGTGCATCACTTCACCGCCAAGGCCCGGCATGCGGATCTTCAGCCCCTTGAGATCGTCAAGAGTGTTGATTTCGCGCTTGAACCAGCCACCCATCTGGACGCCGGTGTTGCCGGCCATTACGGGCCTTAGTCCGAACGGGGCATAAAGCTCGTCCCAAAGCGCCTGGCCGCCCCCCTGCTCAATCCAGGTGATATGCTCATGCGGCAGCAAACCGAAGGGGATCGCGGTGAAATAGACCGAAGCTGGGATCTTGCCCTGCCAGAAAAACGAGGCCGTGTGCGCCATCTGCGCCGTCCCCGCCGAGACAGCCTCGAACACGCCCAGAGCCGGCACCAGTTCCCCTGCTGCATAAAGCCGAACGCGCAGGCGACCGCCGGACATCAGCTCGATCCTGTCGGCAATGCGCTGCGCCGTGATCCCGGGCCCCGGCAGGTTCTTTGGCCAGGACGTGACCATCTTCCATTCCAGCGTCGCCTGCTCCTGCGCCACCGCCGGGGCGGCCAACGCGCTTGCACCGGCGGCGGCGGAAGCCCCCAGAAGTCCGCGACGGCTGATCCGTCCGGTTTCTGTCTTTGGCTGATCGGTCATCTCACTTGCTCCAGAACGCGTGGAAATGATGGACTGGCCCGTGACCACTGCCGATGTGAAGCGTGTCGGCAGCGGCGATGGCGGCCTGAATATAGGACTTGGCGGATCTGACGGCCGCTTCCATGCCCTGCCCCTTGGCGAGACCCGAGGCAATCGCGGATGACAGGGTGCAACCGGTGCCATGCGTGTTGTCGGTCTTGATCCGCTCTGACCTGAGCCAGACCGCATTGCCGTTGCGATCCAGAAGCAGGTCGGCGCTATTCGCACCAGACCCGTGCCCGCCCTTGAGCAGAACCGCATTGGCTCCAAGACCGAGCAGACGTTCTGCCTGCGCCTGCATTTGCGTTTCGTCCGCGGCAACGTTGCCTTGCAACATGCGGGCAGCTTCATGCAGGTTCGGGGTAACAATATCAGCCAGCGGCAGCAGCAAGGCAATCAGCGTGTCGACCGCACTGTCGGCAAGCAACGGGTCACCGGAGGCAGCCACCATCACCGGGTCAAGCACGACCGGACCTGTCTCATGTGCCCGAAGCCCTTCAGCTACCACCTCAATCGTATCGACACGCGACAGCATGCCGATCTTTGTCGCCTTGACGGCAAGGTCCGAGAAGACGGCTGTAATCTGGGCCCGCACGAACTCCGGCGGCACATCATGGATGGCGCTGACGCCAAGCGTGTTCTGCGCCGTCAGGGCTGCAATAACACTGGCACCAAAGACGCCATTTGCGGAAAAGGTCTTGAGATCAGCCTGAATGCCGGCTCCGCCGCCGGAATCCGATCCTGCAATGGTTACCGCAATTGCGGTCATGGGAACCTCCTGGGAGTAGATGCCGAAAAGCCTGCGTCAGCCGGTCTTCAAACGGGCTTCAATGTCGCGATCAGTCAGGCAATAGAGTGCGTCGAGCAACTCCGGCACCAGACTGCCTGGCCCGCCTGACCGGCTGGCCGCGATTTCGCCGGCAATGTTGAAGACGGACAGTCCGCAAGCAGCTGCAAGCGCCCTGTCCTTTTCGATGCTCAGGAACGCCGCCAGAACCGCACCGCCGGCACAGCCGGTGGCCGTCACGCGTGACATCAGTGGATCGCCGTTGCGCAGCAGGAAATCCTCGCCGCGGCTCTCAACCCTGTCTTCCGGGCCGGTAACCGCAAAAACCGTTCCGGCCTCGATCAAAGCATCGGCATCCGCCCGCTCCGGCAGGAGAGCGTTGAGTTCTTCCGGATTGAGCCGCACCAGATCCGGCTTCAGGCCCAGCAATTCGCGTGCATAGGCGCAGCGCACGGGAGACCGGTTCACGAAAACCGGATCGACACAAACCGGACGTCTGGCAGTCCTGGCAGCTTCGATTGCTAGCGGAATGGCCGCACGACGTTCCTCATCAAGGGTGCCGAGGTTCACCAGCAGCGCATCAGCTCCGCCGGCAAAAGCCGCAACTTCCTCCCGCGCGATAGTCATGGAAGGAACGGCGCCGAGCGCAAGCAGCACATTGGCGGTGAAACTCTGGGCGACCGCATTGGTGATGGCGTGAACGCGCGGCGTTTTCTGTCGCACCCTTTCCAGAAGGGTGAAGACCTGTTCGGCGCTCAGGGCTTGCGTGGAAGCAGCAACGGAAAGGCTCATGACGGCTCTCCTGCGACAGAAAGCCCGTTGCCGGTATTCCGGAAAGGACGTGTTGAAGGGAGTGGTGTGTGCATCATGATCTCAAATCCCTCCGCCGGTATCAGCCGGATCAGGTTCAATGAACCTGAATAGCAAAGGATCAGGAATTTTATTCATAAATTTCAGTATCTTATCCAACCAATAAGAAGAGTGGTATCAACACACGGTGTCAACATCTGGTGCAAACAGTTCCTTCCTTTTGGAGCCTTTCGTAGTTGATTTGTTGACCATAGGAAACCCGTCTTCCAAAGATCAACTGCCTTACGAATACGCCAAGAACAAAATCAAAGACTGCGACACGCATTGCCACATCGGACTTTTCTGCATTCCGATCCCATCACGGTTGAGGTATTTGCTAGTCAAGCCCGTTAAGCTTATTTGGCATCGAGCGGACTTCCAAAGACACCAGACAAGAACTCCAGCGTCGCCGCATCCCTAAGTTTGCAGGCAATGTTCTGATTAGCAAAGACGCCACGGAATGTCTTCGCTTGGGCCAAAGGGAATGTTTTTATCCAGTTCACCCCGACCGCATACTCGGCGAGTTCCTCGTTGTCCCTGTCGCGGGCAAGACCCGGCTGCACCAGTTCGACGGACAGAAGATTACCAGCGATTGTTTCAAAATCCCGCGCCATGACAGAGGGTGACGTTACCTCACCATATCCCACATAGCCTTGCCCTTTCTGGTAGGCGAAGATCTTGTCCCCGGCAGATAGCTGGTTGAGTTTCCCGGAATAGAACCGCCCGCCACCAGAGGAAATGAAGCCATAGCGGCGCATGTCCTCCCATGAGCGGCGCTCACCATCGCCGACGTTGACATACCAGTACCCTGTCCACGGTGCTTTAACCTTTGCAGCTGAACGCTCCTCGACCTCTTCCGGATCGAGATGCCAATCGGTCGCGAGAAGTTGCCGATCACCGTCTTGAAACACACGAAACAGCGCCGTGTTTATCCCGACGTCGTGACGATCATAGAGATACTCAACTATTCGTGTTGTAGTGGGATCGAGTTCGCTCGCGATGATAACAAGCTGAAGATCGCCATTAAGTGTCTCCGGCAAGCTCCGGTCAAAACGGTCTTGAAACGCGGCCGGTAACGGTTTTGCCAAATAGGCGTTGGCAATATCATGCACATCGCGGGTATTTAGCATCACGGCCCAGCTCGCATAATCCAGAACCTGAGCAACAATTTCCCTAGGAGTCTTATCCCGCTTCAACTCGAGGATAACTAGGTCACCAGAAACGTCCAGACCAAGAAGATCCAGTCTGCCACGGTTTTCTATACCGACTTGGCGGCCAATGATCAGAAGATCCAGACCAAGAATCTCAGGGTTCTCGGCAACCCAAGTCTCAATCTGCCCTTCTGTGGCGAGCGATGCCCTCGAGACAGGCTTCAATTTACCTGCAGCGACTTCAAACAGGTTCGTCACAGCCCACCTCCCAAACCCTCTGGCACTGCCGCGCTCGACTTTCTTGAAGGCAGCGACAATCCAACTACGTTCACCGTCCTTTTCGGCTTCTGGAGTTTAGCGGACCTCCAGCTTCGTCTAACAACCTCTCAAAATAGCTGTGGCCGTTCTCCCTCGAACGGCGCTCCTTGCCATGGACATGCGCCTCTATGCTCTGATCTAAACCATCCTGACGCTTTGAAAGACGAGCACATGCCAAATTGTCCGTTGAGAAATACTCTGCAGCGACCAAGAGCGCATCATGGACAATCTCTTGCTGCTCGCACTCGTAAGCCATCGATCGCTCTGTTCCAAACGCCCGCTCGTATAGCGATTTTGTCGCTTCATCGACGACTTTTGCGACGGGGACTTTTGTCTCTTTTGCATGTTCCACGAAGCTGACAAAAGCCTGGGTAGCGTCATAGGAGTTCTCACCACGCGTAACGGCTCTGAACGTTGCAATGAAAAGCTGCTCGAAACGGGACTTGGCGATCTGGAGTTCCCACTCAGCTTGTTCCTCAGCACCTTCAGCAACAGTGAAATCCGACACGTTGAGCTCCCTAAACAATTCTTGCTGGCAATATCCTGAAAACATAACTACGAGAAGAAATGCCCAGTTGTCCATATGAACATGGCGCCCCCTTCCCCTCTTCCACTCCCCCGGCTAACGTCACCCCAATTTCAGACAACCACTGGGAATCAGATGTCCGTCGAAAGAGTCTCTCAGGATCAGATCAACAAGGCTGCATGGGCGGCGTGTGACACCTTTCGGGGCGTGGTCGATCCGTCGATCTACAAGGACTTCGTCCTGACCATGCTCTTCCTGAAGTACATCTCGGATGTGTGGAAGGACCATTATGAGAGCTACAAGCGGGAGCATGGCGACTACCCCGAGCTGATCGCGGCCATGATGAAGGACGAGCAGTTCGTGCTGCCCGAGAGGGCCAGCTTCGATGCCCTTCACGCCCAGCGCCACAAGGCCGGGAACGGGGAGCGGATCGACCGGGCGCTCCATGCCATCGAAGAAACCAACGGGGCGAAGCTCAGGGATGTCTTTCAGGACATTTCCTTCAACGCCAACAAGTTGGGCGACGAGGAGCAGAAGAATGACATCCTGCGCCACCTGATGGAGGACTTCGCTAAACCGACGCTCGATATGCGGCCCTCCCGAGTCGGCACTCTGGATATTATCGGTGGGGCCTACGAGTTCCTGATCTCCCGCTTCGCAGCTACAGCCGGCAAAAAGGCCGGGGAGTTCTACACTCCTGCCGAAGTCTCCATGCTGATGGCCCGGCTGGTGGAGCCACAGGAAGGCGACGAGATCTGCGATCCGACCTGCGGCTCCGGCTCGCTGCTCCTGAAGTGTGCCCGTGAGATCAAGTCGATCAACGGCAGGGCCCCCTATGCGCTCTTCGGTCAGGAGGCCATCGGGTCCACTTGGGCGCTCGCCAAGATGAACATGTTCCTGCATGGCGAGACCAACCACCAGATCGAATGGGGCGACACGCTCGCCAATCCGAAGCTGCGCACCCGCGACAATCAGCTGCGGCTGTTCGATGTGGTCGTCGCCAATCCGCCCTTCAGCCTCGACAAGTGGGGCTACGACAAGGCGGCGAACGATCCTTTCGGCCGGTTTGACCGTGGCCTGCCTCCAAAGACCAAGGGGGACTATGCCTTCATCTCCCACATGGTGGAGACGCTCAAGCCGACGAGCGGACGCATGGCTGTCGTCGTGCCCCACGGGGTGCTCTTCCGTGGTTCCTCTGAGGGCCAGATTCGTCAGCAGCTCGTAGAGGAGAACCTGCTGGATACCGTGATAGGCCTGCCCGAGAAGCTGTTCTTCGGCACCGGCATCCCGGCTGCGATCCTCGTCCTCAGGAAGAAGAAGACCGACAACAGGGTGCTCTTCATCGATGCCTCACGGGAGTACATCGAGGGTACCAACCAGAACCGGTTGGGGGACGAGCAGATCGACAAGATCTTCACCACCTTCGACAACCGGCAAAGTGTCGACAAGTACGCTCACCTCGCCAGCCTGGAGGAGGTCCGAGAGAACGACTTCAACCTCAACATCCCACGCTATGTGGATACCTTTGAGGAGGAGGATGAAATCGACCTGATGGCTGTTCGCCAAGAAAGGGAATTTCTGAAGGCGGAGATGGCGAAGCTGGAAGCCAAGATGGACGGGTATCTCAAGGAGCTTGGGTATGGTTCCTGACGGGTGGCGTGAAATTACAGCGGATGAAATCTGTACTAAGATAACTAAAGGCACAACGCCCCCGAAATCAGAAATCGAGACAGAACGCGGCATACCTTTTGTTCGAGTGAATAACTTGACCTTGGGTGGGGCGTTAGGCCTATCCGGTAAAATACTCTTCACGACCCAAGAAACTCACAATGGTTTCTTGTCTAGATCAAAAGCTTATTCTGGCGACCTCTTAATGAACATTGTAGGGCCTCCTCTCGGGAAAATTTCCCTACTTGACGATGCATACTCGGAATACAATTTGAACCAAGCGGTTCTGATATACCGTCCGAATTCCGAAGAAGTTCTATCAGAGTTTTTGTACGCATACGTTTGTTCTACTGCAGCTCAATCGTGGTTAGACTCACGCGCTAAAAAGACCTCAGGCCAAAAAAACCTCACGATTCAAATCTGCAAAGAACTGCCGATCCTCCTCCCCCCGCTCCCAGAACAGAAGAAGATCGCGGAGATCCTGTCGACATGGGACGAGGCCATCCAGACGACCGAGAAGCTGCTCGCCAACGCCGAAGCCCAAAAGAAGGCCCTCATTCAGCAACTGCTGACCGGCAAACGGCGGCTGAAGGGGTTCGACGGGGAGTGGCGAGAAGTTCCGTTATCTGAAGCGGGCACGGTACTGGTATCCAATGTCGACAAGAAGTCAGTCAATGGGGAGCAGCCGGTCAGACTTTGCAACTATATGGACGTCTATCGAAACAACACCATCAACCCGATGATGGAACTTATGAAGGCCACCGCATCTGCGGGGCAGGTCGCCAAATTTGGCTTACGAGTAGGAGATGTCCTTGTCACCAAGGATAGCGAGAAGCCTTCGGATATTGCGATCTCGGCCTACGTGGAAGACACCGCGCCAGACCTTGTGTGCGGCTATCATTTGGCAATCTTACGACCCGCTGCTGGAGTAAGTGGACGATTCCTTAAACTCTTTTTCGACCTGCCAAAAACGAGATACCATTTCGCGACACGAGCGAACGGCGCAACACGATTTGGATTGACGGTTAGCGCAATCGAGACAGCTCCTATTTGCTTACCCACCTTGGACGAGCAGGAGCGGATAGCCGATGTCCTTTTCGACCTCCACGCAAACGAAAACATTCTTACAGAAACAATTGTTCAACTTCGGTCCGAAAAACGCGCACTAATGCAGCAACTACTAACCGGCAAGCAGCGAGTTCTCGTAGCTTGAAAGAATGCATTTGTTTGCTCAACTCCTAATGGTACCTTCCGAAAGCGCGTATTCAGGGAGGGAGACTCATGAGCGAGGCAGATACTGGCGCCTATGCTGAGCAGCGATATCAAGAACTGGCGCAATCAGTCGATGACATCTTGTCTGGCCTGCCTGCTGAGGCCTCGCGCCTCATGGCGATCTATGCCCGGCTTGAGTATGCCTTGATGAAACGTGAACGCCCGAATGGACAAAGTCCGACGTTTTCCAGAGATCAAGGAAACCAACTGGTAATTCTTTACGGGGATTACGTTAATGAAGTGGTCGCGGACGACTTCTTTGACAGGGTGAAAGATCTTCCCGATGTAATGTACTTGATACAGGAGCCTCCGAGACGGCGGACAGTAGAAAATGGTTGGGTAGATGCGCAACCAATTACTGATAAGCAGAGTATGTTCAAAGCAGTCAAACAAATACGCAACAATCTGCTTCACGGAAACAAATTTCGCATCCTTTTAGAAGGAGAGCAGGACCGTGATATTCGGCTCGTCAAAGCCGCGGCTGAAGTCCTCGTGAGAGCAGCAGCCGAAGATGAATTTCTATTCCGTCACTTCTACTACTGAACAAATCGAAACCACTGTCCGATGCCAATCCATGAACAAGCATAGCCGCCCAGATTCCAGCGAAGAGGCCCAGGCCAAGATCCCGGCGCTGGCGCTGCTGATGAAGCTCGGCTGGTCCTATGTCTCCCCCGAAGCCTGCCTTCGGCGGCGCGGCAGTGAGCGTTCGGTCCTGCTTGAGGACGCCCTCAGGAGCTGGTTGGAGGCCTATCGCTACAGCTATCGGGGAGAGATTCACAGTCTCTCCTCGGGTGCCATTCAGCAGGTGCTGAAGGCTGCCTCCGACACTGGACTGAACCAGGGTCTCAAGGCGGCCAACGAGAAGCTCTACAAGCTGCTGGTCTATGGCGTCACGGTCACCGATCATATGCCGGATGGCCAGCGCCAGTCTTTAACCATTCCGCTACTCGATTTTGACACCCCATCCGCCAACCGGCTGGAGGTGACCGAGGAACTGAGTGTCGAGCGGGTCGGGGCCCAGGGCACCTACAGGCCCGACATCGTGCTGTACGTCAACGGCCTGCCTCTGGTGGTCATCGAGGCCAAACGGCCTATCGCCAGCAAGACCGGCAAGCCCACGGTCGATGAGGGTATCTCCCAGCACCTGCGCAACCAGAAGATCGGCGGCATTCCGCTGCTGTATGCCTATGCGCAGTTGCTGGTGTCCATCTCGGGCGAGACCGGACGCTATGCCACGACAGACACCTTGAAGAAATTCTGGGCGGCCTGGCGAGAGGAGGAGATCCCGGAGAAGGACGTGGCCGGTCTCGTCAATGCGCCTCTCATCCCCTCAGCTATGGACGCTCTTTTCGGCCAGCGCCCCAAGTACATCCGGGACTACTTCGTTGAGCTCTGGTCGCGGCCGATCCTGGCATCGGAACAGGACACGCTGGTCAACAGTCTGCTTCGGCCCGACAGGTTGCTGGAGTTCGTCCGCTACTTCCTGCTTTTCGACCACAAGGTCGGCAAGATCGCGGCTCGATATCAACAGGTCTTCGGCGTAAAGTCGATGCTCACCCAGGTGGAGCGGCGGAACAAGACGGGTGGACGTGAAGGCGGTGTCATCTGGCACACTACAGGCTCCGGCAAGTCCTTCACCATGGTCTTCCTGCTGAAGGCCCTGCTGCTGCGCTCCGAGCTTGCGAACTGCCGCACCATCGTCATCACAGACCGGACGGATCTTGAGAGACAGCTCACCAACACCTTCATGTCCGGGGGAGCCTTCGGGTCAGCCATGGCCACCAAGAAGGAAGGGGCGAAGGCGAAGGCGCAGTCCGGACGGGACCTTGCCAAGAGGATCGGTTCCGGCACCGAGCGGATCATGTTCACGCTGCTGCAAAAATTCACGTCTGCGGCGTCCCATCCGGAGTGTCACAATGTCTCGCCTGACCTGATAGTGCTAGTGGACGAGGGCCACAGGAGCCACGGCGGGGAAAGCCATGAGCGCATGCGCAAGGCCCTGCCCAATGCCGCCTTCATCGCCTTCACTGGCACACCGCTGCTGGCCAAAGACAAGACCAAACGGGGCAACGGCGTAACCGAAACCAAGTTCGGCCCTATCCTCCATGCCTACACGATGCAGCGGGCGGTCGAAGACAAGACGGTGGCGCCACTGCTCTATGAGGAACGGCAGCCAGAGCTAGAGATTAATGACCGGGCCGTCGATGCCTGGTTCGAAGCGCGGACCACCAACCTCAGCGACGACCAGCGAGCTGATCTCAAGAAGAAGTTCTCCACCAAGGGAACCATCTATGGGGCCGACCAGCGCATCACCTGCATCGCGCTCGACATCGCAGAAGACTACTCCCGCAACTGGAAAGACCTTGGCCTTAAGGCGCAGCTCGCCACGGACAGCAAGCTCTCGGCGATCCGCTACAAGGCGGCTCTCGATGCCTTGGGCCTTGTCGAGTGTGCCGTGATCATCTCTCCCCCCGACACGCGGGAAGGCCATGAGGACACCAGCGCGGCCAACTCGCCGGAAGTCCAGAAGTGGTGGGCCGAGACGGTGGCCAATCATCAGGGCGGCCCGGAGAACTACGAGAAAGACACCCTCAGGGACTTCGGCACCGATGGTGGGCCGCACATCCTCATCGTTGTCGACAAGCTGCTGACGGGCTTCGACGAGCCGCGCAACACGGTCCTCTACATCGACAAACAATTGAGAGAACACAACCTATTGCAGGCCATCGCCCGCGTGAACCGTCTTCACGAAGACAAAACTTACGGCGTCTTGGTGGACTATCGTGGCATCCTGAAGGAACTGGACACCTCTCTGAAAGCCTATCAGGACCTCGCCGAGGAAACTCAAGGAGGCTACGACATCGACGATCTTGTCGGCCTCTACGAGAACGTCTCCAGCGAATACAAACGCCTGCCCGTGCTCCATCGCGATCTCTGGGCGATTTTCAAGGACGTGAAGAACAGGCAAGACATGGAGCAGTTCCGCCGTGTCCTCGTTCCCAAGGTCGAGATCGATGAGGCGGGAGAGAGCTTCGACAGGCACCAGAAGGTCCGTGACGAGTTCTATTTGGCCATTTCGGAGTTCGGCATGTGTCTCAAGCTCGCCCTCTCCACACGCAGCTTCTTCGAGGACAGCGCTGTCGGCGAGAAGAAGATCGCGACCTACAAGAGCGACCTCAGATGGTTCACCGAGCTGCGCATCTGGGCCAAGCAGGCCAGCCAGGAGACGGTCGACTTCTCGACCTATGAGAAGCAGATCCGCGACCTGATCGACAAGCAGGTGATCGGCATCGGCGTCAAGGACAGCGAAGGTGTCATCGACATCACCGGGTTCGCTGAAGACGGACAGCCCAGCTATTCGCTCGATGCCCCGGAAAGCTGGAGTGACGAGAAGACACGGACGGAAGCCGATCTCATCAAGTCGCGCCTGACGAGGACGATAGAACAGGACTTGGCTGAAGACCCCTATGCGCAGGCAGCCTTCTCCGAGCTGCTCAAGAAGGCCATTCGGGAAGCGGCAGACCTCTTCGATCATCCGCATAAGCAATACGTCCTGCTGAAGGATCTGGAGGCGCAGGTCAAAAAGGGTCAGGCTCCGGGCATTCCTGACAGGATCGCAGACAACCGCCACCACAGGGCTTACTACGGGGCTCTCCTGCAGGCTCTGCCCGAGAGAACGGCCAAGGAGAAGGGTGAGGACCATCTGATCGACGAGGCTGTCCACATCGATAGCATCGTCCAGTCGGCGATTGCGTCCCACTCCCTTGACCCGGAGAATGCCATGAAGGAGATACGGCAGAAGCTGCTGCCACGCTACTTCAGCGCCTATGGCGGCGGCATGGAGCTGGCAGAAGGAATCCTCTCGCGTGTCCTCGAGATCGTCAGACGCGGCACCGGGCGGGAAGACAGCTGACGTGAGCGACTGGGTTCTCGCCTACGGAGACGAGCGCATTCCCTACCAGGTGCGGTCCAAGACCGGACGCTGCGGCAAGATCGCTATCCATGTCGAACAGGACGGATCGGTCGTTGTCGATGCTCCTGAGGGAACGGACGCCCAGCGCATCAGGGAGGCAGTCGGTAAACGGGCGGGATGGATCTACCGGAACGTTCAGGAGGCCCGTGAGCGGTTCACCCATGTCCTCCCCCGGTCCTATGTCAGCGGCGAACAGGTGCACTATCTTGGTCGCCGGCATGTTCTGAAGGTCATCCCCGTTGCCAGGCCTGAGAGGTCCGTCAAGCTCATCCGTGGCACCATGGAGGTCCGGACCGAGAACACGGACCCGCAGGCCATCAGGGGGCGTCTGAGAGGCTGGTACAAGGTCAGGGCCCAGGCCTACCTCAAGACCCGCCTGAGCGCTGTCTCGGAGGCCCTGCCGTGGATAGAGAGCAGCCCCCCATTCCACCTCATCGAGACCGACAAGCGATGGGGCAGCTGCTCAACCGACGGAACCGTTCGCCTGAACCCCTTCCTCATCAAGGCCCCGCGCGAGTGCATCGACTATGTCGTCCTCCACGAGCTGGTCCACCACGCCGAACACAACCACAGCCCCTGCTTCTACACCCTCCTGGACCGCCACATGCCCCGCTGGCAAGAATACAAGCGGCGGCTCGATGGGATGGCTGAGGTGCTGCTGAATGAGTGAAGCATCAACGACCATGAGCTTGAAGGTCAGCCCCTTGTGTCAGGCTCTCAGAGACACAGTTGAGAAGCTCCAAGAGCCTGACATTTGGAAGTACGAGACTTAGCCCAAGGCGTACACCGCCTGTGGGATTACGCTGGTGTCATAGGAGCCCAGCGCCGGAGGTTCGTCGATCTCTCCACCATGTTCGATGATGAGTTCGTACAGTTGCTGGAAGATGGTCGTGCCTTCGATAGCCTCCTTAAATGCCTCGAGATACAACTTCTTCGCCTTGGCAGCATCGCGTGCATGGGTGCCGATGTCGTCATGGACAGTGAGCACATTCTTGATGCCCGCAGCTTTCAGCTTCTTCAGGAAGAGCCGCAAGACCAGCGCATCGATCCCCTGCACCACATGAGGCGGCAGCGCTGAGCCCATCTTGCTGACCTTAAACGCTTCGTCTTCCCCGGTTGCCAGGGTGAACTTTCGGCGTGAGAAGTATGTCGTGGTGACCCTGACGACTTTCTGCTCGCGTTCACTGTGAACCCACTCGAAGCCATCCGGATGTGACAACACAGGTTGGATCTCGAGCTTACCCAACTGATGACCAGCTTTGACCAGCCAAGCACGGGCAGCGACCGCTTCGGGCATAAAGACCGCAACAGACCGCTCCAGGGCATGCGTGATGGTGCCGGCAAGGTCGACGATCCGTTCCTTTGGGACATCTTGGTGGTCCTTCAGGGTGTCGATGATGTTGTCGACATGAGACCTGTGTGTTCCGCCGTAGATCCACGGCACGAGGATGCCCTTGGCCTGCTTGCGGGTGATGCGGAGAGCGGGCTTTGAGCTGATCCATTGGCTTGACCATTCGGCAAATTCACCAGCGTGTACGGGACCGTCATTGATCAACGACATCGCATGGTCTGCCACCTGACTATAAAAGTCAGTCGGTTCATCCCGAGGGGTCATGTTGACCAACTCACAGCCTGACTGACTGCGGACCAAGGCGTTGAAGATCTGATACCCACTGGAGGTGGCGTCTTGGTGGACCAGGACGTGGCTTAGCCCCCCTTCTTGAGTGCGCTTGAAGTCTAGGCACCAAGCGAGGAACCGCCATTCATGCTTATCGTCAGCGTCATGCCACCACGTGAACCCTAAGGGATCTTCTGCAGTGCGCATGATGTTGTCGATGTTGGTATCAACCCAAGCCACCCTCTCGTCGAATGGGAGCTTGTCCTTACCGTACAGGTTCGCACCCTGGACCTTGTGCCAATAGATGGCTTCGTGCGTATCTAGGGGCTGACCATCAGCCAGCATCAGAAGAGACCGGCAAAGGTCATTACCGTAGACCGAGTTGGCAGCTACAGCATACATCCTCCCACGACGATCAATCTGGAACGGGGAATAAAGACGAGGATACTTTAGGTTGGCTCGAGCTTCCCTCAGGATGGAAGCTGTGGCGATCCGCTGAGAGGAGGTCTCACGGTTGCTGTTGTGGGCAGCTGCCGCTTCACGCTTGTAGCGTTGGAGACCAGCATCAGTCTGTGGGTAGTCATGATAGCTCGGAACAGTAAGCGGTGTTGTTCTTTTCAACGAACCAACACTTCTCTCAAGCTCAACATGGCGCTCAGCTATACCTAAGACCTCAAGATTTACACGCCATGCTGTAGACTGGAGAAAGCTTAGAGCTTCCCCTACAGGCTTGAATGATTGATTGATGTTATCAACATCATCATTAACCGAGAGCAAAGCTATAAGCTTCTTAGGGCTTCTCTTTAAGGCTCCAACTCTGTGGACGGTGGTCTGATAACCACCATCGTATGGAGTTCTCCAAGGGAGCGGAGGTGAAACCATAAGCCTCTTCTTGGGCTGGAGCATAAAGTGTGGAATCTTGTCGCGAAACACTAAGCGTAGAAACGGATGCGAGAGTTGCACCACGTGCATAGTGTTGGGGGAACCTTTGCGGGTTCCTCTATTGGGGTGTCCGTTTATGAAATTGATCGTGATGACACCGTGAAGCTCGAGAAAATCAAGCACGATAGCGCCAATCTGTCCGCATTTGTTGGCGTCATAGGGATTGTAACCCGCTGCCTTGAGGTTACGGTTGAGCATGACGTTCCATGAGGTCCGCTGAAAGCTGAACGACGAGCCGCGCTTCTGGGCCTGCTCCCTCCAATCTTCCACGAGCCTGAGATTCTTAGCTTCGAACTTCTCCCACTCCTGTCGCTCGATCAGACGCCTGCCAATGCGGTCTGCAAGTGGGCCGTAAGAGATCTTCTGGCTGTCCCTTGAGTAACTTTCGAGGATCACATGGAGCGCCTCGAAGAGAACCACCATCGGGTCCATCTCTCTGAGTGGAACTTTCCAAATGGCCGCTCGACGTGGGTTGCCGGTCCTCCAACTGTCAAACTCAGCTTGCAACTTTGGGAGCAGCCCACCGATAAGTTTGCGGATGGCACCCTGCCCGGCTCTATGGTCGGCTAGGTTTCCATTCTCGAAGGCACCCTGGAGATTGGCTTTGAATTTCCTTATCGCATCGCTTTGGGCTGCATACTCGCGGGCGTCCTGTTCTTGGATAAGAGCTAGCGTTGAGTTGCTGTCGCTGGATGTTCGCCAATCAAAGGGCTCAGGACATACGTGTTGGTTCATTGGTCTTCCTTCCAATGTTGAAATGCTGATTGAGTTGTTTGGGCAGAGCTTTGCGTTCGCGCGGACGGTGTGGTCTGCGTGGTGCATTGCGCTCAGCGTGTTGTGGGGTGTGGTGATAGGCGGGCTATCGGATCAGCTGTGGGATCAATTGGCGAAGAAAAATTTTCTCCGGTTATCCCTGCTTATATGAACGTTTTTAATTCATTCGTAATTTCAGTGACTTATACAGACTCTCCAATAACGGGTGAAAAATCAGATTCCCCCTGAAAAGGCGCACATATTGCACATTTTGAGAATATTTTTCTAATTTTCCTGAAACAACACAAACCGACATCGGTGCTTGAAGTCAAAAAATCTATGCGCGAAGCCCAATTAAAGAAGATGACCAGAGGTGCCGAAAAAGCCGCGTCACACCTTCACGCCTAGTGCTACTGCAGGCCATTCGGCGGAACTCTTCGAATTTGCTCATAGGCAGGTTTTAACCCTGACTCGATCCATGAGCCTTTGCTGTCGCGGCACAGCTGCAGGTGAGTTCACATGCTGCACCGTTCTGCTCGTATGCAACCTTTAATTCCGGGCTGCTGGAGTACTTGGAGACCGCTTTGAAAGGCGCTCTTGACGGGCCAGGGGCCGGCTCGGACTGTGTGCTCATATGAAGGGTTCAGCATTTGGTGCTGCTAAACGCAGATCGCCCACCACATATAGCATCTTAAAAAACAGAAACGGTTGTCCTCACGGGTGCACGCATGAAAAATAAGTCAGTATTACTGACATAATTACAAAAATTGGCCGGAAGCCGCGCCAAAAGCCAACTCATCGCCCATGATCAGGTGACCGTAGGACTGAAAAATAACTTGGAAACAGCGCCACCACCTCAGCAATATCAATAAGTTAGCTGGTAGAGAGGGAGACGACTTCACTAACCAGTAGCAGGTGAGCTCTAATTTGCGCATTTTAGAAGTACCCAAAGGCGAGTTTTTGCCGACATGGCGCACCCACGGGGGGATTTTGCCCACCTTATTTATCCAATTGGGACCTGGCATAATTGCACTAAAACATTTTGAGTTCGTGTATGCGCTACCCTGCAAGGTCAGGGTGCGGCACACCTTCCGTGCACATTTTGCAGGGATACATCTCCACTTCGACAACCCATCCACCTGGATACACATTTTCCTCTTAGGGGTGTCCGTTTAAAAACTCAGGCCTCGGTAATCCTACCTCTCAACTTCTTTACGCTTCACACCAGCGGCTGGATAATTGTACGAAACAGCCGGAAAACGGAAGTATGCTGAAATCACAGGACGAACACTCGGTCTCTCAGGGTGCAGCCAATCACGTACCGAGCTAAAACGAATTTATACTGTCAGATAGGACTTACTCCGCACTCGGCCAAACCGGTACACTGGGCTGTTTGCTGAAATGCGGGTATGGGTTGTTTACGCCAACAGATCCAACGTAGTTCCCAGGCTTTTGCTAACACTGGATCTTTCCATGGTCGCCGCACTGCGGAGCGCCTCACCGGACGTTCGTTTCAAAAAAACCAGGATGAGTATTGATCGCCCGTTTGAAACCCCAGCTTTCGCATGGACAAATCTTGCCACCAGCTCAAATTGTGATTTGCCGCTAAGAGGCAACAGACCGCGAAGGCTTCCTTTGAAAATAGCTTTCTTTGAGTACCTTGGCACCGATTTCTTGACTGTTATGAGTTTCAGAAATGACAGTAAACTCACCCGTTATTGATTTGAGTGCCTCTGCAACGGTTTCTGGTCTTGGATGGAAAAAGCCGTCTCCAGAGCTTTGTCCTATTCCAGCCTCACCAAATAAATCTTTCTGCCCTAGTTCGGGATAACGATCATCCACAGCACGGTGTTGAATCTCACCGCGCGGTCCGAAGTGGATAGGTGTGTAGTGGAAATGTGGTCGCTTCTCAGGGTTCTTTTCTAAGAAGTCTCGGATTTTGTCGCAGAGCCCAAATATCTTTGCTGGTCGCTCAAGCTCGCCCAGCGTTCTAGCGTGGACGTGTCCAAAATCGATGCAAGGATGGACACCTTCGAGCTGTTGAGACAAAGATAAAATCTGGTCAACCGACCCAAGCTGGCCAACTTTCCCAGCCGTCTCGATAAACAGACCTATGTCTGTGGAACCTAGTTGATCGACAAATCTGGCTGCATTTTCTGTAAATCGAGCGGAGACGTCGTCTTCATCCCCACCATATAGCGGTCCTGGGTGCAATATAACCTCTTTGCCGCCCAATATTTCCGTCAGCTCATAAGTCTTGTTCAAGGTGTCGATTGAACGAATAACCTTTTCCTTATCGTCACTTGTCAAAACAATGTAGTAAGCTGCGTGTACAGATATCCTTAACCCAAAGTCCTCAGATAGTTCTTTAAACTGCAAACATTTTTCTGGCTTTGTCCTTGGGCCATAGGTCATTTGCAGTTCAACAGCATCCAATCCACACTTCGCAACCCATTCAAAAATCTTTGAACGGTCTTTGCCATCGGAGCTTTCTGTAAAAGCTAGCGGGTATCCAGCAACGCCGAATCTTACCATTGGACGATGCTGTGCGCAGTTTTGGACCAGACTGAATGTGCCCAAGACCTTCCCGCAGCCATGGCCTGAACAATGCCACGAGAGATCCCTGCCGCATCTCCTATGACGTATACACCTTCAACTGAGGACCTGAATCCTGTTGATAGTTGAACCTTAGGCCAATAAAGGTCGATAGATGGCCCGAACACCTTTATTGCTTTATGTTCCTTAGTAGTGTCATCGAAGAGTTGGCAAGACGGATCGTTGAAGAGCCTGTGAAGCAACGCCTGGATGTTTTTTTTGTAGCGCGGGCTTGGTCCTTCGGGGATAATCTCGAGTATAGCACCTTCCAACTCAGAATTTTTAACTGAGGACTTATCAAAACTGCCGAGAAGTAGCCCACCCTCGTTAGCTTCATTGACGGACTGGCACCATTCCGCAAGGGCTTGTGGTTTGAAAGTCTCCCCCGTTCTTGCCATTAGCGCAACGTTGGTCCGCCCTGTTGCTTTTCTTAGGAATGCACCATCCGCAAAGAAGCCTTTTCCGAATTTTACTGGCACAATCTGGCCGCCTTTGCACGTGCAGAAGGTTCGCGCTTGCCCCAAATCACCAAAATCAAACTTGAACTTAGGGTCGTCCTGGTAAAGGAATTGCCTGCTAATAGTTGACGAATGCGCTTCGATCCGAACACCGATATCGGGCGAGTTTTCCGCGTATCCGATATTGAGCTGATCCAGCCATGTCCTTAAGACAAGGTGCCCGCTTCGGCCTGTTGCAATAACAACATTTTCCGCGTCGATAACTTCTCCCGTTTCCGACACCAGCCTGAACCAGAAAGAACCAAGGCGCTCGATGCTCGCCACTGACCAACCTTCGATGACTGGAGTTGTAGATTCCACATCCGCTACCAGAGCGTCGATAGTAGCCTTGTAGTTGTCAGCATGCGCAATCTTGACGTCATAAACTTTGCGGTTGGGCACGTTAGGGTGCTGAACAACAACGTTGTCTCTGTCAATAGTTCCCTTAGACTGGGCCACAGGCCTTGGCTCCATCAGCTCTTGGACACCAGAACTCGCTGGGAAGTGGCAGTACTTATTTCCAAACGTCGCCGAAGCGCCGCCTATGCCATTTACAACATGGCATCGTTCGCCAAAACAGCTTGAGCAGGATTTACTCTTTAAAGCAGGACAAACCTTCCGCTTGCGCAGGTATCCTGCATCAACAATCACAGAAGCTGAACGGTCATCAAGAGGCAACTCGACAACTGCGCTCAAAGCGGCTGGACCCGCACCGATGAAGGCGTACTTGAACATCACTCTACTGTTCCTGCGCCGGGTTCGCGCCCGAATCTTCTGTGTCTGTATAACCCAAACTACGCGCTTCCTCAATCTGGCGGCGCATGTCCGCGTTCTCTAGTTCAAGAGCTTGTATCGTCGCTTTCACCTCTTCGAGCTGTTTTGTAAGGGCTTCCATCCGCTCATTTCCACTCAAGGTATCGCGAACCGCCTCTAAGTTCGTCTCAATTGCAGAAATGCGACTTCCCATTGTGCGCTCATCGTCCGATAGAGTTGCCGTCCGTGCCCTCTCCATCGCTATCGAAAACGCAATAGGGAGAATCGTAGCAAACACGACGACAATCAGACCCATTAACCCAAATTCAATTGCAAATTTACGCCAACCCTTTGATTGCTCCTTCAATTCGCTGGCGACTGAGCTGCTCACTTCTCGTTTAGCCCAATTGGTCAGTTCGTGTTTAGTATCTCGGAGGCTAGTTTCGATAGATTGATTCAATTCATTTTTGGCATCAGTTAAGACCCTATTGGCTTCGGCGAGATTCGGCGCTGCAGCATCAAAACTTTCCAAAAGAGTACTTAGGGGACTGCGCGTAAAAGAAAGGTTGTGAATGAAGTCACGCAAACGAAGATACTTTTTAGCATCCGCAGGTTCATCGGCATCTCCATTTGTGAAAAAGAACTCAATTGTGAAAACGCGTTCGCGGTCATCATTGTTTTCGTCGAGCTTCAACTCAATGGGGTCGGCAGAAACGTTGTGCAACGTAGCAAATAGGCGGCCCTCGTAATATGGTTCCACCTGTGTGCCCATCTGCACAAACAGGCCCTTGACGGCAAGTTTGATGCGAAGATTGAACTTGCCGATAACATTTTTCGGAACGCGAACCACTTCATGTGTCGAGACAATAACGCTGCCCAACGGCGGCACCACTATTGTACAGTTGCGCAGAGGCACTTGGATGGCTGTTTGCTCACCGTCAGTGTTCAAGTACTCGCTGCCAACGCGAAGGTCATAGCTAGAGGGCTTGAAACATTCGTCTTTGGCGTTCTCACATATGATTCCGAGGCTTTGAATGTCTTTACGCAGCAGCACACCAGTAGGTTGAGCTGCCGGCTGTTCTCGCGATGTGGCCATCATTGCCCCTTGCGGACGTGTTCTAGGGATGTTGCTTGCAAATAGAATTACTTGCTGCTCAGAGATTGGTAAAGCCTAGAAGTTTGGAGATTCGCTGCGATGGATCAGCATTTTGTCACTATCACCGGTGCGCACGGCGTCGGAAAAACCTCGCTCATCGAGGAGGTGACCAGACGCGTGGCCAATAAGCAGGACATGACTGTCATACGGGAACCCGCAAGGGAAATTGCCAAGCGAGGCTTCTATGTCAACGACAAGATATCCTTGGACGGTGTCTTTGAGTACCTTGCGTACTGCCTAACGGAAGTTCGCCAAGTTCAAACGAAGCTCGTCTTGTCCGACAGGTCAATTCTTGACCTCTACGCCTACACTCGCGATCAATTCCCACACCGGTTTTCTTGCTCATTGGAAAAGTTGATAATCGAGCAGATTTATGCGGAGAAGCACAGGACCTCCCTTTATGTATATCTGCCGATTGAGTTTCCAATGGAGCAAGACGGTTTGAGACCTGCAGACCTCGAATACCAGTCATACATTGATGGTGTTGTACGAGAGTTGCTAGGTTACTTCGAAATGCCAACTCTTGAAGTGCGCGGGTCCATCAAGGATCGCGCTACAAAGCTTTCGAACGAGCTATCGAGCTTGTTGGAAATAGCGTAGCATTCAAGCTACGCTAAGTTTACAACACCCAGAAAAGAAATCACTTTTTTACCCAGCATTGGTGGCGAAGCATTCTCGGTATCGAGTACAAGGTCGGCAATGCTCGCCAGCTCAGATTGGTAGCTTTCACTGACATCTTTGGCGAGATTTTCGTACCGATGGCCGGAATCTATGTCGCGCGATCTCAGACTGTGGCGATGAACAACATGGTCGTAGCTAGCCTCAAGGTGGACATGGGTCAAATTTATAGTCATCACCTCTCTAAGCGCCAGAACCTGTTCGGGTCTGCGCATTGCATCGACCACCATAAAACGGCACTGGTGCTCACGTCCAAGCTTCGTCACGTTGTCGGCAATCCAACGACAGTTGGTTTCCTGATCGAGTGCATTGCCTGCTCTCTGCAGCAAAGCCCTGTCCGGTGTCAGTGAAGGATATATGCTTAATATCAACGAACTGGTTGACACATGGAGTGCCCCCAGGCGTCTCACCAACTCTTGCGCCAGCGTCGTTTTTCCAACTCCCGTTGGCCCAGAAAGTACGACGGTTTGAGTTGCACCAGCCTTCATATAGTCCTCGTTTCTTGCGAGCGCCCAATACCGCAAATGGGTTTGAAGTGCTACCTCACCGCTGTGACTCCGAACGCACATATGTTTGGCTCTAGAGCGGCCAACAACTAGCAAAGCATTGAAAAATCCACTGCCTCAACCGAGACGTTAACCAACGTATCCCATATCCGATTCAATATAAGACGCCTCGCAATGTATTGTTTTTATTCATGTAGTATCGAGACATACTCTTTCCAGAAAAACAGCTTGTCAGACTCATCCTTGGATAAGGCAATCGGCCAGCCAAAACGTGACGAGAAGTCTGACCCATTCGAAGCAGTTTGTCCTCGTAGATATGGAAGGCGTTCCGCTATTGCCTTCTGAGACTCTTAGTCACCACAAAACCCTATCACTCGTTTTTTGTGGCTCCCTTCAAGTTCCCATGTTCAACATTCAGTAGCAGGGAATCGGCCACACTCCGAGCTATTGCCTTCTGCGCTTCAACATTGATGGCGTTCTTGCCGTAGCGGGCACGAGAAATGTTTTGGTGGCCATGCCCAAGGAATGCTGCAATCTCGGTCTCAGGGTGGCCTGCCTCAAACGCTTTGGTTGATGCCCTATGACGCCAGCTGTGCGCCGCACTGATCGACGGATCACTCAGCCCCACCCTACGCTTCACAAGGTTCCTGACGCGGTCAGAGGCCATGTCGGGCTCATTGGTTAGCGGGAAGCTCCAAGAGCCAAGCGCTGGGATCTTCCTGGGGCTGTTGTCGGTCTTCCCTTCCTTGATATCGATCCATACAAAATCGCCATCGACAGTGACGTCATCCGCAGTCAGTCCCAAAGCTTCACTGATGCGCACACCAGATGCAGCCAGAAAGGTCACCAGCGGCTTGATGTTCTCAGGGCAGCGGGACAAGATCAAAGCGGCCTCATCGTCGCTGAATGGCCGTTTATCGACGTTCTTGAGGGCGTCCTTCTTGGGAAGCTTAATGCCACGCCACGGGTTACCCTCGACCATCTCTCGATCATACAGGTATCCCCAAAGACCACGTGGAGCCGCGAGGTATTTACTCACCGTCGATTGCGGATGCCTGTTACAGAGTTCAACAGCATACTCAACTGCAACCTTACGTGTCCATTGGGACACCAGGGGCTTCTCTTTCGCGATCTCTTTTAGGACACGGCGGTAATCGTTCTGATTCCGCTCGGAAAGATCCATGGCAGAGATGTAGTTTTCAATGTGGCTGCTGACGAGATCATCAGTATCGCCAGTAGCACCCTTGATTACCGCTTTTGCTTGGGTCTCAGAGAGCCACCCAGAGTCCACTTTGCTGATAACAGCGTCGACCATCACCCCCTCCAGCGCTTCCCTTTGCAAGGGGTCCTCATCGGACATCAGCTCGAGGTTTTCACGCCACAGGGCAGCTTCCCGCTCGACAATATCCTCAGCCTCAAGTTGGGCCAAACGGTGTTTCCATCGGGCGATAAAAGGCCGAACCAATCTCGCGGCAATTGCGGGGCTGTCGGTCTGTAACGATGCGACGAAAGCCTGCTTCCCGACCTGCTCTTGGAACCGCTTCGGCACTTTCAAGCGTGCATAGATAGTGGCATTGCGCCGAAAAGTATGAGGGGGTAGCTTTGACATGAGTGTAAACACCTTGGGTCAACAGACGGTGTCAACACACGTAGCGAAAAACACAAAAACGTCAATCGTTTAAGCACTTAGAGTTCTGATCGAGATCAGGTTCAAGGAGTTGGCAGGCCGCCTCTCAGCCCGGTCCAGGATGGCCGGGCACCCCCATGAGATGATTGCACTGCTAACAAGCCGGCCGTGCGATTGCAAGACCCGGCTTGTGCAGAGCGGCTACTCGGCAATTGACTGGCGGGAGGAGATAGGCGATGTCCTAGTCTGCTTTCGTGAATCTGTTGCCCGGCATGTTTGGTTGACCGAACAGCCCGGCTGATGGTTCAGGTGACACGTTCACCCCCTTCAAACACCAACTGCCCGGAGCGCCCCATGGTACCGTTTTTCGTGATGATCAAATGCCAGTTGGGCAAGACCTACCAGGTCGCCAATGCGATCGCCGATGCGGAAATTGCGTCCGAAGTCTACTCCACCTCCGGCGACTACGATCTTCTGGTGAAATTCTATGTCGACGACGGCTCGGACATTGGCCACTTCGTGAACGAGAAGGTCCACCCGATCGACGGCATTCAGGACACCAAAACCATCATTACCTTCAAGGCCTTCTGAACTCAGACCCGGAAATTTTCCATGAAACTCATTAAAATCGCCGCCCTTTGCCTGCCCCTCGCTCTTGCTCCGATCGGCTCGACCGCGTCCGCGCAAGGCATGCCACCGGAGCAGATCAAGCAGATCCTGGACCTTACCAAAGCCAACTGGGTGTCATTCCGCGACTGGCAGGGCCAGGAGCTGATCTATTTCACGCACCTGGAATCCTGGAAGTGCGGCATCGACTATGTCTTCTACGGACTGAACGACGACCCGATTGAGCAGGAATGGCAACTGGAAGCCTGTGACCCGGACAACCAGAATGTCGTTCTGAAGGACAAGCCCTATCTGGAGCTGCCCCTGGGGTCGGCCCAGTCGATCAGCGTGCAGCTGATCTTCAAGGACGGCACCAAGAGCGCTGTCGAGCGGTTCGAATACAAGTCGCAGTAAGGCCGATTTCGGAAACCACCCGCATTCGCCGTCATTCCGGACAAGCGCAGTAAAGCTGCGTGCCGATCCGGGATCCAGCGCATCAGCGTGAGCAAAGCGAACTCTTCTCTCTTTGTGTAATGCCGCGCCTAAGGCGCGAAATAAGTCTGGATTCCGGATCTGCGCACAGCATTGCTGTGCTTGTCCGGAATGACGGGGAAGACAGCGGGACCTGCCCTCTTGTCTCCCCCTACGAACGCGAGGGCGATGACGCCCGGCGTGCCTTTGTCCGGTCCAGCCCGAGCTTGTGTTCGCGGTAGATGACGAAAATACCGGCGGCTATCACGATCAGCGCCCCCAGCACCACAGCAGGTAAAGGCGTTTCGCTGAACACCACCCAACCGACAATGATCGCCCACAGCATGTTAACATAGTCGAACGGGGCAATGGTGGAGGCATCCGCGAACCGGTAGCTCTGCGTCAGCAGGATCTGGCCGACACCGCCCGCAAGGCCGATCAGCAGAAGCAGACCTGCCGTGGGCAGGTCCGGAATGATCCAGGCCTGACCCGGCAGCAGAAAACCAAGCGGCAGCGTGAGCAGCGACAGCACGGACGACATGCCCGCAAACCAGGTAACGATTGTGGACGTGCGCTCCGTCTCGCACAATTTGCGCACGGTGATCATGGCGAGCGCGGCAAAGCCGGCTCCTGTCAGGCCGATCAGGGCCCCGATCATCGAGTTGCTGTCCAACTCCGCGTCACCCAGATGCGGTGACAGCACAACCAGAATGCCGACAAAGCCGACACCGACTGCGCTCCAGCGATAGACCCGCACCTTTTCGCCAAGGAGCAGAAACGCCAGTACCACCACGAAGAGCGGCGATGCAAAGCCGATCGCCGTCGCATCTGGCAAGGGCAACAGAGACAACGCGGTGAAGCCGCAAACCATTGCCGTCAGGCCGACGGACGCCCGGGTAAGATGTCCCAGCGGGTTTGCCGTTCGAAAGGCGAGCCCCAACTCCCGGCGCATCGCCACCATGATCAGCACCGGAAACAGCCCGAAGAAATTCCGTGCGAACACAAGCTCACCGATCGGCACCGTCTCGGCGGCGATCTTGAGGGCCGTTGCCATGACGAAGAACACCATGGTGGAGGCCACTTTCAGCGATATTCCGATAAGAGGTGCCTGCCGGGTCATCCCGGTGGGCGCCGGAGGTCCGGAGAAACGGGACTTCTGGCTCAAGAACGCCATGACAACTTCCAGGCCCGGCGCTCTTCATGAAGCCACGGGCGGTGCGTCGGACCGCGGAACCGCCGGGACAGAAAACTGGCTTGAACGTCTTGCGCAGACCTGACCTTAAGCTTGCGCCCCCGGTTCAGGAGTGGTGCCGCCAGCAACCGCGAGCTCCCGCTCGGCAATGGAGACCTCAAAGCCTTTCAGACGTTTGTAGATGGACAGGAGCTCGATGATCGTCGTCCAGGAATTCACCAGGAACTGGAAGGACGAGGACACCTGGCTGAAGGCCGTCAGGATTTGCTGCACGATACCAAAGGTGATCTTGCCCACCACGATCGTCGGAATGAGGATGAAATAGGAGAATATGTTGTCCGACTGAAGGTAAATGCCGCGGGCCAGGTTAAAATAGAGATAGTGGAAGTAGAGCCGGAAATAGTTTTGACGGACAAAACCGAACAGCTCGCGCAAGGTCGCCGGATTGGCGCGATCTTCATGATCTTCCCCGTACACAAGTTCCTTACGGTAGGCTGCCTCAACGCGCTGGTTGTGGAACTCCAGTCCGGGCAGCTTGATACCGACAAGGCCGAGCAAAACCGTCCCAAACAGCGACCAGATAATTGCCGCGGTGAACAATGGCGCCGGAATTTCGCCTACGATCGGCAGGGACGAGACATGACTTGAAAGCGCAAACAGCACCGGCAAGAAGGCAATCAGTGTCATGATCGAGTCGATGAATGCAACGCCAAGCCCTTCCATGATGGAAGCAAAGCGCATCGTGTCTTCCTGAATACGCTGCGAGGCACCTTCGATGTGGCGCACATTCGACCACTTTTCGACGTAGTAGTCGTTCATCGCCGTACGCCAGCGGAAGACGTAGTGGCTGACGAAGAAGCGCGTGAAGATGTAGAGAATGACCCAGACCGATGTAATCTGCGCGAAGATCAGCATCAGGTTGTAGAAGTCTGCTGCGGTGACACCGCTTTCCTCTCCATTGAGCGCGTTTTGCAGCGTATCGAAGAACGGTCTGCGCCAGTTGTTGATCGCGACTGACACCTGAACGCTGTAGTAGGTCATGAAAATGATCAGGGACGAGCCCCAGATCGACCAGATCTGCCAGCGGTGGTCGCGAGAGAACATCCACCAGAAACCGCCGAAGAGCAGTGTGCAGATGCCGTAATAGATATAGAACCAAAGAAAATCAGGTGTGACGAAATAGGGCAGCCCGATGGGTGGTTGCTCACCCTGTGGTGGCGTGCCGAAGCCCAGTGTTTCTGTCAGTCCTTCAGCAAACCCGTACCAGGCAAGGATTGCGGCGAGTGACCAGAGGAAGGCAGACAGGAAGAAAAGTTTGGGCTTGGGAAAGAAGGACTGAAACAACGGGAGGATCCTATTTCTTGAAGCGGAAGGATTCGCGCCACGCACCGATGAACCGCAAGATTGCGGCAAGAACCGGATAATTCATACGTTTATTTAAAAGAAACCACAGACACAATCTTGAGAACCGGGCTTTACCGGTGTCAACTTGCTGCCTGAAAGATAAAAGGCGCCTCGAAAGGGCGCCTTTTTCAGTTTCCGTTACTTTGCTGCCTGGATGGCTTCCCACACACGAAGCGGGGTTGCCGGCATGTCGATAAGTTCGTTGACCCCTGCTCCGTCCTTCAGCGCCTTCTGCACGGCATTCATGACCGATGCACAGCCGCCGATGGTTCCGGCTTCACCCGCGCCCTTGATGCCCATGGCATTGGTGGTCGATGGAACGTTGCGGGTCTCGAAGTGAATGTCCGGCAGGTCTGCTGCACGGATCATGCGGTAGTCGAGCAGCGAAGCCGTCAGAAGCTGGCCGTCTTCGTCGTAGATCGTCTGTTCGCACAGAGCCTGGCTGAGTGCGGAGGCCGCACCGCCATGCACCTGACCGGCCAAAAGAAGCGGGTTCACCGTGACACCGAAATCATCGACGATCACGTAGTTGACGATGGCAACGTCACCGGTATCCGGATCGATTTCCACCTCGCACACATGGGTGCCGTTCGGATAGGTCGCCTCGGTCTGATTGACCTCTTCGCGGGCGGTCAGGGTTTCCCCGGCGCCTGCCGCAATCTCGGCTAGTGTCACCTGCTGGTCGGTTCCGACCACACGAACCATGCCACCGTCGAGTTCAAGGTCCTCGATCCCGGCCTCAAGCCGATCAGCGGCAAGTTCCTTCACCTTCTTGACCAGCGCAATGCCCGCATCGCGGACAGACGGCAGGCCGATGGGAATGGAGCGCGACCCACCCGTGCCGCCCCCCTTGCGCACCCGGTCGGTGTCGCCCTGGATAACGTCGATGTCCTCGATGGAGATGCCGAACTGTTCCGCAATCACCTGGCTGTAGGCCGTCGCATGGCCCTGGCCGTTGGTCTGCGTACCGATCAGCAACGTCAACGTACCCTTGTCGTTGAGCTCAAGGGTGGCTTCCTCGCTGCCAGGGAAGGCGCAGGCCTCGATATAGGAACAGATGCCGATGCCGCGGTACTTGCCGTGCTTCGCGCTGTCGTCCTGCCGGGCCTTGAAGCCGTCCCAGTCGGCAACTTCCAGCGCCTTTTGCAGGTGGCCAGAAAAATCGCCGGTGTCGTACATTCGCCCAGTCTGGGTCGTGTAAGGCAGTTGCTCCGGCTTGATGAAATTGCGCTTGCGGATCTCTACCGATCCGACACCGGTTTCCTCTCCCGCCTTCTCGATCAGGCGCTCGATCAGATAGGCAGCTTCCGGACGGCCGGCACCGCGGAAGGCGTCCGTCGGCACCGTGTGCATGTAGACGCCCTCGACCTTCGCAAAGACGGCCGGAATGTCGTAGAGACCGGAGGTCATCGATGTGCCGACGAAGGGAATGAACGGGCCGAACTGGTGCAGATAAGCGCCCATGGCAGCCTTGACGTGCACCTTGAGCCCCAGGATCCGGCAGTCGGCGTCCAGCGCCAGTTCCGCGTGGGTGACGTTGTCCCGGCCATGCGCATCCGTCACGAAGTGGTCCATGCGCTCACCCGTCCAGCGCACTGGCCGTCCAAGTTCGCGAGCCGCGACCATGCTCAGCGGGTATTCGCGGTAGCAGAACATCTTGGTACCGAAGCCACCACCGACTTCCGGCGTGATCACCTGCAGTTTGTCAGCTTCCAGATCCAGAATGCTGCAGATGATGTCACGCAGACCGTGACCGCCCTGGGTGCCGACCGTCAGCTTGAACCGATCACTCGCAGCGTCGAATTCGGCAACGCAGCCGCGCAGCTCCATGTAGTTGGCGACGATCCGGTTGTTGACGACGTCGATGGAAACGACCTTGTCAGCCTTTTCGAAGGCAGCGTCGGTCCTGGACTGATCACCCTGACCGTATGTGAAGGCAACGTTGGTGCCGAACTCCGGCCAGACCTTCGCGGCGTCCGGTGCAAGGGCCTGCTCGATCCCGACGACAACGTCCAGCGGGTCGTAGTCGATTTCCAGCATCTCGGCGGCATTCCGGGCTGCGTTGACATCGTCCGCGACGATGAAGGCAATCGCATCGCCCACATAGCGTACTTCGTCGGAGCACAGGACAGGCTGATCGGGCGCTGCGAAATTGGAGCCGTCGATCTGCTTCGGGCGCGCCCGGCAAGGCATCGTCCGGCCTTCCAGCTCGGTTCCGGTGAGCACCAGCCTGACACCGTCCATCTCACGGATCTCGTCCACATTTCCAAGGCTGATGCGCGCATGTGCCATGGCGGACCGAACGACGACCCCGTGCAGGCAGCCTTCCGGCATGTAATCGCCCGTATAGATGCCCTTGCCCGTTATGAGCGGCTCATCTTCCTTGCGGCGCAATGGGGCGCCAACACCGAACTTCGGAGTGACCATCTGGTTCATGAATCTGGACCTGCTTTTTTTGGGAAGACTTTCCCTTGGGAAATATCCACGCGCCGGGAGCGCCGGTTTTGTTCAACATAGTGCCCGAAAGCCGACGTGGCCAGAGGTTTGGACAATTCTGCTTCGCACAATTGTTTTTCCAGGCAAGCTGTGGGGGCTGAGACGGCTTGCTCATTCGGTGCCAGAGGCCCATCCATCAACACGAGCCAGCCCCTCCCCTGAAGCATGCGATAGGTGGGTGAGCTGCTGTACACGTGGAGAAACGCTGAAACCAAGCCGCCTCTAGATGATTTCGTCTTCGTCGAACAGCGGATCGGCCTCAAGCTGGGAAGCCAGGCTGTCGAGGGTCGTTTCAGCGTCGTATCGTTCGTTGAACTCGGCGATATGAAACAGCCCGTCCCCTTCGTTGACCACCGGAAGGTTGGTTCTGCCCACGATGAGCCCACCCAGTTCGGCCAGCACGTTCCGTTCCTTCTCGCCGAACGGATCAGAGGTGATGCCAAGCAGCATACCGGGTTCGACAACATCGCCGACCGATTTGAACGGTCGCAACAATCCTCCGGCCGGCGAACGGACCCAGTAGCTCGTCTTGCTGAGGATCGAGCGGGCCTTTGGCCGCGTGATACCCTTGGCTCCCAACATCTTCAAGGACCGCATCACGCGCAAGACGCCGGAAACGCCAGCTCTGATCGCCATTTCGTCAAACCGCAGGCCTTCGCCCGCCTCGAACACCAGGACGTCGGTTCCCTTCAGTTGCGCGGCCTGTCGCAACGACCCATCGCGCACCTTGGAAGTCAGGATGACCGGAGCACCGAAAGCTTTCGCGAGCGACAGCGTGTCTGCACGTGAAGGCGAAACGCGGATCTGCGGCAGGTTGGTCCGGTGAATAGCCGCCGAATGCAGGTCGATGCCATAATCGGACCGGTTGACGATCTCGCTCATGAAAAGATGCGCCAGCCGCCCGGCCAGCGAGCCGCGCAGGCTACCGGGGAACGAGCGGTTCAGGTCACGCCGGTCAGGCAGATAGCGCGAATGGTTCAGAAAGCCGAACGCGTTGACGATCGGGATGACCATCAGCGTACCCTTCAGCTTGTCGAGCTCCTGGATTTCAAGCTGTGGCGCTTTCAGGACACGGCGTGCGATCTCCACACCGATGACCTCGTCACCATGCACGGCCGCACTGACGAACATGACCGGCCCGGGTTTGCTTCCATGCAGGACATGCACGGACATCGTCACGGGCGTGTGGTCCGACAGCACGCTGACCGGCAGATCGATCGTGCGCCGGGTTCCCGGTGCGATCTTGTGGTCGCCGATCTCGAAGGCTTTCACTTTTGTGGTCAACCGCGTCCCTTGGTCTTGGTTTTGCCAACCTGGGCATTCTTGGCAATAAAGTCGATGATCTTGCCGGCAACATCAATACCCGTTGCCTTTTCAACGCCCTCCAGCCCGGGTGAGGAGTTGACCTCCATCACCACCGGGCCATGGTTGGAGCGCAGCATATCGACACCGCAGACGTTCAGCCCCATGGTCTTTGCCGCGCGAATGGCAGTCGAACGTTCCTCGGGAGAAATCTTGATGGCGGCCGCACTGCCGCCGCGGTGCAGGTTGGAACGGAATTCGCCCTCCGCACCCGTCCGCTTCATCGCCGCAATCACCTTGCCGCCAACCACCAGCGCACGGATGTCGGTGCCGCCGGCTTCCTTGATGAATTCCTGCACCAGGATGTTCACGTTGGCACCGCGAAACGCCTCGATCACCGACTTGGCAGACCGCTCCGTATCGGCAAGAACCACACCGATGCCCTGCGTGCCCTCCAGCAGCTTGATCACAACCGGCGCACCGCCGGCGGTCGCCAGCACTTCCTCGGTCATCTTCGGATCGTGAGCGAAGGTCGTCACCGGCAGGCCGATCCCGTCGCGGGCAAGCAGCTGCATCGACCGAAGCTTGTCGCGCGACCGTCCGATGGCAACGGATTCGTTCAGCGGGTAGACGCCCATCATCTCGAACTGGCGCAACACGGCCAGACCGTAAAAAGTGACCGATGCGCCGATCCTCGGAATTACCGCGTCGAAGCCGGTCAGCTTGCTGCCGTTGTAATAGATTTCCGGCCGCCGCGAGGCGATGTTCATGTAGCAGCGCAGGGTGTTGATGATTTCCAGTTCGTGACCGCGCTCCTCGGCAGCGTCCTTCAGGCGCTTGTGGGAATAGAGCTCGGGATTCCGTGCCATCATAGCAATTTTCATTGGTTCAAGTCCCTCGGTCTCAGCCTCGTTCCGACCGGTGTTGCGACACCGAATTTTCAGTGATTGTTGTTTGCCACGTAAACGCGCAGCTTAGTGTTTTGTTGCCAGCGCGGGCTTTCCCGCCAGGAAAGACCGGCCTGCATGCACCAGCACGTTGTGCCGCCTGATCGCCGTCCGGCCGAGGATCATGTCGAACCCCATGTTCGACCTGTCCGCCAGCGACACATCCACATGCCAGTGATGTTTTCCAAGATGAAGTAACGTCCGGATGACAATGCGCCGCTCGGGAACACCGCTGGTGTTCTTGATGTTGCGCTCGTCCAGAACCGGAACCTCCGCCCGGAAATCGCTGTGATGACGCGAGGCAGGCACCCGGAAACGTACCCAGGTCCGGCCGTCGCGTTCGAACACTTCCTGTTCTTCGGCATGGAGCGCCGAGGTGCGTGCGCCGGTGTCGATCTTGGCACGCATATCGAAAACGCCCAGTTCGGGAAGGCTCACGATTTCACGCCAGCCGATGATATCGGCAGCGGCCAAGGGACGCCCCTTCTTAGCCATTGTCATTCAAAAAAACCCTGGAGCCCCCTTGCTGGGGCCTTTCCCAAACGACCTTGTTAACCGAGCATTGCATGGCCCGCCGGAGAGCGCAACTGAGGTTGCGGTCCGGTCTGAAAACAAGATTTCGGACGCAGCTCATCATCATGATTCACAGCGGCGCGCAAGCGAATTTGCGAGCGAGTGCAAAGAACGCCTGGCAGGTGCAACACCCGGATGACGCCCTACCGCTTGTACGGGTTCTTCGGGCTCCGGTCGTCAGACAGGCTGCGTCTCGTTTCGCGCGTCAACTGCTCGATGGCGTCGGCAAGATGGACTTCCTGAATGTTGTAGTCACCCCGCGCCACCCGGATCTTGTGTGCTTCCAGCATGACCTCGCCCATGGCCACGCCTTCCGGCGGTACGAAGCGATAACTGGCCAGTTCGATCAGCAGCCCGAGCGGGTCACGGAAATAGATGGAATCCATGAAGCCGCGATCCTTCGGACCGCTGTGCGATATGCCGCGTGCATCAAGCCGCTCGGCAATCTGCCGAAAGGTTGCCTGCGATACGGCAAGTGCCAGGTGATGAACGCAGCCGATTGTCTGGGGAGCCGGCTCCGGGTCCGGTTTGCGGTCTTCGTTGGTGAAGATCGTGATGAGACGGCCGTCGCCCGGATCGAAATAGAGATGGCTCTGGTTTTCATCGTCCAGATTGGGCTGCTCGAACACGAAAGGCATTCCCAGCAGCCCTTCCCAGAAATCGATGGAAGTCTGCCTGTCGGCCCCGACAAGAGTGATGTGATGCACGCCCTGCGTCTGGATTTTTTCCATGGAAGTCCTCCCCGTTCGGCGCAGTTTAAATTGCATCTGCTGGCGATGGCAAACTGCCGCCCTCTTTCCTTCTCGGCGAAAAGCGCTAAGCTTGTTTCAACTGCAACAAACAGCCTTATCCGAGTCTTGCCTGTGCTCCGGCCCCGTGCGCCGCCGCATCCGCATACCCTCCGGCAAGGATTCACGATGGACATGCCCACCCAACAGCCGGAGCCTTCCGAGGCAACCGGCAACCGTCTTCGGCGCAAGGTGACCAGCCTGACGGAGAACCTGCCGTCGAACACCATCGGCGCGCTCTGGATCCTTCTAGCCGCCTTTCTGTTCTCGATCATGGTCACCCTGATCAAGCTGCTTGGCAAGGACCTGACGGTGTTCCAGATCCTGGTGATCCGCCAGGGCATCATGCTTGCGATCGTTGCCCCGAAGATCCTCAGCGGATTGCCGACCTCCCTGGCAACAAAACGTCCCGGACTTCAGCTGACCCGTATCGTGGTTGCCGCGACCGCCATGCTCTGCGGCTTCACGGCCGTCATCGAACTGCCGTTGGCCGATGCCACGGCAATCAGCTTCTCCAAGACGTTCTTCCTTACGATCTTCGCCATCTGGTTGCTGGGAGAAACGGTCGGTGTACACCGCTGGGGTGCCACCATCGTCGGTTTTCTTGGGGTTGTTCTGATGCTTCGCCCGCAAGGCGACGGGCTGATCGATCCTTTTGCGCTGCTCGCCATCGCCGGGGCGGCCTGCGCCGGCCTGGTGATGATTGTCGTCCGTCTGCTGACGCGCACAGATCCCCCGGTCACCATCCTGACCTACCAGGCTTTTGGCGTCGGGCTGATCATGATCATCCCCGCCATCCTGACCTGGCAGACCCCGACCCTGGCACAATGGGGAATTCTGCTTGGGATCGGCATCGTGTCCTGGGCAGCCCAGATGGCCAATATCCAGGCATTCCGCGCCGGCGAAGCCACCGCAATTGCCTCGCTGGACTACACCAGGCTGCTCTATGCCACCGTGTTTGGTGCGCTGGTGTTCCACCAGTGGCCGCGTGTGGAAACACTGGTGGGCGCTGCCGTCATCATCGCCGCGTCGATCTACACGGTCCGCCGCGAGGCCAAACGCGGCCAGAAACTGGCGAGGGCCTCGGACGGTCGCGGTTACAATAGCTAGAGCGTCAGGCAATTAGGTCCCCTGCCGGCTCAGGCAAAAAGGTCGCCTGCCGGCTCAGGCAAAAAGGTCGCCTGCCGGCTCAGGCAAGCACGTGCCAGAAATCCAGATCGACGCTGGCGGGATCAAACAGGTTCAAAAGTGGCGCACAGGCCGCGTTCGACACATAGCCTCCGCAGTTCTCCCTGGCAGCACCTTCCGTTTCCACAAAGCAGATCTCCGAATAGGTATCCTCCCCTGCCTGCGCCATCAGATGCGCCCTGGTTTCCGGCAAGGGGGCAAGATACTCCCTCTCGATCCGTCCGGACGCAGCCATCAGCGCCTCTTCTGAAAAGCTGCCGTCGTTCCTGGGACGAAAGGTACCGAATTCGATGGCGGAAAATCCGTCCGGCACCGCTGTGAGGTCTTTCATGAGACGGTTGAGACACAGGCGAATGCTGCCGGGCTCCAGCAGTTCCATGAATGCCCTTGAGCACGCAGCCTGCATATGCGCCTCGGACATGGCTGCGAAACTGGCCTCGTCCCTTGCCAGAATTGCATCGGCATAACCGCCTGTTGCATTGCCTAAGAAGCAGTGAAAGGCGATGCCCGGCTGGTTGCTCAGGAATTCCTTCTGCCACAGGCGGGCGGCCGCTATCAGTTCCGGCGCGCCAACGCCTGGTTTCGCCTCGTAGCGGGCAAACCCCATCACTTTCATCGGTCCCAGTTCTTTTCGCAGCATGAGATGTCCTTCCGTGTTTCTGCTGCCAGCTCTATAGAAGAGGTCAGAGACAGTTTCTGTCAGGGGGATGCGTCTATGGTCGCCAGAAACTGGACCGCAGCGAGCACCTTGCAGAAACCTGCTGGAGACCGAACCCCATGCGAACCATCAGGCTGTTTTCCATCCTGGATACCCTGCGCAGCCGCAGAGGCGCCGTTCCGGCCGCCATGCTTGCGGAGCTGCTGGGCGTGACGGAACGCACCATTTATCGGGACATGGCCACGCTTAAGGCGATGGGCGCTCCCATTCGCGGTGAAGGCGGTGTCGGCTACGTTCTTGAACGCGGCTATTTTCTGCCGCCAATGCAGTTCGATCCGGACGAGCTGGATGTCATCCTTCTCGGCATTCGCATGGTCAAGGCACGTGGCGACAAAACCATGAGTGAAACGGCCGAGCGGGTGCTCGGCAAGCTTGGAGCTGTTCTGTCCGAAGGCGAACGCTCGCTGAACCGTCCGTTGCTTGCGGTCGGCAAGGCCTCTTCGGCACAAGGACATGACGCCCTGTCTCCGCTGCGCGATGCCATCCGCAAACGGCGCAAGGTGCAACTCGGCTACAGCGACCTGCAGGACCGCGTCAGTGAACGCCTCACCCGCCCGCTGGGACTGACCGCCTTCGAAAGTGTCTGGGTGCTGACTGCGCGGTGCGAAGTACGGAATGGCTTCCGGAATTTCCGGCTCGATCGCATCACATCATTTGTGATCACCGACACACGGTTTCCGAAGGAGCCGGGCAAGGAATTTCAGGACTATTTGAAGACACTGTGAGGCCATCACGCCGCTTCGTTGCAACGGGTTTATGCGACAACCGTGTGACTGCTTGTCAGGTGGAAACCCGCTCTGCGTGACATGAAAATTGTGCCGGTTTAGACAGAAAGCATTGCGCGGAAGCGCTCGATTGAGAGCGCTCCCAGTGTTTTCAGGAACGGAGCGCTCAGGCGCTCCGGGCTTCCGCCGCTGCCCGCTTCTGGGCTTCTTCCTCGACCAGTTCCTTCTTCGACAATTTGCCGACCATGGTTTTCGGCAACTCGTCACGGAACTCATAGTCTCTTGGCAGTTCGATGGTCGACAAATGGTCCTTCAGGAAGGCCTTCATGTCATCGGCGGTGAGCGAATGGCCTTCCTTCAGCTTGATGAAGGCCTTCGGGCTCTGGCCGCGATAGGCATCAGGCACGGCAATGACGATGGTCTCGTCCACGGCCTCGTGCTGGTAGATCGCTTCCTCGATGACACGCGGATAGACGTTGTATCCAGAGCACAGGATCAGGTCCTTGATCCTGTCGACCAGATAGATGAAGCCGCCATCATCCTGATAACCGACATCACCCGTATGCAGATAGCCGTCATGGGTGATGGTCTCGGCGGTCGCGTCCTCGCGCTTCCAGTAGCCCTTCATCACCTGGGGCCCATGCAGCAGCAACTCGCCCTTCTCGCCTGCCGGAACCACGGTTTCGCGGTCCTCGATACTCACGAAGCGGGCACTGGTCCCCGGCACCAGCCTTCCGATGGATCCCGCCCGGCGGCTGTCGTCCAGCGGGTTGACCGCGGCAACTGGCGACGTTTCGGTGAGGCCGTATCCTTCCACCAGAATGCAGCCCGTGATCTTTTCAAAGCTTTCCTTGACCTCCACCGGCAAAGGCGCGCCGCCCGACAAGCAGATCCTGATGCTGGTCAGATCGTAATTCGCCGTCATGGGCGAGTTGTTGATGGCCGTGTAGATCGTCGGTACGCCCGGAAAGAGGGTCACCTTCTTGCGCTTGACCGCTTCCAGCAGCGACTTCAGCTCAAAGCGCGGCTGCAGCACCATTTCAGCGCCCAGAATGATTGACAGGTTCTGCCCCACCGTCATTGCGAAGACGTGGAAGAACGGCAGAACGCACAGCATCTTTTCTTGGCCCGGCCGCGCCTTTTCGAAGACGCAGCGCATCTGCTCGATATTGGCCGACAGGTTTCTGTGCGTCAGCATCGCGCCCTTGGGAACGCCGGTGGTGCCCCCGGTATACTGCAGCACCGCAATATCGTTTGCCGGATCGATTGCGACCGGCCTGGGCTTGTCTCCCCTGGTCTGCAGGTCTTCGAAACGAATGTGGGCGTCATCACGGGGAATGTCCGCCAGTTCCTTTCGCTTGAACAGACTGAACAGCACCTTCTTGATCGTCGGCAGGCACCAGGCCATCGGGCAGACGATGATCTTGTCGAGCGCCCGTTCCCTGCGAACCTCCTCGACCTTGTCGTAGATCACTTTCAGATCCATGGTCACCATGATGCGCACATCGGCATCTCGCGCCTGGAACGACAGTTCGCGCTCGACGTAGAGCGGATTGAAGTTGGCGACCGTGGCGCCGATCTTCAGAACCGCGAAATAGAAGATCGTGTAGAAAGGCGTGTTTGGCAGGCACAGGCCGACGTGAACACCCGGGCCGACGCCCATCGCCTGCAGTCCGGCTGCCGTCCTGTCGACCAGCGCGCCGAACTCGGCATAAGTCCACACCTTGCCCATGAAATCACAGGCAGGACGGGTCCCGTATTGGGCAACGGTCGTCTCGAGATACTCGTGTACTGGACGGGGCTTGAACGCCGCGTTCCACTCCTCCGCAGTCGTCATTACGTTCTCCAACGCGTTTTATCGCTTCACTGCGCGGACGGGCCTTTATCCTGAAATTTCGTGATCCGGACAAAATCCGTACCGCGAAATGGTCCTCCTCAAGGGCCCGGCCACCAATGAGGCGTCACCTCTTTGGGTCTCTTCTGACATGACGCAACCTTCCGTTCACGTCAACTCGCGACGTAACGACACCTCGTCGTTTTTTTGCGCGTGAAGAACCATCCGCTTAAGATAAGCCAGCTGAGCCGGTTGGCAATAGAGACGTCAAATCAAAAACTTATAGACAACTCCGCAAAACAGGAGGTTTATCTCTTTGGCCAGTTCCAGCGAGGTGTGTCAGCGCTATCCACAACCGTCTCGCCAAGTTCCTTGCGCAGATCGTAGCGCATGCAGCCTCTTTCCGACGACAGCACGGACACCAGTTCTTCCGCATGGGAAACGACGATCACCTGCGTCTTTTCCGCGGCCCGTGCAATCAGCCGGGCGAGAGGCTCCAGCAATGCCGGATGGAGGCTTGTCTCGGGCTCGTTCAGCACCACCAAGGGCGCCGGGCGCGGAGACAGGAGCGCCGCCGTCAACAGGAGATACCGGAGCGTTCCGTCAGACAGTTCACTGGCCCGTAGCTCGCGCAACAGCCCCTTCTGCTGCATCAGCGGTTCAAAATAGCCGTCGTTGACCGAAATCCTGACGGATGCTCCGGGGAACGCGTCATCGACAGCTTCTTCCAGGGCCCGCTCGTCACCAATTTCCAGGATGGTCTGAAGAGCGGCTGCCAGATCCCCGCCATCCCCGCTCAGCACAGGTGTCCGTGTTCCTATCTTGGGAAACCGCGCGGGAGCGTCCCTGTCGGTGCGCAGGTGATCATAAAAGCGCCAGGCGCGCATGCGCTCACGCATGACCAGAAGTTCCAGGCCGTCTTTCGGATCGGCGGCATGGGTCATCATGCTGTCGAAGCGGGCAAGGTTCTGGAATACCGGTATGCGCTGCCCGTGGGCATTGAGAACCCGAACCGTCGGGCCGTTTCTGGCCGCGATTTCGTTCGAACGGGACAATGCTTCGCCGGCCCAAAGGGCCTCGGCCTTGATTTCCGGATCCATGGAAAACAGCGACCGCCCGGCGTCAGCCGGCAGACCGAGATCTATCGCATAGCCGTAGTCCTCATCGGCAAAGCCCAGCTTCAGGCTGACCACGCCCTTGCGCACGGTTCCCTGAACCGGCACCTCGCCCTGTTTCATGGCGCGGGAGAAAGCTTCAGGGCCGGCCCAGAGCGTCGAATTGAGGCCACCTTCTGCCGCCAGCGAGGCGATCGCCTGGCCTTGCGAGACTTCCGCCAGCAAACGGATCGACCGGTAAAGGCTCGACTTGCCGCTGCCGTTCGCACCCGTCACCAGGGTGATGCGGTCGAGCGGCAAGACGATGTCGCGTAGCGAGCGGTATCCGGAAACGGCAAGAGTGAGGATCATCGAAAGACCTGTTTCAGCTCCCCTGATCCACCAGTTCGAACTTGTTGACATCGAAGACGCCAAAATCGGTGATCTTCAGATGCGGAATGACCGGCAAAGGCAGGAAGGCGACCTGCAGAAACGGTTCGGCCAGCGTACAGCCGAGATCCTTGGCGGCGGCGCGCAGGTGCTCCAGTTCCTCCTTCACCGTTTCGAACGGCTCCAGGCTCATCAGTCCTGCCAGCGGCAGGGCAAGTTCGGCCTTCACCCCCCCGTTGTCGGCAACCGCAAATCCGCCCTTCATGGCGATCACCCGGTTGACCGCGTAGGCCATGGCTTCCTCATCCGCGCCGACCACGCAGATGTTGTGGCTGTCATGGCCGACGGACGAAGCAATTGCGCCCTGTTTCATGCCGAAACCATTGACGAAACCGAGGCCAATGTTGCCAGTGCCCTTGTGCCGCTCCACGACGGCGACCTTCAGCACATCCTGATCAAGATCGGCCAGCGTCTTGCCGCCGGTCACCGGCAAGGTGCGCTTCAGGTGTTCGGTGATGATCCTGCCCGGCACCACACCGATAACGTCGGCCTCGCTGTTGCGCGCCGGTATATCGAACTTTGACGCGGTGACTTCGCCGACATGCACGCTGTCGAGGCCAACCGGCGGGACGATGGTTCTTTTTGCAAAGGCCGCGTCCGTCGCCTGAACGCCGCCGCAGATCACTTGCGCCACGCGGCAATCGGCAAAGTCGCTCAGCAGCGCGATGTCTGCGCGCTTGCCCGGCGCGATCACGCCCCTGTCTTTCAGGCCGAAGGCATTGGCCGCCGACCAGCTTGCGGCCCGATAGGCGTCGAGCGGACGAATGCCCTTGGCGATCAGGCGGCGGATCATGCTGTCGAGATGGCCCTCTTCGGCGATATCCAGCGGATTTCGGTCGTCAGTGCACAGTGCAACGAAGGCGGACACATCCGGTGTCAGGATCGGAGCCAGCGCTTCCAGGTCCTTTGAGACGGAGCCTTCGCGCATCAGGACCGTCATGCCCTTGGCGAGCTTTTCCAAGGCCTCTTCGGCAGATGTCGCCTCATGGTCGGTTCGGATGCCTGCGGCCAGATAGCCGTTGAGGCCGATGCCCTGAAGCAGAGGCGCATGGCCGTCGATATGGCCGTCTTGAAACGCGGCGAGCTTTGCCAGCACCTTGGGATCGCGTGCCAGAACACCTGGAAAATTCATGAATTCCGCAAGGCCGATCACACTTGGATGATCGCGGAACGGCAGAAGGTCATCGATCTCCAGACAGGCCCCGGCCGTCTCGAAAGCCGTCGCGGGAACGCAGGACGAGAGGTTGACCCTGAGGTCCATCACCGTTTCCAGCGAACTGTCGAGGAAATATCGGATCCCTTCGGCACCCAGCACATTTGCGATCTCATGCGGATCGCAAATGGCGGTGGTGACACCGTGCGGCAGCACGCAGCGGTCAAACTCGAACGGTGTGACCAGAGACGATTCCACATGAAGATGCGTGTCGATGAAGCCGGGAACGGCGGTCAGTCCGCTGCCGTCGATGGTTTCCGCGGCTTCATACTGCCCGTGCGTGCCGACAATCCTGTCACCGACGATCGCAATATCCGTTTCGACCGTAGATCCGTCGACAACGCTGAACAGGCTGACATTCTTTATCACCAGATCGGCAGGGCGTTCCCCTGCTCCAGCGGCAATCGCCCGTTCAAGAAACGCTTCGTCATGTGTGGCCGGCATTTTTTGTCTCCGATTCTCGTCCCTCCCCGACAATACGGATGTTGAAAGCTCCGGCAACGATTTCGCGAAGGTGTGTTAGGATGTCCTGCACGAATGAGCTGAAATACGGATCGCCCGTCAATCCCGTGCGCACCCAGGCTGCGCGGATGTGCCAGACCGGCCCCTGCCGGAAAAATGTTACCGAGGCAGGCGAGAATTTTTCGTGTTGTTGCGCAGAGACTTACCGCGCCACAATATCGAAAACGTGCGTTGCAAAACAGATTGCGATTGACAGCCGGGCCACTTGGGCGAATAATTTTATCAAACTTATTTATTCTGATGCCGCCGACGAGAGCAGGCAGTTCCTGGGGAGGAGCAAGACCGGTGGAGGACACGCCAAAAAGCGGCCGTGGTTCGAATTCCGCGCAATTGCGCCGGTACAACGAACGCATCGTACTTCAGATCCTTCGGCGTGCCGGTGAGGCCTCCAAGGCGGAACTCGCCCGGGCGGTACAGCTGACAAACGCGGCCATCGGCGCCATCATCCAGAACCTCATCGAGGAAGGACTGATCGTGGAAGCCGGCAAGCGCCACGACGGCAGCCGCGGGCAACCGGCAACCATTCTCCGGCTTGCCCCGCGCGGCGCCTATTCCTTCGGGGTGCGGCTGGACCGGACCAACATGGAAACCGTGTTGATGGATTTTTCCGGCCAGCTGATTGCCCGCCGGCTTCATGACATGATCCTGCCTGCGCCCGAAGAGGCCATGGAAATCCTCAAGGACGATCTGGAATTCCTGCGCCAGCATCTGAGCAAGGAAGACCAGTCCCGCATCACCGGCATCGGCCTGGCGCAACCGTTCAACCTCGGTGCCTGGCTGCATGAACTGGGCCTGCCCCAGGCCGATTTCATGAAGTGGGAAGACTTCGACCTGACCGACGCCCTTGAAAAGGCAACCGGCCTGCCGGTGTTCAGCGAGAACGACGGCACGGCAGCCGCGGTGGCCGAACTCTTCTACGGTCTGGGCCGGCAAAACGACAATTTCGTCTATCTTTTCCTTGGGCCTGCGATCGGTGGTGGCCTAATCCTGAAGGGCGATGTGGTGCGCGGTGTATCCGGCAACGCCGGCGACGTCGCCATGATCCCCGTTCCGCCAAGCACGCTGACCACCGCACCAAAGGCCCGCAATTCCTGGGACCTGCTGCTGACCCGCGCATCGCTGGTGGCACTCGCCCGGCACATGTCGCCGGAAGATTTTCCAAAGCTCAACCGTTCCGATTTGCAGCACGCGGTTGAAACCGGAGATCCGAAATACACCGAGTGGCTGGAAGACTGCGCCGAAGCGCTCGCACTTGCCCTGCGCTCGGCCTATGCGCTTCTGGATGTTCCGCTGGTCGTCCTCGACGGCGACCTTGGTGGCCCGTTCCCGGAAACGTTCCGGGCCGCCTTGAAAAAGGCCGTGGAAAAGGCCGCGCCTGAGAAACGCCATTCACCCGACATCGAAATCGGCAGCTTTGGCCACGACGCAGGCGCCATCGGCGCAGCCAGCCTGCCGCAATTCTTCAATTTCTCGCCCAGGGCAGCAATCCTGACGGGCGGGAAAGACACCGGACCCGCCGGGGCTGGCAGCTCGGAGGATAGAGCCAGCTTTCCGGCACGGGCAGCACGGTTGGGGTCACATCTGGCCACACCCAACCGTTCAACCTGAATTGGCCAGGGAGGAAAAACGCAAATGATCCGCAAACTACTCGCGACCGGTTCCGTTCTCGCCGCCATGGCTGCCACCCCGGCAGTCGCAGCAGACATCTCCGCCTGCCTGATCACCAAGACGGACACCAACCCGTTCTTCGTGAAAATGAAGGAAGGCGCCACCGCAAAGGCTGAAGAGCTCGGCATCGAACTGAAGTCCTTCGCAGGCAAGATCGACGGCGACCATGAAACCCAGGTGGCAGCGATCGAAACCTGCATTGCTGACGGAGCCAAGGGCATCCTGCTGACCGCATCCGACACGTCGTCCATCGTGCCGGCTGTCCAGCAGGCGCGCGACGCCGGCCTTCTGGTGATTGCACTCGACACGCCGCTCGATCCCATCGACGCAGCCGACGCAACCTTCGCCACCGACAACTTCAAGGCAGGTGAGCTGATCGGCCAGTGGGCCGCAGCTAGCCTGGGCGACGAGGCAGCCAATGCCAAGATCGCCATGCTTGATCTCGGCATCAGCCAGCCAACCGTCGGCGTGCTGCGTGACCAGGGCTTCCTGCAGGGCTTCGGCATCGAGCTTGGCGACCCGAACAAGTGGGGTGACGAAACCGATCCGCGCATCGTCGGCAACGACGTGACCGCAGGTAACGAGGAAGGTGGCCGCAAGGCCATGGAAAACCTGCTTGCCAAGGATCCGATGGTCAACGTGGTCTACACGATCAACGAACCCGCTGCTGCCGGCGCCTATGAAGCACTGAAGGCCATCGGCCGCGAAAACGACGTGCTGATCGTTTCTGTCGACGGCGGTTGCCCGGGTGTTCAGAACGTCAAGGACGGTGTTATCGGCGCCACCTCGCAGCAGTATCCGCTGCTGATGGCATCGCTCGGCATCGAGGCCATCAAGGCCTGGGCCGACAATGGCACCAAGCCGGAGCCGACCGAAGGCAAGGACTTCTTCGATACCGGTGTTGCCCTAGTGACCGACAAGCCGGTTGAAGGCGTCGAATCCATCGACACCGCCAAGGGAACGGATCTCTGCTGGGGCTAAGACACCCCTGAACGAGATCAAAAGGGGCATGGGCGACCTTGCCCCTTTTTTCAAAACCGGCGCAAAGAAGGTTAAACGGGCATGACCTTAGAAAGCAAAACGGCCAAGGGGCCGGCGGACTACGAATCCGCTGCCACCTCCGGACCGCAAGCTGTCGCCTCATTCGATGACGAACGTCATGGGATCGGGCATAAAATCCAGCACACGCTGCACCAGACCCCATCACTGGTTCCGCTGATCGTCCTGGTACTCTCCCTTGTCGTTTTCGGGCTGCTGCTCGGATCGAAACTGTTCTCCCCCTTCGCACTGACGCTGATCCTGCAGCAGGTCCAGATCGTCGGCATCGTGGCGGCAGCACAGAGCATCGTCATCCTGACCGCCGGCATCGATCTGTCGGTTGGCGCGATCATGGTGCTGTCCTCCGTCGTCATGGGGCAGTTCACCTTCCGCTATGGTTTGCCGGTGGAGGTCTCCATCGTCTGCGGCCTTATTTGCGGTACCTTTTGCGGGTATCTCAACGGCTTCCTTGTCGCCATCGTCAAGCTGCCCCCTTTCATCGTGACGCTCGGCATGTGGCAGATCGTGCTTGCCACCAACTTCCTTTATTCGGCCAATGAGACCATCCGGTCGCAGGAAATCGCCGAAGTGGCACCGCTGCTTCAGTTCTTCGGCAACAAGGTCAATGTCGGCGGCGCAGTCTTCACCTACGGCGTCATCTTCATGGTGCTTCTGGTGCTGGTGCTGGCCTACGCCCTGCGTCAGACAGCCTGGGGCAGGCATGTCTACGCCGTTGGCGACGATCCGGAAGCCGCGCAGCTTTCGGGCGTGCAGGTGAAGAAGGTTCTGATATCGGTCTACATGCTGTCCGGGCTCATCTGCGCCTTCGCCGGCTGGGCGATGATCGGCCGCATCGGTTCGGTCTCCCCGACCACGGGTCAGCTTGCCAACATCGAATCCATCACGGCCGTGGTGATCGGCGGCATCTCGCTCTTCGGCGGACGTGGATCCGTGCTCGGCACCTTGTTCGGGGCGCTCATCGTCGGTGTGTTCACGCTCAGCCTGCGCCTGCTCGGCGCCGATGCGCAGTGGACTTACCTGCTGATCGGCATCCTCATCATCGGCGCGGTCGCGATCGACCAATGGATCAGAAAGGTATCTGTGTAATGGAACCTGTCCTGCAAGCGCGTAAACTGGTCAAGCGCTACGGCCGTGTCGTGGCCATGGACCGAGCCGATTTCGAACTCTATCCCGGCGAGATCCTCGCCGTGATCGGCGACAACGGGGCCGGCAAATCTACCTTGATCAAGGCTCTCAGCGGAGCCGTGCAGCCTGATGGCGGAGAGATCCTGCTTGATGGCAAGCCCGTCCACTTCACCTCGCCCATCGACGCCCGCGAAGCCGGGATCGAGACGGTGTACCAGACCCTGGCCATGTCCCCTGCCCTGTCGATCACCGACAACATGTTCATGGGCCGTGAGTTGAAGAAACCCGGCTTCCGCGGCACCTGGCTGCGCCAGCTGGACCGAAAGAAGATGGAAGAGATCGCCCGCGAAAAGCTGAACGAACTTGGGCTGCTCACCATTCAGAACATCAACCAGGCCGTTGAAACGCTTTCCGGCGGTCAGCGCCAGGGGGTGGCGGTGGCACGGGCGGCCGCTTTCGGCTCCAAGGTCGTGATCATGGACGAGCCGACCGCCGCTCTCGGCGTCAAGGAAAGCCGGCGCGTGCTGGAGCTGATCAAGGATGTCAGGGCCAGGGGCTTGCCCATCGTGCTGATCAGTCACAACATGCCCCATGTCTTCGAGGTTGCCGACCGTATCCACATTCATCGGCTAGGTAGCCGAGCTTGTGTCATCAAACCATCGGACTTTTCCATGTCCGATGCGGTGGCGATCATGACCGGAGCCATGGATCCGCCGGACAGCATGGCGGCCTAGGCCTGGGAAGAAAAACGGGAGGTGCCTTCATCCGGCGCCTCCTAACCGGGACTTCGTCCCGAAGAGAACCGAAAGGTTCGTCCCGAAGGACGGGCGGCAAAATCAGCGTTCGTGGCCCATCCTTCGAGACGGGCCTATGGCCCTCCTCAGGATGAGGTCGTGGTTTGATGAGCCGTTGTGGGGGCAGAGAAGACACATGCAACGGGCGCCATTGGCGCGCCTCGTTGAAATCAATAAGGTGGCGGGAGACACCGGGTTCAGCCCACTCCTCCCCACACCCTCATCCTGAGGACATCCGAAAGGTTCGTCTCGAAGGATGGGCGGCGAGTTCGGCGCCTTGCGGGCCTCCTTCGGATGAGGCGGTGGATTGATGAGCCGTTGTGGGGTCAGAGAAAACACATGCAACGAGCGCCATTGGCGCGCCTCGTTGAAACCAATAAGGTGGCAGGAGACACCGGGTTCAGCCCACTCCTACCCACACCCTCATCCTGAGGAGAACCGACAGGTTCGTCTCGAAGGATGGGCGGCGAGTTCGGCGCCTTGCGGGCCTCCTTCGGATGAGGCGGTGGCCTGAAAGGCCGCTGCCGCGAAATGACACAAAGCCATGAATCCGCCGTCGATGCGGTTCCTGACAAACGACGAAAGACCAGAACGTATATGTTTTTGATTTGCGGCGAAGCACTGTTCGATCTCTTTGGAGAAGCCGGTTCCGGCGACAGTGTTTCTTTCGACGCCCGTATCGGCGGATCCCCCTTCAACGTGGCCATGGGGCTGGCGCGCCTTGAAGAGGACGCCGGGTTTTTCGGCGGCATTTCACGCGATGCCCTTGGCGAACGTCTGGTCCAGAAGTTCCGCAGTGAAGGCGTTTCGGAACGCTATATCCTGAGGACTGACTACCTGACGACGCTCAGCCTCGTCCAGAAGGATGAGCACGGCTCTCCGGCCTATACGTTCTACGGCGAGAACGCGGCTGACCGCATGGTAACCGTCGATGACCTGCCGCAGTTCGACGAACCGCCATTGTTTCTGCACATCGGGTCCTACACGGCACTGGTCGAGCCGGTTTCGGCCGCCTTCAGGGCTCTGATCGAACGCGAGCGAGACCAAACGCTGGTCTCCTTCGACCCGAACATACGCCCGACCGTGGTGCCGGACATGGCGCTCTGGCGCCGCAATACGGAAAGCCTTGTTCCGTTGACGGATGTCGTCAAAGTGTCGGACGAAGACCTTGCCCTGATCGCTCCCGGTGAACCCGTTGAAACCATTGCCCGCGCCTGGCTCGGCATGGGGGCTTCGCTGGTCATCGTCACACGGGGCGGCGACGGTGCAACCGCATTTGCGGAAGGCATCGAAGTCAGCCGTCCGGGCATCAAGGTAACCGTTGAAGACACCGTTGGCGCCGGCGACACCTTCCAGGCAGCCCTGCTTGCAGGGCTGAAACATCTAGGTGCAACCAACCGTGATGCGCTTGCAGCCCTTGACGCCGGCCAGCTAAATCGTCTTCTTGACTTCGCTGTCGGGGCAGCTGCCATCACTTGCTCCCGTAGGGGAGCGGATCTGCCGCGCAGGAGCGAACTGGAAAAAGAGTGGTCGGCCCTGAAATGAGGGGCTGACAAGAGAATTAAATCGATTTAAAAGGCAGTCGAAAACGGTCCAGGCTGGAGCGGCCCATCGGACTGGCAGCTGTGAGAAGGGATGTTTTATGGCGGTACGCGTCATTGAAGTTGAAGAATTCGACCTCGTCGTTTTCGGAGCCTCCGGAGACCTCGCCCACCGCAAGCTTCTGCCTGCCCTTTACCACCGCGACGCGGACGGCCAGATGCCGGAAAACGCCCGCATCATCTGCAGTGCCCGCCGCGACTATTCCGACGACGACTATCGCGACTATGCCAAGGCCGCGCTTGAAGAACACGTCAAGGATCTGGACGACGAGCATCTTCAGCAGTTCCTGAAGCGCCTGCGCTACGTCAAGATCGACATCGCCACAGGCGACGGCTTTGAAGATCTGAGAACCATCCTGGACGAACGTCCTGAAGTCATCCGCGCCTTCTATCTTGCGGTCGGCCCGGACCTCTTCGGCACGATCTGCGAGAACCTCGGCCGTATCGGCGTCGTCAACGACCATTCCCGCGTCGTCATGGAAAAGCCCATCGGCAAGGACGGCAAGTCCGCCAGGGCGCTCAACGACACGGTCGGCGCTGTGTTCAACGAACACCAGATCTTCCGTATCGACCACTATCTCGGCAAGGAAACGGTGCAGAACCTGATGGCTCTGCGCTTTGCCAATGCCCTGTTCGAGCCGCTTTGGAACGCGGCCCATATCGACCACGTCCAGATCACCGTGGCCGAGTCACTCGGCACCGGTGGCCGTGCCGGCTACTACGATACCGCAGGTGCCCTGCGCGACATGGTGCAGAACCACATCCTGCAGCTGCTCTGCCTTGTTGCTATGGAGCCGCCGGAAAGCATGAACGCCGACAGCGTGCGCGACGAGAAGCTGAAGGTTCTGAAAGCTCTTGCCCCGATCGACGAGCAGAGCATCGACAAGCTTACCGTGCGCGGCCAGTACCGCGCAGGGGCTTCGGCCGGAGGTGCGGTTCCCGGTTACCTGGAAGAGCTCGGCAACAACGAAAGCCGGACGGAAACCTTCGTCGCCCTGAAGGCGGAAATCGCCAACTGGCGTTGGGCGGGCGTGCCCTTCTACCTGCGCACCGGCAAGCGTCTGGCACAGCGTGTATCGGAAATCGTCGTCCAGTTCCGCCCGATCCCGCATTCAATCTTCGACGCGGAAGCCGGGGCGATCACCGCCAACCGCCTCATCATCCGTCTGCAGCCGGATGAAGGCGTCCAGATGCAGATCATGATCAAGGACCCCGGCCCCGGCGGCATGCGCCTGCGTCAGGTTCCGCTCGACATGAGTTTTGCCGAAGCCTTCAAGGTGCGTAACCCGGATGCCTACGAACGCCTGATCATGGACGTGATCCGCGGCAACCAGACCCTGTTCATGCGCCGTGACGAAGTTGACGCCGCCTGGGCGTGGATCGACCCGATCCAGGCTGCATGGGCAGCCTCCAAGGAAACGCCGAAAGGCTACACCGCCGGCACCTGGGGTCCGTCCGCTTCCATCGCTCTGGTCGAGCGTGACGGCCGCACCTGGGCCGAAGACGACAGCAACTGAAATCACTCGCGCAAGGCCCGGCCTTGCGCGTTTCCGGCCTCTTAAATCGATTAGAGAGCGGCAAGCTCGCCGCAACGCCCTATGTGCCGGACATAGGATCAGCCAGGCCGCGGCGCGGCTAGCAAAGGATTTGAAGCAATGACCATCCAGGATCGCATTGGCGACGTCACCGAACGGATCGTCAAACGCAGTCACGACAGCCGCTCAAGATATCTGGACCGCATCGGCAAGGCCGCGGACAAGGGCCCACAGCGTTCGCGCCTGTCCTGTGGCAACCTCGCACACGGGTTCGCCGCCTGTGGCCTCTCCGACAAGCAGGCCCTTTCCGGCGACGTGGTACCGAACCTCGGCATCATCACCTCCTATAACGACATGCTGTCGGCCCACCAGCCCTATGAAACATATCCGGCCCTGATCCGCGAAGCCGCACACGAAATCGGCGCGGTTGCCCAGGTTGCCGGTGGCGTTCCGGCCATGTGCGACGGTGTCACCCAGGGACAGGACGGCATGGAACTGTCGCTGTTTTCCCGCGATGTGATCGCCATGGCTGCTGCCGTCGGCCTGTCGCATCAGATGTTCGATGCAGCGGTCTTTCTCGGCATCTGCGACAAGATCGTGCCCGGTCTTGCCATCGCGGCCCTCTCCTTTGGCCATCTGCCGGCCGTGTTCGTTCCCGCTGGTCCGATGCCGACAGGCATTTCCAACGACGAGAAGGCCAAGATCCGCCAGCTCTATGCCGAAGGCAAAGTCGGCCGTGACGCCCTGCTAGAAAGCGAGTCACGCGCCTATCATTCACCGGGCACCTGCACCTTCTACGGCACGGCTAACTCCAACCAGATGCTGATGGAGATCATGGGCCTGCATATGCCGGGTGCCTCCTTCGTCAATCCGGGCACGCCCCTGCGCGACGCCCTGACCAGGGAAGCGGCCAAGCGCGCCATCGCGATTTCCGCTCTCGGCAACGAGTTCACCCCCGCCGGTGAAGTCATCAGCGAAAAGGCGATCGTCAACGGCGTCGTCGGCCTTCACGCCACGGGTGGATCCACCAACCACACCATGCATCTGGTGGCAATTGCCGCTGCTGCAGGCATCAGGCTGACCTGGGACGACATCTCCGATCTCTCCGATGTCGTGCCGCTTCTGGCCCGCGTCTATCCGAACGGCAAGGCCGATGTGAACCACTTCCAGGCCGCCGGTGGCCTTGCCTTCCTGATCCGCGAACTGCTGGGTGACGGTTACCTGCACCAGGACGTGAAGACCGTCTACGGCACAGACCTCTCCGGTTACACTGTGGAAGCGAAACTCGACGCAGACGGCAACGTGCAACGCGAAGAGGTTCCTGAGACCTCCGGCGACGAAACGGTGCTGGCTCCCGTTGCCAAGGCCTTCCAGCCGACGGGCGGCCTGAAGATGCTCACCGGCAACATGGGCAAGGCCGTCATCAAGATCTCGGCTGTTGCCAAGGAACGCCACATCATCGAGGCACCTGCCCGCGTCTTCCACGACCAGAACGATTTCCTGACCGCCTTCAACAACAAGGAACTGACCGGCGACGTTGCCGCCGTGGTCCGGTTCCAGGGCCCGAAGGCAATCGGCATGCCCGAACTGCACAAGCTGACGCCCTGCCTCGGCATCCTTCAGGACCGCGGCCACAAGGTCGCCCTGATTACCGACGGCCGCATGTCTGGTGCTTCCGGCAAGGTCCCGGCAGCAATTCATGTGACCCCGGAAGCTGCTGCCGGCGGCCCGATCGCCAAAATCCGTGACGGTGACATGATCCGCGTCGATGCGGTGACTGGTAAATTGGAAGTGCTGGTCGACGAAGCCGAATTCAACGCCCGCCCGCTGGCGGAAGCTGACCTGAGCCAGAGCCAGTTCGGCACCGGCCGGGACCTTTTCGCCGCCTTCCGCGGTGCAGTTGGTTCGGCCGATACTGGCGCACATGTGTTTGGTGAGTAAGGATCAGGCCCCGAACGGCCAGGTGAATTCGGCACGATAGATTTTGCGATCCGCTCTGATTGGCTTCGGTGCGGACGCGACAAGAAAGAGATTTTGGAGGCGATATGGCCCAGGACATTGAAAAGATCGAGAAGGTAATGTGCGCGGCACCGGTGATCCCGGTGCTGATCGTGGAGGATCCCAGGAAGGCCGTCCCCATGGCAGAAGCGCTTGTGCGCGGCGGCCTGCCTGCTATCGAGATCACCTTGCGCACGGCCCATGCCCTGGAAGCGATCAACGCGGTCAACGAGCACGTGGAAGGCGCGATTGTGGGTGCCGGCACGGTGCTGGACGGCAAGCAATATGATGCCGCCGTTTCTGCAGGTGCCCGTTTCATCGTCTCTCCTGGCGCAACCGCCAACCTGCTGGACGCCGCCGACCAGCACAGCGTGCCTCTGCTTCCAGGTGCAGCCACCGCATCGGAAGTCATGTTTCTGCTGGAACGCGGCTATGAGCGGCTGAAGTTCTTCCCCGCCGAACAGGCAGGCGGAGCGTCCTACCTCAAGTCTCTCTCCTCCCCGCTGGCGGCGGCCAAATTCTGCCCCACAGGCGGCGTCAGTCTCGACAAGGCTCCGGACTATCTGAAACTGCCGAACGTCCTGTGCGTTGGCGGTTCCTGGATTGCCGACGCAAAGGCGATTGCGGAGGACGACTGGTCCGGCATTGAAACCCGCGCAAAGGCGGCAGCCGCCCTCAAAATCTGATCAGCAACCAGCAGATCAGCAATTTCGAACAAAAAGAGCCGGGCGACGGATCGCCCGGCTCTTTTTCATCTGTTCGACGATCAGTGGCGACTTGCCCACTCATCGACTTCGCGCTCTGCTTCGTCGCGCGACTTACCGTAGAGCTCCTGGATCTTGCCGGCAAGCTGGTCGCGATTGCCTTCGATCCGGTCCAGATCGTCGTTGGTCAGCTTGCCCCACTGTTCCTGGGCCTTGCCTTTAACCTGTTTCCAATTGCCTTCGATAATGTCCCAGTTCATTTTCATCACTCCAGTCAGGGTGCAGTCAGCTTCTCGACCGGATGCTCCCGGCCAACTGCTGCAGGTGTTGAGGTTTGAGAAAGTGACAGACGCCTGTTGAAGCCATCTGTCTCGGGATAGGCGTCCGGATATCGGGAAGGATCTCGATAGAACCGGACGCTGTGTCAGGCTGCCCCGGGTGATGACACCCGGAGCAGTCCACTACTCTTACTCAGCGACGTAGTCCGGCTGAGCTTCCAGTTCTTCCTTGGTGGCGCCTACATAGACGCGCAGGTCGGAACCGTCTTCGTTGCGAATGATCTGCAGCTCGTCAAAGGTGACGGCAACTTCACGCTCGCCGATACCCAGGAAGCCGCCAACATCAAGGATGACCTTTTCGATGGTACCGTCCTGGCTCACGATGAGTGAATCGATCTCACCGATGTCTTCATCGTTGGCGTCGTAGATGGTGGCACCTTCAAGATCATCTGCCGTAAGTTCGGCAACAACTGCTTCGGTGTAGCCATCACGCTCGACTTCGGCACGCGGCAGAAGCGCACGACCATCAGCATCGGTCTGGGGCGTCATCGCAGTTTCCGGAGCAGCCGTCACGCCGGCGTCGCTATCCTGGCTCATCGCGGTTTCGGTCGACGTGTCGGTTTCCGTCGTCATTGCCGTATCAGCAGGCTTCTCCATACCTTCGGAAGTCTGTGTGGCAGCCGTTTCCGCTTCGTCAGCATACGGGTTCTCATACGCCGCAGCATTGGTCAGCACGTCCTTATTGGCGTTGACCACCAGGAAGTAGCTATCGGCGTCATCCTGCTCGCGGACAACCTTCAGCTGCTCCATCGGAAGGGCGATGTCTTTCTCGCCAATACCAAGGAAGCCACCAACACCCAGGATAACGGCCTTTACCGAGCCGTCGAAGCCAAGGATCACATCGTTGACTTCACCGATGTCGTCCCAGTCTTTTTCTTCGTCAGCCTGAGCCTGATAGTCTTCGTTGAACCGGTCATAGTTTTCTTCGACCGAGTAGATCCGCATGCCAATCAGATCAGATGCAAGAACATCACTCATGTTTGCAGACTCATTGAATTCATAAGTCTGGAGCGGTTTTACTTCGTTTGCCGCGTAAAGTGACGTTGTCAGCATCAAGGACATCGCGGTAGCGGTGATAATCCGTTTCATAATATTACATCCTCTCACAGTGATTTCCCAAGCCGGCAACATCAGTATTGCTATTGATGAGGCGGTTACTGTGAGAACAACCGAGAGAGAAAGAAGTTCCGGCTTAAAAACTAAATTTTTGAAAAAAGTGACAATTGCCTTTTCGAAGACAGGCGGAAAACTCGCCCAGCACCCAAGGTACGGATGGACGCGCGAAACCACCGCTCGCCGCGTTTCTTTCACGTCCTCGCGGGAAGTTCAGTCAATTGTGGGAAGTTGATTGGGACACACGCCGACCGCAGCATAAGCGGGCCATGTCAGACGCTCTGGGATTCTTCGGTATCCGTTTCTGAGGTGACGTCGGTCTCGTCGTCGTCTCCGTGATCGTCGTCCTGCTCAAGCGTCCGATCCCACAAGAGACGCATGCCGGCGGAAGTGTCATTGCGCCATGCGAATTCGGCGACGACCGGCCTTTCGAATTTTTTCATCGTCAGCAGAACTTCCTCTGGAAGCGCTGTCAGACCTTTGGCAGTTATGCGGCAACCGTTCTTGCCCGCATCAACGATCGTGCCACTGATTTCCGTAATTCCGTCCAGGTCTGCGATCTTTACCGGAATGCTGACGTTGTTCCGTTTCTCGCGGCGCTTGTCCGAAACGGATTTCTCGCTCTTGGCGAATACCACCGCGGCATCATTGCCCTTCACCGAAGTGACGTGAGCCTTCACCAGTTTGCTTGCATCCTTTGGCCGAACCCCGATGTTCTTGTAAAGCTCGCCGATATCCGGAGAGGTCAACCGGAAGCCCCACTCGCTGACGTTGGATGCAACCGCGTTGATGACCGAGAGATTGTCGAAATCAACCACGAGGACTTCTTCCTCGGCATCAGGTTGATCGAGCAGATGGGTCAGACCGTGTGATATGTTTTCGGAATTCATAGATTTAGTTTACCTTGAGCAAACTTTCATTTCACTTAAAATACAGTCTGACAATTCAATTTATCGTTGTTTTCCGCCAACTTCGGGACTTTTTCCCTGAACGCTCATTTACCCTGAGCAATTTTTGCAATTGGCGTTCCTGTCAAAAGCGCGTTCAAATCATCCTCGCCTCTTCGGCTACCTTTTCTTGAAATGCGCCCAACAGCCTGCCTCAACCACATCTGCAGGAGATTCCCATGGCGAAATACATCGGACTTACATTTGCGGCCCTCGCAGGCCTCGGTTTTCTCTCCCAGGCTCAGGCGGAAGAGCTCTGTCAGGGTTTCGGCCCACAAACTCCACGCGATATCTCTCAGACTGCGGGGCTGAACACCTCCTCTGTCTCGATAGCGCCATCCGCCGACAAGCTGAACCTGTGCAACATCCACACGCATACCAACGCGGAACACAAGGGGCCTGGCTTCACCGTCTTTGCCGGCGATGGAGATCATGGCGGTTACAAGTGCAACGAGACCGCCGACTTGACCGAGGCTGAATTGGCAGAACCCGCAGGGTCAGCTTTCCATGGCGTCAAGCCCGGCGACACGATCGAAGTCCACTGGGTGCATACATCCTGCAACATCACCCCGGGTGAAGGACTTGGCTCTTGCCTGAGCGATGCCTGCGCCAATCCGCAACTTCGTGTCGAGGCCCAGGTTTTCCTCGTCGTGAATGATCCCGAGGCACTGAGCTTCCTCGACTTCGATTATGACGGCAACATCGTGAATGGCCTGCATCAGGCCAAGTCATTGCCGGAAGGCACGGGTACGCCGGTCACCTTCATCGGGTCGACAACAGGGCCCAGTTTCACCCAGTCGACATGCTCCCCGCTTCAGGTGACCTGGAGCGTGCATCCGCAATGCGCCAAGCTGGACATAAACTCGCTCAACGCCTGGGCGGAAAAAGGCAATGTCTTCAAGGAAGACCATTCCCACGGCATTCGCCAACTTGTGACAGCCCCAGAATTGCTGGCCCCGATTTCCAACTGATTGGCCTCAGCCGCCGGAATCCACCTACCTGTTTCCGGCGGCATTCTCCTTGAATTTCCTCTCCCCCTCGCCGGGCGGGTATGCTAATGGATGCCCCGCGCGCGTCGGCGCGAAAACAAACTGTTAAATCGATTTAAGAGGATTGTTCATGGCGCTAGAAGCAGCATTTGAGGCTCTCAACCGGCAGGCGGAACAATTGAAGGGTACCTCCCTGCGGCAACTGTTTGCGGCCGCCCCCGACCGGTTCGACACATTCTCCGCCAGGACAGACGACCTGTTGCTCGATTTTTCCAAGTCCCGGATCGACGACAAGGCGTTCAACCTGCTGCTCGACCTTGCCCGCGCTGCGGATGTGGAAGGCAAACGTGCGGCCATGTTTGCCGGCGAGAAGATCAACGGCACCGAAAAGCGCGCCGTCCTGCACACCGCGCTTCGCAACCAGTCGGACCTGCCGGTTCTGGTCGACGGTGCCGATGTGATGCCCGATGTACGTGCGGTTCTGGACGCGATGGCGGATTTTGCCGAAGCGGTCCGCTCCGGCGATCTGACCTCATCCACCGGCGACGCCTTTACCGACGTGGTCAACATCGGCATCGGCGGCTCGGACCTTGGGCCGGTCATGACGACAATCGCGCTCAGCCCCTATCATGACGGTCCGGAGCTGCACTACGTCTCGAACGTGGATGGCGCTCATATTGCCGATACGCTGGAAAAACTAGACCCGGCCACGACGCTGATCATCGTCGCTTCGAAAACATTCACCACCATCGAGACCATGACCAACGCGCAGACCGCGCGCAAATGGATTGCCGGCACTCTTGGCGAAGAGGCTGTCGGCGACCACTTCGCAGCCGTTTCCACCGCCCTCGACAAGGTAGCCGCCTTCGGCATCGACGAAAGCCGCGTCTTCGGTTTCTGGGACTGGGTCGGCGGTCGGTATTCCGTCTGGTCGGCCATCGGCCTGCCCCTCATGATCGCCATCGGACCGGACGCCTTCAGTGACTTTCTGTCCGGCGCCCATGCGATGGACACCCATTTCGCCGAAGCACCGCTTGAAAAAAACCTGCCGGTTCTGATGGCGTTGATCGGCGTCTGGAACCGGGACGCGCTTGGCCTTTCCGCCCGCGCCGTCCTGCCCTACGACCAGCGCCTGTCGCGCCTGCCCGCGTACCTGCAGCAGCTCGACATGGAATCGAACGGCAAGCGCGTGAAGCTGGACGGCAGTCCCGTGACCGAGGAAACCGGTCCACTGGTCTGGGGCGAACCAGGCACGAATGGTCAGCACGCGTTCTATCAGCTCCTGCACCAGGGCACGACTGTTATTCCGTGTGAATTCCTGATTGCCGCCAACGGCCATGAAGAAGACCTGAAACATCATCACGACCTTCTGGTTGCGAACTGCCTGGCCCAGTCCGAAGCCCTGATGCTCGGCCGGACGCTTGACGAGGCAAAGGCACTCCTCAGCGCTTCCAGAATGGCTGCAGACGAAGTTGATCGTCTGGCACCCCACAAGGTGTTCCCGGGCGACAGGCCATCCATGACCCTTGTCTATGACCAGCTGACACCCTTCGCACTCGGCCGTCTGATCGCTCTTTACGAGCACCGGGTTTTCGTCGAAGGCGTCATCTGGGGAATCAACTCCTTCGACCAGTGGGGCGTGGAACTGGGCAAGGAACTGGCCACTGCCCTGCTGCCTATGGTCAAGGGCGAAGTCTCCGCAGATTCCAAGGACGCCTCGACAAAAGGCTTGCTTGCCGCCCTGAAAAGTTGACGCGGGAACCACACCTTTGTTTACGCGTTAATACGTGAGGCGTTCTCGTCATAATTTTGCCCAACCGGCCCTATCTGGTTCACATCGTTGAAGAACTCTAATTGGTATTCACGATGAACACGGGCCGGCTGTGGCAAACAGAGATTGCCCCAACGTGCAAAGCAGCTTAGGCTTGGAAAGATTTTATACATTCGACCCGCCAAGGTTGCGGTCCGACAGGGAGACTGATTTCATGAAAAAACTAGTTCTGCTCGCAGCAGTAGGCCTTGCCCTGGCGGGCTGCCAATCCGATAGCTCACGCGACCGCGCCCTCGTAGGCGGTGGTCTTGGCGCGGCAACCGGTGCAGCAATCGGTGCTGCGGCAACCGGCGATGTCGGCGGCGCGCTGGTTGGCGGTGCAATCGGTGCGGCCGGTGGTGCAATTGTCGGCAGCGCAACGACTCCGAAGAACTGCGTCGCCTACGACCGCTACGGCAATCCTTACCGGGTCGCTTGCCCGTAATCGGGAGCGATCCTTTTTCGTTTCGGTAATAGACCGTTGGGAAGAAAACTATGAAGAAACTCCTTCTGATTGCCGCTTCGGCCGCATTTCTGGCAGGCTGCCAGTCTGACAGTCAAAGAGACCGCGCGCTTGTTGGCGGCGGTCTTGGCGCGGCAACCGGTGCCGTGATCGGTGCCGCCGCCGGTAACGGCGTCGGCCCGGCACTCGCCGGTGCGGCAATCGGTGCTGCAGGCGGTGCCATCATCGGCTCCGCAACGACACCCAAGAACTGTGTCGCCTACGACCGGTATGGCAACCCGTACCGCGTCGCCTGCCCCTGATCTCAACTGACCTGAGTCAATCGGGTCTTCACAGGTTTACGAAATGAAAAAGATCCTGCTGGTGGCCCTAGCGGCCACTGCCCTCGCCGGCTGTCAGTCAAGCAGCCAGAGAGACCGCGCGCTTGTCGGCGGTGGCCTTGGTGCCGCGACCGGCGCCATTGTCGGTGCCGCTGCCGGTGCCGGTGCAGCTCCGGTTCTCGCCGGTGCCGCTATCGGTGCTGCGGGTGGCGCTGTTATCGGCGCTGCGACCACGCCGAAAAACTGCGTGGCGCATGACCGGTATGGCAACCCCTACCGAGTCGCCTGCCCGTAAGACCAGGTTCTCTGTCGTCCTAACCATCGTCAGAGCGGACGAATTTAGCGACAATACCGGGCATGCCCATGGTTTCATGGGCATGCCCGCTTTGCTTTCAGGATCTGCCTTGGATAAATCCGCCTTGATAAGAAACTGTTAACCATAGATCTCCACCCTTGGTAGACACATGTTTTTCGCCAAGGGGTTCTGGATGAGATCCGTCTTTGCAGCCGCAAGTCTCGCCTTTGTGCTGACAGGCTGCGCCAACACCGAAAGTCAACGGGACAGGATGCTGATAGGGGCAGGTCTCGGTGCGGCAACCGGTGCCACGATCGGCGCCGTTGCCGGTTCCACGGTGAACGCGACCCTTGCAGGCGCCGCTCTCGGCGCCGTCGGTGGTGGCCTGATCGGTGTCGTCACCACCCCGCGCAACTGCATTGCCACGGATGAACAGGGCACACCTTACAAGGTCCGCTGCCCGTAACCCCTTTCGCACAGCAAATAAGGTTTGTTTGCCCCCCTGCGAAATCAGGAATGCAACAACCTGCGAAACAGCCCGACATTTTCAACGCGAGTAGCGCCGAACAGCAGGTCACGGGCTCACCGCTGTCACGTCAGTCCAAAATCCCGTTGAGAAAGCAAAAAGCCGGCCCAACGGACCGGCTTTTCTCATCTTTGAAGCGAAGTCCCCTTATCAGGCAGCAGCGCTTTCCTTGGCCTGCTCAAGAGCAACCTTCGGATCGACGTAGGCATAGCCGAGAGCGGTTGCGACCGCCTCACATGTCACCTGACCGCCGATCACGTTAAGGCCCGGCAGGAAGTGCGGATCATCGAGCAGCGCCTTCTTGGCACCCTTGTCTGCCAGTGCAAGAGCGAACGGCAGGGTGGCGTTGTTCAGCGCATAGGTGGACGTCTTCGGCACGGCGCCCGGCATGTTGGCGACGCAGTAGTGAACGACTTCATCGATGATGTAGGTCGGCTCGGAATGCGTCGTTGCCTTGGAGGTTTCGAAGCAGCCGCCCTGGTCGATGGCGACATCAACGAGAACCGAGCCCGGCTTCATGCGGCTGACCAGCTCGCGCGAGACCAGTTTCGGTGCCGCCGCACCGGCAACCAGCACCGCACCGACGACCATGTCGGCTTCCAGCACATGTTTCTCCAGGGCAGCCTTGGTCGAATAGACGGTTTTCAGTGCCGGACCGAACGTCTGTGAGAGATTGCCCAGAACGGCGGTAGACCGGTCGAGAACGGTGACATCGGCTCCGAGGCCAAGCGCCATGGTAATGGCATGCGAGCCGACCACACCGCCGCCGATGACAACGACCTTGGCCGGTTCGACGCCGGGAACACCGCCCACGAGCGTGCCGGAGCCACCCTGGGCCTTTTCCAGCGCCTTGGCGCCGGCAATCACCGACAGGCGGCCGGCAACCTGGGACATCGGCACCAGAAGCGGCAGACCGCCGCGGGCATCGACAACGGTTTCATAAGCAATGCAGGTCGCACCGGACTTTACCAGGTCCGCGGTCTGCTCCGCGTCTGGCGCGAGATGCAGATAGGTGAAGAGAATGTGGTCGGGGCGCAGCATGGCGCGTTCGACGGCCTGCGGTTCCTTGACCTTCACGATCATGTTCGCGGCATCGAAGACTTCCTTGGCTGTTGCCAGGATCTTCGCGCCTGCTGCTTCGTAGTCGGCATCGCTGGCGCCGATGCCGACACCGGCATTGGTTTCAACGACAACTTCGTGGCCATGAGCCACCATTTCAAGAACACTGTTCGGGGTCAGACCAACCCGATACTCGTGGTTTTTGATTTCTTTCGGCACACCAATGCGCATAACTCGACTCCTCTGGAAGCATTATTGATTGCCGACGATTTTACGCCTGTTTTCGTCGAATGTGCTTGCGTTCCCGGGGGCCTCCATTCAAATACGCGCAATTTTATTGTGTCGAATTGATATTTCTTCAAATTATCTGCTATGTATTATCTTGAACTCGGCATTATGTGCGGTGCAGCAAAAATGAAACTCGATCGCCTCGACCAAAAGATCCTGAACGTTCTGCAAAGCGACGGCCGCATCGCCAACGCGGACCTGGCGGAAAAGGTGGGGCTTTCCCCTTCCGCCTGTTTGCGGCGCATGCGCGCGCTGGAGGAAGCCGGCATCATCGAAAAATACGTCGCGCTTCTGGACCAGAAGAAACTCGGCCGGCACATGGACGTTTTCGTGGAAATCTCTCTGACCGGTCAGTCCAAGGAAACGCTTGAGAATTTCGAACGCGCCGTGGCCCGGTCCGGCGAAATCATGGAGTGTTTCCTGATGGCGGGTGATGCCGATTACATTCTGCGCCTCTCGGCCCGTGACCCGATCGACTTCGAACGCATCCACCGCGACCACCTTGCCCAGCTCCCAGGCGTTCTCAGAATGAAATCGTCCTTCGCCATCCGGCCGATCGTCAGACGCACGGCGATTCCCCTGAATGGCGAAACATGAGTTCCCTTCAGGACCGGTCCACAACCAAACCGCCTGCAATTCCGCCACTAAATCCAGCGTCTCGACGCAGCCAGCACTGGCAGGTATAGTCCGCATCCATTCAACTGCCCGGCTTTTCAAGGAACCCGCTCCGGTGACCCATACGATCACCCGTTTCATCGATACGACTTACCAGCTTGCAGAATGTCCGACCTGGGACGACAGATTGAACCGCTTGCTCTGGGCTGACATCCAGGGCCGCTCCATCCAGTCCATGGATTGGGCCAGCCGCGAGATCACCACATGGCAATTCGACAATGAGGTCGGTTCCTTCGGCCTGACGGATGACGATCGCCTGATTGTCAGCGTGTGGGACAAGATCGTTCTGTTCGATCCCGAAAGCGGTGCCAGCGAGGTTCTGGCGGAAGTTCAGGCTGATGAGCCGCGCACACGGTTGAACGACGGCAAGGTCGGTCCGGATGGGGCCTTCTGGGTCGGCACCATGGACACCAGCTCACCGCGTGAACCGATAGCCGGTCTTTACCGGGTCGACGGCAGCGGCGACGTTGCCGAGATCCGTGACGAACTGCAATGCTCCAACGGGCTCGCGTGGACGCCGGACGGCACCTACATGTACCACTCCGACACCTCCCCCGGCTGGATCGAATATTACGGCTTCGACCCGGAGACCGGTGCACTTGGCTCCAAGATGCTGTACGCCCAGCAGACCAACGACACCGGACGGCCGGATGGCGCAGCGGTCGACACCGAAGGCAACTATTGGAGCGCAGGGGTATCCGCCGGCGTTCTCAACTGCTTTGCCCCGGACGGCAACCTGCTTGCCGCCATAAAACTTCCGGTCGACAAGCCCACCATGCCCTGCTTCTGCGGCCCGGATCTGGACCATTTGATCGTCACCAGCATCAAGCAGCCCGCCGACCCGACCGCGGTCGAACCCGACACATTGTCAGGCGGCCTGTTCCTGGTGGAAGGTCACGGCAAGACCGGCTTGAAGACCTACCGGTTCAAGACAGAAAAAAGCTGATCAAAAGCAACGCCTAGGGCAAGTCGGTTTCTGTTGTAACCGGCTTCTGCCGCACATTTGGCCTGTCATCCGTTCCGCCGACCCGGGCACAACATCAGGGTGAAGATAAACATCCCTCCTCCTCAGGATGAGGGAGAGCCTTTGGCTCGGAGGCCATGCCGGGACGAGTTTTTGAGCGGCCCGCCTGACGATTGTCTGTCGACGGCAGTTGTTTAGGGCCGGTTATTCAGCATCTTTCGGAGGCTGGCAGTCCCTGAGAGCCTCGATGATCTGCTCCGCTTTCACACCTGGCACCTGGATTTTCGTTTCCCCGTAAAGGTGAACGACTGCTCCCTCCCCCTTCACCGATTGCTCGTTGAAAATGCGGACCGACTGGTTTTCGGGAATGAGCACGGCCATGGAACCGTCCTCCATGCTGAGCAGGATGGAAGACGCAATCAATGTGCAAATCATGTTTCAGCCCCACAACTGGTCAGGTAACCGGCTTTCAGCCTGCCCCGGAAAACGGACAGAGAACCGATCTTGACCCAGTCACCTAGTAGCGACAACCCCGCACCTTTACGGGCTTCCAGACTGTCTGGGCGGGTTGAACCAGCACCTGGCGGCTGACCGTCTGGTAAACCGCGGGCTTTTGCACCCGGTAGCTCGTGGCAGGCTGAACCAGCACCTTTTCCTTCACGGAGCTGTAAATGGCAGGCTGGCGTACCGCGACACGGGACGCCGACTGCACGAGAACCTTCTGGCTGACGGTTCGATAGACGGCGGGGTTCTGCACCTTGCAAAGGATGTTGCGACCGTTGATGACCCGGTATTCCCAGCCGACGCTGGCGGGTTGAACCAGAACCCGGCTCTGCCGTGTCTGGTAAACGGCAGGCGATGTGCGATAGCTGACCCGCTCCGGCTGCACCAGAACACGCCGGGCTTGATAACTGTAGACGGCCGGCTTCTGCACCACGTAGCTGGATGCCGGCTGGACGAGCACTCGCTCGTTCACAGTTTTGTAGACGGCCGGCACGGTGGCCTGTTCATAGCAGGACAGTGCCTTGCCCCCGGCCAGCACGGACGTGCTGACCAACGGACTGACGATCAGCGCGGCAAGCGCGCTCCAGAAGCTGTGACGCATGTACTTTCCCCCAGTCTGGCGCAGGAAATATCCCGCAACCCTGACTTTAGGGAAGTTCCACAAGGCATTAAAGCGAAAAAGTTAATATCCGTTAAGAAACGGCCCTGACAATCTGCTGTTCGCCCTCTTCGTCATCAGCTTCAGCGCGAGCACTCTTCTCGTAGTCGGTGTCCTCATTGATGATGTGACGGGCCTCTTCGGGGATCCATTCTCCCCAGCGCGGCTGCAGCTGATGGTCGACGGACACCCGGTCGTCGAAGACGAAACATTCGCCCTTCCAGAGGCTGTCGGCTTCCGGCACCTTCTCCAGATAGTTCAGGATGCCGCCTTCCAGGTGATAGACTTCCTCGAAGCCGTTTTTCAGCATCCAGGCCGTCGCCTTTTCACAGCGGATGCCACCGGTGCAGAACATGGCAACCTTCGGCTTTTTCTGAAGCTCGTCTTCGCCGTCCACCCAGGTCGGGAATTCCCGGAACGACTGGGTTTTCGGATTGAGCGCCCGCTCGAACGTGCCGAAGGCGAATTCGTAGTCGTTGCGTGTGTCGATGACGACGACATCCGGATCGGAGATCAGGGCATTCCAGTCTTCCGGCTTGACGTATTCGCCGACGATCTCGTTCGGGTCGATCCCGTCAACCGCAAGCCGCACGATCTCCTGTTTGAGCCTCACCTTCATGCGCTTGAAGACATGTCGGTGGGTCCAGGCTTCCTTGTGGTTCAGCCCGGCAAGCCGCGGGTCCGATCGCAGATGCGCAAGGACCTCTCGCACACCGGCTTCCGGCCCGCAAATGGTGCCGTTGATACCCTCTCCTGCAAGCAGCAGGCTCCCGCGCACATCCCGTTCCTCGCAATAGGCCTTGAGCGGACTGCGCATGGCCTCGAAGTCGTCGAGCGGCGTAAACATATAAAGGGCGGCAACGAGAAATTCGTTCATGGGGCTTGTTCTGTTTCTTGAAAGACGCCGGGCCCAAGGGGCAAAAGCACCACCCGGCTATTGGCGCCCTCTATACAGCCTAAGCCCCCCTTCTGAAAAGTCCGCAGTTTCTCGGACCCGATTCTCTGCAGGCGAGGCCTCCCGGCAGGTTTTGCTTGCGCACAACCGAACATGCGCCAGGGGCCATGCATCGCGGAACTTGCCGATTGAAGTTCGTCGAAAGGAACATCGTCCAAACCCTTCGGAAGAATCGAAGAATAGCGTCAGAGCAACAAAAATATCGGCAACAATTTGCCTCAACAAAACTCTCTACAGCGAAAGATGACATCGTTAGAAATACGAATGAATTCATATGGTTAAAAATCAAACCTCATCCGGTTTCATTTAAGGATCATTAAGCACGCAACCGTACCCTAACCCTGAATTGCCAACATGAGCGGGCGCACCAAGGATGACCCAGTACAAGGTCACCCCGACGGGGGTGGAACGGTTCTTTTCCGAACGGGACCTGATCGTCTCGAAAACAGACACGCGCGGGCGCATCACTTACGCCAACAACATCTTTCGGGATATTGCGGGTTTCGATGGCAAGGCTCTGGAGAATGCGCCGCACAGCCTCATCCGTCACCCGGACATGCCACGCTGTGTCTTCAAGCTGCTGTGGGACACGATAGAGGCCGGCGGAGAGATCTTCGCCTATGTGGTCAACATGTCCGCGAACGGCGATCACTACTGGGTGCTGGCCCATGTCACGCCGTCCTATGGCGAGAGCGGCAAGATCATCGGCTACCATTCCAATCGCCGGGTGCCCAACCGCCGTATCGTCGACGACATCATCACCCCGCTTTACGCCCAGTTGCGACAGACAGAACAGCAGGCGGACAACCGCAAGACCGGCATGCAGGCCGGTCACGATCAGCTGGTATCGATCCTTCAATCGAAAGGCGTGAGCTATGATGAGCTCATTCACACTCTTTAACGCCACGATCGCGTCGGGTGTCGCACTGGTGGGCGGCGCGGCGACGGTGGTCTGTGCCCTGCTGGGCCTGACCATGGCTACGGTCCTCTGTGGCGCCATCGTCATGCTGGCCATGCTGTTCGCGCTGACCGCGGTGCATCGGACCCGGCGGGGGCTTGTGGCTGCGACGGAAGTCTGCAACCAGATCGGCTGGGGCAACTTCGAGGTGAGAGCCAAGGATTACACCGAAGCCGGTGAAGTCCGTGAGCTGATGACCTCCATGAACCACATGATCGACCGGACGGACGCCTTCCTGCGTGAAGCTGCGGCCTCGATGACCGCGATCGAGAACAATCGCTACTACCGCCGCATCCAGCCAGGTGGCCTCAATGGCAGCTATCTGCAGAATGCGGAAATCATGAACATGGCCATCGAGACCATCAAGGGCCGCGTCGGCGCTTTCCGCCAGTCGACGGATTCCTTTGAAAGCCAGATCAGCCAGATTGCCCAGAGCCTGATGGCTTCCGCCGAGCAGATGACCGGGACGGCCGAGGAAATGGAAACCTCTGCCGTTTCCAATTCGGAAGTCGTGACCGCCATTGCCGACGCGGCCGACCTGACAGCCGAAAATGTGAATGCGGCGGCATCCGCCGCCGATCACCTGTCCTCGACGGCCAGCGAAATCAGCGGCCAGATCGAACGCTCCATCGAAATCGCCCGTGCTGCCGTTACCCAGGTCACGCAAGGCCAGGACAAGGCAAACAGCCTTCGGACTTCCGCCGAAGCTATCGGCGAGATCATCGACCTGATTTCCTCCATTGCCGACCAGACAAACCTGCTGGCACTCAATGCCACCATCGAGGCGGCCCGAGCCGGTGAAATGGGCAAGGGCTTTGCGGTGGTTGCAGCCGAGGTCAAGGAACTGGCAACGCAGACAGCCAAGGCGACACAGGAGATCACCCAGTCTTTGGAAGAAGTCGACGCGGCCAGCCGCGATACGGCTCAGTCCTTCGACACGATTTCCAAAACCATTACGGAAATCGAATCCATTACCACGATGATTTCCAACGCGTCGGTAAAGCAGGCGGAAGCGACACAGGCCATACAGGAGAACGTGACCAACACGGTGGCCTGCACCAACAAGGTGACCGGAATTGTGGACGGTGTCGCCCAGAATGCGGCAACCACTCACGCGGCCTCCAAGACCGTGCTGAGCTCCGCGGAAAGCATGTCCTCCAACGCCGGGCAGCTCACCGAAGCAGTGGCGGCCTTCTTCAAATCGCTGAAGAAAGGCCCGCTCGAGCAGCAGAACAGCGAAGCCGCCTAGGCACACTGGCTGTTAGGCAATCCAACCCGGGCGTTCGTGCCCGGATTGCCTCTTTTGGGGAATTGGGTCAAAGCCTCACACCTCTTATCTTCAGGACAGAGCCCACCCCTCACTGGACGTTCTGGAGGCCCACATGACCATTCTCGGCGACCTGCTGTCGACCATCTTCGAGCGCCGCTATCGCACAGCGGCGCCGGACCGGCGCGACAATCGGCCGATGGAGGATCTGGTCAGCGCACTTGTCGGCACAGCTGGCGACGTGACGGGCCTTGCCGCGGCCAGCACGCTCCTGCAACGGTTTCAGGAAATGGAGGACAGCGACAAGCTGCAGTTCTTCCACCACCTTGCCCACGACATGAACATCGACCCAGCCGGCGTGCGTACTGCCCTTGATGCCTATGAGGCAAGCCCGAACCGGAAGACATACACGGCGTTCATGGCGGCTGTGGAGCCCAAGCGTCAGGAATTGATCCGGCGGCTGAACCAGATTCCCGGTGCCACCGAGCAACTGGTGCGCATGCGCGCTGACCTTCTGCGCCTCGGCGGCGCTGATCCGGAATTGCAGGCGCTTGACCAGGATTTCCGACACCTGTTCATTTCCTGGTTCAACCGGGGCTTTCTGGTGCTGCGGCCGATCAGCTGGGAAAGTCCGGCACATATCCTTGAAAAGATCATAGCCTATGAGGCCGTGCACGAAATCACCAGCTGGGAAGACCTGCGCAGCCGCCTGGCCCCTGGCGACCGCAGATGCTTCGCCTTTTTCCACCCGTCCATGCCCGACGAACCGCTGATCTTCGTGGAAGTCGCGCTCACCGCAGACATCCCCGGCTCCATCCAGGACCTTCTGGCAGGTGACAGGGAACCCATCACAGCGGCCACGGCCCGTACCGCCGTGTTTTATTCGATTTCCAATTGTCAGGAAGGCCTGGCCCGCATTTCCTTCGGCAACTCCCTGATCAAGCAGGTGGCGGCCGATCTTTCGGCAGAATTGCCCGGACTGAAAACCTTCGTCACCCTGTCGCCGATCCCTGGCCTGACGAAATGGCTGTCGGCGGAAGGAATTGATTTCCAGGACGCGGACCCGAAGCTGCTGCGCACCCTCGCCGCGCATTATCTTCTGTCAGCCCGCCGCGAGGACGGACAACCGGTTGACCCGGTGGCGCGCTTCCATCTGGGCAACGGCGCACTGGTGCATGCAGTCCACGCTGAAGCCGACACCTCCGCAAAGGGCCGTGCCCAATCTGCCGGCGTGATGGTGAATTACCTCTACGATCTCGGCAAGGTGGCCCAGAACCACGACCGCTATGCAGCGGCAGGGGAAATCGCCGCCTCTTCAGACATCAGGTCTCTGGACGCGGCCGCAAAGAAACTGGATTTGCGCGAAGCGGAAGCTGCACAACAGGCTTGATGGCGCACGGGTCGAGAGCCAATCGCAGCTCATGCTGCCGGTGCCCTGACTGCCGAGCCGGCGCCATTCGTCCCCCTGGCGCGCTAACTGTCCTGATCAGAACGACAGCTGGAACCGGGCCGGCGCATCAGGGGTCAACGCGATTCCCGCCGCCCCTCTCTAACCGGAGGCTATCGGTCCCGGCGTTTTCCTGACGTTGCCGGAAAGGCGGATTCCGGCTGTCTTGGCCTTGTCTTCGGCTTGAAAACCGTCAACTTGCAGGTGACGTGACAGTGCCCGGGCGACTACTTCTTCGCTTCTTGGGTAACACCTAAGGAAAGTTGAAGAAGAAATCTCGCGTGCAGCAAAATTCTTTGCTAATCTGCGATTGGCGAAACGGGATCCATACCAATCTCGGATTGAAGCGGCCTCTGCACATCAGGGGACGTCTGGAAGATGTACCGGCGCGAAAAGCCGGCCGCTTTCCAGGCGAGCAGACCGTTCAATGGGTTTCTCGACGCCGGAAATTGTCTGAAAGGCAAAACAAAAAATGACATGTAAAGACAAGGCGGCAGGGATGAGCGAAGATCAATACACCAAAGAGCAGCTCGAATTCCTGGAAATATTTGAAATTGCAGCAAGATATGACTGTCTGTTCCTGCTCGATTTCCATTGCTTCGATCTGTTCGACCACGACCAGACCAGCCTGCTGAGCGACGGCGAACGTGCCCAGTTGGCGGCAGCGGCAAGATATGACATCTATGCCGAAGCCATGCAGAAGGGGTTTCTTCCGAAATCCAGTCCCTTTGGAGGCGTCCATGAGCATCAACACTTTTGTTGAGCCGCTACCCTTCTCGCTGATCGAAAACGGATTGGCGGGAGACAAGACGCAGTTTCTGTTCAAGACCTGGCGCGAAAACGAAGGCATCATCGTGCAGGACAGCCGCATGACGCAGCTGAGCCCGTATCTGCTGATGACCTTGCCGACCGCCGAGCCGGGCGATGTGCCGCCGCTGACCTTTGTGGGCAAGCACAGCACCTTCCGCCGGTTCTTTCCACAGGCTCTTGACCCGGAAACACCACGTCCGCCGACCAGCTTCCTGCCCTCAGTCTACCGCCAGGGCGTTGCTGATGCCTACCAGATTGCCATGGAAGGCGAGCCCTGGTTCGACATCCAGCGCACAGGCAACAAGCTGGGCGAAGGTGTGCCGGACATGACACTGCAGCGTCTCCTCGTGAAATTCCGCACCAGTGCCGGGTTCACGCGGATTTTCTGCCTCATGACTTTGCTTGAAGTCCATTCGCGATCCTATCAATCAGATCGCACACATCGTCAGCTGTGTTCGCAACAAAAATCAGATTGGCATCCAGCGTACCAGGCAGCGGCTCAACCCAGTTCAGTGCATGAAAGTGTGCACGGGTAAAGCCGCAGTCGCGCCAGAAGCCGTCCATGAAGTTGAAACCCTGCACCCAGCCGTAATAGAAGCCGGCGCCCCACTCGTCCAATGCCTCGATCTGGGCCATCTGGTTGAGCAGGCCGCCGAGCTTCGAGCCGCGCCACTCCTTGGCAACTTCCGTTCCGCCCAGATAAACAACGTCGCCGGTAATGCGCCGGCCAACGCGCGGCTGCTTGTCACTCAGCACAACCTTGCCGCCTTCCGCATCCGGATAGCAGCGGTGAAAATACTTGCGCCAGAAATCGGTCAGCGTCATCGGATAGGCCATTCTGTCGAAACGGGCGCACACCCGCCCGACCATCCGGTCTTCCTCATCCACCAGCGCCAGCCAGAACGCCTGTGACGGCGTATAGGTGTTGAGACTGGGGGTGAAATGCCCCTCCAGTCGCTTCAGGCCGCTGGCCGCCGCCATGGCCTCGACAACATCGAAATCCGACCCGCGGCGCAGCATCAGCCCCAGGCGTTGAAACTCCCTGTCTATAACGCCCCAGGCACGTTTCAGCTGTGCCTTGTCCAACTCGAAATCCAGTTTATGCATGGATGTCCCGTCTGATGTTGCCCTTCATCCGCATCCTGCAAAGAGCGGCCGCGTCAAACGCGGCGATCGCCTTGTTTGCCAATAGATTAAATAGGCACCGATTTTCCCTGCTTGGCAGCACGTTAAGTTGTCTGCCAAGGCGGTCAAACAAGAAAAAATATCAAGGTTAAAACTTGCGGGTACCGGTTTGAAAGAACGGGAGTTTTCAACCGGAGATTCACCGCCCGCAAGGCAAGCCGGTTATCCACCGCTGTGCGAATGAAACTCCACGCGGTCGGATTTCCCCTTCACGAAGGGGTCATCCTACCTCCTGGATTCGCACGGCCAAACACATCCTTTGATCAAGTTGTCACCGTCACCGGTCACAACTACAGTTCAGACGTTACTGTGCAAGGACTTGTTGATTGATATTGAACTTGATTGGAGAACACGATGATGAAGCAACTTTTCTTGCTTGCTGCAATGTGTGCAATTTCAACTGGCTCAATCGCCAAGGATCTTCCGGCATCAGCCAAGCCGATAACAGAAGCCGAACGGATCGAGATCTTGTCCGGCAACAAGATCGAAGGAATTTTCTACGGAAAAAACGGCAAGAAAGCCGGTGACTGGATTGTCGAGTGGAACGACAACGGCAACAAGATCGCCGTGGTGACCGTGACGGGCAAAAAGCCCGCGAAGAAAACACTGAAATGGGAAGTGAAGGACGGCCAGTTCTGTGAACAGGGTTTCCGGGACGAGACAATGGTCTGCGGCCACGAGAACACCTACTTCAAGGACGGCAACACCTGTTTCACCACCTTGAAGGATTCGAAATTCATCACAAACGAGTTCCCCTGCTGATCGCAGCAACCACGCAACAAATCTCGTGGCCGTCGACCGGCGGCCACAGGTCTCGACAAAATGCACAATAAGAAGCACGGCGTGAAAGCACGGCGCCTTGGCATTTGCATAATTTCCAGGAGAAGAAAATGGTGGGTGAGTGGGGGCTCGAACCCCAGACCCGCTGATTAAGAGTCAGCTGCTCTACCAACTGAGCTACACACCCAAAGCGACAGGGCCGCGAGAACCGCGCGGCACGTCGGATGGCGGGTGTATATAGTGCGATCCGATTTGGCGCAACGGTTTTTATGACAATTTTTTATCATGGCCGGTCTGCGGGGAACGCAACCCGGAGAAAATCCGCAGCCACCGGAAAGAAAGCTCGTTAACGCCGCCCGAAAGGCAACTTTCAGAAACATCTTCGATCTTTTGCGCAATTTTCGAAATTAAGGCTTGACCGGTTTTATCCTCCTGACTAGGGTGCGGCGCATCAAGACCGGGGCAGACGTGACGGGCTTGGGCCAGCTTGTTGAAGTCGCTGTCATATCGGCTTGCCTCAGGATGGCGGGACAAACCCGGTTTCGGGAGTTCCACAACGACGTCGAACCGGGCCAGACGGCCTGCAGCATCAAAGGACCGGGACGACATGGCAATGTCGCTCATTCTAGTAGTAGTAGGAAAGCGCGCCTCCGCGGCGGGATAACCCCGTACGGACAGGATGGCGCGCGACCAAGGCTCCCAAAGGGGCCTTTTTTTGTACCCGCCTCCTGACCACGCATTTTCCACCACTGCCCGGATCTTTGACGCCGCATGCGTCAGGCCAGACAGACAGTGTTGTATCAGTCCGCCCCCGATCGGGCAGGATTGACAGAAGAACAAACAGTTATGTGAGCCAAAGCCTGATCCACAGGCGAGAATGCAAGGACGAAACGAATGACACGGGAAATGACCGGCGCCGAAATGGTCATCCAGGCGCTGAAAGACCAGGGAGTTGACACGATCTTCGGCTACCCGGGCGGTGCTGTGCTTCCCATTTACGACGAGATCATTCAGCAGGAAGGTCTGGAGCATATTCTCGTACGGCACGAACAGGGCGCAGGCCATGCCGCCGAAGGCTATGCCCGTTCCACCGGCAAACCGGGTGTTGCCCTGGTCACCTCCGGTCCCGGCGCCACCAACATGGTGACTGCCCTGACCGACGCCATGCTGGATTCCATTCCGCTTGTCTGCATTTCCGGCCAGGTACCGACCCATCTGATCGGCAACGATGCCTTCCAGGAGTGCGACACGGTCGGCATCACCCGCCCCTGCACAAAGCACAACTGGCTGGTTCGCGATGTCGACGACCTGCCGCGCATCCTGCATGAAGCCTTCTATGTCGCCACCTCCGGCCGTCCGGGCCCGGTTGTCGTCGACATTCCGAAGGACGTTCAGTTCGCGACCGGCACTTACCAGGGTCCGACGCCGAACCCGGCTGCCGCGCACAAGAGCTACCGTCCGCAGTTGAAGGGCGATGCCTCCAGCATCCGCATGGCCGCCGAATTGATGGCGAACGCCAAGAAGCCGGTTCTCTATACCGGCGGCGGTGTGATCAACTCCGGCCCGCAGGCCTGCCAGTTGCTGCGCGAACTGGTGTCACTGACCGGCTTCCCGATCACCTCCACCCTGATGGGTCTCGGCGCCTATCCGGCGTCCGGCGACAACTGGCTCGGCATGCTGGGCATGCATGGCACCTACGAAGCCAACATGACCATGCACGACTGCGATGTGATGATCTGCATCGGGGCCCGCTTCGACGACCGCATCACCGGCCGGACCGATGCCTTCTCGCCGAACTCCAAGAAGATTCATATCGACATCGATCCGTCCTCCATCAACAAGACGATCAATGTCGACCTGCCGATCATCGGCGATGTCGCCCACGTGCTGGAAGACCTGGTGCGGATCTGGCGGTCTTCTTCGCTGAAATCCGATGCCAAGGCCATGAAGGACTGGTGGACGCAGATCGATCAGTGGCGGGCACGCAACTCGCTGGCCTACAAGCCGAACAGCGACGTCATCATGCCGCAATACGCGATCCAGCGGCTCTATGAACTGACCAAGCACCGCAAGACCTTCATTTCCACCGAAGTCGGCCAGCACCAGATGTGGGCAGCCCAGTTCTACGGCTTCGAGGAGCCAAACCACTGGCTCACCTCCGGCGGCCTCGGCACCATGGGCTACGGCCTGCCGGCTGCCATCGGTGCTCAGGTGGCCCACCGCGACGCGCTGTGCGTGGACATTGCTGGCGATGCATCGATCCTGATGAACATCCAGGAAATGTCGACTGCCGTTCAGTTCGGCCTGCCGGTCAAGGTGTTCATCCTCAACAACCAGTACATGGGCATGGTGCGCCAGTGGCAGCAGCTGCTGCACGGCAACCGTCTGTCCCATTCCTACACCGACAGCCTGCCGGACTTCGTCAAGCTGGCCGAGGCCTATGGCGGGGTTGGGTTCCGGGTCGAAAAGCCGGGTGACCTGGACGGGGCAATCGAGGAAATGATTGCCGTCGACAAGCCAGTCCTGTTCGACTGCCGCGTTGCCAATCTGACCAACTGTTTCCCGATGATCCCCTCGGGCAAGGCTCACAACGAAATGCTGCTGCCGGACGAAGCCAACGACGAAGCGGTTGCCAATGCCATCAGCGCAGAAGGCAAGTCGCTCGTTTAAGGTGAAATAGGCAAAAGGACTTTAAGAAAATGAACGCACAGAATGTTGATGCGCCTTCCGCCTATTTCCTGGCCGAAGTCAGCAACGAAATCGAAACCCACACCCTATCGCTCCTCGTCGACAACGAGCCGGGTGTCCTTGCCCGCGTGATCGGCCTGTTCTCCGGCCGTGGTTACAACATCGACAGCTTGACCGTGTCGGAAACCGAACACGAGAAACACCTGTCCCGCATCACCATCGTGACCACCGGTACGCCGATGATCATCGAGCAGATCCGCCACCAGCTCGATCGGCTGGTGCCGGTGCACCGGGTGACCGACCTGACGGTTCGCGCCAAACGCACCAACCAGGACAAGCCGCTGGAACGTGAGCTCGCCCTGGTGAAGGTGGCAGGCACCGGTGAAAAGCGCCTGGAGGCCCTGCGCCTTGCAGATGCTTTTCGCACCACCGTGATCGACGCGACGACGGAACATTTCGTCTTCGAGATCACCGGCCGGACCTCCAAGATCGAGCAGTTCATCTCCATCATGAAACCGCTCGGCCTGGTCGAAGTTTCCCGCACCGGCGTTGCTGCCGTTCAGCGTGGACCGGAAGGCCTTTAAGAGGTCGCTTTCTGATCGCAAGGCCCGTCGCATCCCGTGCGGCGGGCCTTTTTTGTATTCCTGCGCATGTTGAGGCAGCACACAGCAGGCCAGGCGAACTCCCGCCGCCGTGTTCCTTGGCAACAGCCGAAGACTTGCCTACATGCAGCGGACACCTCGAAACCGGACAGAGCCTGCCCATGCCCTTCGATCTTAATTTCTATCTTGAGCGAATTGGCCGGGAGACGTGCCCGGCCACCCTGGATGGCTTGCGGGCCCTGCAGGCAGCCCAGATCAGCGCCATCCCGTTCGAAAACGTTCTGCCTTTTCTTGGCAAGGTTCCGGAGCTTGGCCGGGACAGCCTCTGGCAAAAGCTCGTTCAACACCGTTGCGGCGGTTACTGTTTCGAGCTGAACTCTCTGCTGGGTGACGCACTGGCAGCCATCGGCTTTTCCTCCCGGCAGGTGCTTGCCCGGGTGCGCATGGGGGCGGCGGAGGGCGGAGCACGCTCACACCTTGCCCATGTCGTGACGTGTGATGGCAGCGAATGGCTGGTCGATGCCGGGTTCGGCGGCCAGGCTCCAGCCGAGCCCGTGCGCATTTCAGAGGAACGCCAGCAGATCCGCGACCAGGTCTACAGGATCCGCTTTGAAGCTGTGTCAGGAGAGCACGTACTGGAACGACAGACTGAGGAGGGTTGGTTCGCGCTCTACGGATTCGACCGGGTAGACGTCCGCCCTGTCGACATTGAAGCCGCCAATTTCCTGTGCGCCGCCTCGCCCAGGCAGTCCTTTGCGGGCAGCATGAAATTCTACCGGCTGACGGATCGGGGTTTCATCAGTTTTCTGGACGGCCGGGCCCGGTTTGTCGGCGGTGGCAACAAGCGGGAGTGGCTGATCGAGGAAGCGGAAGACCTTGGCCGTTTCATGCGCAACGACCTTGGCCTCGGATATGACGACGACACGGTTCACGCCATTGCCCTGCGATTGAGGGATCTGCACAGCCTCGACTGAATTGGGTGCAACAGCACCGCAATACCGAGAGGCCAGTGGCATTTCCACAGGCCTCGCCTTCCCTAAAGCTTGCTCTCGATGTTGATCGTCAGCGTCTTGCGCAAGGGCGCGTCGTCCGGTCCGGTCATCGGCGCGACGTGGTGCCAGGAATTGTAGGTCTTCACGAACAGGACACACTGGTTTTCCTCAAACGGGAACGTCTTCAGCGTTTCAACATCCTCGAGGGGCATCGCCTTGTTGATGTGGTTGAAGACCTTCGTCCGGTCCTTGGGAAGGCACACCGCCGTGCCACCACCCCATGCGTGATCCCAGGCTCCCGGCTCCATCATGGACAGAACCAGCGTGATCAATTTATGCGGAGCGTCGGTGTGCGGCAGGATCTGACCGCCGTTTGCCGGCATCATCGAGAACTCGAACCGGGCACTGATCTCGGTCTGGCGACGGAGGCGACTCAGCAGGCTGGCCTTCCGCTGCCCGTCCTTCGCAATCACCTTGAGCCTGCGCAGGCCCAGGTCGATATTGTTGGCGACCAACATATCCAGCACGTTGTTTATGAAGTTCTCGGATTTCACATGATCGTAAAACGTTTTCCAATCAGGTGTATCTGACAGGAACTTGTAGTAGTTATCCGGATTATTGATGTCGGACAGAGAATATTTGTGTCCGAGGTTTGGCATGTATTTGAACAGATCCTTGTCAGGATAGCTCTCGACGAGTGACCGGTACATTTTCGGTGGCAATACATCTGTTACATAGCAAACGGGATATGGCTCGTAATCGAATTGAGGCCCGCTCAAATTCAACATGGATCGGGGTCCCTGCTCTCGCTTGGTGTTGGATAATATTCAAGCAGCCGGTTGGAGATCCGGCCGAAACGCGCCCCCGCCGCTTATTGGCACAGGCTGGCGTCCGTCAGCAACCGCTTTCACAAACACCGGGGTGACAAAACGCGCGGTGTCGGCTTGTGTTCCATCAAAATGGCGCCCTAGACGCGACGTGAACGAGCGCGTATACGACACGCGCGCTGTTTGCGCCGATCCGGCGCGATTCAAACCAATCAGACCAAAAGGCATTTCGCCATGATTCACGGTCTCTCCCGGCCGAAAAACCAGATCCGCTGGCTGCTGCTGGAAGGCATTTCGCCGACCGCGCGCGCGGTTCTTGAAAAACACGGTTATACAAACGTTGAAGTCCTGTCCGGAGCCCTGGAAAAGGACGCGTTGATCGACAAGCTGCAGGGCGTCCAGATGCTCGGCATCCGCTCCCGCACCCAGGTGACCGAAGAGGTTCTGGAAGCGGCCAAGAGCCTTGTTGCCGTCGGTTGCTTCTCCGTCGGCACCAACCAGGTCGACCTCAAGGGCGCGCTTACGCGCGGCATCCCGGTGTTCAATGCCCCCTTCTCCAACACGAGATCCGTGGCCGAACTGACCGTTGCCGAAATCGTCATGCTGATGCGTGGCGTCTTCCCGAAATCCACCGCGGCCCACGAAGGCCGCTGGATGAAAAGCGCTGCCGGTTCCCACGAAGTTCGCGGCAAGACACTTGGTATCGTCGGCTACGGCAATATCGGCACGCAGTTGTCGAACCTGGCCGAGGCCATGGGCTTGCGGGTGATCTACTTCGATCTCGTCGACAAGCTGCAGCACGGCAACGTGATGCCGTCCGAAAGCCTCGATGGCCTGCTGGCTGAATCCGATGTCGTGTCCCTGCATGTTCCCGATACGCCGGAAACGCGCGACATGTTCGGTGCTGACCAGATTTCGAAGATGAAGAAGGGCGCGTTCCTGATCAACAACGCCCGCGGCAAGGTTGTCGATATCGACGCTCTGGCCGCCGCGCTGAAGTCCGGTCACCTGGCAGGCGCTGCCATCGACGTCTTCCCGGTCGAGCCGAAGTCCAACAAGGACGAATTCCTGTCGCCGCTGCGCGGCCTCGACAACGTCATCCTGACCCCGCACGTGGGTGGTTCGACGGAAGAGGCCCAGGACCGGATCGGCGAGGAAGTCTCCAAGCGACTGGTGGAATACTCCGATGTCGGGTCCACCATCGGCGCCGTCTCGTTCCCGCAGGTTCAACTGCCCAAGGGCACGTCGGCCACGCGTTTCATCCAGGTGCACCACAATGCTCCCGGTGCCATGCGCACGCTGAACGACCTCTTCACCCGGCACAACCTCAACATCTGTGCCCAGTACATGCAGTCCCATCTGGACATCGGCTACGTTGTTCTGGATGTCGACAGCCCGGTGGAAGATCCGGTCAGCATTCTGGAAGAGATCCGCACCCTGCCCAATACCATCCGGGCAAGGCTGCTTAACCGGGTCTGATCGTCCCGGCCTTCAGAAACGACAAAAGCCCTGGACCGGTTCCAGGGCTTTTTCTTTTTCAAACGCTTTGGCTTACCAGATTGGTCTAATCCACCGTGACCGGACTGAAGACCCGGTTGCGCCCCTGTTTCTTGGCTTCATAGAGCCGAAGGTCCGCCTGCCGGAACAGGGCCTCCATGGTCTCGCCGTCTTGCGGCGCACTGGCCAGACCAATGCTGACCGTTACCTTTTCCGGAAGATAGATCTTGCTGAAGCGCTCGATCGCCTTGCGCAACCGCTCGGCCATGGAGGTCGCGCCTTCCACCGACAGTTTCTCGCACAGAAGCACGAACTCTTCGCCGCCCACCCTGTAGAGGTGATCGTCGGAACGCAGATTGTCGGCCAGAAGCCGGGCAACCATCTTCAGGATCTCGTCACCGGCCTGGTGGCCATGCCGGTCGTTCACCTGCTTGAAGTGATCAATGTCGATCACGAGCAGGGACAGGGGCCGGTTTTCCTGCAGGTTCTTGGCAAGGATCTTGGGCGCATTCTGGTCGTACTGGCTGCGGTGAAGCGTGCCGGTCAGGTGATCGCGAATGGAAGCTTCCAGAAGCTTGTGATAGCGCTCCCGGTAGGTCAGCACCTGAAACACATCCTTGAAGGACCTGTTGGTGAGCCAGCTGCTCTCGTTGTCGAAATACTTCAGGTAGAGGATAAACAGCACCGTATAGACCAGCGTAGCCACCATCTTGGCCGCCCAGCCGCCGACAAACACATGCCAGGGCGCACCGGAAACATAATGCAGCGCCAGGAAGAACCCGGCCTGGTCGAAAGTCAGCACTGCCGCGCCGCAAATCAGGAAACGCAGGCCCAGGTGCCGCCCGACCCAACTGCCGATCCGCTCATAAAGCACGATGATCGCGATCGCGTCGACAAACAGCAAGATGGTGCCCCAGACCATCAGCAGTCCCATTTCATCGATAAAGGCGAAATCCGGATTTCGGCCGTCCGTCACCGAGATGGTATCGTGGTTCCGCAGGATCATCACCAGTGCGACGATCAGGAAGTTACCGATCAACAGGCCATAGATCGGCTGGCGGACGATCAGCGCATCCTCGCGGATGTAGAGCAGCAGGATCATCAGAAGCTTGCCGGAAAAAAGCACTGTCGACCCGGGGGAGACGATACCGAACGGCAACTCGATGTAAAAGACGCTGGCGAGATATGTTTCCAGGAAATGCATCACACCAAGTGCGCACATGAAGACGCCGATACCGATCACCTGACGAGCCCGCAGAAGGCTCATCATGACGATGAAATAAACGGCTGCCTGGGCCAAGAGGAGGAGCGCGTTGGAGATGGCCATGGATTACCTGGTAGTTTTCTCGATCCGAGACCTCGATGTATGCATTGATTCTCGTTCGGATCGACACCGAAATCGGTTTCAGTCCGGAACAAGCTTAAGAATCGGGCCCCTTGCGGCCAGTCTTAGAGGAAACGGCGGAACCTGAAAACCTAGTCGTAATACTGTACTGCGACCTTGTGCGGGCTCGCCGAACCCTGCGTTGCAACCCTACATGAGAGGCGGAAACCTGTCATTGCCCGCGAAAGCCCCAAGACGATGGAAACCAGACGCAACGTCAAATCGGCCCCGCCTGCCCTTGCACATCTTCCCGACAACCTGATCGTCTTTGATGGCATTTGCGTTCTGTGCTCCGGCTTTGCCCGGTTCGTCGCCAGGCACGACCGGACAGCAGGCTTTCGCTTTGTCGACGCCCACTCGGAAATCGGTCAGGCACTCTACCGGCACCACGGGCTCGACCCGCAGAAGATGGAAACCAACATCGTTATCTGCCGCGGCCGGGCCTACACCAAAATGGCGTCCTTCACCGCAGCCATGAAAAGTCTCGGCTGGCCCTGGAAGGCGCTCACGGTGCTGGATCTTCTGCCGCACAGGCTCGCGGACTGGACTTATGACAGGATTGCCCAAAACCGCTATCGGCTCGGCAGACGAACCTGTCCCCTGCCGTCGGCGGCCCTGAAGGAACGGCTCCTTGACTGAACTTTCCCGAAGGAAGCGGATCGTCGTTCTCGGTGGCTATGGCGTTTTCGGCGGAAAGCTGGCCGAGGCGCTGCTGAGGAACGAGCATCTGGATGTCATCGTTGCAGGCCGCAGCCAGCAAAAGGCTGAAGACTTCTGTCGCCAGCATGGTGGCACTGCCGCCGTTCTGGATCGTACGGCACCTGATTTCGCTGCTGCCCTTCTCGCCCTTCGCCCCTTCGTCACCGTCGACACCGCCGGACCGTTTCAGGCCTACCGGCAATCCCCCTACGCCGTTGCGGAAGCCGCGCTTGCAGCCGGCAGCCATTATCTGGATCTGTCGGACGATGCCGGGTTTACCAGCGGTATTACAGCGCTCGACGAGCAGGCACGCTTGAGCGGACTGACCGTGCTGTCTGGCGTTTCCAGTGTACCGGCTCTCTCTTCGGTTGCGGTCGAAGCTCTTCGGCATGAGTTCTCACAGGTCGACCTGATCGAAAGCACCATCCTGCCGGGCAATCGTGCACCTCGTGGCCTCTCCGTCATCGAAGCGATCCTGACCCAGTCCGGCAAGCCCGTTTCCGTCTACCGCGATGGCGGATGGACAAAGGTCATCGGCTGGTCCGGTCTCTCCCGGCGCCGGATCGGCCCGGAAGGCAGCAGCGGCCTTTCAAAGCGCTGGTCGAGTTTCATCGGTGCGCCCGATCTGACACTCTTTCCCAGGGTCTACAACGCCCGAACGGTGCTGTTCCGGGCGGGACTTGAACTCTCCCTCCTTCATCTGGGCCTCTGGGCTCTTTCCTGGCTGGTGCGTCTTCGCCTAGTCAGGTCGCTGCAAGCTGCCGCTCCACTCCTTCGTACTGTCGCGGGCTGGTTCGAACGGTTCGGGTCCGACCGCGGCGGCATGGAAGTCCGGCTTGCCGGGCTTGGCAAGGACGGCCAGCCTTTGGCCGCCAGCTGGACACTGATTGCGGAAGCCGGCGACGGGCCCCATATCCCGGCAGTCCCGGGCGCTATCTTGTGCAAACACCTCGTTGAGGGTGTTGCTCCAGCCGGAGCGCGGCCGAGCCTTGGTGAATTCAAGCTGACAGACGTCGAGGAGGCCACCGCTCATCTGAACGTTCGCACCTTCTCTGCAAAGCAGGCTGCACCGGTCTTGTTCCAGCAGGCACTCGGCAGCAGCACCTTCAAAGCTTTGCCTGAAGAGATCCGCTCCCTTCACACAGTGTTTGACCGCCGGCAATGGATCGGTGAGGCAAAGGTCACGCGCGGCACCTCGCGGCTCGGCCAGTTGCTGTGCCGTATCGTCGGCTTTCCGCCCGAAGCAGATGCCACTCCGGTGAACGTGACCATCAACCGGCAGGGCGACAAGGAAATCTGGCAGCGCAATTTCGGCGGCAAGACTTTCCGCTCCGTGCTCAGCCTGCCAGGTGCACCGGGGTCCGGCGTGGTTCAGGAGCGCTTCGGACCAACAACGTTCAACATTCACCTGAACCTGAAAGGCGATGCGCTCGCCTATCCCGTTCGCAGCGGCAAACTTTTTGGTATTCCCTTGCCGCGCTGGTTGTTGCCGATCAGCGAAACAGCCGAGAAGGCACCGGATGGCATCTTCCGCTTCGACGTCGAGATCTCCCTGCCCGGTCTCGGGCGGCTCGTGCGCTATCAAGGGTGGCTGAAGCCCCACCAACACTGAAAAACATTGTCTCTAGTGACAATTCCTCGTTTGACTTCAACGGCTTTTGACACAATCTTGCGAACCTGACCCAGTCTCTTAAAGCCAGATCAGAACCGTTTTCACCGGACTATCAATCATGCCTGCCGTTTCGCGCCTTTCCGTCAATGTCAACGCCATCGCCATGTTGCGAAATCGCCGGGATCTGCCCTGGCCGAGCGTGACTGGCCTTGCGGCCATCGCGATGGAAGCCGGCGCCAAGGGCATCACCGTGCATCCTCGTCCGGACGAACGCCATATCCGCAAGACGGACGTGTTCGAGCTGTCCGAGCTGATCGAGGACCGGTTCCCGAACAAGGAACTGTGCCTGGAAGGCTATCCGGCCCCCGATTTCATGAAGCTGGTGGAGGAAGCCCGCCCCGAACAGGTCCTGTTCGTGCCGGACGACCCGCAGCAATCCACCTCGGACCATGGCTGGGACTTTTCGAAGGACACCGGCGCGCTGGAAACGGCGATTGCCGCCGCCAAGGAGTGGGCGGTCACGGTCTCGCTCTTCTGCGATCCGGACCCGGCAGCTCCCGAACACGCTGCCAGGCTCGGGGCGGAACGTATCGAGATCTACACCGGCCCTTATGGTGCCTGCTACGACGATCCGGCACGCGCCGAAAAGGAACTCGACATGATTGTCGCCACGGCGGAAGCCGCCCAGGCCTGCGGGCTCGGCGTCAATGCCGGACATGATCTGACCGTCGAAAACATTCCTGCCCTGATGGCACGCGCCCCCTTCATTCGGGAAATGTCGATCGGCCACGGCTTTACCGCCGATGCGCTGATCCATGGCTTTGCCGAAAGCGTTGCCCGCTTCCGCCGGGCCATGGGCGAGATCTGATGAACGACACTTTGGCGAAGCAGGTCGCGTTTCTTCTGGAAACCGACAAACTGAAGGAAGTCGTCCGGCTGAACCAGCTCACGGGCGGCGCCCGGCGCGAGACTACGGCCGAGCACTGCTGGCACGTGATCCTGCAGACGCTTACGCTTGCCGAGCACGCCCCTGCCGGCACGGACATCAACCACGTCGTCAAGCTGCTCGCCGTTCACGACCTGGTCGAGATCGACGCAGGCGACCACTGGGTCACTGACGACAACCGGGCCGGCATCAAGGATCTTGAACAGGCAGCCGCAAGCCGACTGTTCGCCCTGCTTCCCTCATCGCAAGGCCTGGATTTCAAGGCTCTTTGGCTGGAGTTCGAAGCCAACGAAACACCGGAAGCCAAATTCGCCAATGCGATGGACGCGCTGCATCCGATGGTGCTGGTCTTTGCATCCGGCCTGGACGATCCGACCCATGAACCCATTTCCGCCGAAGCGTTGAAGCTGACGAAGGAATCCCGCCTGTCTCCCTTCCCGGGTCTTTGGGATTTTGCCCAGGACCTGCTGAACAAGGCCGTACGTGACGGCCGGCTGCTGCCCTGAACCACCCTCCGGCTGCACCCCGCAGCCTTTTCTCGAGAACCGAAATGCCGATAGATCTTTGGCTCGTCTTTATTGCTGTCTCGCTCCTGCCTGCCGTCAGTCCCGGCCCGGCAGTCATGCTGGCCATTTCCAACACGCTCCGGTTCGGCCGTAACGCGACCCTCGCTTCCGCGGCAGGCAATGCCACGGGACTGGTAATCCTGGGATACGCGGTCGCCCTTGGCTTTGGCGCCCTGATGGCAGCCTCCGCCGTGGCCTTCACGGTGCTGAAGGTCATTGGTGCCGCCTATCTCATATTCATCGGCCTCAAGATCTGGCGCGACAAGTCTGCCTTTCACGTGGAAGATGGTGTCCTGATTGCCCGCAAAAGCCCCAGAAAGCTGTTCCTGGAGGCGCTGCTCGTTTCCGTCACCAATCCGAAGGCCATTCTGGTCATCACCGCGCTGTTCCCGCAATTCATGCGCGCCGACGGCATCGATCTCACGGAGATCTCGGTGCTGTCCTTCACCTACGCCGCATTGTGTTTCGCCAACCATGCCGCAATTGCCTACGCAGGCGGTCACATGCGCCGCTTCCTGACGTCTGCGAAGCGCATGCTGTGGGTACGCCGGATCACTGGCACGCTCTTTGTCGGCTTTGGTGCAGCACTGGCCGCTGCCAGCCGGTAAAAGGCGCGAACTGGTCGGTCGTTGGGGGATCACGATACGGGGCGAATCCGATAGGCTCGCCCCTAGCCTCCTTCAACCGGACCAGTCCCTTGCCTTTCAGGATCCTTACATTTTGCGGCAGTCTTCGTGCCGCATCGTCCAATCTGGCCCTGCTGAGCGCAGCAGAACGATTGGCGCTCGACGGGCTCGTTCTCAACCGCTATGACCGCATCGGCGATCTGCCGCATTTCGTGCCGGATCTGGATATTACCGACCACCTGCCGGAGATCGTCATCGACCTGCGCGAACAGGTTGCGCGCGCCGACGGGCTGCTGTTCGCCGTGCCGGAATACATGCATGCACTGCCCGGCAGCTTCAAAAACACTCTCGACTGGATGGTTGGTTGTCAGAAGTTTCCGGGCAAGCCGGTCGCGCTTGCCCACGTCACCTCCCGCCACGCCTTTGCCCCGGTTCAACTGGAAGAGATCCTCCGGACCATGTCCGCCGAAATCGTCAGCGAAGCCGGATTTTCGCTTGGCCTCACCAGCAATGCCATCACCCCCGAGATGATCTGTACGGATGCCTCCCTCGCCGCGATCGTCACGCGACACCTCGATCGATATCAAACCTGGCTAAGCCGAGAGCGTGGCTGAACCCCCTTCGGAAATGCAGCCCGCCTAGTCTGCCGGATCGATCACCAGAAGAAGCCGCGGTCCACCTGCCGGAGTTACAGCCGGAGACCGGTGCAAGAGAGCGGTTCTTTCGCCGCAAGACCATTGCCGGCCGCGAAAAACGGCAACGCCCCCGGGCGGCACCTGACGGATGCGACCAGGCTCCTCGGCCACATTTTCCGGAACATATTCCGTGCCCGGCCCGCGATAGGTGCACAACAACCGGGCGCGAACATTGTCCAGGTGGAACTTCGGACACATGACGTCTTCCGAAACATCCAGCCGCAATCGCAGCAGACGCACTGTCAGCGTCTTTGCCAGCATCAGGGCAAGTGCCCCGACATCACTTGCCAGCATGTCCCTCTCCCGACACGCAGGAAGTCCATGGCTCTCGCAAGCCGCCCGGACAGCCGCCTCTGCCAGATGCACAGGCACCACCGTGCGCAGGTCCGGCAGGTTGTCTTTCGGCAAGGCATTCACCCACCTCTGAAATTCGGGATCCGGCGTTCGACGCCAGATAGCGGCGGCGATGCCCGGATCGCGAATGTCGGCGAGAATGTCCGGACCCCGGCCGATAATCACATCCCGTGCGGCAGGCCCGTTCGAAAGGGCGTCCGCCTTCGGTTCCAGCGCTGTCATGCTGCGCGGTCCGCATGGCGGAAGGCTGGAAAGGGATCCGGCAGTTGCGCAAAGGCCGAAAGTTCGTCACCCGCGTTTTCGCCGATCAGGCACGCGTCGAGCCGGCTTTTCAGAAGCGGCCAGTCGATGCCCGCACCGATAAAGACAATTTCCTGCCGCCGGTCACCAAACGGTTCGACCCAGAGCGACTTCGCATAGGCCCGGGCGCGGTCGTCATCCGGCCAACGCTCCTTCGGCACCGACGCCCACCAGGTGCCAAGCGGACTGATGCTGGAGAGCGCCCCGGCCAGCGAGAACTCGATCACCCACTGCGGCCGACTGCCGATCCAGAAATGGCCCTTGGCGCGGATCACGCCCGGCAACTGCCCGTTGAGCAGCTCATGGATCTTTTCCGGATCGAACGGCCGCCGTGCCCGGTAGACATAGGAGGCAACGCCATATTCCTCGGTTTCGGGAATGTGGTCGGCAAAGCCGTAAAGCTCCTTGGCCCACATCGGGTGTTCATGAGCCTTTTCAAAATTGAAGAGCCCCGTGTTCAGGATGTCGGAAGGCGAGACTTCCGAGTAGTCGGTCTCGATGATCTTCGCATCCGCGTTGAGACTGCGGATGATCTTACGGGCAGCATCCACCTGTCCGGCCGACGCGGCACCCACCTTGTTGAGAACCACCACATCGGCAAACTCTATCTGGTCCGTCAGGAGATGCACCAGCGTGCGTTCGTCCTCCTCGCCCAGCACCTCGCCCCGATCGCTTAGGAAATCATGGCTGGAGTAATCCTTCAGCAGATTGACCGCATCGACCACCGTCACCATCGTGTCGAGCCTTGCCACATCGGCGAGGCTGTCGCCGGCTTCGTCTCGGAATTCGAAGGTCGCTGCCACCGGCAACGGTTCGGATATTCCCGTTGATTCAATAAGCAGGTAGTCGAACCGTCCTTCGCCAGCCAGGCGGCGAACCTCGTTCAGCAGATCGTCGCGCAAGGTGCAGCAGATGCAGCCATTGGACATCTCGACAAGCGTTTCCTCGGTCTTGCTCAGCTCCGCACCGCCTGCCCGCACCAGGTCTGCGTCGATATTCACCTCCGACATGTCGTTGACGATTACAGCCACCTTCAACCCGGAACGGTTGTTGAGGATGCGATTGAGCAAGGTGGTTTTTCCCGCTCCAAGGAACCCGGACAGAACGGTTACAGGCAGGCGTCGATCGGACATAAGGCCTCCAGCAAGTTTGATATGTTATGTTATTACATATCAAGTCTGTACTTTATTGCCGGTGACCAAGGCAACCGTTTTTTGAGCCAGGGCGACCGAGGCTAACTGGCGGCAGGACAATGGAAGGGAATTTCAAGCAGCAGATCCGGGGCGCTCATCAGTCGTCCGGTCTGCGAGGCCGGCGACCGGCCGGCCAGGGAACCCGAACTGTTTCAGAAAGGCAGCGGCGCATTGTCCGTCACTTCCTTCATGACAAAAAACGTGCGGGTCTGGCGCACACCCGGCAGCGCAATCAGCTTTTCGCCGTGCAGCTTGTTGAAGTCCGTCATGTCCCGTGTGCGGATCTTCAGGAAATAATCGAAGTCGCCCGCCACCAGGTGGCAATCGAGAACAAAGTCCGCCTTGCGAACCACTTCTTCAAACTCCGCAAAACTTTGTGGCGTCGACCGGTCCAGCACCACGCCCACGATCACAAGGGCAGATCTATCGACCTTTTGCGGATCGATATGCGCGCGCACGCCCTGAATGAAACCCTCGTCGAACAGCCGCTGCGTCCGCCTGTGACAGGTGGCCGGGCTGACATTTACCAGACCGGCAAGTTCGGCGTTGCTGAGGCGGCCATCTTCCTGCAGCAGCTTGAGAATTTTGCGGTCAATCCGGTCGAGCTCACCAGCCATGGAAGAATCTTTCAGTTTTTTGACCTTAATTCGATGATTGAGGAATCAATATACGCTTCAAGTTCTCATTGACAGAAAAAATACATCAAACTTTGAAAGCACCTTTCTGAAAATTTCTGCAAGGCTCAAAGGGTCAACAATCAATCCGGTGTGCTCCATGAACCTCAGCAAGTTTGAACGCTATCCCCTCACCTTCGGCCCAACGCCGATCGAACCTCTACCCCGCCTTTCCGAAGCACTTGGCGGCAAGGTGGACATTTATGCAAAGCGGGACGACTGCAACTCCGGCCTTGCCTTTGGCGGCAACAAGCTGCGGAAACTGGAATATATCGTGCCCGATGCGATCGCTTCCGGCGCAGACACGCTGGTTTCCATCGGCGGTGTGCAGTCCAACCACACCCGCATGGTTGCAGCCACCGCCGCCAAGATCGGCATGAAATGCGTTGTGGTGCAGGAAAAATGGGTACCGCACTACGATGCGGTCTACGACCGGGTCGGCAATATTCTGCTAACGCGTCTGATGGGGGCGGATTCCCGTCTGGTCGATGACGGCTTCGATATCGGCATTCGCCAGAGCTGGGAAGACGCAATGCAGTCCGTCCGCGATGCGGGTGGCACGCCTTACGGCATTCCTGCCGGGGCCTCCGTCCACAAATACGGCGGCCTTGGTTACGTGCGCTTTGCCGAGGAAGTGAAGCAGCAGGAAGAAGAGCTTGGTTTCACGTTCGACTATATCATCGTCTGCGTGGTCACCGGCTCCACCCAGGCCGGAATGATCGTGGGCTTCGCCGACCAGAACCGGGCGGACCGCGTAATCGGCATCGACGCCTCCGGCACCCTTGACCAGACCCGTGCGCAGGTTCGCCAGATCGTCGACAACACGGCCTCCCTTGTGGAACTTGGCCGCGCGGTCCGGGACGACGAGATCGTGATCAATCCCGACTACGCCTACCCGGCTTATGGTGTTCCCTCTGAAGAGACAAACGACGCCATCCGGCTTGCCGCCAAGACCGAGGCAATGATCACCGACCCGGTCTATGAGGGCAAATCGATGCAAGGCATGATCGACCTGGTCAAGAAGGGCAAAATTCCCGCCGGATCGAAGGTGCTCTACGCACACCTCGGCGGCGCCCCCGCCCTCAATGGCTATAGCTACTATTACAAGGACGGCTGATTATGAGCAGGCGGCCGCTGCCTTATCGCAACGGCCGACTTTTTTCTGCGGTCTAACAGGCGGTCAAAGGCCTGTCAGCTTCGCACCTTGCAATCGAAAGACGTGCCCTGAGGCCAGTCCACCATGGCCTCGTCTCCCTTGATCCAGAAAAGAATGCCGAAATCGCCTTCGTAGCGCGCGCCGGATCCGCTCGGACCCTGCACGACGATTTCCGTCGTGTCACCGCGCTCCAACCGTGCAGACGGTGGCTCGGTATCGAAGAAGGTCGCCACGATCTCGTCTGCCGGATTTTCGTTGCAGGTGTAAAAGACCGGGGCCTGTCCCTTGATCAGTTGATAGCGCGCTGTCAGTTCCGCGATCCGGCGTTCATAGGCCGAGCGGACGCAGGAGAGTTCGTCGTCACTCTTCCAGCATTCGTCGCGCCCTTTCACCCAGCCGCGCTGATAGGCCTTCAGCGTGTTGAGTTCCTCTTCGGCGCCAGCATCAAGCGACTTCACGACGCCAACCGCGCCTTCATAGATATCTGCCAGTTTCTGGTCCAGTGTTCCCAGATCATCATTCGAACAGACCAGCTTTTCGGCCGAACTTTCCGCCTTCGCACAATCGAAGGCCGGGCTGGCTGCCCAGGCCGCCGGCACAAAGGCGAACCCGGCAACAACAAGCCCAAGACCAACTGCAAAACCACGCATGAGAATGCCTCCCGAAAGACCTGTAACAACAGATCTAACGGATCTCAGGTTGATGGCAAGATTTGGGTCGCCGGCAGATATTCGACCACACGGTCAGACCGGCCTTCTGCATCCCCCCGGTTGGAGCGAGCCCAACCGGCGAGAAGTGCGATGTTCCAGCACGAGGCCTCAGGCGGCTTCCGCCCGTTTGAGCTGCTGATGCTCGTCCTCGACAAGTCCGATTTTCCAATAGCCGGAAATGTAGGTGTCCGCCTTCGGCACTTTCCGTTCGTTGTGAAGATGATCCCGAAGGGCCCGAATGACGGAGCTTTCACCTGCAATGCAGGTCTGGATTGTTCCCGCAGGCCATTCCAGAGATTTTACGAGGTCAACCTGCGCGGTTGAAGGCAGATGCGGGTTATCCTGGACCAGCCATCTGATTTCCACGCCTTCTGGTGCTGCAATCTCGCGCTTGTCGTCTTCTGACGGAACTTCGAACAGCACGAGACCCCTTGCCGCGCGCGGCATAGCCTCCAGCGTCGCTTCGACCACCGGCATTGCCGAAAGGTCTGCGGCCAGCAAATACCAGTCGGCATGAAACTCGGTGATTTTCGGCTGGCTTGGGCCGAGAAAGCCCAGGAAATCTCCCTCTGCCGCCCGCTGTGCCCAGCGCGTTGCAGGCCCTTCGTCGCCGTGAGCAACAAAGTCGATATCGAGTTCCAGCGTATCCCGGCGGAAAGAACGGACAGTATAGGTGCGAACCGGATGGACGCGTTCGGAAGGCCCGTCCGGCGCATAATGCGCTTCGAAGGCCTCGCGGCTTTCGCCGTCGCGCGGCAACAGCAACTTGCAGTTCGCGCCCTCGTGCCCTTCGGGAAAACCCTGCAACTCCGGGCCGGCAAAGGTGACACGGATAAGATTTGGACTGAGGTAGTGCGTCGACTTGACGGTTAGAAATCTGGGCTGGCGTTTCGCAGGAGTGGCCAAGGAGGACCTCATAAATCTTGAGTTATAATCTCAAGATTTAACATCGACGATAGCCGATTTAAAGATCTGCCTTTCGGAAAAGTGTAACGGCACCTTGCAGAAGGGACCTGCGCGGTTCCCAGCGAGGTACGCGCTGCGCCTGACCCGGATGGTGAGTTCCCGCATTATTTTGTACCGGAAAAAGCCTGAGCCCGCCGATTGGCGGGCTCAGGCCAGAAAAATACTCGGCAGATCAGTCGCGGATGATCGGCTCTTTCAGATCGCCCGGGTTCTTCTCCTTGATGATGTCCCAATTGAGGGTCGCCTTGCGGATATATCCCGGCACATCTTCCTCGAACCGCTCCTGCACCTTCAGGGAGTTGTTCAGGTAAAGCTTGCCGTCGACGATCGACCAGGCTTCCGGCACCACCGGAACCTTGAAACCCATGGCGGCACCGAAAGCACAAAAGCCGCCGTATTGAGGGGCATATTTCGCCGGGTCGGCAACAAACTTGTCACGGTTTTCCGCGGACGAGAACTTCCAGGTCACATCGTCATATTCTGCGGTGAATTCATCGGAGCCGGCAACGGGCTTGCCATCCGTGAAATAGGCAACCGGATCGGTGCCGCCGATTGCAGCCCCGCCTTTGGTGAAAGTGGTGATCTCATCAGCGGAAGCGGTAAAGGCAGCAGCGGAGAAGAGCGCGGTCAGTCCGAGCAGAACGGATTTGGACGTATAGAGCGGCATGTGCGTCTCCATTGGGGTGAGAATGGCGTGATCAGGTGAAGCCTAACGCTCCACGCGGAAAAAAACATGTCTTCTGCCGCAGAATTTGGCCAATCACCCTTGATCACAGAGCCGCTAACGGCGAGCGAGAAAATCGTGATGGCGGCTGTCTTCACAATCCGGGGAGGCCCGGCAGATCCGGGCGTGGTACGGGTTGGCGCGGTGCCACCAGCCCCAGCACCAGATAGATGGCCGTTTCTATGTCCCTCGTCTCGATCCTGATATTGCGGATCAGCAGGCGGAAATAGATGAGGCCGAGAAGCAAGTCGATCCGTGCTTCCATGTCAGCTTCGAACGGGGTCGCGATGAAGATCTGCCGCAGGACCAGACGTCTGGCAGCCTCCGCCTCGTCGAGTACGCCAGCAAGGTCCGGTCTGTTTCGATAGGGAACCAGTGCCCGAACCGCCGCGCCCAACGCGGTATCCTGCAAGGCCGCAACGGTATTCGACAGACATTGCCGCAGATCCTCCGCAACACTGCCCCGCTGAGGCGGTGCCTGGTTCACACTGGCAAGAGCTGCTTCGACAGACGCCGCAATCAGCGCCCCCTTGTCCGCATAGCGCCGGTAGACCGCCTGCTTGCTGGTGCGCGCTCGCGCCGCAATGGCGGCAATCGTCGTCTTTTCATAGCCGTTTTCGGCAAGCTCAATCAGCGTGGCCTCCAGAAGCGCCTTGCTGACCCGGCCCTCCCGCGGCCGACCGGCAATGCCTTCCTCAGGCATCTCCAGCCACCGCAACCGCAGCACTTTGACGATTTGCCTCGTAGTCCTGAAAGCCATTCTCGATGCCGGTCGTCACGTTGACGATCCGCGCATAGGGTTTTGAGAAGATCACCGTGTCGCGCAGTTCCTCCCACAAGTGATGATAGGCGCGCATGTCGGAAAACCGGCAGATCGCAAAATCCGAATACCCGCCAGCCAGGGCATCGGCGTCGAACCACTCGAAAGCAACCTCTGGATGACGCGCCAGGATTGTGCCGATCTGGCCGGCAATCTCGCCTCTTTCCTGGCGGCTGAGCGCCAGCCAGGCTGGTTCGAAAGCCAGATAGACGATGGCCGCCATCGGCAATGGCCGGATCGTTTCGCAAGACTGGATCACGTGCAAATCCCTATTTCGGTTCCCATTGGTACCGATTTATTCCGATTTCTCCCGCAAGGCAAGCCTGCGCTCTTGCCTTCCCCGCGCGGCCGCCGCAAGAAGAGTGCAAGCCATGAGCGGATTTCCGCCTCAGGCACCAGTAACGACGAGGAACACATGTCTGTTGATACCGATACGGTGAAACGCGTTGCCCGGCTGGCGCGCATCAAGGTGAGCGAAGAAGACGCGACCCGCATGACTGGCGAATTGAACGCCATTCTCGGCTTTGTCGAGCAACTGGACGAAGTCGATATTTCCGGCGTCGAACCGCTGACGTCCGTGGTTGAACAGACCATGAAAAAGCGCGCAGACGGCGTGACCGACGGCAACAAGGCTGCCGACATCACCCTGAACGCACCGGCCTCCGAAGATCATTTCTTCATGGTGCCGAAAGTCGTCGAATAAGCGGACCAACCCGGATGATCGCACCCGTTCCAGCCATTGCCGTCGAAACGCCCCTGTCTGCCGACATGGGTGAGATGATTGCCGAGCTGAACGACCTGCTGCTGACACTTAGCCCGCCCGAGGCCTGCTACCACATGACGGCTGAAGAGATGTCCGGCGAGGCAACGACTGTCTTCGTTGCACGGATTGACGGCAAGGCAGCTGCCTGCGGTGCCCTGCACCGGCACGCCGACGGCATTGCCGAGGTCAAGCGCATGTACACCAGACCTACCTATCAAGGCCTCGGCCTGGGAAGCAGCATTCTGGACCGGATCATTGAGCTGGCAACCCAGGAGGGCATTTCCATGCTCGTTCTGGAAACCGGCGACAAACACCCGGCAGCCTGGCGCATCTATGAACGAGCCGGCTTCAGCCGCTGCGGACCGGTGCTCGATTATCCCGACAGTCCCTATTCCATCTTCTATTCCCGGCCGCTGGCGGCCGCCTGAGAGTTCAAATCCATGACCGATCTGACCAAACTGACCATTGCCGAGGCCCGCGAAGGCCTGAAAAACAAGGACTACACGTCCCTGGAACTGACCGATGCCTTCATCAAGAACATCGAAGCCGCCAATGAAAAGCTGAATGCCTATGTCACCGTGACCACCGACAAGGCCCGCGACATGGCTAAGGCATCCGACGCCAAGCTTGCCAAGGGCGAAGGCGGTGCGCTGGAAGGCATCCCGCTTGGTATCAAGGACCTTTTCGCCACCCAGGGCGTACACACCCAGGCCTGCAGCCACATTCTGGACGGCTTCAAACCCGCTTATGAATCCACCGTTACGTCCAACCTGTGGGCCGACGGCGCGGTCATGCTCGGCAAGCTGAACATGGACGAGTTCGCCATGGGCTCCTCCAACGAGACCTCTTATTACGGTCCGGTGATCAACCCGTGGCGGAAGAAGAACTCGAACCAGGATCTCGTCCCCGGCGGGTCCTCCGGTGGTTCTGCCGCCGCCGTTGCCGCCCGCATGTGCATGGGTGCCACCGCAACCGACACCGGCGGCTCCATCCGTCAGCCGGCCGCGTTCACCGGCACTGTCGGCATCAAGCCGACCTATGGCCGTTGTTCCCGCTGGGGCGTTGTTGCTTTTGCTTCCTCGCTCGACCAGGCCGGCCCGATTGCTCACACCGTTCGGGACAGCGCGATCATGCTGAAATCCATGGCCTCCGTCGACGCCAAGGACACCACCTCGGTCGATCTGCCTGTGCCGGACTATGAAGCGGCCATCGGAAAATCCGTGAAGGGCCTCAAGATCGGCATTCCGGCAGAATACCGCCTGGACGGCATGCCTGCCGACATCGAAGCGCTCTGGCAGAAGGGTATCGATTGGCTGAAGGACGCCGGTGCGGAAATCGTCGACATTGCGATGCCGCACACCAAATACGCCCTGCCGGCCTACTACATCGTGGCACCGGCGGAAGCTTCCTCGAACCTCGCCCGTTACGACGGTGTGCGCTACGGCCTGCGCGTTCCGGGCAAGGACATCGTAGAGATGTACGAGAACACCCGTGCAGCAGGCTTCGGGGAAGAGGTCAAGCGCCGTATCCTGATCGGCACCTATGTGCTGTCCGCTGGTTACTACGATGCCTACTACCTGAAGGCCCAGAAGGTTCGCACCCTCATCAAGCGCGACTTCGACCTCGCCTGGGAAAACGGCGTCGACGCAATCCTGACCCCGGCAACCCCTTCGGCAGCCTTCGGTGTTGCCGACCAGGACCTTCATTCCGACCCGGTGAAAATGTACCTCAACGACATCTTCACCGTGACCGTCAACATGGCCGGTCTTCCGGGCATTTCCGTCCCGGCCGGCCTCGACAACAATGGCCTGCCGCTCGGTCTTCAGCTGATCGGCAAACCCTTTGAGGAAAGCACCCTGTTCCAGGTCGGTCAGGTCATCGAAGATGCCGCCGGCTCGTTCTCACCGGAAGCCTGGTGGAGCTGATCCCGTTTGTTGATATGCGCCCCGGACCTTTCATCGGCCCGGGGCTGCACACCTGATTTTCTCCGGTCCGTCACAGCCTGACCATAACATTGCCGCCGCCTTGTGCCGGCAGTCCCCTCTAGAGCATTTTCCTGGCGTGAACTGGGTTGGAGCAAACATCCCCCCACCGTCATGCCATGGCTCAAACGTGGCATTGAAGCCGCGCCCTTTCATCGTTATTCGCTTATGCCTGCGGCTCCTCATACGAACCGGATGGATTGCCGGGTCGAGCCCGGCAACAACGGAGCGTGGATTATGGGTTTCAATCCAAGGCAGAGCGCAGTTCGTTGATTTGACTGCCAGGCCCGTGTGTCCGTCCGCAATTCCGGCATCGACGTCTGGAGCAAGCCGTGGCATGACGGGCTGACAAGGAAAAGAACGCGCGACCAGGATTGCCGGCAACACCATGCATGACATTGAAACCCTCGTTATCGGTGCCGGTGCCGTTGGACTTGCGATTGCACGTGAGCTGGCGCTGACCGGCCGCGAGGTCATGGTGCTGGAACAGCATGGCCTGATCGGATCGGAAACCAGCGCCCGCAATTCGGAAGTCATCCACGCTGGCATCTACTATCCCACGGGCAGCCTGAAGGCTCGGTTTTGTGTGGAGGGCAAAGAACGGCTTTACCGGTTTTGTGCCGAGAATGGCGTCGGTTTCGAGCAGATTGGAAAACTGATCGTTGCGTCCAATAACGATCAGTTGGAGCAACTGCAGTCAATCCGTCGCAAAGCGGCGGAAAACGGCGTTACAGATCTCGTATTCCTGGACCAGGACAGCCTGAACGAAGCCGAACCGGAGCTTGCCTGCACCGGCGCACTGCATTCCCCTTCCACAGGCATCATCGACAGTCACGGTTTCATGCTGGCTCTACAGGGAGAGCTCGAGGCTAACGGCGGTCAGGTTGTGCTGAACACGAGAGTTGCGCGCCTCGAGCGCCTGGCTGATGGCGGTTACCGGGTGCATGCGGAAACGGAGGGAACGGAAACCTATGCCCTCACCTGCAAGGAGTTGATCCTGTCCGCAGGCCACGGCGCACCTGCCCTGGCTGCCGGGCTTGAGGGTGCCAATCCACCGGCCGCCTACCTCGCAAAAGGCAGTTATTTCAAGCTTCAAGGCAGGGCCCCTTTTTCCAAGCTCATCTACCCCGTGCCGGAACCTGGCGGGCTCGGTGTTCACCTGACACTCGACCTGCAGCACCAGGCACGCTTCGGTCCGGATGTCGAATGGGTGGAGGTTGCCGACTACAGGGTGGATCCCGCCCGGGGCGACAAGTTCTATGCCGCCATCCGCAGCTACTGGCCCGGCCTGCCGGACGATGCACTTTTGCCAGACTACTCCGGCATCCGGCCCAAGATCGCCGGTCCGGGTGAACCTGCGGCCGATTTCCGAATTGATGGGCCGTCAGATCATGGCCTTGCGGGTCTGGTCACGCTCTACGGAATCGAATCCCCCGGCCTCACATCGGCCATGGCAATCGGAAGTTACGTCGCCCAGCTGATTACAATCGGCATCTGAGCGGAACTTTTTTCAAAAAAATATGAAACCAACCGGCTGTTTGGACGTTTGAAAGTCGAACGAACAAGCGTACGATGTTGCATTGCACAGGAATGCCATTTTTTGGACCGGTTTTCTCCATAAAATTGCTGCAGTGCGCGTGCTCATTCAAAAGTGAACCAAAAAGAACACTTTAATTTCAACAAGGTGGCCAATCGTCGTGATCAATCGGCGCACGTTTTTATCGGCAACGGCCCTGGCGGCCGGTGCTCTGGCAGGCGCGGACATCCGCACTGCACTCGCAGCAGAGAATACCGCACCTGCACAAACAGGCGGAGCCTTTGCGGCAGGCGAAGAGTTTAACTTTTCCGCGCTTGTCGAGCGCATGAAAGAAAAGGCCGGGAACGCATTCGCGCCCGATGTACCGGCTCTTCCCGAAGTCCTCGCCAATCTCGATTATGACCAGCATCGTGCAATCCGGTTCAATCCCGAAAAGTCCGTCTGGAAGGACACCGGCAGCAACTATCAGCTTCAGGCGTTCCACCCGGGCTGGCTCTACAAGGAGCCGGTGGAACTTTATGAGATCGTCGACGGCAATATCAGCGAACTGCACTTCACCGGCGCGGACTTTGAATATCGCGAGCCGCTGGATCCGGAAAAATTCAAGGATGTGGATCTGCCGGGCATCGCCGGCTTCCGCCTGCACCATCCGCTGAACACTCCGGAGTATTTCGACGAGTTGGTGGTGTTCCTGGGGGCAAGCTATTTCCGTGCGCTCGGCAAGGGCAACGTCTACGGCCTGTCCGCACGCGGACTTGCGATCGATACGGCCATCTCCGGACCGGAAGAGTTTCCGCGTTTCACGAAGTTCTATCTGGAGCGGCCGACGGACGGCGCTGCCGAAATGCGGCTCTATGCCGAACTGGAGAGCGAGCGCGTTGCCGGTGCCTACCAGTTCACGATCAAGCCGGGCATCAACACGGTTGTGGAAGTGGATGCGCACATTTTCCTGCGCGACGATGTGGAACGCCTCGGAATTGCGCCACTGACTTCGATGTATCTGTTCGGCGAGAACGACCGCACCAACTTCGACGACTATCGCCCGGAAGTTCATGACAATGACGGTCTCCTGATCCTGCGCCAGAATGGCCAGCGTTTGTGGAGGCCGGCCCGCAATCCGGAAAAGCTTGCCCTGTCCTTCTTCAACGAGGAGAACCCGGCAGGCTTTGGCCTGTTGCAGCGCGACCGGAATTTCGATCATTACCAGGACACGGAAGCCAAGTATCAGCGCCGCCCGTCGCTGTGGATCGAGCCGATCAACGACTGGGGCAACGGCCAGGTCATGCTGGCGGAAATCCCGGCCGAAAAAGAGATCTACGACAACCTCGTTGCTTGCTGGGTGCCGGAAAATGGCGCCAAGGCAGGCTCCGAACATCGCTTTGCCTATCGGATGATCTGGGGCCGGGAACCGGAACCGGGAACCGAGCTGGCACAGGTAATCGCGACCAGCACAGGGCATGGTGGCGCGGCTGCCTCGGATCCGGACCCGAAACTGCGCAAGTTCGTCGTGGAATTTGCCGGCGGAAATCTGGGTGACATGGGTGCGGAAGCTCCTCTGACACCGAGACTGACCCTGCAGAACGGCAAGGTGGAGCATCAGTTCGTCCAGCGGCTGGAAAGCGGCAGCTGGCGTGCCGTGCTCGATATCGCACGGGACGACGAGGAAATACCGGTCGAGTTCATTCTCGCCCTGCAACTCGACGGCACCGATGTAACGGAAACCTGGATGTATCAGTGGAGTGGGAACAGATGACATCGCATGTGAGTATCGATCAGACGACCAGTCCGACCCTTTTTGCCGACAGTAAGCTGCTTGAAGAAATCAGGACTGTCCTGAAGCGGCCCGACCTTGGCGACGACGTCCTCTTGTCCGTTCTGTCCGGTTCTGCCGCCACGCGCCGTGGTATCGACCATTTTGCCGGCACGCCGCAAGACCGGGCTGCCTTCATCAGGACATTGCCGGTGCCTGCCCCCCGTCACGGGCTGGAAATGCCCCATCACGACCTCAACCCGTCACTGGCCGTGCGCTTTGCCCCGCTTGTCGCCCTGTGGCAACGGGCTGTGCAGCCGCTTGCTCCGCAGTTGAAGCGCGTTCCGGTTCCAGCCAAGGACCGCTGACATGAAGAAGGCCGGCTCCGAAGCCTGGTCGACGGCCTTCCGGCGGCTGGCCATGGCAGTGATTGCCCTGTGCCTGACCACGGGCGCTTCGTACATGTTTGCCATCGTTGTCCAGTCGGACGGTTTCGACTGGCTGGACATCGTCCGCATCGCGCTGATGGCGGTAGCAAGCTTCTGGCTGGCCTGGGGCGGGTGTATCGCTCTCTTCGGCATCCTGTTTCCGCCTGAGGAAAGGGCAACGGCAGAAGCTCTGCCCGAAGGTCGCACCGCCGTTCTTCTGCCGATCTACAACGAAGCAACCGGTCCGGTGTTTGCCCGGCTGGAAGCCATCATGAAATCGGTTGCCGCCCTGCCCGCGGCGGACCGCTTCGATTTCTTCGTCCTGTCCGACACCACCAAGGCGGATGTCGGCGAGGAAGAACAGCGTGCCTATGAGCGACTGCTTGTTCGCCAGAACGCCGGTGGCCGCCTGTTCTATCGGCGGCGCGAACAGAACATTGGCCGCAAGGCAGGCAACATTGCCGACTTCCTGACGACATCGGGCGGTGCCTACGACTACATGCTGGTGCTTGATGCCGACAGCCTGATGGATGGCAAGACCATCCTGGAAATGGTCCGGCGCATGGAAGCCGATCCGCGCCTGGGGCTGCTGCAGTCGCTGCCGCAGATCATCGGACTTTCCACCCTGTTCGGACGCCTCTTGCAGTTCGCGACCGGTCTCTACGGGCCTTACTTCGCGCGCGGCCTTGCCGCCGTTCAGGGCGAGGAAGGCACCTTCTGGGGACACAATGCGCTGATCCGCACCCGCGCATTTGCAGCTGCCTGCGGCATGGCTCCGCTTACCGGCAAACCGCCCTTTGGTGGTCACATCCTCAGCCATGATACCGTTGAAGCTGCGCTCCTGGCGCGCGACGGCTGGAAGGTACGTCTCGACCCGGACCTGACAGGCTCCTACGAGGAAGCCCCCGCCAACATGGTCGACTACGCCAAGCGTGACCGGCGCTGGTGCCAGGGCAACCTGCAGCACAGCCGCATTCTGGCGGCCCCGCGCTTCCGCTTCTGGAGCCGGATTTCGATCCTGCAAGGCGTCTTTGCCTACCTGGCCTCGCCAATCTGGTGCATCTTCCTGCTGGCAAGCCTTGCGGCTCCGCTGGTCGCTCCGCCCCCGGTCTACTTCGACGGTCATTCGCCGTTCCCGGTCTTTCCGCATCCGGAAACGACCACGGCGCTCGCCCTGCTGTTCGGTCTGGTGGCTTTGTTGATCCTGCCCAAGTTGCTGCTTGTTGCCCGGGCGCTCTTTGGCGGCAACTCGGCGGACTTCGGCGGCCCGGTGCGGCTTCTGATCAGCTTTCTTCTTGAAATCCTGCTGACCTCGATCCTTGCGCCGATCCACATGATGTTCCACTGCCGCTCGGTGTTTCAGGTGCTGACGGGCGCCGACAGCGGCTGGCCGACAGCCGATCGGGACGACGGTTCGCTGCCGATCACCTCGGCGTTTTCCGCCACCTGGTGGATGAGCATTGCAGGCGCCGGCGCAATCGCCTTCTCGCACACCTATGCGCCGGAGATGTTCTACTGGCTGCTGCCTGTTGCCCTGCCACTGGTTGTCGCTCCGCTCCTGGTCTGGATGACGGCATCTGTGCTGCTGGGCAAGGTCACGAAGAAACTGGGGCTCTTCCAGGTCCCGACCGAGGCAGGCCCGGTCGCGGTCGCCGAAGACATGCGTCTGGCGCTTTCGCAAGAAGCGGCTGCCTGACAAGGCGCTGTGTCACCAGCACAGGATCAGTCATCCCGGCAGCGTGGTGCTCGGCCGGGATGACCAGGGAAAGCTCCTGAACTCATTTCAGCGCATGTCTCAATGAATACGGCCGGTTTCGGCTTCCAGAATGCCGTCCGCATCCAGGCCCGCGATGGGCAGGCGCTTGTCGGTCGGCACATCGCCAGACAGCTGCAAGGCCAGGTACCGTCCGCAGCAAACGCGCAGGAAGCTCGTGAAATTTCCGAGATCATGCCCCGCGTCGATGCTCTCGTGGTGAAGCTTGGTGATCAGTTGCACCACATTCATGCCGTCACGTCCGGCGATCTCGTCCAGAACCTTCCAGAAGAAGGTTTCCAGCCGCACCGATGTCACCATGCCGTCAATGCGCAGCGACTTTGTCGTGCTTTCCCAAAGCGTGGAATCTGCCTCGATAAAGAGCTTGCACATGATGTTTCCTCCGTGACGGATTGGCGAGCTGAAATCGCGGAGCTGTCTCGGTATATCAACGCCCGTTATTTGAACTCAGCCTAGTCCGCTTCCCGCGTGCGGGAAAGAGGTCAGGTAGCGTGGAAGTGGCAGGCCCGGGGCTTGTCGCCCCCTTCGGGGCACCACTCTTGCGTTTTCTCGGACCAGGCAAACGGAGCTGATGGTGCGGGCAATTTGTTGGCCCGCACCGTTTGCCTCAGGCAGCCAGGGAACCCTCGGCCGCACCGCTCAGAACCGCATGGAACTGCGACAGCCATGCCGGATGCGCCGGCCATGCAGGGGCGGTAACAAGGTTGCCGTCGGTCACGGCGCCGTCGATTGCGATCTCGGCATAGGTGGCGCCTGCAAGCTCCACTTCCGGACGGCAGGCCGGATAAGCCGAAACGGTGCGGCCCTCGATCACCTTGGCAGCAGTCAGGATCTGAGCGCCGTGACAGATTGCGGCAACGGGCTTGGCCGCGTCCATGAAATGCTTCACGGCATCGATGACAGCCGCATCAAGACGCAGATATTCCGGAGCCCGTCCACCCGGGATTACCAGGGCATCGTAACCGGCAACGTCGACGTCGGCGAAGGTCGCGTTCAGCGTGAAGTTATGGCCGCGCTTTTCCGAATAGGTCTGGTCGCCTTCGAAATCGTGGATACAGGTGGCGACCGTTTCACCGGCCTTCTTGCCGGGGCATACCGCATCGACCGTGTAACCCATGGCAAGCAACGTCTGAAACGGCACCATGGTCTCATAATCTTCGGTGAAATCACCCGTGATCATCAGGATCTTCTTCGCGCTCATGCTCTGTCCTCCAGCTTGGCAAATTGCGATGGAGAAAGGCTAGCAGTCCGCGGGTTTGAACGGGTATTAGGTCGCTACTACAGGTGAGATTTCTGCAGTTTTGGCGGTTTATTGCGGGAACATTCGCCCGTCCCTCATTCCGGACAGGTGAGGCGGAGAACGAACGCCGATCCGAACGCAGACATGTTTTTCGGCAAAGCCGCTCCTGCTCAAGATTGAATGATGATCAATGATCAGAAGCTCGCTGAAGCGCGCACTGACATCTGATTTCCAGCTCACGCGATGCCGCTATGTGCCTTGCGAAAAGGCCCCGGATCTGCGCTGCGTTTGTCCGGGGCGACACCAAGAAGGATTGCCATGCTTTGCCCAAATGCATTTCGCCTCCCCGCATTGGAGAGGCGAAGGCAAGTCGGCATCGACGGATCTCAGTCGCGGTAATCCGGCTCGCTCCGGTCAAGATCACGCTTCCAATAGTCGAAATGGGCATAGCCCATGCCGACATAGGGCTCCCATTCGGCAGCCGTCTTGGCGGCCAGGTTATCCGACATGACGGCCAGCGGCTGACCGGTCCCATAGGCTTTCAATAGCGTTTCAGCGGCCCGTTCGAAGAAATAGAGATGCTCGAAGGCTTCAGCGACAGTGACGGCGGAAATCGACACCCCGTGATTGCCCATTACAAGAACCGGTTTGTCGCCGAGTGTTTCGGCAATCCGCCTGCCCTCCTCCGCCTCGTCAGCCATGCCACCGAAGCCGAGATCAACCGCAACCTTGCCGAAGAAACGGGCGGTGTTCAGGTCGATCGGTTTCATCGACGGATCCTGCAGCGTCGCCAGCGCGGTCGCATTGGGCGGGTGACAGTGGAACAGCACCCGCGCCTTGGGATTTTCCCGGTGAACCGTGCCGTGGATGCACCAGGCGGATGGGTCCGGGGCATTTTCGCCCGCCATCACCGTTTCATCATTGGCATCGAGCAGCAACAGGTCGCTGGCCCTGATTTCCCCGAAATGTCGCCATTTGGGGTTCATCAGGAATTTCGAACCATCTTCGGAAACCGCGGCGCTGAAATGATTGCCGACGGATTCGCTCCAGCCGAATTTTACCGCCAGACGAAAGGCAGCTGCGAGGTCTTCCCGCAGGGCCTGTTCGCTTTGCCGGTCCGGGTCAGCCCCGAAGCGTACATCCGTAACGACACTCATCTGAAACGTCCTTCCCCGGACAGGATCCGGTAAGTGGAGCGCAGCTCGCCCCTGTCGGTATAGCAGCCACGCAGGTGCCGATTGCCGCTGGTTGCCGAATAGGCAGCCCGACCGTGCACGATGCGGTGATTGTCGAAGACAATACATTCGCCCGCATTCAGACGGAACCGCATCAGGTATTTGTCGTCCCGCATCATCCGTCCGAAGCGGCAGAAGGCCGGGTAGTAACGGTCGAGTTCATGCTGCGGCATATCGAAGATATCGGCATGGTGCTGGCTGATCGTGACACCCGAAATATTGCCGTGCTCATCCAGCTCGATCACCCGCTGGCGGGACCGCATGTCGAACGTGTCATGCTCGCAGAAATAGGGCACATCCACGGTGATCAGAAGTTCGAAGTCTTCCGGATAGGCCTTGCGGAAGTCTTCGGCGACAGCAAGTCCGTCCACAAAGATGCTGTTGCCGCCCTCGACCGAATTGGCCCGGCAATGCAGGAACTGCACGCCCGGTGCAAGATCTTCGTCCGGCAAGTCCGTGTGAAGCGGCAGGGCCTTGGCAGTGAAGGCAAGGTTGGTCGGCTTGATGTGGGTTTTTACTTCAAACGTCAGGCCGAAGTAGCTCGGACGCACATAGCCGATCAGGCCGGCCGTATCGGTGAGCGCTTCATCCGTATCCGGCAAGCCGGTCAAGAGCGCGACACCATCCGTCAGCATCGCCTTGGCCCAGTCGCGCCGACGCGCGGTGTCGTTGGTAACCTCGTCATAGGAAAAACGGGCCATCTTCGGATAGTGGTCAGCGTACCAGGGCACTCTTTGAAGGTTGGCGATATCGGGGCGCTTTTCGCCATTGGAATAGGCGTTGAGCAGGGACAGCGGCAGTCGGGAGACGTCGTTTGTGCCGGCCCAGGCGATTTCCAGATCGCCTCCCACGATGGCGGCGGAGGCTGCTTTTGGCGCTTCGTCCAGGGCAAAGATGTCGTTGACGCGTTCACGGGTTTCCGGGTCGAAGGAACTCGGGCAATTGTCGCGCAGCCAGTAGTAATTGAAATAGGCGGTTTGCCCGTTGCTCAGCGGCACATCGAGTCCTTTTTCCTGCAGCAACACACCCGCATCACCAGTTCCAAGCATCAGATCCGTCCTTAAGTTTAGCTCATCAGCCTTGCAGACACTTCACACAAGTCACCGCAAAGCGCTGCGTTCCAGTTACTTTCTGTGAAGTTGCTCTTGCACTGGCGATTTGGAAAGGTGATAAAATCGAAACTTAACTTAAGTATTCACTTAACTTGGACAGACAAATGCTCCGCTTCCCCCCGCTCAGGCTGCTCACCGTCTTCGAGACGGTTCAACGCGCGAGAGGCACCAAGGCGGCGGCAGGCGAATTGAATGTATCCATGTCGGCGATCAGCCAGTCCTTGCGACAGTTGGAAGAACACGTCGGCACTGCCCTAATCGATCGCAGCACAAGGCCGGCCGGCCTCACTGCCGCTGGCGAGATCCTGCTGAAAGCGGTGATCGAAAACCGCGAACGGCTGAGCGAAGCCCTGAACGACATCCAGACACTTGCCGATCCCGCCAGCGCCTCTGTCACTGTTGCCTGCACCGTCGGCTTCGCCACCTACTGGCTCATGCCCCGGCTTGAGGCGTTTTATCTGGACCACCCGGAAATCCCGGTGAACGTTCACACCACGCAGCAGGAGGTCCCCCGGCTTGGCCAGGGGACCGATATCGCCATGCGCTATGGGGACGGCCGCTGGGACGACGGCACGGTCGAACAAATGTTCCGCGAGCTGGTTGAGCCCGTGTGCGCCCCTTCCCTTGCCGAGCGTATCCGCGCCGATGGCGGCAGCCTGGGGTCAGCCTTTCTGATCCATGTGGACACCAGCGATCGCCGCTGGATTTCCTGGCAGGAGTATCTTGCCCGCACGGGGCAGAAGGCTGCCGGTTCGGCCAAAGGCCTCCGGTTTTCCAACTATGTCCAGGCCACCCAGGCGGCCTTGTCGGGTCACGGGGTCATGCTCGGCTGGCGCTCGATCACCGGTGACCACGTACAAAACGGCCTGCTGGTCCCCGCCGGCCTGCCGCCGCTGCAGCCAAACAACGCCTATCATGCTGTGCTGTCGCACCGCAGCCGGAACCGGGAAACGGCCGCCATTGTCGTTGACTGGTTGAGGGCTGCCGCGCAGCCACAGCTCTAGGGAATGGCTCCTAGCGCTCGTCGCCGAAGTAGCGCACGCGTAATTGCTCGATCATGTCCGTCTCATGCGCCGTCAGCAATTCCAGCGTCAACGGCCGTGTCCACGGACTGCCGTGCGCAAGGGCAAAGCCGTATTTGTCCGGTTCGAAGATCGGGCCGATCACCTCGACATTCGCCCGCGGGTGACTGTGAGCGTAATACTCAAGGACAGGCGCATCGCCCACAACGGCATCAATCTCATCATTGCGCAGAGCATCGACTGCACCTTCGATGTCGTCAAATGACCGGTGTGACCAACCGGATGCTTCTGCAAACTCCTCGGCCACGCTGCCGGCAAAGACGCCGATACTCTTGCCCGGCAGATCGGCAAGACTGTTGATCTGGTTGGTGAGTGAAAGGGTTGTCATGACGCTGGTCACCGACGAGGTCACATAGGCCATCACCGCAATGCCGCAGACCAGCCAGAGCGCCTGCCAGATGCGGCCTGGCCAACCAAACAGGTTCTTGCGCGAAGGCGCCTTGCCGGATGTCACCACGGACATGACCGCATAAAAGCTCTCCGACACGCCTTCCGGCCAGCCGCGGGGAAAGTTCTTGTCGAAACGCCGGTCGAACAGCGTCATCAGCGCCGTGGCAAACACGATCACAAGTGCCAACCAGCCATAGGCTCTCAGGTAACCGGATTCCTGCAGGCCCGTTATCACCTCACTGAAACTCGCTCCCTGACTGTCAGGCACGAGAATGCGCAGGCCCGCATCGAACCAGGGCTGGGTAAAGTCGATCCTGTCGGCGCGCTTGCGGGTGATCGTCAGGTTGGTGACGGCAATACCGATGGATTTGTCCGCCGCTGCATCCACCAGCTCCCGGATGGTCGGGAAGATCCGGTATTCGTAGAGAATTCCGTTTTTCTGCGCCAGTGCTTCCCAAAGGTCCACCGCCATGCCGGAATAGACACCTGGCTCTTCCTCCATGACAAAAGGGGGGCTGATGTAGAGGCCGACGCTGACCGGCGAGCCCGGCAGCGGTGGATTGTCGTCCCCCTCCACCGTCTGCGCCAATGCCGGCAGCGCGAGAAAAATCGACAGGCAGAGCACAAGGGCAGCTGACAGGCATCGACAGAAATTCGAGCAGGCGGTCACGATGGCCTCCGCTTGGCAGAAGGGGAATCACCCAGAAGGTTCCTGAAGGGTAAGCCGCTACGCCAAAACCATGCAACCTGTGCCCCCACAGGCTGCTCATGAATACGGCCGGTGGTAGCAACGGATGAATTGCCCCCCCTAACTCACCGCGTGATCACGATCCTCGTGTCGGCGCGGCCAACCTTTCGCACAAGATTGAAAAGCTGAGCGGCGTTCCTGGGATGGAGCCGGATGCATCCGTGCGAGGCAGGACGGCCCAGCCGCTTGAGGTCGTTGGTGCCGTGTATGGCGTATCCGCCGAGAAAGAAGACCGAATAGGGCATGGGTGCCCAGTTGTACTTGCGCGAGTGCCAGTTGCGTTCCAGCCGGGTCGGGCGCCAGCTTCCCGTTGGTGTGCGATATCCCTTGCGCGCAGTCGAAACCGGCCATTTGTTTCGCAAACGCCCGTCGACGTACAAATAAAGCCGCTGTTCGGAAAGATCGATCTTTGCGGTTACTCGAGGTGCAGCGTTTGCGCTGGTGGCAGCCAAGACAAGAAAGGCCAGCAACAACGGCCCGGCAATGAGTTTTCTAATGATCAACATCTCAAAGGCACCCAAGAAAATACAAGACAAAAAAATTGAATACCAAAATCTAATCCGCACTTTCTTCGAGACGCAAGCCAAACTTGAAGTAAGCGTAAACGTCTACTCCGATCACGCTTTGAAGCGCACGTTCCAGAGTGCTTGCCCAGATGCGCACGTTCGCCAAACAGGTGCAAAATTACCCTTGACCTGCCCAGCCGCCGGTGCCATAACCACATCCGAACCGTACCGTACGGTTCCCTACTGACAATCAACGATCCGACCTGAGACATGACAGCGACCGCTTACGATATTGCCACCTCCCGCCCGGATGCAGCGCCCGAATTTTCGCCGCGCCAGCAGGTGGTGTTGCAACATGCGCTGACGCTGCTGGTCGAAGGTGGAGAGAAGGCGCTGACGACGGCAGGCCTTGCCCGTACGGCAAGCTGCTCGAAGGAAAGCCTCTACAAGTGGTTTGGCGACCGTGACGGCCTGCTGGCTGCGGTTGTCGCCTTCCAGGCCAGCCAGGTTCAGTTTCCTTCCGAGGCTGGCGCCACGGCCGACGCGGCGACGTTTCGGGCACATGTGACGGCCTTTGTCGAAGCCCTGCTGGGGGTTCTCTTTTCAGAAACCTCGCTGGCGTTGAACCGGCTGTCGATCGGCCAGTCCAACACCAATTCGAACCGCCTCGGCCAGCTTCTGCTTGTGCGCGGCAAACACATGATTTCCGCCCGCGCGCGCGCCATGCTGGACAGCGGCCGCCGCCACGGCCTTCTGAAATTCGACGAATCCGAAGACGCCTACCAGGTGCTTTACGGCCTTGCCATTCGGGACGTCCATATCCGCCTCCTTCTGGGTGAGACCGCCGGTCCTGCCGAGAAGGATCTGAAATCGCAGGCCGAAGTGGCCGTCGATCGCTTTTACCGTCTGTTCGGGGCCTAATCGCCGCGAACCTTCGGAACCACTGGGAAACACCAGAACCAATCAAGACCGGAAAACCGGCCTTCAAACGACAGAATGCAGACGGGAGAAAGGAACCCATGCGCGTTTATTACGATCGTGATGCTGATCTTAACCTGATCAAGTCCAAAAAAGTCGCCATCATCGGCTACGGCTCGCAGGGCCGCGCCCATGCCATGAACCTCAAGGACAGCGGCTGCACAGAGATCGCCGTTGCCCTGCGCGAGGGCTCCACGACCGCTCTGAAGGCAGAAGCTGACGGCTTCAAGGTCATGAACGTGGCTGACGCTGCTGCCTGGGCCGACCTGATGATGATGGCAACCCCGGACGAACTGCAGGCCGACATCTACAAGGACCACATCGCAGCCAACATCCGTGACGGCGCTGCAATCGCCTTCGCACACGGCCTCAACGTTCACTTCGGCCTGATCGAAGCAAAGTCGACCGTTGATGTTCTGATGGTTGCACCGAAGGGCCCGGGCCACACCGTGCGCGGCGAATACATGAAGGGTGGCGGCGTGCCGTGCCTGATCGCTGTTCACCAGGACGCTTCCGGCAATGCCCATGACCTCGGCCTGTCCTACGCCTGTGGCGTTGGCGGCGGCCGTTCGGGCATCATCGAAACCACCTTCAAGGAAGAGTGCGAAACCGACCTCTTCGGCGAACAGGCTGTTCTGTGCGGCGGTCTCGTCGAACTGATCCGCGCCGGTTTCGAAACCCTGGTTGAAGCCGGTTACGCTCCGGAAATGGCCTACTTCGAGTGCCTGCACGAAGTGAAGCTGATCGTCGACCTGATCTACGAAGGCGGCATCGCCAACATGAACTACTCCATCTCAAACACTGCAGAGTGGGGTGAGTACGTGACTGGTCCGCGCATCGTGACGCCGGAAACCAAGGCGGAAATGAAGCGCGTCCTGACCGACATCCAGACCGGCAAGTTCACGTCCGATTGGATGCAGGAATACCGTGCAGGCGCTGCCAAGTTCAAGGCAACCCGCCGCCTGAACGACGCACACCAGATCGAGGAAGTTGGCGAAAAGCTCCGCGGCATGATGCCGTGGATCAAGTCCAACGCGCTCGTCGACAAGACCAAGAACTAACAAGGTTCGCCCCATCGACCCGAAACGAGACCCCGCTGGCAACAGCGGGGTTTCTTTTTGCCGGTTCCTGCTGGTCGTCAAATAGATATCCGGGTGCGGGCGTTATAAATAAGCGGCCCTCGCCCCCCCTGCCGCCCCAAAGATGCCGTATTGCCTCCGCAAATTTCACAGGTATCGTAAACGGGACCAAAGCGTTGAATTCCCTATTTGATAAAAGTTTTTTTATCGCGGCTAACCGGATTGCAAGACCCTATCCCGTAACGTAATCACTATCCTTTGTGAGATTGAGGGACCGGTTCCGGAGACTGCCTTGATGGATCTATCGACACTCTTTTCGGCAAATGTGCTTCTGCTGTCGATTTTTGCCATCTGCTTCCTGGCCATTTCCCTGCAGACCAGTCCACGCGCTCACTGGTTGAGCTGGGCCGCTGCAAATACCCTGTTGGCGTCGTCTCTGATCTGCTTTGCGCTCAGCAGCATGCTGCCGCCTCTGGTCGCCTATCTGCTCCCCAACACCCTGTTGCTGCTCGGTTTTGGCTGCCATTGGCACGCGGCACGCCTCCTGGCGGATATGCCGAGCAAGCTCAGCAATATTGTCGCGCCCGCCTTTGCCTACGGCATCGTCGCAGGCTGCGCGTTTCTGCTTTCGAACTACGCCCTTGCGTACATGGCCTCCAACGTGGTGTTCACGCTGCTGTCCGTCGCAACCATTACCGTCTACGCTTCAAGGCCGTTCCGGGGGCTGATTTCGAATATCGGCCTCATCCTGGCGTTCTTCTTTCTGGCTGCCGAAGGTGTGCTGCGCACAGTGCACGGACTTGTTTCCGGCGGCCCGCAAGGGCCCGGCATGATCGACGACCTGATTGTCGACATTCACCTGATGTGTGCACTCGTCTTCGTCAGTCTGACCGGTGCTTTCTCCCTTGCGCTGTCGTTCGAGCTCGTGGCGAACCGGAACCGGGAAGCAGCACGGCGCGATCCCCTGACCGGCGCCTTCAACCGCAGGGAGTTTCAGACACGTCTGGAAAGCCTCCTGCAGGAAACGCAGAAGGACGACTTCGGTCTGGTCCACTTCGACCTCGATCACTTCAAGCAGGTGAACGACAGGTTCGGACATGTTGCAGGCGACGAAGCGCTTGTGAAGGTCTGTTCGGAAGTGAAGGCGCATCTGCGCCAGAACGACTGCTTTGCCCGACTCGGCGGCGAGGAATTCGCGGTGCTTCTGCCGTCCATCTCGCGCGAGAACGCCTTCCGGGTTGCCGATCGCCTGCGCGAACGCATTTCCGACCTGCGGTTCGAATTCGCACCGCAGGACTTCAACCTGACGGCGTCGGCAGGTGTCTATCACGGCGACGGCAGCCAGCTGCCGTCAGCCGAATTGCTCAAGACAGTCGATGAGAGCCTCTACCTGTCCAAACGGACCGGACGCAATCGGGTCTCGGTTGTCGAGAAGGTTTCCGGTGCAATACCAGCCGAACCTTTGCGGGCCGCTCAGGAATAGGCTTCGATCAGCCGCGTCACTTCCTTGTCCCGCGCAGCCTCGCTCGCCCCACCCATGACGACGACGATCAGTCGCTTGCCGCCACGGTTGGCGGTCGCGACCAGATTGTAGCCGGACATGCGGATATAGCCCGTCTTCAGACCATCCACACCGGCAACCTTGCCGACCAGGTTGTTAGTGGCCCGGAAGGTGCGGCCGTTGTAGTCGAACGACTTGGCCCGGTAATAGCTGCCGTATTGTGGGAACCGCCGCTTCAGGGCAAGGCCAAGCACTGCCATGTCACGCGCCGACGACACCTGCGCGGGATCAGGCAGGCCCGTGGCATTGACGAAACGGGTACGCGACAGGCCAAGAGCCCGCGCCTGGGACGTCATCTGCCGGGCGAAGGCCGCCTCGCTTCCGGCCAGGTTTTCGGCAACGGCAATGGCGACGTCATTGGCCGACTTGACCGCAAGCGCCCTTGCCGCCTGCTCGACCGTGATGGTCGATCCTGCCTTGATGCCGATCTTTGCCGGCGGCTGCGATGCTGCCTTGGCCGAAACGCTCAAAGGGGTGGAAAGTGTGTAACGCCCTTGCGAAACTGCATCAAAGAGCAGGTAGAGCGTCATCATCTTGCTTAGCGAAGCGGGATACCGCGCTGCATCCGCATCGACCGCATAAAGCTCTTCGCCGGTCGACGCGTTCAGCACCAGCGCGGAGAACCCGCGCTCGACCGCCGTTTCCGGCGCATAGGCAACGGCAGGAAGAGGCGCCGTCTGAACGGCAGGCGCTGCACTTGTAACGGGCGTCGGGGCTGGCCCCTGCCCCGTCTGACAGGCGGCCAGAAACCCGGCCAGAACGAAGATCGAAGCCTTCTTCAAAAGGACAGACGCACGCATTCCCGCTCTCTTAAACTCGCGTTTCGGCCGGATACCTCAAGCCTTCAGGCGGTATCCGGTCTTGAAAATCCAATGTATGACGGCCAGTGAACCGCCGAGGAAAATCATCGTTGCCAGCAGCGACAGCCAAAGGCTGACGTCCGCCTGACCATAGAAGCTCCAGCGGAACCCGGAAATCAGGTAGACTACCGGGTTGATCAGCGTGATCTTCTGCCAGATATCCGGCAACATGTTGATGGAATAGAAGCTGCCGCCCAGAAAAGCCAGAGGCGTGACAATCAACAGCGGTACAAACTGCAGTTTTTCGAAATTGTCGGCCCAGATGCCGATGATGAAGCCGAGCAGGGCGAATGTAACGGCCGTCAAGAGGAAGAACGCGGCCATCCAGACCGGGTGCTGGATTTCCAGCGGAACGAAGAAACTCGCCGTGATCAGGATGATCAACCCGACCAGGATCGACTTCGTAGCCGCCGCCCCGACATAGGCAACGGTGATTTCCAGGAAGGACACGGGCGCCGACAGCACCTCGAAGATCGTGCCCGTAAACCGCGGGAAATAGATGCCGAAGGAGGCGTTGGAGAGGCTCTGTGTCATTAGGGACAGCATGATCAGCCCGGGCACGATGAAGGCGCCGTAGCTGACACCGTCGACCTCGGAGATCCGAGAGCCGATGGCTGCCCCGAAGACAACGAAATAAAGCACCGTGGAAATCACCGGCGAGATGATGCTCTGCATGATCGTGCGGCGGGTGCGGGCCATTTCGGCCAGGTAGATGACTTTGATCGCTTCGAAATTCATGTGCCCTGCTGCCCCGAAATCAGAATGAGTTCCATTCGGGGCAACGTGCGCCCCGGGATCGAGCCGGATGGAGACCGGCCAATGGTCTTGAAGCCCATGCGGGCATAGAAAGGTTCTGCAAAAGGATCCGCATCGAGACCGATCCTCACCAGACCAAGGCTCCGCGCTCTTTCGTGAAGCACATCGAACAGCGCCCGGCCGACGCGGCGTCCCTGCCAGGCAGGGTCGACAAAACAGGTCTCCAGTTCCCCTGTTTCGCCGTCGTCTTCCATGGACAGCCGGATACAGCCGACCGGCTCACCGCCTGCGTCCTGCGCCAGCCAGAAATCGTGCTCCTCGATCCAGCTGTCGCGAACCTTGAGTTCTTCGGCGCACATGGCCATGAAAACATCGTCATAGCCGTTCGACTGCTTGGAGCGCATGCACAGATCCGTCAGTGCCGTGCAGTCGTCCAGTGTCGCCTTGCGAATGGTGAAACCGGTGTCCATCGCCGCCTCATCCCTGACTGACCAGACCGACGAAGATGTCCTCGAGTGACGACTGATCCGTCTGCAGATCGTGAAAACGCACGCCGGCCTGGGAGAGATCGGTCAGAAGCGATGTGATGCCAGTCCGGTCAGCCTGGGTATCGTAGGTATAGACCAGGCTGCGGCCGTCATCCTCGAGCTTCAGATCGTAGCGGGCAAGACTGCCCGGGATCTCGACGAGCGGCTCCGTCAAGCTGAGCGACAGCAACTTGCGCCCGAGCTTGCGCATGAGCTCTGCCTTTTCTTCCACGAGAATGATCTCACCCTTGTTGATCACCCCGACACGATCGGCCATCTCCTCGGCCTCCTCGATATAGTGGGTGGTCAGGATGATGGTGACGCCCTTCTGCTTCAGCTCCCCAACGATGCGCCACATGTCGTGCCTGAGTTCCACATCCACGCCGGCTGTCGGCTCGTCCAGGAACAGGATCTTCGGCTCATGCGCCAGCGCCTTGGCGACCAGCAGGCGGCGCTTCATGCCCCCGGACAGGGCCATGATGGGGTTGTTGCGCTTTTCCCAGAGCGTCAGGTCCTTGAGGATGCTCTCGATCCGTGCCGGATCGGGTTTCATGCCGAACAGGCCGCGGCTGAAGGCGACCGTATCACCGACCATTTCGAAGGGAGCCGTGGGCATCTCCTGAGGCACCAGACCGATCATCTGCCGGGCAGCGCGGTACTCGTTCAAGGCGTCATGGCCGCACACGTGAATACTGCCGGAGGTCGGCCGCACCAGGCCGCAAATCGTGCTGATCAATGTCGTCTTGCCGGCGCCATTCGGCCCGAGCAACGCAAACACCTCTCCTTGCTGGATATCCAGAGACACGGATTTGAGAGCCTGGAAGCCACCGTCATAGGTTTTTTCCAGGTCGCGTACGGAAAGTATCGGGGCCATCGTTTCAACCGGTTCGGAATTGGGGATTTGACCAGACGGCCAAACTGGCGTGCACACTTGCATGTGGGCGGACCGTCCGCAAGATGCAACCCTTTGGCCGTAAGCCACCGTCCGGTCGGAGCCTATCCGGATGGCGGGATCACTGTTTCGTCTTTCGAAACACTGCGTCTGCAGAGCCAAGACTAGGTTTTGCCCTGCGAGCCGCTATCTTTCCCTCAAAGTCAATCCGCATCAGGAACCAAGTCATGTCCATCCGCCCCGTAACCCACATCGGCAGCACACAATCAACCATGGAAGGCGCCGGCGTCCGGCTGGAGAGAGCTTTCGGATTTCAGGATCCGGAAATGCTGGATCCGTTCCTGCTGCTGGACGATTTCCGCAACGAGCGACCCGAGGACTATCTGAAGGGCTTTCCCTGGCATCCCCATCGCGGCATCGAAACCATTACCTACGTGCTGGCCGGCACCGTTGAACACGGCGACAGCCTGGGCAACAGCGGCAACCTGGGTGCGGGCGACGTCCAGTGGATGACAGCCGGGCGCGGGATCATGCATCAGGAGATGCCAAAGGGCGACGCCAATGGCCGCATGCACGGGTTCCAGCTCTGGGCGAACCTGCCGTCCTCGCTGAAGATGACCGCTCCGCGCTACCAGGATGTCGCGTCGAAAGAGATCCCGGTTGTGACCGATGACGACGGCACTTCCGCACGGATCATCTGTGGCGAGTTCTGGGGCAAGCGCGGCCCGGTCGACGGCATCGCCGCCGATCCGCAGTATCTCGACATCCATGTGCCGACTGGTCACAAGAAACGCTTCAAGGTCGACACCTACAAGCAGACCTTTGCCTACATTTTCGAAGGCTCCGGCACGTTCGAAGGAGCATCCGACCCGTTCGGGGTTCTGACGGAAAAGGAATTCGGCGGCGAGGAACTTAAGATCCGTGACGAGACCGGCAACCGTTCTCTGGTGATCTTCGGCTCCGGCGACGAGATCGTCGTTCACGCAGGCGAGGAAGGCATCCGTTTCCTTCTGGTCTCCGGCGCACCGATCAAGGAACCCGTAGCCTGGCACGGCCCCATCGTGATGAACACCCGTCAGGAGCTGATCCAGGCGGTAACCGAACTGCAGAACGGCACATTTATCCGGTAGGGCTGAAAAGAACCTGCTGCCTTGTAACTTTCACAAAGTCTGGCTAGGGCTGTCCGGGATACAATCAATCTGGACAGCCCATGCCATTGAAACTCCGCCCGGCCACAGAGGCCGACGCCCCTGCCCTCACCGATATCCTCCATCGCGCCAAGGCCTCCTGGGGCTATCCGGAGGAAAAAATGGCAGAGTTTCGCGACTACTGGCGAATATCCGAGGCAACCATCCAGTCCCTGACGCTCACCGTTGCAGAGCGGGACGGTCAGCCCATAGCCTTTTCCGGTCTCTCTCCCCAAAGCGAAGATACGCTGCTTGTCGATTTCCTGTTTGTTGCCCCTGAAGCCCAGCGTCAGGGCATTGGCGACCTTCTGCTGAAGCGCGCGGAGGATCATGCCCACCGACAGGGATTGAGCCGGCTTTATCTGGAAAGCGACGCCAACGCGGGCCCCTTTTACGAAAAGCGCGGGTTTCGGACGATGGCGACTCGACCAAGCGAGATGTCGCCCGGCAAGGAAATCCCCCTGATGGAAAAACCGCTGGCACCTGCGGTTTACCGGGTGGAAGCGCTGAACATCGAGGTTTCGGATAAACCCTGGGCTTTTGAAACGAAGCATGCAGACGCCATCGATGCGTATTTCGAGGAAGCCAGGAAGCGCATTCCCATGCTTTGGAATGGCCGAACCATGAAGTTGACCGGGTTCGAGTTCAAGGACGGCACCTTTAACGGCACCTGCGCGGAATGTTCCTTTGCCGCTTTCCTGGCGTGGCGCGACTGGGGTGCGCCCGATGCAAGCTCGTTCAATCTCTTCGGCTCCGCCATCCTGAGGTCCGCCGAGGGCGCATTGCTTTATGGTGTCATGTCCCGAAAGACCGCCACAGCGGGCATGATCTACCCTCCCGGTGGCAATCTCGACCCGACCGACCTGACCGAAGATGGCAAGGTCGACGTTGTCGGGGCGATCTACCGGGAACTTGAAGAGGAAACAGGCCTCAAACGAGACGAAGTCCAGCCTGCCGAGCTGCTGGTGACATTCGACGGCTGGCGAATTTCCATCGGCCAGGTGATGGATGTCCCCCGCCTCGCGGAAGAGTTGCGCACGGAGATCCTGCGTTTTTCAGAGGCGTCGGAAGAACAGGAGCTTGCCGATATGCGCATCATTCGCACGCGCGCGGACCTTGAGGACAGCGCCATCGTGCCTTACGCCCGTTCGCTCGGCAAATATCTGCTGCCATGAAGAGCACTCGGCGAGACGGCCGGGAACGGCAATATTTTGTTCACCAAGAATGCGCACTAAGCACTGGCAGGACTTGCCTGAAAATGCAAAAGTCCGCTCACCTTTGAAGCCGGCACCGTGGTTTGCACGGGCCGACCGATGCGGACAGGTTGGTTGTTTTACAACGTTTGAGCCCCTCGCCTGACTTCGTTTGAAGGTCGGCAGGCGGCGAAAGGGAGAAGAGAAGTATGAGCCGCCGCTACGCGATCCTGGATGTCTTCACGAACACGAGCCTTGCCGGGAACCCCCTGGCGGTGGTTCTGGACTCCGAGGGGCTGAGCGACGAGCAGATGCAGAAGATCGCCGGTGAGTTCAATCTTTCCGAAACGGTCTTCGTCTTCCCGCCGGAAAAGCCCGGGCATTCTGCCACCATGCGGATCTTCACACCCAAGATGGAATTGCCGTTCGCCGGCCACCCGACCGTCGGTACGGCCATCCTTCTGGCAACGGAACGCTTCGGCGATATTTCGGGCGAGCAGGATGCCGTTGTTGTTCTGAAGCAGCAGATCGGCACCGTGCGCTGCGCGGTTATCCTGCGCGAGCACGCAGCCGCCTTTGCCGAGTTCGACGTTCCCAGCCTGCCGGAACCCGCCGGACCGACCCACAACGTCGAGCTGATCGCAGCCGCGCTCAACCTGGAGCCGAGTGACATCGGGTTCGAGAACCATGGCCCCTCCCGCTTCCGCGTAGGCCCTCCCTTCACCTTCGTGCCGGTGCGCGATCTGGATGCCTTGGCGCGCGCCAAACCGGTGCCGGCCATGTGGAACGCGGGCTTCGGCAAGAACGGCAATACGGACGCTTATGTCTATTGCCGCGAAACCCGCTCCCACGACAGCGCTTTCCACGCCCGCCTGTTTGCGCCCGACATGGGCATTCCCGAAGATCCCGCGACAGGTTCTGCCGCGGCGGCATTCGCAGGTGTAGTCGACTATTACGACGACCTTCCCAACGGCACGCACCATATCCGCATCGAACAGGGTTTCGAGATGGGACGCCCATCCCTGATCGACCTGGAAATCGACATCGAGGGCGGCAAGATGCATGCGGTCAGGATCGGCGGTCAGGCGACGCTTGTCGCTCGGGGCGAATTGTTCCTCTAATCAAATCAGACGCTGCCCGGACGGTCAAAAGGCTGCCTGGGCAGGTTCGTTCGCCTTGTCGGCGCGCGGCGGCAGACCGAAATGCCGGGCGTACTCTCGGCTGAACTGGGTCGCGCTTTCGTAACCCACCTGGAACGCCGCGCGCGAGACGGACAGTTTTTCCGCCTGCAGCAGCCGGCGCGCCTCCATCAGCCGCAACTGCTTTTGAAACTGCAGCGGGCTGGTGCCGGTAATATCCTTGAAGTGCGCATGAAAGGCAGACACGCTCATGCCTGCCTCACCGGCAAGATCGTCAACCCGCAACGACGCCGCAATGTCCCGGCGAATACCGGCAATGACCTTGGCGATGCGGGCCGCGTGACTGTCCTGCTCGGAAATCTGACGCAGGATCGCGCCATGTTCGGCGGTCAGCAGCCAGTAGTGGATCTCTCGCAAGATCAACGGCAGCAACACCTTGCCGGCCTCCGGCATCTCCGCAAGTTCGAACAGGCGCCGCATGGCATCGACGATTGCCGCATCTGCCCTGCCGCTTGCAACGGCGCGTGCAGCCAGAGATGATTTACCCGGCCGGTCCAGCTCCAGAGCAAGTTCGCGGATCAGTGCCGTGTCCAGTGGAATGGCGAGCGCAACATAGGGCTCGGCCTGGCTCGCACGCACGACCCGTGCCTGCGCGGGCAGATCCAGCCCAACAATCAGTGACTGCATGGCACCGAACCGGACGGTATTCGATCCGAGATATGTCTGCTTCTCCCCTTGGAGAACCAGGCAGAAAATCGGTTGGTAGACGATCGGATAGATCAGGGTTGGCCGGCGTTGACGCACCAGCGTCATGCCACCAGCACCAATAGGAAAAGGATCGCCACCCGCGCCATGATCATCAGCAAATGCAACAACTTTCCGGATAAGCTCGTCTGCCTGCATGGTTCCCTCCGTCAAGAACCCAGCGATACGCCCGCCGGCTGGTGATGGCAAGCATACAGGTTGCCTGATTTGTAGGATCAGGCAAGTCTTCTGGAGAAACCGGCACACAACACGTCTCGCTACGGACTATCTCATGGTCATCGACATCACGCCCCACAACACTGGAGCCAATATCATGACCACCTCCCCCAAGATCGCCCTCATCACCGGCGGCAGCCGCGGCCTTGGCCGCAACACTGTTCTTCATCTTGCCAAGAACGGTATCGACACGGTCCTGACATACAGGACCAGCAAGGAAGAAGCCGCACAGGTCGTTGCCGAAGTGGAAGCGCTGGGGGCCAGGGCTGTTGCCCTGCAGCTTGATACTGCCGACACGTCCGGCTTCCCCGCATTCACGGACGCATTGAAAACCGTGCTACAGCAGACTTGGCAGCGTGACAGTTTCGATTTCCTGGTCAACAACGCCGGCACGGGCATTCACAAGCCCTTTGCCGAGACAACTGAGACCGATTTCGACCAGTTGATGAATGTTCACGTGAAGGGAGTCTTTTTCCTGACCCAGCGACTGCTGCCGCTGATCGCAGATGGCGGCCGCATTCTCAACGTATCGTCCGGCCTTGCCCGGTTCTCCCTGCCCGGCTACGCGGCATACGCGACCATGAAAGGCGCGATTGAAGTTCTGACCCGCTATCTGGCCAAGGAACTGGGATCTCGACACATCGCCGTCAACACGTTGGCGCCTGGCGCCATCGAAACGGATTTCGGTGGCGGTGCCGTACGTGACAATCCGGAAATCAACAAGGTGGTCGCCTCCATGACAGCCATGGGCCGTGCAGGCCTTCCGGACGACATCGGTGGAGCCATCACCGCGCTTTTGAGCGGCAATACCGGCTGGATGACCGGCCAACGCATTGAAGTCTCGGGCGGTCAGAACCTCTGACACCCCAAGTCAGCAGTGTGCCGCGGCGGCCGGGTCCCGGCCGCCGCTTGCATTGGCCTATTCGGCAGCTTCCATCAGGCGTGCAGGTGCCGTCATGGCCCAGCTCGGCACTGCTTCCAGCCGCTGATACCAGGCAATGATGTTGGCATGGCCTTCCAACGGCATACGCGACTGCGGGTTCAACGCCAACGCCGACAAGGCACCGACTGCAAAATCGGTTACGGTCACCCTGTCCCCAAGCATGTAGGCCCGCCCCTCCAGGTGGATATCGAAAAACGCGGACGTACCCGCCATTGCCGTCTGCGCGGCGCCCATGGGCGGCTGTTTGCCAACGGCAGCGTTTCGGCGCAATCCTGCTGAAGCGCCGCCCGGATCGTCGCTTCTGGAGCGCCATTTCCTCGCTTCCAAATGAGGATCAAACGCTAAAACGCGCATTGCCATTGGATAGTAAAAAATCGCAATACTTTACCTGCTTGCAGCGAGCCATCACTGTGTCATTTACTCGTGCTCGAATTAAATAAATTCATCACATCGCAACCTTCTAAAATATTGATTTAAAACACATAAATGACAAAAATATTTACTTTACCTGATGAAGTTAACCAGATGTTTGCCCATTTAATTTGCATTTGATTAAAGGCTCCCGGTGTATCCAAGTTCCGCAGAGGAACTAACGAAAACAAGTTTACTGTCAAAAATTACAGTAACGCACAAGTAAACAGGGAAACGCCATGAAAACCTTACTGAGCCTCCTGGCCGGGGCGCTGATGATCAGCTCTGCCGTTCAGGCTGCCAACCTTCCGGCACCAACAGGTGATGTCGTCCTCGTTGTGACCGGAAACATCAAGAACACCAACAAAGGTGACAGCGCCGAATTTGACATGGAAATGCTGGAAGGCCTTACAGAAATCTCCAAGACGCTCGAGACTCCCTGGACCGAAGGCACCACCGCCTTTTCCGGCCCTCAGCTGCGCGCAGTGCTGGAGGAAGTTGGCGCACGCGGTTCCAAACTGATCGTCAAGGCTCTCAACGACTACAGTGCAGAAGTACCGGTAGAAGATGCCGAGAACTTCGACACCATGCTGGCGACTAAAATGAACGGTGACTACATGTCCGTTCGCGACAAGGGCCCCCTGTTCCTGATCTACCCTTTCGACACGAACCCGGAACTCTTCAACGAGAAATACTTTTCCCGTTCGGTCTGGCAAATCCGTGAAGTTGAAGTAGTCGAGTGAAAAATCAGCTCGAAATAGGCGGCAAGGCCGTTGAACAGGCTGCAAGGGCGACGAAATCCGTTCTCGTCGTCCAGATCTTTCTTGTCTGTACGGTCCTTGCCATCTTTTCAATGCTGGTCAAACGTGAAGGCCAGTTGCATGACGCTATCCGTGAAGACGCAATCTGGGCTGTCTATCAGCTCGACCGCGAAACACGTGCCGTCTACGAGCTGGTACAACACGTCAAATATCGTATCGGCGAGGCCGGTATCGAAGCGGCGCAGGAAGCCGTAGCACCGCGAGATCTCGTAACGCGTTATGACATCCTCTATTCGCGTCTCTCGGTCCTCGCCAACTCCAAATACAACGTCTTCTTCGAGCAAAGTCCGAACTTCAGATCCAGGATCACGACCATTCAGACCAAGATCCTGGCCATCGAACCTGTCTTCAATGAAATCGCAGCGAAAAAGAACTACTCCGACATCGACTTTGCGCCTGTCGAAGAAACGCTCGAAAAAATTCGTAGCGCCACGAACGAATTTCTTGTCCGCACGAACGCGACGATTTCAGAAGCACGCGCCGAAGCCCGCAACGACGTCTTCCATGTGCAGATGCTGGCCTTCCTCTTCATGTTCGCGATTGTCGTCGCAGCACTCTTTCTCGCGCTGCATATGCTTCTGCAAGTTCGCATCGTGAAACAGACGCGGGAAGGCATGAACAAGGCGGCAGCGGAATTCGAGAAAGCCTATGAGGCAGCAGAAGCCGGCAACAAGGCCAAGTCGGAGTTTCTGGCCACGATCGGACACGAAATCCGCACCCCGCTGAACGGCATTCTCGGCATGGCCGAACTTCTGGCACAAAAGCAGCTTCCGGAAGAAGAAACCGGCTACGTCCGCACCATCACGAGTTCCGGCAATGCACTGCTGGAGATGATCAACGAGATCCTCGACTTTGCGAAGATCGAATACGGATCCGTTGAGACCGAACAGATTGTCTTCCGGCTCGACGAACTGGTGCAAGAGGCGGCAGCTGTCGTGGAAGGCAAGGCGCTCGAGCAGAATGACGAGCTCAAGCTAAATATCGACCCGACACTTGAAAAAGCTTTCATCAAGAGCGACCCCACCCGGCTGAAGCGCGTCCTGCTCAATCTGTTGTCCAATGCCGTGAAATTCACCGAAAACGGTTCAATCCACGTCGATGTGGTTGCCGGAAAAGTTGTCGCCGAGACCCTGGAACTGAAGATCAGCGTCAAGGATTCCGGTATCGGCATTGCCGAAGAGGCACAAAAGCAGCTCTTTACCGCATTCCACCAGGTCGATTCCTCGATCAGCCGGCGCTTTGGCGGCACGGGCCTCGGCCTTGCCATCTGCAAACAGATCGTCGAGGCGATGGGTGGATCGATAGGTGTGTTCAGTATTCCTGGCGAAGGCGCGACCTTCAGCTTCACCTTGCCGGTTCAACTGGCACATGCCCCTGCTGCGAAACTCACCGGTTTGGAGGGTGGTTTGCCCCCAACTGCATTGATCCCCCGTCTGCGTGTCTTGCTCGTGGAAGACAACGTCATAAACCAGCGTGTCGCAACGAAGTTGCTGGAGAGACTGGGTCAGGAAGTCATCGTTGCCTGCGACGGCAGAGAGGCGATCAAACATGTGCAGGACGCCACTTTCGATCTCGTGCTGATGGACGTGCAGATGCCTGATCTCGACGGGATCGCGGCAACACGGCTGATACGGAACATCGGCGCTCCATTCGACAAGCTGCCCATCATCGCAATGACGGCAAATGCTTCCGACCGGCACCGCCAGGACTGCCTGGACGCGGGCATGAATGCCTTCGAGTCCAAGCCCGTCACCTTCCAGAGGCTTGCGACTATCCTGCGTGAATATGGTCCTTCGGACACTTCAGCAGAAGGCACCACCGACCTGCCGACATCCCCAGGTTCTCCGGAACCGACGGAACCAATGCATGCGGCTCAATCCGACGCCGCGACACCAAACGCCAATGTGGTTCGCCTTGCCGGAGAAGAGAAAGGGGATGCCCGACGAACTGAACTGCGGGAGGAACTTGGCGAGGAGGTCTTCCATTCTCTGGTGAAGGACTTCTTTGAAAACGCCGACACTCTCGTTGCGCAAATCACCGAGGCAGCAAGCTCGGGTGATGCGGAAAGCTACGACCGGCTGCTGCACACACTGAAAGGTGCGGCGGACAATCTCGGATTTACGACCGTCTCAAAAACTGCGGACGCACTTCGCACCAGCATCGAAACCTCCAACCAGGTGACACTCCTGACGGTGGAGCTGGAAAAAGCAAAAAACAGATACCGGAAGATTGCGATATGACCGACACACCGCTTGCCGACACCGAATTCCGCATCCTTCTGGTCGAAGACGATCCCACCAACCGCATGATCATGGAACGGCTTGTGGAGCGCATCCCCGGATGCCAAGCAGTCAGTTTTGCCCATCCCATTGACCTGATCGCGGCGCTCGACATGGTCGAATTCGATGTGGCGATCGTCGACTATCAATTGCCGGGCCTCAACGGCATCGAGCTCATCAAGGAAATTCATCAGCACCCCGCCCATACTGACAAGCCGATGGTGATCGTCACGGCGGACAAGGACCGGGACACGCGCATCGAGGCCCTGACCTCCGGTGCTGTCGACTTTCTGAACAAGCCGCTCGAGGTGGTGGAATTCAAGGCCCGTGTGCGGAATCTGACCAAGCTGGCCGAGGCACAGCGCAAACTCGCCACCCGGGCGGAATGGCTGAAAGAGGAAGTGGACAGGGCAACGACCGAACTCAGGAAGCGCGGCGAGGAAATCGTTCACCGGCTGATCCTTGCTTCCGAATACAAGGACCTCGACACGGCCATGCATACCCTTCGCATGGCGAACTTCTGCGAGTTGATTGCCGAAGAACTCGGCATGAGCATGGAGTTCCGGCGAGACCTCAAGATGGCTGCACCGATGCACGACATCGGCAAGGTTGGCATTCCGGACCGTATCATGCTGAAACGTGGCCCCCTCACCCCGGAAGAACGCGAGGAAATCAACCGGCACACGGAAATCGGAGCCGGCATCCTCAAGGGCTCCAGCTGCCGGCTGCTTCAGGTCGCGACCCAGATTGCCGCGACACACCACGAACGCTGGGACGGCAGCGGTTACCCCAATGGCCTGCGTGGAGAGGAAATACCTCTTGTCGGCCGGATAGCGGCCGTTGCCGACGTCTTCGACGCGCTGACGACGGAGCGCCCCTACAAGTCCGCGTGGACCAACGAACGGGCCTTCAGCTTTCTGGAAGAAAAATCAGGCAGCGACTTCGACCCGGAGTGCATTGCCGCCTTTCTGAGCAAGAAGAAGGAAGTGGAGGAGATCCAGGCCAGGTTTGCCGACGAGCCCATTCCTCTGGCCAAAAACGGCTGAGGCGGTCAGTCCGCAAGGCCCCCACCAGAGACACCGGCAATCGCCCTGGCTTCGTCGTGATCAACGCCGCGGGAGAGGGCCGGCTTTGGGCAGAATGCCATTGCCTCGTGCCTTTGCAGCGGCTCAGATCTCATCTGCGCAAGCTATCGCCGATCCCTGAAATGCCAGGCAAAGGGGTCTCCAAATCTGCAAGCTTCGGAAAAGCTGGTTGCATCATGGTTCATCCTGACTTATGAACAGTCCCCATTAACCGTCAGGTCACGCTTTTGCGCCACGCTTGGCGGACCAGTTGAAAAGACGACCAAAGGCCAAGACAGACCCATGATCGCGGTTCGCGACATTTCTGGATCTTCTCGCAACGCGCTGGCTCAGCGCGGCGGCCTCATTCTACTTGGCGATCTCCTCCTTCTTAGATGCCCCTGAGCGTCGGCTGCTTCGCTTGTTTTTAGGCGGAACGGGCACTTAGGGGAGAGTTTTCAAAAAACCGCATCACGACCATCGGATCGCGCCACGCCTTTCCTTACCCGAGCGACCTAAGGCCCGATCCAAGCCAGGGACGAAACGACATGACTGCCACTTCCGAGAAGGACCAGGTCCGGATCTTCGACACCACATTGCGCGACGGCGAACAATCGCCCGGCGCCTCCATGACGTTGGAAGAAAAGCTGCAGATCGCGGAAATTCTCGACGACATGGGTGTCGACATCATCGAAGCCGGTTTCCCGATTGCCTCGAACGGCGATTTTGAAGCCGTCAGCGAAATTGCCAAGCGCTCGAAAAACTCGGTCATTGCCGGTCTGGCCCGCGCCATCCACGCTGATATCGACCGCTGCGGCGAAGCCGTGAAACACGCCGGTAAGGGCCGCATCCACACCTTCGTCTCCACTTCGCCGATTCATCTGAAATTCCAGATGAACAAGACCGAAGAACAGGTGCTGGAAATCATCACCGACACGGTGACACGGTCGCGCAACCTGATCGACGATGTCGAATGGTCCGCAATGGATGCAACGCGCACGCCGATCGAATACCTGTGCCGCTGCGTGGAAGCCGCCATCAAGTGCGGTGCCACCACCATCAACCTGCCGGATACGGTCGGCTACGCCACCCCAGACGAATACAAGTCCATGTTCGAGCAGATCCGTGAGCGCGTGCCGAATGCCGACCAGGTGATCTTCTCGGTCCACTGTCACAACGACCTGGGCCTGGCCGTTGCCAACTCGCTGGCCGGTGTCGCCGGCGGTGCCCGCCAGATCGAATGCACCATCAACGGCCTGGGCGAACGCGCCGGCAATGCTGCCCTGGAAGAGATCGTCATGGCGATCCGCACCCGCAGCGACGTCCTGCCCTACATGACCCAGATCGACCCGAAATTCATGGTTCGCGCTTCCAAGATGGTGGCGGGCGCGTCCGGGTTCGCGGTTCAGTACAACAAGGCCATCGTCGGCAAGAACGCCTTTGCCCACGAGAGCGGCATCCACCAGGACGGCATGCTGAAAAACGCCGAAACCTATGAAATCATGCGCCCGGAAGACGTTGGCGTGAAAGCCACCTCGCTGGTCATGGGCAAGCATTCCGGCCGCCACGCCTTCCGCGACAAGCTGAAAGAACTGGGCTTCGAACTGGGCGACAATGCCCTGCAGGATGCCTTCCGCCGTTTCAAGGACCTCGCCGACCGCAAGAAACACGTTTACGACGAGGACATCGAAGCCCTGGTCGAGGACGAAATCAGCATCCTGGGCGAAAGCACCAAGGTGATTGCGCTGACGGTAATTGCCGGTACGGGTGGCCCGCAGAAGGCGATCCTGACCATGGACGTCAACGGCCAGCACGTCACCAAAGAAGCCACGGGCGACGGTCCTGTCGACGCCACGTTCAACGCCATCAAGGCAATCGTGCCGCATGAAGCCAAGCTGTCGCTGTACCAGGTGCATGCGGTGACCGAAGGCACCGACGCACAGGCCGAAGTGTCCGTGCGCCTGGAGGCCGGCGGCCGCATTGCCACGGGCAAGGGAGCGGACACCGACACACTGGTTGCTTCCGCCCGCGCCTATGTTTCGGCGATGAACAAGCTGGCCCTGCGCCAGCAGACCAGCAACCCGGGCGCGCTTGCTGCCGTCTAACGCCGGAACCACCAAAAGCTCCGGATCACGGTGACTGTATTGTCGCCCGATTTCGGACCTGACACGAAAAGCCTCCTGCACCACCGATTTTCCGGTAAGGTTCAGGAGGCTTTGTTTTGTCGGGGAGGACAAACGGGTGGAAAGCCTAGGCACAGACGGAGAGATGAAGCGCGTGGTGATCGCCGGATGCCCGGGGGCCGGCAAGTCCCGTGCGGCCCGAACCTTGAGCGACCTGACCGGCCTGCCCGTCATTCATCTGGACAGTCATTACTGGCAACCAGGTTGGCAGCGCCCTTCCCCCGAAGTCTGGCGCGCCACCATGAAAGAGCTGATCGCTCGCCTGCGCTGGATCATGGACGGCAACTACGGCAGCACCCTGGACCTTCGCCTGAAAGCAGCTGATACGCTCATCTATCTCGATTTTAAGACGTTTCTCTGTGCGACGAGAGTGCTGAAGCGCTCCGTTCTCGGCCGCGGCGGCACCCGCAGCGGCGAATTGCCGGATGGCTGCCTGGAGCGCTTCGACTGGCCGTTTTTCAAGTTCGTTCTGAACTACAGGCGGACGCGGAGGGAACGTGATCTGGAAAGCATCAGGGTGTTCTCCGGAGTGAGCCATGTCTTCATCCGTCCACGCCAGTTGAAGCGTTTTCTCGGCTCACTCGAGAGCGGACCGGTTTCCTGAATTCTCCCGTTACCTGCCGGCAAAAAGCCCCTGGATCCGCCAAAAGGGCCGCAGAAGCGGCCCCTTTTCAGTCCGTGTTGTGACGTCAACCCTGCGAAATCCGTTCGGAAAGCTGGCTGTTGGTCATGGCTTCGCCGTCCAGGTTCCAGGTTCCGTCCACAGTGTGCACCACGTTTGAATAGATGCGGTCCCGTGGCAAACGCCCTTCCGCCGCCTCGGCGATGATGTCTGTTGCTTCCTTGAAGAACCCGACCTGGACGTCCCGCGCAGCCAGGGCAAAGCTTGGCGTCTTGCATTCCAGCCACGCCCCTTCCACCGGCTCACCGCCGGACAGCGCCCCGTTCTTCGGCAGTGCCTGTATCTGCATGGTCACGTTGGGGGTCATGACCTTGTTGCCGCCAAGCCCGTGCCATTTCAGGAAGGCTTCGGTGATTTTCCTGCCTGCTTTCAAACCGGCATCTTCGCTCATCACGCCCTGGGTGTAATTGAGTGCAAGTGGCATTTCCGTTCCTCTCAATTAAATATAACGTTCGTTATATTTTCTGACGCACTCTATTTATGTAACGATCGTTATGAAGTCAACATAATATATAACGTTCGTTCTTTATTTGAGAGAACCGCATGGCAAAACAACAACTTCGCAAGGCAGAAACCCAAAAAGCCTTGCTCAACGCATCAAGCAGGGCCTTCCGGAGCGAAGGATATTCCGGGGTTGGTGTCGACGCGATCGCAAAGGCGGCGGGTGCTACTTCGGGTGCATTCTACGCGCACCTGGGATCAAAGGATGGGGCCTTTCACGCCGCGCTGGAACAGGGACTGGACGAAGTAATCACCACCATTCCTGACTACCGGGAACGTTTCGGCGACAAATGGGTCGAGGCATTTGCACGGTATTATCTCGGCACGGCGCATCGGCAGGACCGCGCCTGCGGCTGTGCGATGACCGCGCTATCGCCCGATGTCGCACGGGCCAAGCCTGAGACCCGCAAACTCTATGATGACAAGATGCAGGAAATAGCGGCACTCGTTGCCGGGGGGCTCAAGGAAGGCACCCCGTCTGAACGGCGGAACCGCGCCTGGGTTTTTCTCAGTCTCCTGATTGGAGGACTGACCACGGCACGGGCCATGTCGGATGAGGCCCTTGCCGAAACCGTGACAGCGGCCGCCCTGCCCGCCGCCTTGCAGGCTGCCGGCGTTTGATGGCGACCAATTACTCAAGCGATCAACCGCCCGTGCCAGGCTCCAGAGACTGAAGATATTGCTGGCGCGTAATCCGGTAGAACCGGCAATGCAATCCGTGCTTTCGTATTTCCCGCCAGAAATGCAGTCCTGCCTTCTGCATCACCCGCTGCGAAGCCTTATGTTCCGCAACTGCATAGGCAAGCATGTGATCGTTCTGTGTTGTGTCGAAGAACCAGCCGACAAGAGCCCGCGCGATCTCGCTCGCATAGCCCTTCCCCCAGGCTGACTGTTTCAGGCTGTAGCCAAGTTCATAGCCTTCCGGGTTCCTTTCGAAGGAGAACCCCGCCCGGCCGATAAAGGCTCCCTCAACCGTCTCCAGTTTCCATTTGGACATCCCGGTGCCCCGGTGATCGCCGACGTAATTCGCCAGCCGCCGGCGCACTTCCTCCGGATCCATGATCGCCGGTCCCGGAGACAGATAGCGATTGACCTCCGGATCTGAATGAAGGTCCTGCAACAATGGGAAGTCATCTTCGGAAAAAGGCAACAGGCGCAGCCTGCCTGTTGTCAGAATGGGTGTGTTCAAATGGGTCACTCTCAAAAAAAGGGACCGTGGCAGACACGGTCCCGACGCATTTCCCGAGGTCCCGTAAGCCCCGAAAATGCCTAAGCACTCATGAGATAGGATTGCATGGACGGGCTCAGGAGCTGAAACACGTCCGCCTGCATGCCTTCGATAACTTTGCTCTCGCGGTGATAGAAACCGTTGCCCTTGACCACTTCTCGCATGGTCCGGTTGTCGGTGCGCACCACAGCGACCAGATGGGAAAAATAGGTGTTTTCGAAGAACCAGTCTGACAAGGCGGCACAAAGGCGCTTGGGCAGATCCGGGTCCTGATCCAGCACGTCGAGACGCAGGCAATAGTTCAGACTGATCTCGGAAGTTTCGCTGACAGGCGTAAACCCGGCCCAGCCGAGAAATGCCCCATCGGAAGACACCGCCTTCCACTTGGCAAACCCGAGGTCGTCCTGGTTCTGCTGAGCAGACCGCACCAGTTCTTCCGCATCAACGACGGTGCAATTGGTGGAGTATTCTGTACATCGGTTGCCGTAAGGATCGGAGTGAAGATCTTTGACGAGATGAATATCGGTTGGCTTGAAAGGGACGAGCCGCACTGAACCGCATTCGAGTATGATCGTCTGCACCGTGACCTCCCAGTCTAGGATTTCTTCAGGCCTTACAAGCGGCGGCGAATCCCGCCACCGAACGCATGCTAGCCATGTAACCCTGAATTGTGCCATTGCCATGGCAGACAAAAGTATAAGATCAATTTTGACAAAAATATATTCGCAATACCAAAGAGTTACGCTCAAACCACTGTTGCACCGCACACATCAGAAGTTGACGCTGAGCTGTCAAACCGTTCGAAGAAAGGCCTCCATCTCAATTAGGTTTGAAGGATCAACCCGTTGCCAATCCGACATCTGGTTGCGAAACCAGGTTTCCTGACGCTTTGCGTATTGACGCGTTGCAACAGTCAGCCTGTGGATGGTTTCTGCATAATCGGCTTTTCCGGCAAGATAGGCGCCAAGTTCCGGCACGCCGATTGCCCTCATCGCTGGCAACTTATCCGATAGGCCTTGTTCAAGCAGGGCCCGCACTTCATTGAAGCCTTCTTCGCAAACCATCAACCTGGCCCGTTGCTCGATACGTTCATGCAGCCAGGGCCGCGGCGGTGCCAGAACGATCCTGTGGCATGCCTGCGGCGCCAGAAGCGGCGATGATTGAGCCTCCTGTTGCCACGCCTTCAACGGTCGCCCGGTCGCCAGCAACACTTCCAGGGCACGGGCAAGACGTTGCGGATCAACCAGCGCCTCGGCAGACTCAGGATCCCCCTCGGCAATCAGCTGCTGCCTCAAGCCTTCCACACCCTGCGTGTCGGCAATGGATCTCGCCCTGGCGCGGATCTCTTCCGGAATGCCAGGCATTTCCGCAAAGCCTTCCGTCAGCCCCTTGAAGTAGAGGCCGGTGCCACCGACGAGGATAGGCATCTGGCCGTTTCCCCAGGCATCTAGCAGTTCCCGTTCCGCCAGGCGCAGCCAGTCGCCGGTCGAAAAGGCCGTCGATGCAGGCAACACGCCGTATAGCCTGTGAGGTGCTTCAGCTTCCTCTGCCGAGCTGGGGCGTGCGCTCACCAGTCGCAAGTCTTCGTAAAGCTGCATGGAATCTGCATTCACGATGACACCATTCAGCTTTTTGGCCAGCGTCAACGCCAAAGCGGACTTGCCGCTGGCTGTCGGCCCGGCTATCAGAATGGCGCGCCTGGCCGTTGCGGGCGTGCCGTGATCGTCGTCCAGGGAACCGTCCATGTCTTTTGTTGCCACTTTGGTGTCCACTCCTGCTGCGCCTGCAGTCGACGAGGATCTGGTTCGGCGGGCATCCGACGCACTTGGCGTTACCGGAACCTCGACACGTCTTTCTGCAGGTGTCGCAGCGGATATCCGCTTTGAGGGTCTGGATGCAAGTGCCGCGGACGGTATCTTGCGCGAAGTGATTGGCCGTGCCCCCGTCGACGTCTTTGTGCAGAAGGAAGCCGGCCGCCGCAAGCACCTGCTGATCGCCGACATGGATTCCACCATGATCCGCCAGGAATGCATCGACGAACTGGCGGCTGAACTTGGCCTCAAGGATCGCATATCGGAAATTACCGAGCGGGCGATGCGCGGCGAGATCGATTTTGAACCGGCCCTGCGCGAACGTGTTGGCCTTCTCGCCGGATTGCCGGTGTCGGCCATTGAAACGGTGCTCAGCAAGCGGATCCAGCTGATGCCGGGCGGCCGTACGCTGGTCCAGACGATGAAGGCGAACGGCGCTTACTGCGCCCTTGTTTCCGGTGGCTTCACCCATTTCACATCTGCTGTCGCGACGCTGATCGGGTTTGACGAGAACCAGGCCAACACCCTGCTGGAAGTGGACGGAAAACTGTCAGGCAAGGTCGGAGAGCCGATTCTCGGACGCGAAGCCAAGCGCACTCGCCTGGAATATCTCGTCGCGGAGCGTGGCCTGGAATTCGCAGATACGCTTGCGGTCGGAGATGGCGCGAACGACCTTGCCATGATCGAACGCGCAGGAGCCGGTGTCGCTTACAGGGCCAAACCGGCAGTCGCCGCTGCCGCCGACTTCCGCATCGACCACGGCGACCTCACAGCCCTGCTCTACCTGCAAGGCTACGCGGAAAGCGATTTCGTTCTGAGTTAAGGCGCGGGCCTGCGGCAATCCTGATTTGAGCGGTTTCGAATCCTCGCATCGCGCGGGCGGTCCTTCTTGTGTTTCAAGGAATGAACCTTTCGACGGAGTATGCAGCACATCCTTCGAGACAGGCCTCCGGCCTTCCTCAGGATGAGGGAGAGTATGTGGGGATACCGAACACAAAACTCTTCGAAGTGGTTAGGCCACAAACCATCAAATCGCCCCACGGCACATCCAACTCGCCAAGGCCACCAGCATCCTCCAAGCCCCCAACTCCGCCCCACTACCAACCTCATCCTGAGGAAGCGTGGGGGCCTGTCTCGAAGGATGGGCCCCTTGCTCCAAAGCATCCCCCCTTCCCGTTCCAGACAGACCTTCAGCCGTCTTCAGGAAGAGCATGCAGGAGATTGAAAGCAGAAAAAAGGGCGCCATTTGGCGCCCTTCTGCATTCAGCTTCCGAAGTCCGGAAGGATTACTCGTCTTCGATCCGCACCGGAACGAAGCGGACATCACCCGTCGGATTGGCCAGCAGAAGCAGGGCCGAGCGGCGGTTGTCCTTTTTCAGCTTGTCGATCTCGGCCATGACGTCTTCCGGCGTCTCGACCGTTTCCTGAGCAACTTCCTTGATGACGTCGCCAGCCATCACGCGCTTTTCCTCCGCAGAGGTGCCTGGCTTCACTTCCGTGACCACAACACCGCTGACGTCTTCATCGATGGAAAACTGCTTGCGCAAGGCGTCGTCCAGAACGGCAAGCGACATGCCGAGCACTTCGCTCTTTTCGACCGGCTTTTCCGCAGGCTCTTCTTCCTCGGTTGCGCTGGCTTCGGTCACCTCGGTTTCAACGAGCTGCTCGAGGATCACGCTGATGGCGACTTCCTCGCCCTTTCGCAGAACCGTGACTTCAACTTCCTTGCCGATTTCAGTTTCCGCCACCATGCGCGGAAGTTCGCGCATCGTGTCGACATCCTTGCCGTCGAACTTGATGATCACGTCACCCGGTTCGATTTTCGCCTTGGCCGCCGGACCATCGTCGGTCACACCGGCAACCAGCGCGCCCATGGCCTTGTCCATTGCCAGGCTGTCGGCAATCTCGTCCGTGACTTCCTGAATGCGAACACCCAGCCAGCCGCGGCGGGTTTCGCCGAACTTGCGCAGCTGATCGATCACGTTCATGGCGGTGTTGGCCGGGATCGCAAAGCCGATGCCGATGGAGCCGCCGGACGGCGAGATGATGGCCGTGTTGATGCCGATCACGTTGCCTTCCATGTCGAACAGCGGTCCGCCCGAGTTACCCCGGTTGATGGAGGCATCCGTCTGGATGAAGTTGTCGTACGGACCGGAGTTGATGTCGCGGTTTCGTGCGGACACGATACCGACGGTCACGGTGCCGCCCAGACCAAACGGGTTGCCGATCGCCATCACCCAGTCGCCGACGCGAATGGCGTCGCTATCGCCGAAACTGACGGCCTTCAGCGGCGTGGTCGGCTCCACCTGCAGCACTGCGAGGTCGGTTTTCTCGTCGGTGCCGAGGAGCGTCGCCTTCAGCTTGGTGCCGTCGTTGAAGTTGGCGGTGATTTCGTCCGCGCCTTCGATAACGTGATTGTTGGTGATAATGATGCCGGCTTCCCCGTCAATGACGAAGCCCGAACCCAGCGACTGAACCCGCCGCGGCTGGTCGTCGTCCCGGTTCTGCCGGTTGAAGAATTCTTCAAAAAACTCCTGGAAGGGCGAACCTTCCGGAACCTGCGGCATCGGCACCGAACGGCGGCCCTGCACGGTTTGAGCGGTGGAAATATTCACCACTGCATCCGCGAGGCCTTCCGCCAGATCCGCGACGGACACAGGTCCTTGTGCGTATGCTGCCTGGATAGGCTGAAAAGCTGCCATTCCACCGATTACGATGCCCGCCGCGACTGCGGCGATCCTGGTCATCCGACGGCGAATACTTAGTGGAGCCATAGGGCTTTCTCCTCATCCCAGCCGGTTGGACTGCAGTCAGAATGCTGACAGTCGATGGGTTTGTTCCGGTCCTTGGTTCAGAATATAGAACGGGCGGGAAGATTTTGCGCCTCCCGCCCGAAAACTTTTCGTTATCCGCGAATGATCCACACAAGAAATACGCCGATAACCGCCACGATCAGGCCAGTTGCCCGCAAGGTCTGGTCCGGTGTCTCCAGCGCGCTGCGCATGATGGACTTCATGCCACCGGGCACAAGCGCGTAGAGAACACCTTCAAGCACCAGGACCAGGCCGAGCGCCGTTACCAGTTCGCTCATTGTGCAGCGAGCGACGGATTCCGGTCGGATACGCCCTGGCTACCGTTTCCATCGGCACCCGGAGCCGGCAAGATACCGGTCGGGTCCTTGAAGAAGCGGAAGAAGCTTGAATCAGGCGACAGCACCAGGCTGGTATCGCCGGACCGCAATCCCGCCTCATAGGCCTGCATGGACCGGTAGAAGGCGAAGAATTCCGGATCGGCACCGAATGCCTCGGCAAAGATCCTGTTTCTTTCAGCGTCACCGGTACCACGCATGATTTCCGAGTCACGGCGTGCTTCAGCAACAAGAACCGTCGCGTCGCGATCCGCACGGGACCGGATCCTGCGAGCAGCTTCTTCACCCTGCGCACGGATTTCCGTGGCTTCCTGCTGACGCTCGGTCTGCATACGGGCGTAAATCGCCTGCGAGTTGGCGTCCGGCAGATCCGCACGGCGGATCTTCACGTCGATCACCTCGATGCCGAGCTGTTCGGCATTGGCATCGATATCGCGGCGAATGTTTTCCATCACGCCGGTACGGTCGTCGCGAACAAGTGCCACGAAGCTGGTGCGGCCGACTTCCGAACGCAGCGAGGACTGCAGGAACGTCGACAGACGCCGGTTGGCGGTCTGGATGTTCTGGACACGCTGATAGAACAGCACCGGATTGGAGATCTGGTACCGCGCGAAGGCATCCACGATCAGACGCTTCTTGTCCGAGGTGATCGGCTCAAGCGGCGGCATGTTCAGGTTCAGGATGCGCTTGTCGAAGTAGACGACGTTCTGAACGAACGGGATCTTGAAGTAGAGACCCGGTTCCTTCTTCGGCTGTTCGACGATCTTACCGAACTGCAGGACAAGTGCCTGCTGGGTCGGATTGACGATGAAGACCGAAAGGTAAGCGACGACCGCTGCGATCAGCAGGACGATTGCAAGGATACCACTACGCATGATCAGTTGCCTCCCGCGCGCTGTGCAGGGGCGGTCTGACGCCCGTTCAGGTCATTCAGCGGCAAGTACGGCAACACGCCGGAGCCTGTCGCGTCGCTGTCGATGATGATCTTGTTGTTCGAGCCCAAAACTTTTTCCAGGGTTTCGAGATACAGACGCTCACGGGTCACGTCCGGTGCTTTCCTGTATTCTTCGTAGATCTTGGTGAAACGCTGGGACTGACCGGTTGCCTCGGCAATGGTCTGGTCCTTGTAGGCGTTTGCCGCTTCCAGAACGCGTGCTGCTTCACCGCGCGCTTCCGGAACCACCCGGTTGGCGTAGGCCTTGGCTTCGTTGCTGATACGCTCTTCGTCGGCGCGTGCGGCCTGCACGTCGCGGAAGGCGTCGATAACCTGCGCAGGCGGGTCAACGCGCTGCATCTGGACTTCGCCGATCTCGACACCCGACTGATAGCTGTCGAGTGTCTTCTGCATCAGGCTGGCAACGTCGTTCTGGATGGAAACACGATTTTCCGTCAGGATGGAGTCGATCTTCGATCCGCCGACAACCTCACGCATCGCGCTTTCGGCCACGGCTTTCACGGTCGCTTCCGGATCCTGGATATTGAACAGGAAGTCGGCAATACCCTCGTTGGTATTCCGGATACGCCACAGGACCTTGAAACCGACGTCGACGATGTTTTCGTCGCCGGTCAGCATCAGGCTTTCTTCCTGGACGTCGCGTGCGCGCACAACGCCGGAGCTGCTGACGTTTTCTTCGGTGCCAACAGTGGTTTCGCGCTGCAGTTCGACTTTCGGGGTGTAAACTTCACCGATCGGATAAGGCCAGTTGTAGTTCAGGCCAGGAGGGGTCTGATCCTCGACCTTGCCGAGTACCAACTCGACACCGACCTCGCCTTCATCGACAACATAGAAGCCGAAGGCCAGCCAGACGATAAGCGCGACGCCGACCACGATCCCGCCGCCGATGAAACCCAGGCCGCCGCCGCCACCGCCCGGAAGGACGTTGCGCATGCGGTCTTGGGTGCGTTTCAGGAGCTCTTCAAGATCGGGTGGGTTTCCGCCTCCACGGTTGGAGCCTCCACCCCACGGGCCGTTGCCGTTACCGCCGCCGCCACCGCCGCTGCCCCAAGGGCCGCCGTTGTTTCCGCCACCTTTCCAGGGGCCACCGCCACCTGACTGATTGCTCCAAGGCATCAAAACTTCCTTCTTTGTCGTCCGGCACGTTATCCCGGACAGGGATTTTCACCCGTTCTGACTCACCGTTGGTTATAGGGAGGTTACCGTATGCTTTCAACGGAAAGCCCCACGTAAAAACCTCCCAAAACCCGCGTGTTCCCGTGCCGCAGGTGGTGGTAAACGGAGAGACTGTCAAGACCGACGGAACATTTGGCCGCACCCCGCCGGAATTTGCCCCGAAAAGGCGGGCTCAGTTCCCGTTGGCGGAACGGATCATGTCGACATGCAGAATACCATCCTCGATGTATTCTTCAGACACCGTCGCAAAGCCCAGGGAGCCGTAGAAAGCCTCCAGGTAAGCCTGTGCGGAAACGTGGATCTCGCACCCTGGAACCAGGGCCTCCGCCTTGTCGATGCCGGCCTGCATCATGAGACGCCCGAGCCCGCTCCCCCTGCCTGCCTTGGCAATGACCACCCTACCGATGCGCGCACGGCCCTGCTGAGGTTCTGTGAACAGGCGGATTGCGCCCAGAAGCGCTCCGGCCTCCTCGTCTTTGATGAGGTAATGCAGCGCCGTCTGGTCCTTGCCGTCGATGTCGGCGTAAAAAGATGCCTGCTCCAGAATGAATATATCCTGGCGCAGTTTGAGCACTTCATAGAGGTCGTTGAGGCTTAGCTCATCGAAAGTGGCCCATCTGGCCGTCAGATTGGCGGGTAAACTCATGACAACGGATCCGATAGGTATTCAAGCCTTGCGGCGGTAGGAGACGAAGGTGAAATCTGCGCTGTCGCGTTCGGTGCGCTGGCCCGGCTCCCGACCGACTTCCTGCCACACCGCCGCATCGATGTCCGGAAAGCGGGTGTCTCCCGCCGGCTGCGCGTCCACCTCGGTGATCTCGAGACGGTCGGCTTTGCCGATCGCCTGGGCATAAAGCTGCCCCCCGCCGATGCACATGACCTGGTCGACGCCAAGATCCGCTGCCAGTTCCGCTCCCCGTCGCAGCGCCTCTTCAAGGGACGTCGCAGCTTCCGCGCCTTCCGGTGCATATTCCGGATCCCTGGAAACAATCACATGCGGACGTCCCGGCAAGGGCTTGCCGCCGAACGACAGAAACGTCTTGCGCCCCATGATCACCGGCTTTCCAAGCGTCAGCCGCTTGAAATACTTCAGATCCGACGGCAACCGCCAGGGCATGTCGTTATCGGACCCGATAATCCCGTTTCGTGCCACCGCGGCAATCAAGACAAGTTCCGGCAAAGCCATCTCCGAATCCGGTTTTCAATTCCTCAAACGCCTCCTAGCATGGAAACGCGAGCCAGGAAAAATCGCAGACATTTTTCTTGCCAGGCTGTCGGATAAGCGCCCCTTGGCACGTCCTTGAAACTGGACCGCCACGACAAGGAGATTTTCGGAATGTCCGACCTGATGGAAACCGTCTTGATCGAACGCACCCGCGCGTTGATCCCGGATGAAAATGTCGAGCAAAAGCGCATGTTCGGCTCCACCTGCTTCATGGTCCACGGCAACATGCTGGTCTGCGCCTCCAAACGCGGGCTGATGGCACGTGTGGGAACCGCACAGCAGGAAGAGGCGGTAGCAAGGCCCTTTGCCTCTGTCTGCGAGATGGGTGGCCGGCCCATGCAAGGCTTTATCAGGGTCGAGCCGGAAGGGATCGAAAGCGACGAAGACCTGAAGAGCTGGATCGATATGGCCAGATCCTATGTCAGCGCACTGCCGCCCAAGACTGCCAGGCCCAAGAAGCCGAAAACCGGAAAGACGGCAAAATGAACGGCTCCGGTTTTCAGCCAGAAACCTTCCGCTTTCTGGAAGAGCTTGCCGCCAACAACACCAGGGACTGGTTTGAAGCGCACAAGGCCGATTACCAGCGCTTCGTCAGGGATCCGGCCGACGCGGTTCGCGGCAGGCTTGCCGAAACGCTCTCGCGGCTTTGCGGACACGACCTCACCTCGAAGCAATTTCGCATCAACAGGGACCTGCGCTTTTCCAGGGACAAGACACCCTACAACACCCACGTTCGCATGGCCTTCTGGCCGCAGGACACCGCTTTCCAGGGCAAGGACGCGCAACCGCCCAGCTTCTTCCTGTCCGTGGAAGCCGATCATGTGCGCACCGGCGCAGGGTGCATGCGGTTTTCAAAACCGGTGCTCGGATCGTTTCTCCAGACACTCGAGACGGACAACGGCGACGACATCGGAGATCTGATCGCCCATATGACGGCTGCCGGGTTTGAAATGTCCGCCCCAGATCTTGCCAAGGTTCCTCGCGGCTTTCCCGCGGACCACCCGCGCAGTGGTCTCGCCCGGCACAAGGGCCTCGCCGTTTGGCGAGACGTCAGCGATATCGGGTCGCTTCAGGGGGCAAACGGCCACGAAGCGATTGCAAGGGTTATTGAACCTGCACTCCCTTTCTGGCGCTGGCTGATGACACTTCACGCGCACCGGACCTGACACATTGGCTGCTGAGAATACCCAGAACGCAAGACAAAATCACTTGATCCAAAGCGCTTTGGAAACTATGACCATCGCATTCGCGTTTCCACTCCAGATGAGTTCCCATGGCACTTCCCAAAGACCTTGCGCTCCGTTTTCCCGGCGATTTTCTGTTCGGTGTTGCAACCGCGGCCTATCAGATCGAGGGCGCAACCAGCGAAGATGGCCGCAAACCCAGCATCTGGGATGCCTTTTCGAAGATGCCCGGCCGCGTTTACCAGAGGCATTCCGGAGATATGGCTTGCGACCATTATCATCTTTGGGAAAGCGATCTGGATCTGATCAAGTCACTCGGCGTCGACGCCTACCGATTTTCCATCGCCTGGCCGCGCATTCATCCCGATGGCCGAGGCCCGGTGAACGAGAAGGGTCTCGACTTCTACGACCGGCTGATCGATGGCATGGTTGCACGTGGTCTGAAGGTCTATCCGACGCTGTATCACTGGGATCTGCCGCTGACCCTGGCGGGCGACGGCGGCTGGACAGCCCGCAGCACGGCAGAAACGTTTGCGGACTATGCGGAGATTGTCGTCAAACGGCTCGGCGACCGGATGGACGCACTGGCGACCATCAACGAACCCTGGTGCATCTGTCATCTCAGCCATCTCTACGGCATCCATGCTCCCGGTGAAAAAAGCATCGAGGCATTTGCAGCCAGTGTGCACACACTGAACCTGGCACATGGCCTGGGCGTTCAGGCTGCCCGGTCCGTAAAGCCGGACCTGCCGATGGGCATCGTCATCAACGCCCATTCCGTCTATCCGGTCAGCGACACACCACAGGACAGGCAAGCGGCAGAGCGCGCCTTCCAGTTCAACAACGGCATTTTCTTCGAACCGATGTTCGAAGGCAGCTATCCGGCGGATGTGCTCAGCGCCTTCGGCGACCACATGGACATTCGCGACGGTGACCTTGAAACCATTCACCAGCCTCTCGACTGGTGGGGGCTGAACTACTACACGCCGCTACGCGTGAAATCAGACACCAATGTCGGCGCGGCCTATCCGATGGCCGAGACGGTTCCCCCAACTCCGGGGCCGGAGCTGACCGATATCGGCTGGGAAGTCTATGAAAAGGGCCTGTCTGATCTCCTGAAGGATCTCGACACCCGTTACGCACTTCCGGACTGCTACATCACTGAAAACGGCGCCTGTTACAACGACGAGCCGCAGGACGGTGTCGTCAACGACCAGCGCCGGATCGACTATCTGGAAAAACATTTTGGTGCCATTGCCGATGCACGCGAGGCAGGTGTTCCGGTGAAGGGTTATTTCCTCTGGAGCCTGATGGACAATTTCGAGTGGGCCGAAGGCTACAAGATGCGCTTCGGTATCGTTCACGTGGATTATGGCACCCAGGTCCGTACGCTGAAGAACAGTGCCCTGTGGTACCGGGACTTCTTGGAAGCGCATCGGCAGGGTTGAAAGCGCTTCGAGCTTTCGTCCTGCATTGCGGATCAGTGCAACCAGCGCGCACGCTTAACTTAACCTCCCCTCCTTCACCCTCATCCTGAGGAGCGAGCCTGCTCGCGTCTCGAAGGATGGGCGGCATATTCAGTGTGTGGGGCCCATCCTTCGAGACAGCGCTGCGCGCTTCCTCAGGATGAAGATGTATTGGTGTCAGGATCAGGCGTTCAAAGGCGAGGCTACGCTTCCCGTAAATTCGCCAGAATGATCTCGCTCCAGACCCGGGTCGGCGGGATCCAGGCGGACCAGTCGTTGTAATTGCCGGAATAGATGACGGCCGCAACATCTGCCTTGGGGCACAGCCAGAGCCGCTGGCCACCATTACCGAAGCCGGCAAACCAGGGTGTCGGGCCGCCAAGAGCCGGAACAGGAACCTGGCCGCAAAACCAGAAATAGCCGTATCCCGGCCCTTCGCTGGTTTCGATGATTGGCTGCAGTGAAGCCCGGATCCAGGCTTCGGGAACAATCTCCCGGCCCTGCCAGATACCGTTGTCAAGAACGAGACGTCCGATCTTGAGCAGATCTGGCGCAGCCAACCTCAGCCCGGACGCCGGCGAATAGGCCCCATCCCGGCCGATAGACCAATCGAACTGATTTATGCCAAGTGGCGAAAACAGGCGTTCCCTTGCATAATCGGCCAGCTTCTGCCCCGTTCCCCGTTGCAGGATTTCGCCCACCAGCGCGGTGGCACCGCCGCTGTAGATCCATCGGGTGCCGGGGTCTCCCACCAGCGGACGCTCCAGAATGTAACGGTACCTGTCCGGGGCCATTTCCATGGCGATTTCGCTGTTTTCCGGATCGGCATAGGGACGGGTCTCGTCCCACTCCATGCCGAGCGACATGGTCAAGGCGTGCTCCACGGTCCGCTCCATGCGTTTCGGATCCGCGGCAAGGTCGGCATATTCGGGAAAAAGCTCCAGGACCGGCGTATCGAGCGTCGGCACCTCGCCCCGCTCCAGCGCAATGCCATAGAGCAAGCTGACGATGGATTTGGTGATAGAACGCAGGTCGTGAAGGGTCTCGGGGCCGAAGGTTACCTCACTGATCGGACGGCCCCAATTTTCGTCCTCTCCCTTGCCATAACTTTCCAGAACCGTCTCACCGCCGCGTTCTGCAATCACGACATGAAGATGCGGCAACAGACCTGCCTCGGCACCGGCGCAGAGCTTGCGGCCAAGGGACGTATCGAACCCGCGACGCTCGGCAGCCGCCGCGTGGGGTGAGAGCGAAAGACCGTCGGTTGACTTCATGGAGAGCTCCCTTGCGTGAAACCTGAAGGAAGTGTCGGCAGTTTCATCGCCAAATGCGAGCGTTATTTGAAAGGTTTATTGCCGTGCGAGGAGCTTGACCTTCCACCAACTGGAACCACCATAGTGACAGGGAGAAGCAACTTGCGTCAGGAAGGTGGGAGAGTGGATCGGCGTTCGTTCTTGAAAGCATCGGTGGCAGGAGGTCTTGCTGCCTTGTCACCAGCCTTTGCTCTGGCAAAAACGGAAGAAGGTTTCTTCGACCTTGCGGCGGTCAAGGGACAGGCCCGACTTTATGGCAAGGACGGCGGCCTCTCGGACCTCTGGCTCTACAACGACCGGCTGCCTGGTCCGCAGATACGGGTCAAGCGCGGCGAACGCGTCAGAGTGCGCTTCACCAACAACCTCGACGAACCCACCTCGGTCCATTGGCACGGAATCCGCATCGACAATGCCATGGATGGTGTTGCCGGCCTCACCCAGCCCCCCGTCGCCCCCGGTGAAAGCTTCGACTACGACTTTGTCGTGCCGGACGCTGGCACCTTCTGGTACCACGCCCACAACATGAGCTGGAACCAGGTGCCGCGCGGCCTCGCGGGCGCACTGATTGTCGAGGACGACGAGCAGTCCTTCGACCCGGATTGCGACATCACGCTGATACTCAACGATTGGCGACTGGACGAAAACGGTATCCTGGAAACCGCAAGCTTCGGCGCCATGCACGACTTTGCCCATGCCGGACGTCTGGGCAACTGGCTCACCATCAACGGCGCTTCGATGCCCGACATTGCGTTGAAGAAGGACCGCTGGCACCGGCTGCGCCTGATCAACGCCTCCACGGCGCGTATCCTTGATCTGGCTCCGGCGCGGTTTGGTGCGCAGATAGTCGGGCTTGATGGGCAGGCCTTTGACACCGCGCGGGAGGTCGAGGGCACTGTGCAACTGGCGCCGGCACAGCGCATGGATCTGGTGCTGCGACCTCAGGAAACCGGCAAGCTGCCATTCGAGATGATGACCGGCAAGCCGTTCACCTTCGCCAACTTCGTCGTCTCGGAAACCGAAAGCGAAGACCTGCCACTCGTGCTGCCACCGCCGAACCGGTTGCCTGAACCCGATCTGAGCTCTCCCTGGGAACTCCCATTAGTGATGGCGGGTGGAGCCATGGGCGGCATGCAGTCGATGATGAGACACGGCGTCGAGATGGACATGCGCCAGATGATGTCCGAGGGACTCTTCTGGGCTTTCAACGGTGTGGCCGGTATGGAAGATGATCCGATGTTTTCCGCCAAGCGCGGCGACACGATCCTTCTGGAAAGCCGGAACGACACGGCTTTCCCGCATGCGATCCACCTGCATGGCCATCATTTCCGCGTCATCGAGCGCGATGGCACGAAACTGGAGAACCCCGACTGGCGCGACACCTTCACAAGCCAGCCGCGAGAGACCGTCAAGATCGCCTTTGTTGCGGACAATCCCGGGAAATGGCTGATCCATTGCCACATGCTCGGTCATGCGGCATCGGGCATGATGACCTGGTTCGAAGTGAGCTGAGGCTGCGGCGAGGCCCCATAGCCTCTATAGAAGTAGAATTCTGAGAGAAGTATCCATCAACATGAGATAAGAGGATAAGTCTTCTTGCTTTTTCTCTCCTCGACGGTGAGCCAACCCGCATAATTTTGAATACAAAGAATCAAGCAAAGCGCCGGAATCTTCGAGCAATTTCAGATCATTACCGGAAACACCTTTGCCACGCTTTTTAATAGCATGCCGGCACTTCATTTTTCGAGTTACACCATTCGCACTGTTCGGGTCGGGTTGAAAACTCGGATCGTTTTTAATTTCGTCGATTGGAGCCAACGCGTCTAAAACCTGCGTTATCAGTTCGCGCCCAGAATGAGCAGCTTGACGTGACGCATCAGGTTGTTTTGAAAGAGCAGCTCCTTTTGCACCAGCACGCAAAATGACCAAGGCAGGATTGAGGGCGTGTAGCGCCCTATCCAATTCATCCATCGCGCCGCATTGGAGAGCAGTTCGTCCGCTTTCCGAAATTGTCAGCCAATTCTCAGGATCAGCGAGGTCGTTCATTGTGGAAACAAGGTGGCCCAACTTAAGCAGATCGTCTACACATCTTGCAGCTATCAATCTTTCTTCGTCGGCAAACTTTACTCCAAGTTCGTCTTCCAGAGCCCCAGATTGGAATGGACGACCAATGACGTTCAATTTGTGTGCTTTTTTCTCTCTATCGAAAATTCGAAGAACTGCCATTTTTACGTCAAGTTCAGCAAGATCTTCACAATTTTTCTGGTTGGAAGCGTCGGTCAATAATTTTAGTTCCGCAGTAACGTTAACCTGAGCCTGTTCGAGTTCGTCGTTTAGCTGAGCCAGGAATCTACTTGTATCGACACCAAATGCTTTCAATCCAGAAGTTCTGCTCTTAAAAAGTGAGAACAAGTCCTCACACAAATCTTCAAGACAACTTAAAATAAAATCTCTATACTCAAAAATATTACCTGAATCAAATTCTTCGATTGTTGACCTTAACAATTTGTACGAAGTAGAAAACCCCTCGAGACAGGCTTCTTTCAGTAACATCAGGTGCGTTGATCCACCGCTTGCTCCCGCTCCGCTGGCCTCCGCACTGATTTTCGACAATCGTTCTGCAACATCCTTTTGGTTCGCGTTTAATCTAGTTCTAGCGACCCCCTGCACTTCTCGTTGCCGTGTCATTTCATCGGCTCCTTTATTCAACGAGCGAAGAACACAACCTCTGAAACCTTTTAATCAAGTCGGCTAGGGCTCTCACACCGCGATCGGCGCGGCAATATGCGGGAGCGGATCGTAGCCGGTCAGTTCGAAGTCTTCGAACTTGAACGCAAAGAGATCCGTGACATCCGGATTGATCTTCATTTCCGGCAAGGGCCGCGGCGAACGTGTGAGCTGCTCACGGGCCTGGTCGAAGTGGTTGGCATAAAGATGCGCATCACCGAACGTGTGCACAAAGTCGCCGGGCTTCAGGCCGGTTACCTGGGCCACCATCATGGTCAGCAGCGCATAGGAGGCGATGTTGAAGGGCACGCCCAGGAAGACATCCGCCGACCGCTGGTAAAGCTGGCAGGAAAGCTTGCCGTCAGCCACGTAGAACTGGAACAGCGAATGGCACGGCGGCAGCGCCATCTCGTCGACCAGAGCCGGGTTCCACGCCGAGACGATCAGCCGCCGGCTTTCCGGGTTGGTCCGGATCATCTTCAGCAGATTGGCGATCTGGTCGATGGACCTGCCGTCCGGCGCCGGCCATGACCGCCACTGGTAGCCATAGACCGGCCCGAGATTGCCGTTCTCGTCCGCCCAGTCGTCCCAGATCTTCACCCCGTTTTCTTTCAGATACCGAATGTTGGTATCGCCAGCGAGGAACCACAGCAGCTCGTGAATGATCGACTTCAGGTGCAGCTTCTTTGTCGTGACACAAGGGAAACCTTGCGAGAGATCGAAGCGCATCTGGTGGCCGAAGATCGAGCGCGTGCCCGTTCCGGTCCTGTCGCCCCGATCAACGCCTTCGTCCAGGATTTTCGACAAGAGATCGAGATATTGCTGCACGGCGGAAGCCTTCGCGGTCAGGAGATCTGGAGTTTGTGGTTAACTTGGCAGATTTTTCCGAAAAGACAGCCCCTCCCCCGCACTTTCCCCAACTTGGCACGTGCTGTGGAAGAATGGCCATGAGCCAAGCCGGCAAACGACATGCTTTGCCAGAAGCCTCTTTCATTTCAGGGCCGAAGACCTTATATCAGGGCTGCTGGTTCGCCAGCTATGGCAATAAATGGTCAGTGCAATAAACCTATCGGACCCGGGGGCGGTACCCGGCGCCTCCACCCAAGCCCATGGGGCTAAGCTATGGAAACTCCATGGGTTTCGGCGGGGGCGAAATAGGATCGACGAGGGCGTAAAGACTGTGCTTTTGCTCGGCATTGTACCACCGTTATCGGGCTTTCTTAATAGTTGCAAATGACAACTATGCTATGGACAACGCTGTCGCAGCGTAACGCTGCGCCGGTAGTCCACTAAGTCCTTTGAGGTAGCACTCACGGGCGGGGTTCGGAGGCACCTGGCAACAGAAGCCTCCACTTGATCTTCCCATGTATTTGCAGCGTCCTACATAGGTTGCATGACCAATGAGCGATGATTGCCGGGTTGCACACATTAATCTGGGTTCACTTGGAAAAGAGCCTTTTCTTTTTGATCTCGGCCCGTCAATGTGCTCCTGATAGTGGACTTTTCCAGCGAGATTCGACGAAAACCGATGTCTGAAGACCTTCTGCGATACGATATTCTGATCCAGGACGCGCTGCGTGGAGCGGTGAAGAAAATACTTGCCGAAGTCGGTCGTACCGGGCTGCCCGGAGACCATCACTTCTACATCGCGTTCGACACCAATGCCCCTGGCGTGCGCATTTCCCAGCGACTCAAGGAGCGCTATCCGCAGGAAATGACCATCGTGCTGCAGCACCAGTTCTGGGATCTTGCCATCGGCGAACATGCGTTCGAGGTTGGCCTGTCCTTTGGCGGCGTGCCGGAAAAGCTGCTGGTGCCTTTTTCTGCCATCAAGGGTTTCTTCGATCCGTCCGTACAGTTCGCACTGGAGTTCGATCCCGGCAAAACGGCGGAAGAACTGCCGGAAGAGCTGCTGGAAGCCGTGGAAGAACTTGCCAGGGCTGAGCAGGAACATGCCGATAACGAAGCCAGACAGGACGACGGCGCAGGCGACAAGGAAGCTGCAACTGCAGACACCAAGGCGAAACCTGCCGTGCAAGCTGCCGAAAGCAGTGACGGTGGCGGCGAAGTCGTTTCCCTGGATGCATTCCGCAAGAAGACCTGAGATCGGGAGCCTTTCCCATGAGCGCGGAGATCATCAATCTGCGCATGGTGCGCAAGCAGAAGAACCGTCAGGACAAGGAAAAGACGGCCGAGGACAACCGGCGCAAGTATGGTCGGTCCAAAGCCGAACGTGAGGCGGCCCGCCAACGCCGGGAAACGTTGGAAACCCACGTCGACGGGCATCTTCTGGAAAAACCTGACGGCCCGGATGCCGAACCATCCGATAAAGCAACAACAGACGCGAACACAATCGAAGCCGAACCTTCTGACCCGGGCTCTTCCGGCGATCGCGGCTGACCGCCAATGGCTCTGTTAAAGCGCTCTCTCTCCCTTCATGGCCACCGCACCAGCCTGGCGCTGGAACCGGAATTCTGGGACGTCGTCGACGCCTACGCCGATGCCGCGAACAAGTCCCTCGCCGGACTGATTGCCGAAATCGACGACAACCGCGACCCGGAAGACCCGCTGTCTTCGGCAGTCAGGGTCTGGGCCTTGAAACGGGTCCAAATGGAAGCTGGTCTGATTTCGGAGGGATGAACGGCTGACAATCTGATTTCCGGTCCCCTGCTTTTCGCCTGCCCACAGCGCAGCTAGAAGTGCCCGGACTGCCTCTGAGCTTCAGCCCTCTTGCCGCCTCTGCAACATACATCTCCCTCATCCTGAGGAGCGCGCTTGCGCGCGTCTCGAAGGATGGGCCACTTGCTCAAGAGTGTGCCGCCCATCCGTCGAGACAGCGCTGCGCGCTTCCTCAGGATGAGGAGAGATTGCTGAAACTTTGAGTGAAAAGGACTGGCGGCTTCTTTTCCGATCGCCGTTCAATGGGCTTCAGGCAACACCTGCCCAATATCGACGAGCGAAGGCCCGTCGTACCAGCCTGTTACTGCGCGCCGGGCAGGACCAGCGGCGAGCCGACGTCGCGTGTCAGAAGGTCTTCGATGGAGACCGGCGGGTCCAGGGGTGGCAGGCTGTTCGAAGGATTGGTGACCGGGGCAGTATCTGGCGCTGCGGTCAGGTCTTCCAGATCCGGCGTCTCCAACACGGCCCGAATGCGCTCTGCAAAGGGAGCCGCGGCAACAGCCGGGGCCGGTGCCGGGGCTGGCGCAGGCACTGGCGGCGGCGCGGCGCGGGTTTCCCTGCGCGGCGCATCGTCGGTCTTTTGCGGAAGGGCTGAATTTTCCTGCTTGTCCGGATCAGGCTGAGGCTGAATGTCTTCGCCGGACTGCTCTTGCTCAAGACGAAGCTGCTCTTCTTCGGCCGCCCGGGCTGCCTGACGTTCCCGGCGGGCTTCGCCTTCCCGCTGGTTTTTCAGTTCCCGCACAAGCCGGTCACGTTCCAGAATTTCCGCCTGTAGCTTCTCGACGCGTTCAACCTCCCGCTCAAAGGCACGCAGGGTGAGATAGGCGGTAAACGGCGCGATGTCGATGCGGCGTTCCGGAGCCTCGACCGCCCCTTCGAACAACAGTCCGACCTGTGGTTCAGCACCGGTGACCGCGTCCTCGCCCGGATCGACTTTCAACGAGAAATCCGCATCGAGATCGTAACTGGCGAGATTGACTTCGGCACTGCCGAAGATCTCCGCCTTTTCGGCATCGACAACAACGTTGCGGGCGCTCAGTCGTCCGCCCACCATTGTCAGCGTGCCGTCAACGCGCTTGAACGGAAGACTTCCCGCCGCCATGTGGCTGACGAAAACGTCACGGATCTTGTTCTCCTGAAGATCCAGTCCCGCATCCACCGCGCGTGTCACCAGCGGGAAGGCCTGCGGATTTAGACCGCGGAAGTCGCCGTTTTCCATCGAGAACGTGCCGCCGCCGTTGAGGCCTGACACGATTGCCGAGATCGAGCGTCCCGCCCCTTCGAATTCCAGATAAAGATCGAGCGTGCCGGAAGCGACCGCCCTGTTGTCCGGCCGCCAGGACACCTGCCTCAGATCGGCATTGTCCAGTTTCACCCGGCCGGAAGCCGCGGCCTCCGCCTCGGTCCGGCGTATCGAGAGGCTGCCGTCAAGCTGACCACCGGCAAAGGCCCCCTGCAGACCGTCGAGGCGGAACAGGCTGGGAGACAGACGAATTTCGGCACTCGGACCGGTAATGGCGGTGTCCTCGTCCAGCAGCATTTTATCTGCCTTGAACTGCATGGTCAGGTCGAGGCCATCCAGAAGCGGCGATCCGAACGGGGTTGTCGGCCAGATGCTTGAACCGTCCCCCGCCGAGAACCACTGATCGGGACCAAGGACCAGTTCCGTCATTGTGCGCAGATCGGCCTCGGACACCGTTATCTCACCGGAGAAACGTCTGTTACGTTCGCCCGGTGCCGGTTCAAGGTCGCCTTCCAGACGACCTTCGAACGTCGTCGTTCCGAGCGAGCCTTCGGCCCTGCTGACAGCCATCGAGCTGCCAATCCCTTCGACATCGACCGAAAGCGCTGCAGGGATCGTGCCGCTCATGACCGGCAGGACCCGGCCGGCCATCAACGCCAGTGGGCCAAGGTCCGCTGTCTCTGCGTTCACCGAAACAAGGTATTCCGGCGCCTCATCCTTTTTCAGGGTCAAGGTTCCGTTGGCTTCAACGCTGGATCCGCCGATCTCCGTGGAAAGGTCGGTCGCCAGCCCCTTTGCCGGAATGCCGGAAACATTCAGCGCCAGATGGCCTGTTCCGGCAGCTTCCAGAGGAATGACATCAAACCCGAGCTGCTGCAGAAGCCGGCCGCCATCCGGGCCCTTCAGTTCCACACCGACAGCAACTTCGGCATCGTGCCACTGGTCGACCCGGCCCTTGAGCTCGGCATTGATCGCAGCGTCGGCGCCGCCCGCGCTCCCATCCAGGCGCAGTGTCATGTCCGTTGCTTCGCCAACCGCAGCCGCCTTCAACTCGGCATCGAACTTGGCAGGCACCAGACTTGCGGCTGCGCGCTCCAGCCGTTCAACAAAGACGGTTTCGGGAAACAACCCGCCTGCCAGCGCAACAAGACCGGACAGGTCCCGGGCGTCGAGCGTTCCGGACACAGCTCCCTCAGGTGCTGAAAAGAGATTGCGGATATCGCCGGAGACATCGAGCCGGGCGCCTGCAAGGTCATTTGCAAACAGCCTGTCGATCCTGACACCGCCGTCCGAATACTCTGCTTCCAGCGCCAGACCTTCGCCCTCGACACCGCGCGCCACCACCTGTTTGGCACGAAGGCGCAAGGAAACATCGAGGCCTTTGGGATCTGCCGGTTCTCCCGCTTCGACAGCCTGAGGGTGAAGCAGGGCAGCCAGGTATTCGATCTGGTCCAGATCGAGCCGGTCAGCTTCCAGAGAGAGCGAGAATTCCGAATTGCCGCTGCGCGGAATGCGGTAAGCCAGGCCGCCGCGGGCTTCGGAACCGGCAATGGTCAGACGCAGATTGTCCAGCGCCGCTCCTTCGGGCACCAGGTTCAAGCGTCCTTCCAGGGAAACTGGTTCGATAGTACCGACGCCGGCTTCCTTCTGCCGCCACCAGCTGAGAAGCGACCCCGGCTGGTCCGAGCTAATAGACACCGCACCGCGATAGGTCAAAGACGGCTCGAGGCCGAGGTCGCCCTGGGTGGCAACCGTCGTGCGGCCCGGCAGGCGTCCGGCAAGGCGCGCGACGCGCCAGCCGCCCAGCATGGTTTCAAGATCCAGGCGAACATTCTGGATGATGCCTCCACCGGCCACCAGCGCCGGAACATCCATGGATACGGCACCGTCGATGGACGGCAGCGGCACGACACGCAGGGCTGCAATCAGCCGTGTCGCCGCCTCGTTGATGTCGACGGGGGATTGGGGTCCACCGCCCAGCAACCTGTCCAGATCGACCTGCTTCGACTTCGCACGGATTTCAAAACGCTTTTCGCCAGCATAGATCAGATCCGCATTGCCGGTCATGCTCAGGCGCCGGTCTTCGGGACCATAGCGGAACTCGAATTCGGGAACCGCGACCTCGGCGATATCGGCGGTGAACTGCCCTTCCGCCTGCCAGATGTTCGGATCGTTTTCTTCCAGAGCAACAGAGGCGATGGTGAAGCGGCCGTCGAATTCGGGCGCGGCGTCGGCCACCTGAAGCTGACCGTCGAAAGCAAAGTTCACCGGCCTGTTGGTGGGCGTGACTTCGCCTTTGACGCGCAGTCCCGCGTTTTCCTGTGCGCGGCCTGTCGCAAGACTGACCGTATAGGGCGCACCATTCAGCGTGAGGCTGCCGGCGCCCCGGAACGGGCCTTCCAGCGAGCGTGCGGACACGACCAGATTTCCGTCATCGATCCGGTTGATTTCGCCGGACCGCGCATCGACGATCGTCAATGCGCCGTCACGGATCGTCACCTTTTCGAAGGACAGGTCATCCGGTGCCAGTTTGGCTATGGCGCCGCTCGACGTCATGGCCGTCAGCCAGTCCAGTCGACCAGCCTCATCAAGCGAAAGTGACAGGTGCGGACGATCGAGTTCCATGTCGAGAACCCGAATCTCGCCCTTCAGCAGCGACGGAAGCTCGATGCGCATGTCGAAGCGCGACACCACCAGCAGCGGATCTTCGGCACCACCGACACGCACGTCGGAAAAACTGATGGAGGGCGCAGGCAGAAGCCGCAGGTCCGCCTCCCCCAACACAGTCACCCTGTGCCCGAGTGCGCGCTCCGCATAGCTTTCGAAAGTCGATCGATAGACGGTCCAGTCGATAAAGAACGGCCCGACCAGCGCTGCCACCAGCACCAGAATGACTGTTACACCCAACGTGATGTAGACGGAGTTCAGGCCTTGTCTCCTTGTTCTCCAAAGTCACCGGATATCGTACCGGATAGATGTAGCCGATCCCTGCTGCAGTGCAAACACAGGATTTCCGGCGCCGGCCGGATCGCCGCCCTGCGGCGTCCGGCGGAGCAAAACGAGCTTATTGAACTGATTCGATACAATATCATGACTGCGGCAGGATCTTGCCGGGATTCATCAAATTGTGAGGATCGAGCGCCTGTTTGACAGCGCGCATCACGTCAAGCGCCTCGCCATGTTCCTTGGCCATGTATTTCTGCTTGCCCTGGCCGACACCATGTTCGCCGGTGCAGGTGCCGCCCATGGCGATCGCCCTCAGTGCAAGCCGTCCGACAAAGTCTTCCGTCCGTTGCTTTTCTTCCGGATCGTCCAGGTTGACCAGGATCTGAACGTGGAAGTTACCGTCACCCACGTGCCCGACGATCGGCGCCAGGAAACCTTCGTTGCGGATATCCTCGGCCGTGGCGGCAACGCAGTCCGCAAGTCGCGAGATCGGCACGCACACGTCCGTCACCATGATGCTGGCTTCAGGCTTCAGCGACTTGCCTGCCCAATAGGCGTCATGCCGGGCTGCCCAAAGTTTCGTCCGGTCTTCGGCCGCTGTCGCCCATTTGAACGGCCCGCCGCCAAACTCCTCGGCAATCGCCGAAAAAGTTTCCGACTGCTCTTGCACGCCGGCTTCAGATCCGTGGAACTCAAGGAAAAGCGTTGGAGTTTCAGGCAGATCCAGCTTGGAATAGATGTTGCAGCCGCGCACCTGAACTTCATCCAGAAGCTCGATACGCGCTACAGGCAGACCCATCTGGATGGTGGTGATCACAGCATTACAGGCGGACGCAACATCCGGGAACGGGCAGACGCCACCGGAAATGGCTTCCGGCTGACCGTTCAGGCGCAAGGTCAACTCGGTGATGATGCCGAGCGTGCCTTCCGAGCCGACAAAAAGCCGCGTCAGATCATAACCCGCCGAGGACTTCTTCGCCCGGCCACCCGTCTTGATGATCCGTCCGTCCGCGGTCACCACGGTGAGGCCGAGGACTGCGTCTTTCATCGTACCGTATCGAACAGCGTTGGTGCCCGATGCACGGGTGGCCGCCATGCCGCCGATGCTGGCATCCGCCCCCGGGTCGATCGGAAAGAACAGGCCGGTGTCGCGAATAAAGCTGTTGAGCTGCTTGCGCGTTACCCCGGCCTCGACCCGGCAATCCAGATCCTGCGCATTGACCTCCAGAATGTTGTTCATGCGGGACAGGTCTATGGAAACGCCGCCGAACGGTGCATTCACATGCCCTTCAAGCGAGGACCCCGTGCCGAACGCGATCACGGGAACCTTGTGAGCTGCGCAAATCTTGACGGCTTCGGCAACTTCCTCGGTCGTCTCCGCAAAGACAACTGCATCGGGCGGCTGATTCTTCAACCAGGTGGTGGTGTGGCCATGCTGTTCCCGCAGAGCCATGGACGTGGAGCAACGGTCCTTGAACAGGCCCGTCAGCTTTTCGATGGCAGCGCCGATCGCGCCATTCTTTTCAAGGACTTGCGCTCCGTCGGACGCGGTTGCCAATTCCGGCATTCTCTTTCCTCCTGGGGCCGCGACTTTGTCTGCGCGGTAAAAAACCGAATATGTTAGCCCCGGCCCGAAAGGTCAAAGCCTAATGGGCATTTCCCGCAAGGTTGGACACAATGGCGCAAGGAGGATTGTGAAGGTGACTTGGGACGCAAAGCCGGTGGAAAGCGAAATCATGACGGTCAGGGACGACTGGATCGATTACAACGGCCATCTGAACATGGCCTATTACAACGTCCTGTTCGATACGGCTGTCGATGAGGTCTTTCACCGTCTCGGCATGGGTCCCGACTATGTGAAGACCCGTGGCGGCTCGTTCTTCACCGCAGAAGTGCATGTGTGCTACCTGCGCGAACTCAGCGCCGGCATGAAGGTGATCGCGACGCTTCAGCTTGTCGATTTCGATGCCAAGCGCGCGCATTTCTATCAGGAACTGCGCCACGCAGAGGAAGGCTGGCTGTCGGCGACATCAGAACAACTGAGTCTTCATGTCGACATGAACGCCCGCAAGGTCGCTCCCTGGCCGGAGGACATTGCGGCCAACCTGACAGCCCTGTCGCAAGCTCATGCCAGTCTGCCGCGCCCGGAACGGGCGGGACGCCATATCGAGATCCGCAAGAAACCCTGAGCAACTGATCGACGCAAAAACAAAAGCCCGTGGAGCGGCAAACCACTCCACGGGCTGACATCCGAACCGATGGCCTCAGCCGTAGTGGTTGGAGACGACGACGCCGGCGATTTCCTTGGAATCGACCACCCCGACCACATCATCCGGCCGCGGAATACGGCCGTCCCCCGACACGATGATCGCGCAACTGCGGTTGCGGTTGTTCATGCGGGTGATCACCGAATTCATGATGTTGGTTGCCGGTGCAATCACGAAATCGCTTGAGAGGATCGCGCGCAGCGTTTGCCCGGCGAAGCGGTCGGCCTGGTAAGGAATGGTGCCGAGGCGCACAAAGCCGGCAATCCGGGGCCCGTCGGACGCGATGATGTGGGATCCGCCATCGGCACTCACGGCGGAAATCGCTTCCTGGACAGGCGTATCGAGCGGTAGGATCACGAAGTTCTTTGCCATCACTTCCTTGATCGGCTGCACCAGATACATGTTGGTGTGCCGGTTGAGCGGGATCGGTTTGCCGCGATGGCGCAGCTTGACCGTGTAGATGTTGTCCTTGATCAGCCAGCGCCGGACACCGACCGCAATCGCGACCGCCAGAACCAGCGGCACGATGACGTTATAGTCCCGGGTCATCTCGAAGATCATCACGATGGCAGTCATCGATGCGCCGGTTGCACCGCCCACGAGCGCTCCCATGCCAACAAGGGCGAATTCCACCGCCGTAAATCCGCTGTCCGGGAACAGGTAGGAACACAGAACACCGACCATGCCGCCAAGCGTCGCACCGATAAACAGCGACGGCGAGAAGACACCGCCGGATGCCCCCGCACCAAGGCTGATCGATGTCGCGATGATTTTCGCAATGAAGAGAACAGCCAGCAGTATGAATGTGTAAGGGGTCGAGTTCAGGATATCCTGGATCGTGGCATAGCCGACGCCAGCGGTGTGGTAATGCCCCGTGGTGAGCATCAAGACATAACTTAGCGTGCCGATGATCAGCATGCCGATGATGTTCTGGGTGTAGTCATTGCCCGGGAGCTTGGGGAACAGGTCCTCGCACCAGGCGAGCGTGCGAATGAAGGCCCAGGAGGCAATACCGGCCAGGACACCGAGCAGTGCATAGGCGCCCAGCTGGATCGGCGCGATGGCTTCGATAGCCTCTTCCGCGGAGATCGGCACGATAAAGGCCGGGTCGAGACCAAAGGCAATCCGGCCAACGTATGTGGCTGTCGCCGTGGCAACGACCACGGGCAGGAATGTCCGGTTGCTGACCTCGGGCAACAGCATCTCGACAGCAAAGAGCACCCCGCCAAGCGGCGTATTGAAGGTGGCGGCAATCCCCGCCCCTGCCCCAGCAGAAAGCAGCGTGATCTTTTGCCAGCGCGGCAGATGCAGCGCCCGGGCGATCGTCGAACCGAAGGAAGCTCCGATCTGGATGATTGGCCCCTCGCGGCCGACGGATGCACCGGTTCCGATGGAAATCGCAGAGGCAAAGGATTTCACCAGCGCCACCACGCCGCGAACGTCGCCCTTCTTGTGGTAGACCGCGAACATCACCTCCGGCACGCCGTGTCCCTTGGCCTCCGGAGCGAAGGTTTTCACCAGAAACACCACGATCAAACCACCGACGACGGGTACAAGAATGACCAGAGCACCAAGTGGACTGGCATCGGCAAACTGGTTGGCGTCGTAAACGGTCGAAAATTTTCCGTAGTAGAAAAGATTATGAACGACCGAGATCAGATATCGGAAGAAAACCGCGCCAATGGCTGCGACGATCCCGATAAAGAACGCCACAAGACACAACATGGGCACAGAAAATACGCGTTCTTCGCGCGCGTCTGGGGGGCCGTCACCGGACAGTGACGGTGTATCGGACGGTTCAACAACGGACATGGCAGGCCAACACTTCTTGGCTGAGAGGGCTACTTCTGGCGATTTGCCGGAGCCCAAAACAGCCGGTCTAGGCGACCGGGATGGCGACATGGCCTGAAGGCTTCGACCCCCTCTCCTTAAACCTGAACACATGAAAATCAAGGGACAAGCCGGATTTTTTCAATTTTGACGGTGAAGTGACGCGGTTCCTCCGTAAAATGGGGCCGTAATTCAGATTAGCTTTTAATCTCAGTTGAGTCACGCCGACCAAATGCCAGACCGATTGAACTTTCTTTACAGGCTCGCCCCTTCCATTCGTTCCGGCATCGCCGGGCTTCTCGCTGGCATCGGGTTCAACTTCAGGGAATTTCTGCGTCAGAAAAGCCATATCGTCTGGCTGCTGGCCCTTCTGATCGGCTCTTTCGTCTCCTGGGCGGCCATTATCTTCCGTGAGATCATCAGCCTGGTGCAGCTGCCCTGGCTTGGCACGGCGACGGAACGTGTCGTGAGCGCCGCCGCGACACTGCCGTGGTACGTGATCGTTGCCGGGCCCACCATTGGCGGATTGCTGGTTGGCCTGCTGCTTCAGTACATGCAACCTATGCAGAGAACGTTCAGCGTGGCGGACGTGATCGAGGCTCGTGTCAAAGGCGGACGCGGGCTGCCGTTCTGGCCGGGCATATCATCAGCCCTAATCACGGCGTTATCGCTCGGCTCCGGCGCTAGTGCCGGGCGTGAAGGCCCCGTCGTGCACCTGGGAGCAACCATCGGTGCATCGGTCGGGCGCCTGTTTCAGCTGCCGGATTCCGCGCATCGCATTCTGCTGGCCTGCGGCGTTGCCAGTGCGGTATCCGCCTCTTTCAACGCGCCTATCGCAGGCGTTCTGTTCGCACATGAGGTCATTCTCGGGCACTATGCGATGTCGGCCATTTCGCCCATCGCGATTGCCGCCGTAACGGGAACCGTATTCTCCCGGCTCTGGTTCGGCGACGTTGCCGCCTTTGTGATCCCGGGACACCAGATCACCTCCTATTGGGAATTTCCCGCCTTTGCGCTTCTGGGGCTGGTTTCCGCCCTCGTGGCAATCCTGTTCCAGTTTGCATTGATCGGAACGGATTGGGTTGCCCGGAACATTTCGATGCCGGTCTGGCTGCGGCCTGTTATTGGTGGTTTCGCGGTCGGGCTCATTGCTCTGGTCTTTCCCGACGTGCTTGGCGTCGGCTACGAGACCACGGACGCCGCCCTCAAGGACCAGTTGCCCCTTGCGATGCTGTTCGCTCTGCTGTTTGCGAAAACGGCCGCGACCGCGATCACGCTGGCGTCCCGTTTTGGCGGCGGCATCTTCTCGCCATCGCTCTATCTGGGGGCAATGACCGGAGGCGCCTTCGGGCTGATTGCCGCCTCCGTCTTTCCCGAACTGGCTTCAAGCGAGGGGCTATACGCGATCCTGGGAATGGGGGCCGTTGCAGCAGCAGTTCTCGGCGCGCCCTTTTCAACAACCATGATCGTTTTCGAATTGACCGGCGGCTACACGCTCTCGATCGCCCTGCTGCTGACCGTATCGATCGCAACGGGCCTGACGCAGGCCGTTCATGGCAAATCCTATTTCCATTGGCTGCTTGGCTTGCGCGGCTATTTCGTGAATGACGGCATCCACCGCTTTCTGGGAGAAACGGTCAAGGTGAAGGATTTCATGGACCCTCCCCCGGCCAATGAGGAGGATTGCATTTTCCGACCCGGTCAGGACGGCAGCTACCTTCATGATACCGACTCGCTTGAAAGCGCACTGAAAAGCTTCGATTCCTGCGGAGAAGCAATGCTTCCCGTCGTCAGCACCAAAGATGCAACCAGGATCGTCGGACAGGCGCGCCACGTAAAGGCGCTCAATCACTTCAACTCGGAGCTGATCAAGGCCAACGAGGAAGAGCACCACTAACGGACACCTGCAGGAATTCCGCCTAGAGGATAGTCCGCAAGGTCAGAATTTCGAAGGTTCCGTTACCAGGATCTTGCCCGCATAGCGATGCGATGCCTTGCCTTTCAGGCGGAATTGCAGATCCTTCTGGGCCATGTAGAACCGGGCCTGGCGCCCCCTGAGACCTGGCAGATCGAACGGGTCAAGCCCCGCCCACGGCAGGAATGGATTTCGACGCAGCGAACCATAGATGCCCACGCGTACCGACGGCCGCTTGCTGGCGGCACGGGCATGAAAGCCGTGGGTATCGGCAACGACCAGCGTGTTGCCGGGAACTGCGAATCTCACCGGCTCGGGATATTTCAGCCGACCCAGTTCTTCTGGAGCAAGGCGGAAGGAACCGCGAGCATGCAGCGTGTTCTTGTCGCCACAGGCCGACAGGCTCTGTTCACGTTCCCATTCCAGCCGTTCCGGCGTCAGCCGGTGCGATCCGGGAATATACGTGAAAGGTCCCTCGGCATCATCGATGTCATAGAGGAAGAACCACGATTTCGCGGTCTGGTGGAAGGTGTCGGAATGGAACGCCGTTTGCGGGTCGGCCTTCCGCTTGGTGTCCGGATTGGTCATGACGATATGCAGGTAGACCAGTGGATCACCATTGGTCGAACCGACATAACGCAGACCGTTCTGGAACGGCTTGCTCCAGACGAAGGCCTTCAGATGCGGCAAATCTGCAAGCACACTGGGCGGCAGGGGAACGAACCGCGTGACGGCATTGCCCTGGCGCATGTCCCAGGCATCGAAGCGCGTTGTTTCGACTTCCTTACGCAGCGCCGCCAGTTCATCTTCCGGCAGAAGATTGCGGGTGGCGATAAATCCGTCTTTTGCATAAGCTGCGCGATCAGCTTCCGGCAGCAGGTGCTCCAACCTGCGGCGGCGCGAATCCGCCATGGATTCCGCTAGCTTGATGCGCTTGGCGTGCAACCCGGCCTCGTTCAGCCGGCGGCTGCCAATCAGCGGGTTGTCCCGAAACGACTTGGCTCCGGTTGCCAGCTCGGCAGCGTAGAGCGGCATCTTGAGAACATCCGCGGCGCGCATTGAAAAACCTCAGCTCGATAAACAAGAATTCAAAATAGGAAGGCCGGTCGAAACCGGCCTCCAGGATCTTTTAGATCGCTTTTGTCGCCTGTTCCAGCCAGATCCGCTCTTTCGCGCCCACAAGGGGGCCGATCTCGGCACGGACCCTCTCATGATACCGGTTCAACCAGTCGCGCTCGGCCACCGTCAACAGAGCAGGCTCAATCAACCGAAGATCCATGGGCACAAGCGTAATCGTTTCGAAGCCGAGCATCGGGCGTTCCCCACCCGGCAAATCACGCGCAGGCGTGACGACTTCCAGGTTTTCGATCCGGATGCCGTAGTCGCCCGCCGGATAGTAGCCCGGCTCATTCGACAGGATCATGCCCGGTTTCAGCGGCACCGTGCCGGTTTTGGCAATGCGCTGTGGTCCTTCGTGAACGCTAAGGTAGGCACCGACGCCGTGACCGGTGCCATGGTCAAAATCAAGACCGGCCTTCCACAGGTCGATCCGGGCAAGCGTATCGAGCTGCGCACCCGTGGTGCCTTCCGGGAACTTTGCCGTCGAGATCGCAATATGTCCCTTCAGCACCCGCGTGTAGTGCTTTTTCATCTCCGTGCCGACTTCCCCGACCGCAAGTGTGCGGGTGATGTCGGTGGTACCGTCTTCGTACTGGGCCCCCGAATCAATCAGGAACGGTTTGCCGACCGGGATCTTGAGATTGCTGGACCGGCTGACCCTGTAATGGCAAATCGCCCCGTTCGGGCCCGCACCGGAAATCGTGTCGAAGGAAATATCTTTTAGAACACCGGTTTCCCGGCGGAACTGTTCAAGCTTTTCCGCAGCGGTGATCTCATCGAGATCGCCCTTGGGGGCAACTTCGTCAAACCAGCACAGAAAATTGACGAAAGCAGCTGCATCGCGGACATGTGCGGTGCGCGCGCCTTTCAGTTCCGTCTCGTTCTTGATCGCCTTCGGCAGCAGGATCGGGTCTTGCGCTTCCAGCAAGGTTCCACCTGCCTTGGTGATGGCGTCGGCGATGCCGACCCCCGCCAGGCCCGGATCAATCATCACCCTGGCACCAGCCTTGCCGAGACCCTCCAGCCCCGGCTTGAAATCAGCCGGTTCACTGAGGTCCGTCAGATCGGCGAGTGCATCGCGAACGGAATTGGACAACTTGCGGCCATCAATGAACAGGGACGGCTTGCCTTCTGCCGGAACCGTGGCAAAGGAGAGCGGCAACGGCGTATGGTTGACGTCAGACCCACGGATGTTGAACAGCCAGGCAATCGAGTCGGGCTGCGTCAGCACGCAGGCATCCGCCTTCTTGTCTGCGAGGGCCGACTGGATTTCGGCAATCTTGTCCTTTGCACCGCGTCCGGCAAGCTCAACCGGATAGAGAAAAACCTGACCAAGCGGCGGCTCCGGACGGTCCTTCCAGACACTGTCAACCGGGTTGTCGTTCAGCTTGACCAAAGTGGCGCCGGCCGACTCACAAACCTCCTCGAGACGGCGAACCTCTCGCACCGTGTGCAGCATGGCATCGATGCCCAGCTTCTGCCCCGGCTGCAGTCGTTCGGCCAGCCAGTCGGTCACGGGCTCATTGACAAGATGGCGCGCCGGAAAGACCGCCATGTCGACCTGGTCACGCACCTGGATGGTGTATCGGCCATCGACGAAAATTGCAGCTTCTTCCCCCAGAACCCCCGCCATGCCGGCAGATCCCGTAAAGCCTGTCAGCCACTGGAGGCGGCAATCATGCGGCGGAACATATTCGCCCTGATGCGCATCGGCACGCGGCACGAGAAAGCCGTCAAGACCACGGCGGGAGAGTTCGGCTCTGAGAAGCGCCGCATGCGGCGCACCACAGGAAGGATCACTGAGATCGTCAAAGGTCTGGAACATGGCCGCAAGATAATTTCGCGACCCCATCCGATCAAGCTGGATAATTATTCCGCTTGAATTGGTTCAGCAGCATAATCTTCCCTATATTTCGCACTGCAGCAAAATCTTTCGCATATGCGAAGAGCGCAAGGCTGGCATGCGTTTCGAGGCCTACCTGAGGTCCCGGCAAAAGCGCATATAGAGGTCACACAAGAAAAAGACGTTCTCCCTAGGGAAGCTCTTAACCTTCAAATGGGATTGATCACGATGACCATGAAAACGACCACTTCGACCCGCGCTGGCGGCAGCTTCATGCGCCGCGCATTCGACCGCATGATTGAAGCCCGCTCCATCCAGGCACGCCGCTATGTCAACGGCTACCTGCTGTCACTGGACGACGCGACCCTGGCCTCCCACGGCTATGACCGCGCCCAGCTCGAGCGCGAAGGCACCTCTACCAGCGCGTTCTAAGGGGCTCAGGACGGTTTAAGTAAAGACCACTGTGCACAAGAAAAGACCCGCCGAAAATTTCGGCGGGTCTTTTTGTATCTGCAGTCAAAATTTGCCAGCACCAGAATAATAGAAACGGCTCTCCCCTTCCCTCATCCTGCGGAGCCTGGCGTCGACAAGCGTCTTGCGGGCGAGGACATGATCATTGCTGCTTCCTGGCAGGTGGCGGACGCAGTCAGGCCTGTTTACGTCCCCGCACAAGAGTAAGCGTCAACCAGCCGTCCTTTTCACCGCGCCTGTCCAGAATGAAACCCTGACAGCCGTAGGCGAACAGGATCCGGGGGCCGTCTTCCACCCTAAGGCCGGACAGCACGAGGGTTGCGGTCGGCGTCATGCGTTCACCGATGGACTTCGCCATCTTCATCAGCGGCCGCGCCAGGATGTTGGCGATCACCAGATCGAACGGACCAAAGAGACGAAAGCGGCGGTCTTCAATTCCGTTGGCGGTAAAGCCACGAACAAGATGCCCCGCACCGTTGAGCCGGGCGTTTTCCAGCGCCGTTTTCGTCGCAACAGGGTCGATATCGGTTGCAAGAACCAACTGGCGGGATTGAAGCGCAGCGGCGATTGCCAGCACGCCTGTTCCCGTTCCAAGATCGAGAATGCTGTCATACGCGCGCATGGACAAAAGCCTGTCGATTTCCTCCAGGCAACCCGCGGTCGTGCCATGGTGGCCGGTTCCGAAGGCAAGCGCTGCTTCGATCTCGATGCCGATAGCCCCACCTGGAACCTTGTCCCTATCGTGGCTGCCGTGAACAACGAAACGACCGGCCTTTACCGGCTTCAGCCCTTCCAGGCTCTTCTCGACCCAATTGATATCCGGCAGTTCTTCTGCTTCCAGCGGCGCGGCAAATGCATCGGCGCCGACACGGTCGCGCACCATCGCAGCCGCCTCTTCCGGCTCCATGTCGAACAGAAGAATTTCAGCCGCCCACAGGCGTCCGTCCGGCGTTGCTTCGTAGATGGTCACCGGATTGCCGTCGTCCTCAAACGCCCGTTCAAGGATCTCGGAGATCCGCTTGGCTTCCAGTTCTTCAGCCGTGATCCGCACCCGGATGGTTTTCATCGCCGCTCGCGCCTGTGGTTATTGGGGTCAAGGCGTGCGGTATAGCGGGAAGCGGCCAGCGATGCCAGCTTGAAACGGTCCCGGGACTGGGCAAACCGGGCCTCTGCCCCATTTCATTGGGAAATGCGAGGAAACACCCATGACTTGCCCCCGTTCGCACCTAAACTGGCTGCAAGTGACCGGTTGTCTGGTTGCTGCCCTTCTTTGCCTCCAGCTTCTCATCCTCCCCGCCTGGGCAACGTCCGAGCAGGATCAACTGTTTGAAGCCTTGAAGAACGCTCCGAATGAAGAGGTGGCCAGCAAGATCGAAGATAGCATCTGGCACACCTGGCTGGATGCCGCCCCCACGCCGGAGATCCGGCAGAAGGTGGACGAAGCCATGCGTAAACGAGGATCCTATGACTTTCAGGGTGCGAAGGATATGCTCGACACGGTCGTGGAAGAAGCACCGGATTACTCGGAAGGCTGGAACCAGCGTGCCTTCATCCTCTTCCTGCAGGGTAATTACGAAGCCAGCCTCGAAGATATCGAACGCGCCCTTGCCCTGGAACCACGGCACTTTGGTGCCTTGTCCGGCAAGGCAATCATCTTCATGACGCTCGGCAGGGTGCAATTGGGCCAGGAAGTGCTGCGTGAGGCCGTCGGTATACATCCCTACCTGAAGGAACGCGACATGCTGATCGAACCGCAAGGTGTCGATCTCTAGAACGCCCCCAAGCTTAAAGTGTCTTAGGCTTTGGGGCCACCCCAAGGATACATCAGGTGCGAGACCAAATTCCCGGTTCTATCGGAGCGTAGACGTCAGAAGCAGTGCACCGGACTGGTTTTTGCAACCAGCCGGTCAGTGCCGTTCGACGAAACTGTCGATGACCTTCTTCACCCCTGCCTTTTCAAAGTCGATCGTCAGCTTGTTTCCTTCGATCGACTTGATGGCGCCATAGCCAAACTTGATGTGGAACACGCGCTCGCCCAGAGAGAATTGCGATGGCGTGTCACTGACGGATTTCGCCACCAGCTCCCCTTCGATGGTCAAGGGCCCCTGACGCTTTTGCCGCGCGGACTGATACCCACGGCCACCGCCATCGGAAAATCCGCTGGAGGACTGCTTGGCACGCTGCGCACGTTGCCAGCCCGGCGTGGAGTAGCTGCCCTTGTCGAAGGGATCATGACTGTCGAACCGGGACGGTCCGTAGCCGCCACCGCCATAGCCGCCATAGCTGGACGAAGCTTCGGCAATCTCGACATGGTCCGGCGGCAGCTCATCCAGAAACCGTGAGGGAACGGTGGACTGCCAGAGGCCGTGAATGCGCCGGTTGGACGCGAAATAGAGCTTTGCGCGTTTCTTCGCCCGGGTGATGCCGACATAGGCCAGCCGGCGCTCTTCCTCCAGACCGGCGCGACCGGATTCATCCAGCGCGCGCTGGTGGGGAAACAACCCCTCTTCCCAGCCGGGCAGGAAAACCGTGTCGAATTCCAGCCCCTTGGCCGAATGCAGCGTCATGATGGAAACAGCATCGGTCGCATCCGCGCTGTCCCGGTCCATGACGAGGGAAATGTGCTCCAGGAAACCGGCCATGGATTCAAATTCGTCCATCGACCGGATCAGTTCCTTCAGGTTGTCGAGGCGTCCCGGCGCTTCCGCCGAACGGTCCTGGCGCCACATCTCGGTGTAGCCGCTCTCATCGAGGATGATTTCCGCCAGTTCGGTGTGTTTCATCTGGTCAAGCTGACGCCGCCAGCGCTCGAAGTTGTCGAGCACGGACTTCAGCGCGTTGCGTGGCTTTGGCTTCAGTTCTTCGGTATCGATAAGCTGGCTTGCCGCCTGCATCAGTGGAATACGCTCTGCCCGGGCAACACCATGGACCAGTTTCAGCGTCGCATCGCCAAGACCGCGCTTCGGCGTGTTGACAATGCGCTCAAACGCCAGATCGTCCGCAGGCTGCGCGACACAGCGGAAATAGGCCATGGCATCGCGGATTTCCATGCGCTCATAAAAGCGCGGACCGCCGATGACCCTGTAGTTAAGCCCCAGCGTGACAAACCGGTCTTCGAACTCGCGCATCTGGAAGGATGCCCGCACCAGAACCGCCATTTCATTGAGCGAATGACCTCGCGACTGAAGCGTCTCGATCTCGTCGCCGATGGTGCGCGCTTCTTCTTCGCTGTCCCAGACAGAGGCCACCGACACCAGGTCGTGGTCGGGTTCCTCGAAATCGGTGAACAGCGTCTTGCCGAGACGGCCTTCGTTGAAGGCAATCAGGTGGGATGCGGCAGCCAGGATATGACTGGTCGAGCGGTAATTGCGCTCCAGGCGAATGACGGTGGCGCCCTTGAAGTCATGTTCGAAGCGCAGGATGTTATCGACTTCCGCGCCGCGCCAGCCGTAGATCGACTGGTCATCATCACCGACACAGCAGACATTCGGGTTGCCCTGGGCCAGCAGGCGCAGCCACAGGTATTGCGCGATGTTGGTGTCCTGATATTCGTCCACCAGCATGTAGCGGAAGCGGCGCTGATATTCCTTGAGGACATCCGGCTGGGTCTTGAACAGCGTGATGACATGCAAAAGCAGGTCACCGAAATCAGCCGCGTTCAGGATCGACAGGCGCTCCTGATATTCCTCGTAGAGCTTTCGGCCCTTGCCGTTGGCAAACGCCCGCGCCTCGCCTTCCGGAATATCCTTCGGCCCAAGAGCCCGGTTTTTCCAACCATCCAGCATCCCGGCAAAGGCCTTGGCCGTCCAGCGCTTGTCGTCCAGCCCCTCGGCCTGGATGATCTGCTTGATAAGGCGGATCTGGTCGTCGGTGTCGAGGATCGAGAAGGACGATTTCAAGCCGACAAGTTCGGCATGCTTGCGCAGGATCTTCACACAGATGGAATGGAACGTGCCGAGCCACGCCATGCCTTCCACATTGCCGCCGACAAAACCGGCAATGCGTTCCTTCATTTCGCGCGAAGCCTTGTTGGTGAACGTGACAGCCAGAATTTCGGACGACCGCGCCAAGCCGGTTGCCAGGATATGGGCGATGCGTGTTGTCAGCACGCGGGTCTTGCCCGTACCGGCACCAGCCAGCACCAGAACCGGCCCTTCGGTTGTTTCCACCGCCAGCCGCTGCTCCGGGTTCAGACCCGTCAGATAGTCCGGTGCCCGCCGTGCCGCCATCGCCCTGGCCGCGATCCCACCTTGCGGCCGCGCGGGTGCAGGCGCGGGCTCCGCCCGCGTACCGATAGGCTGGAATGGATCGTCAAAGGAATCGTCGTACCCGTCCGGGTCGGTCATGGTTTACTGGTCCGGTTTCAAGCGCTTGTTTTGAGAACAATATAGCAACATACCGGCGCTGGCGAGGCAGGAATGACCGATTTGGTGGGGACAAGAAGCGGGCTTTTCTTATTTGAACCGGCAACTGCGTGAGGCCGCCTCCTTTGACAAAGCCGCGACAGATTTCAGGAACCCCAGAGGTTTGCGGTTCCAGTGAGCACAGGGGGTACTGGATCCCGGTCTTGCCGCTACGCGTCAAACCGGGATGACAAGAAGCAAAGCCATGCCCTGAAGCCTCTCTCTTGTCATCCCCGCGCAGGCGGGGATCGAGTAAACTAGGGAGCCTGTTGCTTGACCAAGCGGCGCGAGAACTGGCAATGCCCAGAAAACGATCGAAGCGACGCAAAAGTGTCAAACCAGTTTAGCAAACAGGTCGTCCCAGTTTGGGTTCCGTTCTTCGATCAAACGGATCTTCCAGGCACGATTCCAGCGTTTGAGCTGTTTTTCCCGCTTGATCGCCCACTCGATTTCCTCGTGAACTTCATAATACACCAAGCGATGCACGCCATACTTCGCGGTAAACTGGCTTCCGAGGCCTTCACGGTGCTGCGAAACCCTGCCCAACAGGTCATTCGTCACCCCGACATAGAGCGTGCCGCCCAGTCTGCTTGCAAGAATGTAGACATAGTATTCCTGATCAAGGTGCAACGTGGAGCCTTTGTTGAAATTCTTCCCGGATAAACGTTAGTCCTGCTGATTTGGCACTGCCGATAACGGTTTCAGGAACCCCAGAGGTTTGCGGTTACAGCGAGCACAGGGGGTACTGGATCCCGGTCTTGCCGCTACGCGTCAAACCGGGATGACAAGAAGCAAAGCCATGCCCTGAAGCCTCTCTCTTGTCATCCCCGCGCAGGCGGGGATCCAGTAAACAAGAGAACCCGTGCATCATGCCGCCCCTGCCTTATCTTCGCAAAACAGAGATAGAGAAGGCAGGTGCGCCTCAGGCCCCCACCAGATCGAACCAGTCATCCTCGGAAATAACCTCGATCTCCAGCTCCTGCGCCTTCTTCAGCTTTGAACCAGCACCGGGACCGGCCACCACGAGATCGGTCTTTTTCGACACGGACCCGGCTGTCTTGGCACCAAAGCGTTCGGCCATGGCCTTGGCTTCGTCGCGGGTCATGCGCTCCAGCGAGCCGGTGAAAACCACTGTCTTGCCTGCGACCGGCGAGCCGGAGGCGTTGATCTTTTCAGCGTCCTTGGGTGACACCTCGACCAGCAGCGCATCGAGCTGGTCGAGATTGTGTTGCTCGGCAAAGAACTCCGCCAGCGCCTCGGCAACGATATGGCCGATGCCGTCGATGTCATTGAGCTCTGTCCAGGCTTCGCCCGCCGTGTCATGCGCCGCCTTCATGGCAGCGTAGAACGCCGCCCAGGAGCCATAGGCACGTGCCAGAAGCTTGGCGTTACCCTCGCCCACGTGACGGATGCCAAGGGCGAAGATGAAGCGATGAAGGTCAATCTCTCGCCGCGCGTTGATTGCCTCGAAAAGGTTCTTCGCCGAAACGGCCCCCCAGCCTTCCCGGTTGCGCAACTTGGTGAGAGAGCGCTTGTCCCGCTCCTCCAGCGTGAAGATGTCCGCCGGCGCCATCACAAGGCCTTCCTTGTAGAAGGCGTCGACCTGCTTGTCGCCGAAGCCTTCGATGTCGAAGGCATTGCGCGAGACGAAATGCTTGAGCTTTTCCGTTGCCTGGGCCGGGCAAATCAGACCGCCGGTGCAGCGGCGCACCGCATCGCGGCGCCCGGTTTTTTCCTTTTCCTCGCGCACCGCGTGGCTACCGCAGGCGGGGCAGACAGTCGGAAACTCGAAGGCTTGCGCCCCATCGGGGCGTTTGTCCAGATCGATATCGACAATCTGCGGAATGACATCGCCGGCACGCTGGATCTTCACCGTGTCACCGATACGAAGATCCTTGCCGCCGCGGATCGACTCTCCGTCCTGGCCAATGCCCTTGATATAGTCTTCGTTGTGGAGGGTCGCGTTTGAAACAACGACACCGCCCACCGTGATCGGCTCCAGCTTGGCAACCGGCGTCAGGGCACCTGTTCGGCCAACCTGGATCTCGATGTCGTTGAGAATGGTGTAGGCCTGTTCGGCCGGGAACTTGTGAGCGATCGCCCACCGGGGTGACCGCGAGACAAAGCCGAGGCGCTCCTGCAGGTCCAGCCGGTCGACCTTGTAGACCACCCCATCGATATCATAATCGAGCTGGGCACGGCTTTCCTCGATGCCGTGATAGACCCCGAGAAGCTCTTCCACGGTTTCACAGCGTTTCATCAGCGGGTTGACCTGAAAGCCCCAGCCTTCCAGCTGCTTGACCATGCCGAACTGGGTGTCTTCCGGCAGCTCGCTCATCTCGCCCCAGGCATAAGCGAAGAACCGCAGCGGGCGGGAGGCCGTGATTTCGGATTTCAGCTGGCGCAACGAGCCCGCCGCCGCGTTGCGCGGGTTGGCGAAAACCTTGCCGCCATTGGCTGCCATGCGCTCGTTCAGCGCCTGAAAATCCTTGTGCGCCATATAGACTTCGCCGCGCACTTCAACGACACCCGGCACCGTGCCGGACAGCTTCTCCGGAATATCCTTGATCGTCTTCGCGTTCTCGGTGACGTTTTCACCTGTGGTGCCGTCACCTCGCGTTGCGGCGTAAACCAGAGTGCCGTTTTCATATCGAAGAGACAGCGACAGACCGTCGATCTTCGGCTCCGCGGTAACCGCCAGAGCCCCCATCAACGGATCGAACTTCAGAAACCGGCGCACGCGGCCGACGAAGTCCCGGACGTCGTCATCGTTGAAGGCATTGTCCAGCGACAGCATCGGCACCCGGTGAGTAATCTTGCCGAAACCGGACGCAGGGGCCGCCCCTACCTGTGCAGAGGGACCGTCTTCAAGAATGAGATTGGGAAACCGGGCCTCGATGGACGCGTTCCGCCGGCGCAGCGCGTCATAGTCCGCATCCGAGATCACCGGGGCATCTTCCTGGTGATAGCGGCGGTCGTGCTCGGCGATTTCCGCCGCCAGCCGTTTCAGCTCGACCTGTGCTTCCTCCTGCGTCAGGGCGTCGATGTCGGTTTGGGCGAAGGAAGTGTCAGTCATGATGTCTTCACGAAATGTGTCAGCGGGACAGGCCGAGTTGATGACCGGATAAAATCGGATACCGGAACCGAATGGCGGGCTCAAGCGTTGATAGCACATCGAACCGGCAAAACTCGATGCTGGTCAATGTTGGAATGAGGAGACACGAATGGCTTATCAGGACCGTGAAACGCATTATGTCGAGAAGACGAACGGCAACAGCGCTGGCTGGTTCATGGCCGGAGCGCTTGTCGTCGCGCTGATCGCAGGCGGCCTGCTCTATGCCAATGGCTTTTTCACGAACGACGAAGAGCTGAGCATCGAGCTGAATGTCCCCAACCTGGGAGAAGGTGAACTGAAGCTGCCTGACATGAAGGAAGCACCGCTCGTCAAGGAGCCGTAAGACCATTTCTCATTTGAAAACTGCACCACAGGGCGGGAGCTTCGGCTAACCCGCCCTTTTTTTGTCCACCTCTCCGGATCCTATTTCCTATTCCGCAGCCGTCAGCAGCCTGCGCGCTGCGGCGCGGGCTTCTTCCGTGATAACGCTGCCGGCAAGCATCCGGGCGATTTCCTCGCTGCGGTGGTCTTCATCAATACGCTGGACGCGTGTTGCCACCCGGTCCTTCTTGGTCGCTTCCTTGGCGATCAGGAAATGCCCTGCAGCGCGAGCTGCCACCTGCGGGGCGTGGGTAACCGTCAGAACCTGAACGCTGCCGGCAAGTCGTGCCAGACGCAGGCCGATGGCCTCGGCCACTGCACCGCCCACACCTGTGTCGATCTCGTCAAAAACCAGCGTCGGGGCCGAGCCCTTGTCGGCGAGGGACACCTTCAGTGCCAAGAGGAAACGGGAAAGCTCGCCACCGGACGCAACCTTCATCATCGGTCCCGGCTTCGTGCCTGGGTTCGTCTGGACATGGAACTCCAGCTGATCGATGCCCGAACGGCTGCGGTTTTCCGGATTGCTTTCCACTTCGACAATGAATTTCGCCCGCTCCAGCTTGAGGTCGGGCAACTCCATTTCAACAGCCTTTTCCAGTGCCTTGGCTGTCTTTCGCCGCTTGTCCGAGAGGCTGGCTGCCTTCTTGTCGTATTCGGCACGGGCCTTTCCAGCAGCATTCACCAGCGCCGCCAACTTGTCTTCACCCGCATCGAGATCGGCCAGATCGCCGCTCATGCGGGAACACAGGGCGGACAGTTCGTCAACCGGCACCGAGAACTTGCGGGAGGCAGCACGAAGCGCAAACAGCCGCTCTTCGACAGCTTCCAGTTCGCGTGGATCATATTCGGTCTCACGCAATGCGCTTTCCAGTCCGCCGCGGGTTTCTTCCAGAAGATCCATCGCCTCGGCAAGCGTGCGGACGGGCTGGCCGAGAAGATTGGGCACCTGGTCGGCCTTGCGTTCCAGACGTCGCAGCAAGCTGGCCAGTTCCGGGATTGGCGACGCAGTGCCGTTCAAGGTTTCAAAGGCTTCGTTCAGATCACCGGCAATCTTCTCGACCGCCATCATGTCCGTCCGCCGGGCCGCCAGGTGCTCCTCTTCGCCGGTTTCCGGCTTGAGGGCCGACAGTTCATCGACGGCAGCACGCAGGAAATCAGCCTCGTTGCGCGCGGCTTCTATGCGTTTCTCGTGATCGGTCACTGCCTTGTCGGCAGCGCGATAGGTGGCAAAGGCCTGTGTCACGGCCTCGGCTTCTGCCGTCAGCCCTCCGAAAACATCAATGAGGGCCCGGTGGCTTTCCGGGTCAACCAGGGCACGGTCATCGTGCTGTCCGTGGATTTCCACCAGGAGCGCACCCGCCTGACGCAGCAGTCCTGCACTGACGGGTTGATCGTTGACGAAGGCCCGGGTGCGGCCGTCAGAGGTCTGGATACGGCGCAGGATGATGTCGCCATCGTCATCGACATCGTTTTCGCGCAGGAACATGCGAACGGGATGATCCGCCGCCACATCAAAGACGGCCGTCACCTGTCCTTGTGCCTCGCCATGACGCACGAGATCGGCATCACCACGCGCGCCGAGTGCCAGCGACAGGGAGTCGAGAAGGATGGATTTGCCCGCACCGGTTTCGCCGGTGAGAACCGACATGCCGGCGGCAAATTCGAGGTCAAGACGGTCGATCAGAACGATGTCACGGATAGACAGCGCGACCAGCATGAAGGGATGCTCCTTAAAGTTCGGCCCACCATATAGGAGGACCGAAGCGTCTTGAAAGAGCCTGTTTGGGCCTTTTCAACCTCATTTGCGAGGCTGAAGCCATTTCGGGATTAAACCAGGCGTCAGATGCTCTTGAAGGCGCGGCTGATCCAGCTGCCGCTGTCTTCGGAAGGCTCGTACCCACCCTTGTTGAGCAGCGAATAGGCATCCTTGTACCACTGGCTGTCCGGGTAGTTGTGCCCGAGCACGGCTGCGGCCGTCTGCGCTTCGTTGACGACACCGAGCGCGTAGTAGGCTTCGGTCAGGCGGAACAGAGCTTCTTCCACATGCCGCGTGGTCTGGTAATCGACGACAACCGTCTTGAAGCGGTTGATCCCCGCGATGTAGTTGCGCTTCTTCAGGTAGAAGCGACCGACCTGCATTTCCTTGCCGCCAAGCTGGTCATGCACGATGCGCAGCTTGCTTTCGGCATCCGGCACATATTCCGATTCCGGGAAGCGCTGGATCAGCTCGTTGAACGCACCGGCTGCCTTCCGGGTCACGGCCTGGTCGCGGGTAATGTCCGGCATCTGGCGGAAATAGGCCTGACCGGCGAGATACAGCATGTAGGCTGAATCCTCGTCCCCCGGATAGAGCGTCACGAACCGCTTCGCCGCAGTTACGGTTTCCGTGTACTTGCCGCGCGAGTAGTTCAGGAACGCCAGGTTCACCAGCGACTTCTTGGAGTATTCAGAATAGGGATAGAGCTTGTCGAGCTCTTCGAATTTCTGGGTCGAATCGCGCAGTTTGCCTTGCGCGCGCAGGGACAGGCCTTCGTTGAACAGAACTTCCGGCGGCGTATCGTTCAGTGCCAGCTCATCGAGATCGTCCTTGCCACCGCATGCGGCAAGCGCAAGCGGTACAGCCAGAACGGCCAATCTCAGGAAGGTTTTCATGTGTTTGGCTCTGTTCACTTCAGAACCAGTATCCATTCCGTTCACGCCTATACTCCCGGACCTTTCCGGCCCCTAAGGCCCATGTCATGCGGCCTTGCAAATTTATCGACAGGAGTGTTTAGCGGAAATCACCGGTCCCCGTCACGTCCTCATCGGCCATCTGACGGTTTTTTTGAGCAATTTTATGGCAACCGGTCCAAATAGGTTCCGAATTCCGCCGAAAAGAAAACGGCCGCTTCATCAAAGCGGCCGATCAAAATTATATCAGGAGACGTCAGGCCCGAAAGCAGCTGCGGCTGCGATACCGCCCTTGTCGACCTGGCCGACCTTGCGGAATGCAGGCGACTCGACGATTTCGAACGCGCTCGGATCTTCAAACAGCTTGACCAGGATCGCGTGGTTCATCTTGTGCCCGCCCTTGTAGGAGCGGTAGAGACCCAGGATCGGCAGACCGGCAAGAGCCAGGTCGCCAACCGCGTCCAGCGCCTTGTGACGTGCAAACTCGTCCGGCCAGCGGGTGCCTTCCGGATTGAGAACCTTGTCCTCGGCAATCGCCACGGAATTTTCCAGCGACGAACCCAGGGCAAAGCCCATCTTCCAAAGCTGCTCGACATCCTTCACGTAGCCGAACGTGCGCGCACGGGAAAGCTCGTCACGGAACACGTCCGGGGTGATGTCGGAAGAGAACTGCTGGCGACCGATCAGCGGCGTGTCGAAGTCGATGGTGATATCGAACTTGGTGCCGTTGTAGGGGTGCAGCTCGCACCATGCCGTGCCGTTGTCGACACGAACGGTCTTCTTCACCTTCAGGTACCGGCGTCCCCGGTCCAGGCGTTTCAGGCCGATCTGCTCGATTGCTTCGACAAACGCAACGCTGCTGCCGTCCATGACCGGCATTTCCGGACCGTCGATTTCTACGATCAGGTTGTCGACACCCATGCCGAAAAGAGCTGCCATGAGATGTTCAACGGTCGCGACACCTTCACTGGAAGGATCGCCGAGAACGGTGCAAAGTGCTGTTGCGGATACCTTGTTCCAGAGTGCCGGAACTTCGGTGGAGTTTTCCTGGTCGGTGCGGGTGAACACAATCCCCACACCAGCTTCGGCCGGTACGAGAGTGATCGACGCGGGTTTGCCCGAATGAACGCCAATCCCGGTCAGGGTCACCTGATCGGCTAGCGTCGTCTGTCGGTCAACATATGCGGTCATAAAACCCTGCCCTTCCGGTTTGCGGCGGAAACAAGCCCTCTATTTGCCCTTAAAGGGTTACGGACTTTTAACGATCCCGCGTTGGCTGGGAACATAGTCCCGAACCCCAATTGGGCGAAATAAAGCTTTATTACGATTTGTAACGATTCACAGGCTTTCAAATCACTGAATTAAAACGAGAATTTGTTCCGTTACGGAAACAGCCCGGAGCGTGAACTCCGGGCTGTAACGATCAGGGAAGATGATCGGGTCTCGAATCAGTTGGCCTGGCGGCGAAGAAACGCCGGAATTTCCAACTGTTCGTCTTCTGTTGCAGTTACCGGCTTCGGCGTTGCCCGCCCGGTGTTGTCCAGCTGGCCTGCAGCGCCATGGGCTGCGGGACGTTGCTGGGGCGCACGCGGGGCGGCCTGCTGGGCCGGCTGCATCTGCGGAGCAGGACGGGCAACCGGTGCGGCAGCCATGTCATGTTCCTGATCTTCTTCGTGATGACGGCCAAGGCCGCTTGCAAGGCGACGCAGCAGCCCCATCGGGCGGCGGTCGTCTTCGACGTGCTCTTCATAGCTCTGTGCCGGAGCAGGCTGCTGAGGACGCTGCTGGGCAACGGCCTGCTGAGGCTGGGCTACATTTGCAGTCTGCTGCTTTGCCTGGATTTCACGCTGAGCGATCGGCGGGAAATCCTCCACCCGCGGCATGCGCGGTGCAGGGTTATGCTCGGCGGCAACCGGCGGAATGTAAGGCTGGCTGACCGGCATGTCTTCTGCAACAGGTGCCCGGGCTTCGTCTTCGATGTCGAGCATCTGCGGCTTGGCTGCAAGCGAACCTGCTGCCGGCTGCACCTTCTTGATCTCGACAGCCGGATCGCTTGCAACGGCGACCGGCTGCGGATCCGGAATGGCAAGTTCCCGTTCCAGATTGGCAACGGCCTTGGCAGCGGCATTTTCGGCGTGAGCCTTTTCAGCCAGAGCGGCCGGGCGCTGAGTGTTGATTTCCGGCGTCCGGCTTGCTGCCGGAGCTTCCGCCTTTACAGGCTGAGATGCTGTTCCGGGAAACGTGTTGGCCGCAAGGCCTTCCTCCCTGTCAATGCCGGTTGCAACGACGGACACGCGGATGAGACCATCCAGCGTCTCGTCGAAGGTCGCGCCCAGAATGATGTTGGCGTCGGCGTCAACTTCCTCGCGGATGCGGGTAGCCGCTTCATCCACTTCGAACAGCGTCAGGTCGTTGCCGCCCGTAATGGAGATGAGCAGGCCTCTTGCGCCCTTCATCGAGGATTCGTCGAGCAGCGGGTTGGCAATGGCAGCTTCCGCTGCCTGCTGTGCACGCTTTTCACCGCTGGCTTCGCCGGTGCCCATCATGGCCTTGCCCATGCCGCGCATCACGGAGCGAACGTCGGCGAAGTCGAGGTTGATGAGACCTTCCTTCACCATCAGGTCGGTGATGCAGGCAACGCCCGAGTAAAGCACCTGG
>Ga0189278_10036_pt1 | contig 247461 bp, 216 predicted proteins | sample N26A9minimetaG_FD_130326 | JGI IMG/M metagenome (GOLD analysis project Ga0189278, IMG submission 130326) | Marine microbial communities from the Costa Rica Dome - N26 A9 mini metaG | ecosystem: Environmental > Aquatic > Marine > Oceanic > Photic zone | place: Costa Rica: the Eastern Pacific... | reverse complement strand
ATGACCGTGCCGACGCTCGTCCTGCATGGCGAGGATGATCAGGTGGTTCCGATTGCGGCCTCGGCTGAAAAGGCGGTCAAACTGCTGCCCAATGGCACGCTCAAGACCTATCCGGGGTTCTCGCACGGCATGCTGACGGTCAACGCCGACGTGCTGAACGCCGACCTGCTGGCTTTCATCACGGGCTAGGCGACTGGCGGCGCGGCGTCGACGCCGCGCCTTCACCCCCTTTTTGCAACCGGCAAACATCTTCGCCCTCAAAGGAAATGATCCATGTCCAACCGAAACGCCATCTTCCCCGAAAACCGACACGCGCTTTACGAGGCACACGGCTATTCCGCTGCCGTTCGCTCCGGCGATCACTTGTTCGTCTCCGGGCAGGTCGGCAGCCTTCCTGACGGCTCGCCCGAGCCCAACTTCGCGAAGCAGGTTAACCTTGCGTTCCGAAACCTCGACGCCGTGCTGACGGCGGCGGGGGCAAGCTTCGACGACATCATCGACGTGACCACATTCCACACCGACCCTGACACGCAGTTCGATGCGATCATGCCGGTGAAGAACCGCTACTTCCCGGCGGCTCCCCACCCGACCTGGACGGCGGTCGGGGTGAATTGGCTCGCCGGTTTCGATTTCGAGATCAAGGTCATCGCTCGCATTCCCGGCCAAGCCTGACGCCGGCTGATCGGCCATGAAGTGCCCGAGACGAGGCACTTACCCTAGGGACAAACCCGGTCAAAACCAAGAAAGGAAACCCAATATGACAACCACCCCTGCGCAAATCCGCTACAGATCCCGACAGATCGGCGATGTCGACGTGTTCTATCGCGAGGCAGGCCCAGCCGATGCCCCGGTGATCCTGCTTCTGCACGGGTTCCCGACGGCCAGCCACATGTTTCGCGACCTGATGCCGCTTCTGGCGGATCGCTATCGGCTCATTGCCCCCGATCTGCCTGGCTTCGGGCAGACCAAGGCACCGCCGCGCGGGACGTTCACCTACACCTTCGACCGGCTCGCCGATGTGATCGGCGGGTTCACGGAAGCCCTGTCGCTCGATCGATACGCGCTCTACATCTTCGATTATGGCGCGCCGGTAGGTTTACGCCTCGCGATGCGTCACCCGGAACGGGTCTCTGCGATCATCAGCCAGAACGGCAATGCCTACACCGACGGGTTCAGCGACCAGTGGGGACCGTGGGAGGCCTATTGGCGTGACGGGAGTGACACCAACCGCGAAGCCTGCCGCCCTTCGCTATCCCCCGACACGATCAGGAACTGGCAATACGGCACCGGAGCCGATCCCGAGCGTCTTGCGCCCGATGGATACGAACTCGACATCGCTTACATGGCGCGGCCCGACGCAGAGGAAATCCAGCTCGACCTGATCCGCGATTACCGCACCAACGTGGCGCTCTATCCGGATTTCCACACGTATTTCCGTCAGCACCGTCCACCATTGCTGGCCACTTGGGGGCGCCATGATCCGGCTTTCATTCCTGCGGGCGCAAGAGCCTACAGGCGTGATCTGCCGGACGCCGAGGTGCATCTGCTGGATGCGGGACATTTTGCGTTGGAGACGCACGCTGCCGAAATCGCAGCGCTGATACGTGAGTTCCTCGGTCGCGTTCTGTCGGTAGGAAATCAAGACACCGATGCGCTCTCAATGTCCGGAAACTGAATAGCGGAGTGAAAAGCCATCTGGGCCTGCTTTCTGGAGGATCGGACACACCCACCAGGCGGACAACGACCTTTGCCCACTTCAGACCCCGCGCACTTACCGCCGTTCGCCTGTCTTCGTTCGGGGCAGGGTGGCAGGTCATCCGTCGTATGCGTATGGTGTACACTGCTGGTGAGTCGTAAAAGATGGCGGGCCCGAGGAGACCTATGAATGCCTAGAAACGCAGCCGCCGCGGCAGCGCGTCTATCTTGTGCCCCTATGATGGACTGGACGGATCGGCATTGCCGTTACCTGCACCGGCTGCTCAGTCGGCAGACATTGCTGTATACTGAAATGGTCACCGCGCCTGCTTTGGTGCGGGGGGGGGCGGTGCATTTGTTGGAGCATAGTCCCGAGGAATATCCGGTTGCTTTGCAACTGGGGGGATCGGACCCGGCGGAGTTGGCGCAGGCGGCGCGGATGGGGGCGCAGGCGGGCTATGCGGAGATCAACCTCAATTGTGGGTGCCCGTCGGATCGGGTGCAATCGGGGCGGTTCGGGGCGATCCTGATGACGGAACCGGCCCTTGTGGCCGCCTGTTGCGTGGCCATGCGCGAGGCGCAACCTGTTGAAGTCACAGTGAAATGTCGGATCGGGGTGGATGATCAAAACCCAGAGGAGGTGTTGCCGGAGTTTCTGGCACATATCGTTGCGGCGGGTGTGCAGCGGGTTCAAATCCATGCGCGCAAAGCGTGGCTCGACGGTCTGAGCCCCAAGGAAAACCGCGATATTCCACCCTTGGATTACGATCTGGTGCAACGGATGAAGATGCTTTTTCCCAATCTGCACATCTCGATCAACGGGGGAATTACATCGCTGGATCAAGCGGTTAGCCTGCTTGACCAGGGGCTTGACGGTGTTATGGTGGGGCGGGCCGCCTATCAGCAGCCTGCGGATATTCTGTGTGCGGCGGATCGGCGGATTTTTGGCGCCTCTGGTCCAGACACCACACCAGAGGGTGCCGTGCACGCCATGCTCCCCTATATCGAGGCGCATCTCGCAAGCGGTGGGCGGTTGAACCAGATCACCCGGCATATGTTGGGGCTGTTCGCGGGAAAACCGGGCGCGCGGGCGTGGCGGCGGCACTTGTCAGAAGGTGCTTCGCGGCCCGGCGCGGGGCCGGAAATGGTCGAGCGGGCCTTGGCCGAGGTTACAGACCTTACAGAGTCTCCCCTGATTTTGTAAGGTCCTGCGGCATGCGCAGGCTAAGCCGCGCGCCACGACGCAAAGCGCGGGTCACAGGCGCGAGTGCCGTGCCGAGCAACCGGCTCCATTGCCAATAGAGCGGCGTGTCGAGCGGGCAATCGGCGCGCAGAAGGTGGAGTGTGCCGCGCGCCAGGTCGTCGCTCAAGAGCGCCTCGGGGGCCATGCCCCAGCCCATGCCAAGACGGGCTGCGGTGACGAACCCCTCGGACGAGGGAAGCCGGTGACAGGGGGGGCTGAGCGTGACGCCGGTTGCCTGTGTGATCCAGCGATGTTGCAACTGATCGTGGCTGTTGAATTGCAACATGGGCGCTACACCAAGACGGCCCGGCGTGATCCCGTCCGCGAAATGGCGGGCAATGAAATCGGGGCTGGCGACGGCCTGATAGCGCAGCAGCCCGAGTGCGATGACATCGCAGCCGGGCAGGGGGCTGGCACGGGTGGTGAGCGCGCCCAGAACCTCGCCGCGCAAGAGCCGGTCATGCGAGACATCCTGATCGTCGATCACCAGATCAAAGAGGTGATCGGGCAGGCTGGCTAAAGCCTGCGGCAGCCATGTGGCGAGGCTGTCGGCATTGACGGCCAACCGCAGCCGGGTTTGCGGTGCGGGGGCAAGACCTGTGAGGTCCTCGCGAAGGCGCGCCTCGAGCAGGGCAATCTGATCGGCATGGGCGGCAAGGCGTTGGCCGGCCGGCGTGGCAGTGCAGGGTGTGGTGCGATGGACAAGCTGCGCGCCGACGCGGGTTTCCAGCGACTTGAGCCGCTGAGAGATGGCCGATTGTGTGAGGCCGAGGGCCTGTGCTGCGCCCTCGAAACTGCCGGTTTGCAGAATGGCCGAGAGCGTGACGAGATGATCAGGCGGCAAGGGCATTAGATACTCTTATCTTAAATTAGCATATTGAATTTGAGTAATGCCCGCCGCACCGCTAGGCAAGCCCCTGCGACAGACGCGGATTTGCGTATTTGAAGACCGGGGAAAGGGTAGGCGGATGCAGGCGGGATTGGCGGGATTTGCGCTTGGGTTAAGTTTGATCATGGCCATTGGGGCGCAGAATGCCTTTGTGCTGCGGCAGGGGTTGCGGCGCGCGCATGTGCTGGCGGTGGTTCTGGTCTGCGCCATTTCCGATGCCATTCTGGTGACGGCGGGTGTGACCGGCTTTGGTGTTCTGGCCGAGGCGGTGCCGGGGCTGGAGCGGATCATGCGCTTTGGCGGTGCTGCGTTTTTGCTGGCGTATGGCGCGCGCAGTTTTCTGGCCGCGTGGCGCGGCGCGGCGGCGCTGGAGGCGGGCGAGGGGGCAGGCAGTTTGCGACGCGCTGTCCTGACCTGTCTGGCGCTGACATGGCTTAATCCGCATGTGTATCTGGATACGGTGGTTTTGCTGGGGTCCATATCGACGCAATATGAGAACCGGTTTGCCTTTGGTCTGGGCGCGGTCTGTGCGAGTTTTGTTTTCTTCTTTTCACTGGGCTATGGCGCGCGCCTTCTTGCGCCGCTCTTTCGGCGGCCCGCCAGTTGGCGGGTGCTGGATGCCGGGGTGGGCTGTGTGATGTGGGCCATCGCATTTGGCCTGTTGCGAGGCTAAGCCATGCGTGAGGCGGCAGGGTGTGTTGCGCTACGCGCATGGATAAACGCCAAGCCAGTCTCGACAGGCGGCCAGAGGCATGAATTAATGCAAGCATGAGCGCGCAAGAGGCAAGCAGAGCAGAAAGCACGGCACGGCCGGGCTGGGGCATCTTTTGGATGGTGGTGACCGGCATCCTCTTTGTGGGGGTGACCGCGCTGGTCAAGGTGCTGGGCACGCGCGTGCCAGCACCACAGGCGGCCTTTTTGCGCTATGCCATGGGGCTGGTGTTTCTTCTTCCGATGCTGGGATCGCTTTGGCGGCTGCGGTTGGCGCGTGGGACCTGGGGATTTTTTGCCGCGCGCGGGGTCGTGCATACGGTGGGCGTGGCGCTGTGGTTCTATGCCATGGCGCGGATTCCCATCGCCGATGTGACCGCGATGAATTATCTGGCCCCCATCTATGTCACCCTTGGGGCGGGGCTGTTCTTGGGCGAGCGTTTGGCGTTGCGGCGGGTGCTGGCGGTGGGTGTTGCGCTGATCGGTGCGTTGATCATCCTGCGGCCCGGATTTCGCGAAGTGGGGCCGGGGCATCTGGCGATGATCTTTGCCGCCATCTTCTTTGGCGCGTCCTATCTGATTGCCAAGGTGGTGTCGGGGCGCAGCAGCCCCGGCGTGGTGGTGGCGATGCTGTCGATCACGGTCACGCTTGGTCTGGCCCCTTTGGCGGCGGCGGTCTGGGTCACGCCAACGCCATGGGAGTTGGCGATCCTCTTTGCGGTGGCCACCTTGGCCACGGCGGGGCATTACACCATGACGCTGGCGTTTCGAGCCGCCCCTCTGGCGGTGACGCAGCCGGTGACCTTTCTGCAACTCGTCTGGGCGGTGCTTTTGGGGGCACTGGTGTTTGGCGAGGGGGTGGATGTGTTCGTGGTTCTGGGCGGCATGGTGATTGTGGGCGCGGTCAGCTTTATCAGCTGGCGCGAGGCGGTGCTGAAGCGGCGGATCACACCGACGGTTTCGGCGACCAAGGTCTGAGGGGGCACCCGCCTAGGCGCGCGGATCAAGCAGCTTGGCCAAGATGCGGTTGCGGGTGATCTGACCCAAGAGCTGGCCATTCTCGATCACGCCAACGGGGCGGTCATGGCCTTGGGCGCTTTCCATCACGTCCTGAATGCTGGCGTTGGGGCCAACGCAGGTGTCGGGCGTGCCGCTGGCCGGTTCCATCACATCGCGGGCACAGAGTACGCCCAGAGGGTTCATATGGGCCACGAATTCGGCCACATAGTCGGTGGCGGGATTGGTAAAGATATCCTGCGGCGTGCCGCATTGCACGATGCGCCCGCCCTCCATGATGGCGATACGGTCGCCCAGTTTGAACGCCTCATCCAGATCATGGCTGACAAAGATGATGGTGCGGCCAAGGGTTTTTTGCAGGTCGATGAGTTCGTCTTGCAGGTGGTTGCGGATCAGCGGATCGAGGGCCGAAAACGGCTCGTCCATCAGAAGGATCGGGGCATCGGTGGCAAAGGCGCGGGCCAAGCCCACGCGCTGTTGCATGCCGCCCGACAGCTCGCCCACCCGGCGCTCGGCCCAGTCTGAGAGGTTGACGAGGGCCAGTTGCCGGTCGACGCGGGCGGCGCGCTCGGGCTTGGGCATGCCTGCAAGTTCAAGGCCGAGGCCCACGTTCTCGCGCACAGAGCGCCAGGGTAGGAGGCCGAATTGCTGGAACACCATGGCGATATGATGCTGGCGCAATCGGCGCAGGGTGGCGGGGGTGGCGTTGGTGACATCGACCATGCCGCTGCCGTCGTGGATTTCGACCGTGCCGCGCACCACCGGGTTGAGGCCGTTGACGGCGCGCAGGAGGGTGGATTTGCCCGATCCCGAGAGGCCCATCAGCACGAGGATTTCGCCCGGCGCAACCGCGAGGTCGCAATCATGCACGCCGAGAACCTGACTGGTTTTCTGCTGGATCTCTGGCCGGGTCATGCCCTGATCCATCAAGGGCAGGGCGGTTTCGGGCGCATCGCCAAAGACGATAGAGACCTTGTTGAAATTGACGATTGTATCGGTCACTTGCGCCCCTCCATCCGCAGCATGCGGTCAAGGACGATGGCCACGACAACGATCATCAGCCCGGATTCAAAGCCAAGCGCGATGTTGACGGTATTGATCGCGCGCAGCACCGGCACGCCGAGGCCATCCGCGCCCACCAGCGCGCCGATCACCACCATGGACAGCGACAGCATGATGGTCTGGTTAAGCCCCGCCATGATCTGCGGCAGGGCGTAGGGGAGTTCCACCTTCCAGAGCGTCTGGCGATTGGTGGCGCCAAAGGCCTGTGCCGCCTCTAGCAGCGGCTGGGGCGTGTTGGAAATGCCCAGATGCGTCAGGCGAATGGGGGCGGGGACGACAAAGATCACCGTGGCGATCAGCCCCGGCACCATGCCGATGCCGAAAAACACAATCGCAGGAATGAGATAGACAAAGGGCGGCAGCGTCTGCATGAGGTCGAGCACAGGGCGCATCCCGTCATAGAGCCGGGGGCGGTGCGCGGCGGCGATGCCAAGGGGCACGCCAAGCGCCATGCAGAACACGCAGGACGAGATGACGAGCGTCAGGCTTTCGGTGGTTTCTTCCCAATAGCCTTGGTTGAGGATGAAGAGAAAGCCCAAGAGCACGAACAGGCAGGTTTTCCAACTGCGCTGCAAGACCCATGTCAGGGCGACAAAGACGCCGATGATGACCATGGGATGCGGGGTTTGCAGCACCCAGAGAAAGGCGTCGATCAGCCCCTCCATAAGCACCGACAGCATGTCGAAAAAGCCCGCCGCATTGTCCTGAAGCCAGAGGAAAAAGCCTTCGGCCCATTTCCCCACCGGGATTTTGTGATCGCTCAGCCAGTCCATCAGTTCGCCTTGTTCAGTGGAACCCAGTTTGCTTGTTTTTCATACAGGATAGCCGCATGTTCGATCATGACGCGAACAATCTTGGATTTGAGATCGGCACCCTGCCGGATGGTGCCGGTGGTCGTCATGGCATCGGTGCAGGTCTCGAGTAACACAAGCTCGCCGTCGCGGAGCCGGTTTCGCAAATGATCGTTGACCCAAACCGACGTCGTCTGAGTTGCCCCGGGCCTGCGGTAATTCTGCATTCGTCGTCGCAGATTAACCGTTTCGCCGACATAGACGGATCGGCTCACCGGCAATCTTATGCGGTAGAGTCCAGCGCGTGCAGGCAGGTGCGGAAAGTGCAGAGACTCATCTAGAAACTGAATTTCGCCCACGCTTTGCCAAAAAAATTCGATGTTGATGCATGTAGGCGCGACAGCTTGGATAGTTGCGCCCGGCGGCTCCGCCGGGCAGCCCCCGACCGCCCCCCCGGGCGGGGGCTTCTCCCCCACCCGCGGTCGGGGGCTGCCCTCAGGCTTTTCCAACGACGCCTCGGGATAATTGCCGATTGCTCCCCTTGATGGCTTGATCCTACGAATAAGGCCTTCTTCGGCAAGCAAGCGGCAGCGTGCATTAACCTGTTGATGGCGCAATCCTGTCCCCGGGATCCTACGCTTGATTTCCGCGTCTGTGATCCCGGGCTGGTCCTTGATCAGGGCGAGGATGTCATCCCTGAGCGCCATGCTCAGAGGCCGAGCGCCGCTTTTACGGCGGCCATGGCATCGCCGCCGTCTTTGGTGGTCACACCGTCAAGCCAGGGGCCGATGGCATCCGGATTGGCCTTGAGCCAGCTGCTTGCCGCGTCTTCGGGTTTGGCCCCGTCATTCAGGATCGCGCCCATGATCTCGTTCTCCATGGCCAGCGAGAATTCGAGGTTTTCCAGCAGCTTGCCCACATTGGGGCATTCCGCGACATAGCCTGCGCGGGTATTGGTATAAATCGTGGCCCCGCCCAGATCAGGGCCGAACCAGTCATCGCCGCCGGTCAGATAGGTCAGGTCGTGATTGGCGTTCATCGGATGCGGTTCCCAGCCGAGGAACACGATGGGCTCTTCGCGGCGATCCGCGCGGCTGACCTGCGCCAGCATCCCCTGTTCCGAGCTTTCCTTGACCTCGAACCCCTTGAGGCCAAAGGCGTCCGCCTCGATCATATCGAGGATCAGACGGTTTCCGTCATTGCCGGGCTCGATGCCATAAATCGTGGACTCAATCGCATCGGCATGCTGTGCAATCGTTTCAAACGAGTTGATGCCAAGCGCGGCCCCGGCGGCATTGGTGGCCAGCGTGTATTTTGCACCGACGAGGTTGGCACGAACCGTGTCAACGGTGCCAGCCTCGCGGTAGGGGGCAATATCTGCCTCCATGGTGGGCATCCAGTTGCCCAGAAACACGTCGATATCGCCCTTGGCGAGCGACGTATAGGTCACGGGCACCGAGAGCACCTTGGCTTCTGTCTCATAGCCCAGCGCCTCGAGCACAAGAGAGGTGGCGGCGGTGGTGGCAGTGATGTCGGTCCAGCCGACATCGGCGAAGGTCACGCTGTCACAATTGGCCATGGCCGGTCCGGTGGCGGCGGTGGCAAGGGCGATAGCGGTCAAGGTTGTCTTGAAGCTCATGTGATATTTCTCCCATGGTTGATTATTCCGGGGCAGGGCCCGGTTTGGCAAAGGCCCGAGGATAGGCTACCCCGGGCCTTGCAGTTAGGTCAGGCGGGATGGATCAGGCCATCCACCAGCGCTCGATAAAGCGCATGCCGTCCACATCCCAATTCGCCCCGAGCGTGTCGGAATGCGCAATCTTGTTGGAATTGCCAAAGACGTAATTGGCAAACATCGGCACGATCTGACCGCCATCGTCGCTACAGATCGCCTGCATCTCGAAATACATTTCGCGACGCTTGTCCTCGTCCAGCTCCGAGCGGGCCTTGAGCATCAGCTCGTCAAAGCGGTCGTTGCACCAGAAGGTATCGTTCCACGCCGCGCCGCATTTATAGGCGGTGGCGAACATCTGATCTTCGACCGGGCGACCCGACCAGTAAACGGCGGAGAAGGGCTTTTTCATCCAGACATCCGACCAGTAGCCGTCGTTCGCCTCGCGCACCGGGGTCAGGGTGATGCCCGCCTGTGCTGCCGAACTCTGATAGAGGACCGCCGCATCGACCGCGCCACCAAAGGCTGCGTCCGCCGCCGACAGTTTGACCTCAAGGCTGTCAAGACCCGCCTGCTTGAGGTGGAATTTGGCCTTGTCGGGATCAAAGCTCTTTTGCTCAAGCTCGGTGTTGAAAAAGCGCTGCCCGCGACCGATGGGGTGGTCATTGCCGATCGAGCCATAGCCGAACAAGATCTTGTCCACGAGTTCCTGACGGTTGATGCCGTATTTCAGGGCAAGGCGCACGTCGGGGTTGTTGTAGGGCTCTGCCCGGGTGTCCATGGCAAAGGTGAAATGCTGCGTGCCTGCGACCGAATTGATCTGGATGTTGGGGTTGCGCGCCAGAAGACCCACGGTTTTGAGGTCGAGCCGGTCGACCACATCCACATCGCCCGAGACAAGCGCCGTGGTGCGCGCGTTCTGGTCAACAATGGCCAGCACTTCGGCGGTATCGAACCATGCCACATCGCTGCGCCAGTGGTTCGGATTGCGTTCGAGCGCATAGGACACGCCGGGATTGAAATCCTTGAGCACATAGCTGCCGCAGCCATCGCCTGACTTCCAATCAATGCTCTCGCCTTCGGCCTTGCAGATCACGAGGTGATAGTCGCTGAGGAAGTATGGGAAGTCGGCATTGCCGCCATCCAAGGTGAAGACAACGATGTCATCGCCTTCGGTCGTGATATCGGTGACCGGGGCCACCAGCGGGCCTGCGGCCGAGGTCGAATTTTCGCCGCGGTGGAAATTGATCGAATTGACCACATCCGCCGCTGTCAGGCTTTTGCCGGAATGGAAGGCCACGCCCGAGCGCAGCTTGAAGCGCCATACCGACGCATCTGCCGAGGCTTCCCAGCTTTCGGCGACTTCGGGGATGAGCGAGCCATCGGCGGCCACTTCGGTCAGGCGGCCATGAATGGCAAAGCCGAGCGAGGTGGTAAAGCTGTTGGACCAGGTGCCCGGATCGAGGGTGTCGGTGGTCTGGCCATGGCCGATGGCCGCGCGCAGATGCCCGCCGCGCGACGGCGCGGCCTTGGCCCGCAGAGGCAGGCCCGCAATAAGGGCTGCCCCGGCCGTGGTGGCCATGAAACCGCGTCGGTTGATGCGGCCGGAATTAAGGATGGTCATGTTGGTCTTCTCCCTTTGGTTTGCTTTTCCGAACCGGCCTTTTGTTCTCTGGAGTGACCTCGCGAGATCGCGCGGCCCCCTGCCGCGTGGCGGTCGGTTTATACCTGCCAAGGCTAATATGACGCTGTGATGAAATACAACGTCATTTTGGCAGGGGGGCAGTGTTGTGATGCAGTCCCTCGTGTTTTTTATTGATTGACGCGTCAATTAAACACGATTAGGCCAGTCTGGCAACAGGTCTTTGGAGGGGGGGCATGCCGAAAATCGGGATGGAGCCGATCCGGCGCACGGCGCTGGTAGAGGCCACGATTTCTGAGATCGGCGCGCATGGCAGCCTTGATGTGACCGTGGCGCAGATCGCCCGGCGCGCTGGCATGTCGAGCGCGCTGGCGCATCATTATTTCGGGTCCAAGGAACAGATGTTCGTGGCCGCGATGCGCCATATCCTGACGCTTTACGGGGCCGAGGTGCGCGGTGCGCTGATCATGGCCAAAAGCCCGCGGGAGCGGATCGAGGCCATCATCCGCGCCAGTTTCACCCCCGCGCAGTTTCGCGGCGAAATGGTCTCGGCCTGGCTTAATTTCTATGTGCAGGCGCAGCGCTCGGAGGAGGCGCGGCGGTTGCTGCATATCTATCAGCGGCGGTTGCGGTCGAACCTGCATCACGCCTTTCGCGCCTTGGCCCCCGATGAGGCGCGCACGCTCACGCGCGGCCTCGCGGCGATGATTGACGGGCTTTATATCCGTCAGGCGCTGCGCGAAGGGCCGATGCAACCCGGCCTCGCGATTGATGTGCTGCTGCATTACCTCGACACCAGCCTACCCCAGAAGGACAAAGAATGACCGCGCCCAATATCTTGATTTTCATGGTTGATCAGCTCAACGGCACCCTCTTTCCCGATGGTCCCGCCCCGTGGCTGCACGCCCCCAATCTCAAGGCGCTGGCGGCGCGGTCGACGCGGTTTGCCAATGCCTATACTGCCTCGCCCCTGTGCGCGCCGGGACGGGCCAGCTTCATGTCGGGTCTTTTGCCGTCGCGGTCCCGCGTTTATGACAATGCCGCCGAATTTGCCGCCGATATTCCCACCTTTGCGCATCACCTGCGCCGGGCGGGCTATCAGACCTGCCTCAGCGGCAAGATGCATTTCGTGGGCCCCGATCAGTTGCACGGGTTCGAGGAACGGCTGACGACCGATATCTACCCCGCCGATTTCGGCTGGACCCCGGATTATCGCAAGCCGGGCGAGCGGATCGACTGGTGGTATCACAATATGGGGTCGGTGACGGGCGCGGGTGTCGCGGAAATCTCGAACCAGATGGAATATGATGACGAGGTGGCGCATAACGCGCGCGCCAAGGTTTATGATCTGGCGCGGGGGCTGGATGCGCGGCCTTGGTGTTTGACGGTCAGTTTCACCCATCCGCATGATCCCTATGTGGCGCGCAAGAAATACTGGGACCTCTACGAAGACTGCGACCATCTGCTGCCCGACGTGCCCGCGATGGACTATGCCGATCACGATGCCCATGCGCGGCGGATTTTCGACGCCAACGACTGGCGCAACTTCGACATCTCGCAAGAGGATATCCGCCGCTCGCGCCGGGCCTATTTCGCCAATATCTCGTATCTCGACGACAAGATTGGCGAGATTCTCGAGGCGCTAGAGAGCACACGGCAAGAGGCGATCATCCTCTTTGTGTCGGATCATGGCGATATGCTGGGCGAGCGTGGGCTGTGGTTCAAGATGTGTTTCTACGAGGGTTCTGCCCGCGTGCCGCTGATGATTTCCGCGCCCGGCATGGCACCGGGGCTGATCACCGATCCGGTCAGCAATATCGACGTTTGCCCGACGCTTTGCGAACTGGCGGGGGCGGATATGTCTGAGGTGGCCCCTTGGACCGAAGGGCAATCGCTGGTCTATCTTGGGCAGGGCGGCAGGCGCGAGGCCCCTGTTGCGATGGAATATGCCGCCGAGGCGTCACAAGCGCCGCTGGTGTCGCTGCGCTATGGCAAGTGGAAATATAACCGCTGCGCGCTTGATCCCGATCAGCTATTCGATCTGGAGGCAGATCCGCATGAGTTGACCAATCTGGCCGATGATCCGGCCCATTCCGGGACATTGGCACAGTTGCAGGCCAAGGCCGAGGCCCGCTGGGATTTGGCGGCCTTTGACGCCGCCGTGCGCGAAAGTCAGGCGCGGCGCTGGGTGGTCTACGAGGCGCTGCGCAAGGGCGGCTATTACCCTTGGGATTACCAGCCCCTGCAAAAGGCGTCCGAGCGGTACATGCGCAATCACATGGACCTCAACGTGCTGGAGGAAAGCAAACGCTTTCCGCGGGGCGAGTGATGCGTTCATCCTTCTGTAAATACTCGATTTCTGCCGGTTTCGGCGGAGATTGCGCGCAAGGAAAGAGAGACTGATGCAAGCCGATTATGTCATCGTGGGCGCAGGCAGCGCGGGCTGTGCCATGGCCTATCGTCTGGCCGAGGCCGGGAAATCCGTGCTGGTGATCGAGCATGGCGGCACGGATGCTGGCCCCTTTATCCAGATGCCCGGCGCGCTGAGTTACCCGATGAACATGAAGCGCTATGACTGGGGCTATCTGAGCGAGCCCGAGCCGCATTTGGGCAATCGTCGTCTGGTCTGTCCGCGTGGCAAGGTGATTGGTGGCTCCAGCAGCATCAATGGCATGGTCTATGTGCGCGGCCATGCGCGTGATTACGACCACTGGCGCGATCAAGGCTGCGATGGCTGGGGCTATGCCGATGTGCTGCCCTATTTCAAGCGGATGGAGAACTGGCACGACGGCGGGCATGGCGGCGATGCGGGGTGGCGCGGCACGGATGGCCCGCTGCATGTCAGCCGGGGGCGGCGCGATAATCCGCTGGTGCGCGCCTTTGTCGAGGCGGGCAAGCAAGCGGGCTATCCCGAGACGCATGACTACAACGGCCACCAGCAAGAGGGGTTCGGCCCCTTTGAGATGACCGTCCACAAAGGGCAGCGCTGGTCGGCGGCCAATGCCTATCTCAAACCGGCGCTGAAACGCGACAATTGCGATATTATCCGGGGGTTTGTCAGCCGCGTGGTGATCGAAGAGGGGCGCGCGGTGGGCGTCGAGGTGCTGGTCAAGGGGCGCAAAGAGGTGGTGCGCGCGCATGCCGAGGTGATCCTTGCCGCGTCTTCGATCAACTCGCCCAAGATCCTGATGCTGTCGGGCATTGGCCCTGCCGCGCATCTGGCCGCGCATGGCATTCCGGTGGTCGCGGATCGTGCGGGTGTGGGCCAGAACCTTCAGGATCATCTGGAGCTTTATATCCAGATGGCGGCAAGCCAGCCCGTCAGCCTTTACAAATACTGGAACCTCTTTGGCAAGGCGTGGGTGGGCGCGCGCTGGCTTTTGAACAAAAGCGGGCCGGGGGCCAGCAACCAGTTTGAAAGCTGTGGCTTTATCCGATCCGGTGCGGGCGTGGATTATCCCGATATCCAGTATCATTTCCTGCCCATCGCCGTGCGCTACGATGGCAAGGCGGCGGCCGAGGGGCATGGCTTTCAGGCGCATGTCGGGCCGATGCGCAGCCCGTCGCGCGGCGCTGTGACCCTGCGCAGCGCCGACCCTGCCGATGATCCGGTGATCCGCTTTAACTATATGAGCGAAGCGCAGGATTGGGAGGATTTCCGCAAATGTATCCGCCTGACGCGCGAGATTTTCGCGCAAGACGCCTTTGCGCCCTATGTGAGCCATGAGATTCAGCCGGGTGCGGCGGTAGAGAGCGACGACGCGTTGGATGATTTCATCCGCGAGCATGCCGAGAGCGCCTATCACCCCTGCGGCACCTGCAAAATGGGGCGCGCCAGCGATCCGATGGCGGTGGTGGACCCAGTGGGACGGGTGATCGGGGTGGAGGGGCTGCGCGTGGCGGATTCGAGCCTGTTTCCGCGCATCACCAATGGCAATCTCAATGCGCCGTCGATCATGGTGGGCGAAAAGATCGCCGATGCCGTGCTGGGCCGCAGCCCGCTGCCGCCCGAGAATGCAGAGCCCTGGATGCATCCCGACTGGGCGCAAAGCCAGCGCTGAGCCGTTAACCTTTTGTTCACCTTCTGTCTTGCAGCCGGGGGGCGGCCTCCGGCATAAGGGGGTATGTTAAGGATTTGTTTACTCATCGTTCTCGGTCTGGTCCCGCTCTCTGCCGGGGCTGAGGGGTTTGGCGGCCTTGTCCGAGTGATCGACGGCGACACGCTTGATGTGGGCGAGGTTCGCGTGCGCTTGCACGGGATCGACGCGCCGGAACTGGGGCAGATTTGCACCAACCCCGATGGCGCGACCTGGGATTGCGGCACATGGGTGGCCGAAGAGGTGCGCGCCCGGATCGAGAACCGCGAGGCGCGCTGTCAGGCGGTGGAGAAGGACCGCTATGATCGCACCGTCGCACGTTGCGAGGTGGTGGGGCAGGATGTGGGCCGGATGCTGGTGGCGGATGGCTTGGCGCTGGCCTATCGCAAATATTCGATGGCCTATGATCTGGATGAAAAGGCGGCTGTGATCGCCGGGCGCGGTCTGCATGAGGTGCTGATGGCACGCCCCGAGGATCATCGCCGCATGGTGCGCGAAGAGCGCGCGGCGGAAGCCCAGGCAAACGCGCCCGCGCCGCAAGCGGGCTGCGTGATCAAGGGCAATCGCAGCGGGTCTGGCAATCAGATTTATCACATGCCGGGGCAGGCGGATTATGACGCGACCGTCATCACCGAGGCCAAGGGCGAACGCTGGTTCTGTTCCGAGGCCGAGGCCCGCGCGGCAGGCTGGCGGCGCGCCAAGCGCTGAGCGGGGGATGAGGCCCCGGGACAAGCCCGGGGCGTCAGCCGAATATTTTTGGAACGGTTAAAGGTGCCGCGCTTACAGCGTGATCGGTTGCATCACCTGCGGTTCGATCACATCGACACCGGGCAGGGCCGCGATAAGCGTTTCGGCGGATTGCTCCAGAATCGGGAAGGTCCGGTAGTGGCAGGGGATCACCGTCTTGAACTCAAAAAAGGTTTTGGCCGCATAGGCGGCGCGGCGCATATCCATGGTAAAATGCCCGCCCGCGCAGAGAATGCCGATATCGGGCGCATGCAGCGCGTTGAAGACGCCCATATCGGCCATCACATCGGTATCGCCCGAAACATAAATCACATGCCCCTCACCGGCGATCATATAGCCACATTCGCTGCCTGTAACCTGCGGCCCGGCATCCGTGGCGATCGAGGTGGAATGGGTGGCATGCACCATGGTTATCTGAACGCCGCCCAGATCGATCGTGCCGCCCTTGTTGAAACCGACGGTGGCGATGTTTTCCTTGGCCTCCCAATGAGACATGAGGTCATATTGCCCAACCACCGGCACGCCGAGGCGCTTGGCCAGCGGCAGCACATCGGCGACATGATCGAAATGCGCGTGGGTCAATAGGATATGGGTGGCCCCTTCAGTGGCGGGGCCGTGTTGATCCTCGGGCAGCATCGGGTTGCCATTGAGCCAAGGGTCAAGGAGCAGGACCTGTCCGCCGATCTCGATCCGAAAAGAGCTATGGCCGAGCCATGTGATGTGCATTGTCACCTCCGCTTGTGTTCATCCTCGCCCTTACCTTAGCGAGCGTGTCAGCCAAGGAAAGGGGCAGATGCGTGACCCTGATCCGCTTGCGCCCGCGCGGCCCCGGCGCTAAACGCAAGCCAAACGGATCACGGGAGAGTCTCATGTCGATTGATCTCGAAACCGCCGCCAAGGTGGCCAAACTGGCGCGGATCGCAGTGCCGCAAGAGGCGCTGCCGGCGCTGGCCAATGAATTCAACACCATTCTCGGCTTTATCGAGCAGTTGAACGAGGTCGATGTCACGGGTGTAGAGCCGATGACGAGCGTCACGCCCATGCGCCTCAAGCGGCGCGAGGACGTGGTGAGCGATGGCAATCAGCAGGCGGCGGTGCTGTCGAACGCGCCTGATGCGCGCGAGGGGTTCTTTGCCGTGCCGAAGGTGGTGGAATAATGACCGATCTCAACCGGATGACGATTGCCGAGGCGCGAGATGCGTTGCGCAAAGGGGATGTGACAAGCCTTGAGTTGACCGAGGCCTGTCTTGCGGCGGTCGATGGGGCAGGGGCGCTGAACGCCTTTGTGCATCACACACCCGAGGTTGCCCGCGCGCAGGCGCAGGCGGCGGATACGCGGATTGCCAAGGGCGATGCGCCCGCGATGTGCGGCATTCCCCTTGGTATCAAGGACCTCTTTTGCACCAAGGGCGTGCCAAGCCAAGCGGCAAGCCGCATTCTGCAAGGCTTCAAGCCGGAATACGAATCGACCGTAACGCAGAACCTGTTTGACGCGGGCGCTGTGATGCTGGGCAAGCTCAACATGGACGAATTTGCCATGGGATCGAGCAATGAGACCTCTTGCTATGGCAATGCGGTCAATCCGTGGCGGCGTGGCAATGACGAAACCGCGCTGACGCCCGGTGGATCGTCGGGCGGGTCGGCCAGTGCCGTGGCTGCCGATCTTTGCCTTGGGGCGACCGGCACGGATACTGGCGGCTCGATCCGCCAGCCTGCGGCCTTTACCGGCATCACCGGCATCAAGCCCACCTATGGGCGTTGTTCGCGTTGGGGCATTGTGGCCTTTGCCTCGAGCCTCGATCAGGCCGGGCCGATGACCAAGACGGTGCGCGATAGCGCGATCATGCTCGGCGCGATGTGCGGGCATGATCCCAAGGACAGCACCTCGGCTGATCTGCCCGTGCCCGATTTCGAGGCGCTGCTGACGGGGGATATTCGCGGCAAGGTGATCGGCATCCCGCGCGAATACCGGATGGAGGGCATGCCCGCCGAGATCGAAAAGCTGTGGTCTGACGGGGCCGAGATGCTGCGCGCGGCAGGGGCGGAGATCCGCGATATTTCGCTGCCGCATACCAAATACGCGCTGCCCGCCTATTACGTGATTGCCCCGGCTGAGGCCTCATCCAACCTCGCGCGCTATGACGGGGTGCGCTATGGGCACCGCGCCAAGCTGGCGCAGGGCGATGGTATCACGGAAATGTACGAGAAAACCCGCGCCGAAGGCTTTGGCCATGAGGTGCAGCGCCGCGTGATGGTGGGCACCTATGTGCTGTCGGCCGGGTTCTATGACGCCTATTACAATCGCGCCCGCCGGGTGCGCGCCCTGATCAAGCGCGACTTTGACGAGGCCTTTGCCGCCGGTGTCGATGCGATCCTCACACCGGCCACGCCAAGCGCTGCCTTTGGGCTGGGCGAGATGACGGATGCCGATCCGGTGCAGATGTATCTGAACGATGTCTTCACCGTGACGGTCAATCTGGCCGGTTTGCCGGGTGTTGCCGTGCCCACGGGGCTGGATGGCAAGGGCTTGCCGCTGGGTTTGCAGCTGATTGGGCGGCCTTGGGAAGAGGGCGATCTGCTTAACACCGCCTATGCGCTGGAACAGGCCGCAGGTTTTGTGGCAAAGCCCGCAAAATGGTGGTAAGGCCCCGGTCGATACGGCTTTTGGCAGGATGAAAGAGATGCGGTTCACACTTGGTTTGGTTGCGCTGATGGCGCTGGTGGCCTGCGCCCCCGCTGTGCCCGATAGCGGTGCCGGGGTCGGCTTTCAGAACTATGACACCTATCAGCGCGACAAGGCCGCGCGCGAAGCGGCACTGGCGCGCGGCGTTCTGCCGCCGCCCGATGCCGTCTCGTCCGAGCCGCTGAGTGCGACAGGTCAGACCACGGCAGGTGCCGACGATGCCGCCACCATTGCCGCCGAAGCGCGCGCGGCGCTTGATGCGGCGGCGGCGAATTCCGGTGTGGCACCGCTTCAGGCCAGCCCCTCTAACCCACCGCCCGCCGTCGAGAATGCCGCTGGCATTTCGCAGGAAAACAATTTTGACGCTGTCGGTGCCGAGCGGTCGATTGCCGAGGATGCGGCACGCATCGCCAACAACCGCGCGCAATATCAGGTGGTGCAGCCGGAGGCGATTGGCAGCCGTCCAAGCGATGTGGGCCCCAATATCGTGGATTACGCGCTGAGCACGAAACATGCCGTGGGCACGCCGGTCTATCGCCGCATGAGCATTAATGCCACCTCGAAATTCGAGCGCAATTGCGCCCAATACCCCTCTGCCGATCAGGCGCAGTTGGATTTCCTGCGGCGCGGCGGCCCGGAAAAAGACCGTCAGGGGCTTGACCCCGATGGCGATGGCTATGCCTGCAACTGGGACCCGCGCCCGTTCCGCAACGCGGTGCGCGGCTGACGCGCGCGTGATCTGGCACCCCTCGCCCAATATCGGCCTGCGCCGGGGGGGCGTGTGCCCGGATATGATCGTGCTGCATTATACCGCGATGGTCACGGTCGAGGCGGCGCTGGAGCGGTTGTGCGATCCCTCTGCCGAGGTGTCGGCGCATTACCTGATCTGCGAGCGTGGCCGCCTCTGGCATCTGGTTGACGAGGGCGCGCGCGCCTGGCATGCCGGGGCAGGGCAGTGGGGGGATGTGACAGATGTCAACTCGCGCTCTATCGGCATTGAACTGGCCAATACCGGCCTGCATCCGTTTCCCGAGCCGCAGATGCGGGCGTTGGAGGGGCTGATTGTGGGCATCATGGCGCGGTGGTCTATCCCGCCTGCCCGGGTCATCGCCCATTCCGATATGGCGCCTGCGCGCAAATGTGATCCGGGGCCGCGTTTTGACTGGCGGCGGTTGGCGCGGCAGGGGCTGTCGATCTGGCCTGCGCAGGGATCTGAAGCCGCCCCAGAGCAATTTTCACACGATGCCGCGCGGTTTGGCTATGTCCGGTCCGAGGGTGTGAGCGAGGCCGATATCCTGCGCGCCTTTCGCCTGCGGTTTCGCCCGCATGTCACGGGGCCGCTTGACCCGCAGGATTGCGCGATGATGGCGGACCTCGCCGCGCGCTTCGCCGTTGACCGCGCCGCGCCAAGCGCCTAAGTCAGCCCTTGCGCGGAGGGCCGGATGGCCGCGGCACCTGCAAGGGTGACGAGGAAAGTCCGGACTCCACAAGACAACGGTGCCGGGTAACGCCCGGCTGGGGTAACCCAAGGGAAAGCGCCACAGAGAAGAGACCGCCCCAGAGTGATCTGAGGTAAGGGTGAAACGGTGGGGTAAGAGCCCACCGCGGGACGGGCAACCGGACCGGCACGGCAAGCCCCACCGGGAGCAATGCCAAATAGGGACCGCGCGCGGGGGCTGGTCCTGGACCCTGGTCCGGGATACCGCCCGCAGGCACGTCTTGGCCCGGCGGTCCGGGTTGGCAGCTAGAGGGGCGTTGGCAACAGCGTCCCAAGAGGAATGGTCATCCAGCCCCGGATTACGGTCCGGGGTGGACAGAATCCGGCTTACAGGCTCTCCGCGCCCTTTTCATTTCTAAGCTTCGGGTTAAAACCCCTCGCATGCCGTATGAATGGACCGCGCCTCGCACCGAGGCTGATACAGATAGAACGCTCTCGCTCTGGCCGCATCGCTCGCTGCCGCGCCGGGGCTTTGCCGCCTTTGTGCTGGCCACGTTCACGCTGATCACCGTGCCGCTCTATCCGCTTCTTGGCACGGCGGTGCTTTGGGGGCTGTTGCCGTTCCTGCTTATGGCGGTGGCGGGGATGTGGTGGGCGTTGGAGCACAGCTATCGTACCGCGCGGCTGACCGAGGTTCTGACCATCGCGCCCGAAGAGGTGCATCTGGTGCGCACCAACCCGCGCGGCGATGTGCAGGAATGGGCCTGCAACCGCTATTGGGCGCAGGTCAATATGCATGACACTGGCGGGCCGGTCGCGCATTACATCACGCTCAAGGGATCAGGCCGCGAGGTTGAGATTGGCGCGTTCCTGTCGGAAGAGGAGCGGATGGCGCTTTACGGCGAATTGGCGGATGCCCTGCGCCCGCCCGGCACGGTGGTGGGGTAGCCTGTGCCGCCCCGGCCTTTGAGCCGGGGCCTCAGGGTTCGGGGCGCGGGGTCCCGGGTCAGGCCCGGGACGGGAACGCCAAGCGCCCTCTTTTCCACACCACCGCGACCTGCTACCAACCGCCATGCTCAGCTATCAGCACCATTACCACGCGGGCAATCCGGCGGATGTCCACAAGCACGCAGCGCTTGCCTGGGTGTTGGACTATCTGTGCCAAAAGCCGAAACCGCTCAGCTATATCGAGACCCACGCTGGGCGCGGCCTCTATGATCTGGGCGATGCCGCGGCGCTGAAAACCGGCGAGGCGGCGCAGGGCGTGGCGCGGCTTGAGGCGCGCTTTGCCACCGACCACCCGTATCGCCGCCGTTTGACCCAGACCCGCGCGGCCCATGGGGCCAGAGCCTATCCCGGCTCGCCCTTGATCGCCGCGCAGAGCCTGCGCCGGGTGGACAGCCTGCATCTGGCCGAACTGCACCCCGCCGAGAACGCGCATCTGCGGCGCAATCTGGCGGGCTATGATGTGAACATCCGCCAGCAGGACGGGTTCGAAATGGCACAAGAGCTGTGCCCGCCCACACCCCGGCGCGGCGTTTTGCTGGTAGACCCCAGCTATGAGGTCAAGACCGAGTATGAGAGCATCCCCCGCCACCTGACCCAGATCGCCCGCAAGTGGAATGTGGGCATCCTGATGCTCTGGTATCCGATCCTGACCAGCGGGGCGCATGAGGGGATGCTGATCCACCTTGGCGCGGCCTTTCCAGAGGGTCTGCGCCACGAGGTCGCCTTTCCCCCCGTCCGCGCCGGTCACCGGATGGTTGGCTCGGGGTTATTTGTGGTCAATGCGCCCTATGGGCTTGAGGCGGAACTTGCGCGGATAACAGAGGTATTCGCGGCGAAAGGGTGAGGGGGCATTTGTAGTGTTGTCATCCTCGGGCTTGACCCGAGGACCTCTGGCCCCGTTGCCCCCTGTCATCCTCGGGCCTGACCCGAGGACCTCTGGCTTCCCGAAAACCTCCCTCTTGCCCCAAGGCACCGATCTCGCCAAGGTTGCAGCGCGGGTTGGTAAAGGTGCGCGCATGGATCAGACGGATTTGACCATCACATTGCCGCTCAGCGCGCAGCAAGGGCAGATCATTCTTTTTGCGCTGGGCATTGCCGTGGCCAGCGTGATCGTCTGGGTCGCGACAGAAACGGAAACCCGCAAACCTTCGCCGTTGGCCCTGCTCAAGGCCTTTGGCTGGGCAATGGTGCCGATCTGGCTTTTGCTCTTTGGTGGCACGCTCTGGCAGGTCTGGCAGATGCTCTCGGGTGGCGACACCGCGTTTGCGGGCAGACAGTCTCTGGGCGCAGGCGCTCTGGTTGCGGCGCTTCTGGGTGCGCCCTTCGTGGTCTGGGGCACGGTGCTGAAACAGCGCACGGTGGATTTCCAGCAAGAGGGCCATATCACCGACCGCATCAACAAGGCGGTGGAGCAGTTGGGGGCGGAAAAGAGCGTCAAGCGCGACGGCAAAGAAACTACGGAACCCAATATCGAGGTCCGCATCGGCGCGATCCTATCACTGGAACGCATCGCGCAGGACAGCACGCGCTATGACAAGGGGCGCGATCATGTGCGGGTGATGGAGATTTTATGCGCCTATGTGCGAGAGAATTCCAACGCCAGAGCGCCGCGTGATTTTCCCTTGGTCGATTGGGAGCCGTTGAAGGACGACGCCACAAAGGCAGAGCGCAAGGCGCATGAGATGTGGCGTGAAGTGCGGTTCAGAGACCGCTTCAATGCCAATGCGCGGGAATGGGCGGTCAGCCTGCCAAAACCCCGCGCAGATATTGCACAGACCTTGCAGGTTCTTGGCCGCCGCACCGCCGAGCAGCGCCGGGTCGAGGCGGCGTGGCCAAATCCGCCAGAGAAAGAGACCGTTTGGCCCTTTGATGTGCCTTGTCCGGAATTGTCAGAAGTGGAGGGTGATGACGTCCGGACATCAGCAGAGATCGAAAGTTTCAAGAAAAAGCTCGTTGCATGGCGCGACCGCCTGCACGACTACTCCGGTTATCGGCTCGACCTGCGGGGGGCCAATTTACAAGGAACAGACCTGTCAGCGAAACGCCCCGATGCCTCTGATGCGGTTTTTGCTGGTTTGTTGCTGGTAGGCACACGGATAGAGGGAGCGAACCTCAGCGAGGCGCGGATGGAAGGGGCGGACCTCAACGCTGCGCGGATGGAGGGGGCGAACCTCAGCAGGGCGCGGATGGAGGGGGCGGACCTCAGCGCGGCGCGGATCGAGGGGGCCAACCTCTTCCGGACGCGGATGGGGAATGCGAACCTCTTCTGGGCGCAGATGGAGGGAGCGAGCCTCTTCTGGGCGCGGATGGAGGGGGCGAGCCTTAGCGGGGCGCGGATGGAGGGGGCGTACCTTAGCGGGGCGCGGATGGAGGGGGCGTTCCTCACAGAGGCGCGGATGGAGGGAGCGAGCCTCTTCCGGGCGCGGATGGATAGTTTCACGTCTCTCATGGCGGCTACTTTCCAAGGTGCCGCCATGAGAGACATGAACTTGAGAAAAGTGCCGATTTTCGCCGAACAGCTCAATTCAAGTTTCGGGGACTTAACTGTCGAATTGCCCAAGGGGATGGCACGACCGGCCCATTGGCCGGATTGGGAATTGGATGGGCAAACCTTCGACACCGAATGGCGCAAGTGGCGGAACAACCCCATTGTCTACACACCGCCGCCGAAGCCGGAGGGGTAGCGCCACCCTCAATTGTCGTCATCCTCGGGCGTAACCCGAGGATCTTTGGCGGTAAGAGGTCCTCGGGTCAGGCCCTAGGAGGACGGGGGTGTGTGAGGGGAGAGGTCCTCGCGCCCGCACCCGAGGGCGACGCCCCCAAATCCCCCCGTTATCCCTGCCCCCTCTCGCAAGGGGGTGCGACAAAATTCTTTGATCTGCATCAAATTCGCGCATTGCCGCGCCCCCCCAGACATTCTAAAACCCTGAAACATCACGGGCATGTGAGACTCAAGCGCTCCCCATGCCCCGCACCAACACCAGCAGGAGGCACACAATGGCAGATGCAGCCATTCACGGCCACGAACACGAAGATCAGCGCGGGTTTTTCACCCGGTGGTTCATGTCTACGAACCACAAGGATATCGGTATCCTCTATCTGATCGTTTCAGCGTTTGTCGGCCTGATCTCGGTCACGTTCACCGTCTATATGCGGATGGAACTGATGGAACCGGGCGTTCAATACATGTGCATGGAAGGCGCACGGTTCATCGCCTCTGATGTTGCCGAATGTACGCCCAACGGTCACCTCTGGAACGTGATGATCACCTATCACGGCGTGCTGATGATGTTCTTTGTCGTCATTCCCGCCCTCTTTGGTGGGTTTGGCAACTATTTCATGCCCTTGCAGATCGGCGCGCCGGATATGGCGTTTCCGCGTATGAACAACCTGTCGTTCTGGCTCTATGTTGCGGGCACCTCGCTGGGTGTGGCCTCGCTCTTGGCGCCGGGTGGCAATGGTCAATTGGGTTCGGGCGTGGGTTGGGTGCTTTATCCGCCGCTTTCGACCAATGAGGCGGGCATGTCGATGGACCTTGCGATTTTCGCGGTCCACGTGTCGGGCGCATCGTCGATCCTTGGGGCGATCAATATGATCACCACCTTCCTCAACATGCGCGCGCCGGGCATGACGCTGTTCAAGGTGCCGCTGTTTTCCTGGTCGATCTTTGTCACCGCCTGGCTGATCCTGCTCAGCCTGCCGGTTCTGGCGGGGGCGATCACCATGCTGCTCACCGACCGTAACTTTGGGACCACCTTCTTTGATCCCTCGGGCGGCGGCGATCCGATCCTCTACCAGCACATCCTGTGGTTCTTTGGCCATCCGGAAGTGTATATCATCATCCTGCCCGGGTTTGGCATCATCAGCCATGTGATCGCCACCTTCTCGCGCAAGCCGATCTTTGGCTATCTGCCGATGGTCTGGGCGCTGATCGCGATTGGGGTTCTGGGCTTTGTCGTCTGGGCGCACCACATGTATACCGTGGGCATGTCGCTGACGCAGCAGAGCTATTTCATGCTGGCGACGATGGTCATCGCGGTGCCGACGGGCGTCAAGGTGTTCTCTTGGATCGCCACGATGTGGGGCGGCTCGATCGAATTCCGCACACCGATGCTTTGGGCCTTTGGCTTTCTCTTCCTCTTCACCGTGGGCGGCGTGACCGGCATTGTCCTCAGCCAAGCTGCCGTGGACCGCGCCTATCATGACACCTACTATGTCGTGGCGCATTTCCATTATGTGATGAGCTTGGGGGCCGTGTTCGCGATCTTTGCGGGGATTTACTTTTACTTCCCCAAGATGACCGGGCGTATGATCCCTGAATGGGGTGGCAAGCTGCACTTCTGGGCGATGTTCATCGGTGCGAACCTTACCTTCTTCCCGCAGCACTTCCTGGGTCGTCAGGGCATGCCGCGCCGTTACATCGACTATCCCGAGGCTTTCGCGCTGTGGAACTGGTGGTCGTCGATTGGGGCCTTCCTGTCCTTCGCGTCGTTCGTGTTCTTCTTTGGCCTCGTGATCTATGCCCTCTTCCGGGGCGCCCGCGAGACCCGGCCGAACCCGTGGAACGAATATGCCGACACGCTGGAATGGACCCTGCCGTCGCCGCCGCCGGAGCACACCTTTGAGCAGCTTCCCAAGCGCGAAGATTGGGACAAGCAGCCCGCGCACTAAGGCGGACCGCATGAAACACAAAGGCCCCGGAGAGATCCGGGGCCTTTTGCATGGCAGCAGCCCAATCCTGCGGCGTGCGGCATTGCCCAAGCATCGCAGCCGATGCGCGGCCCCGCGATTGGCGCGCTATCACCAAGGTGATCTCCGGTGATCACCTGTGACCGGCCCCGCGATTGCCATGCGGCCAAGCGGTGCCTAAGTGCAATTTCCACACAGTCTAAAGGGAGATTTCAATGCTTATCACGCGTCGTCACTTCGCTGGCCTCACTCTGGCCGCTGCCGCCACAGCGCTTGGGGCCGCGCCATCCTTTGCGGCCTCGGATATCCGCAAGGGCACGCTTTCGGGTCGGCAGGGTTATACCGTGTCGGGAACGGTCAAGATCAAGAAAAAGGATGGCAAAACCGTCGTTCATCTTGCAGATGACTATCTTTTTGATCCCAGCAAGAACCCACCGGATATCAAGATCGGTTTTGGCAATGGCGAGCAATATGCCAAGGGTTCCAAGATCCACGACAAGCTGACCGTCAAGAAAGGGGCTGCAAGTTTCGAGGTGCCCGCCGGGATCAATACCGACGACTTCCAAGAGCTCTATATTTATTGCGAGCAGTTCAGCGTCATTCTGGGTGTCGCCCCGCTCAAATGATCTGGCGGCGCATCACAACATTGAAAACCGCTGGAAATGGCGGTTTTTTCTCGTCTTACTCCTTGCCCCATGATGGTCAAACGCGCAACGTCCCCGCGCCGCCGAGTTTGAGAACCAAGGCCGATGTATGCACAGGATTCCTTTTTCGATCTGTCCACCGGGGGGCAGATCGGCCTTGTTGGGCTGAGCGGTTTTCTTTTCATTCTGTTCATTCTGGCCGCCAGAGTTTTGTTGCGAAATCGGGGCATCTGGAGCAGGCTTTTGGGGGCTCTGGTTCTGTTCTGGCTCTTTATCTGGCTCTCGCCCCAGCTCTATTACGAATACTACCGCCTGCTGATCCCAAGCCTGCCTGCTCAATGGGTGATATGGCCGCCGCGCAACCCAACTGAGGGGATTGTGCTTTTGGTGTTGCAAGGCCCTCAGAGCCTTGCAGCGCATGGGCAGGCCGTCTTGGGTTGGTGTCTTTTGGCCGCGCCCTTTATTCGTGGTTCAGCCAAGCGTCGCCGGTAATCATTCCAGCCGCACCAGAGCGGCAAAGCGGTCGCGCGCCACCTCTCGGATCACCCGCACGATGCGTTCCACCATCGGCCCATGCGCCGAGCGCCTGCGCCACGCCACCCCGACCGAGCGCAGGAACCTGTCCTGACGAAAGCTGAGGATCGCCACGTCGCCGGTTTCGGGGGACACTTCGGACTGCACATAAAGCGCGGGCAGAAAGCAGATGCCCATGTTCAGGGCCGTCATCTGGCGCAGGGCGTCAAGGCTGGTGCCCTCATACTCTTGCCGTAGCTGCGCGCCCACCTCTTCGCAGAGCGTGACAATCTGCGTATGCATGGGATAGCCACGCGGCAGCGCCAGAATATCCTGACCCGCCAGATCCGCATCCTGCGCCGAGGCTTGCCCCGCCAGCGGATGATCCTGCGCCACCGCCAGCTTGAGCGGTTCGCGAAACAGGCGCTCTACGGCAATGTCGCTCGAGTTGAGCGGCAGTTGCGCAAGGATCAGATCATGCCGCCCCTCAAGCAGTTCTTCTTGCAATACCGTGGGGGCGGCATCGCGGATAATGAGCTTGAGCCCCGGATAGGTCCGCCGCAATCGCCGCACCACATAGGGCAGGAAATAGGGGCCAAGCGTTGGGCTGGCCCCAAGACGGATGGTGCCAGCCATACCCTCGCGCGTGGATTGGGCCAGACTGCCGAGAACCTCGGCCTCTTCGATCATCTTGCGGGCATGGGTCAGAACCTCGCGCCCGCCCGGTGTCAGGATGGCCCCACGATGCCCGCGCTCGACCAGTGTCATCCCAAGCGCGGTTTCCAGACCAAGGATTTGCTGGCTCAGCGAGGGTTGGCTGACGCCCACACGTTCGGCGGCCTTACGGTAATGCCCGGTCTCGGTCAGGGCGATGAAATATCGCAATTGCCTGAGCGTTATGTCTTGTGCCATGTCACCCCCCTTGTCAGATCCTAAGATAGGAAACTCCTATCGAATTTTAATATCCCATTGGATTTTATCTGCGTTGGTTCTGCCCATATCCCAAGTGTCAGCACGATGCCCCGCTGATGCCCCAACAAGGAGACCCCGCATGACGCCGCGCCGTATTTCGCCCCAATCGCTGCTTAGCCGGATGGCCACCCTGCGCCGCCGCCATCAGAACATTGATGCCCTGATCACAACAGAGCACCAGCGTCCGATGCCCGACATGGCCGTGTTGAAGCGGCTGAAACAGGAACGCCTCGGGCTCAAGGATGCCATTCACGTCACCCGCCTGATGCTGGCGCGGTGCACCCCGGACACGGTGCGCACCGGCTGATCGCACACCCAAGTCTTGAAAGCCTGACCATGTCCTATCTCTATCTCTCGGTGATGTCCTCGCGGCTGTTTCACAGTGCCGATCTTGATGGCCTGCACGAGGCCCTGACAGAAACGCCGCACACATCCACCCAAGGGGTTCCGCACGCCGGGTCGCACCCTGTCCTTGTCCAGTCTCCGCGACAGCCCTCTGCCGCAGACACGCCTTGCTCCGCATGCAAGGTATGAGGCCAGCGGCCTGCGCCCCCATCCCGGGCGCCTAGCGTGCGAAGAACAGACCCCGGAGCGTTCCGGGGTCTGTTGCGTTTTGGGGCCTGCAGCGTGGCGGAACGCCGGGCCAACAGAAAGAATGCTGCGCGGGTTCCTGACGCCCTCGCACGCTAGGCGGTCGCATTCACCCTTTCGGCGGCTTGGTTCTGCATGCTATCCCAATGGCCAAGCTACGCAGGACCGACAGCATGACCCACGAAATTCGCCTCGCCTTTGAGCATCCTTCTGCCCGCGCGCGCGCCACCTCGCCCGATGGGCCGCTTGATCGAATTTCCGTGCGCGATCACGTAGTCGAGGTCGAGATCGGCGCCTTTCAGGCCGAGCGCGGCACAACGCAGCGCATCTGCTTTAATGTCGTGGTCGAGGTGCGCCCGCTGACCGATGCCATCGAGGATGATGTGGACCGCATCCTGAGTTATGACAAGGTGACAGAGGCGATTGCCGCTGAACTGGCAGAAGAGCGGTTGAACCTGCTGGAAACCCTCGCCGAACGCATCGCCGAGCGCATCCTGTGGGAGCCGCAGGCGGTGCGCACCTTTGTGCGGATCGAAAAGCTGGATCGCGGGCCGGGCGCGCTTGGGGTCGAGATTGTACGCTCTGTGAACGACCTCAAGACCAAGCCGATCACGCCCCATGCCGCGACGACGCCGCATCCGCATGTGGTGTTCCTGACCAATACCGCGATCCGCTCGCCCAACCTCTCGCGCTGGCTCGATCAGCTTGAGGCGCGGGCAGAGCCGGTGATCCTCTGTGTGGGCCGGGCCGACGAAGTGCCGCCCCAGACCGGCCACCGCATGACACAGCGCCGCGTCGATCTATTGGCGATGGAACAGAACGCTTGGGTTCTGGCCGGGCGGGATGAGCGCTGCGTCGTGGTGGCCACGCGCACCGAATTGGATTGGTCGATGAAACACGGCCAGATCAGCGTCTGGGCCCCGTCCAAGATCGTGCTTGATGCTGTCGACGGCCCGGGTGTGGCGACCGATGATCCGGTGGCGCTCGCCGCATGGTTCGCAGGCTATATCGAGGCGTCGGACCTGTTGATGATTGGCGAAACGCCCCCCAAATCCTGCCGCGTGCCGGTGCTCTTTCAGGATGTGGCGCAATCGGGGCTGTGAGTGGCGGGCGTCAGCCCGGCACAACCTGCCCCTGATCCAGCCGCAAGATACGGTCCATACGCGCCGCCAGATCAAGGTTATGCGTGGCAATCAGCGCCGAAAGACCGGTGCCCCGCACCAACCCCGTGAGCGCGGCAAAGACCTGATCCGAGGTGCCGGGATCAAGATTGCCGGTCGGTTCGTCCGCCAAAAGCACGCGGGGCCCATTGGCCAGCGCCCGGCAAAAGGCCACGCGCTGTTGTTCACCCCCCGACATGGCCGAAGGCCGGTGCCCGGCGCGCGCCCCCACGCCCACCTGTTCCAATAGCGCCTGCGCCCGCGCCACGGCATCCCGCCGCGCCACGCCATTGGCCAGTTGCGGCAGCACGATATTTTCCAGTGCGCTGAACTCGGGCAGAAGATGGTGAAACTGATAGACAAAGCCCACCTCTTGCCGCCGCACCATGGTGCGCCGCCGGTCCGTGAGGCCGGTCATGTCCTCGCCCCCGATCTCGACCCGCCCCGCGTCGGGCGTATCAAGCAGCCCCGCGATATGCAGCAGCGTGGATTTGCCCGCGCCTGACGGGGCGACCAGCGCCACCATCTCGCCGCGTGCAAGGGTCAGGTCAACGCCGTTCAACACCCGCACCTCAGAGGTCTGCCCGCGATTATAGATCTTCTCGACGCCCGACAGGCGCAGCATGGCCTCACTCATAGCGCAGCGCCTCCACCGGGTTCATCCGTGCCGCCCGCCGCGCCGGAAAGATCGTCACGACAAAGCTGAGGCCCAGCGACAGCATCACCGCCGACAGCACATCCTCAGACCTCAGTTGCGCGGGCAGCCGGTAGATGCCGCGGATCGACGGATCCCAGACCTGACCGCCCATCGCCATATTCACAAAGCTGAAAATCGGGTCGATATAAAGCGCGAAAAGACAGCCCAGGATCACCCCCATCGCCGTGCCGATCATCCCGGTAAAGGCCCCGCAGATAAAGAACACCCGCAGGATCGACCCCTCGGTCAGGCCCATGGTGCGCAGGATGCCGATATCCCGGCCTTTGTTCTTGACCAGCATGATCAGGCCGCTTGTGATGTTCATCGCCGCAATCAGCACAAGGATCGAGAGGATCACGAACATCACGTTATCCTCGACCTCGAGCGCACGCAGGAATGACCCGCTCGCATCCTGCCACGTCCAGAGCAAGGCGCGCTCACCCGCCGCCTCCAAGAGCGGCACGGTCAGGTCGTCGACGCGCTCAGGCTCGGCCACCATTACCTCCAACTCATCGGCGCGCCCGTCGCGGTTGAAAAAGCTCTGCGCCTCGGCAAAGGGCAGATAGGCGCGAACCCGGTCGATGTCATAGCGCCCGGCGGTAAAGATATAGACCACCTCATAGGCATTGACGCGCGGGCTGGTTCCCAAGGGCGTTTTGACCCCGTTTGGGGAAATCAGCTTGATCCGGTCGCCCACTGTGACGCCCAGTTCCTGTGCCACGCCGGAACCGATGGCGATCCCTTGGTCAAAGCGCGCGATGTCGCCGACGGCGGTCTCGGGGTCGGCGACGCGGGGGATGGTCGCCAGATCCTGCGCCGTGATGCCATACACCTGCACGCCTGCGTTGCGGTCGCGGGCATTGGCCATGACCTGCCCTTTGACAAGCGGGGCCACGCGCGTGACGCCGGGCACCGCGCGCACGCGGTCCGCCATGGCGGCATAATCCTCTAGGCTGCGGTCCACCCGGCCCGTCGCATCTACCGCGCCGGAATTATAGACGGTGACATGCGCATTGGCCCCAAGGATCGTATCGACGAATTCCGCACGAAAGCCCGAACGCACGGCCAGCGTGGCGATAAGGGCAAAAACCGCAAGGGTGATGCCGATCAGGCTGATCCAAGTCATCACGCTGACGCCGCCCTCGGCCCGTTTGGCGCGCAGATAGCGCCAAGCGATCAGCCATTCAAAGGCGGCAAAAGGGGCGGGTGTTCTGGCCATTCCGGCTCCTTCGGTCTGGGGTTCGGGCGGAGAGTGGGGGTTTCGGGTAGGGGCGTCAAGGGACGGGGGGGCTTGGATCTCCCCCGCGCGGAACAAGGCGCGTAGCGCCGCCGCGCGGATCGCTGGGCCGTCCCGCGGCCTAGCGATTTTGAGAGGGATCGCATTGCTGAGGGGTCATACGGGTTTGGCTAGCATAAAGTGGCAGCCAAATCCGTTGCATCGCTAGACCCCGGCCCAGCGACCGAGCGGCTCTCCCCGCTCAAACCCTCACAAACTCGGCCGCAGCACATGCCCCGCATAGATCTGCGCCAACTTTTCCACCGCCTGCTCGGGCGGCAATTCCTCGCTGATGCCCGTGCGGCGGCTGGTCAGTTCGACCACGCCATTCTTGAGGCCACGCGGCCCCACGGTGATGCGCCACGGCAGGCCGATCAGGTCCATCGTGGCAAACTTGCCGCCCGCCCGCTCGTCGCGGTCATCGTAAAGCGGCTCCATCCCCAAGGCCACCAGCGACGCATAAAGCGCTTCGCAGGCGGCATCCGCCTCGGCATCGCCTTGCTTGAGGTTCACGATGCCCGCATGGAACGGCGTCACCCCTTCGGGCCAAATGATGCCCTTGTCATCATGGTTGGCCTCGATGATCGCCCCGATCAGGCGGCTCACGCCAATGCCATGGCTGCCCATATGCACCGGCACGGATTTGCCATCCGGCCCCTGCACATTAGCCCCCATCGGTTCGGAATATTTGGTGCCGAAATAGAAAATCTGGCCCACTTCGATGCCCCGGCTGGCGCGGCGGCGCGCCTCGGGGATCGCCTCGTAAAGCGCGGCATCATGCGTCTCGTCGGTGCGCGCATAGGGCGTGGTCCATTCGGTGACGATGGCCTCGCATTCGGCGCGGCTGGCGTAATCCACCACACGACCGCCAAGGCGCAGATCGGTGATGGCGCTGTCATAGAACACCTCTGATTCGCCGGTATCGGCCAGAACCAGAAATTCATGCGTGTCATCGCCACCAATCGGGCCGCTATCCGCCCGCATCGGAATGGCCTGCAATCCCATCCGCTCATAGGTGCGCAGATAGCTGACCATATGGCGGTTATAGGCGTGCAGCGCGTCTTCCTTGGTCAGGTCAAAGTTATACCCGTCCTTCATCAGGAATTCGCGACCCCGCATGACGCCGAACCGAGGCCGCACCTCGTCGCGGAATTTCCACTGGATGTGATAGAGCGTCAGCGGCAGGTCTTTGTAACTGCCGACATGCGCCCGGAAAATATCGGTGATCAGCTCTTCGTTGGTCGGACCATAGAGCATGTCGCGATCATGCCGGTCCTTGATCCGCAGCATTTCCGCGCCGTAATCGTCATAGCGCCCGGATTCCCGCCACAGATCCGCCGATTGCAGCGTCGGCATCAAAACCGGAATATGGCCGGCGCGCACCTGTTCTTCATGCACGATGTTTTCCAGCTTGCGCAGGATCTTGAACCCCAAGGGCAGCCAGGAATAAATCCCGGCGCTCGCCTGCTTGATCATCCCCGCCCGCAGCATCAGCCGATGCGAGGCAATCTGCGCCTCAGCGGGGGTTTCCTTGAGAACGGGCAGAAAATAACGGCTCAGACGCATGGGCAGGGCACCTTTGAGAGGAAATGCTTGATGGCGTCGGAGTATCCTAGGGCAGGGGGCGGGGCAAGGGGCAGGGGGCCCTCACCCCGCCAACCGCCCCAGTAGCGCGCGCATGAACGCGTGCCCGGCCTCGAACTGTGCCACGGTGATGTATTCATCGGGCTGGTGCGCCTGCGCGATGTCGCCGGGGCCACAGATCACGGCGGAATAGCCCGCTTCTTGAAACTGCCCAGCCTCGGTGCCGTAGCTGACCACATGGCGGCCATTGTCGCCGGTGATCTGGCGCACAAGACCCTCTGCCGCGCCCGCCTCTTCGGGTTGCAGGCCCGGCACGCGGAAACGGGGGCGCAGGTCAATCCGCGCCTCAGGGCGCACCGCCTGCATTGCCGCCTCTGCCGCGCGCACCTCTGCCTCAAAGCGGGCACCCCAGTCTTCGGCATCCTCGCCCGGCACCATCCGCATATCCATGCCAAAGTAGCAGTCCTTGGCGGTGATGTTATGCGCCGTGCCCCCCGAAATCTGCCCCACATGCAGCGTGGTCCAGGGCGGGTCGAACAGTGCGGCCAGCTCTGTTGCCGGTTGCGCCCGGTTTTCGGCATTGCGGGCATTGGCCCAGTCGATCAAGGGCGCTGCGGCCATGATCGCATTGACGCCGGTGTGCATCAGCGAACTGTGAACCTCATAGCCCAACACATGCACGTTATAGCCAATCCCGCCCTTGTGGCCCGTGACCGCCTGCATCATCGACGGCTCGCCGATAATGGCCAGCTCCGCGCGCGGCAGCACTTCGAGCATGCGCTCAATCATCGGTGGCGCGCCCAGACAGCCCACCTCTTCGTCATAACTCAGCGCCAGTTGCAGGGGCCGCGCCACGCCGGAATGATGCGCCTCGACCAAGGCCCAGATCGCCAGCGCGTCAAACCCTTTCATGTCGCAGCACCCGCGCCCGTAATATTTACCGTCGCGTTCGACCACGGCAAAAGGATCGCTGGCCCAGGGCTGGCCATCCACCGGCACCACATCGGTATGACCCGAGAGCACGACACCCCCCGCCACCCAAGGCCCGACATGCGCGAAAATCGCGGCCTTATCGCCGGTCTCGTCATAGTGGCGATGCGATTCTATCCCGTGGCTCGCCAGATACTCCTCGACCCACTCCACCAAAGGCAGATTGCTGTCGCGGCTTACAGTCGGAAAACCCACCAACCGCTCCATGATCTCGACCGGCGTCAATCGCGCTGCCATGCTCAATACCCGCTTTCTGAGGTCAGCACGAAATGCCCCGGATCCACCTCTTTATACACCGACGGTCCCGGATCGTATCCGACCCGGTGGATGGGCGAGGGGATCGGCTTGAAATTCAGGTCCTTCTCGGATTTCCGCAGCTTTGGATCGGCAATCGGCACCGCCTTCATCAGGGCCTGCGTATAGGGATGTTGCGGGTTTTCAAACACCGCCGCGCGCGGTCCCCGTTCGACAATCCGGCCCAGATACATGACGCCCACATCATGGCTCACGCGTTCGACCACGGCCATGTCATGGCTGATAAAGACGTAACTCAGGCCCAAATCGGCCTGTAATTCCATCATGAGGTTGAGCACCTGCGCCTGCACGCTGACATCGAGCGCGCTCACCGCCTCATCCGCGACGATAAGCTTGGGGTTGAGGGCCAGCGCACGGGCAATCGCCACCCGTTGCCGCTGCCCGCCGCTCAACTCATGCGGAAAGCGCCGCAGGAAAGAGCGCGGCAATTCCACCCGGTCAAACAGCATCGCCACCCGGTCTTCGATCTCTGAGGCGGACACCAGCCCGTAATTCTTCATCGGCTCTGCCACCTGCGCCGCCAGCTTCATCTGCGGATTGAGGCTGGCAAACGGGTCTTGAAACACCATCTGCATGTCCACGCGGGCGCGGCGCAGATCGCGCGGGGCAAGCGCCATGATATCGACACCGTCCAGCACCACCTCGCCGGCCATCGGCTCGACCAGCCGCAGGATCGAGCGGCCCGCAGTGGATTTGCCACAGCCCGATTCCCCCACAAGCGACAGCGTGCGCCCCTTTTGCAGGGTAAAGGACAGATCCTCGACCGCATGCACATTGGCCAGCGTCCGGCGAAAGAACCCGCCCTTGACCGGAAAGCGCGTGGTCAAGCCCTTGACGCGCAACAGCTCTTTGTCGTGCCCCTTGATCGGTTTGATCTCTTGCGCGTCCGATCCCAAAAGGCGCATCGGCTCTGGCCAGACCTTGCCCCGCATCTCGCCCAGCTTGGGCACAGCGGCGAGCAGCGCCTTGGTATAGTCATGGCATGGCGCTTCGAATATCTGTGCAACCGGCCCTTCTTCGACCTTGGTGCCGCGAAACATCACCACCACCCGGTCGGCCATCTGCGCCACCACGGCCATATCATGGGTGATGAAAATCACCGCCGTGCCGGTTTCGCGCTTGAGCCGATCAATCAACGCCAGAATTTCGGCCTGAATGGTCACGTCAAGCGCGGTCGTCGGCTCGTCCGCAATCAGCAGGCGCGGCTTGCACGCCAACGCCATGGCGATCACCACCCGCTGCCGCATCCCGCCAGACAATTCATGCGGATATTGCTGCAACCGCCGCTCCGGCTCTGGGATACGCACCTCGCGCAATAGCTCTAGTGCCTGCGCCCGTGCCGCCGCCTTGTCTAGGCCGCGATGCACGCGCAGCCCCTCGGACAATTGCCGCCCCACGGTAAAAACCGGGTTAAGCGCGGTCATCGGCTCTTGAAAGATCATCCCGATCTCATTGCCCCGGATCGTGCGCATCAGGCTCTGATCCGTCTTGGCCAGATCGACCGTGCCGCCCTCTTTGCGGTCAAACAGGATACGCCCACCCGCAATCGTGCCGCCGCCATACTCGATCAGCCGCATCAACGACAACGATGACACCGATTTGCCAGACCCGCTCTCGCCCACGATACAGACCGTCTCGCCGGGGTTCACGGCAAAGGACACATCCTCGACCCCCACCACCGGGCCATCCCGCGTTTCGAACGCAACCCGGAGATTCTCGATCTGGACAATGGGCGTATCCAGCATGGGCGCTGCCTCTGTATTCAGGGGATGATGCTTAAACGCTACTCACTTTCGCGCGCCCCTGTCAAACAACGCCGCACGTTGCACGCGATGTTGAACAATCGCGCAAATGGAATGCTTGCATTTTATCAGGTTCCGGTCTGAGATGCCCATGCCAGTCAAGGTTGTGGGAGCCCCGCACCGGACACGGCATGCGCCCGGCCAAGCCTAACGTGCCGCGGATCAACGAATGAGACGGCCTAAAAATCGCTGTCCAACATCGGAGGAAGACCAAAGCCATGACCCTGAAATCCCTATTGCTTGGCGCAACCGCCGCCACCAGCCTCGCCTCTGTCGCGATGGCAGAGCGTGGCGCGGATGGCCATGTGAACCTGATCTATTGGCAAGCGCCGTCCATCATGAATCCCTATCTTTCGGGCGGCACCAAAGAGGTTGAGGCCGCCAGCCTCGTGATCGAACCCTTGGGCCGTTACAACACCAAGGGTGAGATGATCCCCTATCTGGCCGAAGAAATCCCCACCGTCGCCAATGGCGGCGTGTCCGAGGATCTCACCTCGATTACATGGAAGATCAAGCCGGGCATCACCTGGTCGGATGGCACGCCCTTTACCGCCGATGACGTGAAATTTACCGCCGAATACTGCATGCACCCCGAAGGCGGCTGCGCCCAGCTTGGCAAATACGAAGGTGTCTCCTCGGTCGAAGTGATCGACGATCTGACCGTCAAGGTGAACTTTTCCCAGCCCACCCCGGTGCCCTATGGACCCTTCATGGGCGGTCAGGCCCCGATCATTCAGGCCGCGCAATTCGCCGACTGTCTGGGGGCCAAGGCGCAGGAATGCGCCGATGCCAATTTCGCCCCCATCGGCACCGGCCCCTTCAAGGTGGATGAATTCCGCCCCAATGACGTGATCTCGCTTTCGGCCAACCCCAATTACCGCGACCCGGCCAAGCCGCGCTTTGCCACGATGACCTTTAAGGGCGGCGGCGATGCCACGGCGGCAGGGCGCGCGGTGCTGGAAACCGGCGAATTCGACTATGCATGGAACCTGCAACTTGCCCCCGACGTGATCGCCAATATGGAGGCGGCGGGCAAAGGCGTGGCCATGTCGGCCTTTGGCACGCTGGTCGAACGGATCGAGATGAACATGACCGATCCGTCGCCCGACCTGCCCGAAGGCGAGCGCGCCACCGCCAAACATCCGCACCCGATCCTGACCGACCTGCGCGTGCGCAAGGCGCTCTCGATGGCGATCGACCGCGCATTGCTGACCGAAATCGGCTATGGCAAGGCGGGGCGACCCACCTGCAACCTGGTGCCGGCACCGGAAATCTTTGCCTCGGACAATACCGATTGCCTGACGCAGGATATCGAAGGCGCCAAGGCGCTCTTGGAAGAGGCAGGCTGGACCGTGGGCGCAGGCGGCATCCGCGAAAAGGATGGCAAGAAGCTGTCGCTGCTATTCCAGACCTCGACCAATGCCGTGCGTCAGGATTTTCAGGCGCTGATCAAACAGTGGTGGTCCGAAATCGGCGTTGAAACCGAACTGCGCAACATCTCTGCCTCGGTGTTCTTTGGCAGCGATCCGGGCAGCCCCGATACCTTCCCCAAATTCTATGCCGATGTGGAAATGTATGCCAACAACTTCGACGGCACCGATCCGCAAAGCTATCTGGCGGGCTACACCTGCGAAAAGGCCCCGCGCCCCGAAACCCAGTGGCAGGGCGAGAATATCAACCGCTTCTGCGATCCCGCCTATGATGCGCTGGTCAAAGAACTGGGCCGCACCGCCGAACTGGACAAGCGCGGCGAGATTGCCAAGAAACTCAACGACATGCTGACCAAGGACAGCTACACCATCGTGCCGCTGGTGGACCGTGGCCGCGTCTCGGCCCGCTCCAACTCGTTGGGCGGGGTAGAGCTGAACACCTGGGACACCGAGCTGTGGAACGCCGCCGACTGGTTCCGGATCAAGTGATCTGACGCCAAAGGCCGCTCCGGGGCATTCTCCGGGGCGGCGCCTTGCTTGCCCGACAACGATAAGAACGACCCGCAAAGGCGCCGCGCATGCTGACCTATACGATCCGACGGCTTGTCCTCGCGATCCCGACGCTGCTGTTCATCAGCCTCGTGATCTTTCTCCTGCTCGAACTGGCCCCCGGCGACCCGATGGCGCAGGTGCCGCTGACCGTGCCCCCCGACGTCAAGGAAAAGATGCGTCTGGCGCTTGGTCTGGGCGAGCCCACGCATATCCGTTTCGTCAAATGGATGTGGCAATTCTTTGTGGTCGAGCCGATGATGCTGATCGACTGGCTCTTTGGCACGAGCATGGCCGAGGGGCAGCAGCGCGTGCTCAGCTGGCAATTCCGCTCGCCGGTGATGGATGTGATCGTGCAGCGCATGCCGCAGACCCTCTGGGTGGTGGCGATGTCCTATGTGGTGGGCATCCTTATTGCGCTGCCTATCGGCATCTATTCCGCCTACCGGCAATATTCCGTATTCGATCAGACCGGCACTTTCATCACCATGGTCGGCTATTCCGTGCCGCCGTTCTTTTCCGGCGTGTTGGTGATCGTGATCTTTTCCGTGCAACTGGGCTGGCTGCCCTCGATCTATGACACCACGCTGGTGGTGGTGGACTGGACCACGTTCAAACAGCAACTGATGCAGATGGTCATGCCGGTCATGGTTCTGGCGCTGCAAACGACCGCCCAGATCAGCCGCTTCATGCGCGCCTCGATGCTCGACAATCTGGGTCAGGATTACGTGCGCACGGCGCGTGCCAAGGGGCTGTCGGAATGGTCGGTGGTCATGGTGCATGTGCTGCGCAACTCAATGATCCCGGTGATCACGGTCATCGCCCTTGGCGTGCCGTCGATCTTTGGCGGGGCGATCATCACCGAACAGATTTTCAAGGTGAACGGGCTTGGCCAGCTTCTGATCACCGCGATCGAGGCCAACGACCTACCGATGGTGCAAACCGTGACCTTCATGATCGCGGTGCTGATCGTGTTTTTCAACATCGTCGCCGATGTGCTCTACGGCGTGTTCGACCCGAGGATTCGCTATGACTGAACCCCAAACCCCCATCGCGGCCCTCAAGGATACCGGCCCCACCGCCCCGCCGCGCAGCCAATGGCGCGATGTCTGGGATCAGTTCAAGAGCCACCGGGGCGCGCTGATTGGCGGGATCGTTCTGCTCGTCATCATCGCCGCTGTCTTTCTTGGCCCGCTGGTCTGGCCCTATGACGCCACGTTCATCGACATTCGCGCCCGCAATCAGGGGCCAAGCTGGACGCATCCCTTTGGCACCGATCAACTGGGCCGCGATACGCTGGCGCGGATGATGGCGGGGGGGCAGACCTCGATTGCGGTGGGGTTGACGGCGATGCTCTTGGCGCTTGTGCTGGGCTCACTGGTCGGGGTTCTGGCGGGGTTCTTTCGCCGCCTTGACGGGCCGCTCATGCGCCTCACCGACCTCTTCCTGTCGCTGCCGCTTCTGCCGCTTCTTTTGGTGATGGTGCTGCTCTTCCGCGAGGCGCTCAATGGCGTGTTCGGCCCCGAGCGGGGTATTTTCATTCTCATCGTGGTGGCCATTGGCGTGACAAGCTGGATGCCCACCGCCCGCATCGTGCGCGGCGATGTGCTGGCCTTGAAAGAACGCGAATTCATCCTCGCCGCCCGCTCTATCGGAACCACCAATTTCGGCCTCATCACCCGGCATATCCTGCCCAATGTTATGTCGCCAATCATGGTCTCGGCCACGCTGGGCATCGCCAATGCCATCATTACTGAAAGCGCGCTGTCGTTTCTGGGCTTGGGCTTCCCGCCCGATTTCCCGACATGGGGGCGGCTCTTGAACGACGCCACGCAGTATTTGCAAGACTACCCCGAGCGCGTGTTCTGGCCCGGTTTGGGGATTTCGCTCACGGTGCTGTCGATCAACTATATGGGCGACGGGTTGCGCGACGCGCTCGATCCGAGGATCCGGGGGCGGTGAGGGGGCTTTAACGCATGGTCAGTATGTTACCCGCGCGGAACAAGGCGCGGTACGCGCCGCCGCGCGATCGCTGGGCCGTCCGTCGCACCGAAGGTGCGCCGCGTTATATCGGCACACCTCTGGTGTGACGGCCTAGCGATTTTGAGGCGTAGCACTACTCTGCTGGGTCACACGGACTTGACTGGCATAAAGTGGCATCCAATTCCGTTGTTTCGCTAGACCCCGGCCCAGCGACCGCGCGGCTCGCCGCTTGGAAACGCCCCTTAACCCCTCAGTTATTCCCGCGCTCTGCCTCGATGGCGCGCCAGCGGGCGACGTTGCGGTTATGTTCGTCCAAAGTCTCGGCAAAGGCATGGCCACCGGTGCCATCGGCCACGAAGAACACGTAATCCGTGGTGTCGGGATCAACTGCTGCCTCGATGCTGGCGCGGCCCGGATTGGCAATGGGCGTGGGCGGCAGCCCTTCGATCACATAGGTATTCCAAGGCGTTGCACCGCGCAATTCGCTCTGCCGCAGACCCCGGCCCAACACGCCCTTGCCCTCGGTCACACCATAAATCACCGTCGGGTCAGTCTGGAGCCGCATGCCGCGATTGAGCCGGTTGACGAACACGCTGGCCACTTGCCGCCGCTCATCCGCCACGCCGGTTTCCTTTTCGATGATCGACGCGAGGATCAGCGCCTCTTGCGCGGATTGCAGCGGTAGGCCTTCGGCGCGCCCTTGCCACGCGGCGGCCAAAATAACCGCCTGCGCCTCGCTCATCCGGGTCAGCACGCTCTCGCGCGTGTCGCCGGCGCGCACCTCATAGCTGTCGGGTGCGAGCGTGCCCTCGGCTGGCACCTCGGCCACTTCGCCGGTCAGCACATCGACGGATTTCAACCCCTCGACCACCTGCCAGCTTGTCACGCCTTCCGCCAAGGCCACGCGATAGCGCGTATCGGCCTGTTCGCGCACCTGCGTGAATTCCGCCGGAACCTCGCCCTCGGCGGCTGGATCGAATTTGGCCCGTTCCTCATAGCGGCCCGTGGCGGCATCCAATTCCCGCACCACCACTTCGGCGCTTGTCACGCCCAAGCGATACACCACTTCGGTGCCACAGGTGCTGGCCCCACCGCGCGTGATGATATCGGTGATCTCCGCCATGCTGGCCGCTTCCGGGATCAGCCAGCTTCCGGCCTTAAGCAACGCGTCCTTCTCGGAATATTCCGCACCGATGCGGAAAATCGCGCCGCTCGTCACCGCCCCATCGCTCTCTAACCGGCTCGAGACCCGGCGCATGGTGCTGCCCGGTTCAACCCGCAGGCAGATCGCATCCGACAACGGCCCGCGCGCCGAATACTGCTGCTGCCCCCAGAGGATCACCCCGCCCAGCAGAAACACCGCCACCACCAGCAGCGTCAGGAAATTCGAGACGATGTGTCGCCACATCAGCGCGGTTTCCCGACGATCAGCGCCGCATTGGTGCCGCCAAAGCCAAAGCTGTTGCTCAGCGCCACGTCAATCTTGCGCTCGCGCTTGGCATTGGGCGCCAGATCAAGCGGCGTTTCCACCGATGGATTGTCCAGATTGATGGTGGGCGGGGCCACCTGATCACGGATTGCCAGAATGCAAAAGATCGCCTCAACCGCGCCCGCAGCCCCCAAAAGATGCCCGACCGATGATTTCGTCGAACTCATCGTCACATTCGCCGCCGCATTGCCCAAGAGCCGCTCAACCGCCTGCAATTCGATGGTATCCGCCATAGTCGATGTGCCATGCGCGTTGACGTAATCAATATCCGATGGGTTCAGACCGGCGCGCTGTAGCGCCGCCTGCATCGCCCGGAACCCGCCATCGCCCGTCTCGGAGGGTGCGGTGATGTGATAGGCATCGCCCGACAGGCCATAGCCCAGAATTTCCGCATAGATTTTCGCGCCACGCGCCTTGGCATGCTCGTATTCCTCAAGCACCACGACGCCCGCACCTTCGCCCATGACAAACCCGTCGCGGTCCGCGTCATAGGGGCGGCTTGCGGCCTGAGGATCATCTGCGCGCTTGGTCGAGAGCGCCTTGCAGGCGTTGAACCCGGCAATCCCGATCTCGCAGATCGAGGCTTCGGCCCCGCCCGCCACCATCACATCCGCGTCGCCCCACTGAATAAGCCGCGCCGCATCGCCAATCGCATGCGCGCCGGTGGCGCAGGCGGTCACGACCGAATGGTTTGGTCCCTTGAACCCATAGCGAATGCTCACCTGACCCGAGATCAGGTTGATCAGCGCGCCGGGAATGAAGAACGGCGATACCCGCCGCACGCCTTTTTCGCGGATGATACCGGCCGTTTCCTCGATCGAGCGCAGCCCGCCGATGCCTGATCCCAGCATCACGCCAGTACGTTCGCGCGCGGCCTCATCCTCGGGCATCCAGCCTGAATCCTCGACCGCCTGTTGGGCAGCGGCAATGCCATAGAGGATGAAATCATCGACCTTGCGGCGCTCTTTCGGCTCCATGTACTTATCGGAATGAAAGGTGCCATCGGTGCCATCGCCAAGGGGAATCTGGCAGGCGTATTTCGTCACCACATTGACGGGGTCAAAGCGGATGATGGTTCCCGCCCCCGATTGCCCCGCCAATAGCCTGCTCCAGGTCAGTTCGACCCCATCAGCCAGCGGGGTTACGAGACCCAGACCTGTGACAACGACACGCCGCATGATGCTGCCTTTCCCTTGTGTGTTCTTTTGCTGCTCTTACCCCGCCTTGGCCCCAAGGGGCAAGAGCATCGCACCATCCCCTGCAAGGCCCCGCCAACCGCCGTCACTTCGGCTGGGCTGAACTCTGCTTCAAAAGGATTGGATTGACCGCGCCCACCCCCCGCACCCATAGCTGGCGCGCAGCTATCACAAGAGGGCAGAGCCATGGCCGATATCACCTTGCACGAGATCGAAACGCGCACCACGGCAGCCCTCATTCGGCATGGGGCGGCCCCGTGGATCGCCGCCGAGGTGGCCCGCGCTGTGCGCGCTGCCGAAAGCATCGGCAACCGCATCTGCGGCCTCTACTACCTAGAAAGCTATTGCCAGCAATTGCAGACAGGCCGCGTCAACGGCACGGTCGAGCCAGAGGTAAGCCAACCGCGCCCCGGCGCGGTCTTGGTCGATGCGCGCATGGGCTTTGCCCAACCCGCCTTTGCCCGTGGCATCGACCGTGCCGCAGCAGCCGCGCGGATCAATGGCGTCGCCAGCCTTGCCATCGGTCACGCCCATACCTGCACCTCACTGGGCTATTTCACCGAACAGATCGCACGGCGCGGGCTGATCGGATTGGGGATGACCAATGCCTCGCCCATCGTTGCCGCACCGGGCGGCAAGACGCGGGTGATCGGCACCAATCCCATCGCCTTTTCCGTGCCAGACGGGCAGGGCGGTCTTGCCATGCAATTCGATCAATCGACCACAGTCGTGGCGCTGGGCAAGATCACCATGGCCAAGGCGGCAGGCCAGCCTATCCCGCTGGGCTGGGCGCTTGACGCTCAGGGAAACCCCACCACCGATCCCGAGGCGGCGCTGAGCGGCTCCTTGGTCAGCATCGGCGGGGCCAAAGGCTGGGGCCTTGGCCTTATGGCCGAGCTTTTGGCCGCAGGCCTGACCGGCGGCGTGGTCAGCCGCGATGTGAACCCGCTCAAGGCACCCGATGGCCCGCCGCATGATCTGGGGCAATATTACCTGCTGATGGACCCGGACCTATCCGGTGTCTTCTTCGACCGGTTGGCGCAGGTGGCCGAGGGCGCAACTACGGATGCAGGCGCGCGCATGCCGGGGCAGGGCAAAAAGCCGTGCGATCCCGTCACCGTCCCGGATCCGCTCTGGGCGCAGGTGCGCGATCTGGCCGGTTGATCCCGATCAAGGCATGGGGCACGCTCCAGACCTATAAAAGAGAACCACCGCCTTTGGACACCGCAAGGAGACCTCTTATGCGCGCGACACTCTCGATCGTAATCTTGGCAAGCCTCACTTTGACAAACGCCACGCAAGCCCAGGACATCCGAGCCGGAACCCAGACCTATGAACGCTATTGCGCCGCCTGCCATGGGCATGACGCCACCGGCTTTGGCCCGATGCGGGCGGTGCTGACACTGCTTCCCACTGACCTCACCGCGCTCAGGGCCACGAACAATGGCCATTTCCCGGTTGAACGGGTGGTGCGCCGCATCGACGGGCGTGATCCGCTGGTGTCGCACGGCAGCCCGATGCCGATCTATGGCAGCTTCTTTGAGGATCGCGATACCGGCCTCAAGACCGAGCGCGGACAAATCATCCTGACCAGCCAGCCGGTAATTGATCTGGTGGCCTATCTCGAAACGCTGCAAAAACCCTGATCGCTTGACGCAATCATAGAGGGGGCTAGTTCTGGCATAGTGAGAGGTGTACCATGCGCTCTATCATTCTGTCTTTGATCCTGATGCTCGGTCTCGCAGCGCCCTTGCGCGCACAAGAGGGGGCACAGGCCGTCATCACCGCGCAGATCGAGGCGTTTCTGGCACAGGATGTCAGCCGCGCCTATGGCTATGCCAGCCCCTTCATCCAGCAGAAATTTGCCACCCCCGAACAGTTCGGCGCGATGGTGCGCGACGGCTATCCGATGGTCTGGCGCCCCTCTGACGTGACCTTTCTTGAGATGCGCGAGATTGCCGGGCGGCTCTGGCAAGGCGTGCGGGTCGTCGATGCGGCGGGCGCGGGCTGGATCGTAGACTATGAGATGATCGAGACGCCAGAGGGCTGGCGCATCAACGGCGTTCAGGTGCGCCCCGCCCCGGATGCCAGCGTTTGATCCCGCGCAGGCGGGCTTGACCGCAGAGGTCCACCCGCTTACCTCACCGGCCTGATCCCCATGCCGCGTTGAGGCCCCATATGCCCTATTACCGCCCCATCCCCCGCACCGATCCCGCTCGCCCCGCTGGCGCGCTGACGCTTGCGGGCGGCTGGTGCTGGTTCGATACGGTCGAGGTGCTGGATCGCGCCGCTCCCTCTTACCTCATGCCCGCCGCTGATCTGCCGATTGAGGCGCTGCATCGCCTCACCACGCCGCGCGCGCCGGTGGCGGGGCTCGATATGACCGCGCCGCAGATCATGGGTATTCTCAACGTCACCCCAGACAGCTTTTCCGACGGCGGTCAGCATTTTGATCCCGAAGTGGCGCTGGCCCATGCCCGTCAGATGGCCAGTGACGGGGCCGCAATTTTGGACGTGGGCGGCGAATCCACCCGCCCCGGTGCCGCCCCCGTGCCCGTTGAGGATGAAATCACCCGCACCGCCCCAATCATCTCGGCCCTGCGCGCGGGCCTGACCACGCCCATTTCCATCGACACCCGCAAGGCGGCGGTGGCGCAGGCCGCCCATGCGGTGGGGGCCAATCTGATCAACGATGTGGCGGGGCTAACCTATGATCCCGCCTTGGCCCCCTATGCCGCCACCCATGCCCTGCCGGTTTGTGTGATGCACGCCCAAGGCTCGCCCGAGACCATGCAGCAAGACCCGCGCTATGACCATGTGCTGCTCGATGTCTACGACTGGCTCGCCGCCCGGATCGAGGCGCTTGAGGCCCTTGGAATCCCCCGTGCGCGCATCATAACCGACCCCGGCATCGGCTTTGGCAAGACTGTTGCGCATAACCTGACCCTCCTGCAAAACCTCTCGCTCTTTCACAGCCTCGGCTGTCCCGTTCTCCTTGGTGCCTCGCGCAAGCGCTTCATCGGCGAGATCAGCCGCACGCCTGTTGCTGCTGACCGTATCCCCGGCTCTCTCGCCGTGGCCTTGGGCGGTGTGGCACAAGGGGTGCAGATCCTGCGCGTGCATGACGTCCCCGAGACCCGCGCCGCACTTGATCTCTGGCGCGCCACTCTCGCCGCGCCACGCGCCTAGGCTTTTCAAAATCAGCTTTAGGGCTGTGACTTGTCCACAGGATGCGGCCGGTTTCTTACCAAATTCTGATCTGGGCGCACGCATGGGGCTGAACCTTACAAAATCCGGGGTGATTTCGTAAGCTCTGTAAGGCTCACCTTGCGCCAAAGACCCGCCGCAAAGCGCCCCATTGGCTCATGCCAACACCGACCAGAATCAGCGTCATCGCCGCCAGCAAACTTGGCGGCAAAACCTCGGACAGCACGAGCGCCCCAAGGATCACCGACCACACCGGCACCATGTAATTGACAAGGCTGAAAAAACTCGGCCCCGCCTCGCGGTTGACCTGCACCAGCAACAGTTGTGCCACGCCAGTCGGCAGGATGCCAAGATAGAGCAAGGCCAATAAACTCTTTGTATTCAAATCAGTAGGCAACCCCTCAACCACCAACGCCAAGGGCACAATCATCCCCGCTGCCAGCGTCAACACCAAAGCGGACAGCGACAAACGGTCCACCTCTGGCGACAGACGTGTAGCAATCGAGCCGATCGCATAGCCCCCCGCTGCCCCAAGGCAGGCCAGTCTTGCCAAGGATTCCAGATCCTTACCGGTCGAAGTGAAGGCTTCTGGCCCGATCAACACGACAACCCCCGTCGTGCCCAGAACAAACCCCACCAAACGCCGCACATGCATCCGCTCTCCGGGCACCAGAAAATGCGCCAAGGGCAAGATCAAAAGCGGCACCGCCGCCATACACACCCCGGCAAACCCCGAAGCCACAGATTGCTGCGCCCAAGACAAAAGGATGAATGGTAAAACGTTTGAAAACAACGCCATGACAAGTGCGAATTGCCAGATGCGCGCCCCGTCCGGGCCGCGCAAAGCGGGCAATTTCCGCCCTTTGAACCGCAGCAGGCAGAGCAAAAACCCCGCCCCCAACACGATCCGCACCGCCGCCACGAAGAATGGTCCCGCCCCGGTCAACGCGACCGATACGAACATAAAGGACGCGCCCCAGATCACGCCCAAGGCACCGATCCTCAGCCAGTTGAGTGCGGAAATCTCTTGCATGGAGGGGCCTTTCAGACACGAAAGGGCACCCGCAGGGGATGCCCTTTCGCTTTGGATTTCAAGGACTTCAGTTCTTGCTTTGATCCACCAGCTTGCCTGCGGAAATCCACGGCATCATGGCGCGCAGCTTCTGGCCGACTTCTTCGATCTGATGCGCGTCGTTCATGCGGCGCGTGCCCTTAAAGAAAGGCTGGCCCACGGCATTCTCCTGCATGAAATCACGCACGAATTTGCCGGTCTGAATGTCGCGCAGAATGGCCTTCATCTCTTTCTTGGTCTGCTCATAGGGCAGAACCCGCGGACCGCTGACATATTCACCATATTCGGCGGTGTTCGAGATCGAATAGTTCATGTTGGCGATACCGCCTTCATAGATCAGATCGACGATCAGCTTCACCTCGTGCAAGCACTCAAAGTAAGCCATTTCAGGGGCATAGCCCGCTTCGACCAGCGTCTCGAAGCCCATGCGGATAAGTTCGACAAGGCCACCACAAAGCACGGCCTGCTCACCAAAGAGGTCGGTTTCGCACTCTTCGCGGAAGTTGGTCTCGATGATCCCCGAGCGCCCGCCACCGATGGCCGAGCAGTAAGAAAGCCCAATTTCCAAGGCCTTGCCGGATGCATCGTTGTTGACCGCCACAAGGCAGGGCACGCCGCCGCCCTTGACATACTCGCCGCGCACCGTGTGGCCGGGGCCTTTGGGCGCCATCATGATGACGTCAACGCCTTCCTTCGGTTCGATCAGGCCAAAATGGATGTTGAGGCCGTGGGCAAAGGCAATCGCCGCGCCGGGGCGGATGTTGTCATGCACGTATTTGCGATAGGTTTCGCCCTGCAACTCGTCGGGCATGGTGAACATCATCAGGTCGCACCAAGCTGCGGCTTCTGCGATACCCATGACCTTAAGACCCTCAGCCTCGGCCTTCTTTGCCGATTTCGAGCCTTCGCGCAGGGCGACGACCAGATTTTTTGCGCCTGAATCCCGCAGGTTAAGCGCGTGGGCATGACCCTGGCTGCCATAGCCAAGAATGGCGACCTTTTTGTCTTTGATCAGGTTGATGTCACAGTCACGATCGTAATAGACGCGCATGGCGTTCTCCTCTTCGGTTGATAGGCGCATCATAGGCATGACCGGGCGAAAGAGACTGGTGATTTCGGATTATTTCTGGTAAAGTTCAGCGTAATCATTCTCCATAAGCTAGAATATGGAAGAAATTATGCTCGATGATACTGATCGCCGCATCTTGCGCCACTATCAACATGCCCCCACCCTTGGGGCGTCGGACCTTGCAGAGCGCGCGGGCGTGACCTCGGCAACCTGCGCCCGCCGGTTAGAGCGGATGCAACAAGAGGGCGTGATCCGGGCCAACCGCGCCGTAATCGACTGGCGCGCGCTTGGCTATGAGGTTGAGGTGTCGTTGCGCATCACGCTGGATAAAACACAGCCCCGCGCCTTTGACGAGTTCATCGACGCCGCGAGAGACGTGCCTGAAGTCATTGAAATACAGACATTTCTTGGCCGTGTTGATCTGCGCCTTTCGGTCATTGCGCGCGATATGGCGCATTACCAACAGCTTTATCGCAGCGCCATCCTGACCCTGCCGCATATCGCCGATATCGAGGCGCTGATGCATGTGGCGCGGATCAAATCCGACGAGGTGCTGCCGCTGTGATCGAGCTGGATACCCTCGACCGGCTGATCCTGCGCGAGATGGTGCGCGATGCCACTCAATCTGCAAGCGCGATTGGCCGCGCCCTTGGCCTGTCTCAGCCCGCCACATGGCGACGCCTGCAACGGTTGCGCGATATGGGGGTCATCAAGGGGCAACGCCTTGAATTAGATCACGAAAAGCTCGGTTTCGGAGTCTCGGTATTCCTTGGCGTCAAACTTGCCACCAAGGGCCGGGTCAGTCTGGAAGATTTCGAGCGCGCCGTCAGCGCCATCCCTGAAGTGCAGACGGTCGAGCATATCTTGGGCCTTTACGATTATCGCTTGCGGGTCGTGGCGCGCGATATTTCTGATTTTGAACGTGTTTTGCGCCGCCGGATCATGACCCTGCCGGGGGTGGGCGATGTCGAGGCGAATGTCCTTTTGAGCGAGGAGCGCCGCCCCGGCCCCATCGGATGACGTGCCGCACTGGACTTATGGGTGAACCCGCGCCATCTTGCCCGCAAGATAGAGGAGACATTCCATGACGGCCCTGCTTGACCATGTCGATCCCGATGGACTTTTGGAGTATTCGGTGGTGTTCACTGATCGCTCGCTCAACCATATGTCTGCCTCTTTTCAAGAGGTTATGTGCGACATTTCATCCATGCTCAAGGATGTCTACGCCGCGGATGCGGTGGCGCTAGTGCCCGGTGGCGGGTCTTATGCGATGGAATCTGTCGCCCGGCAGTTTGGCCGTGGCGCACATGCGCTTGTCGTGCGCAACGGCTGGTTCTCGTTTCGCTGGAGCCAGATTTTCGACGCAGGACAGTTCACCTCTGACACCACCGTCTGCATGGCCCGGCAAACTGGCAACGGGGCGACCACGCCCTTTGCCCCGGCCCCCATCGAAGAGGTCGTGGCAAAAATCCATGAAGCAAAGCCCGACGTGGTCTTTGCCCCGCATGTGGAAACCTCGGCGGGGTTGATCCTGCCTGACGATTACATCACCGCCTTGGCCAATGCGGCGCATGAGGTGGGCGCGCTCTTGGTGCTGGATTGCATCGCTTCGGGCTGCGCTTGGGTTGATATGCGCGCGACGGGCGTTGATGTGCTGATTTCCGCGCCGCAAAAAGGGTGGTCGGCCTCGCCTTCTGCCGGTTTGGTGATGCTTTCGGCGCGCGCGCTGGAACGGCTGGAAGAAACGACGTCCGACAGTTTTGCGCTCGACCTCAAGAAATGGCGCGCGATTATGCAGGCCTATGAAAATGGCGGCCATGCCTATCACGCGACCATGCCCACCGACGCGCTGCGCGGCTTCCGCGACACGATGATCGAGACCCGCGATTATGGGTTCGAGCGGCTGCGCGATGCGCAATGGGACTTGGGCAATGGCGTGCGGGCGATGCTGGCCGCGCGCGGCGTGACCTCTGTCGCCGCCGAAGGCTTTGGCGCGCCCGGCGTTGTCGTCAGCTACACCAGCGATCCCGATATACAGAACGGCAAGAAATTCATGGCAGAAGGTATGCAGATTGCCGCCGGCGTGCCGTTGCAAGTGGGCGAGCCCGAGGGCTTTCGCACCTTTCGTCTTGGGCTTTTTGGTCTGGATAAACTCTATGACGTGCCCGCCGCACTCAAGCGGCTTGAAACGGTCCTAGACAAGGTGCTCTGAGCCTTAGCCCCGTGCGCCAAGACCCATCTGCATCAGGGTTTTGCGCACTGGGGCCAGCGAGTAAATCGCGCTCAGCGCCTGTGCGCGCGCATCCCGCAATGGCTGTGTGCTCAGCATCGACGCGCGATTGAGCAGGTCGATCCCCGTCACGCGCGCCTGCACCTCGAAATGCCTGCGACGATGATAGGTGTCGAGCATGGTGCGGTCGCCCAAAGCCTCGGGGTTCGCCTCGGCCAGTTCCAGCAACACCCGCATATCGCCAAGCGACATATTGAGGCCCTGCGCGCCAATCGGTGGTACGACATGCGCGGCCTCGGCGACAAGCGCCACGCGCTCGCCTGACATGCGCTCTGCGACTTGGCTGATGATCGGCCAGACGGTGCGGTGTGATGCCAATGTCAGCGGGCCAAAAAGATGGCAAGACCGCGCATTCATTGCAGACTCGAATTCGGGCACCGGCAGGGCGGCCAAACGCGCAACCTCTGGCCCTTCTTCCATCCAGACGATGGCCGAGGACGGCCGCCCGTCGTGATCGGGCAGGGGCACAAGGGTGAACGGCCCGCCAGAACGGTGGATTTCGGTCGAGACATTGTCATGCGGGATTGGGTGGGTGACGGCAAAGGCAAGCGCCTTTTGACCGTAACGCGTTGTTTTGACGTGAATTCCGGCCGCCTCGCGGATAGGAGAGCCCCGCCCATCGGCGGCGATCACCAAGCGGCATCGCACCCGGGTGCCGTCGCTCAGCCCCACGCGCGCCTCGGCTTCGCGGGTAAAGAGCGTGGCGGTGCCGGTGCCGGGTTTGAACGTGACCGAGGGCAGGCTTTCCAGATGCGCCACCATTTCACGGCGCAAAAGCCAATTGGGCAGGTTCCAACCAAAAGGGCGCTCGGAAATATCGCTGGCGTTGAATTCACGCACGACGCGGGGTTCGGGCAATTCGCCACCCGCATCGACGATCCGCATCACTTGCAGGTCCGTGGCATGTGGTGCGAGACGTGCCCAAAGGCCCGCCCGATCAAGGAGCGCCTGCGCCGGCTGCAAGAACGCTGTGGTGCGCAGGTCTGATCCAGCCGCATCGCGCGCCGTCACAGGCGGGGCTGGATCGACGCAAAGCACCGAAAACCCCGCGCTGCCAAAGACGGCAGCCGCGGTCAGGCCAGCAACACCGCCGCCTGAAACCACGATATCATACGACGCCTGCGTCATTCTCAAAGTCTCCGAAATGGGATCTAGCGTCGGCTCAGCCCCGAGAAATCAGGATCAGCATCACCCAGATGACCGGAACCAGCGCCAGTGCCGGGATATAAAGCCCCGGAATGCCCCAGATCGCAATGCTCGTCGCCCATCCCGCCAGAAAAACCGCCACGCTGAGCAGGATCGGGCCAACGGCGGCGGCATCGGGATCATGGCTTTTGGCGGTGTTGTGGGCGGCAGTGGTGGGGGCTGTCGTCGCGGTCATGGCGGGCCTCATGGATCAAAGATTACTCTTGTGATGCATAAATATGTCCCGCCCCCCGCGATCAAAGGGACGTATCGCCGCAGCGCTTAGATGAGCCGCGCCAGAAACCCGCGCAGATCATCGGTGTGGTGATGGATGTGTTCGGCTTCGATCCGCTCGGGGGCGACATGCACGGTTCGCATTCCCATGGCATGCGGGGCCGCGAGATTGCGGGGCTCATCCTCGAACATGGCGGCTGTATCGGGGGCGCTCTGGTCTCGTGTCAGAATGGTCCGAAACGCCTCGGGTTCCGGTTTGGGCCGGTAGCCTGCGTGTTCCACGCCGTAAACGGCGTCAAACGCCCCCAAAAGCCCGCGCGCCGCGATCACCCGCTCGGCATAGGGGGCAGAGCCGTTGGTATAGACGATCTTGCGCCCCGGCAGGGCGCGAATGGCGGTATTGAGCGCGGCATCCGGTTCCAGCTTATCGAGCGAAATGTCATGCACCGCCTCAAGATAAGGGCCGGGATCGAGATCATGCAGCCGCATCAGCCCCGCCAGCGTCGTGCCATGTTCACGCCAATAGTCATGTCGCAGCCGGTCTGCCTCGGCATGGGTGACACGCAGCATATCCATCACAAACCGGGTCATCCGCGCCTCGATCTGATCGAAAAGGCGGGCAGAAGGCGGGTATAGCGTGTTGTCGAGGTCAAAGACCCAGGTGCGGATATGGTTGAAATCAGGTTTGGGCATGGCGCTGATATAAGCGGGCGCGACATTGCGCGCAATCGCCCAAGGCTTGATCCCGCGCTCAAAGCGCGTAAGGTTCCCAGCCAATGCACAGAACAAACGGACATGCCGATGAAACCGCCCCCTACAGATGCCTATTCGTTGATCCTTGAGGCAATCGATGTCGGCATCTTCAAACCCGGAGACCGTCTGGTCGAGAGCGATCTGGCCGAACGCTTTGGTGTGTCGCGCACGCCCATCCGCGAGGCGTTGCAGCGGCTTGAAACGCAATCCATGCTCACCCGCGACGGGCGCAGCCTGATCGTGTCCTCTTTGGATTACAATCAGTTGGCCGAGCTTTATGTGGTGAGGGCAGAGTTGGAGGGGCTGGCGGCAGAGCTGGCCGCGCGCCATGCCACGCCCGAAGAGGTGCGGGTGTTGCGGGATATGGTGGAAGATGATCGCGCGCTCTTGGGCAAGCCGGTGGAACTCGCCCGTGCCAATCGGCGGTTTCACAAGCAGATACATCTTGCCTCGCACAACCGCTTTCTGGTGCAACAGTTGGACCTTGTGCATCGATCCATGGCGCTTTTGGCGACCACGTCTCTTGCGGCGGTCGGTCGGGATGAGGATGCGCTGCGCGAACATGATGCGATCGTGGCGGGGATTGAGGCACATGATAGTGCAGGGGCCGCGCAGGCCCTGAGGGATCACATCTCAAAGGCCTTTGTGACCCGGCTCAAGCTTGATTCCGGAGAGGTCAAATCCACCGTCTGAGTTTGGTTGACCACGCGCCGTGACCGAGAGGCCATGCGTGGTTTTGTCCCAAAAGAATGGCTTTAAGATGAGCTCATACAGGGCCTTATAGGCGGCAATTGTCCCGAGTGGTGTGTAAAAATGCATCGTCGGGGCCCATGCCATCAGATGCCGGTGTCGCGGCCCCGAGACCGAAGCCATGTGAATAGAGACATTCAGAACCTCTACCAGCAAGAACAGGCTGCCCAACGCCACCAGCAGCGCATGTGGGACGACCGTGTCGAGCGGGTGGGGCAAGCCAAAGAGAACCAGCCAAAAGGACCAAAGGACCGGTGCCAGCAGGAATTGTGAAAGCGCCGAGACGAAATGCGCCTGAAACCCCCAGAACTTGCGCGGTCCAAGCTGTGCATAAAGCAGTCTGGGCTGCCGCATATGCACCAGATAGGTGGTCATATACCCCTTGAGCCAGCGAGAGCGCTGTTTGATCCAAGGCCAGGCTCGGCAATTGGCCTCTTCCTCGGTTACTGTATGGATCATCTCCGTGCGATAGCCATGCCGGGCAAGGCGAAAGCCAAGGTCGGCATCTTCGGTCACATTGTGCGCGTCCCATCCGCCCAATTCCTCGAGCACGTCACGCCGGAAATAGAGTGTGGTCCCGCCAAGGGGAATCGCCAGCCCGAGACGCGCCATGCCCGGCATCAAGGTGCGAAACCATGCCGCGTATTCGATGGTGAAACAGCGCGCCAGCCAGTTTTGGCCGGGGTTGTAATAGTCGAGAATGCCTTGAAGGCAGGCCACCTCTCGGGGTACCTGCTGAAAGCGGCGCGCAATGATCGTGATCTGATCGGCCTCGGGCGCATCCTCGGCGTCGAAAATGCCAATGATGTCGCCCTGACAGAAATCTAGCGCGTAGTTCATCGCGCGCGGCTTGGTGCGTGGTTTGCCATCGGGTACGATCACGGGCCGCACCCATGGCGGCAGATCAATTCCCGCCAATGTCTGACGGGTCAGCGCGTCTTCTTCCTCGAGCACGAGGATCACGTCGAGCAGGCATTTCGGATATGTCAGGCGACTGAGGCGGGCGATAAGCGCATGGGCAATCTCGGTTTCGCGAAAGAGCGGTACGAGGATTGATACCTTGGGCAGGGGCCGTGGCGAGGAAGGGGCGGGGGGCGCATCAGAGCGGCCAGAGGTCTGTGCTACAAAGGCCGCGATTTTCAACCCGGCAGAGACGATGAGCGTAAAGCAGGCCCAGACCGCAAAGATGGAAAAAACCGTGATCGGAAAGGCGAGGCTGAGCGCCACAAGCACCGCAAGGGCCGCGAGCGTCAGGTGCAGGCGGCGGTTTTGATGGGCACCCCAGGTTCGACAACTCTCGATCTCTGGCACGCGCGCCTCGGCCATGCTGCGCAAGATGTCGCGATGCTCATGCGCGATGCGGTCCTGTATCGCGTGGCGCGGGGCCATCACAACGCGCGCGCGGTCCAGCTTGCGAGGCAGGGCAGGGCGCAGAGAGGCAAGGCTATCTGGCCCGCCAGTGGCAAGAACAGGAACGCCAGCAGCGGACTGGATCGGCAGCACGCCATGTTTCAAAAGAAATCGCGGATCAAGACCGGACTCAACCAGTTCTGCGCGCATCACATCCTCGGCGCTCAGCCGCGTGCTTGAGAGGCGGCGGGCGTGGGCGGCGAGCAAGTCGTCTTCCGTGGCCAGCCCCTCGGCTTGAAGAATGCGGTCGAGCGACGTGTCGCAATGCCGCCGCACCAATTCGGCCAGCGTGGCATCCGAGCGGCTGATCTTACCGGCGCGCACCAATTCGCGGCCCAGTGGGTTGATCGGCACCCGCGCGCCAGACCCTTGCGCCCGCATGTGACGCAGTTCGGAAATTCCCATATCGCGACCTTTCCCCTTGCGGCTGAGGAAAGACTAGGGCGCGCTTGGTTAACGATGTTTTAACGACAGGTTAACAGCCGAAGGATTATTCGGACTTATTTGGCCATAGAGGCCGCGAATCGCTCAAACAGGTAAAAGCTATCTTGCGGACCGGGGCTGGCTTCGGGGTGGTGCTGCACCGAAAAGACCGGACGATCCTTGATGCGGATACCGCAGTTTGATCCATCAAACAAAGAGACATGCGTCTCGACCACGCCGGTGGGCAGGGTCTGGCTGTCGACGGCAAAGCCGTGATTCATCGACGTGATTTCCACCTTGCCGGTTTCCAGATCCTTGACCGGGTGGTTGGCACCGTGGTGGCCGTGGTTCATCTTGATGGTCTGTGCCCCAAGCGCCAAGGCCAGCATCTGATGCCCAAGGCAAATGCCAAAGAGCGGCAGCCCCGCCTCAAGCACACCTTGGATCATGGGCACGGCATATTTGCCCGTGGCCGCCGGGTCGCCGGGGCCGTTGGACAGGAACACGCCATCGGGGGAATGGGCCAACACATCCTCGGCGGTGGCGCTTGCGGGCAGCACGGTCACATCGCATCCTGCGCTTGCCAAACAGCGCAGGATATTGCGCTTGGCACCGTAGTCGACCGCAACAACCTTGTGACGCGCGTCGGTTTGGCGCAGATAGCCCTCAGGCCAGGCCCACCGCATTTCGTCCCACCGATAAGACTGCGCGCAGGTCACATCCTTGGCCAAATCCATGCCTTCGAGCCCGGCAAAGCTGCGCGCACGTCCCACCAGAGCCTCGACATCGAATTTGCCGTTGGGATCATGGGCAAGGGCCACATGCGGCGCGCCCTGCTGACGGATCGCACGAGTCAGGCGGCGGGTGTCGATGCCGCCAATCGCGATGCGGCCCCGCCGTGCAAGCCAGCTTGTCAAATGTTCCTGCGCCCGCCAGTTGCTCGGCTCGGTCGGGTCCCATTTGACCACCATGCCTTCGGCTACCGGCTCGGCGGTTTCGTCGTCTTCGATGTTCACGCCGGTATTGCCGATATGCGGAAAGGTGAAGGTCACGATTTGTCCGGCATAGCTGGGATCGGTCATGATCTCTTGATAGCCGGTCATCGCCGTGTTGAAGCAGAGTTCCGCTGTGGTCACGCCGACCGCGCCGAACCCGTAGCCATAGAACAGCGAGCCATCGGCAAGGGCTAGGCAGGCGGTCGGACGGGGGGTGGACGCTTGGGCCATGGGGGCGAGTCTCCGGCTCGGGCAAATTTGCGCATACCTACGGGTGGGCTGGGGGCGGGTCAAGGGTCTGATCGCGGTGCTGGGGCGACCAGCACGGCGGTTGCCATCGCCCACGCTTGGCGCTAGGCTCCCGCTCTTGTGACGATCATGGGGATGAAACGGAATGGAACTGCGGGCACGGGTCGATCAGGCCCTGAAACAGGCGATGCGCGACAAGGCGGCAGGCCGTTTGGCGACCTTGCGTCTGATCAACGCGGCGATCAAGGATCAAGAGATTGCCGGGCGCAGCGCGGACGGGACTATCCCGGTCGGAGACGCGGAAATCATGGCCATTCTCGCCAAGATGACCAAGCAGCGCAACGAGAGCGTGCGCGCCTATGAAGAGGGTGGGCGGCTTGATCTGGCCGAGCGCGAGCGCGACGAGATCCGCATCATCGAAGAATTCCTGCCGCGCCAATTGGCCGAAGACGAGATTGCCGCCGCAATCGACAAGGCGATTGCCGATGTGGGGGCCACCACGATCCGCGACATGGGCAAGATCATGGGCAAGCTCAAGGAACGCCACGCGGGCCAGATGGATTTCGGCGCGGTTGGTCCGCAGGTCAAGGCGCGGCTGGGGTAAGCTGCCTCAGACGGCGGCGCTCTGCACCACCCTGACGCCAGAGATGGCAGATTCGGCCCGTTTGATGTCTTGGGCGGACATCAGGCACATGGCGGTGCTGAGCGCATCAGCCATGGCGGCGCTTTGTGCGGTGACGCTGATGAGGTGCCAGCGTGGCGTAGCGGGGGTGCCGGTGCGGGGATCCAGGATATGACCCGCTGTGCCCTCTGCATCAAAGACAGTGCCACGCGGGGCAGAGGAGGCCAGAGCGCGGTCGCGCAGGCCCAGATGCGGGCGGCCGGGCGTGTCTAGGATCACGGGCCAGTCGCCGCCATCCGGATGCCCACCAAGGGCGCGCAACTCGCCGGTGTCGATCAAGATGTCGCTCAGCCCTTCGGCCTGCAAAAGATGCGCGATGCGATCCGCGATATAGCCCTGTGCGATGCCATTAAGCGTGAGCGCCATACCGGGCCGCAGATTGATGGCGGTGGCGCTGTAGCGCAGATCGCTCCACGTTCCATGGGCGCGGGCATTGGCAATCTCGGCCTCTGACGGGGCATGTCCTGCACCATAGCTATGCGCGTAGAGATCCCAAAGCGGTTGAACAGTAGGATCAAAGAGCCCATCCGTGGCGTGATGTGCTGTGGCGGCGATGGATAGGCAATCCAACAACTCGAAAGGTGGTGCGTCGAGGTGCCCGCTGGCGTTAAGTTGGCTCAGCGCGGAGGTGCTGCGGTAGAGGCTGAAGACCTGCTCCAGCCGTTCGATCTCGGCGCGGGCGGTTTCGGTGATCCGCTCCGCCTCGGGGTGGCTGAGCGTGATCGTGGCGCGTGCACCCAAGGCGATCCCCTGCCAGCGGTGCAGGGGTGTGGCCTGAGCAGAGCGGGAACAGGAAAGCGCTGCGGCAGAGATGGTCAAAAAACGGCGGCGGGAGAGGGTCATGTCAGTTCTGCCTTTCGCGGGACAGGTGTTTTAGCCGTGCTTCGAAATCTTCGTCTTCGGCGCGGTCGGAGATGCCGGTGGCGATTGGCACGGCCGATAGCACATCGATATCCGCCACCTCGGCCAGCCGCAGAACATGCCCGCCGCGCGTATCGGCAAAGGCGGCAGCATCCTTGGCGTCGAGAAACGGCACCAATTCGGGCGCGTCCATGCCGCCCGTTGCCGTTGATCCGACCACGTAATGGGCCGATGTTGCGTCGATCCAGTTCTCGGCGCCGGGCTGGTCCCAACTGGCGGCGGCGGCCATGTCGTTGACGTAGATGGCCGTTATGGCGTGGCTTTGTTCTGGCATGCGTTGATAGGCGATGGCGTCGCGCACCTGACTGAAGAAGAGCGGGTGATCGAGACCCTCAAGATGGACCTGCGCCTTGGGGCCGGGATGCTCGAGCAGGTCCATTTGGCAGTAATGTCCGGTTGCCTCTGCCGTCAAAGGCACAGGGTCAGGGCGTGTGGCCACCTCTTCCTTGCAGGCGGCAAGGGCGAGGAGCAAGAACAGGAATGGGAGCCATTTCATGGTGTGACCCTCCGCAGCGCTGCGACCGCCAGACCAAAGGCAGCAAGGGGCCAAAGCAGGACCGAGATCAAAGCATGGACCGCGGGAATGGTCTGGGCCGCCCCGCCAAGGCCAGAGGCCGCCGCCGTCGCCTCGGATGCGGCAAGGTTGTAGAGGCGAAAGGCATCGGCGGGATTGGCCAGCAAAAGCCACGGCAGGGCACGGGCGGTAAAGACCCCGCCACCATCTGCCACGACCGCCGCCAAAAGACCCAGATCGTAGAGCACGACCAAGGCCAGCCAGACGCCGATTGCCAGCCCCGCCGCTGCCCCCGGACGCCGCGCGATGGCCGAGAGCGCATAGCCCAAGGCGAGAAACACCGCCCCCAACAGGATCGAGGACCAGAAGAGGCGCAAAAGCGCGGGCAGGCCTGTCACCGCCTCGGGATCGGTGGCAAGCGCGGTGATGGCCGCCAACCCATAGCCCGCGCCCACGGCAATCGTCAGCACCGCCAGATGGGCGATGAACTTGCCCATCAGGATGCCGGTTCGAGAGACCGGATAGGTCAGCGTCAGCGAAAGCGTGCCGCGCTCGATCTCGCCTGCCACGGCGTCAAAGGACATCAAAAGCGCCATCAACGGCACGAGATAGACGCCAAGAGACGTCAGGCTTGCCACCGTGACCGAGAGCGCATCCACGCCCACGTCGCCGGTTGGGGCGCTGCCCGCCGCCGAGAGGACAAGTGCAAAGAGCGCCATCAACGCAACGGTGATCGTCACCCAACGATTGCGCAGCGCGATGCGGAATTCGGTGGTGCCAAGGGCGAAGACGGGGCGAAAGAATGCGGTCATTGGTCATCTCTCCGGCTGAAATGGCTGTAGAGGTCTTCAAGGCTGGGCGGGATGATTTCGACGTCCTCAATCAGCCCTTTCAGCGCAGCAATATGGCCAAGGCGGGTCAGCTTCTCGTCATGGGCGCAGGTCAGATCGACCATGACGCCGTTGCGCCGCCCTCCAGACAGTTGCGCCGCCACCTGATCCGCCGCCCCCGGGCGTGCCGAGATTTGCAGCCGAATTGGCAGCGCGGCCTGACGGCGCAGGGCATGCAGCGTGTCATTGGCCATGAGCCGCCCCTTGGATAGGATCACGATCCGGTCGGTGCGGGCCTCGACCTCGGTCAGGGCATGGGAAGAGAGCAGGATTGCAGCACCTTCTGCGGCGAGACCGTCGAGGATGGCGTAGAACTCGCGGCGCGACACCGGGTCGAGACCACTGGTCGGCTCATCAAGGATCAAGAGGCGAGGTTGGCCGATGAGGGCCTGAGCCAGCCCGACACGCTGGCGCATGCCCTTGGAATAGGTGCCGATGCGGCGGCGGGCGGCCTCGCCCAATCCCACACGCTCCAAAAGGCCCATCGCCTGCGCCGGATCGCAACCGCGCAGGCGCAGGTAGAGGCGGATTTGTTCAAGACCGGTCAGGGCCGGGTGAAAGGCCACGTTTTCCGGCAGATAGGCGGTGCCCTCGCGGGCGGCCTGACTGCCGGGGGCGGCCCCGAGCACCTCGATCTGACCAGAGGTGGCGGGGATCAGGCCAAGGACGATCTTCATCAACGTGGATTTGCCTGCGCCATTGTGGCCAAGGAGCGCCACCCGTTCACCGGGGGCAACGGTAAAGTCCACCGCATCAAGCGCGGTGACGCCATCGTAGCGCTTAGTGACTTGCGAGAGGGTCAAACGGGGCATCATCTGTCTTTCTGTTGCGTGCGGCGGTCATGGCCTCAGCTTCCATTGCAGCGATAGTATCCGGCACTGTCACGAGGACGGGCCGCATCAGGGGCGCGCTGTCCAGCACGCCACCGGGCAGGGAGGCGGGGAAATGTTTCTGGCTCCAGCGGATCAGCTGCACGGCGGGTGCGCCCATCAAGAGGCTGGCGGCGGGTTGCGACCACAGGATGTGGTCCATCAGGTCATTGGGGCGAAAGCTGGCATCGGCGATGCCATTGCCATCCAGATCAAAGGCGGGGTGGTCCGACCAATAGTTGCCGCGCCCGTCATAGCTCCATTCCACATTCTTGGTGCCGACGTATTTCACCTGCGTCCGGTTGCCGACAAAGGCGTTGCCGGTGATCGCATTGCGTTCCGATCCGGCGGTGAAATGAATGCCGATCTCGCAGCCTTCAAAGCGGTTGTCATAGATGAGGTTGCGGTGAGCGTTGTAGATAAACGTGCATTTCTCTGCGCCGCCCCGCACCAGATTGCCGCGAATATCGGCGTTGTTGGCGTAGTTGAGCATGAGGCCGTGACTGCGGTCTGCGAGGCTGAGATTGTCATGCACGGTAATGCGGTTCGAGAACATCAGCGCAAAGCCAAGGGTGTTGCCGATCGAGATATTGCCCGACACCTCGGAATTGTTGGCATACATGTAATGCACCGCAAAACGCAGGTCGCGCATCAGGTTGCGGCGAAAGATGCCGTCGTTTGAGGCATTCACAAAGATGCCGTCACGGCCAAGGCGGATGTCGTTATCCTCGATGATCGTGCCCGGCGCGTTCCAGACATAAACCCCATTGCCACGGCTGTTCATATGGTGATCGGTGCGCCCGACAATGCGATTGCCGCGCACGGTGGCGTTCTTGGGACCATGCACATCGACGCCGTAGAGATTGCCCAAGATGTCGTTGTCTTCGACCAGCACGCGCGCGGCACTCCGGGTGATCTGAACGCCGCTGTCGATAGCGTCGTGATCGCTGCCCGATCCGGTCAGGGTGAGGCCGCGCACGGTGATATCGCTGCCGGTGATGGTGACAACGCTGCCAACACCGCCTGCGTCGATGGTGGCTTTGCCTTGCCCGTCGAGGGTAATAGCGTGATCGAGTGTCACCGGGCCCGCATGCAGGCCCGGTTCAAGGGTCAGCACATCGCCGGGCAGTGCCCCGGCGATGGCAGAGGTAAGCGCCCCGGTCTCGGCTGGCACCCGGCGTTCCGCCGCACCGACCAAGGTCGCTGCGCCGCACAAGAGGATCAGGCTGAGAAAGAGGCGCAGCATGGCTCAGGCGCCTTTCGGTTCTACGAACATGCGACCGCGCATTTCCATGTGCAGCGCATGACAGAACCACTGGCAATAATACCAGTAGACCCCCGGCTTGGCCGCCACAAAGGTGGCCGAAGCGGTGGCCTGCGGGGCAAGTTCCATCGCCACGCCGTGATCGCCCATGCAGAAGCCATGTGTCAGATCGTCGATGTCATCGAGGTTGGTGATGATCACCGTCACCTCATCGCCCTCTTTGACGGTAAAGCTTTCGATGCTGAAGGCGGGGGCCACGCTCGACATATAGACACGCACTTTGTTGCCATCGCGAATGATCGTATCGGCCCATTCGTCGATGTTGACCCCGTCCTTTTCAGCCTGCGCGCGGGCATCAGCCCACATCGGATCGTTACGGTCCCAGGCATTGCGCGGGTTCACGACAGAGCGGTGGACGATGATACTGTCATGCGGTTCTGCAAAGGTCGGGCTGTCATGCAAGAGCGTCAGGTTGGTGCCGTCCAACGAGAAAAGCTGCTCGTTCTCGGGTTTCAGAGGGCCGACGTTGAGAAAGCGATCCTTGGAAAACTTGTTCATCGAGATGAACCACTTACCATCCGCCTCAAGCGTCTCGCCCATGGAGGTGGAGTTGTGGCCAGGCTGGTAATGCACATCCACCTTGGAGCGGATCGGATCGACGTTTTCGCCCGCATAGGCCCGCACTGCATCCTCAATGTTCCAAATCACCACCTGACTGTCGAGAAAGAGCGTGGTCAGCGCGTTGCCCTTGCCGTCAAAGGCGGTGTGAAGTGGTCCGAGGCCCAATTCCGGCTCGGCCACCACGACAGAGCGTGGATCGGCCCCCTCGTAGAACACGGCATCCAACTTGCGCACGTCGATCACCGAAACAGTAGGCGAGAGTTTTCCGGCGATGCAGAGGTGGATCTTGTCTGGTGCCATGTTGCAGCCATGCGGGTTGTTTGGCACGGGGATGTAGCGCGTATAGTCCTTGTTCTGGCCTTTGCGCCCGTCGATCACCTTGACGCCGTTCAATTCGATGAAATCGCCCGCCGCGATGCCTTTTTCGATTTCGGCAAGGTTGAAGACGACGACGTGATCGCGCTCGGCTTCCGTCATCTCAGGCAGCGAGATACCCATTTCCGAGTTGTAAGAGGTCGAGAAGGCATACTTGCCGTCGTAATCGGCATCGGTATTGTCAAGGTTGCCCGAGACCATCACCTGCCACGCCACTTCCATCTTGTCCGCGTCGATGGCGGTGTAGAAGTTCACATATTGCGACGGGTCATCCAGAATTTGGCCGTCATTGACCATCGGGCCCTCATCCTCGCCATTGGCAAAGACATAGTTGGTGCGCGGCCATTTTTGCGGGCGCAGACCGTGGATCGCCTTGGCATTGGGGATTTCGAGGATCTTGTCAGCCTTCATCACGTCCAGCCGCACACGCGCGACGCGGGTATTGGCCTTGTCGTTCATAAAGAGGAAGCGACCGTCATATTTGCCCTCGGTAAAGGACATGTGGACATGGTGCAGGTCGCCGTTGTCATGCACCTTTTTGCCATTGGCCGCGAGGTAGTTCTTGGTGCGCTCTGACATGCCCTCGGTCAGCACCTTGAGGGATTCATTGGTCTGACCCCAGCCGGTTGCCGAACAGCGGTTGAACACTGGAATTCGCATGAATTCACGCATCGACGGAATGCCGAGGATACGCACCTCGCCGGTCTGACCCGAAGACCAGAACCCGTAATATTCATCGAGTTCGCCGGGGGCCAGATGCGATGAGGCCGCAGCCGCTTTGGCAGTGGTCGGCGCGGTTACAGCGGCGGTCGCCACACCGGCGGCCCCACCCAAAAGCGCCATGCGCGAGGCACCCATGGCCCCAAGGGCCGCAGCCCCGCCAGCAGTGGCGCCCAACAGGCCCCTGCGGCTGATCCCGGATTTCTTGACATCGTTTGACATGATTATTGTCCTTTCTTCATGTTGGGGTGGTTTGCGATCATCCGGTCCAGCGCTGCTGCGCTTTCAGAGGCGCTCTTGCGGCGCTTCACGTTCTTGATGACGACCGGACATTTGGCTTCCGACTGGTAGAGGACCTGACAGTGCAGACAGTTCAGGCACTCGTTCGGGTTGATCTCGCCAGTGGGATGGATGGCCTGAACCATGCATTCATGGGCGCAGGTCTGGCAGGGGTTGCCGCATTCGCGGTAGCGCTTGAGCCAATCGAACATGCGCAGGCGGGCAGGGATCGCGAGTGCGGCACCAAGCGGGCAGAGGTAGCGGCAGTAGAACCGCTCGACAAAGAGGCCTGCCGCCAAAAGGGCCAATGCATAGGCGACAAAGGGCCAGGCACGCGCGAATTTGAGCACGATGGCGGTTTTGAACGGCTCGATCTCGGCCAGATGTTCGGCCTGTTCGATCGAGGCCAATGAGACCCCGAAAAGGCCAAGAAAGATCATGTATTTGATCGGCCAGAGGCGTTCATGCAGGCCCCAAGGCAGGGTCCATTGCGGCACGCCCAGTTTGCGCGCGATGCGATTTGTCAGCTCTTGCAGCGCGCCGAAGGGGCAAAGCCAGCCGCAATAGGCCCCGCGCCCCCAAAAGATCAGCGCGGCGGCGACAGCGAACCACAGGATAAAGGTCAGCGGATCAAGCAAAAACGCCTGCCAGCTGAAATCCGAGGTCAGCGCGCCAAAGAGCGCCATGAGGTTGACGACCGACAGCTGCGCATTGGCATACCAGCCCAGAAAGACCAGCGTGACGGTGAGAAATCCCATGCGGAACCAGGTTGTGACCCGTTCGGAGCGCACCAGAAAGCTTTGAAAGAAGAACGCGAGCGTGAGAACTGTCAGCATCACGCCAAGGCCCACGATTTCGACGGTCTTGTCGCGCCAGATCCGGGACCAGAGGGCGGTTTGCGCGGCGCTCTCGCTTGCGGTCTCTTGCGCCAGCGGCGGTGCTGGTGTCGGGGCGGCCACCGGGCGCAGGTAGGCGGCCGGCAACTGATAGCCCAGATCGAAGGTGGTAAAGACCCTCTCGATGGCCGCGACATCGCGCTGCGCCAAAAGTTGCAGGCGCCACGGCTCTGCGGGGTCAAAGCCAGCATCGGCGGGGATTTTGAAGATGTCCATTTCCGAGAGCGCGGGCGCGCCATCGGCCATGATCTCGCCCACGCGGCGGTGGCCCCGGTCGCGGAACCGCACGGAATCTTCGCCCTGCACCAGAATGATGCGATCAAACACCCCGCCCCGCACATAGCCCGACCCCTTGAAGGAATAGAGACCACGGGCGGCGACCAGAATGGCGTGTTCCCCCTCGTCCAGCCAGTCGGCGAGATTGGCGAATTCCGCCTCGCCCAGCAGTTGCCGCCCGATGGCAGGCACGCTGATGAGTGTGGCATACATGTCGATATAGGTGTCGTCCTCGGGCGCGGTGATCGGGCGGGCAGCGGCGCGGGGATCATCCATCGCGGCAAAGGCGGCGTTGACTTGCCCCACATCCAGCGACATGCGGCGCAGCGTGCCATCGCCGGTCAGGGTAAACCAATCGCTGGCCGCCTGCGCATCAGGGTTCAGCTCGAATGTTGGGCCGGTGTGGGCCGCGAGTGGCGCAAGCCCCCCCAGCCCTAGCGCGCGGGCGACACGGATGCCCGAACGGGTGATCGAATCGTCGATCACCATGATCGTGACCGTCGCGCCCGAGATGATGTCGAGCTCATGCCCCGATCCGCCTGCTTCGGCCTCGGCCACCAGATCAAGGCCCACGAAATCCGCAACCAGTTTGGATACCTTGGCCTCGGGGATACCGATGAGGACAATGGGTTCTGAATGTTTGACCAGCTTTACGCCGGTCAGCTTGGCATCCAGTCCGACGGCGACCATCACATGGATGGGCTTGCCGGAATAGCCGGTGGTGCCCACGAAATCGGACGTGATGAAAGCCCAGCCAATTGTTTCTCCGCCACGCAGCACCGGGGCCACGGGCAAGTCGCTGCGCATTGCGCCATAGCTGTCTGCACCCTCGACCAGCGTCGCGGCGGGCACTTTGGCCAGATATGTTTCAAGATAGGGGGATTGCGCCTGAACCGCCGGGGCCAAAACCAGCAGAGCGATCCAGAAGGCGGCGATACGTGCCAAAAGGCCGAACGCGCGCAGGCGCAAGAAGAGAGCAAGGGGCATCAGGGGGTCTTTCATGCTGTCGCCTTTGCCGCCGGGGGTGCGCGGCTTTGAGCGGTCAGGATCATTTCGGGATGATGCAGGTCTGCGCCGGGCTGATCCCGGTCAGCAGCCGTCACGCGCTGCGCGCCAAGCTCGAACTCTGCGGTGAGCAAGACGTGAGAGCCGGTCTGCAAACACTCGTCGCAAAGTATCTTTTCGCAATGCGGCAGGTTTACCGGCGTGCCATCGCGGGCAAGATGCACGGTTTTCTCACCCTCGGCCCCCGCGCAGATCACCATCTGCGTCAGAGTGGCCTTGAACGCGGCAAGACCTGCTGCCCGGCCCGCAGTCAAAGCGCCCAACGCCAAGGAGAGCGCAAGGAGGCTGGTCAGCAGAAAGAGGGCGTATTTCCGTATCATTGGGCCAGCATGTCGTGAGTCGCAGAGCCCGACCTTGATATGGGTCAAATGAAATAACTCTTTTGTGATGAGACGTGACAAGCTGACCACTTGCCAATTCAAAATCTTTCAGAATTATGTTAGTTAGCTGGAGGCCGTTATGCGTCTAACTAAGTTTACAGATTATTCTCTGCGTGTTCTGCTTTACGCCGCAACCTTGAAACCCGGTGAATTGACCACCATCGAGGAGACGGCAAAGCTCTATGACATCTCTCGCGCACATCTCAAGAAAGTGGTGTTGCAACTGATCCATGAGGGGTTTCTGGAGGGGATCCGCGGCCGCAGCGGCGGCTTTCGGTTGGCGCGTTCCCCCGCTGAAATCAACCTTGGGCAGGTGGTGCGCAAGATGGAGCCTGAGTTCGCTCTGGCCGAGTGTTTTTCTCCAGACAATGCCTGTCGGGTCACCAAAGGCTGTCGGCTGCCCATCGTGCTCAACCTCGCCCTGACCAATTTCCTCAACACTTTTGACGATTTCACACTGGCGGACCTCGCAATTTCTCCGCGCTATTTCGAGACACCGAAGCTGGATCAATATCCACGACGTGGGCCACATCTCGCGGATTCGGTCTGACGCCGGTCCGCCACGCGCGGCCCCTTGGCCTCGGCGTCATCTGCGTTTATCACAAACCTCTCAGATCATCCGAGGGGGCCCAGAGTGACAGACACAGCCGAGCGTATCGCCCGTATAATCGCCACTGAAATCGACGCGCGCCCAAATCAAGTGGTTGCCGCAGTGGGGCTGCTTGATGGCGGTGCGACGGTGCCCTTTGTTGCGCGCTACCGCAAAGAGGTGACGGGTGGCCTTGATGATACGCAACTGCGCAATCTGGCTGAGCGACTGACGTATCTGCGCGAGTTAGAGGCGCGGCGTGTGGCGATCCTGAATTCCATCAAGGATCAGGGCAAGCTGACAGAGCCGCTGGCCCGCTCTATCGCCGGGGCCGAAACCAAGGCGGTGCTCGAGGATATCTATCTGCCCTTCAAGCCCAAGCGCCGCACCAAGGCGATGATCGCACGCGAAAACGGGTTAGAGTCACTTTTGCGCAGGATTTTGGCTGAGCGGTCTGCGGTGCCCGAGGATTTGGCCGCAGGATACCTGAGCGAGAGCGTGGCAACGGTGAAAGAGGCGCTTGAAGGCGCACGCGACATTCTGGCCGAGGAATTGACCGAGAATGCCACCCTCTTGGGCCGTTTGCGCGAGTTCATGCGCGCAGAAGCGGTGATCAGCGCTCGTGTGCTGCCGGGCAAGGAAGAGGCGGGGGCCAAGTTCTCGGATTACTTCGATCATCGAGAGCCTTGGGCAAAGATTCCCGCGCATCGCGCCTTGGCGATTCTGCGGGCCGCCAAGGAAGAGATTGTGACGCTCGATATTGCCCCCGATCCTGACACCGGCGCGCTGCGGGCCGTGGGTATGATCGAGGCGACGATTGGCATTCCCGGTAACGCGCCCGGTGATATCTGGCTGCGCAGCGTTGCCGCTTGGACCTGGCGGGTCAAGCTGAGCCTGTCGATGTATGTCGATCTGATGGGCGAATTGCGCAACCGCGCCCATGACGAGGCGATCACCGTGTTTGCGCGCAACCTCAAGGATTTGCTGTTGGCTGCCCCTGCTGGACCACGCCCAACCTTGGGTCTGGATCCAGGTATCCGTACTGGTGTCAAGGCTGCGGTGGTGGATGCCACAGGCAAGCTGATCGAGACTGCAACGCTCTATCCGTTCCAGCCCAAGAACGATTTGCGCGGCGCGCAGGTGGCTGTGCTGGAGATGGTGCGCAAACATGGCGTCGAATTGATCGCCATCGGCAATGGCACTGCCAGCCGCGAAACCGAGCGTATGGTGGCGGAGGCGCTAAAGCTCTTGCCGCAGGGGGCCAAGCGCCCGATGAGCGTGATCGTGTCCGAGGCCGGGGCGTCGGTCTATTCCGCCTCGGAACTGGCGGCCAAGGAGTTTCCGGGGCTCGATGTCAGCTTGCGCGGTGCGGTGTCGATTGCGCGACGGCTGCAGGATCCGTTGGCCGAACTGGTCAAGATCACGCCGCAATCCATCGGCGTGGGACAGTATCAGCATGATGTCGATCAGCGGCGTCTGGTGCAGGCGCTGGATGCCGTGGTCGAGGATGCGGTGAACGCGGTTGGTGTCGATCTCAATATGGCGTCGGCGCCGCTACTTGCCCGCGTGGCGGGGCTGGGGGCGTCCTTGGCGCAGGCCATTGTGGCGCATCGTGACGCTGAGGGCGCATTTCCGTCGCGCAAGGCACTGCTCAAAGTGGCGGGGCTGGGCCCCAAGGCGTTCGAGCAATGCGCCGGGTTCTTGCGTATCCGGGATAGTGCGGAACCTCTGGATGCCACCTCGGTTCACCCGGAGGCTTATGGCGTGGCGCGCCGGATCGTGCAGGCCTGTGGCCGCGACATTCGCGCCATCATGGGCACGCCCGAGGCGCTAAACGGTCTGCGGGCCGAGGATTTCGTGGATGACAAATTCGGTCTGCCCACGGCTCGAGACATTCTGACAGAGCTGGAGAAACCCGGCCGCGATCCGCGCCCAAGCTTTGTCACCGCGCGATTTGCCGATGGGGTGGACGATATCAAAGATCTCAAACCCGGTATGCTGATGGAGGGCACAGTGACGAATGTCGCGGCCTTTGGCGCGTTTGTCGACATTGGCGTGCATCAGGACGGGCTGGTGCATGTCAGCCAATTGGCCGATCGGTTCGTCAAGGACCCGCATGAGGTGGTCAAGGCGGGCGATGTGGTCAAGGTGCGCGTGACAGAGGTTGATGTTGCGCGCAAACGCATCGGCCTGAGCATGCGCAAAGACGGCGCTGCGCCCGAGACGCGCGCCAAGGACGCGCCAGTGGCGGCCAGAACTGCGAAGTCCGGCAAACCTGCCAGCGCGCCGGTGCGGCCACCAAAATCTGAGCCGCAGGCCACGCAAGGGGCCCTGGGCGATGCCCTTCGCGCAGCTCTGCGGGGCAAAACCTAACCTTCGGTTTGGATTGGGTGGCGTAAGGTCATTGCCTAAATGTAAGTGGCAGACGCATCGGGAATTCTCCGTATGTGTCTGTTTTCATTAATTGTGTATGAGTTTGCGAGACCTGAGTGTCGCAGATGTGGGTATTCCCATGCTGCTGATAGATCGGCTGGTGGTGGCATGGATGGGGGCAGCAAATGCCCGAACCCACACCAGAACTGACGGCGCTTCAGATCAAGACATTGTCTGCGTCAGGCCGAAATGTGGGTGGTTGCGGCAATGGCCTTGACCAGACTATCCCAGAGACCGGCGCGCGATCATGGATACTGCGCGCCACCGTCGATTTTTGGACGTATCGCTGGGCGGTAAGGGTGCACGAGCCGCCGGACCGTAGACAGCGCGCGCAGTGTCACCCTAGCCTCTGAATCCTCATCACAAAGGTGTAACGCCAGAGCGCGCGTCAATAGCCCGGGGCCGGTTTTAAACCACCGATGATCCTTTTCTCGGTCAAGGCAAGAGGCCACTGCTTTTTCAAAGGCCGTTTCGATAACGCTATGGCCGGGCGTTGCCATAAGCAGATCGGTCACAACCGCCCCACGACCATCGATGAAAAACCCTGCCTCTTCCGTGTGGTCGATGAGCGGGTCAACATCTCTGCTTGGCCATTGCGTCGCAGACAGCGTAAGACCACCCTCGACCAAAAGAACGCCCAGCATCAGAAGATCAGTCTTTTGTTCACAATCAGGAGCCTTCGCAAAAGCCCGGGCGGCATCAGAGCCGGCGTTTTTCCGTAGCCAACTTTGTGCGTTGCGAATGTCATGCAGAACCACCTGACGCCGCGATACCTGACGCCAAGCATCCAACAGCTGCTCTCGTTCCGAACTTGTTTCGGGAATATCAAACCAAATAGCATGGATCAGATCGGGCACTTTAGGGATACAAACATCTTGTGGGGGCTCAACGTCCAATGCCTGTTTTGCTACTTTGGCCCGGGCGGGAAGGAAAAAATCGGCAATCGCGCTCATGTTACTGCCCAGATCGCCTTCGTCCCAGCCTGACGCTGCTAGAATACGGGCTTCGTTCAACAACGTGCCAACACGGGTAGCGCGAGGCCGACTAATCAGAGCTTCTTCCAAACGGCCCGCGTCTTTCGACAGCTTGGCAACGTAGCCTTCTGCCGTGTTCAAATCGGATACCAGAAGAGACATCTCGATCATATCGACAACCGGTGCTCGTGCGGCCCCCGATGCCGCCTGTGTTTCACAGGCCATCAGCGTTTCACCAATTTCCCCCAAGGAGAGCCCAGCGGAGACGTAACAAGCTAAACGCCAATCCTCATCGACGCCCGAACAAACCTTCTCAAGAAGGTCTGCAACGCGGTGGGCTGCACCGGTTGCAATCAGCGCTTGGGTAGCAAGACGCAAGAATTGGGGGTCGGCGGGCCAGCGGCGGCAACAAGCCCAGAGATAGCGAACCGCCAGCATGCCAAATCCTCCAGAGACGAGAACACGCCCCAGACGCTCTGCTGCCTCAGACTCTCGGCGCGCTACAGGATGGCTCCGAACCCAGTCCAGGGCAGCGCGCGGCCCGTTGCGCAAGAGCTGATCCTCGATCGCAAAAGCATGCAGGTCAGTGATAGGCCATGATCGGGAGGCAAAAGATTTGCTTAGGCGCTCTGCAAGGCCTGAAGAGCGATTTAGCCAGATGTGCCGCACGATCTGCAGCGCCCGGTACCATGGGATGTCATCCGAGCCGGCCACGATCTGCAGCACGTCGTCGTCTGAGAGGCCATTATGAGCCTGCGGCGCATCAAGCTGAAGCATAAACCTGTCGATGTCGAACTCTGGAGCAGCAAGGCCAAGATGGCGCTCCTCCTCGCATATTGGCGCAACAAGACCTTGAGCGTCTTTCGTCTGTGTCGCTTGCGCGGCATCAAGACGTGCAATCGCTTCGTCTGCCAACACATCGAATGCTGACAAATTCAGGCTCTTTATCTTAGACCACAGCAGCCGCGCGTCTTCCACGGCACCTTGATCTTCGGCGAGGTTGGCACGCAGTTGTAAAAACCAAGGAGCAAACTGCGTCTCCTCATGCGCGCTTTCTGCTAGGCGCAGGGCGCGCTGGTAATCCCCCGCACCACGGCATGCTTGCGCAGCACGCAAAACGATTTCGGGATGATCCGAATGATGCATCAGCGCTTCGTTTGCAAAACTGACAGCACCTGCGTTATCGCCGGATTGCAATGCGATTTCGATCCGCGCGAGATGTGCCAAGTCGTGATCCGGGCGAAGTGCTAAAAGTCGCTCACAAAAGGATGTCGCATCCTCTAATTTTGCCGCCTTTCGGTGCAATGAGATGACGAAAGCAAGATCATCTGGCGCTTCGATAGTCCTCGATGTCATGATCCCAATGGCTTCAACATGCCTCTGTGCAAGGTCGAGTGCTTCAGCAGTCTTCCGATATAAAATTGGCTCATTGGCTAGGGTTGCGAGGGCCTTGTGCCCAATATCCGCAGCCGCGTCCGCTTCTCCGCGTGCAAGCGTCATCTCAACAAGTCCGACCCACGCCCAGAGGTGATGAGGATTTGCATCGACGATCTGGCGGAACAAAGACTCGGCCAAGTGGGTCTCACCAGCTTCGGCGAGACCACCCGCGACGCCAAAGCGCAAGGCTGCAAGCCAACCTTGGTCACCAGTTTGGCCTTCAAGTTGAAACGCCAGACTGCGCAGGGTCTGAGCAAAAGTGCCGCTATGATCGTCACGGTCGCACTTGGTCATACATGTGCCTTTGCGTTTTTCTGTCTCACTCTACACGTGGTCCCAGTCAGTAGCGCTCAATTCGCCAAGTGGTTCAATACTCGTAAATAAGTGTCGATTCTTCACGAGCGGCCAAACGGGCTATCTGACGTCCGAACCGCATCTTCGGAAACCTCGGCAAGGATGGACAATCAGGGTTGAAAATGGCCCCGTGTAGATCAGAGACAACCTGAGAGAATAGACCGAGAACCAAGGTATCACGATCCAGCACATCCACCCCGGCCAGCCACAGCCAAACGCTTGTGACGAGCGCTAGAACAGCACCGTCCGGCATGCGTGGCTCGATCCACATCATCGCAAGCATCAGCGAAGGCTAGGATCAAGCCATGGCCAGTCATAGAAGTTTCATCCGATTTGGACCAGTGTCCGATCGCCTGACACACCAACTGGTGCAGGTGGATCAACCGAACCACCTCTGACAGCAAAACGGCGGCCTACACACTTTGGACGCGTGAAATTACCCTGAATATCAGGCGGCGTCTTTGATGCCCAAACGTTTGCGAAGTGTAGCAGGCAAATACCGAGACGTCGTGATCCGAGGAGTAGAGTTCTCGGATATCGAGCGGGCGTCGCCATAGAGCGATACATACTCTTGGTAATTGTCGAAGGCTTGCCTCCCGACGTAGTCTATATACGTCTCTACCGGCAGACCCTCGGCCAAGATCACGTCATGGTTCTCAGTCTCGACATGGTAAACCGAGTGACTGTCGCCCAACTCGGCCAACGGAACCTGCGTGATGGAATAGCCATTGACCATAGCACCGGCGTTGACGAGCAAACCATCGATGAAAAGAGCGTGGTCTGCGGTCAAGGTCAGGTCGCGCACCGGCAATCCGTTCTCTAGCGCGCCTTGGTCCACACGGATAAGGTCATTGCGCGCGGCAGACCCGAAGCGGGTGGACGTCGTCTGCTTTCCTACCCACATCACCCGGGTCAGGGTGCCATCCGACTTGACGACCTGTGTGCCGATTTCCAGATCCTCAACATTGATATCGCCCTCTGCCGTCGCAATCCGCGTACCTTCGGCAAAGCAGGCCCGATCAAATGTTTCACCACTATTCAGTGCCAAAGTAGGCGGGACAACAACAGGTTCCTGATCAAGAAAGACGGCAAAGAAACCTGGAAATTCCAAAAACTCAAATACCGGCCAGATCGTGCCGTCCACCTCCATCGTGCCGAGGTACTCATAATTCAGAGAATTGGTTGGCTCAAAATAGGTGTCACCGATTTCGAATGTCGTGTCTGCATCGCCATCCGTGATGGTAAAATTTCCATTCTGAATTGAGGGCGAGCCGCTGCTGTACGTAATGGAGTGCGTTGACGTAAATGAGCCCATTTCAGTTTATCCTTGATGATTAAATGCATATCGCGACTTTACACCCATCTATAAGCAGGTTGCGTCAGGGGGTCCAGCAACTTAAAAGATAAGTTTACGCGCGAAGTGAAAAGTCAGAATAAAAACAAGTTCTTGCATTGGGAGATGTCTTGCGGAGAAGCTTCCACTCTGACCTGAGTTTGGACGAGAGCCGCAAGATTGCGAGGGGAGGTGCGTTTGCGACCACGCCGTATTTCAAGCCTGTGTTCGATGCAATGTCATGGGAAAAACGCGCTGGATCATACGGGCTTTGCCCTCTTGAACCAAGATGCTTCACGGTCGCGAAAAGCCTACCTTCATTGGCCGACCGATTTTTCAGAGGTCCCTTGAAAAAAGTAGCCGCGATGCGCGTAATTCATGACCATGATACGATTACGGGGCTTACTTAATCACGGTCTCCATTATCTTGCGAAACGAGACGGCTTGTTCCAAGAAGCTTGTTACTTTGACAGGTTGGTCGGCTACGCTCGAGGTGCCGGTATCAAGAGCTTCAAGGATTTGACGGCGTAATTCTCCGGGGCCTGCACCAATGGCGATAAGGCGCTCTCGAGAAACAGCATTATGTTCGACCGTCCCACCACTGTCAGTCTGGATCACCTTGATGCCTCGGGCCAGAGCTTCTCGTATAGTTAGGCCAAATGTCTCTTTCCACTGCGACATGAACAACAACACGTCGATCCCGGCATAGAAATCGTCCATGTCGGAGTGATGATACCGGGGAACGACCCGCCACTCTCCCGGGAGCCTCGACAGGTTTTGCCCGGCCCACCAACTGCCATCAAGGCTGCCATCGACCAGACGTACGCCGAAATCAGAGCGCGGTAGGTCTTTGAATGCCTCGCGGATTTTTAGCCAACCTTTGATTGCCGAGGGGCCCCCAACAAAGCCAAAGACGATCCGCGGGTCTGCTGCGCGTCGCGCGGCCTGTTTGGCGGCAAAATCCGAGCGTGGCATATGCACACCGTTTTCCCACACCACCCCAAGACCCGGAGCCAAACCCGAGGCTTCACAGAGGGTGCGGGCGAAATGGCTGGGATAGGTGACAACATCCGCGAGAGACGCCGCGTCTTGTAGCGTCTGGAACCGCGCCTTGGCTGCGCCAAAATCTGCGACACAGCCCTTGCAGGCGTCGATCTGAACGGGATCTTGCGCGCAATACACCTGATCGGGTTTTACCATGAATTGCCGTTCGCATATCCACCAATAGTCATGCACAGAAATCACAATCGGCACCTGTGCGCGTTTGGCAACGCGCAGGATATCCACCCCGATTTCCTGAATGCAATGCACATGCATCAGGTCAGGTGACAGATCGGCTATCAGATCGCTGACTACGCCCCCTATCTCGGGGTTATCGTAGAAATACTTGTAGGTGCGGTTTTGCGGCACATTGATCAGGTAATTGTCGATCCCCATGACCTGAGACCGTAGAACGGAATAGGGCTGCAACTCTGGGCGGCTGATCAGCGAGATCACACTGACCCTTGCGATGTCTTCGTTCACCAGTTCTCGGGCCACTTGTTCGGCGACAACGATCGCGCCGCCATAGGTGTAGGGGGCAAAGAACACATTGACGAGCAGGATATGAGGACGCTTTGTCATGGCTTCACCCAGTCGAGCAGGGCAGGGGCGATAATGTGGGGCTCCGCCTGCACACTCCATCGGGTCTCAAGCGTTTCTCGAGCTGTGCTGCCCATGACGCGGGCGCGAGCTCTGTCATTCGCGAGAGCTTCCAACGCAAGCCGCCAGTCGCTGGGGGCGCTTGCGATAAATCCGGTGCGCCCATGGTCGATCATTGTGGGCAGGTCCCCAACCGCGCTCACGATGGAGGCCAGCCCCACCGCTGCGGCATCAATCACGCGCACACCGCTTTTGCATCTGTTGAACAAGTCATCCTGAAGCGGCATCACCGCGACATCAGCCCGCGCCAGATTGGTAAGGTAGGCATCATAGCTCAAGAACGGATGATGCTCGGTTTGCTTCATAAGCGATGCAGGCAGCTTATCGGTTTGAAAATGGCCAAGGATGGTCAAGCGGCGCGTGGGATCGGCGGTCACAAAGGCTGCAACGTCGGTCTTAATCAGATCGAAATCCGCCTCGTGGCCCTGGGATCCGCTGGCGAAGACGACGCGAAACAGACCATCAGCCGGACCACGCGCGGCAATTGCGGCAGCCCCGTTTTGCAAAGTGTCGGGGTCAGCAAAGTTTCGTCTGACGTAAACCGGGCGAGGCGTGTAAAGCCGTGCGAGATCGGCCAACCCGGGCGTCGAGACGGTCACGATATCGGCCCCATTCATCATGGCGGCATAGCGCGGTGCGACGGTTAGAAAATGTTTCTTGAGCATCGGATCAAGGTTCGCCATGTTTTGATAGGTCTCATAGGCTGCGACCGAAAACAGCGGATCGTCGATGTCGAACAGAATCGGCAGGCCAAGTCGGCGTGCCTCATAGCGATATATCTGCGTCAACGGTGTGTCTTCCAGCCTGTATTCGCAATAATGCGTCGCCCTTTGTAGAAGCCGCAGCGCCCTCGGGGTGTCTTCGTAATGCGCAAAATCGAACTCGACATTCTGCGATTTCCACAGCACCTGAAGCTGCTCGACGCGGTATTTTCGGCACTGTGACAGGTTGAGATCACCAATCAGCGCAATACGCGGACTCGTCTTCTGGTTGATGCGCGCATGAAACCCCTCGCCACGGGCCAGTTCCGACCAAATGGTTTGCATCTGGCGCTCGGGAGTAAACGAGGTGTTTGGGGCAAACGCTGCAGGGGCCTGACGGCCAAACAACGACGGTGCCGATCCGCGTAGATAGAGCCCCGCAAAATAGCGCGATCGGTTCAGCGCTTCGGCAAGACCGTATTCGCGCGTTACCGATATAAAGCGGCGCAAGAGTGACAGACGGACGAATTGCGCCAAATCAGAGTTTTCCTGCCTTAGTCCAAATTAGGTTATGATTACTCGGTACTTAGGCAACTGCGTTCAACTTCACATTTTCACGCATACACAGAATCATGCATCTTGCACGATGGCCGTTGTGGAGTTTCCAAATGGAATGTGACACACCGGTTACATGATGAGAATGTCGCCCTTTCTTACCGCTCTCCAGCCACCTTGCATAGGCGGGCGACGGCCCTTTGTTCTGGTTACAAGCCAGAATTTTGGTGCCAAGATTTTTAGTGCCGAGATCCTATCAAGCAGTATGTTGTCGGCCGCATGAATACAATCCTAAGGCGCACTTGAGATGACCACCGTAAAAAGCACGCAACGAAATGACAAGACCACAGATATCGGTGGTTTGCAGACACTCCTGATGGCGAATGGCGAAGTCTTTGCAAACTTCACCGAGATGCCGCGCGACATTGTGGAAATCGCCATTGGCTCTGCAAGTGCCCAAATGCGTGGCTGTGCGCCGGACGCATTGGCATCCTTCGGGGCGGCGCGCCTGAACGGTCTAGACTCCCGGGATTTGAAGAACAGCATTTGGTCGGAACCCGCAGAAAAGGTGCCAGGCGACACCTACGCGGTCTGGATCAATGAACTTGCGGACTGGGCCCTGTCCGGCACGCAGACCATTCAGATCATGCTTGTTGATCGCAACGCCCCCTGTCGGATCAAAATTGATCATCCCATCGTCATAAAAGGGGATACTTCGGATTTGTTCTTACGGGCGCATATCGCGTCTCATCGCAGCAAGGCTATGCTGCACGTTACGTTTTCAGATTCTGCGACGCGGGAAATTAGGACCTGCAAGGTAGCATTTGCGCCCAGTTTTCTTGGTGGGCGTCACTCTCAGGGGTATCAGCAGGTCAGCCTGCCCCTGCCTAAAAGTATCGGGCCAATGGAAGTGAGTCTTGCGGTCCATCATGAAGAATATGTCGATGATGGATCAGGGATCGAGCCCTTCGTCTTTCTGGCGGATGTGCATGTCGGCAACCAAAGCAAACCAGAGGATTCATTTCTTAGCCCCATGGTGCTCGTGGGCACCGAGATTCCCTGTGATGGTGTTTGGCTTCGGGCTGATTTGCCAGCCTATCTGATGCCCAATGACGACATCCATTTGCGATATGGTGGCAAGACCGATGTTAGAACAATCCCAATGAGCCCAAAAATCACCGTCGATGACAGGCAGGGGCACACGCTGCAAATTGAAAGCTCGGATGCCGCTCTTCTCAGCTTGTACATTGATGGCTCACCCCAAGGTCAGCTCTCGGTGGGGCCGGGACAGACGCCTTTTCGTTTGGCGGATAAATATTTAGACGGTGCAACCCATCACATCAGCATACGTGATCTGTCTGGAACGGTGCGGCTCTTTGAAACACTGACCCTAGTTCCATCAATTCTGACCCCGGCGGATGTGTTGCAGCGCGAAAGCCACGCACCGTTTCCAGCGTCTATTTTTGCGCAGACACCGCGCCGCTTTGCCAGTCTTCGCAAACTCTTCGAGACGGTCACGCCAGAGACTGATTTCGCCCAGATCATCCATGCGCTCGACACGGTTGAGGCGGGCTATGACTGTGTCACGCTCAAGCCTCTGGCATTCCCAGAAGTGGCCACACCGAAAGTGTCCATTGTTATCCCAGCTCACAACAAGGTCGAGGTGACGTATCTCGCGCTCTGCTCGCTGCTTATCGCGCCCAATGAGGCCAGCTTTGAAGTCATCGTGGTGGATGACGGATCAACCGACGAGACCGCTACGCTCGAGACTGTCGTCAGCGGGATTACTGTCCTCCACAATCCCGAGCCGCAGCGCTTTATCCGCGCCTGTAATGCCGGGGCCGATCAGGCCCGTGGGGAGTATATCGTCTTGCTCAACAACGATGTTGAGGTGACGACCGGTTGGCTGGATGAACTTCTTGCCGCCTTCGAACGCTTTGATAATGTGGGTCTTGCCGGGTCCAAATTGCTTTATCCGGACGGGCGTTTGCAGGATGCCGGTGGCATCATCTGGGGCACGGGCAATCCGTGGAACTATGGCAACCGCCAGAACCCGGAAGAGCCGCGCTTTTGTTATGCTCGACAGGCGGATTACCTGTCTGGTGCCGCGATGATGGTGCCGAAATCCGTCTGGAAAGTGGTGGGCGGGCTCTCCTCATACCTCGAACCGATGTATTTCGAGGATACGGATTTCGCATTCAAGGTCCGCGAGGCGGGCTATTCGACCTGGTTCGTTCCGTCTTCTGTCATCTATCATTACGAGGGGATGACTTCGGGTACCGACGTCAGCTCAGGCTTCAAACGCTATCAAGAGATCAACCGACCCAAGTTCAAACGCCGTTGGATCGAGGCCTATGCTCAGTTTGGCCGCGAGGGACAGAACCCCGACCTGGAGAAGGATCGTGGCATCAAGGGGCGCGTGCTTTTTGTCGACTATACCACACCGCGTCCCGATCAGGATGCGGGCTCTTATGCTGCACTGCAAGAAATCAGGCTGGTGCAGTCGCTGGGCTACAAGGTCAGCTTCCTGCCGACAAATCTGGCGCATCTGGGCACATATACCGAAGACCTCCAGAAGCTCGGGGTCGAGATGATCTACGCCCCGTTTTTCCTGAGCGTGCAAGAGTATCTGTCCCGGCACGCCGCAGATTTCGACGCCTTTTACGTCACAAGGTTCTATGTCGCTCAGGATGTTCTGGGCCACCTGCGCAATTACGCGCCAGAGGCCAAGATTCTCTTCAACAACGCCGACCTCCACTTTCTGCGCGAGATACGTGCAGCGCGCGCCGAGAATGACGAGAGCCGCTTGCAAATTGCGCGGAAAACTCGGGACGAAGAATTGGCCATCATCAACCAGGTCGATGTGGTGCTGAGCTACAACGAATTGGAACATGCTGTGATCGAGGCCTATAGCGAAGGCCGGGCAACGGTTGTGCGCACCCCTTGGGTCGTTGATATACCCGCCGCCGTGCCGCCGCTCTCAGAGCGCAGGGGAATGTCCTTTCTTGGCAGTTTCCGGCATCATCCGAATGTTGAGGGGGTGCACTGGTTCGTTCGGGAAGTCATGTCACACCTCTCCACACAGCAGGACGCTCCCATGTTCTCGATTTATGGCTCCGGCATGCCCTCTGACATCGCCGCTCTTGCAAGCCGGACGATCTTGCCTGTTGGCTTCGTGCCGCAGGTCGCCGATGCCTATAACCCGCATCGCATCTTTCTGGCGCCGCTGCGCTCTGGGGCAGGGATCAAGGGCAAGGTCATTGATGCCTTGGCGCATGGGATCCCTTGTGTCCTCTCCCCCGTCGCAGCAGAAGGCATAGGGTTGCGCGACGGTCAGGAATGTTTCATCGCCCGTACCCCCACCGAATGGATTTCCGCAATCTCTCGCTTGAACGAGGACGATGCGCTCTGGCTCCGGATGTCCGAGGCCGCGCGGTCCTATGTTGCAGAGAATTATTCGTTCACCCGTGGCCGCCACGCCATGCGCGAGGCTTTCGAGGCGGCGGATATGTTCCTGCCGGGGATCGTTGCAAAATGAAACATCAGACTTTGCCCTCTGAAGGTGCGCTAATGTTCGCAAGAAACCCACAAAGAAAGACGCGATAGCCGCATGCGCACTGTCATCCTGCACCACCACCTTTTCAAGAACGCTGGCACCTCGCTAGATCAGATATTGAAGGGCAATTTCGGCCCTGCTTGGGTCACGCGAGAGTTTTCAGCGTCGCCCTCCCGACATGGCAACACGCCAGAGGTCGAATCCTGGATTCGCGATAACCCCGAAGCGGTGGCTTTTTCGTCGCACACAATGATGGGGCCGCCGCCGCAGGTCGAAGGCGTCCGAATTGTCTCCATGGTCCTGTTGCGTGACCCAATAGACCGTATCAAATCCGCATACCGTTTCGAGAGAACGCAGGTGGCGGAAACCTTTGGGGCGGTTCTCGCAAAGCACACAGACCTCGAAGGCTATGTAAAGGTGCGGCTTTCTCTAAAGCAAGACAGACAGTGCCGAAACTTTCAGACTTATCGACTGGCTGCGCTTGTCCCAGGCAAGGGGTCTGAGCTGGAGCGGGCAAAACAGGCGCTAGAGCGCATCACTATCGTAGGGCTTGTGGCAGATTTCAGCGGTGCCGTTGCCCGACTGACAGCCGAGATATCCGACACCTTCCCAAATTTCAGGTGGGAGGAAGTTCATAGCAACCGCTCAGATGCGACATCTGCCACACAAGAGCAAAGCAACCTCAATGAACTCTTGAAGCAGTACAATGCGGATGACTTAGCGCTTTTGTCGGACCTCTCATCTGCCGCTCCGATTGTGCCACCAATGGCGGCCCCATGACGAAGCTAAAACTGCTCGTGACCGGAAACTGTCAAGCACGCCCCGTCGCTACGCTGCTTGAGGCTACGGGGCATTTTGAATGTCTTCCTCCTATCATCCTACAGCTTGCAAAGACTACAGAGAAAGAGGCTCATCTCTTTCGGATTTCTGAGGCGGATGTTGTCCTTGCGCAGAACACAAACGATAATTTTCCTGTGCCGCACCTCAGATCATCGGTACTACGCCAAAGCCATTCGAACGTATTGATCTGGCCGAACGTATTCTTTTCGGGGCAGCAGCCTTTCATTCGTTACATGACCCATATTGCCACGGCCAGCCGTCTGGTGGGCCCAATCGAAGCGCTCCACGACCTGCGCATTTTCTCTCGCTGGCTGTATTCGCGAGGATTGATAAAGCAACCTTGGCAACCCGATGAAAGCACGTTTTCCAGAACAGTCGCGGACCGTTCTATCGCCGATCTGATGACGAGAGAGGCTGACTGCGATATAATGATCTCCGACTTCATTGCAGAGCATGCAAGAACAGAGCGCCTTTTCTTTACGTTCAATCATCCGAGTCGCCGTGTTCTGAACGAACTTTGTAACCGCTTTATGGCGCATCAAAACTTGGCCTATCTGCCTGATGGCACGGCAGAGTATCTAGACCGGTATTTGGTCCCATCCCACTGGGGTAACGAATGTCTGGCGACCTATAGAGGGAACGACTTTACACTGGGTGATGAGGGAACGGTTACAGCGCTCGGCACTGAGCGACTTTACAGCCCAGATGAACTGCAAGCTGCCTTTTTTGAGGTCTATGATCACAATCCCCTGTACAGAGATATGGAGTCCATCCGATTGACTCCGCAGTTTGCTGGCGACCTCGAATGACCGAAAAAACCTAGGAAACTCTGCATCCAAACTTCCTAGATACGATTCAGCATGTCCCGCCGTTTAGTTGACTGCGCGCACCCATTACCGCGACACTTCCCGCCCTCACACCAAATCTTCCCATGTCCCGAGATTTGGCTGAACGGTCAGGGTCTCGTATCCGAAACGCTTGACCCGCTTCATGCGTGTCGATTTGTGATTGGCGGTGACATACTCTTGAACCACCTTCAAAAAATCCCGGTGGAATGATGCAGAGCACAAGAGCAGCTTGTTGCATGTAACGATCAGCGGCACGTACTGGAACTCTCGCATGAGGTACATCTTTGCCACCGCCTCACTCACCCCCGGCCAATTGGGGTTGGTATAGTCATCCACTGCGATGATCCCGTCATCGCAGGTCACGCTCATGGCGAATTCGATGTCGCGCGTCGTATGAAGGACTTCGTGGCACCCATCTACGCTAAAGAACTTGATCTTGCCTGATTTCGCCATGATCTCTTGCGCATCGCTGTGCCTGAGCGTGAGAGAGTCCGCGCGTCGCAGGACAACACTCTCAACGCCATGCGCTGCGCAATTCTCAATCAGCTTGTCACGTTTGCCAACCCCAGCCCCGTCAAGATTGAATTGCTGGAGGTCAAAGACGTCGATTGCTACAGAATCGTGGCGGTTCTCGGCAAAGCATTTTGCGAGGCCGATAAAGAACTTGCCCTCGAAAACACCAATCTCTGCAATCGGACCGGCACCGATGGCCTGTCTCAGCGGCCATATGCTTTGCCACAGTTGGGGGATACACCACCCATCGACCTTGTGAATGCCAGTCTGGAGATATGCGTTCAAATCCGTGCGCGCTGCGTGCATCTGGGGCTGGTCCTTGAATTCATGGTGTCAGAGGTAAAGGGCGTTGAACTGATCCAAAGCCTATCAGGCAAGACCCCCGCAACGCCAGAGAGGGATCACGAAAAGAACTCTTGCAAGCGACGCTTAAGCGTTCCGTCCGCAATCACGGGCAGGGCGACGTGATGCGTGTCGACCCCTGCAAGGATCTCGACCTGAGCGTTCCCAAGACCCGCCAAGGCCTGCGCGCGAGCAACATCTGGCGCGTAATCGCCGCCAATGATCTGAACCAGTTTGGTTTCGGGTTTTGCGTTCAGAGCGCCCCGAAGATCATAGGATTGCAGATCGCCGCTGAACAGCTCCACCAACCCCTGCTGGACATGCGGCAGTTCATCATGGTCCGCCAGAGCCGGTGTCACAAAGCCAGCCAGTGAAATCACCTCATCTGCACCGATCGCCAACCCGGTGCGAAGCGCAGCATATCCTGCCGCTGATCCCCCGATGGTCAAAACCTTTCCGCCGCCAAGCTCTGCCACACGTCGGGCCAAACCAGACTGCATCTCAGCTTCGGTCTGACCAAATTCAGGGAGTCCGTTCAAATAGACCCGTCCATATGGATCGCGCAGGTAGATCACATTTGCGGGGATCTCAGATAAAAGAAGGTCGAGATGCCGATCACTCAGGTGGCTTAGCCCCCCGAGGAACCCCCCAAAGACAAGGATTGTGCCGCGCGCGCCAGCTTTCTTGACGATGCGAACATCCGCATCCTGCGTCACTTCTGGACGCGGGACCGCCGAGCCGAGCGCTGATATAGCGGCCAACAGGCTGCGTGCTGTCGGCCCGGTGGCAGGATGATCCGTCAAACTTGCCAGCACGGCCCGGCCATGCTCGTCCTGACCCACGCGCAAGCTGAACAACGCGAACTGCAATCGCCAGTTGGCACCGGTCTGCGCCGTGGCGTCGATCTGCGCGAGGGTCTCAAAAATCGCGCGATCCTCGGAATGATCGAGGAAAATCCGGTTGAGCCGATACAAAGACCGCCACTCGAGCGGATGCAGGTCGAGCGTCCGCCGCAACACCGTGAGCGACAGATCAAAGCGGCCTGCCGCCGCCGCAAATCGACACAGACGGCAGAGCGTTTCAACATCCTCCGCGCCCGCCTCCCAAAGCGACAACACCGCATCGGTCGCCGCATCCATCGTGCCGACGAGTGGCAATACCTGGCTTTTAATGCGTGCGGCATAGGCTGGAAGCGGCCCGGCGCGTTCCGCCCGTTCAAGCATGTCGATGGTCAGGGCTGTATCCCCGCTGACATGGGCACGCATCGCAAGCCGAAGTTGCACCACGGAACTCTCAGGTTTCAAGTCATGAACCGATTTCAGAAACGTGACCTGTTTTTTTTGCGGCACAGAGCCCAAGAGCGTATTCAGCGCTGTGGTCATCATCGGCTCGTCAATCTCGATCTCTGCCAACCGGGTCAGAAAGAGCGTGCAGGCCGCATCATGCTGTGCAGCCTTACAGAGGCTTTGCAGATGAGACATCAAGACCCAAGGATTCTCGGGTCGTGCCTCTGAGAGAGCAGATGCAAGCGTGACCGCCTGCGCCGCATCGCCCTTGGCCAGCGCATATCGCACCTCTGCCAGTCGCGCGGGCAGAAAATCAGGCTGTTGGTCGAGGATGGCATCAATCTGCCGAGAGGCCCCGTCCAGATCTCCCCCCAAGATCATTTGATTGACGGCGGCGCTGTCCCATTGGGTCTGCGAAGTCTCGGTCATGAAGTTTCCTTTTTTCGCCGGGGGTGTCGTCGCTGGGTTTGATGTCGAAGCTCTGCCGAGTGCCTGCATGTTTTCCTCGCGGATCGCGCGAACGAGTGCGGCGTCCGGATCAGCACCAGAGAAGACGTCCTTAAATCGCACATGTTTGCGCCCAGAGGTTAGGAGTTTGGCCACATCTTGCCAATGAGAATCAAGCTGCACGGCAATGGCATCCGGCAAGCACGGCGGATCACTCGCCAAGAGGCTGGGCAGAGCGTCGAGCGCCTCGGCCCAACTGGTGACAACATCCTGCGCGCGGTTCATCTGTACTGCTTGCCCCATAAACTTGTGGAGCAGGGGCACCGCCACGAGCTTTGATGCCACCCCGTAAGCTGCAGCGGTGATATGGCCATGCAGCGAACTGCCGAGATAGGCGTCGGAGCCCGCGATGACCGCCGCCATATCAATCAGATGCTCGGTATCGGTGATGGAAAAGGTGCAATCAGGCTTCAGCCGGTGGATCTCCTCCGCAATCGCGTGGTCACCGTGGCATCTTCCGAGCGCAACCAGTACCGCAACCGTGCCTGTCCTGCGCAGCGCGCCCTCAAGGGCGTTTGCAAAGCTCGGGATGTCGACACCTGCCAGACTGCGCGCCTTGACGTGGAGCGCCACAACCCTCTTCTCGTCAGGTATCCCAAGACTGGCGCGGATATTGCGGAACCTGTCTTTCACCAACGCAAGCGGCCACAGGCGCGCAAGGTCCAGGGCCGTATCGGGGATCACAGACGGCCTTCGACCTGACCACAATTCCAGTCCTTTGGCACTATCGTTGTCGCGCACCACAAAGCGGTCTGCAGCATCCACCGTCCGCTGCAACCACTCAGGCGCCTGCCGGTCCACCCTCTGCTGCAACACGCCTGGCCCGTTCCAAATGACGGGCAACCCCTGCCGCACCGCCTGCGCGGTGGCGCCGATCCACAACGCGGCATAGGCTGTCGCCGAATAATCCGGCAACTCGAAATCCTTGGTATGCACAATGTTCCCGCCCCCGATCAGGACGGCATCGAAGCTGTCGACATCTCGGACAAACTCCGGGTAGGAGAGGGGCAAGACGGCATCGCGGTAGCGGGTCGCATGGGCGGTTGGAGAGATTGCAACCACTTCGACACCCAAAGGCCCAAGACGCTGCTTGGCGATCAAAGGGAACAGCAGGTCACCGTAGTTCTCGACATCAAACGTGCCAAGAATCGCAAGACGAAGCGGGCGCTCTTTGGGCATGTTCCACCTCCAAGTGGCGCGACCGGGCGCGGCGTGCGCTCAGGCTTATGGGCGGCATCCGGATATTCGACTTGCCATTCTTTTGCCGGAACATCAGTGTGTTGGCAAGAGCGGGGCCCGGGCACAGATGCGTCTTAGTGTGGGTTCAACTCGTCCAAATGCGACAGGAGCCCTGCCTTAGATGACTGACCACATTGCAAATGTGGGATTTGACCACCAATCCGCCCCCCGGCTGGCGACACTGGTTCAGGACGCAGAGGCGCTGTTCAAGGCGGAACGCTTTGTCGAGGCGATGGCCGTCTTTGAAACTGCCGCCCAACTCCATCCACCGCACAGCACCGTGCTGATTCGTCTTGCAGGGCTCTCGACCCGCATGGGGCAGTTGGACAAGGCGCGAGCGTATCTGAGTGTTCTGCGCGAGCGCTTTCCGGATTTTCAGTGGACCCCCATGGTCGAAGGTGATCTGGCCATGGCGCGGCTTGATTATGCCCGTGCAATCGCGCTCTACCGCGAGGCACAGACCCGGATGCCCGATAAGGCAGCGATCAAGACGCGCTTGGATGAGGCCGTGGCCGAGCACGCCCGTGAGTTTAGCTGGAATGCGCCGGTCGAGATCGAAATATGGCCAGCGTCCGGCCCGTCGACCTTTCTTGAGGCCGCTCCACAAGACCGGGTTCTCGTCGTGTCATGGGACCTTGGCCATAATGTTGCCGGGCGCGGCATCACCATGGCCGAAACCATCTGCGACACCCGGCCCACCGCCATGGCCGGGCCCCTCTTCCCCACCTATGGGGATGCCCTATGGTCGCCACTGGCCGAAGCAGATCGCCGCGTGCCGATCGCAGGCTGGCGCGCTCCTCATTTTCGCCACTTCCTCGAAGGCGCCCTGAAGCTGGTCAAGACCTGGCCCGCAGCAACGGTCTGGGTGTCGAAACCCCGCTTTCCGGGGCTTCTCATCGGCCTGCTATACCGGGAAATCCTTGGTGCCCGCATTATTTGCGACCTAGACGATGATGAATTGGCTTTTGTCAAAGGGTCTGCGCCACGCGATTTCAACAGTTTCCTAGCAGAGTTCAATCCGCAAGATTGGGATCGCCCGCATGGTCGAACCTGGACAGAACTTGGGATGGGCATTCTGCCATTTGTTGATGCCGTCACCTCTTGCAACCCGGTCCTTGCGTCCCGTAATACCGCCACATTGGTTCGCCACGGCCGCTCTCAAATCGCCGCGCAAAACGCCATGGCACGTCGAGACGCCACGCGCTCAGAGCTTGGCTATACGCCCTCGGATCGGGTGGTGTTGTTCCTTGGAACCCCCCGGAGGCACAAGGGCCTTGTTGAACTGGCACATGCTGTTGTCGCCTTGAACCGCCCGGATGTGGAACTCTGCATCGTTGGTTCGGTGGCAGACCCGGACATGGAACGCGAACTCTCCGCCATACCTGGCCTCAAACTGCGCCGGATTGGTGCGCAACCCTTCTCGCGCGTGCTGGACCTAAATGCCGTGGCGGATGTGGTGGTGCTCTTGCAGGATCACGATAGCCCGATCACCCAAAGCCAGACACCTGCCAAGCTGACTGACGCCATTGCCGTCGGGACCCCGGTTCTTGTGACCGAGGCAGGCCCCGTTGCCGATGTGATCGCCTCGGGCGCCGCCATGGCGATCCGCAAGGGCGACGTTTTGGTCCGTCGCCTTGAGGCCGCGCTTGCGGCTGATCGGCAATCAGGTCACGCACACCCGTTCTTTGCCAACGAGATGTCCTATGAGGCGAACCGTCCAAGAGCGTTGCAGGCGATTGCGGCGGCGCATGCGGCCCCGCCGCGAGTCTACCCGGACATGCCCGGCCTGTTGTCGTTTCTGCACCGCGAAATGCCTGGGGTGCTCTCGTCAGATATTGGCACTCTCACTGCACCATGGCTGGCCCATGCAACCGCACCTGCGCCTCTGGTGGACCCTGACCAACCGATCAATGTGGTTTTCTTCTGGAAACAGAATGATTCAGGTCTTTATGGACGTCGGCAAGACATGCTGTTGCACGAACTCTCGCTCAGGCCGGAAGTCGGGCGCATTCTGCACATCGACGCTCCCTTTCCTGTGACGGACCTCCGGGTTCACACAAACCCGATGCGTGCGCCCGTCAATGCCGAAGGGCCGATCATCGCCGCGACCACTTTGGCCCGGATGACGGGTTTGGCCGACGAGGGCAATATTCACCGTCGCAGCTTTTTAATCGGAACTCCGGGTCAGACCATGCTGGGCCGCCCGGTTCACAGCCATGAAAGCTTCCCAAACGCGGTCGAAGCTTGGATGGACGATCTCGACATGCGCACCAATTGTATCGCGTGGGTCTGTCCGGTGGTTCAGGGATTCGAACAGGTTCAGCAACGGCTCCGTTTTCCTTTTGTCATCGGTGATTATATCGACGACCAACGCTGCTGGCCGATGTCCGAGCAGCGGCGCCGGAAAATTGAACAAAACTATCGCTTCATGGCGCAGACCGTGGATGTCGCGATCACGAACTGCGCTGCCATGCAAGAGGCCCTGAAACAAGAGTCGCTTGCGCCTCTGCTCGTGCCCAATGGCATCGACATGCGCGCCGAAATGCCCGTGGCCGCCCCCGAAATCACCCGTCTGGGTGGCCCGGTGATCGGCTATTGCGGCAATATGGACGACCGCTTTGATTTTGAGCTGGTCGAGGCACTGGCGCAGGCAAGACCGCAGTGGCAAATCGTTCTGATCGGCAAGCTGTCCCGCCCTGCACACCGGGAACGGATGACCGCCTTGCCGAATGTTCATCTGCTTGGCATTCGCCCTTACGATCAGGCACGGGCCTGCATTGCGGGTTTCGACGTGGCAATTGTTCCGCACGAGCGCTCGGATCTGTCGGATCGGATGAATCCGCTCAAGGTCTATGTCTATCGGGCGCTTGGCTTGCCTGTTGTCGCGACGGACATTGCCAATCTCGATGATCTGCGCGACGATCTGACCATCGCAGAAGGTGCCGATGGTTTTGTGACCGCAATCGAGGCGGCGTTGGTCAGGGTGGCAAAACAGGGGCGGCGGTTCTTGCCCACCGATCTGAGAGCATCCCTGTCTTGGCAAAACCGCATGGACACAATCTGGTCAGAGGTTGACCAACGCCTGCGCTCCAAGATGTCTGGATCCGTGTAAAGCGGTTGCTCAAACCGGGGCGGCACAGAATGCTAATCTGCGAAAAATCAACGGCTTTAGCCGCTTTCATAGGGTCGACAGGCAGAGCCGACACAGGCGGTATCCCCGTGTAATCGACCACTGCGTTACCAGCCGATCAGGCTCGGCTCCGGGCTGCGGCAGAGACACTCGAACACGTTGCATCACCGCATCCAGAAGCAGAGACAGGAACTGACGACTTGCCTGCCCCCCAACACACGCCAGTGGGCCAAGAGAAAACGTGGCCGTTGGTTGACGGGGCCGATCCAACAGGCAGGTGTCAGGCTCTTGCCAGAGCGCAGGGTCCCGGTTCGCAGCGGAAAAATCCAGCACCACAAGACTGCGCGGCGGTAGCCAGACATCGCCAAGGTTCAACCCCGTCGCTCCGATTTGCCGTGTTCCATATCGGATTGAAGTCATCAGCCGCTCCACCTCTCGGATATAGCCGGGGCGCAGCTCGGGCCGCGCGCGCAATGTCTCCTGAAGCTCTGGGGTCTCCGCCAAATGGGCCAGCATCGACACGCTTGTGTAGGTGATCGGCAAAAGCGCCAGAAACGCAGGAAAAATCCAATGCGTGATCGGCATTTCACGCGCCTTGCCGCGTGTTTTCTCCAAAATTGACAGGTCCTGCATCACGGCACGCGCCAGAGGTTCAACAGGTGCAAGATCGCTCGGCCCGTGCCGCTCGACCGTGAGCATTATCGCCAGCAACCCGTCTTCGACCCTCTGACCCAACTCGGGGTCGATGGCCAACGCCGTTGCCCGACATGCGCCAAGTATGGGGCGCAAGAGGTCCGCCATCACATCGACCGTGCGGCCTTCGGCTGAGGCAATAGCCCCAAGCGCGGACGCCATGTCCAGATCCTGAAGCGTGCCTTGAAAAAGCCGCGTGATTGCAATGGCATCACGTCTTTCTGCGTCGTTGGGAACCCGATGTGCGCGCGCCACGATCCTTACGATTTCCATCGTTTGCTCAAGTGTAACCCCCTGTTGCGACATAAACCGCGCCATCGCCTTGGGGGTCAGCATATCCACCGTCGTGGTTGGATCGGTCAGAACGGTCCGCACATCGCACATCCGCGAGACGATCCACTGCCCATATCCGCGCTGTTTTGGCAGCCCAACCAGCAACGGATCGGCGTTGGGGTCCAGCGCAGGCGGGGCGGCCAACCGCGGAGCATCTTGCGTTGGGGGGACAGGTGAGGGCATGAAAAGCTCTGGACAAGATGGGGCAGGGGAATCGATCAAGGATATGAGTAAAGTTTTCCCGGCCAAAGTGACAGATTTATCGACCCCAGACATCTCCATAGCCATCACCTGCTGGAACATGGAGCGGGAACTGCCGCGCACCCTTTGGTCGTTGTCCCGTGCCTTTCAGCAGGGGGCAGATGACTTGACTTGGGAGATCATCGTTGTCGACAACGGCTCAGACCGTCTTCCCCTCTCCCCCAAGATGAAGCCCGCGCCGCGCATCCTCGCGGCCCGCCTCCCCGCGCCCTCGCCCGTGGGTGCCATGAATGAGGCGCTTGCGCTTGCGCGTGGGCAGATCATCGGTGCCTGGATCGACGGCGCTCGCATGGCCTCGCCTAATCTACTGGCCAGTGTCGCCCGCGCCGCCAAGGCCCATCAGGCACCGGTCATCGCCATCCCCAATCGGCAATTCGGATCAGACCGCCAAGCCACCGCCGCGCTACAAGGATATGATCGCGCAGCAGAAGATGCGCTGCTTGCGGCGGCTGGCTGGCCAGAACCCTCGGCCGATCTGTTCGCCGTGTCTTGGCCGGAAGAGCCCTCGCCAACAGCGCCCATGCTGGAATCAAACGCCTTGTTCCTGCATCGCAGTACCTGGGCTGCGTTGAACGGCTATGACCCTGCCTTTGTCGAGGCCGGCGGCGGGATGTGCAATCCGGATATGCTCGACCGCGCCCTAAGACACCCGGGCACCCAGTTCATCCGCATGTCGGGCGTGGCTACCTTTCACCAGTTTCATGGCGGCACGTCGACCTCGGACGAGATGCGGGCGGTTGAGATGGTCAAAAAGGCCACACGCGCCTACGTCGCCCTGCGCGGCCATCCCCCGCGCAAGCAGCGCGCGCGCGGTTGGGTTTACGACGCCACAACCGCCACGATGGACTATGGTTCGTCCAAAGTCTGATTGGCCCCGCGCGCAACGCGGAAACATGGCCCCCCCCCCAACGGCTCAACTCCAAAGCGAGGGTCGGCCCTCCCTACCGCGGGTCCGCGTCCAAGGTCGCCGCCTCGCGCATCACAATCCCGGCGGAATGGCGCAGGATGTCGCGGTGTCTCCTGAGGGCCTCTGGCTCTAGATCAATCTTGGGCTTTGCCTCGAGCAAATAGGTGCCGTGATCCTGACCACGGACCATTGTCGCATAGCCCTTGGTCGTGCCACGCTGCGCCACACCCCCGGCGATATACCGGATGGCAAACCCAATTCTGCGGCCCGTGGTTGCGCGGTTCGTCGCTGAGCCATGCACCAGCATCACATGGTGGAGCGACATTTCTCCGGGTCTGAGCACGCAATCCACTGCGCGCGTCTCGTCTACTGGCTCTCGCACTTCTTCGCCCAATGGCAGCATAGAGGACGCGGCATTTCGGACGGCATGGGGCACCGCCGCGGTATGGCTCTCCGGTATGACACGTAAACACCCGGTTTCCGGCGTGCTTGGCGTAAGAGCAAGCCAAGCGGTCAGCCCCCTTGGCGCATTCAGCCCCCAGCAAGTTCCATCCTGATGCCACGGCACCACATCGGCAGAGCCCGCTTGCTTGCAAAAAAAACTCGATCCCCAGCACAGCACATCAGGCCCCAGGATTTCGGCAACGCGCGCAACGATCCGCGCATCTTGCACAACATCCCAAAGAAACGGAAAGAGCAGATGCCCTTTGACGTTCAGCAGTTTGAAAATACTTGGCCCGAGCCGCTCTTCCACCTGCTCGAACTTTGCGACAAGCTCTGCCGCCTCCGTCTCGGTCATCACCGGGACAGCCGAGACATAGCCGTCCCTCGCGTAGCTCTGCATGATATCCTCGGTCATGTCCCAGTCTCCGGTGATGGATCAACCTGCCTAAGATGGGCCTCTTTCGCGCGGCGGATCACCCGCCCGGCCTGGCGGATGACATCCGCATGTCGCGCCAGCGCGTCAGCGCTCAGCGCGCCCTCTGGTGCGGTTTCTAGCGGCATCCCCGATATATTGCGCCCGCTCACCAGTGTTACGGTGGCCCCATCTTGGCTGATGGTGGCTGGTACATAGCGGATAACGAACCCAAGCCGTCGATCCGACGAAAGATTGCGCCCAGACCCGTGCAAGACGAGCGGATGATGCAAAGACATTTGACCCGGTCGAAGCACCAGTGCGCGCGCAAGAGAGCGGTCGATTTCCTGCCGTACTGCCTCGCGCGCACCCAGCATGTTGCGGGCATCCTGCGTATCCAGATGCGCCAATTGCCGCGTGTGTGTGCCCGGGATCACCTCCATGCAGCCCGACTCGGAATTGGTAGCACTCAGCGCCAACCAGGCGGTCGCACCAATTGCATCGCTCAGTCCCCAAAAGGTTGCGTCCTGATGCCAGGCCACATACCCGTCAGATCCCGCCGGCTTGTCGATAATGCTTGATCCAATGCAATAAATGTCAGGCCCCAGCAGGCTTGAAACGGGGCCGACGATCCGCGGATCATGCACAATGTCCCAAAGAAACGGCAGAAGCAAATGCGGCTTGACCCGTGTCAATCCCGAGAGGCGTCCATGCGATTGCGCCTCCTGTGCCTCGATATGCGCGCGTATCGTCGCGGCCTCCTCTTCCGACATGACGTCGAGAGGACAGAGCACGCCATCATGCCCGAAAGAGGCGCAGGATTCGGGGGTAAGCGCATGGCGTTGTGAGGAATAGGCATCCGTCGAGGGCATGGGTTAGAATGGCTCCGTTTCGTGTATGTCCTGCCCCGTCAGGGCGGCTTTGCGGTCCTGCGGCGTGCTGAAAGGCGTCATCGCCCAGTTCAACCCATCTTGCCTCAGACCTTCACGAAAGGCGAGCGCTGCGAACGCGAGCCGCTCACGCCGTTTCGCGTCTGGTCCGGCCCGAAATGTCTCGGCAACTCTGTCCCAATGGCGATCAAGTCTGGCGAGCACACCGGGCGGTATGGGCTGTGATGGGCCTTGCACAGCCTGTTCCAGCGCGGCAAGCGCCTCTGGCCAATCCTTCATCAGGTCGCAACTACGCCCCAGATGTCTGACAAGGCCGTCGAACTTTCGGTAGGCCGGGCGCGCCACCAAAAGCCCAGGCACACCATACGCAGCGGCGGTGATATAGCCGTGTAGCGATGACCCGGCATAGGCACGCGCATGCGCAAGAAGTGCTGCGATATCCCGGAGCCCGCGCGGCCGGTCAAGGGCTGCGGCGGCCACCCCCCGCGCTGCAAGTGCTGCCGTCAGTTCGCGCGCCATCCGGTCGTCGGCATGCGCTGTGCCAAGCCCGATCACAATCGGCGATACGTCAAGGCGCGTGCACATCTGCGCCAGACCTTCGGCGAGGTCGCACAGCGATGCCTCCCCAAGCGATCTGCGCCGAACATGCGTCGCCAGCACCCGGTCTGTCCGTGTCACGCCCAGAGTGGCGCAGACCCGGGCAAAATCTTGGGCCAGTTCTGCTTTTGGCCAGACTGTTTCAAGGCCGAGAATCGTATCTGGAACGATCTCGACCTCTGGATGCTCTGACAGGCCCACCATCCGGATCGAACCGGCATCCCGGAGTGCAAGGTAATCGGCACAGTCAAAGGCCGCCGCCGCGAGCGGCTTTAGTCCGGACCGAAGAGGGTGCGGAACGCCGGGGGCATTCCACGCCACAGGCACATCCCGCAACGCCGCCGCCAACGTGGCCCCGAGCCAGGTCAAGGGGCCAATCGCAGCGCCGATCCCACCCTCGCGATACTCTTTGATCGGGTCCATGCGATGGGTATGCACAATATATCCGCCGCCTATGAGTAGGCCATCACACGGGGCAAGCGGATCAAACGCTGTGGCAATGTCGCGAGATGCCATCGCCTCGCGCAGGCCGGTTTCTGCCCCGGTCGGTGACATCGCATGCACGCGACATCCGCGACGGCCCAGTTCATTCGCGGCAACCACGGGGAACATGAGATCGCCGAAATTCGGCATGTCGAACATGCCGGTGATCATGATATCGAGCGGTCTTTTGCCGCAAGCGTTGCCCATGGCTATGTCGTCGCTCGGCTCTCGCCAATCGGATGAGCGACATGGTGGCCAAGGGCCCTGACGCTCGGATTGTCAAAAACCTCATTAGGGTTCACTTGAATGGCGAACTGCTCGTCCTTCTGGGCGCCGATGTTTGTGGTTTCGGTGGTATCAAGCCCGTAGACATCGAAACGGTTCTTCGTCGAAACGGGATCCGGCACCTTGATCACTGTGGTGATATGTGCCGCCATCCCGCCGCGGATCACGCCCTCGTCAGCGGGTTGGATTAGAGGTGTTCGGCTGGGCATGAATCACCTGCGTTATTTCGTTATGGGCCAGACGTGGGTTGGCCTAAGTATCCCCGAATTATCCCGGTCTTGCAATCAATTGGGCCAGACGCCGATCAGATCACGACTGGGGAGAGAGGACGTGTAATCCGCCCCCCCTTTCGCGCCGCACAGGGCAGAACCACCCCCGCGTTCCAGTGCCAAGGCGTCAAACCAGACGAAGCTTGCCCCAACACATTTGCTTTGGAATTAATAGACGCGGTCGAACACCCGTTGCAGTGCCGTATGACGCAATTCGCGCCCGATCCATTGTCATACTCAACGGGCCTGCCACGACCGATCAAGCGATCCCCGCCATAACGCCTCGTGACAGCCGCCATTACTGCATCCAAGCCTAGTGACGCCTTCTCATGTCCCTGCCGCGTCTAGGCCCTCTTTACTTGTGCAGCACCCAGGTTTGCCGTTTTGCCTCGATCTCGAACCCATGGTCGCGTGCGAACTCTTTGATTGCCTCCTGCATCACAAAGCATCCGGATTCGTCCGGCCAGAGCCAGTCATCACCACACAAGATCGCATCGGGATAGAGCGCATAAGCCGCATCAAGATCGGCCCGATGCTTGAACGCGTCGATATAGATCATGTCCACCGGAATCTCCCGGCGCCTCAGGTAATAGAGCGCCTCAGGCGAGAACCGACGAACCGGATAGAAGCGATGCCTGAAGTCCCGCAGATTGTTCAGGGCGACAGCAAAATTCCCATAGTCGGACAAGAGGCGGGCGATGCGTTTCACTTCGGTATCTGACAGATGTTCAACATGGAGCGACATCGACGGATGATGTGCCATCCCCAAAACGTAATCCGCCCAGTTGCCATCCCAAGGATCAACGCCAATCAAGTTTAGATCAGGATTTGCCGTCAGCCAGTGCAGCGCCGATCCCCCCAAGAAACAGCCCACCTCAACCATGAGACGCACGTCCTTTGCGATGATCTCACGCAACACGATGTCGCGTCCCCCATCGCCATTCGCGTCCAGCGCCAGCTTGAAGGGTGCGTGGTCTTCCCATGGGAAATCCGGCCATGGATTGTCGCGTCTAAGCGCCTCTAATCCCAACATGATCTGCGACCCCGGTGGCGCGTCTTCCGCAGGATAGCTAGCATCCACCTCGTTGCGCACAGTCCGAACCGCCGCCGAAGCCCCCGGTGCGATGGTCCTCTCAGGTTTTGGCGCGCTCTTGGATCGGGCTTCGGCCAAGACCACCGCAGGCGGATGCGCCCCCTTGCAATAGTGGAATACGCTATGCCCCGACGCGCCTTGACGCGCCGCCGTGGGGATCGCTGCGCGCCGCAGGTCGTCGCGGTCAAAGATCTCAATTGGCTCGATCAGATGTGGGCCTGTTCCCCAAACCTCTTGCAGCAAATCCCTCAGATCGCTTGACCCGAAAATGCGCATGTGATCCTTTTCGCCAAAGCGTGCCAGGCGCTCAGCATCCGTCAGATCAGGCGATAGATCTTCGTCAGTCTTCTCGCCACGGATCGGGACAGACAGGAAATGCAGCCCGCCCGGTGCCAATATCCGGTCCAACTGACGCAAGACTTCGCGCACGTCGCACGGGACATGCTCCAGAACATGGTTGTGAAGGATCACATCATAACTGGCATCCGGGATCGCGGCGAGGTCCGTGCATAAATCCAACATGCGGATGCTTTTGTTTTGGCTTTTCTGGAAACGTTCCGCGTTCACTTCGGCCCCGTGGTAGGCATCGCCGGACAAGTCGCTGAACTTTCGCGCAAGGCTTGGTTCCGGTGCCAACTGCAGCACTCGCTTGCCCGGTTCAAAACCGCCCAGCCGATCCAAAATCATCCACATCAGCCGGTTGCGCTCTACGGCTCGGCATGTAGAGCACCGCGCGTTCTGGCGACCGTTGAAGTCTTCGTACTCGGAGCCCTTGCAAATCGGACATTCCAGATCCTTGGCACGCTCCTGCACAGGCGGTTGCACGGCACTGTGAACGCTCCGCATCTCTGGCGATGCGACTTTGCGCATCACGAATGTCGCATTGGTGTAACAGGGCTCCTGCACGCCGCTGCGTCTCACCACGGCCAGATGCCCCCCCAAAGAGCGGATGATCTCCGACAGATCGCTCCCGTAGTCGGTGAACACCAAGCATTTTGTCCCATCCCCAGCGTTATGATAGCGCTCGGGTTTGAGATGAACCAACGTTCCCTGCTCCAGTCGTGCCCGTGTCTCGGTGCGATCCGGTAGCGGATAGTCATTCGGGATAGAGAAGACATGGATGCCACCGGGCCGAAGCACACGCAGCGTCTCGGCAAAGGCTTTCTCGATATCGGGAAGATGTTCCATCACATCGCTGGTGATGATCAGATCAAAGCTGTTGTCTTGGAAAGTCAGCCGGGTCAAATCTTCGTTGCGCACGCCGTCCGAAGAGACGTCGCCAAGCGGCTCATCGGGGCGGAAATAGGACCGGACGTAGTTTTGCAAGCCTTTGAGGCGCGCAACGAACGGCCCCCGCAGCGCCGGTTCATAGATCGATATGTCATTCAGCAGGCCGCGCTCGACAAGTTGATCAAGAGAAATCGCCTGTCCGCGACCGAACTCATCTACGATGACGCCAGCCTGGTCTCGCCAGCGCAACGTAAAGCGACAGTTCGAACAGGCATAGGATTCCCGCACAGACCGCTGATCGCCGCGAAGCATAGTGCCGACGTGACCACAGATCGTGCAGAGACCGAAAAGATCGGATTGTTGCAAGGTGTTCCCTCCGAATGACCGACTGCTTGACGCGCAGTTTCATTCGATCTTACGCACGCGTTCACCTTCTTGCGCAGGTCAAAAAATGTCAACTGCGGACACCGAACCGATGCGCCTCCGCAAGATGCCGGTGGTATCCAACCGTCATCTACGTAACGTCATGTAAGCAAGTATCCTCCGATGCCGTCATTTTTCCGCTCAACCGGAAGCATTCCACTGTTTACCTTAAATGCGACGCGAGATAGTGATGGGTCGAGAAAAACGGGACTGCTCTAGAATGAATAACAAGTTGTTTTCAAACCTTTTCCTGAGCATCGGTGCGATGAAAGCGGGCACAACATGGCTCTATGCAGTCTTGGAGCGTCACCCAGAGCTTCATTTCACGCCCGAAAAGGAACTGCATTATTTTTATCATAGGTATGTGGACAACAGTTACCTGAACGAAAAGCGACGGCTCAAGGACGCCAAGGATCGCTACCTGTTCCGCTATGATCCAGAAAAGGCGAATATCGACCGCATCCGCGCGAATTTGCATTGGGTGTCGAACTATCTGAACAGCCCTTTGGATGATTTCTGGTATCGCAATCTGTTCCAGTTACGGGATCATCAGGTCTGGGCCTGTGATTTCTCTAATCTTCATGCCTTTGTGCCCGAGGCGGCATGGCCTAGGATTTCCGCCGACTGCGAACGGCTGCGCGTTCTTTATACGATGCGGCATCCGCTCAAGCGGCTGTGGAGCCACACCAAGTTTCATCTTCAACTGACCGGCAAACTGCACCTCCTTGATGAGTGGACCGCCGGCGATTACGAGACCTTCGTGCGTTTACCGCATATATGGGACAACGCGGAGTACGGGGCGGTTCTACGGCGCATGAAATCTGGCCTCAAAGAGCAGGAACGCATGGTAATGTTCTATGAAGATCTTCATGCCGACCAGCGCGGTACTCTGGCGCGCATCGAAGAGTTTCTTGGTGTGGCGCCCTTTCAGTATCCGCAACCCCTGCTGAACCGCCGGTTCACTGAAAGTGCTTCGCGCCCTATGCCCGATTTCTTTGCCAAGCTCTTCGCGCAGGACATAGAGCGCATTACACATGAAGTCGAAACAGAGGGTTTTGTCGTGCCAAAAGAGTGGCAGTCGCACTGAAATTTTTCGTTTCAAGAATCCGGTGCCGCGTTGCCGATAGAGGCATTTTTGAGATAACACCGCAAATACCACGGCCAGAAAGCGTCTGAAGTCACGGCTTGCACACCGCAAACCGTGAGAGGAGCGACAAACGTCCATTTGGGCCCTTCGGCAGCAAGGGCTGAGGCGCGGCGCGGCCGGTCTGGAAAATCTTTGGACAAACCTAGGGCAGTGGGTTCTTTGAGCCTCAAATCTCCCAGACATGACTATGCCCTCGCCAGATGCCTCTAGCGTGAGGGATGTCGCGTAAAGCCGCGTCTCCCAGCTCAACTCAAATTTTGCCGCCAACCAGAAAGATGGATTTATCCGATCATTTTTGTGGTTTGGGGCTTCAAAGGAGGTGAGCGCCCGAAGGCTTCACTTAACTCTTTGAAATCAGGGGTTTTTGGCGGAAGCTCAGGGATTCGAACCCTGGGTACCTCTCGGTACGCTGGTTTTCAAGACCAGTGCAATCGACCACTCTGCCAAGCTTCCATGCCTTAGACGACACCGGCGCATCCGGGCCGGGTTAGGCCCGGCGGTGCGCCGCTGTGTGGTGCGACTGTGCCTATAGAGGTCCGGGCGATTCTGAAAGGGGGGGATGCTGGGGAAAATCGCGCATCGAACGCCTGCGCACTTTTCACGCGGGGGGCAAGGCGCTAGAGTGCGGGCGCGCGACAGGACCGGGACGATAACAGGCAAGACCGGACCACCGGCTAACACCGCTGAAAACTTGCGCATACGGGCACGGGGCAAAGGGCAAGGGGCAAGAGATGAGAATTGCGGAACAGGGCAAGGGCGGACAGGTGCGGCTATCGCGGCTCGTCCTCGTCGGTGCGGCGATGATGCTGCTGGCTGGATGCGAAGAGGGCGCGCCCTCATGGCTCAAGCCCGACAGCGCCGCGCAATCCTCGACGGGGGGCGCGACGCCTGCACGTCAGTCGGTCAAGCTGGTGGAGCGTGATGTCGAGGCCCCGGATGTCTTTCAGGTGACAGATATGGGCCTTTGGGACGGGCGGCCATCGCTCGGCGGGGTTTGGGTGGCACATCCTGACGTCAAAGAACCGGAGCGGGTCATCATCCGCAGCACGGCGGATTCGAAATTCGTGATCGGCGCGCTGTTCCGGCGCGCGCGAGATATTCCCGGACCGGCGTTACAGGTGTCTTCGGATGCCGCAGCCGCACTTGGTATGCTGGCGGGGGCGCCGGTACAGCTCAATGTAACCGCGCTTCGCCGGGAAGAGGCCAAAGAAGAAACACCCGAGCCCGAGAGCGCGCCGGATGCGGCAGAGGTCCTTGCAGCACCGTCCGAGATCGAAGCGACGGCGCTTGATCCCGTCGCCGGGGCGGCGGCGGCAATTGATGCGGCCGAGGCTTCTGCGGAAACGCCAGCGACTGCAACGCAGCCAACCGTTGCTGCGGCGCCAATCCCTGCTCCTGCGGCCACTCCCACTCCCCCTCGCGCCTCTGGGCTTGATAAGCCCTTTATCCAGATCGGGATTTTCAGCGTTGAAGAAAACGCTCGAAATACTGCGACGGCGATGCGGCAGGCCGGGATGGTGCCGACGGTGCTAGAGCAAAACAGCCAAGGCAAAGCATTCTGGCGCGTGATCGTGGGGCCTGCGACCAGTTCCTCAGAGCGGGCAGCCTTGCTCAAAAAGATCCAAGGCATCGGTTTTGAAGACGCCTATGCCGTCACCAACTGAGATTAGGAGGGTCTGATGCGCCTTATCCGCCATATTGCTGCTGCAACGCTTTGTCTTGGGGTGGCGCTGCCTGCGCAGGCCTTTGAAACCAGCGCCAAGGCGGCTTATGTCATGGATGTGACCACCGGGACGGTTCTGCTCGACAAGAACGCCGACACACCCATGCCGCCCGCGTCAATGTCCAAGCTGATGACGCTCTACGTGGCTTTTGAGGCTGTGCGCAGTGGGCGACTGACGCTGGACGAGCGCCTGCCTGTATCCCAGCACGCTATGAGCTATGGTGGCTCGACAATGTTTCTTGACACCACCGACCGAGTCCGGGTCGAGGACCTGTTGCGCGGTATTATCGTGCTCTCCGGCAATGATGCCTGCGCGGTGATCGCCGAGGCCCTCAGCCCAGATGGGACCGAGGCCGGGTTTGCCCGCTTTATGACGCAGCGCGCGCAGCAAATGGGCATGACCAACTCCATTTTCCGCAATGCCAGCGGTTGGCCCGCCGAGGGGCATGTCATGAGCATGCGTGATCTGGCGCTTTTGGCGCGCCACATTATTGAGGATTTCCCAGAATTCTATCCGATGTTCGCCGAAACCGAGTTTCGCTTTGACGGTCGCGCACCGAGCAATATCAGCAACCGCAACCCGCTCTTGGGGCTGGGGATTGGGGCTGATGGTCTTAAGACTGGGCATACAGAACAGGCGGGATTTGGCCTGACCGGATCGGCCAAGCAGGGTGAACGGCGGGTGGTTTTCGTGATCTCGGGGCTGGCGACAGCGCAGGACCGGGCGCGCGAATCCGAGTCGATCGTAAACTGGGCCTTTCGGCAATTTGCAGAGAAATCCGTGCTCACGGCTGGCGAGGAGGTTGCGCGCGCTGCGGTTTGGATGGGCGAGGCCACCAGCGTGGGTCTGACCGTGGCCGAGGATGTCTCGACCCTGCTTCCGGTGCTTGATGGCGGTGAGCTAAAGGGCGAGGTGGTGTATACCGGCCCGGTGCGCGCGCCGGTGGCCAAAGGCGATGTGCTGGCCGAATTGGTCTTTGCGCCCGAGGGGCTGCCGTCCACGCGCGTGCCTTTGGTGGCTGCCGAGGATGTGGCGCAGGGTGGGTTCATGACCCGGATACGCACTGTTTCAGGCGTGCTTTTGGCGCGCTTGCAGCAGGGCCCCGAGGGGGCGCTTTGAGCGGGCAGGGGCTGTTCCTCAGCTTTGAGGGGATTGACGGGTCAGGCAAATCCACACAGGCGCGACGGCTGGCAGAGACGCTGCGCGCCAAGGGCCGCGATGTGGTCTTGACGCGCGAGCCGGGGGGCAGTCCGGGGGCTGAGGAAATTCGGCGTCTGGTGCTCGAAGGCGACAAGGACCGCTGGTCCGCCGAAACCGAAATTCTGCTTTTCACCGCCGCGCGGCGCGATCATCTGGAGCGGGTGATCGCCCCCGCTCTGGCCCGTGGTGCGGTGGTGATCTGCGACCGCTTTGCCGACAGCACGCGCATGTATCAGGGTCTTGGCCGCGCTGATTTGCGCGGGATTGTCGATCAGTTACATACGCTGATGATCGGGCGAGAGCCGGATTTGACCGTGCTGATTGATATTGATCCCGGTGTGGGCCTTGGGCGGGCGCTGTCGCGCGGGGGCGACGAGGCGCGGTTTGAATCCTTTGGCGAGGGGATGCAGGCGCGGATGCGCACCGGGTTTTTGGCCCTGTCGCAGGAATTCCCAGCACGTTTTACGGTGATCGACGGCGCGCGAGACATGGACGCCGTGGCCGAGGACGTCGCCCGTGTGGTGCAGGCGCACCTGCCATGAACGACGATGGCCTGCTGCCTGAACCTGACCGCGTCGAGGGCGCGCCGCATCCACGCGAGACGGTGCAACTGTTTGGTCAAAGTGCGGCGGAGGCCGAATTTCTCGAGGCCTTCAACACAGGACGGCTGCATCACGGCTGGCTGATCACCGGGCCGCGTGGTGTAGGCAAGGCCACACTGGCGTGGCGCATTGCACGGTTCTTGCTGGCAACCCCGCTGGTGCAGGACGAGGGGCTTTTTGGCGCGCCGCCGCCGCCCGTGACGCTGGATGTCGCGCCGGATCATCCGGTAGCGCGGCGCTTGCTGGCTTTGTCCGATCCGGGGCTATTTCTGCTGCGGCGCGGCCCCACCGACAAGGGCGATCGGCTGGCCGCCGAAATTCGCGTCTCCGAGGTGCGCAAGTTGGGCAATTTCTTTGCCCTCTCTGCCGCAGATGGCGGGCGGCGGGTTGTGATTGTCGATGCGGCGGATGATCTTAACACCCAAGCGGCCAACGCCATCCTCAAGATGCTGGAAGAGCCGCCTGCGCGCACGGTCCTGTTGCTCATATCGCATCAACCCTCTGGTCTTTTGCCCACCATCCGCTCGCGCTGTCGCACATTGCGGTTGGCCCCTCTGGGACCGCAAGAGATGGCGCAGGCGCTGGAGCAGGCAGGAATAGCGCCCGAGGGCGATCCAGCGGCCTTGGCGGAGCTTTCAGGCGGCTCGGTTGGGGCGGCGGTGCGGCTGCTCAATCTGGGCGGGCTCAAACTCTACGCAGAGCTGGTGGGCCTGATGGAAAGCCTGCCGCGCCTTGATCGCCCCCGCGCCCTGCGGCTGGCCGAAGCGGCGGCGACGCGCGGGGCCGAAGACCGGCTGGATCTGCTGTTTTCTCTCACCGATCTTTTGCTGGCGCGCTTGGCGCGGACAGGCGCCACAGGCCAGCCCCCCTCCGCCGAGGCCGCAGCGGGCGAGGCCGCGATGCTGGCACGGCTGGCACCTGATGCCTATCAGGGTCGGGCATGGGCCGACTGTGCCGAAACCATCGGCGCACGGGCCCGGCATGGGCGGGCGGTCAACCTTGACCCTGCCAGCCTGGTCCTAGATACGGTGTTCAGGATTCAGCAAACCGCCGGGGCCTAATCCCCGCGCCCGAGGACAGGCATGAGCACCGACATTCGCATCACTGACAGCCACTGCCACCTCGACTTCCCTGATTTCGACGAGGAGCGGGATCAGGTCATTTCCCGCGCTGTGGCTGCGGGTGTGCATCGCATGGTAACGATCTGCACCCGTCTGGACCAAGAGCCGCGCGTGCGCGCAATTGCCGAGGCGCATGCGCCGGTGTTTTATGCGGCGGGTATTCACCCGATGCGCGCGGCCGAGAGCCCCTTGGTGAACGTCGATGATTTGGTAAAATTGGCGGAACATCCCAAGTTTGTGGGCATCGGCGAAACGGGGCTCGACTATTACTACACTGCCGAGAGTGCCGAGGTGCAAAAACAAAGCCTGCGGGTGCATATCGAGGCCGCACGGCGCACGGGACTGCCGCTGATCATTCATGCGCGCAGCGCGGATCAAGACATGGCGCGCATTCTGGCCGAGGAATATCGCAACGGCGGGTATACCTGCGTCATGCATTGCTTTTCTTCCAGCGCTGAATTGGCGCGCGCTGCGCTTGATCTGGGGTTCTACCTGTCGATGTCAGGCATTGCGGCGTTCCCCAAAAGCCAAGACTTGCGCGATATCTTTGCAAGTGCACCAGTAGAGAGAATCCTGTTGGAAACCGACGCGCCCTATCTGGCACCGCCCCCCCATCGTGGCCGCCGCAATGAGCCCGCCTATACGCCTCACACCGGACAAAAGGCTGCCGAAGTGTTCGGCATGGGCTGGGCCGAATTTGCCGCGCAGACCGAGGCCAATTTTGGGCGACTTTTTACCAAGGCGGTGCTGTGATGGCAGAGTTGCGTTTTATCGTTCTGGGCTGTGGATCGTCTGGGGGGGTGCCGCGTCTTGGTGGGCATTGGGGCGAGTGCGATCCCACCAACCCCCGCAACACGCGCCGCCGCTGCTCCCTTCTGATCGAACGAGAGACCGAGGGGGGCATTACCCGCGTGCTGATCGACAGCTCGCCCGACCTGCGCGCGCAACTTCTGGACGCAGGCATCGGCGCGCTGGATGCGGTGGTTTATACCCATTCCCACGCCGATCATGTCCATGGCATCGACGATCTGCGGATGATCGTGTTCAACATGCGCAAGCGTTTGCCGGTCTGGGCCGATGGCGACACGCAAAACGCGCTCTATTCTCGGTTCGGCTATGCTTTTGTCCAACCTGCAGATAGCCCTTATCCCCCCATTCTTGACATGCACACGATCGACGGTCCGTTTGAGATCGAGGGTGCGGGAGGGGCTATCGCGCTCACACCGTTTCAGGTCAATCACGGCTCGATTGACTCGCTTGGCTTTCGCGTGGGTGATCTTGCCTATCTGCCTGATGTGGCCGCCATTCCCGAGGATGTCTGGCCGGTGCTGAGCGGGCTGGATTGCTGGATATTGGATGCGCTGCGCCGCACGCCGCATCCGACGCATGCCCATCTGGCGCTGTCGCTTGAATGGATCGCGCGCGCGGCCCCGCGCCGGGCTGTCCTGACCAATATGCATATCGATCTCGACTATCAGACTGTGGCAGAGGAGACACCGGCGCATGTGACCCCCGCCTATGACGGGATGATCCTGCGTTACACGGTCTAAGCGCGATGCAGGCGCTGTTTGAAATCATCCTGCCGGTCTTTCTGGTGATCGGCTTTGGCTATCTCGCGGTTTGGCGGCGCTGGTTCAGTCAGGCGGGCGTGGATGGCCTGATGAGCTTTACCCAGAAATTCGCCATTCCCTGTTTGCTGTTTACGGCCATTTCGCGCCTCGATCTGGGGCAGAGTTTCGATTGGCGGCTCTTGCTCAGTTTCTACGTCGGGGCGAGTTCCGGCTTTGCTCTTGGTCTTTTCGGCGCAAGGCTGATCTTTGGCCGGACATGGGAGGATGCAGTCGCTATCGGCTTTTGCTGCCTCTTCTCCAACTCGCTGCTTTTGGGCCTGCCGATCATGGAGCGTGCCTATGGGGCGGATGCCTTGGCCGCCAATTTCGCCATCATCGCTGTGCACTCGCCGTTTTGCTACGGTCTGGGCATCACCGTGATGGAAATCGTCAAGGCGCGCGGAACGGCGGGGCCGAAGGTTGTTGTCAAAGTGCTCAAGGCGATGTTTTCCAACACGCTGATCATGGGCGTCGCGGCAGGGTTTGTTGTCAACCTGTCGGGTTTGGTTCTGCCTGCGCCGGTGGACGATGGGCTTGATCTTATGGCGCGCGCGGCGCTGCCGGCGGCGCTCTTTGGTCTGGGGGGCGTGCTGGTGCAATACCGTCCCGAAGGCGATTTGCGGGTGATCCTCTATGTCTGCCTGATCTCATTGGTGGCGCATCCGGCGATCACCTTTGGCCTTGGTCTGGGGATCGGGCTGTCGGTTGAGGGCGTGCGCTCGGCGGTGGTGACGGCGGCCATGGCACCGGGGGTCAACGCCTATGTCTTTGCCAATATCTATGGTCACGCCAAGCGTGTGGCGGCCTCGAGCGTTCTTTTGTCCACTGGCTTGACGATCGTTACGGCTTGGATCTGGTTGCAGGTTTTGCCCTGAGCCAAGGCGGTGCGTGGATCTGCCTTAGCGCATCCAGAACCCGTTGCGCTTGATGGTATTGCGGATCACTTGCTCGCGACGGGGCAGATCGTTTTGGTCAAAAAGCGCGCGCACCTTCATTCCACGGCCCTGATAGATCATCCGCTTCGCAGGTTCGTAATTCTTCAGCACGCGCTTGATCTTGTTGGGGGCCGTCACCTCTTGCAGAACTTCGACCACATGATCGGCCTCGCGTGCATAAAGCAGCGGCAAAAGCCGATAGTGACAACTGATCTGACCATCCAGCAGGTCGGGTGGCAGCGTGTCCCGCCCGCCTCCAAGCGAATGGATCACCAAGGGCAGTGCCACCTGATCGAGCCAAGGATCGAGGGATTGCAGGAGTAATTCGCGCGGCCCGTCATCGCGTATGCTGAGCGCATAGTCGAGAAAGCGTCGGCCAAAGACATGCGGGCAATGATAGAAAAAAAAGCCTGCGTTGAAATAGAGATAGCGTTGCCAATAGCCCTCTGGCTGGCCCTGATCGAGAGAGGTTTCGAAAGTGAGGCCGAACTTGTCATAGAGCGATTTCCAGATCTGCGTATGGGTTGGGCCATAAAGCTCGATCTGCGGCCATGTGCCTTCGCGGCGCAACGAGGCTGTGGGGCGGCTGAAATCGAAGGGAACAGAGGCAAGATCGCCGCAGATCAGCGTGTCGGTGTCGAAGAACACAAAGGGCTCGCCCTTGGGCAGCGCGAACAGCGCCTCGATCTTGTTGCCATAGGGATAGGCTGCCCCGAAATGGCGGCTTTCAAAGGCCACGAATTCCGCGCCGAGATCAGTCAAGAGCGCGCGGCTGTCCTCGTCCTTGATGCGTGGATCGTCGCCCCAGAGCGGCCCCGGCTGCGGCTCTGCCACAAAAAGACGCCCCGCAAAGCCGGGTGAGGTGGCGCGCAGTGACGCTGCAAAGAGAATAGCCTCGTATTGCAACCGACCGGCCTGACCGACGATCAGGATATTGTAGGTCTGAGGCACCTCTGTCTCGGGGACCTTTGTCTTGGGGGCCATTCTTGTCGTGATCCTGCCTGACTGCCACCCTCACTATGGGGTTTTCCACCGCACAGATAAAGCGGTTATCGCAGGTCAGCGCGCGCTGCGTGTCAAAAGCGCAGGGTTAATCCCGCAAGTGGGCCAGAGAATGTCGCGTCAAACTTTCGGCCATTCTTGCTATAATCCACGTAAAGATGCCGGTATCCTGCCGAGAGCCAGAGCCGGTCACTGGCCTGCCAGTTGAGCGTGCCGACAAGCTGAGATGTCATGTCTGAGCCCGCCCCAAAGCCACCGACATCGACGTAACCGATAAAGGACCAGCGGTCCGTGAGCCGCAGATTGGTCCGCGCGGCAAGGATCGGATCGGTAAAGCTCACGTCGATCCCGGCGGCAAGCCCCGGCACCGGCGTGGTGGCGCGTCCTTCAACCTGCCAGTGGCGCAGGCCTGCCATGAAATCAACCGTGGCATCAGGCGTCGTAAGCGCCCGATACCCTGCGGTAAGCGTCAGCGAGGATTGCTCGATCCGGCCACGCGCGGGCAGGCCGGGGGCAGGGGGTGGCAACGGCACGGTTCCGCGTCGCGAACTTGCCGAATGGGACAGGTCGCCCATCACCACCAAACGCTGATAGCGGGCATAACCCGTGAGAAAGAACGCCGTATCGAGATCTTCGAGAACGTCTGACAGCCCTTTGTCAAAGCGCAATGACGGGCCGCCTGCACGGGGTGTGATCGTTCCGCCAATGCCGGTCCCCCATGCATAGGGCGTGATCTGGGCGTTCCAGTCTTGCGCATGTGCAGGCGGCGCGAGGCTGAGTATCGTCAACAGGGCTGCGAGGCGCGCAAACATCAGAGTTGATCCTTCACGACCGCACCGCCCTTGACGATCATTGCAAGGCTTTGCTCGGGCGCATCAAGCCAGTCAAGCCCTGCCTCGGGATCGCTCTCGACCACCAGAAGATCGGCCATCGCCCCTTCTGCGATGACACCAAGTTGTCCGTCATAGCCGCTGCGTTCCCCAGAAAGCGCCAGCAGATCGCCCGCCGCCCCTGTCGCCATGCGCAAGGCCTCGAGCGGGGGCATGAAGCGGCTCAGCTTGGCCAATTGCCGCCCCTGACTGCTGGCCCCTGTAGGGTTCATCAGGATGTCGGTGCCAAAGGCCATGTTGACCCCCACAGTGCGGCCCATTTCAAAGGCCTGCACGGTGCCTACCGACACCTCCTGCCGCTTGGCGTTCTGTCTTGGATCGCTGCTTGGGTTGGAATCCTCATCGGCCAAAAAGGGCTGGATCGACCACCACGCGCCCATGTCGCGCATCAGGCGAACCGTCTCAAGATCTGCTAATTGACCGTGTTCAATGGATTTCACCCCAGCCCGCAGGGCGCGCTGGATACCTTTGGGCGTATAGACATGGGCGCAAACATAGGTGCCCCAATCTTCTGCGGCCTCGACGGCGGCGCGCATTTCGTCTTCGGTGAATTGCAGGCTCTCGAGCGGATCATAAAGCGAGGTGACGCCGCCGCCGGCCATGATCTTGATTTGGCTTGCGCCCTTCATCAATTGTTCGCGGGTGCGGCGCAGCACCTCGGCGCGCCCGTCTGCGATCGCCACCACGCCGACCCGTTCACTATAGCTCAGATCGCCGTCGGCGCGGGGAAGTTCCGAAGTCATGCGGAAATCGCCATGCCCCGAGGTTTGCGAAATCATCGCGCCCGACGCAAGAATGCGCGGTCCGGGCAAAGCACCTCGATCAATGGCCAGCTTGAGGCCAAAAGCCGGGCCGCCGGTGTCGCGCACGGTTGTGAAGCCGCGCAAGAGCGTGGCCCCTGCCTCGCGCCCGGCCATCAGATGCACAAAACCAATGTCGGCTGTCATGGCCTGCAGTTGGGTCACACCAACCAGCGTACTATGCCAATGTGCGTCGATGAGGCCCGGAATGACCGCCCGATCACCACAGTCTATGCGCTCAGCATCCGTCGGTCCCTGTCCGGCGGCGGGCAGGCCGGTTATCCGCCCGCCTTCGATCAAGATCTCGCGGCCTTGGATCAGAGAGAGGTCATTGCCGTTGAAGTAGCGCAGGTTGGTCAAGAGCAGCGGGCGACCGGGGGTCTGTGCCCGAGCCGGTTTTGACGCCAGACCAAACCCCGCATAAAGACCCACCACCGCCGCCAGACCACCCAACATAGCGCGGCGGTTGATGTCTGCCTCGATCCGGGCAAAGGCCGCTTGAGTAGTGGGGGCGCCGCAGAGGCAGCAATCAATTTCGTCGTGGCTGTTTGAAGGGGAAGGGCAGCATATCTGGCACATCGGTCTCGCCTCTTACCTTGATCTTGATCGGCAGAGGGCACGCCGCGCTGTCTCCGCTTGACAGAAGTTAGGGACATCAGGCGCGACGTCAACGCAATAGCACATAAACTCGCCAATGCTCTGCGCACAGGCGGGTCCGCGATCCCTTGAAATTAAGAGGGAAAGTGGTGGGCGACCCAGGAATCGAACCTGGCGTGCGTCTCCGCGAGGGAGTTACAGTCCCCTGCCACACCTTGCGGCCTGTCGCCCACTTTCCCAGCACTTGCGCGCCGGACGTGGGGGGCTGATTACTAGTGGCCGGATGCTGCGTCAACCGGAAAATCGCTTGCAAGCAGTGGCCGCCCGTCGCATTGTCACGGGCCGGAAAAGAGGGGCCTTACAGCCATGAAAAAACCCCGTTGGGTGATCGACAAGGAACAGGCCAAGCGGGCGGCAGCCTCTGAGACTGTGTGGCTGTTTGGTTTGCATGCGGTGCGTGATGCGCTGGAAAACCCGGCCCGCGAAAAACTGCGGCTGATCGTGACGAAAAACGCCGCTGACAAGCTGGAGGCGGCGATTGCTGCAAGCGGCATAACACCCGAAGAGGTCGATCCGCGCAAGTTCAACGCCCCGCTTGATCCCGGTTCGGTGCATCAGGGTGCCGCGCTAGAAGTCAAGCCGCTGGATTGGGGCCCGATGGCTGAGGTCTGTTTGGGGGATGGTCGCACCGCGCCCCGCGTGGTGCTTTTGGATCGGGTCACAGACCCGCATAACGTGGGTGCTATTCTGCGCTCTGCCGAAGTATTTGGCGCGCGGGCAGTAATTGCCCCCCGCCATCACGCCGCACCCGAAACCGGGGCACTTGCCAAGACCGCCAGCGGTGCGCTTGAACGCCAGCCTTACCTCAGAGTGCGCAATCTGGCCGATGCGATCATCGAGTTGCAGGCCATGGGCTATACGGTGCTGGGGCTGGCCGGTGAGGCGGAACTGACCATTGAGGCCGCTCTTGAGGGCAAGCGTGACCGTCCGGTTGCCCTTGTGCTCGGCGCCGAGGGGCCGGGGCTGCGCGAGAGGACGCGCGAGGTGTGCGATGCCTTGGTGCGGATCGAGTTCGCCAGCGATTTCGGCTCGCTCAACGTGTCCAACGCGGCGGCTGTGGCGCTTTACGCAGCGCGAGGCTGAGGGCGGGCGGCGGCATCCTCGAAGGCTGCGATGAACCGCCCCTTGATCATCCAACTGAGGCCAAAGGCGCAGAGGCCGAGGGATTCAAACAAAAAGGTTAGGCGGAGACTGTCCCAGATGGCCTCTATGCTCTGAGCAAGGCCAAGAGGCAGGATCATCTCAAGCAGCGCGGCCTTGATCGCCAGCACGCCCACCACGGCAAAAATGATGCGCCCAAGCGTGCGATACCACAGATTGCGCCGGTCCTTGCGATTGCCAGCAAGGCGCGCGGCGGTGGAATTTTCACGGGTAAAGACATAGGCTGAGAAATACCCAAGCACCAAAAACATCACCCCCGCCGCGCCGAAATGCATCATTTTGAGAACGGTTGGCACATCTGCACCGAGCGCGGCAAAGCTGGCCCAAAAATCATAGCTGATCGTGCCTTCGACCGTGCCGCCCGGCGGGTGAAACCCCTCTGAGCCGCTGGCATTGGTCAGGAACACACGCGCCACCTCGCCGGAATAGGTGCACCCTGATCCGGTGGTCGGCACGAAGGCCACGATGACGGCGGCCACCCCGGCCAGTTTTAGTAGTACCACATCATACCAATGCCAGCCCAAGCACCCCTCGCGCCCCGGCGCACGAAAACTGTAAAAGAACATGAGCAACAGGCCGATAAAGCTGAGCGCGCCCACAAGGATATCCCCGCCGATCCGGCTGAAGTAATAGTGGCTGATCGAGGCGTTGAAGCAGGTGTTGGTCAGCAGGGACACCAGCCCAAGTGATACCGGTAAACCAAGCGCCACATAGCCGACGCCCAGATTGAGGCGGCGCAGGTCTATGTCAAAAGGCAGGTCGCGCAGGTCGGGGAGAGGCGCATTCGTATCTGTCATCTGGCGTATCCCTTGTCACTGAGACAGGATCAGCCTAGCCCAAGATCGCCGCAATCCGAAACGCTTTCACGCCTCAGGCGGCGTCTTCTGTGCTCTCTTGATCTGGCGCGGTCCAGCGGTTGACGTAATCGGATTGATACACCTTGTCTGCTGATTTTGTTGAGCGCTTCGGCTTGCGCACCGCATAATCGAGGATGATCCCGCCCTCTGCCAATGAACCGGACAGGCGCGGGCGCTTGCCGGTCACATTGGGATTGGTGGTTGTCACCACCTTTCGGGCATGCGCAGGCTTGATCGGTTGCAATGCGCAATGCAGCACCTCATAGCCCAGTGTCGCCTCCCAAAAGCCATAGACCATCTCGGGGTTGATCTGGTAAAATGAATGATTGACCCAGTTGTTGCAGGGGCTGTGCCCGATCAGCACGCCACCGGGTTTGAGCATCTTGTGAATATTGCGATAGGCGGTGGGCAAATCAAAGATATGCTCGCAGGTGCCGCCGTCATAGATCACGTCGAACTTGCGCTCCAGTTTCTTGGGCAATTCGGCGCTGAGGTCTTGAATGATACTGGCCTTTTCAAAATCCGAGTAATCCATGGAATCGACCGAGGCAAAACCGAGTTTCTCGAAGAAGGGTTCGGAATAGGTTGCACCTTCGGGAACCAGATCGGCCTCGCTCAGGCCCGGCAAGTGGTCTGCCAACGCTTGCGCAAACACCCGCGATGACGCACCGCGCCGTGACCCGATCCAGCGCTGCCGCCCAAGCATCAAGAAACTACCGTTCAACTCATGACCTTTTACAGTCTCAATCAGCCGGGCAGCAAGGGTATCAGGAATGGCCATAACGGGGCTCCCTAGGTGTTGGATTGAGCGCGTCGACCATCCCAAGGCCCCCGCCGTTCAACTTTGCAGCCATTGCGCGGGCGCTTCAAGTAAAGATATGCGCGCCCGGCTTGGCCAAAATCGCCGACTCGCGACGGGTTCCGCTCAGTGCGACTATTCAGCGCGTGCATCAGCGTTTGGGCGCGCTTTTGGTCAAGACGCGTCGTGGCAAAAGTCCGGACAGCCGGGCTTGACCCTTGGGCGCGCCTCTACTAACTAGCGCAAGAGCGCGGGCGTTGTGTAATGGTAAGACCCTTGCCTTCCAAGCAAGAGACGCGGGTTCGATTCCCGCCGCCCGCTCCACCAAATTCCCCCTACCATGCCCTCTGTGGCTGATCTGTCCCCTTGACCACGGCCTCATCGCCCGCCAAGAACCTTGGCCAAAGGATGAGGAATAAAAATCTATGGTGCGCAGGGCCGAAAACGGGGCTGATCTGCTGGATCGCGAGAAATCGAAACATGTGGGCGCGTTGGCTGAACTGTGGCCATTCTTGCGCCCCTATCGCAAACTGCTGACTGCCGCGGTTCTGGCGTTGGTCATCACCGCAAGCGTGGCCTTGATGCTGCCACTGGCAGTGCGCCGGGTGGTGGATAATTTCAGCGCTGAGAACGGCGCTATCCTTGACCAGTATTTCGCGGCGGCTGTGCTGATCGCGGCGCTTTTGGCGGTAGGCACCGGGTTGCGGTATCTGCTGGTGACCCGGTTGGGCGAGCGCGTGGTCGCCGATATTCGCAAGGCCGTGTTTGACCGCGTGATCGGCATGAGCCCAGCCTTTTTCGAGCGGCTGATGACGGGCGAGGTTCTGAGCAGGATCACGACAGATACGACGCTGATCCTGTCAGTGATTGGCTCTTCGGTGTCGATCGCGCTGCGAAATTTGCTGATCTTGATCGGGGGCATGGGGTTGATGATGCTGACCTCAGCCAAGCTGACGGGGCTCGTTCTGTTGATCGTACCCCTCGTCATCGTGCCTATTCTAACGCTTGGCCGACGGATGCGCGTGCTCAGCCGCGAGAACCAAGACTGGATCGCGCAGAGTTCGGGCAATGCGTCAGAGGCGCTTTTGTCTGTGCAGACGGTGCAGGCTTTCACCCATGAGCGCGAGAGCCGCGCGCGATTTGGTGATGTGACCGAACGCAGCCATGACGCCGCACGCCGCCGGGTCAATACCCGCGCGCTGATGACCGTGATCGTGATCTTTCTCGTTTTCACAGGGATTGTGGGCGTGCTTTGGATCGGCGCACGCGATGTGCGCGCGGGGGGCATGACCGCAGGTAGTTTGGTGCAATTTGTCATCTACGCGGTGATGGTCGCAGGGGCGGTTGCGGCGCTCTCGGAAATCTGGGGCGAATTGCAGCGCGCGGCAGGTGCAACTGAGCGTCTGGTCGAGCTGTTGCAAGCCGAAGATCCGGTGCGCGATCCCGCCCGACCATCCCCTGTGCCACGCCCGGTGCGCGGTGAGATCGCCTTTGAGGATGTGCAATTCGCCTATCCATCGCGCCCCGGCATCCCAGCATTGGATCACGTGAGCCTGACGATCCGCCCCGGCGAAACGGTCGCTCTTGTCGGTCCCTCTGGGGCGGGTAAGACCAGCGTCATTCAGTTGATCCAGCGCTTCTATGATCCGGATGCAGGGCGAATCACGCTCGATGGCGTGTCGCTTGCGGATATGGCGCGGCACGAATTTCGTCGTGATCTGGCCTTGGTGCCGCAGGACCCGGTGATCTTTGCCGCCTCGGCACGCGACAACATCCGCTTTGGCCGGCTTGATGCGACCGACGCCGAGATCGAGGCCGCGGCGCACGCAGCCAATGCGCATGATTTCATTTGCCGCTTGCCGGACGGCTATGACACTTATGTGGGCGAGCGTGGTGTGATGCTGTCCGGTGGGCAGAAACAGCGTATCGCCATTGCCCGCGCTATTCTGCGAGATGCGCCAGTTCTGTTGCTGGACGAGGCGACATCGGCGCTTGATGCCGAGAGCGAACGCGCGGTGCAGTCAGCGGTAGAAGCGATGGCGCGCACCCGCACCACGATTATCGTGGCCCATCGTCTGGCGACGGTAAAAAAGGCTGACCGCATTGTGGTGATGGATCAGGGCCGCATTGTCGCGCAGGGCACGCATGACAGCCTTGTCGCTGAGAATGGCCTCTATGCGCGGCTCGCGCGGTTGCAATTCACCGATGGCGAGGCGGCCTGACGTCGGCAAGATGCCGACGTTATCGACTATGGTGGACCGCCTCGCAAACGCGTCCCGTTCAGGACCAATTCACCGATTACACCGGGCGGAAATGTGAGGCGGCCCCGCAGATCATCCCTCAGAAGGACATGATCCGCGTCTCCTCCGCCAAGAGGCGCGCAGCCACGGCAGGTGGTTTCGCGGCGGTGATCCCGTCTAGCAAAGCGGTCTCATCCACGCCCTTGTTGGGCAGGTATATGGCGCAGACCTCAATCGTTGCCCCGGTCTCCATGATCTTTTGCATCAGGCCCTGTGGGCTCATCCCCATCGGCGCTTGCGGCGCGGTGGCACTGGCGGGGGCATCCTTGAGGGCCAGGTCGCCAGCCGGGCCGCAGAGCAGCACATAAGAGCTTGCCCCGGCCTGCATCGTCTGCATCGTCAGAACCATGCCCATGAGCTGCGTTTGGGGTTCTGCACTGGTCAGGATCGTGACCATCTGCTTTGCGTCCTCGGCCATGACAGGGCTTGTGAGGGCGGCCAGACCAAGCGTCGCCGCGGTGATGATTTTGCGCATGATGTCCTCTTTTCTAGCAAAGATGAATTCTGAATCCGTGTTTTCAGGGCCACCCTAGGCTGTGTGCAGGCCTATCGACCTTGATCTGGATCAATCACATTCAGAAAGAAGAATTTGATGCAGCTTCAGAGAAAGCAGACAAACCCTCTCGGTTCGGAATTGCGCCAAATCTTGCGCCTTCACTGGGCTCGCTTTCGTGTCGAGATACCAAAACTGAGGGATTTCCCCCATTTTGTCAGCGCGACTGGCGGCATAATTGTGTAACCTCATGCCTGAAACGGAGAGTACTAGATGTCGACACCACAGTCCTCGGACATGCGCCCCACGCCCGATCCCGCCGAAGATAATGCCTTTTTCCCCTCGCCCTATTCCCTGAGCCAGTTTACCGCGCCGGTTTCCGATCTGTCGGGGGCGGACTATCCTCATCCCTATTCTGGGGGGCGCTGGAAGATTCTGGTGATCTGTGCAGATGAACGCTATTTGCGGATGGAGAATGGTACGATGTTTTCGACTGGAAATCATCCAGTCGAGACCCTGCTTCCGCTCTATCATCTTGATAAGGCAGGGTTTGGCTTCGATTTCGCGACGATTTCCGGTTATCCAGCCAAGTTTGAACTCTGGGCCATGCCGAGGCAGGACCCTGAGGTGATGGGCCTGTTCGCAAAATATGCCGAAGCCTTGAAAACACCTGTGAAATTGCGAGATGTCCTCGCAAAAGTGCTTGAGGGAGGGTCAGACTATATCGGGGTGTTTATCCCCGGTGGGCATGGTGCATTGATCGGTCTGCCCGAGAGTGCGGAGGTCAAGACCTTGCTTGAATGGGTTGCAGCCGAGGACAAGTTTCTGATCTCGCTGTGTCACGGCCCTGCTGCCTTTTTGGCCGTGGGCAAGGACAGCACGATCTATAAAGGTCGCAAGATCGTGGCCTTTCCGGATGCAATGGACGCGCAAACCCCCGAGATTGGCTATATGCCCGGGCATCTGACGTGGAAATTCGGAGAGGAATTGCAGGCCATCGGCTTTGAGATTCTCAACGAGGGTATTTCCGGTCAGGTCCACAAGGATGGTAAAATCCTGACTGGTGACAGCCCGCTGGCTGGTAATGGCTTGGGGAAACTGGCGGCGACGGAACTGTTGGCTGAGGTGCACAAAAAGTGAGCCGTGAGCCCGCGGATTCGGTTCTTTCAGTTCTTTTGCGGCTGGAGGAGGCCACAACGCTTGAAGGGGTATCGCAGGTTATCTGCGAGACCTGTGAACCGCTTGGGTATGACCGGGTGCTGCTGTTTTCGGCAGCTGCACAGCGGGAGCAGATCGTGAGCAGGGTGTATTGGGTCAAAGGTGATTGGTTCGGTGATGGCAGCACAGTTGATGCCGAAACCTATCTCCAGAGATGCCCCATCACCCTCAATGTGCTAAAGTGCAGCGCGCCGTTTTTCTGGACCAAGACGCCGAATACCGAATACCGGGTTGTTCGCACCCCGAGCCTGTCGGGCACCAATGGGTTTCAGGTGCCGATTTACGGGCCGATTGGCTTGGAGGGCGCGGTGAGCTTTGGAGGCGGCCGCATCGACGCCTCTCGGCGGGTGCAACTTTTGTTAACCTTGTTGGCGGAGCAGGCGTTTCGGGTCAGCCGCGCCTTGATCGAAGGTGAGAGCCCCGAAACGGGCCATCTGTCGACGCGCGAACGCGAGGTTCTGGCGTGGGTTGCGGCCGGGCGCCGAGGGGCCGAGATTGCCGGCACTCTGGGAATTTCTCAGAGGACGGTTGAAAATCACCTGCGTAACGCGCGCAATCGTTTGGCTGTCAAGACCACGGCACAGGCGGTGCAGGCGGCCATTCGGCTTGGTCAATTGGATGGGTTGCCAGACTGAGCGACAGTTTAACTGTTCCCAAGCTTGGTGTGCTTTGATCAGGTGTCCCCATCGCCCAGCCGCGCCAGAATGGGGCCTGTGTCGAGCGTGCCAATCGCCCCGGCCACACGTCCGCGCGGATCGCTGAGGCGTGTCGAGATATAGCCCTGCGCCACCGCATCAGGGGCATGCCGCATCAGGACTGAAGCGGTCAGAAGCGTGGCGAGGCTCTCGGAATACCAACGGGCCTGTGCCTCTTCGGGCAGCTTGGGAAAGGTTTGCATATGCGCTTTCAGCGCGGCGTCAAACCGGCGGTCCTGCCCGGCGACGCTGGCCAACTCCGCAGTCAGAACCTCGCCTGCAAGCGGCTCTTTGCGCAGGGTGCGCAGGATATCAAGGCAGATGACATTGCCCGACCCTTCCCAGATCGAATTGAGCGGCGCTTCGCGGTACAAAAGGGGCAGGGGCGTATCTTCGACATAGCCCATGCCACCCATGGCCTCCATGGCCTCATAGACCACACCGGGGCAGAGCTTGTTGCCGAGGAATTTCGCGAGTGCCACGCCAAGACGCGCAAAGGCGCGCTCTGCCGGGCTGCGCCCGTCAAATGCCCGCGCCACATGAAGCCCAAGCGCCAGCGTGCCCTCCCAATCAAGCGCGAGATCGGCCAGAACGGCGCGCATCAGCGGCTGGTCGATGAGTTGCCTTTGAAAGACGGACCGATGGTGCGCCCAATGCCGCGCGTGATCCAGAGCCGCGCGCATCAGCCCTGCCGGGGCTATGGCGGTATCCAACCGCGTGTGATGCACCATTTCCAGAATGGTACGTAGCCCCGCGCCCTCGTCGCCCAGCCGATAGGCGATGGCCCCGTGATATTCAATTTCCGCAGACGCATTGGCACGATTGCCAAGTTTATCTTTTAGTCTTTGGATCTGGATCTCATTGCGCGCGCCCTCCAGCCAGCGCGGCACCAGAAAGCAGGTCAGCCCCTCTGGCGCTTGCGCCAGCGTTAGAAACCCGTCTGACATTGGCGCGGAGCAGAACCATTTATGGCCGAAAAGACGATAATATGCGCCCTCTGGCGTCGCGGTGGTGGCATTGGCACGAATGTCCGATCCGCCCTGCTTTTCGGTCATTGCCATGCCCAGTGTGGCACCCGGTTTGCGCGCCAGCGGCTTTGCGCCCGGATCATAGGCGCGCGCCGTCAGTTTCGGCACCCAATCTGCAAAAAGCGCCTTGTCGCTGCGCAGGGCAGGCACGGCGGCATAGGTCATGGTCATCGGACAGCACACGCCCGGTTCCACCTGAGAGGTCAGATAGACCATCGCGGCATGGGTCACGTGGCCGCCCTTGGCCCCTTCCCACGGAATGGCCGCATAGCCCGCGCCGATACCAACGCGCATCAGATCATGATACGCGGGGTGAAACCGCACCTCGTCCAGCCTGCGCCCGCCCGCATCAAAAAGCACCAGTTCGGGTGGGTGTCGGTTGGCCGCGCGCCCTGCCGAACGCAGGGTTTCAGTGCCGATCCGTGCGCCATAGGCGGCCAGAGTTTCGGGATCGGCCCCTGCTGCCGTCGCATGGGTCTGCAAGCCAGAATCGTCTGCCCAAAGATCAAGATCACCGCGCGATGCGGGTTGGTTCGTCACCTCATGGGTACCAAGCATGTCCTTAGGCGGGCTGTCCTGCATCGCGCTCTCCTTTGGCGGGTATGCTAGTGGGGGTCGCGGAGCGGCGAAAGGGGATTCACAAAGCGCAGAGCCTGTGGCATGATGCCTGCAACGCCCGACACGAGGCGGATCGAAGAGGCAGAGCAGAGTATGACACCCCGCAGCCGCCCTTGGGGCCTGTTGATTTTTTTCCTGATCGCCTTTTTTCTAGGGGCGTATTTTACATTTGCGGCTGTTCAAGGGGATTACGGCCTATTCCGTCGCGCCGAAATTGATGCACAAAGCGTCGAGTTGCAGGCCCAGCTTGACGCGTTGAATGTGCGGCTGGCGCGGATGGAAAACCTGACCCGGCGGCTCTCGGACGGCTATCTTGATCTTGACTTGTTGGATCAGCAGGCGCGTGAAGTTTTGGGCCTGTTGCGCAGTGACGAGATTGTCATCCGCTGAGGCGCGCGTGACGTCTTGCTCAGAGTTTTCGCTTAAGCCCAACACCTTAGCCCGTTTAGGCCTCGGCCTTCTTTTCCCATCGCCCGCCGGCCTCGGACCAGTATTGCGCGGCGCAGCCTGCGCCGGTCAGCGCCTTCCATTGTCCACGCGCAACTTGAACGGCCGCGTCGTCATTCCCGTCAAAGAGAATGCAGACCCGTTGCAGTGACTGCACCTCCTCTGCGCTCACGTCTGCCCCGTCGATCGCCATAACGCAGGCTGCGCCATTGGGTCGGGCATGGTCTGTCGTCAGCAAAACCGGCTGATCGGCATCATGCGCCCCACCGGCCACGCCATGCGGCAAAAACCCATCCTCAGGCCCTAACCAGAGCCGTTCATCGAGCCAGACAAGCCGCGCCGCCTCTCTTCCCCGCACCACCACGCGCCAGCCAGCCCCCAAGGATTTCTCAAGCAACATCGGCAATGTCGCCTCAAGTGGCTGACGCGTCAGGTGATAGAAGTAGACGGCCCCCATCAACTCTCCTCAAGCATATCCGCAACCAGACGGTTGAGCGCCAGAACGCCCCAGCCTGTCGCGCCTTTGGGGGCGTAGGTCGTGTCCGCCTTGACGCTGGCCACCCCCGCGATATCAAGATGTACCCAAGGCATGCCCTCCTGCACAAAGCGGTGCAGGAATTCCGCTGCCGTGATCGTGCCCGCAGGCCGCCCGGCAGAGTTCTTGATATCGGCGATCTGGCCCTTGATCATATCGGCATAGCCCGGCCCGAGCGGCAGACGCCATGCGCCTTCGCCTTCTGTCTTTGCGGCACGCAGGAAGGCGTTGCAGAGCCCTTCGTCATTGCTGAGAACAGCGGCATTCTCGTGACCCAAGGCCACGATACAGGCCCCTGTGAGGGTGGCCAGATCAATCATTCCGCGCGGCTTGTAGGTTTCTTGCGCATACCAGAGCACATCTGCCAGCACGAGCCGCCCCTCGGCGTCGGTATTGATCACCTCGATGGTGTCGCCCTTCATCGACGTCACCACGTCGCCAGGACGGGTGGCGCGGTCCGAGGGCATGTTTTCCACGATGCCCACAAGGCCCACGACATTTGCCTTGGCGCGCCGAAGGGCCAGCGTGCGCATGACCCCTGCGACAACACCGGCACCGCCCATGTCCATGGTCATTTCTTCCATGCCAGCGGCGGGTTTCAGGCTGATGCCACCTGTGTCGAACACCACGCCCTTGCCGATGAGGGCCAGTGGTGCCTCGCCCTTTGGCCCGCCTAGCCATTCCATCACTGCCAGTTTCGACGGGCTGGCGCTCCCGTGACCCACAGACAAGAGCGCACCCATCCCGAGTTTCTCCATGTCCTTTTCCTCAAGAATGGTGATCTTGAGGCCCAGATCCTTCATCGCGGCGATGCGATTTGCGAATTCGGTGGTGGTCAGGTGATTGGCAGGCTCGTTGACCAGATCGCGGGTAAAGAATACCCCCTCGGCCAAGGCCAATGTGGGCGCGGCTTCGGCTTTGACTTCATCCGGCCTGCCGGTCATCAGCGTAACGGCACCGGGGTCCTTTGGTGCGGTGTCTTTCTTGGGCTGCGATTTGTGCGGGGTGAAATCATAGGCCCGCAGCAGCACGCCAAGCAGCACATCGACCGGACGGCGCAACGCCGATCCAAGGATCAAAAGCGGCTTGTCCCCCTTGAGGCGGCTCAGGTTCACACCTGCGCGGCGGCTCTCGGCGGGGCTGGCGCTGCGGGGAAGGATGACCACATCAATCGCCTCGGCCACCATCCCGGAGGGCCAGTTGATGCTGATCACGTCGCCAGGTTTTTTGTCGTTCAGGGCGGCCGCCTCGACCAGCCGCGCAAGGGTGCCGCGCGTCATGCGATTGATCTTTCGCGCACCGGCGTCAAGCTTGCCTTCGGGGGGAATGATCACAGCGATCCGACCGGGCGCTGTGGCGAGCGCCTCTAGATCAGTCTCGGCAAAGACAACGTGCAGGGGGGTGGTCATCGAGGGCTCTCCTTGGTTCGGCTTTGCCAAGACCTAGCGCGGCTTGTCGCCAATGACCAGTTAGCAGTTTTCCCCCGCAATCAATTCCGCTAGGTTGCCCGGCAATACTGCTGCCACGGGGGATAAGAGTGACCAGATTCGACAGATACATGCTGTCGCAATTCATGGTTTTGTTCGGTTTCTTTGCGCTCGTTTTGGTTTCGATCTTTTGGATCAACAAGGCGGTGCGCATGTTCGACCGGCTGATCGGGGATGGCCAGCCCGCTTGGGTGTTTGTGGAATTCACGGCATTGACCCTGCCGGGGGTGATCGGCGTCGTGCTGCCGATTGCGGCCTTTGCTGCCGCTGTTTACGTGGTCAACCGCCTGTCAAGCGAAAGCGAGCTGACGGTGATGCAGGCCACTGGATATTCGCCTCTGCGCTTGGCCCGCCCGGTGTTTGTCTTCGGTGTGATCGTTGCGGTGATGATGTCGCTCTTGGCGCATTTCCTGATCCCCAGCAGCCTAAGCCAGCTGCGCCTGCGGCTAGATGAGGTCTCGCGCAATATCACGGCCAAATTGCTCAGCGAGGGCGAATTCCTGCATCCCGCCCCCGGCGTGACCTTCTATATTCGCGAGATCACATTGTCTGGCGAATTGCGCGACGTGTTTCTGTCTGACCGGCGTGATCCCGAAGCGCCTGTGACCTATACCTCGTCCCGCGCCTATCTGGTGCAAGAGGGGGGCGGCACACGGCTGGTCATGGTCTCGGGATTGGCCCAGAATATTCGCGCCGAGCAAAACCGGCTCTTTACCACCTATTTTGACGATTTTTCCTATGACATCAGCAGCCTTGTTCGGCGCGATGTGGTCAATTTAGACGAGGTGGCCTTTGCGGGCACGCTCGAGATGCTGCGCGACCCCGAGGCGGTCGCGGCGCGCACGGGCGTTAGTATGGGGGCTGTGATGGCCCAGATGCATGGCCGCATCACGGCGGCTTTGCTCTGCGTGATCGCGGCTTTGGTTGGGTTCTGCACCCTCTTGGTGGGGGCACATAGCCGGTTTGGTGTCTGGCGTCAGGTGTTGCTGGCTTTTGGTCTTTTGGTGGGGCTCAAGATCGTCGAGAGCCTTGTGCTGGCACCGGTTCTGGCCAGCGCTGTGCTGTGGCCGTTGCTTTATCTGCCGGCGCTGATCGGGCTGGCGTTGTCGGGGCTGCTCCTGGCGCTTGCCAGCTATCCGGGCCTGTGGCACCGGCTGCGGCGCAAGGGGCCTGCGGCGGAGGTGCCGACATGATCCTAGAGCGCTATTTCGGGCGACGTTTCTTTGTGAGCTTTATGGGCGTGACGATCACCATGCTCGTGATCATGGGGCTGATCGACCTGATGGACGAGTTGGGCGATTTCCCTGAATTGGCCTTTGGTCAGGTTTTGGGGATCGTGCTGTTGAAACTGCCCGAAGCCTATTACGAGATCATTCCATTGGTGATGATTCTTGCCTCGGTCGCGCTTTTCTTACGGTTGGCGCGCTCGTCCGAGATGGTGGTGCTGCGCGCCTCTGGCCGGTCTGCATTGCGCGGTCTGCTTGCTCCGGCAGCGGTGGCTCTGGCTATTGGCCTGTTGGGGCTGGCGGTAGGCAATCCGCTGGTGGCGGCGACTGCGAAACGGCATCACGATCTGGTCAATACCTACTCGGGTCAGACATATTCTGACCTTGCCATTGCGTCAGAGGGTCTGTGGCTGCGGCAGGGGGGAACGGCGGGTCAGACGGTGATCTATGCTGCCCGTTCCAGTTCTGATCTCAGCACACTTTACGGCCCCAGCTTTTATGACTTTGCCCCCGATGGCCAACCTCTGCGCCGCATAAGTGCCAGCACCGCACGGCTTGAGACCGGGGCCTGGCTGCTCGAAGATGCCAAGATTTGGGACTTGGCCGAGAACATCAATCCCGAGGCTATGGCTCGCCAAGAGGCGCAGTTGAGCGTGCCCTCTGATCTGACCCAGGATCGAATTCTCGACAGTTTCGGCAGCCCGGAGTACATCCCGATTTGGGAGTTGCCCAAGTTCATTGATCAATTGGAAGAGGCTGGATTTTCTGCGCGACGTTACGCCATATGGTTCCAGAGCGAATTGGCGCAGCCAGTCTTTCTGGTGGCGCTTGTGTTGATTTCGGCGGCACTGACCATGGGGCACACGCGCGGTGCCAATGTCGGGCTTTCGGTATTGACGGCAGTTCTTTTGGGGTTCGGCCTGCATTACGTGCGCAATTTCGCGCATATCTTGGGTGAGAATGGCCAATTGCCGATCTTGCTGGCGGCTTGGGCTCCGCCCGTTGCCTCGCTATTTATCGGTCTCGGCATCCTTCTGCATCTGGAGGATGGATGATCCGCCAAATACGCCTCTTTCTTGTTCTGCTGCTTTCGCTCGCAAGCCCGCTGGCCGCGCAGGATGCCCCCTCTGATCCGGCGGTGTTGGTCGCAGATGACGTGCGCCTCACGGCGGACAACCGCCTGATTGCGACGGGCAATGTTGAGGCGCTCTATCAGGGGCGCCGTCTGACTGCGCGCGAAATCACCTATGACCATGGCACCGGCCAGTTGGCGATCACCGGACCGTTGACGCTCACGGATGTCGAAGGCGCGTTGGTCGTGGCCGACAGCGCCGAGCTGGACCGCGACCTGACCAATGGCATCCTGCGTGGGGCGCGGATCGTCATGCAGGATCAATTGCAATTGGCGGCCGTGGAGATGCGCCGCACCGATGCGCGCTTTAACCAGCTTTACAAGACTGCCGTGACCTCTTGCAGGGTTTGCGATAACGGCCGCCCTCCGCTGTGGCAGATCCGGGCGCAGCGGGTGATCCATGATGAGCAAGAACGTCAGCTCTATTTTGACAACGCGCAGTTCCGCATCCTGAACACCACCGTGCTCTATCTGCCGCGTCTTCGCTTGCCGGACCCGACGCTTGATCGCGCGCGTGGGTTTCTGACCCCGTCGCTGGTCAACTCTTCGCTTTTGGGCACGGGCATCCGCGTGCCCTATTTCATCCCCATTGGCGATAGCCGCGACCTGACGCTGGCGCCGTTCCTTGCGACCAATTCCAAGCGGCTGGAATTCCGCTATCGTCAGGCGTTTCGCCAGGGTGAAATTGAATTCAACGGTGCCGTGGCCGAGGATGATTTCAGCCCCGACCCAACCCGTGGATATCTGTTTGGTACGGGTCGGTTCGAACTGCCGCGCGATTTCATCCTGCGGTTCAATGTCGAGCTGTCCAGCGACGATACGTTTCTGTTGGACCATGGATTTTCCGACAAGGACCGCCTGATCAATGAGGTGTCGGTCGAGCGTGCGCGCCGGGATGAGTATATCCGTGGCGCGATCACGCATTTTCAATCGCGACGGGTGGGCGAGAGCAACGCAACCCTGCCCACGTTGGCGGGCAATGCCGAATATGAGCGCCGGTTCTTTCCCACACGGATCGGGGGCGAATTGCGCTTTGGCGCGACACTGCACAGCCATTACCGCAGCTCGGATTCCACGCTGGCCACGCTTGACCGCTTTGCGGACGGGCGCGATGTAACACGGCTGACCACCCGGCTGGACTGGTATCGCGGTTGGACGCTGCCAGCAGGCGTGCTTGCCAGTTTCCAAACCGGCCTCATCCTGGATCATTTCGAGATTTCACAGGCGGGGATTACGGCCGCCTCGCAGGCCACCGAACTGACCCCCACACTCGCGCTTGAACTTCGGTGGCCGCTGCTCAAATCCACGCGCCATGCAGTCACCCATGTGATCGAGCCTGTGGCGCAATTGTCGTGGAGCGGTGGATCGAACCCCGATATTCCCCTCGACGAGGCGACGCTGATCGAGTTTGACGAAGGCAACCTTTTCAATCCCTCGCGGTTCAATGCCCCTGACCGGCGCGAACGTGGGTATAGTGCCGCCTATGGGGTAAGCTATACCCGGTTTGATCCGGCGGGCTGGCAAGGAAGTCTTGCTCTCGGGCAGGTCTGGCGCGAAGAGCGTTTGCTGGAGAGGGATGGCCTGACCCCAAGCTTTGCCAAATCCTCGGGGTTGCGCGCCCGTGCCTCGGACTTGCTGATTGCGGGACAGTTCCGCAATGCCACTGGTTTGACCGTGACGGCGCGGGGCCTGTTTGATTCCATGTTCGACACGACCAAGGCTGAGGCCCGCGCCAGTTGGCGTAACGATGATACCAATATTGCGGCCACTTATGTCTGGCTCTCGGCTGATCCGGCTGAAAATCGACCGGCGAAAGTGTCCGAATGGGCGATTGATGGCAGCTATCGCTTTGCTCAGCATTGGACTGGCCATGCCGAGTGGCGGTTTGACGCGGCGGCAGAGCGCAGCGTGCGTGCAGGGGCGGGGCTGACATATTCCAACGAATGCGTGGACATCACGCTTTCGGTCTCGCGCCGGTTTACCTCTTCGACTATCCTTGAACCGGAAACCAACTTCGGCTTTACGGTAGGGTTTACGGGGTTCTCGTCCGCGACCCGTGACCGAAGCTTTACCCGGACCTGCAGGAACTGACCAGAATGACACCGATCTTTCGCCGCCTGATTGCCGCCCTGACCCTCGCCGTGACGGGCTTGCTGGTGTGGCCCCTGAGCGGGGGTATGGCGCAGGCGCAAAACCTGTTCTCGCCGCAAATCTATGTGAACGATCAGGCGATCACCGGCTACGAGTTGCAACAACGCGCGCGCCTTCTGACGCTGTTTCGCGCGCCCGGCGACCCGCAGCGACTGGCCCGGGAGCAGCTGATCGAGGAACGTATCAAGCTTGACGCCGCCAGAGCCTCGGGTCTTGTGCTTGAAGAGGATTTGGTGCGGGACGGGATGGAGGAATTTGCCGGTCGGGCAAATATGACCGCTGATCAGCTTATCGCGGCATTGGGAGATTCGGGCGTGTCGCAAGAATCCTTCCGAGAGTTTGTTCGCGCCGGGATCACATGGCGCGAACTGACGCGCGCGCGGTTTGCTGCGCGCGTGTCGGTAAGCGAAGATGATCTGGAACGTGCAACGCGCGCTCTGACCGGTGGCGCTGCAGTGCGCGTTCTTTTGTCAGAAATCATCCTGCCGGTGACCAGTCTTGAGGATGCAGAGGCCAAGCAGGCCTTGGCCGCGTCTATTGCAGAATCCACCAGCGAAGGCGCATTCGCAGAGGCAGCGCGCCGTCACTCCGCGGCACCCTCGTCCTCGCGTGGGGGACGCATGGATTGGGTTGCGTTGTCTGAATTGCCCGCAGGGTTGCGGCCAATCGTGCTGGGGCTTGCCCCGGGCGAGGTGTCCGATCCGTTGCCTCTAGAAGGTGCTCTGGCGCTCTTCTACATGCGCGATATCGAGGAAATGACAGTGCCCTCTCCGGAATATGCCGCCATCGAATATGCCGCCTACTATATCCCCGGCGGGCGGAGTGAGGCGGCGTTGCAGCGTGCGGCACAGGTGCGCGCAGCGGTTGATACCTGCGATGACCTTTATGGCGTGGCGCATGGACAGCCGCCTGAAGTGTTGGAGCGCGGGTCGAAGGCCCCAGAGGAAATTCCGCAGGATATCGCCATCGCGCTCGCCTCGCTTGATCCCGGCGAAACTTCGACCAGCTTGACGCGCGCCAATGGGCAAACACTGGTGTTCCTGATGCTCTGTGGTCGCTCGCCGAAACTTGACGGAGAGGCACCTTCGGTTGAGGATCTGTCGAATTTCATCCGCAACCAGCGGATCGAGTCCTTTGCCAATGGGTATCTCGAACAGTTACGCGCCGAGGCGCGGATCGTCGAGAAGTGAGCGCGCCCATCGCGCTCAGCTGTGGCGAGCCGGCTGGCATCGGTCCGGAAATTGCCGCCGCCGCATGGGACCGTCTGCGGGGTGCCCTGCCTTTCTTCTTGATTGGTGATCCGGCGCATCTGCCACCCGGAACACCTATCGCGCAAATTACAGATCCTGCCGAGGCATCCGCCGCCTGTGCCACTGCGCTGCCGGTTTTGGCGCATGCGTTTGATGGGCCGCTGACGCTTGGCACGCCCAACCCTGCTCATGCGCGTGGCGTGATCGACGTGATCGCGCGCGGTGTCGATCTGGTGCAATCCGGCGCGGCGTCGGCGCTCTGCACCGCGCCAATACACAAACAGGCGCTACAGGACGGGGCAGGTTTTGCCTTTCCGGGTCATACCGAGTTTCTTGCGCATCTGGCGGGTGTCGGGCGTGTGGTGATGATGCTGGCCTCGGATCAGTTGCGCGTCGTGCCCACGACCATCCACATACCGCTCAAGGACGTGCCGCAGGCGCTCTCGCCCGGTCTGCTGGAAGAGACGATCCGCATCACCCACGCCGCGTTGATCCGTGATTTCGGCCTGAGTGCCCCGCGATTGGCCATTGCAGGTCTCAATCCGCATGCTGGTGAGGGTGGCAAAATGGGGCGCGAGGAAATCGAGGTTATTGCCCCAGTGATCAGCCGCCTTCGCGCCCAGGGGTTTGATCTGCGCGGGCCGCTCTCAGCGGATACGATGTTTCACGCCTCCGCCCGCGCGACGTATGATGCCGCAGTCTGTATGTATCACGATCAGGCGCTCATTCCGATCAAAACGCTGGATTTCGACCGGGGCGTGAATGTTACGCTTGGCCTGCCGTTTATCCGCACCTCGCCGGATCACGGCACAGCCCTGGACATCGCGGGGCAGGGGCGGGCCAATCCCACCTCGTTGATTGAGGCCCTTAAGCTCGCGCAGACCATGGGCGAGGCGCGCCGCGCATGAGAGCGCTTGAAGACCTTCCTCCACTGGCCAAGGTTATCGCGGCACATGGTCTTTCCGCCCGCAAATCCTTGGGTCAGAATTTCCTGCTCGATCTGAACCTCACCTCGAAAATTGCGCGGCAGGCGGGGGACCTTGGCGGTTGCGACGTGCTGGAGATTGGCCCCGGACCCGGCGGATTGACTCGCGGGCTTTTGATGGAGGGCGCGCGACATGTGCTTGCGATCGAAAAGGATTCGAGGTGCCTGCCCGCCTTGCAAGAGATTGCCGAGGCCGCACCGGGCCGCCTGACGGTTCTAAATGCTGACGCGCTTGATCTTGATCCGCTGGCACATCTGACGCCGCCTATTCGCGTGGTGTCGAACCTGCCCTATAATGTGGGCACGGAGTTGTTGATCCGCTGGTTGACGCCGCCCGAATGGCCGCCCTTTTGGCAATCGCTTACCTTGATGTTTCAACGCGAAGTCGCAGAGCGCATCGTGGCGCAGCCGGGGGGCAAGGCCTATGGGCGTCTGGCCCTTTTGGCGCAGTGGCGCGCTTTGCCGCGCATCGTGATGCATCTGCCGCCGGGGGCCTTTACCCCACCACCCAAGGTGTCAAGCGCCGTGGTGCATCTGACCGCGTTGCCCGAGCCACGCTATCCCGCGGACCCCAAGATATTGGAGCGCGTGGTCGCCCGCGCCTTCAACCAGCGCCGCAAAATGCTGCGCGCAGCGCTCAAGGGGGCGGCCCCCGATATCGAGGATCGGTTGCTCTCTGCGGGGATTAAACCCACGGATCGCGCTGAGACTGTGAGTTTAGAGCAGTTTTGCGCGCTTGCACGCCGAATGCCGGGCGGAGTTGAGGCCTGAGGCTTTTGTTGTTTTGCTGGATGAGGGTGTCCGTGCTGCGGCATTTGGGCAGGGGTGTGCTGCACGACTTACTCTAGGTAAAATTCCCTCTCGCAACCGCGACGCGATTGGTGTATGAAATAGTTTAATGCTAAACTATATTCGCCAGCAAGGAGTCGCCATCCCATGGTTGCCCGGAAAAGCACTAAGAAATCCAACGTCTCAGCCGAAGATCTCAAGCAGTATTATCGCGATATGCTGCTCATTCGACGATTCGAGGAAAAGGCGGGCCAGCTTTATGGCATGGGTCTGATCGGCGGTTTCTGCCATCTCTACATCGGACAAGAGGCGGTTGTCGTCGGACTTGAGGCCGCCGCAGAAGAGGGCGACCGCCGCATCACCACATACCGCGATCACGGGCACATGCTGGCCTGCGGGATGGACCCCAACGGTGTGATGGCCGAACTCACCGGGCGTGAGGGGGGCTATAGTCGCGGCAAGGGCGGCTCGATGCATATGTTTTCGACCGAAAAGCGGTTCTATGGTGGCCATGGCATCGTGGGTGCCAACGTGCCGCTCGGCGCCGGTCTGGCCTTTGCCGACAAATACCTTGGAAATGATCGTGTGACCTTCACGTATTTCGGAGATGGTGCCGCCAATCAGGGACAGGTCTATGAGACCTTCAACATGGCCGCCCTTTGGCAATTGCCGGTGATCTTCGTGATCGAGAACAACCAATACGCCATGGGCACATCGCAGAAACGATCAACCTCTAGCCCTGACATCTACACGCGTGGGCAGGCCTTTGGCATTCCCGGCGAAGCGGTCGACGGGATGGACGTGCTGGCCGTGAAAGAGGCGGGCGACAAGGCCGTTGCGCACTGCCGCTCGGGCGCGGGCCCCTACATTCTAGAAATCAAGACCTACCGCTATCGTGGCCATTCCATGTCTGACCCGGCCAAATATCGCACCCGCGAAGAGGTGCAGAAAATGCGCGAGGAAAAAGACGCCATCGAGCATGTGCGCGATCTGCTGGTGTCGGGCGGTCATGCCACCGAAGAGGACCTCAAGGCGATCGACAAAGAGATCAAGGATGTGGTGAACGCCAGTGCCGAATTCGCCAAGGAAAGCCCCGAGCCCGCGCTTGATGAGCTTTGGACAGATATTATTGCCGACGCGGCACCGCAGAACGCGTGAAGAGGAGAGACGACAATGGCAACCGAAATCCTGATGCCCGCCCTCTCTCCGACCATGGAAGAAGGCACACTGGCCAAATGGCTGGTTAAAGAAGGCGATACCGTCAAAGCTGGTGATATCCTCGCCGAGATTGAAACTGACAAGGCCACGATGGAATTCGAGGCGGTCGATGAGGGCGTGATGGGCAAAATCCTGATCGCCGAGGGCAGCGAAGGCGTCAAGGTCAACACCCCCATCGCCGTGATGCTGGAGGATGGCGAGAGCGCCGAAGACGTGGCAAGTGCCCCCGCCGCCAAGGCACCCGAGGCCGCCCCCGCCCCGAAAGCTGCCCCTGCTACTGCCAAGGCTCCCGAGGCACCGAAAGCGAATACCAGCCCCGATTGGCCTGAAGGCACCGAAATGCAGACCATGACAGTGCGCGAAGCGCTGAACACTGCCATGGCCGAGGAAATGCGCCGTGACGACACCGTGTTTGTCATGGGGGAAGAGGTTGCCGAGTATCAGGGAGCCTATAAGATCACCCAGAACCTGCTCGAGGAATTCGGTGCCAAGCGCGTGATTGACACGCCGATCACCGAGCATGGCTTTGCCGGGATAGGTGTTGGCGCGTCTTGGGGGGGCTTGCGGCCCATCGTCGAATTCATGACGTGGAACTTTGCCATGCAGGCGATTGACCAGATCATCAACTCTGCGGCCAAGACGCTTTATATGTCTGGTGGTCAGATGGGCAGCCCGATCGTGTTCCGTGGTCCCAACGGGGCAGCCGCGCGTGTCGGCGCACAGCACAGCCAGGATTACGCGGCGTGGTACGCCCAAGTGCCCGGTTTGCGCGTGGTGCAGCCTTATTCGGCGGCGGATGCCAAGGGCCTGTTGAAAACCGCCATTCGCGATCCCAACCCGGTGGTGTTTCTCGAAAATGAGATCCTCTATGGCCGCTCGTTTGAAGTTCCCAAGCTCGACGATTTCACCATCCCCTTCGGCAAGGCCAAGATATGGCGAGAAGGCACGGATGTGACCATCGTCAGCTTTGGTATCGGCATGACCTATGCGCTAGAGGCCGCCGAGAAACTGGCTGAGGATGGGATCAGCGCCGAGGTGATTGACCTGCGCACGCTGCGCCCGATGGATACGGATACGGTCATCGCCTCTGTGATGAAAACCAATCGTTGCGTGACGGTGGAAGAAGGCTGGCCGGTGGCCTCAATCGGCAACCATATCTCGGCCGTGCTGATGCAAAAGGCGTTCGACTATCTCGATGCGCCGGTCATCAACTGCACGGGCAAGGATGTGCCGATGCCCTATGCCGCCAATCTGGAAAAGCTGGCGCTGACCTCTACCCAAGAGGTGATCGACGCCGTTCGCCAAGTGACCTATCGCTGAGGGAGACCCTAAGATGGCAACCGAAATTCTGATGCCCGCCCTCTCGCCCACGATGGAAGAGGGCACGCTGGCCAAATGGCTGGTCAAAGAGGGGGATACCGTTTCTGCGGGCGATCTCTTGGCCGAGATTGAAACTGACAAGGCCACGATGGAATTCGAGGCAGTGGAAGAGGGCGTTGTTGGCAAGATCCTGGTGGCCGAAGGCACCGAAGGGGTCAAGGTCAACACCCCCATCGCGGTGATGCTGGATGAGGGCGAAAGCGCTGCGGATATATCCAGTGCCCCGGCCAAGGCCGAGGCTCCGGCAGCCAAACAGGCCGAGGCAACGCCGCAAGCCCAAGCTGCGGCCAAACCTGCCCCCGTCGCGCCGAAAACGGGCGATGGGGATCGCATTTTCGCCTCGCCGCTTGCGCGTCGCATCGCGGCAGACAAGGGGATTGATCTGGCAGGCATCACCGGTTCGGGCCCGCATGGCCGGATCGTCAAGGCGGATGTGGAAGGGGCCAAGGCCGGCGCTGCCCCCGTTGCAAGCGCTGCCGAGGCTCCGGCAAGCAAGGCTGCAACCCCGGCACCCGCTGCAGCCCCTTCTGGTCCGTCGTCGGATGCCGTGGTTGCCATGTATCAGGGCCGCGCCTATGAAGAGGTCAAGCTCGACGGCATGCGCAAGACCATTGCTGCGCGCCTGACCGAGGCCAAGCAAACCGTGCCGCATTTCTACCTGCGGCGTGAAATCCGCCTTGATGCACTGATGAAATTCCGCGCGGATCTGAACAAACAGTTAGAGCCACGGGGCGTCAAGCTGTCGGTCAATGACTTTATCATCAAGGCCTGCGCGCTTGCCCTTCAGGCGGTGCCGGATGCCAATGCCGTCTGGGCCGGTGACAAGGTGCTGCGCCTGAAACCCTCTGACGTGGCGGTGGCGGTGGCCATTGAAGGTGGGCTCTTTACGCCGGTTCTAAAGGACGCCGAGATGAAATCTCTTTCGGCGCTATCGGCAGAGATGAAAGACCTCGCCAAACGCGCCCGTGACCGCAAGTTGGCACCACAGGAATATCAGGGCGGCACCTTTGCGATTTCCAACCTTGGCATGTTCGGGATCGAGAATTTCGATGCCGTCATCAACCCGCCGCATGGTGCGATCCTCGCCGTTGGCGCAGGGCTTAAAAAGCCGGTGGTGGGCAAGGATGGTGAATTGACCGTGGCCACGGTCATGTCGGTGACGCTCTCGGTGGATCACCGCGTGATCGACGGCGCACTTGGTGCGGAGCTTTTGACGAAAATCGTCGAGAACCTTGAAAATCCGATGGTCATGTTGGCCTAAAGATCAGCGCCCCGGCTCTTAGTCGGGGCGTTACACTTTGTTCAGCGGGTCAGCACAAGACGTCCGCCAGTGATCTCGATGCTGGAAAAGCGTTGCAGATACTCCATCCCCAACAGGGATTGGCCCATTTCGCCCTGATTGACCACGGCCCGCAGGTTTTCATGCCGCACCGGCCCAACCACAAGGCTTTCAAGACGCACCGGCGCTGTGCGCACCTCGCCATTGGCGGTATAGGCGCGGCCCAGATAGGCCAAACTCTTGGTATCAAGCCCGATCCGTTCAGCGTCACTCTGGCTGAGCACGATCTGACTGGCCCCAGTATCGACGACAAAGCGCACCGGCACGCCCTCGATCTCGACAGTCAGGTAGTAATGCCCGTCCGGCGCGCGCGGCACTTCGATCCGGTCGCCCGCGACGACGCTTTGCATTGGGCGCACCGTCTGGCGAATATCCTCCCAGAGGCCCACCGCCGCCAAGGCACCAACAAAGATAAGACCCCAGATCAACGCCTGCTGCGCCAATTTGCCCAAGGACGCGCGGTTCTGAGCCACAAACCAAACCAAAAGCACTGATCCAAGGATCATGAGATAGGTCAGTCGGGCGAAATCAAAATCCTGCATGGCCGCTATATAGGCGCTCAGCCAGCCAAACCAAAGCCGCGCAAGCCATCAAGCACGAATTGTACGGCAAGCGCCGCCAGCAGCATGCCCAAGAGCCGTGTCACCACGTTGATCCCTACCTTGCCAAGGGCGCGCTCTAAAAGACCAGAGGTCAGAAACATCACGAAAACCAAGGCGATGACCGACAGCATAACACCGATGACCCAGAGCAGCCCCTCTGCCCCCGGCTTTTGCCCAGCCAATAGGATCACCGTTGCAATCGACCCGGGCCCGGAAATGAGCGGGATCGCGATGGGAAAAATCGACGGATCGTCGCTGTCGTCTTCTTCGGCCGCGTCGGCCTGTCCCTTGCGCCGCTGTCCGCGCCGTTCAAAAAGCATGTCGAGCGCCGTGAGAAACAGCAGCAAACCACCTGCAATGCGAAAGGCAGGCATCGAAATGCCGATAAAGCCCAACACCGCCTCGCCGAGCGCAGCAAACAGGATGAGCAACAGCGCAGAGGTGACGCAGGCCCGAATGGCAATCGCGCGCCGTCGCGCCGTGCTCATCCCTTGGGTCAGCGCCACAAAGAGCGGTGTCATCCCGATAGGATCAATGATCACGAAGAGCGTGACAAAGGCCGTGATGAGAAACGCAGTATCCATAAGGGTCTTGCACCATTTTCAGGCTGAAATGCCAAGGGAAAAGTCCCCTGATCCAAAAACCTGAGTGCCCGCAAAGGTAGATGCTCGTAAGGGCGATCAGCGCTCTGCCGTTTCCAGCCGCTCCAATGCCTCCATCCAGAGGGTCTCAGCCAGAGACAGGCCATCCTCAATCTCGGCGTATTTCTTTTGCCATTGGGTCAGCCCGTGGATGTCATCGTAGATCGCGGGATCGGCCAATTTCGCGGCGACCTTGCTCTCCATGTCCTGCAGCTTGGCGATACGCTCTTCGCAGCGTTTCACATCTTGTCGCAGCTTGAGGATCGCATCGCGCGAGGGCTTTTTGACCTTGATTTCCTTGGGTTTTTCACTTGGCTTTTCGGTGTCCGAGCCGCTGAGCAGCATGGCGCGATAGCTTTCCAGATCACCCTCATAGGGGGCCACAGCACCGTCCCGGACCAGCCACAGGCGATCCGCCACCAGCCCCAGCAGGTGCATATCATGGCTTACCAGAATGATCGCGCCGGAATAGGCGGTCAGCGCCTCAACAAGGGCCTCACGGCTTTCGATATCGAGGTGGTTGGTCGGTTCATCGAGAATCAGCATATGCGGCGCATCGAGCGTGGCCAGCATCAGCGATAGCCGCGCCTTTTGCCCGCCCGAAAGCTTGCCGACCAGCGTTTCGGCCTGTTCGGCCCCGATTCCAAATCCGCCCAAACGCGCCCGCAGTTTCGCGGGTGCCTCTTCCGGGCGCAGGCGGCGGATGTGGTCAATGGGGGTTTCATCAAGGTGCAATTCCTCGACCTGATGCTGCGCAAAATAGCCGACGCGCAGCTTTGAGGCTTTGTGAATCTGGCCTTCAATTGGGTCAAGTTTGCCTGCCAAGAGCTTGGAAAGAGTAGATTTCCCTTCACCATTGCGCCCCAAGAGTGCGATCCGGTCATCTTGGTCGATCCGCAGGTTCAACCGCCGCAGCACCGGCACGCCATCATACCCAACCGATCCGCTCTCGATCCGCAAGATGGGCGGTGACAACTCTTCGGGCGTGGGAAAGGTAAAGCGTTTGAGTGCTGCCTCTTGCGGTGTTGTGATCGGCTTGAGTTTGGCAATCATCTTGAGGCGGGATTGTGCCTGCACGGCCTTGCTCGCCTTGGCGCGGAAGCGGTCGACAAAGCTCTGGAGATGCGCGCGGCGGGCGTCTTGCTTTTTCGCCTCAGAGGCGGCAGCGGCAAGACGGGCGGCACGGGTTTCGGCGAAAGTCTCGTAACCGCCTTGATAAAGCGTGAGTTTTTTATCCTCAAGATGCAGGATCGAGCCCACGGCGCGGTTTAAAAGCCCGCGATCATGGCTGATGATGAGCACCGTATGGGGATAGCGCGCGAGGTAGGTTTCAAGCCACAGCGCGCCTTCAAGGTCGAGATAGTTGGTGGGTTCGTCCAGCAGCAAGAGATCGGGTTGCGAGAAAAGCACACCTGCCAAGGCCACGCGCATCCGCCAGCCGCCAGAGAAGGCGGAGCAGGGCATAAGCTGTTCTTCGTCGGTAAACCCCAGTCCTTTAAGGATGCTCGAGGCGCGCGCCTCGGCGGACCAAGCGTCGATATCTGCGAGCCGCGTCTGGATTTCGGCGATCCGCGCGCCATCGGTCGAGCGCTCGGATTCTTCCATGAGTTCAGCACGTTCCGTGTCATAGCTCAGAACGGTGTTGACCAGTGACACCTCGTTTCCGGGCACCTCTTGGGCCACGCCGCCGATGCGCGCGCGCGACGGCAGGCTGATGCTGCCACCTTCCAGTGCCAATTCGCCCCGGATCAGGCGGAATAGGGTGGTTTTGCCCGTGCCATTGCGGCCCACGATGCCAACCTTGTGGCCATCGGGGATAGAGGCAGAGGCGCTCTCGATCAGGGTTCGGCCCGCGACCGAATAGGTGATATCATCTATGTGCAACATGGCCCCCGCATGCCGTATGTGCGCGCCGCCGTCAATCGCGGCTTTTCAAGGCGCGGTGTGCATGTTATCGGACCCGCGATCAAACGCGGTCGGGCAAGGGGCCGGGCCGGTGAAACCTATGGAAAAGAGGCTGAAATGGCTGTTGAACGCACGCTGAGCATTATCAAACCCGACGCGACCAAGCGCAACCTGACCGGCAAGATCAATGCCAAGTTCGAGGATGCAGGTCTGCGCATCGTCGCGCAGAAGCGCATTCAACTGACACCGGAACAGGCGGGTGTTTTCTATGCCGTGCACAAAGAGCGCCCCTTCTACGGCGAACTGTGCGAATTCATGGCGTCTGGCCCGGTTGTGGTGCAGGTTCTGGAAGGCGAGGGCGCTGTGGCCAAGAACCGCGAAGTGATGGGCGCAACCAATCCTGCGGATGCTGCAGCGGGCACGATCCGTGCGGAATTCGCCGAGTCGGTCGGTGAAAATTCTGTCCACGGTTCGGATGCGGCAGAGACTGCAGCGGTCGAGATCGCCTATTTCTTTTCGGGTCTCGAACTGGTCGGCTGATCTTAAGGCGATAGATAAAGAAAGGGCCGTATCCTGTTGGGATGCGGCCTTTTTCTTTTATATACTTGCGTAGTCCTGATAGACTGGCGCGGCATTTGGTTTGGGCTGCGGTCGCGCAGAGGGTTGCGGGGGCGCGGATTTGGCCCCGGATGTCGGGGGGGTGGCCTGTGGCATTGGACTGCTCCATTATGGGGTGGCAAACCTTGAACGGCTTGGCCTTTGATTATCCTTACAGGATCGGTAAGTTTCACGGCGCGGTTAGGGCGCGATTGTGGCGAAACTAAGGCGAATCAGGCGCTTAGCTGGTCGACCACGGTGACGCCATAGCCCTGAAAGCCGTCCATTGCGATCAAGGCATTGTTAAGTCCCGATAATCCGATGCGTTGGGTGATCAGGCGTTCAGGGTCGAGATGCCCGGCAGAGATCATGGCGAAGAGGGGGGCGAAGCGGTCAGCCCCCATGCCACGGGTGCCGTGCAACGTGATCTGGCGAGAATAGACCAGCTCTAACAGGGGTAATTCGGGTGTGGCGTGGCGGCCAAGGGGCATGCCGATTTGAACGTGACGCCCCATTTTGCGAAGGCTTTTCAAAGAGTTGTGAAAGGTGTCCGTGATCCCGAGCGCGTCTAGAGAGACATGCGCGCCGCCTTCGGTCAGGTCGCGCACGGCGGCACCGACATCTGGGGATTGGCTGGCATCAAGGGTGGCTGTCGCGCCGAGGGATTTGGCGATGCGCAGCGCCTCGGGGTTGACGTCGATGGCCAGAACACGGGCACCGATGGCTGCGCCGATCATGATGGCCGAGAGACCGACACCACCGCAGCCGTGGACGCTAAGCCATTCACCGGGTTGAGTTTTTGCGCGATCCACGACGGCGCGAAAGGCCGTGGTGACGCGGCATCCCATGCCAGCGGCGGCGGCATAGCCCATCGTATCGGGCAGGCGCACGAGGTTGAAATCGGCGCGCGGAATGGCGAGACGTTCCGCAAAGGCCCCCCAGCCGGTAAAGCCGATCACCTGTTGGTGATTGCAGACTGTGGGCTCTCCGCCCCGGCAATCGGGGCAGGTGCCGCACCCCAGAATGAACGGGGCCGTGACCCGGTCACCCACGGCGAAGGCCCGACATTCTGGCCCGATTTCAAGGACTTCTCCCGCGAATTCATGCCCCATGACATGCGGCAGGATGACATCGGGATCGGCCCCTTTCCACGCGTGATGGTCAGAGCGGCACACACCGCAGGCGCGCACGGCGATGATCGCGCCGTCACGGGGACAGTCGGGATCGGGCACTTCGGTGATGTCGGTGGGGGTATTGTAGCAGGTCAGGAGGGCTGCGCGCATCGGGCACCTGTAGCTGGAATTGTCGGCAGCCTAGGGGCGGGGTTTGGCGGGTGCAAGCCTGTAAGGTCTGTAAGGTTCTCAAGTCGATTTTGTAAGGTCCGGTAGGGCCGGGGCCGCCACAGGGAGAAGCGGCCCCAAGGTCGGGCGGATCAGGCGACCATCCGCGCGACCACCTCGCCAAAGGAGGAGGGGGTCGGGACGATTGTGACACCCGCCTCGGAGAGGATCTCGACCTTTTCTTGCGCCGATTCGCCGAAGGCCGACACGATCGCCCCGGCATGGCCCATACGTCGACCTTTGGGGGCCGAGAGACCGGCGATATAGGCCGCCACCGGCTTGGTCATATGGTCGCGGATGTAAGCGGCGGCTTCGGCCTCTTGCGGGCCGCCGATTTCGCCGACCATGACCACGGCATCGGTGCCCTCGTCATTCTCGAACAACTCCAGAATGTCGCGGAAGGAGGAGCCGTTGATCGGATCGCCGCCGATGCCGACGGAGGTGGACACACCGATGCCACGCTCTTTCATCTGGCTGGCGGCCTCGTATCCCAAGGTGCCCGACCGCCCGATGATGCCCACCCGGCCCGGTTTGTAGATATGCGGCGGCATGAGGCCGGCAAAGGCCTGACCGGGGGTGATGATGCCCGCGCAGTTGGGGCCGATGAGGCGCATGCGCTTTTCTGCCTTGTAGCGGCGCATGTAGCGTTTGACCTTGATCATGTCGCTGGCGGGGATGCCATCGGCGATGCAGACGCAGGTGGTGATGCCAGCATCCGCCGCTTCCATGATGCTGTCGGCGGCAAAGGGGGGCGGGACGAAGCAGATCACGAGATCGGCACCGGTTTCTGCCACAGCCCCTTTGACGGTGTTGAAAACGGGCAGGCCGTTATGTTTGGTGCCGCCCTTGCCCGGTGTCACGCCGCCCACGACGTTGGTGCCGTGGTTGATCATGTCCTGCGTATGAAAGCTGCCGATGCGGCCGGTGAGGCCGGTCACGAGCACGCGACTGTTCTTGTCGATGATAATGGCCATCATGCGGCTCCCTTGACGGTGTTTTTGGTGTCGGACCAGGCGCGGACCACCAGATCAGCGGCTTCGGCCAGTGTTTCGGCGGTCAGGATCGGCAGGCCGCTGTCGGCGATGAGGCGGCGGCCCTCTTCGACATTGGTGCCCGAGAGGCGCACGACGAGGGGCAGGGTGAGGTTCAATTCGCGCACCGCGCGGATCACGCCCTCGGCGATCCAGTCGCAGCGGTTGATGCCTGCGAAGATATTGACCAAGATCGCCTCGACGTTGCGGTCGTTGAGTACGGCGTTGAAGGACATCAGCACCCTATCGGGGCTGGCCCCGCCGCCCACGTCGAGAAAGTTGGCCGGTTCGCCGCCCGCCATCTTGATCATGTCGAGCGTCGCCATGGCGAGACCCGCGCCGTTGACGATACAGCCGATTTCGCCGGTCAGACCGATGTAGTTGAGGCCGCGGTCAGAGGCGAAGGTTTCGCGCGAGTCCTCTTGGCTTTTGTCGCGGAGTTCCGAGATTTCGGGGCGGCGGAAAAGGGCGTTGTCATCAAAGCTGACCTTGGCGTCGAGCGCCATGATCTCGCCCGAGGTGGTGACGACGAGCGGGTTGATTTCCACCATATTGGCGTCGGTTTCCTCCATCATGCGGTAGCAGCCGATGATGGTCTTGACCGCCTGCGGGATGAGGGCGGCATCAAGGCCCAGGGAAAAGGCAATCTCGCGGGCCTGAAACGCCTGCATGCCCACGGCTGGATCGACCACGGAGCGGATGATCGATTCGGGCTCTTGCGCGGAAATCTCTTCGATCTCCATGCCGCCTTGGCCTGAGGCCACGACGACAACGCGCTCTTCCTTGCGGTCCATCACGAAGGCCAGATAGATTTCCTGCGCGATGCTGGTGGCCTCTTCGATATAGAGGCGGCTGACGAGTTTCCCTTGGGGGCCGGTCTGATGGGTGACGAGCATGCGCCCGAGCATCCATTGTGCGGCCTCGGAAATCTCGGTCTCGTTTTTGCAGATGCGCACGCCGCCTGCTTTGCCGCGCGCGCCGGAGTGGATCTGGGCCTTGACCACCCAACGGTCGCCGGACAGTTCCGAGGCGCGGTAGACCGCCTGTTCGGGGCTATAGGCGATGCCGCCGCGCGGCACCTGCACGCCAAAGCGTTTCAAGAGTTCCTTGGCTTGGAATTCGTGGATATCCATTTGGTAGTCCTCCCTATCGTGGTTGGCCTTTTTGGTTGGCCCTCAGCCTTTGGCGGCGATGGCGTCGGCGACGCTGATGACGTTGTTGGCCATACGCTCGGATGCGGCGTCGATCATCTTGCCATCAAGGCTCGCGGCCCCTTTGCCTTGGGCCTCGGCCTTGCGCAGTTCTTCGATGATGCGGCGGGCGCGGGTGACTTCGGCCTCGGGGGGCGAGAAGACATCATTGGCGAGCGCGATCTGGCTGGGGTGGATGGCCCATTTCCCCTCGATCCCCAAGGTCGCGGCGCGTTTTGCGCTGAGCGTATAGCCGTCAGGGTCAGAGAAATCGCCAAACGGGCCGTCGATGGCGCGCAGACCGTAAGCGCGGCAAGCCACTGTCATGCGGCTGAGGGCAAAATGCCACTGGTCACCGGGATAATCGGGGTTGAGGCCGCCGATGACCACGGTGCGGGCGCGGTTGGAGGCGGCATAATCGGCCACGCCAAAATGCAGCGCCTCGAGCCGTCCGGGGGCCGAGGCGATCGCCTCGACATTGGCCATGCCGAGGGCGGTTTCAATCAGCGCCTCAAGGCCGATCTGATGGGTAAAGCCCATCGCCGTCTCGATCTGGCTGACCATGGTTTCGACGGTGTAGAGATCGGCGGGCACGCCCACCTTGGGGACAAGGATGGTATCAAGGTGCTGACCTGCCTGTTCCACAATCTCGACCACGTCGCGATACATGTAATGGGTATCAAGGCCGTTGATGCGGATCGAAATGGTCTTGCCCTTGGCTTTCCAGTCGATGTCGTTGAGGGCCTGAATGATATTGGCGCGGGCCTGCACCTTGTCCGGGGGGGCGACGGCATCCTCTAGGTCAAAGAAGATGTAGTCGACATCCGAGTCCGCTGCCTTGTCGATCATCGAGGGGCTGGAGCCGGGAACGGCGAGTTCCGAGCGTTGCAGGCGTTGCTTTTTCAGCGGGTGAAGCGTGTAGCTCATAAAGATGTCCGATCAGGCGGCGCGGGCGGGTGCAACGCGCACCTGCATTGTGGGGGTGGAGGCGCGGAAATGTTCCTGAGCGGCGGCGATGCCACAGCCCGGTTCGATCACAGCCCCGGCATCTCGCAGCGCCATTTCAGCCGCCGATATGGCACCGCAGAGCATCACCGGGTTGAGCGAACCCAAGTGACCGATGCGAAAGGCGCGACCGGCCAGTTTGGCAAGGCCAGAGCCAAGCGAGGTCTGATACTTGTGATAGGCGGTGGCGATCACGTCGCGGGCATCGACGCCCTCGGGGGCATAGATGGCCGACACGGTATCGGAATGCCATTCCGGACCATGCGCCACGAGGCGGCAACCCTGCCATTCGGCAATCGCGGCACGTACGCCCGAAGCGAGGCGGTGGTGACGGTCCCAGACGCTTTCCATTCCTACCGCCAGCAGCATATCGAGCGAGCAGCGCAATCCGCGCAGGAGTTGGGTGGCGGGGGTGTAGGGGAAATAGCCGGTGTCGTTCAGCTTGATCATATCGGCAAAGCTGAAGTAGCAGCGGGGCATTTTTGCGTGCTCATGGGCGGCGAGCGCCTTGTCGCTGACGCCCAAGAGACCAAGACCGGCGGGCAGCATGAAGCCTTTTTGCGAGCCTGCGACGGCGAGGTCGACGCCCCAATCCTCCATCTCGAATTCAATCGAGCCGATCGAGCTGACGCCATCGACAAAGAGAAGTGCGGGGTGGTTGGCCGCATCCATCGCGGCGCGAATGGCGGCGATGTTGGAGGTGACGCCGGTGGCTGTCTCGTTATGGGTGGCAAAGACCGCCTTGATCTTGTGCTCTTTATCGGCGGTCAGTTTGGCGGCGTAATCCTCGACCGGCACGCCCTTGCCCCAATCCACCTCGCAGAGGTCCACGTCGAGGCCCAAACGCTCGGCCATATCAACCCAAAGCATTGAGAACTGGCCAAACCGTGACATGAGCACGCGGTCGCCGGTGTTGAGCGTGTTGGAAATCGCGGCCTCCCAAGCGCCGGTGCCGGAGGTCGGGTAGACAAACACGCGGCCATGGGTCAGGCGGAACACCTTTTTCAGGTCCGACAGCAGCGGCAGGATGAAATCGCCGAAATCCGGCGCGCGCATATCCTCCATCGGGATATTCATCGCGCGGCGCACCTCCTCGGGTACATTGGTGGGTCCGGGAATGAAAAGATGCGAATGGCCGTTCATGATTGTCCTCCTCTTGGCTTGGCCCTTTATGCGGGGCGGTGGCGCATGCCGTAATGCCCGCGCGCATGGAAAAACGCGGCCATACGGGGGGCTGATTGCCCCGGCGGGTAGGGGTGCCCTACCCGATGGGGGCGCGGCGGTATGCCGTTGCATTCTGAAAAATCGTTTGATTTCAGGACGTTCCTTGGTCTTGTATAGCGGGGCCGGAGGAGGAGACTGTGCGAGATATGATTGACGCGACCGTTCAGGACGCTGCATTGGAGCTGCCCGAGGTGATCGTGGCGGACCGGCAGGCGATTGTCTGTCAGGGCCTGGGATCATTGGTGGCGCAGATCGCGGCGGTGCGACTTGGCCCCTTTGCCACCGATCTGGCCAGCCTGCGCAAGGCGCTGGGTGAGCGGCCGGGGCGGGTGGTGCTGGTGCTGGGGGTTCGGTTGGCGGATGCGGATCTGGGCCGGGTGTTGGACATGCTGCGGCGGGATCATCCGCGCGTGATGGTGGTGGTGGTTGCCGAGGAGGCGGAGTTTGCCTTTATCCGCACGGCGGTGAAGGCGGGGGCGCATTCGGTTTGTATGATGGGGCAGGTTCTGAGCAGTCTGCCGCGGGTGTTGGGCCATCTGGTTGAAGGCCACAGCATCCTGCCCGCCGAGATTCTCAAACGGTTGATGGGCGAGCAAGGCGATAGCCTGACCCGGCGCGAGCATGAGATATTGGGGCTGTTGGTGGATGGGTTGACCAATTTCCAGATTTCAGCGCGGCTGGGCCTGTCGGAGAATACGGTCAAATATTACCTCAAGGCGATTTACCAGAAACTGGACGTGAATTCGCGGGGCGGGGCCATCGCGAAATATGTGGCGGGGACGTATTGAAGGGGGCTATCGCTGATGTTCACGCCGATGGCGTGCCACGCGGTGCCTGTCCGCCGGGAGGGCGCTGAAACAGGAGTGGATGGCACTTTATGACTGCCGAATACTTCCGCGCCATCAAGAAACTGCGACGCCGCAAAAGCGCCCGCCCGAGGGGGCGGACGGGCGCTGCGCGGCGGCGCTACGCGCCTTGATTCCGCGCGGGTTGAGTGCTGCGAATGACCGAGAAAATCCCCCTCAATCCACCACCGTCACCAGATGCCAGCGCAGCGCATCGTTGGGCACCGGATCGAAATGGGTCACGCGGTTGGAGAGCACCACGAGTTGCGTGACGTGAAAGGGGATGATCGTGCCGGAATTCATCGCCAGATATTCCTGCGCCTCGATATAGAGCGCGCGGCGGCGTTTGAAATCAAGCTCGGCGCGGGCGGTTTCGAGCAGTTGGTCGAATTTGGAATTCTTATAGAAAGTCTCGTTCCATTTGGCGGTGGAGTGAAACGCCTCATTCAGGGCTTGATCGGCGGGGCGTTCGCCCCAAGAGGTGCTGAACGCGTCCTTTTTCATCCAGACATTTGACCAATAGCCATCGGCGGCGGCGTTGATCAGGTTGACGCGGATGCCCGCGCGCGCGGCCTGTTCCTGAAACGCGACACCGATCACCGGCCAGCTGGGATCAAGGGCAGAGACATGCACATCGACATCGACCCCATCGGGATAGCCTGCCTCGGCGAGCAATTGGCGCGCACGCTCGGGGTTGGCGGGGCACTCCATCTCGGCGCGGTATTGGTCATTGGGGGCCACGGGCGTGTCGCAGGAAATCACCCCGCCGCCATCCAGCGCCAGTTGCAGCATCTCGTCGCGGTCGACGGTCAGGTGCAGCGCCTCGCGCACGCGGGGGTCATCAAAGGGTGGCACATCGGTGCGAAAGGCCAGACCCATCCAGTTGCCGGTGGGGATCTCTAGGAGTTGGTAGCGCAGCGATTTATCAAGCGCGCGGCGCATCATGGGGGCGATGCCGCGCTCCATGTCGAGCTGTCCGCCGAGGAACGCCTGAAGCCGGGCTTGGGCATCGGGCACACCGATCACCTCGATTCGGGCGAGGGCGGGGGGGCCTTCCCAATAGTCCTCATTGGCGACCAGCGTGGTGATGCCGTCTGGGTCGAATTTCTCGACCTTGAATGGTCCGGTGCCAATTCCGGAATGGTGAATGGTATCGCCCGAGCCTTCTGGGATGATCCGCAGGCGGGGGTCCATCAATTGCAGCGGCAGATCGGCAAAGGGCGCGTCAAGGCGCAGTTCCACGCTGAGCGGCCCGGTGGTGGCAATGTGGGTGATCATCTTGACGGCGGCGCGGGCGGGGCTGCCGAAATCGGGGTCAATCACCCGCTTGATCGAATAGACCACATCGCCCGCATCCAGCGCGCTGCCATCGTGAAAGCGCACACCGTCGCGAATCTGAAAGCTCCAGACGGTGCCATCTGAATTGGGGGTCCAAGAGGTGGCGAGATCGGGTGCGGGCTTGCCGCCGGGACCGGGGCGCACAAGGCGGCTCTGGATTTTCTCGATGATCTGGAGCACGCGGCCCTGCGAGGCGGGATCAAGGCTCGAATGGGCGCCGAAGCCCACGTTATGCGCATGGCGGAACGTGCCCGAGGGGGCGGCGCCTGCCGGCGTGGCAAGCAGCAGGCACAGGATCGACAATAGGATGGGCCGCATCGACATCTCCCCGGGCTATTGGGGCAGAGTGTGCCAAGGCGGCGCGGGGAAATCAAACTATTCGGGATGCTGCGGAGATCACGATTTGGGCGTGGGGGATGGGCATAGGAAAGTTGAAATTTCCGCCAGCCAGCGCTTGACGGGCGCGCAGCCCCGTCATAGAAGCGCCACACGTCGGGGGTTCGCCCCTGATCGTGCTGCGGGCGGTTGTAGCTCAGTTGGTTAGAGTACCGGCCTGTCACGCCGGGGGTCGCGGGTTCGAGCCCCGTCAACCGCGCCACCGCAGCCCTCAAAGGCCCCCGCCCCGGCGGGGGTTTTTGCGTTTGGGGGCTGGGTCTGAGGGCCTATCTGCCAATGCTTTCGATTCACGATTTTGGGATTGACGGGCGCGCGGGGGGCGCTTATGCAGCCTCCCACGCGCGGTTGTAGCTCAGTTGGTTAGAGTACCGGCCTGTCACGCCGGGGGTCGCGGGTTCGAGCCCCGTCAACCGCGCCACTTTCCCCTTTATGCCTGACAGACCAGCCTTGGCGGATCACTCTGCCGCGGCGATGGTTTGCTCGGCGAATTGCGGTATCACCTTGTCGATGAAGAGTTGCAGCGAGCGTTTCTGGCGATCCATATCGAGGCCCATGGACGCGTAGTAGATGAAGGCATCGACGCCCAAAGCCTCGTATTGGCGGACTTTATCGGCCACGGTCTCGGGGCTGCCGAAGGCGAGGTTTTCCTCGAGCATGGCGGGATCGGTGCGGGCGTTGCCCTCGAGTTCCGCGAGGGGGACGGGATCGGGGAAGCCGTTGACCACTTCGCCGCGTTTCATCATCAGGTTGCCGAATTGGCCCAGAACGCGGCGCAGGGCTGCCAAGGCGGCCTGCCGGTCGTCCTCGGTTTCATAGACCGCCGTGTGGCGCATGAGCGCCCAACGCCCGTCATAGCGCCCGCCGTTCTTGGCGATCGCGGCGTCGAGCCGGGCGCGGTAATTCTCGGCCTCGGAAAAGGGCATGGTGAGCGGCCAGCTCATGATGTCGCAGCCATGTTCCACCGCATAATCAAAGGTGATGGGGGCGCGGGCGGCGACCCAGATCGGCACCTCGGATTGCACCGGCTTGGGGCAGGAGGTGGCGGTGGGGAATTGCCAGTATTCGCCGTCATGGGCGTAATCGCCCGCCCAGAGGTTTTGCACCACGGGCAGCGATTCCTGCATATAGCGCCAGCTGTCGGGCTGCGCGAGCCCCGGCATCATACGGTCGAATTCGCGCTGATAGGCACCCGAGCCGATGCCGAATTCAAGCCGCCCGTCGCTGAGCAAATCCAGCATCGCGGCCTCGCCAGCCAGCCGGATGGGGTGCCAATAGGCGGCGTTGACCACGCCCACGCCCAAGCGGATGCGGCTGGTGTGTTCGCCCCACCATGTCAGGATCTGAAAGGGGTTGGGGGCGATGGTCATCTCAAGCGCGTGATGCTCTGCCGCCCAAGCGATTTCAAAGCCGCCTGCCTCGGCCATTTGGACCATTTCGAGGGTGTGGTCGCGCAGGGCCTTCATGTCGGCGCTGGGATCGAGCCGTTCGAGATTGATTGCGAGGTGGAATTTCATGCCGGTCTCCTGTGATCAGCGCATTTGAAAGGGGTTGGCCATGGGATCGTCGGACATATTCATCCAGACGGTTTTGGGCCGTGTGTAATCGTAAAGCGCCTGAAAGCCGCTTTCGCGGCCATAGCCGCTGGATTTCGTGCCGCCGAATTCGGCGATGGGGCTGATGGCGCGGTAGGTGTTGACCCAGACGATACCGGCGCGCACGGCGCGCGACATTCGCAGGGCGCGGGCGTTGTCGCGGGTAAAGATGCCTGCGGCAAGGCCATGCTCGGAGCCGTTGGCGAGGGTCAGCGCCTCGGCCTCGGTTTTGAAGCGAAGGACCGAGAGGACTGGGCCGAAAAGCTCGGTATCGACGATGCGCAGGTCGGGGGAGGGGCAATCAAGAATGGTGGGTTCAAAGAACATCTCGCCCGCCGCAGACCGTTTGCCGCCGCAGATCAGGCGCGCGCCTTGGGTCTGGGCATGGGCCACCTCGCGCTCGATATGATCCAGTTGCGCGCGGGTGCAGAGAGGGCCCATTTGCGTGGCCTCGTCCATCGGATCGCCGATGCGGATGCGGCTGGCGATGGCGCTGAGGCGGGTGAGGAAATCGTCGGCGATATCGGCGTGCACAAGCAGGCGCGAGCCTGCGACGCAGCTTTGACCCGAAGCGCCAAAAATGCCCGCGACAGCGCCGTTCACGGCACTTTCGATATCGGCATCGTCAAAGACGACAAAGGGGGATTTGCCGCCCAATTCAAGGCTGACTTGTGCGAAATTCTGGGTGGAGTTCGTGAGCACATGGCGCGCCGCGTTCGGGCCGCCGGTAAAGCTGATCCTTGCCACAAGCGGATGCGAGGTGAGCACGCGACCGCAGGGATCGCCGTGGCCGGTGACGATATTGACCACGCCGTCGGGGATGCCTGCCTGTGCAATGAGCCGCCCGAATTCGAGAATCACGGCAGGGGCGTGTTCCGAGGTTTTGAGCACGAGCGTGTTGCCTGCGGCCAAGGCGGGGCCGAGTTTGACCGCCGTGAGGAACAGCTGGGAGTTCCACGGTACGATGGCGGCCACCACGCCCAAAGGTTCGCGGTGGGTGAAGACGAACATATCCGGCTTGTCGATGGGGAGGGTTTCGCCGGTGATCTTATCGGCGGCCCCGGCGTAGAACTGCAGGAATTCGGCGATATATTTGGCCTGCCAGCGGGTTTCCTTGAACATCTTGCCGGAATCGCGGGTCTCAATCTCGCCCAAGGGTTCGCTGTGTTCGGCCAGAAGATCGCCCAAGCGGCGCAGGCATTGGCCGCGTTGGGTGGGGGTCATGCGCGACCATGGGCCGTCATAGCAGGCGCGATGCGCGGCCTCGACGGCGCGGATCACGTCGGCCTCGGTCGCCTCGGGGGCGGTGGCCCAGATTTCACCGGTGGCGGGGTTGAAGCTCTCGAACCGTCCACCGTCCGAGGCATCGACCCATGCGCCGTCGATCAGCATTTGGTACTCAGTGGTCATTCTTTGCCTCTTATTCTGCGGCACAGCGGGCGGCATCCTTGGGCACGACCCGGTGATAGCCACCGTCGCGCCATGCCAGTGGCGCGGTACCTGCGTCAAACACGCTGGTGACATGGCCTATCACGATGAGATGGCTGCCCGATGGCACGCTCTGCGCCATGTCGCAGGCAAAGCCTGTGGCCCCTTCGATCAGGGGGGCGGTGCCCGGCGTGCCGTAGCAGTCGATGCCGGAAAAGCGGTCGGTGATCCAGCCGTCGTGCCGCCCGGCGAAGCGGTCGGCGATGTCAGTGCTGCCTTCGGGCAGGATATTGACGCAGAAGCGGCCATTGGCGGCCACTGCCTGTGCGATGCGGCTTTGCCCGTGCAGGCAGACAAGGACCGAGGGCGGATCGGCGGAAACCGAGGCAAAGGCGCTGACCGTGGCCCCGAACCGGCCCATCGGCCCATCGGTTGTGACAACTGTCACCGAGGCTGCGACCTGACGCATGGCGCTGACAAAGCTGGCTCTGTCCACGGGGGCGGGGCTGGGGTGTTGCATGGGATGTCCTTGGGTCTGGCGGGTGGTTTTGAAGGGCAGGTACAGGCTGACATGAAAGGTGAATTTTTGAAAACGAATTGTTTTGCTGTATATGTTCGAATAATCCGAATTGATGCTCTGTGCAGGGCGTTTGCACCTGCAGCATTGCGGATTCCTGCCAAGTGATTGCGCTAACTTGGAAAAACGGGCTTGTTTGCGGGTTGCGAATCCGTATGAGGCTGGACTAGCTGACAGGAATGCGCCGCCGCAGCGGTGTCGGACAGGGTAGGGCGCCCACGCCCAAAAGGGAGAAAGACATGACGGCAGGACGGGTCAATCCGCGCTTTCGGTTGGAAGATCAGGGAATTTTGGGGCTGGGCAAGGTTCATTACAACCTGATGGAGCCCGCCTTGGTTGCGGCTTCGGTGCAGCGCGGCGAAGGGGAATTGGGGCAGGGCGGCACGCTCTTGGTCAGCACGGGTGAATTCACCGGCCGGTCGCCCAAGGATAAGTTCACGGTGCGCACACCGACCACGGAAAACACGATCTGGTGGGATAACAATCTGGCGATGTCGCCAGAGCATTTTCATCAGTTGCACAAGGACATGCTGGCCTATCTGGCGGGGCGCGAAGTGTTTGTGCAGGATCTGGTGGCGGGTGCGGACTCTGAGCACAGCATCAATGTGCGGCTGGTCAATGAGCTGGCGTGGCACAACCTGTTCATCCGCCACATGCTGCGCCGTCCCGAGCGTGAGGCGCTGGATCATTTCGTAGCCGATTACACGGTCATCAACTGCCCCGGTTTCAAGGCGGACGCCGCGCGGCACGGCTGCCGGTCGGAGACGGTGATCGCGGTCAATATCGACGCCAAGCTGATCCTCATCGGCAATACCGAATATGCCGGGGAAAACAAGAAATCCATCTTTGGCCTGATGAATTACCTTCTGCCCGAAAAGGGCGTGATGCCGATGCATTGCTCGGCCAACCATGCCAAGGATGATCCCGAGGATGCGGCGGTGTTCTTTGGTCTGTCGGGCACCGGCAAGACCACGCTGTCGGCAGATCCCAACCGGACCCTGCTGGGCGATGACGAGCATGGCTGGTCGGACACAGGCACGTTCAATTTCGAGGGTGGCTGCTATGCCAAGACGATCCATCTGAGTGCGGAAGCCGAGCCGGAAATCTATGCCACCTGCTCGATGTTCGGCACGGTGATCGAGAACATGGTCTATGACGCAGAGACGCGCGAACTGGACTATGAGGATTCGAGCCTTACAGAGAATATGCGCTGCGCCTATCCGCTGAACTATATCCCCAATGCATCGGCCACCGGGCTGGCGGGACATCCGCGCAATGTGGTGATGCTGACCTGTGATGCGTTCGGCGTGCTGCCCCCGATTGCGCGTCTGACTCCGGCGCAGGCGATGTATCACTTCCTGTCCGGGTTCACCGCCAAGATGGCCGGGACCGAGCGGGGCCTGACCGAGCCGCAGCCGGTGTTTTCCACCTGTTTCGGCGCGCCCTTCATGCCGCGTCGCCCAGAAGTTTACGGCAATCTGCTGCGCGCCAAGATCGAGAGCCAAGGCGCGTCGTGCTGGCTGGTCAATTCGGGTTGGACGGGCGGGGCCTATGGCACCGGATCGCGGATGCCGATCAAGGCGACCCGTGCGCTTTTGACCGCAGCCCTTGATGGGTCGCTCAACGGGGTCGAGTTCCGCAAGGATGCGAATTTCGGCTTTGACGTGCCTGTGGCCGTTCCCGGCGTGGCGGATGTGCTTCTTGATCCGCGCCGCACATGGCATGATCCGGCGGCCTATGACGCGCAAGCGGCCAAGCTGGTGCGCATGTTTGCGGATAATTTCGCGCAATATCTGCCGCATGTCGATGAAGACCTGCGCGCGGTGGCGCTGGGCTAGGAGGCCCTGGCCGCCCTTTGAACCCGCGCGTGCGGTGTGCGATGGGCGGTCAAAACATGCCAAAGGCGTTTTGCACCGCAAATTAATGTGCTAGGACCGGGGCGACGCGGGCGTTACGACCCGCGCATCGCAACTGAGAGTGAGATCGCGCATGAAAATCGGCACGTCCCGAGCCAGGCTATTGGGTGCCCTTGCTGTGGCCATGGTCATAGCGGGCTGTGGTGAGAGAGAAAGCGTCGAGCGCGGCAACGTCAATTATGAGAATTACACCGCGCAGCAAATTTTCGAGCGGGGTGAGTACGATCTGGCGCAGCGCGATCCCGATTTGGCAGCCAAAAGCTTTGCCGAGGTCGAGCGGCTTTATCCTTATTCGGATCTTGCGAAGCGGGCGGTGATCATGCAGGCCTTTGCCCATCATCAGGACAAGGCCTATGAGGAAAGCCGCGCCGCGGCCCAACGCTTTATCGACTTTTACCCGACCGATGAGGACGCGGCCTATGCGCAGTATCTTCTGGCGCTGAGCTATTATGATCAGATCGACGAGGTCGGACGCGATCAGGGGCTGACCTTTCAGGCGTTGCAATCGCTGCGCGAAGTGATCGAGCGCTACCCCGACAGCGAATATGCCAATTCCGCGATCCTGAAATTCGATCTGGCCTTTGACCATCTGGCCTCGAAGGAAATGGAGATCGGGCGCTATTACCTCAAGCGCGATAACTTCGCCGCTGCTGCCAACCGGTTCCGGGTTGTGGTTGAGGATTTCCAGACCACGACGCATACCGCCGAGGCGCTGCACCGGCTGGTGGAATCCTATCTGTCGCTGGGGCTGGTGAACGAGGCCCGCACGGCGGGGGCCATTCTGGGCCACAATTTCCAAGGCACCGATTGGTATGAGGACAGCTACAAGCTCTTGACCGGGCGGGGCTATACGCTGGAGGCGGCCGGAGATGGCTGGTTGCAGCAGATCTATCGGCAGACCGTTCAGGGTCGCTGGATCTAGAGGGGGCGGGGATGCCCCTGCCTGACGGGATGGCCTGATGCTGCGCGCGCTTGAGATTCGCGACATGCTGATCATTGACCGGCTGGACCTTGTGTTTCAGCCGGGTCTTAACGTGCTTACCGGCGAGACGGGGGCGGGCAAATCAATCCTTTTGGACAGTCTGGGCTTTGTGCTGGGCTGGCGCGGGCGGGCGGAATTGGTGCGCCGGGGGGCGGATCAGGGCGAGGTGGTAGCCGAGTTCGAACTGCGCCCCGATCATCCGGCGCGCGCGGTGCTGCGCGAGGCGGGATTGCCCGAAGAGGACGTGCTGATCCTGCGTCGGGTCAACAGCGCGGATGGGCGCAAGACGGCCTGGGTCAATGATCGGCGGGTCTCGGGCGAGGTGTTGCGACAGCTATCGGATGTGTTGGTAGAGTTACACGGTCAACAGGATGATCGCGGCCTGCTCGACCCCAAGGCGCATCGCGATTTGCTGGATGCTTATGGTGATCTGGGCGCGCGGCGCGAGGGCGTGCGGGCGGCGTGGCGCGATCTGGGCGCGCAGCGCAAGGCGCGCGCGGCGGCGGAGGCGGCGCAGGCGGCGTTGCGGGCCGAGGAAGAATTCCTGCGCCATGCGGTGGCGGAACTGGATGCGCTTGACCCACAGCCGGGCGAAGAGGTGGAGTTGGACGCGCGCCGTCGCATGATGCAGGGCGCGGAGCGCATTCGCGAAGACATTGCCAAGGCCGCCGAGGCGCTGGGCCTTAACGGGGCCGAAGGGGCGGCGGGCGACGCGCTGCGCTGGCTTGAGGGGGCGGCAGAGCGGGCCGAGGGGCAGCTGGACGAGGCGATTGCCGCCATCGGCCGGGCGCTGGTGGAGCTGGACGAGGCCGGGCGCGGCGTGCTGCGCTGCCTTGAGGCGCTGGATTTCAACCCGGTGGAGTTGGAGGCGGTGGAAGAGCGGCTGTTTGCGATCCGTGGGCTGGCGCGCAAACATGGAGTTCTGGCGGATGATCTGGCAGGCTTTGCCGAGGGGCTGCGTGGGCAATTGGCGGCGCTCGACCGGGGTGATGCGGATATGCGCGCGTTGGCGGCGGCGGTGGCCGAGGCCGAGCGCGTCTATGGCGCAGAGGCCGAAGCGCTGAGCCTGGCGCGGGCCGAGGCCGCCGCGCGGCTTGATCGGGCGGTGATAGCGGAACTGGCCCCGCTCAAGATGGAGCGGGCGGTGTTCACCACCGAGATTGGCCGGGCGGAGCCGGGAGCATCGGGGCAGGACGAGGTGGTGTTTCGGGTGGCCACCAACCCCGGCGCGCCCTCTGGTCCGCTGGCCAAGATCGCCTCGGGCGGGGAGCTGAGCCGGTTTCTGCTGGCGCTCAAGGTCTGCCTGACGGGCACGAACAGTGGTGTCACGATGATCTTTGACGAGATCGACCGGGGCGTGGGCGGGGCCACGGCGGATGCGGTGGGCCGCAGGCTGGCGCAATTGGCGGCGGGTGGTCAGGTGCTGGTGGTCACGCACTCGCCGCAGGTGGCCGCGCGCGGCGCGCATCACTGGCGGGTGGAAAAGCGGGTCGAGGGGGAGGAGACGCTCTCGACCGTGCGGGCGATGCGCGGGGGCGACCGCGTGGACGAGATCGCGCGGATGCTGTCGGGCGAGCGGATCACGCCCGAGGCCCGCGCCGCCGCCGAGGCGCTGATGGAGGGGTGAGGTTTGGGGGCGCTGCCCCCGCCGCCCGTGCCGGGCGTCCCCCCCGAGGTATTTTTTGGCCAGATGAAAGTGGGGGCGGGGTGCCTCAATTCCTCGGTGGGACCAGTTTGCCGGGGTTGAGGATGTTGAGCGGGTCGAGGGCGTGTTTGAGTGCGCCCATCAGCGCCCAGCCGCCCCCGTGTTCGCGCTGCATATAGTCTAGTTTTCCCACGCCGATGCCGTGTTCTCCGGTGGCGGTGCCGCCAAGGGCCAGGGCGCGCGTGACCATGCGGTCGGAGGCGGCTTTGGCGGCGGTGAGTTCGTCGGGGTTGTCGGGGTCGATGAGCAGGACCGCGTGGAAATTGCCGTCGCCGACATGGCCCAGAATGGGGCCCATCACACCCGCCTGGTCGAGATCGGCGCGGGTCTCCTCGATCGCTTCGGCCAGTTTCGAGATCGGCACGCAGATGTCGGTGACGATGGCGCGCGCGCCGGGGCGCTGTCCAAGGATCGCGTAATAGGCATTGTGGCGCATGGCCCAGAGGGCGGTGCGGGCCTCGGTCTGGGTGGCCCAGTCGAAATCCGAGCCCTTGTGCTCGCGCGCCAAGGCGCCAAAGCTTTCGGCCTGTTCGGCGGTGCTGGCGGGCGTGCCGTGGAACTCGAGCAGGAGGTGGGGTTTTTCGGGCAGGGTCATCTTGGCATGGGCGTTGACCGCGCGCACGCTTTCGGTGTCCATCAGTTCGATCCGCGCGATGGGGATGCCGCATTGGATGGTGTCGATCACGGTGGCGACGGCATCGGCGACGCTGTCAAAGGCGCAGACCGCGGCCGATATCGCCTCGGGCTGGCCTGAGAGGCGCAGGGTGAGTTCGGTGATGAGACCGAGCGTGCCCTCGGCCCCGACGAATAGCCCGGTGAGGTCATAGCCTGAGGAGGATTTGCGCGCGCCGGTGCCGGTGCGGATCACCTCGCCCTTGGCGGTCACGACCTCGAGCGCCAGAACATTGTCGCGCATGGTGCCGTAGCGCACGGCGGTAGTGCCGCTGGCGCGGGTCGAGGCCATGCCGCCCAAAGAGGCATTGGCACCGGGATCGACGGGAAAGAAGAGGCCGGTCGCGCGCAGGGCGTCATTGAGCGCTTGGCGTGTCAGGCCCGGCTGCACCCGCGCGGTCATATCTGCCGTGGCCACGTCGAGCACGGCGTTCATCCGGCTGAAATCCACCACGATGCCGCCGCGAAAGGCCTGCGCCTGCCCTTCCAGAGAGGTGCCGGTGCCCCAAGCCACCACCGGCACGCGGTGGCGGGCGCAGAGGGTGACGATCTCGGCCACCTCTGCCGTCGTCTCGGGATAGGCCACGGCATCGGGGGGGCTGGGTGGAAAATGCGATTCGCTTTGGCCATGCAGGGCGAGATCGGACTTGGACAGGGTGATCCGTTGGCCTAGAGAGGATTGGAGGTCTGCGATGGCGCGGGCAATGTCCATGGATGTGCTTTCTGAGAGAGGCGATGGGCGTAGCCTAATGCATGCCGCGCTGACGGAAAAGCGCGCGCGAGGCGTGAAGGGGAGCGATGCAGGCCGAAGAGCCATCCTTTTGGGGCCAGTTGCGCCGGAGCATGGGCGAGAGCCTGCGCGAAGGCTGGCGGGTGCTGCGCAAGCGGGGTCCGAGCCAGTTTCAATTCTGGCTTATCGCTCTGGGAATCGGGATTGCCGCGGGGTTCGCGGCGCTGCTCTTTCGCAAGGGCATCACCGCCTTGCAGCAGCTGGTTTATGGCACCGAGGATGTGGCGCGTCTGCATAGTTTTGCAGAGCATTTGCCGTGGTATTGGATCCTGATGTTGCCCATCGCGGGCGGGCTGGTTGTGGGGCTGATCCTGCACCGGTTCACGCCGGATGGGCGGGTGCGTTCGGTGGCGGATGTGATCGAGGGGGCCGCTCTTTATGAGGGGCGGGTCGAGCGGCGCGAAGGTCTGGCCTCGGCTGCGGCGTCACTCATTACGCTGGGCACGGGCGGGTCTTCGGGGCGCGAAGGGCCGGTGGTGCATCTGGCGGGCGTCATCTCTAGCTGGGTGAGCGACCGCATCAATGCCGATGGTGTGACGGGGCGCGATCTTTTGGGCTGTGCCGTGGCGGCGGCGGTGTCTGCCTCGTTCAATGCGCCCATTGCCGGGGCGCTTTTTGCGCTGGAGGTGGTGCTGAGGCATTTCGCGGTGCATGCCTTTGCCCCTATCGCCATTGCCAGCGTGGCGGGCACGGTGATCAATCGGCTGGAATTCGGCGGTGTGACCGAATTCAGCCTGCCGCAGGCGAGCGTGCTGGAATTCTATGCCGAATTGCCGGCCTTTCTGATCCTTGGGCTGATTTGCGGGGTGGTGGCGGCGGCGCTGATGCGGGCGATCTTTTTGGCTGAGGATGTGGCCGGGCATGTGCAGGCGCGGATGGGCCTGCCGCGCTGGCTGCGGCCTGTTGGGGCGGGGGCGCTGCTGGGTCTTATGGCGATCTGGTTTCCGCATATCATCGGCGTGGGATACGAGACCACCTCGGCGGCCCTGACGGGCAAGCTTTTGTGGCATGAGGCGGCGGTGTTTGCCGTGCTCAAGGTGGTGGCGGTGGCGATCACCATTGGCGGGCGCATGGGCGGAGGCGTGTTTTCACCTTCGCTGATGGTGGGCGCGCTGACGGGGCTGGCCTTTGGCCATGTGGCGACCGCACTGTTGCCCGAGGTTTCGGGCGCGCACACGCTCTATGCATTGGCGGGCATGGGCGCTGTGGCGGCGGCGGTGCTGGGCGCGCCCATATCGACCACGCTGATCGTGTTTGAGTTGACCGGCGACTGGCAGACGGGGCTGGCGGTGATGGTGGCGGTGTCAACCTCGACGGCGCTGGGATCACGGCTGGTGCGGCGGTCGTTCTTTCTGGCACAGTTGATGCGGCGGGGCATCCGGCTTGCGGCGGGACCGCAGGATTATCTGCTGGGGATGTTCCGGGTGTCCAAGGTGATGCGTGCGCCCGATGACGCGCGCGCAGCGGATGAGGCGCAATGCTGGTCGTTGATCGAGCAGGGGGTGTATCTGGACGTGACCGCCACGCTGGAACAGGCGATGCCGCTTTTCGAGCGGGCAAATGTGCCCTTTGTGCCGGTGGTCACGCTGTCGGGGGGGGATCAGCCGCCCGAATTGTCGGGCGCGCTGTTTCATGTGGATGCGCTCAAGGCCTATAACCGCGCCTTGGCGGCGGTGTCAGAGGAAGAGCACAGCTAAAGCCGGTCAGACCCGTTCGACGGTCACAGAGTCGGTTGCGTAGAAGGCAATGTGATCCTTGATCTCTGCCACTTCGGGTTTGGGCGATTCATAGCTCCAGGCGGCATTCTCGAGGGTTTGGCTTTTGGTGATGATCGAGTAATAGCGCGCGTCGCCTTTGTAGGGGCAATGGCTGAATTGTTCGGTTTCATCGAGAAAGGCCATGGCGATATCCGCACGCGGGAAATAGATCACGAAAGGATAGTCCCCTTCGGTCAGTTCCAGTGCATTGCGGCTCTCGCCCAGAACGGCGCCACCAGCGCGGACCGTCCAGGTGCCTTCGGCCTTGCGAATCGTGATACGTGCCATTGTCCATCCCCTTGTTCTTTGATCTTGATTTTTTGGTGTGACGCAGGAACCTAACAGGAATATGTCAGCTTGTCTGCGTTACTTTCTCCAACCATAGCCGCGCTTGGGGCGAAAGCAGAGGGCCAATCTTGTCGCGGCAGGCCCTGTGATAGGTATTCAGCCAGTCGCGTTCCGGTATGGAGAGCATATCACGGTCGATGAGGCGGGTATCGAGGGGTGTATAGGTCAGGGTTTCGAACCCAAGCTGCGTTGCGCCGTCGCCGTCGGGCAGCGGGTTGAGCGCTGTCACGACGATGAGATTCTCGATTCGGATGCCAAAAGCGCCCTCGCGGTAATAGCCGGGCTCGTTCGAGAGAATCATGCCTGGCTCTAGCGGCACCTCGGAGAGCCGCGAGAGGCGTTGCGGGCCTTCGTGGACGCAAAGATACACGCCAACCCCGTGGCCGGTGCCATGGGCGTAATCCTGATCGGCCAGCCAGAGGGGTGCGCGCGCGATGGCGTCAAGGTCTCGGCCTGCGAGGCCGCGTGGGAAGCGCAGCCGCGAGATGGCGATCATGCCCTGCAACACGCGGGTAAAGGCCGCGCGCTCGGCGGCACCGGGGGTGCCGATGGGCAGGGTCCGGGTGATGTCGGTGGTTCCGTCGAGATATTGCCCGCCACTGTCGAGCACGAGCAAGTCGCCATCAAGCAGGCGGCGGTTGCTGGCCTCGGTCACGCGGTAATGCGGCAGCGCGCCATTAGGGCCGGAGCCTGCGATGGTGTCAAAGCTGATGTCGAGGAGTTGCCCGGTGGCGGCGCGGGCCTGCTCAAGCTGGCGCACCACGTCGATTTCGGTGAGCGTGCCGGGGGATTGCGCGTCAAACCACGCCAGAAACTCGCACATTGCCGCCCCGTCGCGCAGATGCGCGCTGCGGGTGGCGGCAATCTCGGCGGGGGTCTTGCGCGCCTTGGGCAGGATGCAGGGATCGGCCCCCCAGACATGGGGCACGCCTGCCCCGTCAAGCACTTGCACCACGCGCAGCGGCACATGGGCGCGGTCAAGGCGCACCGGGCCGGGGAGGGCGGCAAGGGCGGTCTCGAAGGCCTCGGGGGGGCTGAGGGTGATCTCGGGCCCAAGATGCGCGCGGGCGGCGGCATCGAGCTTGGCGGGGTCGGTGAAGAGGGTGGCGCGCCCGTCATCGCGCAGGATGGCAAAGCCCTGTGCGACCGGGTTGCGGGGAATGTCACGGCCCCGGATGTTGAAAAGCCACGCAATCGAGTCGGTGAGGGTGAGGACCGCCGCTGTCTGGCCTGCGGCGCGCAGGGTTTCCGCCAAGGCGGCGCGTTTTTCGGCGTGGCTGGTTCCGGCGAGGGTGTCGGGCCATGGGGTGATGGCCCCCTGCGGCGGGGCGGGGCGGTCAGGCCAGATGCTGTCGATCAGATTGGTGTGGGGTTTGAGGTGGATGGCGGTGCCCGAGAGCGCCTCGGTCAGGGCGTCGATCTGTTCGGGGGTGTAGAGCCAGGGATCAAAGCCCACGGTGCCGCCCTCTGGCAGATGTTCGCGCAGCCATGGGCCAAGGCGGGTGTCGGGCCAATCAACGGGGGTGAAATGCGGGATGGCGACCTGTGCGCGAACCTGCACGCGGTAGCGCCCATCGGTAAACACGCCCGCCACATCCGGCAGCACCGCGCAGAACCCGGCAGAGCCGGTAAAGCCGGTGAGCCATGCCAGACGATCATCGCAGGCGGCGACATATTCGCCCTGATGCGCGTCAGCGCGGGGCACGAGCCAGCCCGCAAGCCCGGCCTCGGCCATGGCGCGGCGCAAATTGGCCAGACGAGGCGGGCCCTGATCGGGGCGGGCGGATTGGGTGAAGGACTGGAACATGCGGTCTCCTGCGGGGCGGTCGGGGTTTGGGGGCGCTGCCCCCGTCCCGGATTTCATCCGGGCCTCCCCCGAGGTATTGAGAGCCAGATGAAACCGGCCAGAGGACACCGGGGCATCAGCCCGCGCGGCGGATGCCCATGACGCGGGCGCGGGCGCGCGGATCGCTGTCAAAGAGCGCGGCCAATTGTTCGGTCATGGCCCCTGCCAGTTGGTCGGCATCGGTGATGGTCACGGCGCGCTGGTAATAGCGGGTGACGTCATGGCCGATGCCGATGGCCAAAAGCTCGACCTGTTTGCGACGCTCGACCATGGCGATCACATCGCGCAGGTGTTTTTCCAAGTAATTGGCGGGGTTGACCGAGAGGGTGCTGTCATCAACCGGCGCGCCATCGGAGATCACCATCAGGATCTTGCGCGCCTCTTTGCGCTGGATCATGCGGCGATGCGCCCATTCGAGCGCCTCGCCGTCGATGTTTTCCTTCAAGAGCCCCTCTTTCATCATCAGCCCGAGATTGTCGCGGGTGCGGCGCATGGGGGCGTCGGCGGATTTATAGATGATATGGCGCAGGTCATTGAGGCGGCCGGGCAGTTGCGGGCGCCCCTCGGCCAGCCATTTTTCGCGGCTCTGGCCGCCTTTCCACGCGCGGGTGGTGAAGCCGAGGATCTCGACCTTGACCGAGCAGCGTTCGAGCGTGCGCGCCAGAACATCGGCGCAGATGGCGGCGATGGAAATGGGGCGGCCGCGCATCGAGCCGGAATTGTCCAGAAGCAGCGTCACCATCGTGTCGCGGAACTCGGTATCCTTTTCCACCTTGAAGCTGAGCGGGGTGGTCGGGTTGGCCACCACACGGGCCAAGCGGCCTGCGTCCAAGATGCCCTCTTCGCGGTCGAATTCCCAAGACCGGCTTTGCTGCGCCTGAAGGCGGCGTTGCAGCTTGTTGGCAAGGCGGCTGACAGCACCTTTGAGCGGTTCCAACTGTTGATCGAGATAGGCGCGCAGGCGTTCCAACTCGACCGGGTCGGCGAGGTCTTCGGCGCGGATTTCTTCGTCAAAGGCGGTGTTGTAGACGGCGTAATGCGGATCGGCGTCGGAAATGGGCGCAGGTGCGGGCGGCTCAAGCGGGGCTTCGCCCTCGGGCAGCTCGGTTTCATCCTGCATCTCGTCGTCAGCCAGCTCCTCCATGCTGACCTGTGCCTGCGCCGCGTCCTGCTGTTCGTCCTGAGAGCGTTCGGGATCGGCTTCGGCTTCGGTTTCGTCGCTGTCGTCCTGACCGGTGCTGTCGGGCTCTTCTTGTTCTTCGCCGCTTTCTTCGGCCTCGTCCTGCTGGTCGTCATCCATGCTGTCGGGGTCATCGCCCAACTGGTCGCCGTAGCCGAGATCTTCGATCATGCGGCGGGCGAATTTGGCGAAGGCGGTCTGATCGGCGAGAATATCCTGAAGCGCGCCGAGCGTGCCGCCAGCCTGTTCCTCGATAAAGCCGCGCCAGAGGTTCATGACGTTTTGCGCGCCTGCGGGCATGTCGCGGCCCGTGGCGAGGTGGCGGATGAGGTAGCCAGCGGCGGCGGGCAGGGGGGCATCGGCGGTGGAGGTGATCCGCTCGAACCCCAGACGATTGGCATCCTGTGCGATCTTGGCGTCGATATTGGTGGCGGTGCCGGGCATGTCGCGGGCGCCCACCGCCTCGCAACGCGCGGTTTCCATCGCCTCGTAGAGGTCGCGCGCCATGTCGCCGGGGGGGGCGTAGCGGGCATGGGTGCCCGCGTCGTGGAATTTGTGGCGCAGCGCCAGCGCATCGGCGGTGCCGCGCGCCAAAAGCACCTCTTCGCGGCTCATGCGGCGGGAGACCTGCGGCAGGCGCATGGCATCGCCGGAGATACCGCTGGGGTCCACCGAATAGCTGACGGTCAGTTCAGAATCGTCGGCCATCACCTTGGTGGCGTTGGCGAGCGCCTTTTTGAACGGATCGGCGGGGTTGTCGGTGGGTTTGTTCATCGGGCTGTCCCAGTGGCGCTTAGCGCACTTTTACATTCGCGGCACTCTCGGGCAGTTCCTCGTCAAAGCAGCGCTGGTAGAATTCGGCGACGGTCTGACGCTCCAACTCATCGCATTTGTTGAGGAAGGTGAGGCGGAAGGCGTAGCCCACGTTGCGGAAGATGGTGGCGTTTTGCGCCCATGCGATCACGGTGCGGGGGCTCATGACGGTTGAAAGCTCGCCATTCATGAAGGCCGTGCGCGAGAGGTCTGCGACTGTGACCATGCGGCTGATGGTCTTGCGCCCCTCGGCGGTGTTGTAGAGCGGGTTCTTGGCGATCACGATAGCGGTTTCAGCGTCATGGCTGAGATAGTTCAGCGTGGCCACGAGCGACCAACGGTCCATCTGGCCCTGGTTGATCTGCTGGGTGCCGTGATAAAGCCCGGTGGTGTCGCCGAGACCCACGGTGTTGGCGGTGGCGAAGAGGCGGAAATAGGGGTTGGGCGAAATCACCTCGTTCTGGTCCAGAAGCGTGAGTTTGCCATCCGCCTCGAGCACGCGCTGGATCACGAACATCACATCGGCGCGACCGGCATCGTATTCGTCGAACACAATGGCGGTGGGGTTGCGCAGCGCCCAAGGCAGAATGCCTTCGTGGAATTCCGTGACCTGCACGCCGTCGCGCAGTTTGATCGCATCCTTGCCGATCAGGTCGATCCGGCTGATGTGGCTGTCAAGGTTGACGCGCACGCAGGGCCAGTTGAGACGGGCGGAGACCTGTTCGATATGGGTGGATTTGCCGGTGCCGTGATAGCCTTGGATCATCACGCGGCGATTGTGGGAAAACCCGGCGAGGATCGCGAGCGTGGTGTCGGGATCGAATTTATAGGTCGAGTCGAATTCCGGCACGCGCTCGGTCCGGGTGGCGAAGCCTTTGACGATCATATCGGTGTCGATACCGAATGTCTCGCGGACCGAGATTTCCTCGGTCGGTTTCGCGTTGATGTCCATCATTCCGTCAGCCATTCCGCCGGTCCTTTAATCGGGTCGTTTCTCAGATATCGTCGTGCAACATATCGCAGCAGAGGGCAAGGGGAAGGGGCAAGATTGCGCTGGCCTTATGAGGGTTGCGAGATTGGCCTCATGGTCGGTCATTCGGTGCTTTGGGCGATTTCGGCAAGGGATTCGGCGTCGAGAATCCGCACCAAGCCGCGCTCAACGGTCACGATACCCCGCCGCGCCAGCGCATCGAGGCGGCGCGAGACCACTTCGCGGGCGGAGCCGATCATCACGGCGATTTCAGCATGGGTGGCGCGCAGGATGTCATTCTCGGCGCGGTCGAGCAGGCATTGCGCAAGCCGGGTTTCGATCCGCTGAAAGGCCACGCGGTCGAGCAGGTGCATCATGGATTGCAGGCGTTGCGCGAAGGCGGCGAAGACGAAATGCCGAAAGCTGTCGGAGAGGTCCATCAGGTGCAGGAACGTATCGCGGGGGACCAGTACGAGTTCGGAGGGGGCGCGGGTGATCGCCTCGCCGGAATAGGCGTCACCGCCCATCAGGCCAAGGGTGGATTGCACGCAGCTTTGGCCCGGCTCGACGGCGTAGAGCAGCAGTTCTCGGCCCGACGCGCCGGTCAGATAGACCTCGACCCGGCCCGAGAGCATGATGACAAAGCCCTTGACCGTATCGCCGGGGTGAAAAAGCACGGTGCCCGCTGGCGCGGTCATCGGCGTCAGGCGGTCGAGAATGGCGCGCGCCTCTGGCTCGAGCACGGGCAGGCCGGGTGCGCGCGCCACCCACGGCATCAGCCGCGCCCGCGTTTCTCGAACCGGGGCAGCATGGCCGAGAAATCGCGGCCCTTGCCATCTTCGGCTTCCACGAATTGCGCGTAAAGATCGCAGGCGGCGCGGCCCATGGGGGTGTCGGCATCAGCCGTCTCTGCCGCCTGTTGCGAGAGGCGCAGATCCTTGAGCATGAGATCGGCGGCAAAGCCCGGTTTGTACTCATTGTCGGCGGGCGATTTGGGGCCAACGCCCGGGGCCGGGCAATAGGCATTCATCGACCATGAGTAGCCCGAGGAGGTTGAGACCACATCAAACATCGCCTGCCGGTCGAGGCCCAGTTTATCGGCCAAGGCAAAAGCCTCGCAGGTGGCGATCATGGTCACACCAAGGATCATGTTGTTGCAGATTTTGGCGGCCTGCCCATTGCCGGAGGGGCCACAATGCACCGCTTTTTGCCCCATGATGTCAAAGAGTTCGCGGGCGATGTTAAAGCCTGTTTCGTCGCCGCCCACCATGAAGGTGAGCGTGCCGGCGGTGGCCCCGCCGACGCCACCCGACACGGGTGCATCAAGCGCGGAGAGGCCCGCCGCCTGCGCCTCTGCCGCGACATCGCGGGCGCTGGCGACATCGACGGTCGAGCAGTCAAGCAGCACGGCACCGGGGGTCATGGCCGGGATCACCTCGGACGTGACCTTGCGCAGGATGGAGCCATTGGGCAGCATGGTGATGACCACGGCCGCACCGCGCGCGGCCTCGGTGGCGCTGGCGGCCATGGTGACGCCGTCGATCTGCACCGCTGCCATGTCATAGCCGGTGACGTCATGCCCGGCCTTGGCGAGATTGGCCGCCATCGGCGCGCCCATATTGCCCAGCCCGATAAACCCGATTTTCATGTCTTTGCCTCCTCCAGCGTCAGGGCGTCTTTGCCCAAGGGTTGCAGCATCTGCGCCACGGCACTGCCCGGCAAGCTGTCAAGCCCATGTTTCCAATGTGGTTTTCTGTCCTTGTCGATGATCGCGGCGCGGATGCCTTCTAGGAAATCACCCTGTTCCATGGCACGATAGGTGAAACGGTATTCAAGGCCAAGGGCGCGCCCGATATCGGCCGCGGGGCCGCGCAGACGGTGGATCATCTCGATGGTGCAGGCCATCGAGAGGGGGGAATTGCGGCTGAGGGATTTTACCGTGTCGCGGGCAAAATCGCTGTCCTCGGCGCGTAGCGCGTTGAGGATGTCGCGCAGCGTCTCGCCGCTGAAATGCTGGGTGATCTGCGGGGTGAGGGCGCGCAGGGGGCCGGGGGGCGGCGTTTGCGCATGGTCGGTGATGAGGCTTGGGTCGCCGGTCTCGCTCAGTTTTGCGATGAGGGTGGGCCACATGAGCTGTGGCACGTAAGTATCAGCGAAGCCTGCGTAAATCGCGTCATCCGGCCCCATGCGTGTGCCGGTGGTGCCAAGGTATTCGCCCAAGCGCCCCGGCGCGCGGGCCAGGATCAGCGAGCCGCCGACATCAGGCACAAGGCCGATGCCGCATTCGGGCATGGCGATTTGCGTGCTTTCGCAGGTGATGCGGTGCGACCCGTGACAGGAAATGCCCACGCCGCCGCCCATGACAAACCCCTGCATGAACGCGATATAGGGTTTGGGATAGCCTGCGATCTTGGCATTCAGGCGGTATTCATCGGCCCAGAAGCGACGGCCATAATCGTAATCGCCCGCGCGCCCGGTGTCATAAAGCTGCTGAATGTCGCCGCCGGCGCAAAACGCCTTGTCCCCTTCGGCGTCGATCAGGATCAGGGCCACGTCATCGTCGGTGCGCCAGTCCTCCAGCGCCGCTTCGATGGCCATGGCCATCTCGTAACTCAGCGCATTCAGCGCCTTGGGGCGGGTGAGGGTGATGCGCCCGACGCGCCCCTTTTTGCGGATGTGGATATCGGCGGTCATTGGCCCGCCAGCATCTGCCGCGCCACGATCAGGCGCATGATCTCGTTGGTGCCTTCAAGGATTTCATGCACGCGCAGGTCACGGACCAGTTTTTCAATCCCGTAATCGGCGAGATAGCCGTAGCCGCCATGCAATTGCAGGCATTGGTTGACCACGCGGCTGCCGGTTTCGGTGACGAATTTCTTGGCCATGGCGCAGAATTTCGTGGCATCGGGGGCGTCATTGTCAAGCTTCCACGCCGCCTGGCGCAGAAAGGTGCGGGCGGCCTGAAGCTCGATTTCCATATCGGCAAGGCGGAATTGCAGCGCTTGAAACTGGTCGATCGGTTTGCCGAAGGCGCGGCGCTCGGCCATATAGGCGAGGGTTTGGGTGAGGCCCTGCTGCGCTGCGCCCAAGGAACAGGCGGCGATGTTGAGGCGGCCACCGTCAAGGCCATTCATCGCATAAGTGAAACCTTTGCCGTCTTCACCCACCAAATTCTCGGCAGAAATGTTGCAATTGTCAAACTGCACCTGCCGGGTGGGTTGGCTGCGCCAGCCCATTTTATCCTCGAGCCCGCCATAGCTGAGGCCCTCTGTGCCCGCCTCGACATAGACGGTCGAGATGCCCTTGGGGCCATCGCCGCCGGTGCGGACCATGACGATATAGGCGTCGGAATAACCGCCGCCCGAGATGAACGCCTTGGTGCCGTTGAGGGTATAGCCCGCATTGGTGCGCTCGGCGCGGGTCTTGAGGGCGGCGGCGTCAGAGCCGGAACCGGGCTCGGTCAGACAATAGGACAGCACGGTTTCCATGGTCAGGGCGCGGGGCAGAACGCGCGCCTTCATCGCGTCAGAGCCGAATTTGTCGATCATCTTGGCGCACATATTGTGGATCGACAGGAACGCCGCGACCGAAGGGCAGGCCATCGAGAGCGCCTCGAACACCAGCGTTGCCTCAAGGCGCGTAAGGCCAGAGCCGCCCGCCTCCTCGCTCACATAGAGGCCGCCAAAGCCAAGGGCGGCGATTTCCGGCCAAAGCTCCTTGGGGATGGTGCCCGCCCTTTCCCAATCGCGGGCATGGGGCGCGATGCGGTCCTGTCCAAAGGCGTGCGCCATGTCGAAAATGGCGGTCTGTTCCTCGGTAAGGGCGAAATCCATCGGCGGCTCCTCTGCGCTGAAATGAACGGCTGTTTAATTAACAACTATTTCAGAACTATTGCAAAGGCCAGTGTTGCGTGACTGTTGTTGTAGCGTGACTGTTGTAGCGTGACAGCGAAGTTTGCAGTGAATTACACTCTTGTTTACAGCAACGCGATTTTCAAAGACGGCGTGGCAGGGGCCGGGTGCTGCGTCAAGCCTCGATGACGGCTATGCGCAGGAAGCGGGCTTTGCAAAGGTGGGATCTTGGCACCGAAGCCGACCTTCGTGACAGCGCAGCGAATGACGGGTCGGAGCCCAGATTACTGATATTCTGCGCGCCGTGAATGTCGGCTATCATTGGTCAGTCAAAAAACGTTCAACGACCACCATGGTTTTGAGCGGGGTTTATGGCAGCATCAACCGAGGTCATTGTGGCCGCGCTAAAAGTGAGCGTTCTTAGAGCCAGCGTGACGGCGCGTGGCGGAATAATGACGTCAGGCTTGGCAAAGAATGAGCCAGGGCGCGATCGGGCCAAGCTCGGTAGTCCGTTTACCTCATCTGGCGCTATCATCTTTTCGGTTAATAACCTTACTCCAGTCTGAAAGGCTGGAATTCTGAGAGCTATTTTCATCAAGCTTTTCAGCTACTTGCTTAATCCGCTCAATCCGCTCATTTTTGAGGGCTGTAAAAAGAATCATGACAAGCTGACTTCGATCCGACACGCTTTTCCCAACCGCGATTTCGAGATCCTGAAAGATACCTCTAATTTTTGGTGCGCCCGAAAATGCTGTCTTATCAAGCAGCTTTTTTGACACTAGTAACGCAAGTTTTGTTTCTTCAGAGGAGTCTTCAGAAATCTCCTGTTCGACTTCCATCAATCGGTCTTGTGGAGTCGTTCGTTTTTTTGTTGCGCTTTCTTTTGATGAACGCTTAGTGGCGCGTTTAGTGCGAGCCGCACTCTCTGCAATCTCGGTTAAAAGATCGTCATTTCGAAACGCGGCCAGCGCAACATCGATGTCGCCCAAGTCGTGCTTGGAAAATATGTCCGCCAACTTTCTGAATATCTGTTTTTGCTTACTATTCACCTTAGAGACCTATCGCCTTTCCGAATGCGTTACAAAATCCAGACACCTCTTTCGCCACTGTTGATCTAGCGTAAGATGTTCGGAAGATCGGGCTACCTTCACGTGCACCTTTTGGGAATGATTTTGAATATGGCATTTGCTCGTTTAACACCTTCCACCCGTAGTCATGGGAGACTTTATTCACATCTTTTTTGGCCTTCGCTTCTTCTGGAGAGTAGCCAGTGCTCATGCTGTAACATACCAACGTCTGATCAAGAGACTTTCGATAATATTGAGTAAAGTCGTCCAAGGACTCTTTGATAAGAGGCAAGCCGATTGTAGACAAAAATTCAGGCTTAACTGGCACGAGCACTCTATCGCTGGAGAGATACGCTGCAGTAGTGAGTACAGATTCAGTAGGCGCACAATCAATCAATATTAGGTCATATTCATTCTTAACATCATCTATGAAATTGGCAAGTAAGTGCTCTTTTTGACTAGGGTTCTTGAGCGTCCGACTTAATCCAAGCTGAGAGGGGACAATATCCAAGTATTGGCCGCTATTAAAGTTAGCAACCCTTATGATCGCACTCTTCAAATCTCTTCCGCTGGATTTGAGGCCTGGGAGTCGAGAGGCTTGTTCAAAAATGTCCCAAACTGTTGGGGTGTCATTATCAATAACGTTCTTCTGATATTTTGCTACCCCAAGCATGTACTGACTCGCATTGAATTGCGGATCCAGATCCACAACCAAAACTCTTTTTTTCCAGTTTGACATTGCTGAGAAGTGCCACGCCAGATTAGTGCACAGGGTACTTTTTCCAACTCCACCCTTCATATTGATGATTGAAATGGATTTAGCCATTTGGGATCCCTTACGTTGATGACACGCGCACAGTGACGATTTTATCCAAAGGTATGTCTTTTCAATGGTGTTGGCTAGGCTGAACGTCCCCCTCAACAGTCACACTACGCTAGCACGTCTCTGAAAAAGCCGAGCACCTTCCGCTGGGGCTGCTCCGAACCACCTTGCGGCTCTCCGTCACAACTCCACCGGTAAGCACGAAACATCGTCCAAATCACATATCTTCAGAGGCCTCTAGACCATTGGGTCTATACGAACACCTGCGAAATCCCCCAAAAACCACCGTTTTTGAACGATCTCTAAAGCAGCCATTGGCGCAACCGCCGCGAAAAGCCTCTTTGTCCCCATCCTACCAGTTCGTGGCCCCCGCGGTGAATGTCAGCTATCGCAAATTCGCGTCTGGGACCGTGGGTCCGCTTCGGGCTGACTGCAGTCATTCGAGCGTTTCAATCGGGCGCTGTGGCCCGTCGCTCCACTTGAGCGGCGGCAATGCGCAGGGAGGGGACTTTGCAGAGTTTGGGCACTTTCCCGACAGCGGACCTTAAAGCTGAGTGCGGTAAACCGCGGGACAGAGCCCAGATCCACCAATGCTGCACAGCCCACCGACGTCTGCTCCTGCTCGGTTGCACAATGCTGAGGCGCAGCATTACTACTGCGCGATTAGTCAAAAGATCCCGAGTGACAAAATTCGCGAAGGCCGATATCGTTATTACCAGATTCCTTTAGGAGATTTCCATGCCCGGAGACGAACACGGCAACAAATCCGAAGGTGATCGCGAATATGAAACAGAGAATAAGGCCGCAAAGGCCGGTGAACTCGACCCTCTGAGGTGGTTGCCTGAAAGTATTGTTCCTCCGAGCGACGCACAAAGAGCAGGTCGCGCCGATGGGGCACGCGACCGCGCCGCTGAGAGTGGAAACATATTTGAGTTTGATATCTTTGGAGGCTTATCGAACGATTCTGAAAAGTCGTCACGCGGCTCCACGCTTTCTGATCGTGGCGGAGGTTCTTCTGGCGGAGGTGGAGATTACGTTGGTTCTGGTGGAGCTTCTGGCAGCTATTCTTATCTTTCTTCAGGCAATGCCCATCTCGGACGAGCAAGAAACGGAAGCGGTGGCCTGATAATCGGGCTGATATTCGTTGTACTCTACGTATATGTTTCACATCTATGGTATTTTGGGTCCGGAGATTGGAGCTCGGCGCTTCGGGGAAGTTTCTGGGGCTATTTTCTAAATGCTATTATTTCTCTAATCACACTCGTCGGGGCCGGTATTTCGGCGATCTTGCAGACTATATTCTGACGTTGACCATAGGTTCGGCTAACAGCAATTGTTCTTGCGCGAAGTTTAGAAAGTCAAAATCGACAGTTTTCGTCTAGGATCCTTTACCGGACATTGGCGCGGTTGCAGTCAAAGTCTGAAAGTCCCGCATCTTACCAATTCGCGACTCCCGCGGCCAAGGTCAGCTATCGCGAACTCGCATCAGTGGCAGTGGGTCCGCTTCGGGCTGACACCAGTCGTTGAGTAGGAACTTGGGGGGCGGGTTCAACACCCATTTAACGCCCCCTTAAACACCCCCTTCACTCGACATACCGAAACCCCTGCACGGCGCGGAAATGGCCGCCGTAGCCGGTCCCGGCGGGCTTGAGGCCTTTGCGCGCCCGGGCGGCGGCGAGGGTCTTCATGCTGCGCTCCTTGGACTGGGCATAAAGGATGGCCGAAACCTGCGCCCAGAGGGGATCGCGGCGCAGGGCTGCAGCAAGACCCGGGTGCGAGGTGTGAAAGAGCATCGGCATCGGTTTGTCATAGCGATTCACGCCGCGCCGCCAGAGGGCGCAGACCTCGTTGAGAAAGCGCAGGCCCAGCCCCGCGCCCTGCCACTCAGGCATGACGACGAGGCGACAGGCGCGGCCCTCGACCAGCCCCGGCCGGGTCGAGACGGCGAGATGCGCCACCGGCGCGCCGTCGACGAAGCCCACGTAGTAATTGGCCGCGATCATGCGGGTCAGCTTCAGGTAGTGATGCGGCTCAAAGGCGGGCCAGAAGGAGCCGTCTGTCTGGTGAATGTCCATGGCAATGCGCGGTGCCCGTCGAAGACGCCTCCAGCGAAACTCAGCCCGGCGGGTGTCGATCACCCAGTCGGGCTGCAACCAGGACACCACGTCCTCGTGACAGGTGACGGCGACGAACTGGCCTTTGCCGCGTCGCCACGCCTTGGCGAAGGCGGCCGCCCCGATCTGGGCCACGCGCCGGTCGATGGTCGAGGTGAACTCGTCGAGAATGGCAAAGCTCGGCCGCTCGGCCAGAATGCGCGCCAGCTCGGCGCGGAACTGCTCGCCGGTGGAGAGGCGAGGATAGGGGCGCAGCCAGCTGGGCACCGTGCCAAGGCCCACGGCGGAGAGGGCGGCCGCGACCGCGTCGAACTCGCCCTCAGGATCAATCGCGTCGATCAGCGCACCCTCGGGCCAGGGGCGCGGGTCAAGCTCTGCGCCAAAGGCCGCGCGGGCGAGCGAGGATTTCCCGCTGCCCGAGGGGCCGACGATGAGGCCGATCTGCCACGGGCGGGCCAAGAGATCAGCCTCGACCTCGATGCGGAAATCCGCGTCGCCCTCGACGTTGAAGAGGCTCGAGACCCGGGCCGCGCGGTAGGTGTCCGGGATGGGGCTGGAGTGGTGAATGGCGAGCTTCATGTCACCACCACCCGGCATTTGAAGCCTTGGCGGCGCAGGCGGCCGAAGGCATCCACTTGGGCGGCCTCGTCCTCGAGCAGGACAATGACGCCATATTGCCGCCGGTAGCGGGTGCCCTTGGGCAGGCCCGGCGCACCGGGCGGCAGGTCAGGTTTCGGGAGGGTGGACGATCTGGCCAAGTTTGGCTCCTTCTCTTAGCGCATCGCGCTTTGGGGGAAGGGCTCTTGGCCTCGGTGTGTTCATGGCCCGGCATCTTGGGCACTTGATCGAGATGCCGGATATCCGCGCGCCTCTCGAAAACTTGAATAACAAACGGCCACATGCGCAGCAACGGGCTTCTAGATGTTCCACTTAGAATCACCTCATAAGATCACCGCCCCCTTGGGGCAGGGAGCGGCCATGAGGTCTGTCTGGTCGGCGGGGGTATGTTTGGTGACTAGCCCCGTGCCCTAGGGCGCGTTCCAGAAGCGCGCGCCCTAGGGTCTCTCTCAAGCGCCACAGTGGAGCCAGCGGCCGCTGTGGTTCGTCAGTTTCGCGCGGGGCAATCGGCCATTCCAGATGAAGGATTTCCGAGGGTCCCACGGTCCCCTGCGCTGTTCGACCCCTTTGATGCTGCCAATCTCTGAGCGGGCCGCCGGAGACACGCCTATCTCGCCGGGATGTGAACGGGAGTGAGGCCTTATGCGGCCCTGCTGACCTCGACCCTGACCTCAGAATCGCCCATTGGTGCCGCGGCTCTCCTCCGAGCTTGGGGCGATGATTTGTTGTGTTGGTCGGCGGGGCCGTGCGTTTTGCATCCCCGTGCCTCGGGACGCGCCCTCCCTGCGTCCCGAGGCCCCCATGGAGGCAGGCCTATAAGGGCCACCAATGGTCTGCGGCATAATCCGGCGGGACCGGGTCCATGGCCAAGAGCGCGGCCTGTGCGGCGAGGATTGCACCCACGGCTACCTTCATCTCGTCGCGCAGGGTCAGGACGCGCATGGCCATCTGGCTTACATCCAAGCCACGCGGGACGGCCAAGGCAGTCAACATCGGCACGCTGGCCGTGGGGTCGGCCAGATACGCCTCAGCCTCGGCGATCTGAATGGGCCAGGTCTCGCGCTCTTCGGGGGTATACGTGCCCGCGACAATTGCCAGTCGGCGCGCGGCCTCGGCGCGCACGGCCTCTTCTCGGAGCACGCGGGCGCGTGGGGTGTTCTGCCGGAACTCAGGCATCGCGCAGCTCCACTTCAATCCCAAAGCCTACCCATGGGAAGGGCGGCGCGACTGCGAGGTGATAGAGGCCCGCGTCGAGTAGTATCAGAGGCTCCGACAGGTCGGAGATCATGAGCTCGTCCCCCGTCTCGTTGCGCACCGTGACGACGCTGCCGATGGGCAGGTCCGACAGGGTATAGGTCCAGCCCACGGGCTGAACGGCAACCGGCACTGGCACCTCGGGTTTGGGTTCAACGCGGACCGGGTCAAAGGCAATGTAATGGGTCTCTGGATCGGCCAGCGTCCCCGCCAGAAACCCGCGCTCGGGTCCGACATTGGCCATGACGGTGGCGACGTCCGCCTCCATCCGTCCGGTGATCATGCCGGTTGCAGGGTCATAGGTCAGGCCGGAATATCGCATGTTCACCTCTTGAGAATGGTGGCGACGGAGTGGATGTTCTGGATCTGGAAGGAGGCGCTGGACCCGCGCTGGCACTGAAGGACGACGGTCTGCGTTCCGGTGCCGACCGCCATTGCGCGCCGAAACGGCACGATCTCCTGAAAGAGCGAGCCGCCCATCGAGTCAAACGGCGTGCCGTTGAGCAGCAACCGCAGCCCCCAGGGCGCGACAGTCGAGCCGCCGTTGAGGAGCCAGTTGACGTGACAATCGATCATCAGGATCGAGCCGCTGTCCGGCACGCTGACCGAGAAAGACGTGGCGTTGTTCCAGCTGGGCGCGGTCGCCGGTGTCTTGGTGCCGCCGCCGTAGTTCTCAAAGAAGGTCGAGGGATCGGTGATGGCGCGGCCGTTGATCTTGGGTGTTGTGATCGACCCTGCGACCACTTTCTCCGCGTTCAGGTCAATGATGTTCGCACTGTTGATATAGGCTGTGTTGACCGTCGCCAGACCTGCCACCACCAGATCGTTGACGTCGATGTGCCGGGCTTGCAATGACCCGTCTACGGTCAGCTTTCCGGCGTTCATTCGCCGTGCATAGAGACCGCCAATAAAACAGTCGGTCGTTCCGTTATTGCCCTTGATCAGCCGGAAACGTGCGTACCGGTATCCCGGCGGAACCGTTATGACGCCCTCAAGCTTTGTGATGGAGGTCGTCGTAACAGTCCCGATGTTTCGAAAGGTGTAATCTACATTTGCAGTGCCAGTGAATGTCGGGTTCTTGGACAGTTGAAGATCGGCATAAACAGTGCCGGTGCCGGAGATGATGCGGGCGAAGTAGCTGAAGAAAATGCTTTCACCCGCGAGATCCAGATCGAAAATGAAACGGCTTGTGGACACGGTGAAATTGGTGCCCAGCCCGCCGAGCCTGGCCAGGTTGCTAGAGCCCCAGCTGGTGGACGAGTTCGACGCCTGCCAGCTAAGCGTGCCCAGTCCCGGTGTGCTCCATGCACTTGGGTCTTCGAAATCGGCGTCGATGTTGAGGTTGTCGAATGATCCGATAGCCATAGCCCCGGCGCGCACCGACTTTGCCGCCAATTGATCCGCGCCAATCGCCCCCGCCGCGATGGAAGCGGCCGTGAATTGCCCCACCACGTCGGTGCTGGCGACCGAGGCAATATAGGCCGTGCCATTCCAGCGATAGACTTTGCCGCCAAAGGCGACCAGCTCGGTCGATTTGACCGCGGGTAGGGAGGCCACAACCGTGATCGGCTCCAGCCCCGCCGCAAAGCTCGTCGCGTCGATCAGCCCTTGCAGGGTCTCTTGCGTGATCACGTCGCCAGTCTCGCGCGCGGTGGCCGTCACACGCGCGGACCAGCCCGATTTGTTGCCCGAGGTGTCGACCGCGCGCACCCAATAGTTCAGGGTCTGGCCTGCTGTCAGGTTCTGGCTGATAAACTGCGGCGTGGTGGTGATATAGGTCGGCACAGTGCTGACGCTCGGAGCCGTGGCCGACACCCGTTCGACGATCTCATAGCGCGACAGATCGCTTTCGGTGTTGGCGGTCCACTTGAGCCAGATGGCCTCGAACAGCCCCACGGCGGTGAGACCGCTCGGGACGGCGGGCGGTATCGTATCGACCGCCGCCGTGATGCCAACCGCCGCCGACCAAGCCGACTTTGTGCCAATCGCCGACACCGCACGCACGCGGATTGAGAACACCGTGCCCGGCACGCCGTCGCGAGACCACGCAGGCCCTCCGGCCGGAAAGATCGTCTCGACCCCGCCCGTGGTGACCCCCACCTCGTAACTGACCGCATTCGCAACAGCACCCCAGACTGCAGACACCCGCGAGACGGCGTCAGCGACAAGTGTCGTCGCCAAGGCCAGCCCTGTCGGAACGGTCACGGTGGTGAGTACCGGATCAAGATCAGCGCCGGTCATACGCAGGTCGGGCGTGGTCGCGCTCAGCCATGGAGACCACGCGGTCGGGGCATCGGCCAGGTAGCGGGCGCGCACCTCGTATTCCGTGGCGGCGATCAGATCCCCACGCACCAGCACGCGGCCACCGTCCACCGGCTTGATCCCCTCGGCGATCAGCTCCTGCGTGGCCTTGACGCGGACCTCATAGCGCAGGTTTCGGATCGACGGGAACGCATCGTCAACCGTCCAGGTCAGCAGGATCGCCGGGCGGCGGGCATTGCCAGCCCCATCCGACAGATCGAAGGCCGCAACAGACAGTGCCACGACCGCAGGGGTGGGCGGCGTTTGCCCGTTGGTGGGCAGCGGCGCGGCAACCTCAAGCTCTGGCTTGATTGCAACGTCACTCGCTTCGCGCTCGCGCACGGTCACGACCTGCAAGAGCGTGTCGGGTCGGTCCTCGACCTCGATCACCTCAAATACTTTGCTCGTGTAACCAAAGGCGTCAGAGGTGAAGCTGATGGAATCCAGTGGCTCGACCAGGGCAAAGGACGGCGGCAGCGTCATCTGGTGGGTGCGAAACCGTCGCCCGTCCAGCAGATAGGCGCTCAAGAGTTGCTGCGCCTGCGCCTTGACGCTCACGGCGGGCAGGCCAAGGCTTGAGACGCGCTGACGGCCATCCTCGACCACCCAATCCTCATTGAGGATCAGGTCGGCGTCCCGACCCTCCCAAATGTCGTTTGGCTCAACATAGGTGCCGGTGATGCCGTTGGTCACAGTGTCGAACGCCGGGAACGGTGTCAGCACAGACCCTTCCGTGATCACGAAATCCGCGTCGGTCACATGCAGGACCGGGGCGGCGGGCGCGCCCACGCGCACCCGGAACACACCGCCAAACTCGCTCATCTGGGCAAAGCAGGCGCGGTTCATTTCCTCGATCACATCGACGGGCTCCATTTCCTCGACATTGATCTCAAACCCGGCCACGTATTGCTTGCGCCCGCCGACATCGACGTCGCACTCGTTCATCGCGGCAAACCAATTGTCGAGCGGCAAATCCTCTGCGTCGACCCGTCCGCCCCAGACGTCGCCGGTGGGCAGGGTGATGCCGCGCATAATGTTGTAATTGATGACTATCGGGTTTTCGGTCCACTCCCACGTGGTCGGATCATCCCAACGATGCGGCCCGGAGCCGCCCACGGTCGTATCCTTGCGCGGGTCATAGAGCTTGATGCCCTGCACCTCGAAACGCACCGAGGGCAGGCCCTGATAAATCTCAGGATCAAGTGCGAACTCCAGCACAGCATAGGCCGTGCCGCGCAGGACGTGATCGGTTGTCCAAGGGCGATCAACGTGGTGTTCGTAATAGTGCACCAGCGGCGCGGCGGCGGTGTTCTGCGTGCCGTCATAGAACCACAGCCACGCGGTTGGGTCGGTGTCCTCTTGCCGGAACTCCGTCAGGATGCGGCGGCCAGACCCGGTAAACACTTCATTGAACGGCCCCGCGCTATCGGCGGGCGCTTCGATGTCGGAGTATTTCCCGTTGATCACGATCCGCCCGGTCAGGCCAGTGACGGGGACATTCGAGACCTCGAGGATGTAAGTCAGGATGCCGTTGTTCTTGAACCTGGAATAGGCGGGCGCGACTGCGTGACCCTCGACCGCATAGGTGCCCACGACGAACTTGGCGGGCGTCACATCGCCGGTGGTGGTCTGCTCGGTCTGGATGCCCTGGCCGTTCACCTTCGGCTTCTTGGCGAAGGCTTGGCTCAACAGCGACAGGCCCGCGCCGACAATGATCCGCGTCGCAAAAGCCCCGAGCGCGCCGAACCCGGCCGCGATTGCGGCAAAGGTGCCAGCCCCCGCGCTTGATGCGGCCAGGGCGATGGCAATGGCAGAGGAAATCGGCTCGGCCAAAGCTCCGCTGGGTGCCGCGATGAATGCCGCGAGGATCGCAAAGAACAGGATCATATCTGGAAGGCCCTCGCCGCTTTGAGGCGGGACAGATGCCCCAGCCCGTCAGGCCGCAGGACGAACACGCGGTCACTGGCAAAGATGCCCATGGCTTTGCCCTCGCACACCGCCAGATCGCCCACCTGCGCCATGGCGGGCGGGATCTCCGGGAACAGGCTCGCGATGTAATCGACATGGCTGGCAAAGCCGTCCTCGGCCATCACGCGGGCAAGGCCCGCCATGCTGCGATAGCGCCCGCGCCACCGCTCGCCGTGATCGACGCCGGTGGTAGCCTTGACCCACCCGGCCACATACATCCCGCAATCGTGAGACCCTGGGCGAAACCGTTTGGCCCGCACGGCGTCGAGATAGTCGATCAGCATCTGCGCTCTGCTCATTAGCGGTCGCTCCCTCGTCTGGCGTTGCCGTTCACGTCGAGATCAAACCCCGTGCTGGGCACGGTTGCGGTAGGCGGCGGCGTGCCGTTCTGCGACTTGCCAGCCCCCCAGAACACCGGCACCGCACCGGAGACGGCCGCATATTCCCGGCCCCGATCAGCGGCATTAATGCGCCGTTGCGCGGAGTCCGATTTCTTGAGGGCTAGCGTGCGGGTCAGGGCGCGGGCGGCGCTAGCCACGGTCATTTCGATTTCGGCGCTCTGGCCCTCCGCCGCGCGCGGCAAGGGCATCTCCTCGACCGACCCTTTGATCACGCGCACAGGCACGCCCACCTGCACAGCCTTGACCGGATCAAAGAACACGCGATGCACCTCAACGGGTGCGCCAAGCAGATGATAAGTGTTCAACAGGTTCAGAACCGTGGCCGGGATGCGCGAAAACCGGATCGTGTGCATGCGCACGTTCAGCCCCACCTCGCCCCGGATCGGGTCAAGCCCCAGCAGCGACCCTGCAGCGGCATAGCTGCGCGCCTCTGCGCCCACCGTGAATTGGCGCACATCGAGGCCATTCCAAAACCCTGCCGCCTCGATCAGTCCCGTGTCGCGTCGCCGGGGCCGGACCCAGACCAGATGCCGGGTAATGACGCCGGTGAGGCTGGCGAGCATGGCCTCTGTGGCGGTGCCGTAGTCGCGCATCTCACACCCCCACGATCTGCACGAAGGAAAACTGCGCGCCTTCGGCCCTGCCAGAGCGATGCGCGCCGTAGGCCGGATTGGGTTCAAGCCGCGCCTTGATCACGGGCTTGATCAGCGTCACGGGGTCACCGACGACAACGCCGGGCTGAATGGGCGGCGTCACCTGAAACCATGCGGTCGTGCCGAGCGGGCCCGACTGAATATCGCTCACAACCCTGTGCAGGGCGTAGCGGGTGGGGCTGCTGCCATATTGCCAGCCAATGAAATCGCCACCGCGCAGCCAGTATTGGCCCGGCAGGCCTTGCAGCTTGACCATCCGCGCATCACTCGCGTCGAGTTGCGCAATCGTCGGCGTGGCCGCGCCCAAGATCGTCCCGGCCGGATCATCCGCCGGGTGCGTCTTGACCGGATCATAAACGAGAAACGATGCGCCCGGGGTGTTGAGTACGGACAAGAGCGCGTCGATCCGGGCCGCGTCCGAGCGGTTGTTGGTGGGGGGAAGAGAAAACGATCCGCGCCAGTTGCTCTCGCCTGTCTGGGCAGGGAGTGGCACACCGCCCGCCGTGCGGTCGATCTGCATGGGCGTGTTGATATAAAATTCCGAGACCGAGATTTTCAATCTGGCCTGAAACTCCGCGAATGAAAGCGGGAATGCGAGCGGGTCTGCCATTAGCCGCGCCTCTTGGGGTCTTTGTTGATCCGGTCGACGGCCTGCGGCAGGCCGTCGCGCATGAATTGCTTTATGCCCATCGTCGTGACTTCAATTGCCATGTCGCGCGCGCGCTCTTCGATCACGGCGTGGAAAAGCTCGGATGGCTCGATCCGCAAGCGCGTGATGCCATTGCCCTGTCCGCCCGCGCCGCCCGCCGCCGAAGCAGCGCCCCCGGCCTGCGGAGGTAGTGGCAGGCCGCCCCCGGCAAAGCCCGGAATAATGGCCCCTGCGTTCATGGCCTCGAGCAGCGTGCGGTTGCGGGCTGTGGCCTCGGCCGTCATGATGAATTCACCGGCGCTGACCAGAGCGGGGATCTTGTCGCCCCGGCCCGTGCCCGCACCCAAGAGAAGACCGGGCCGAGTGACGAGAGGATCGCCACCGCTGGCAAATCCGGGCAGAGCGGCGGCGGGTAAGCCGCCGTTTGCGAAGGGCAGAGACGAGCCGCCGGAAAACAGACCAAAGAGACCGCCGAGCGCGCCGCCACTAGCGCCGCCGAAGATCCCGCTCAGGAAGCCTCCGCCGCCGCTGCCGCCAAAGAGGCCCGAGAGTGGACCGGTGCCGAGGATCAGTGCCTCCTTGGCCGCGCGGATGATCATGTCGCCAATGCCTTCCCAGACGTCTCGCAGGCTTTCGGCCTCGAGCAGCACGTCATCCACGGCGCTGCCGAATTCCTCCTTGCGCTCCAAGGCCACGCGCTCGTTTTCATGGGCCGTAATGAGGGCCTCGATCTCTTCGCGCTGTTTTGGCGTCGCGGCGGTCAGGCGTTCGCGCAGGCGGATCAATTCACGCTGCACTGGATCGCTCTCGCGCAGGGCCTCGATCTCGCGCCGCTTGCTCTCGATCAGCCGGTCGAGCACCTGCTGTTCGCGCAGGGTCTCGTTGGTCGACCCGCCCCGTGCGCCGCTGGTGGAGCGCACGGGGCGGGCGAGTTCATTGAGACGCGCGGTTTCCCGGGCCAGTTCGACCACGGCGTCCCGGCGCGCATTGAGGGCGTCGACCGTTGGCAGGTCACCGCTGGCCTCGCCCCTTATGACGGCGGTTTCCCGGTCGAATCGCCCGCCTGCCAAGGCCCCGGCGCGGCCCACTGGATCATCGCGGAACTCTGCCCGGATGCGGGCGTTCTCAAGTCCCACTTCGCCTTGGGCCTGCAAGTCAGCTACCGCGTCGACCGCGCCGCGCACTTCGGCCGCAAGGCGCGAGGCCTCGTCGGCGGCCGCGCGGATGCCGCCGGAAATGTCGCTCGTGGCGATATCGAATGCGGCTTGTGCCGCCTCGCGCAGGGCCGCTTTCGTTGTCTCGCTCGCGTCGGAGGCCTCGATCTCCTCGAACTTGGTGTCGCGTGCAAACTGCGCGCGCAAACGTGTCGCTTCGGCACTGTCGGCACCATGGCGCGCGATGGCCTCGGCGATTGCGTTTTGCTCCGTCATGGTCGAGAGCAAGGCCTGCGCCGACGCCTCGGCCTTCAATTGCTCGCCGGTGGCCTTGGTTACCAGTTCGAGGAAGGCAAGCATTTCCTCATTCTGGCGGTTTTGCACCGGGTCTTGGGATTGAAGCTCGGCCACCTCGGCCAGTCGAAGGCGCATCTGATCCAGTGTCAGAAGCCGGGCTTCCTCCGTCTCGGAGATATCCCCCGCAGCTTTTGCGGCGGCGGTGTAGCTTAGAATGAGGGCCTCAATGGCTGCTTGCTGCTGTTCAATTGTCCCGTCTGCGGCGTCCTGCAGCGCAATCAGGTCCTCCGCAACGGCCTCCGCAAGCCTGCGTTGCTCGTCAAATACGCCACGGCTTCTGATGATCCCGCCAAAATCGAACTCGTCTTCGATGGCGCGACGGTTAAATCCGACGCCTCGCGCGGGGTTTATGCCCGTTTCGTCGACTAAGGAGCCGATACTTGATGCCGCCTCACGCTGCGCCGCGCGCTTTTCGGCCTCGACGATCCGGTCGAGGATGTTTTGCGCGCGCTCGACGAAGCCTTCGCCGAAGCGCTCGGCCAATTCGAGCCGCGTGGCGGAGGCCTCGGTGATCTTGTCGCGCAGGCTGTCGATGCGGGTCTCTAACGCCTCGACCGTATCAGCAAAGCTCTCGCCCTCGTCAGAGGCGGAGGTGAACCAGTTGACCACGGCCGCCGTTGCCGCCAGCGCGCCGATGGTGATCAGATTGATCGGGCTCAGCATCGACAAGACAGCGCCGCGTAAGGCCCCGAACGCTCCCGCAGCCCCGAGAGGTCCGATCACCTGAGTGATTTGCGTGCCCTGCTGAATGGCGAGCTGAAACGGGTTTTGTCCCGCAGCCAGCATGACAAGCACATCATTGCCCTGCGAGACGAGATTGCCCATCGATCCGGCGGCGAGGCGGGTTGCGCCGGACAATTTCTGGGTTGCAGCAGCGTTGACATCCGCGGCGGCGCTGGCCGTCGTGAGACCCGTCGCCGAGGTCCGCGCTGCGGTCCCGAGTTGCCCCACGCCGCGCGCGGCCGCAGCACCTTGGGTGCCCACGCCGCGAATGTCTTGAGCCGCCCCTTTGGCGGCGGTGCCGGTGGCCTGCAGCTCCGCCTTCGCCTGATCGGCGTCCATCAGGATTTCGCCCTGGACACGCAATGTCATCTCAGCTCTCCTGCATCGCGGCCACGGCCGCGCCTTCGATCACTTGCATCTCGGCCCAAAGCTCGGGTGTGACCCGGACGCCGCTCATGCACAGCCCCGCCCGTGCGGCCGTGTAATCGAGACCCACCACGCGGAAGCCTGCCAGCCCGGCCGAGACGGTGCGCCATTGGTTGCAAACCGCGAGGAAGGCGCGCACGGCAGGGACATTCTGCGGCCAAACACCAGAGCCGGGGCCGGACGGATCACGGTTGAGCTGGTCCGGGTCGATCCCCCAGAAAGCCGCCTCGTCGTCATGGTCGCGCCCCTCGTCATCGCCGATCAGGTCGCCGCGCGCCCATGCCCGCCCGGCCCATTTCAGTTTTTTACCCGCTTCCCCATGAGGGCCGCGTAATAGGCGTTGATCATCGCCACGCGGACGTAAGCGAGACCAATCAACCGGTCGCGCAGGGCGTGGCTGTAAGGCAGCTTCTTGCCCTGTTCGTCCTCGACGTCGTCAAAGTCTTGAACCACGGCCCCCAGAAACTCCCGCTCGCCGCGCGCTGTGCGCATGTCGAAGCCTTCGACCTCCGCGTCGGGCAGCACGCGGAACGTGACCTGCATATCCTGCACCTCGTGGCCGCCGTCGGAGGGCACCTTGATCTCGACGCGGTGGGTGAAGGTGGGGGTTTGGTCGATCTTGAACATGGGCGTGATCTCTCTTTCAAAGGGGTGTTGAAGGGGGCGTTGAACCGGCTCAGGTGAGGGTCATCACCCATTGGTCGGCAGCGGTGGAGGTGGTGGGCAGCGGCACAAGCCGCAGCGGCCATTCCTTGCGACCCTGTCCATCTTCGAGACCTTCAGGGCGCTGCATCTGCGCATTGGGGGCCGCGATGTTGACGATGTTTCCGGCGGTCTTGCCGTGCTCGATCTCGACCGGCAGCTTGGCTTGGGTCGCGGCCATGACGAAGGGGTCGAACGTGGCCAGCGCCACGGCGCGCACCCGCGCCTCGATGGTGTTCTCGTGCCCGTCGAGGATCACTTCCTCCTCGCCGATCAGAAACTGCGGCTCGATGCGGTTGGCGAGGGTGAGCTTGAAATTGCGCATCACGAGCGCGGTGCCGCCAATTGTGAAGACCGGCGTGTTGGTGGTGGAGGCGGCCAGCGGATCGGGAATGCCGGAAAAGTCCGGGGTCGGCTGGACCACGTCGGCCGGGGCCACGTAGAGGGCCGTGAACTCGAACTCGATATAGGGAATGCCCGAGGCCGAGACGTCAAAGGCGGCGGTCCCGCGCACGCCGACCATGGCATAGAGCGTGCCACCGATATTGAGGTGCAGCGTGACGCTCTCGAGGTTCGAATAGACCCGGTTGTAGACAACGGAGGTGCCCGCCGTCACGGTCTCGGCGCAGCCGCAGGCGCGCAGGAGGCATCCCCAACGGGGCGCGGTCCCGGCAGTGCCGGAGCCTGCCAGTTCGACCTTGAAGGAAATCGTGCGGTGCAGATCGACCGGGATCGTGCCCGTGGGGCCGCCATGCGGCGTATCGAGATTGCGGTCGAGGTCCTGACCCTGCATCGGTGACAGGCGCACGTCGTTGGCGAGGATTGCGTCGCCGCCGGTGGGGGCAGCATCGGTGCCATAGGTGGTCTCGAGCTTTGCGAGCAAGACCTTGCGTCTCCAGAGCAGGCTCATTTGTCAGCGTCCTTTTTCTCGGGTTTCGGGGCGGGTGTGAGCTTGAGCGCGGCCTCGGCGCGTTTCAGCGCGCCCTTGTCGTCGCGGGTGTAAGACCCGCCGGAGGTGGGGAGATTGGTCATGAGAAGATCCTCAGTTGATCGTCGATGGAAAAATCGAGCTGATAGGCGAGCACACCGGCCCCGCTGGACACGAGATGCCCGCGCTCGAACCGGAAGACGCCGACCTCGTCGCCCGGTGCCCAGCCCGCCAAGGCGCGCACCACGCGCATCAGGAACTGGTCGATCTTGTCGAGGGAGGCGGCCCCGGTGCGATCAAAGCTCTGCGCGAAGATCACCACGCTCGTGCGGTGGGTCAGCATCTGGCTGAAGACGCCCGAGGCGGCGTCGGGGCGGCTGCCCTGAATGCCGGAGGGAAAGACATAGGCCGCGACCGATTGTGCGGGCAGCTTCTTGGAGCGGATCAGATCGACAAAGGCGCGACCGCCGTCGATCCGGCCTGCAAGCTCGGGCACCTGCGCCTCGATCCGGGTCATGATATCGTTGATGGTCATGCGAAGACCTCGCGCAGAAAGGTCTCGACTGTGTCGACGATGTTCGTCTCGTCCTTGTCGTCAAAGCCAAGGAATGGCCGGGCCGGGATCTCGACCTGGTCAACCATGATGAATTGGCCATTGGGCAGGGTGAAGGCCAGCTTTGCGGCGGCGTCTGTGCCGGTCGGCTCGATGAACGCGCCGAATTGATGCGTGGCGGCATAGGGCACGTTGGTGCCGATGCGCGCGGAAAAGCTATCGGCCTCTGTGACGATGCTGTCGCGCAGGCGTGTGCTGTCGACCAGCGTCTTGCCGCCGGATTCGCGCGCGCGGTGCGAAATGGGCCAAACGATGCCACCGGGACCTTCACTCTTCTCGAACCGCTCGGAGACGGAGGTTTCCAGAACGGTGCCGATGCGGCGCATCAAAGGGGTGAGGTCGGACAACTGGCGCAGGCCATTGGCGACGGCGCTGTCAAAGTCGAGACTGTCGAGGCTGACGGTGAGGGTGACCATCTCAGAACCCCTTGAGGCTGTCGCGGCTGAAGGTGGCCTGTGGCGCGCTGATCTGCGGCAGCTGGGGATTGCCGGGGCCGGTATCGGCGGGCGTCTCATCGCCCAGCGAGGCCTCGCCCCGGCGCACTTCGCGCAAGAAGCTGAGAGCGGCATCATAGCCTTCCTTGGCCCCGTCATAGGCGGCGGCCCGCGCGCCCAAGAGGCGATGCCAGGCAATCGCTGCGGCGTGCATCGTGAGCGCGCGCGGCGGGGTGTCGGCGTTATAGAGCCCCGCGACATAGCTTTCAGTGACGGACACGGCATCGTCGATCGCCACTTGGAGAACGCCCATATCCACGACGCCGGGCGCTGCGTCCCGCGCTGTGACCTCGGCGAGGAAGGCTTCGCCGTAGCGGTCGATCATATCGCTGGGCAAAAGATAGGGCATGTCCGCCTCCGGCTTGGGTGTAGGGGTGCCGGTCTCTCCCGGCTGTCACGCCTGAGGCGTCGCCTCAGGCGGGAGTTCTCAGAAACCCGCGTCGGCGGCGACCTGCATTTCGGCCCAGACCGCGTCCCGCACAGCGGCGGTGATCTGGTCGCCGAGGCCCGGGGCTGCATCCTGCAGCGCCTTGACCTTGGGCTTGCCGCTCTTGTCGAAGGCGTCGCCGGGCAGGGCGTTGATGACCTCGATCAAGGCCACGCGCAGCGCGTCGTCGAGGACAGGCGGCGGCGCGGTGTCAGCCCCGCCGTCGGTCTCTTCGATTGCGCCCAAGGCCAGAAGGCGCGCGATCTGCGCCTCGCTGCCGATTTTTTGCGCGGGCAGGGTCGTTCCCGCCTCAAGCCGCGCGGTCGCGATCACGGTGCGTTTGATGCGGTAGCTCATGCTGCGTCCTCGATCAGATAGCCGGTGGCGGGGGCGGCGATGACTTCGCGCAACTGCTCGCCCACGCGCAGGGTGGTGGCCCCTTTGAGGCCGACCTTGGGGTCGAAGAAACGCCCCGAGACGCGGCCGTCGAATTGCGCCGTCCAGCCCCATGCGGGGGCGGTGCCATCGGGACCGGCCTGTGTGTTGCGGTGAAGGAGGGCGATATTGCCGCCCCAGACCTTCTCGAAGGCCGCCGTCTGACCTTTGCGGGAGGCGTTGATATAGCTGTCGCCGACGAGGATTTCGGAGAGCTCAAAGAGCTCGGCCACCGCCTCGCGGCTGGCGCGGCCCTTGTCGCCCGAGGTCCGGTTAATGGCCTTCAGGATGTCGGGATGGGTCGAGAGCGCCGTCCAGGCCTTGCGTCCCATGGCAGCCACGTTGGGGCGCATGATGAACGTGGCATCGAGAGCGGCAGAGATCACGCCGATAGGGTCGGACGCGGGATCGGAGAACTGACCCGCGCCCGACAGCACCACCTTCTTGTCCGCGTCATAATTGGCCGCATCCTGCACCATGGCGGCCACGCGCTTTTCGCGGTCGAGCTGGATCAGATGGGTGAGGCCCTCGACGGCGCGCGCCTCGGGATCGAAGGCCGAGTTGCCAGCGGCGCGGAGCGCCCGGGCGGCCTCGATGTCACGCTGCGGCACCACGTCGTCGAGACCGTAGTCTTTGACCGAGGAGGTCTTTTCTTCGCCGGTGAACTCGACCTGTTGGACCAGACCTTTGCGGCCCACTTCCGTATCGGGCACGGTGAACATCTGCTCGGGCGGATAATAGGTCCATTTGAAATCCATCCCCATGACGGGCACGCGGGGCATGACCTGATCGGCGATGAAGGAGATATCGGGGTTGCGGTAGTTGACGGCGATGGCGGTCAGGACCGGATCGACGACAAAGGGGGTGGGGGTGCTCATGGATCAGCGCTCCTAAAGATCAGGTGACAGAGTGACGGGCAATCGCCACGTCGATGATGTCGCCAGCCACGCCCGCCTGCAGCGCGTAGCCGATGGCGATGTTTCCGGCCCCGGCAGCGGCGGCCACGCCAAGGCCCGAGGCGTCCGACGCAATGGGCGCACCGGTAGCAACCGTGCCCGCAAGCTCGAGCTCGGCCGAGCCGGACATGATCACGTCCTGCATGTCGCCCGGCTTTGCGTCGAGCTGGTCCGAGATGCCAATCGCGAGATTGGTCGCGGAGGCGGCCACGAGGATGCCGCCCGCAGCACCGAACTTGACGATCCGGCGACCGGGCACCGCCGCCTCGGCGGTGTAGGATTTGATGAACATTCCGGGATTAGCCATTGTCGCTCTCCATGGTTTCCTCGATCTGGCGCGCAGCCTCGGCAAAGCTCAGGGTGCGGCCCTCGGCCTCTGCGTCCTTGATCAGGCGCTTGGCAGCGGCGGTGATGTCGTCTGATCCTTTGACCTGCGGCGGGGTGGCCCCGCCCGCCCGCTCGCTGAAATCGATCAGCGGCTTGGTCTGCTTTGCGAGCAGGTCGCGGAACCACGCGCGCGGGCTGGCGCTTTTGCCTTCGGCAAAGGCCACCTCGTCTTGCGCGTCGAGGCTTTCCATGAACGCGGTCATCTCGTCCTTGAGACCCGGCGCGATGCGCCCGTCCTTGACCAGGGCCTCGATCAAGGCGGCATCCTCGTCGCGGCGCGTCTTGCTCAGGGCCTCGGCGAAGGCGGTTTCCTTAGCCTCAAGCGCGGCCGCGCGCGCATCGAGCGCGGCTTGGCGGTCTTCGGGGGTTTGCGTGTCCTTGCCGGACATGGCGGTTTCTCCTTTTTGGGGTTCGGCGAATGGGGTTTGGTCGGTCTCGGGTGCGCCTGCGGCGTCGCGGAGTGCCTCTTGGCCTGCGGGGGTGCGTGCCCAGGACAGGACTGCGGCAATCGCGCCTTTCAGGGTGTCCGCGAAACTGGCGGCGGGCGCGTCTTCTTCCGAGAAGGCGATCTCGAGGGTCACAGCCTCGGCGTCCTCGGCGAACTCGGCCGCCTTGAGGCCTTTCACGGCGGGGGGCTGTGCGCCCAGAAACCCCACATGCTTGAGGTAATAGGTGCCGGGGGTCGGGTTTGCCGCTGACTGGGGAGGATAGAACGAGGCGCTGATCCGCTTGAAGCGGCCCGCGCGCACCATCTCGGCGAAGGCCGGCTCCACCTGGTCAGGCTCGGCAAAAAGCTCGGCCCCTTCGGCGCGCAAGCGTTTGACCCAGCCGTAAGCCGGGGCATCGGTGCGAGGATGGCCCACGACGATGGGGGCCTCATGGAGGGCGGGATCATAGGCGGTGGCAATGCCCTCGACCTCGGCTTCGGAAAACTCGAAGCTCTGCCCGGATTGGGCGGTGTGGCGGCCAGCGCGGAAGATGTGAAGCGGTTTTGTCATGACCCGACATTAAGCCGGGGCGACGGGCCAGATCAGATGAAGGGCTTCAGGGGAGAGGGCGCGCGCTGCGCATGCCACCTTGGGTCAGACTAGCGCCCTCTGAGGGCAGGCGGCAAGCCCGGAATGCAAACGGCCCCAGAACGGCCCGCTGAGTGCGCCTCTGGCTCTGGCGGGGGTTGGGTCGCGAAATCCCCGAGGGGGGTATTAAATGGGTATTTAATGAGGCGCTGAGAGGCCATTGCGTCTGGCGGGGTCGGTTGCAGGTGTGCCCGCGCGGTCAAACAGCCCCAGATTGCCTCAGGAGCCCGGTTCGTCGATGAAGGACCGGAGGAGTGCGCGGCGCTCTTCGGGGGTGCGTCGAGGGGAGGGGCCGAACATGATCTTGAGCTGTTTTTTGCGCGCAGCCACAATCTCGGCCTTGTCCGGATCGTCGTCGGGCAGAGCCTCGGCGTCGCGCAGCGCGTCTTCGTAGTCCTCGCGCGAGAAGCCTTTGGGTTCGGTCAAGAGATAAACCAAGTCTTACTCCTCCAACATCTCGGTGATTGCGCGGACAACTTCTGCAACCGTGCCACGCACTCTTTGGCGAACTTCGAGGGCGCGCGCACCGGAGCTGTCCGAATATAGGATCAGCCCTTGCGCGCGCAACACCTCGAGAACAATCAGGCGGATTGCATGGTCGCGGTCGGCGCGGTCCAGATCCGGGGCGATCTCGTCGAGCATTTCCCCCGCGACTTCCTGAAACCCCACGGTGTTGGCCCGCGCGGACGACAGACGCACGGCCCTGTAGAGCGACCCGTCATGGCCCACCGCCAGAATGGAGGTGACGCGCCGCTCGAACATCGTGGCGAGGTCTTGCGGGCTGAGAGGCGCAGAACTGGGATGATTGTGCACAAGGCCAATCTCTTGCCCGTCGCGCAGGCGTTGCGTGACCTCCGGCCCGAGGCGCACCCGGTCAGCACCCCCCACGCTCCAGTCGATTTCCTCGCCAGTCCGCAGATTGAACGCGCCAAGATGTTCGCGCCCGTCGCCAAGGCCCAGGAGCCGGGCGCGCATGGCAAAGCCCAGCTCGGTCGCCGCCGCCGGGGCGGAAAGCCCACCCGATATCCCTGCATGACGCGCGCCGAGGTCAAGCCATTCATGGCCCGCGTTGCTATCCCATGCCGGATCGACCCCAAGCGCCGTGGGTTCAATCTCGCCGGTGCGACGGTTCAAGACACCGCGCTCCTCCAGCTCGAAATCCTCCGTCACCTTCAGGCCGCCCCGGTCGATCATGCCTTGGGAGAGTTGCTGGACCGTGCATCCGCACCGCCAGCCGTTGGGTGGAAAGATGCGAAGCCATGCCGGGTGATCGACGGGCAGGATCAGGTCGTGATAGCGCGCGTGGTCCTCGCGCTTGGTGTCGCGCTGGATCTGGACGTAGCGCAGGAAGGGGAAGGCATTCTTGGTGCGCTGAATGCGTGCCCATTTGCCCGCAGCGTGGGCTGCGCGCATATTGGCGTCGAAGATCACCCGGAGGCGGCGGGGCGAGCCAAGCTGGACGTTCTTCAACTCGCCGGTCAGGGGGTCGCGCTCCGTGGCGCTGCCCCACCAGCCAAGACGTTTCAACTCGGGCTCGAGGTCATCCATGAAGCTGCCCAGCGTGCCGCCATTGGCCAGCGCACGGTCGAGCGCACCACGGATCGTCTCGAGCACATCAGTTCGCATCGCCTTGGCGACAACGAAATTGCTGGCGTGCTCATTGCGCCAGACGTCGCGAAAGTCGAACCGCGCATCGGGCGGGGCGAGGCCTTTGGAGCGAAAGAAGGACAGCGCATCCTCGGGGCGCAGGCGTTGCAGGTCGATCATGGGGCCACAGACCCGGGTAGGGTGTCTGACCCATCCGTCGCCTCGCTATCGTCCACCACGGCCCCCAACTCGCCCGCCAGACGTGCGGCGAAACTGGCCTCGGTCAAGAGGTCGGTGATCTCCTGTCCGTCGCCACGCACGGCCGCCAAGGCGTCGAGACGGGCGCGCAGTGCCTCAAGCGTGGTGCTCGGCGCGATGCTGCCCAGAAGTGCGGCGATATCGGCAAAGAGCGGCTCGGCGGCCGCCTCGGCATGACCCTCTGCGATGATCTCGGCGGCAAGCCTGTCGAGCGCGCTGTCATGGCGATGCTCGGCAAAACCGGCCTCGGGCGCATCCTCACCCGGTGGGCTAGGATCTGGGGGTGTGGCGCGCACATAGCCGTCGCCATAGGTGTCTTTGACGCGATCCTCGGTCATCTTCCAGCCTATGCGATGCAGCTTTTCATCGCGGTCAACGGCGGCGGTTGTATCCTCCGGGTCTTCCATCTTGCGCCACACCCGTGGCGGCGCGACACCGGGGAAGTTGAATTCGCAGAGCCGCGCCACCGGGCCTTCGTTGAAGGATTGGCAGACGAGATCCGCGTCGGATTTCTTGACGGCGTCGCCCACGTCGTCATGCACCTCGGCCTGCGACCGGCTGGAGCCATTGTCGGTGGTCATGGTCTGGGACAGAACGATCTTCGAGATAGCGGCATCCATGGTGTCATGGAGCTTTTGATAATCCAGCGTGCTTGCCCCGGACGGTGCTGCAAGCAGGTCGATTTCCATCCCGTCTGGAATGATGATCCCAGCCTCCGAGCGGATCGCCATCACGGCCTCGAGCAGCGTCTTTTGTTCCTCCTTCGAGGCCTTTGAGGGATATTTGCCACGCGCGGTTGGCATGCCGAATTTGTCTAGGGCAATGAGCCAGAGCTTCAGCCCGTTGCGCTTGAACCAAACCGGCCAATAGAGCCAATGCGCAAGTCCCAAGCCGTAAGGCTCGTCGTCATGATCCGCGCCGGTCGAGAACACCCAGAATTTCTCGGGCGGCATTTCCTCGCCAGTCAGCATGTTGGACAGGGTCAAAAGGCGCAGGCCGCAATCCTCGTCAAAGCGAAACCGGACCCGGTCACGGACGCGGATTTCCTCCCAGCCCCAGAGCCGTCCATCGCGGCGATACATCTGTTCGGCGACGGAATAGCCATAAAAGAGGCCCCAGAGCATTTTCTCGGTCAGGCGGTCGAACTTCAGGGCAGCGAGTTCCTCTCGCAGCCAGTCGGCCGCGCGCTTGCCTGCCGCCGTATCCTCGCCCGGTACCACCTCCCATTCCCGGCTGGTGACGGCCGAGATGCGCTGCGTCATCACCGATTTGACCTGCGGATCTGTCAGGATGGGCTTGTAGATGTCGAAACTGCCGCCGCCCCGGGTACGCAGGATCGGGTCCGTCGGCTCAAGCAGCGGGCCGATCCATGGCCGGGTGATGTCGCGCCCGCCCTGAATGCCCGCGAGTTCCATCGGGTTGCGCATCCGCACCGACCGCAGCCGCATCGTGCTGGTCTTTCTAGCCATCTCAGAACCCCCCGAAATCCAAGCCGCCCCGGCCCCGGGCAAAGCCCATGCGCTGCCCACCCAAGGGGCTGGTGAAGTCCTCGGCCGTTAAAGCGGTGCGCCGCCCGGTCGATTGAAACTCCATCGGCACCACGTCCTGATTGCTCGCATACCAGGCGAGCGCGCCTGCGATGGCGCTATCGCCGTGCCGGTCGAGCCCGTCCGATCCTTTGAAGCGGAAATTCTCGGGCACGCGGATGATGCCGTTTGTGTATTGCAGCGCCTGGTGGTCGCGCAGCACGTCCTCATGCGCGGGCAGCACGATGGTGCGATCCGAGAAAGCCTCGATATAGGGGGGCATCTCCAGCTCGTACCATTGACGCGTGAACGACACTTCGACGATCCGCTCGCCGTAGCGTTGGGCCGCGACCTCGGCGAGATAGGCCCCGTTGCCGGTGCGGTCCATCGCGCCCTTGTAGAAATTGGGCAGCCGGTCGAGCAGCCAGAACAGTACGTCTCGCTGCTGATCGAAGGGGATGTTGCGCAGCTCGACAATGAGCTTGGTGCGCCGCGTGAGATCGACGCCCTGCTCAAGAATGATGATGTCGGTGGCGTCCCCCGAGCGCGCAAAGTCCTCGCCCATGAAGTGCGGCCGCGTGGGATCGAGGGTTTTAAGCACCGGTTCAATGTGGGTTTTACACCAGGCTTCAGCGGCGGCCTTGCGCACGGCTTCTTCGGCATTCTTGAAGCTATCGGGCTGTGTCCAGCGATGGAACGGGATGCCCTTGGCCATACAGGCTTCGATCTGCACGCGGGTGAGGGCCGCGCCTTCCATCTCGGCGGGTTCGGCGTCGAGCTCCTGACGCATCGCGGCCTCGCGCACGCCGTAAGCGCGGCGCACAGTGGCCTCCCATGCGGCCTCAGCCTCTGCGCTCCAGTCCTTGCCCTGCATCATGCAGACGCGTTTATAGAGTCCGTTGGCGACCGCGTCGCCGAAGGTGTAGCGATGCACCGCAAAGCCGTTCTTGCCTGCGCGCGCCTCGCGGATCAGCTCATTGAAGGCGTTGAGATAGCCGTTGTGGGTCGAGATGATCCGGACCTTACCGCCCCAGATCAGCATTGCGTTCACGGCATCAATCACCTCGCGCACGTCCTTGTGAAACGCGGCCTCGTCGATCACCACGGTGCCCTGAAGGCCCCGGATATTGGCGGGGTTGGAGCTTAGCGCCTCGACGCGGAAGCCGGAGGCAAAGCGCACCCGGTAGGCGTTAATGAACTTGGTGGTGCCGTCGGGCTGTTGATCCTCAAAGAGGAATTCCTCAATTGGGTGGGCTGCCCCCGCGATCACTCGCGCGAAATGCGCGACATAGCCAATGGCCTCGCGGCCCTTGTCCTTGGTGTCGCCGATGTAAAAGCAGTTCTGCCCGCCTGCACCGCGCGCAGCGGCGGCAATCAGCGCGCAGCCCAGCATCTCGGCAAAGGTGATGCCGGTGCGGCGACCCTTTTCGCAGACCTTGAGGTCGCTCTCGTCGGCGAGCCAGGAGCGTTGGTGCTCCATCAGGATGCCGTCCGCGAGCGGATCGAGGCTCTCGGGGATCTCCGAGCCACGCGGCAATTCTTCGGGCAGGGCGTCGGGGTCGCGGGTGAGGACAGGGGCGGTCACGCGCGCACTCCCAGAAACTCCCGGCGCAGCTTGCCGATGACGTCGCTCGAAAGCCCCAGTTCATCGCGGGCGCTGTCCAGCGCCTCGACCGCATTGGCGCGTTCTTCGGCGGCGATGCGGGCGCGTTCCTTGACCATGAGCTGCTCGCGAATGCCTGCGCTCGACATGATGTCCTTCATCATCTTGCCCAAGAAATGCAACTCGCGCGGGTCGATATCCTCGCCCTCTTTGCTCATCTGCGATTTCAGGACCTTGAAGGCCACGCTTGTCATCATCTGGAAAAGAACGCGGTGCCGGTCGGCCTCCTCCGAGAGGTCATTGTCGGCCAGCCATTGCTGCGCCCAGGCGCCGGCCTCGTCCTGGAGCTTGACGAACTGCTCGTATTCCTGACCGTAAGCATGCAGCGCGCTCTTGCCGATGCGCAGCTCGAGCCCGTCTTCCGCGAGACGGAAGTTCAATTCTTCGGCCAGCTCCTCGTAGCCGTGAAAACCCTTGGCTTTCCACCAGTCATGCAGCCACTGGCGCAGCTCGGGCGGCAACAGCTCGACCTTGCGGGGTGGGGGCATGTCACAGCCTCCGCGCGCTTGGACGCTGGATCTCCGGATGCACGGCCTCGCCGCGCGCGACCTCGATGCCGCGCCGGGTGGCCTCGGCAATGACAAAGTCGCCATGGTCGGCAACGGTGACCATGCCCACCTCCTGCAGCCATGCCAGTTCGGTGGTCACCTGGTCAAAGGTGGAGCCGACGCCCACGCCATTGAGGACGTCTCGCAGGATCGACGCATTGGCGGTGTAGCCCGAGACCTGTTCGAGATGCCGCAGGATTGCAAGGCGGCGGTGTTTGCGCAAGGTTGCCTGATAATCGCTCACGTCTTGCCTCCGTTTAGCAGGTGTTGTTCGTGCCGTGACACAATGGCTTCGAGCCGGGCGGTGATCATCGCGTTGCCTTCCATGACGGCGGCCATCTTCTCCATCGACCCGGTTTGTCTGACCAATTCGAGCTGGAGCGCGTGCATGTCATCCTTGCCGGGCATGTTCTGCACCGCCTGCTCGAGCCGGGATATCCTGGCCTCGTGCCGGTCCATCCGCTCGTGTCCTTCCACAAGCGTCTGGTCGAGGTCTTTGCGGCGCGTGGCGATGAATGTGTAAAGCGCCACCAGCATCGGGAAAATGACGCCCAGCCCTTTCCAGAAGAGGTCCCAATCCATCATGCCGCGCGCTTCCAGTCGTCGAGGGCTGGATTGTCTGTCACGTCTACGGCGGCCAAGGCGACCTCGGCGTCTGGTCCGGTATCGGCCGCACTCGGGCTGTCATGGCGGAGCGCCTGCAACTCAGTAATGCTGCGCGCCACTTGTGGGGCCTGTGCGATGATCCGTGCCGCCTCTTTCTGCATCGATGTGCCCCGGAACTTGTGCAGCTCGCGCGCGCCAAAGTAGAACGCGACAATGGCCCCCATCAGCGCCCAGAGCGGCTCGGGCACGAGGGCGAGGCCTGTCATCCGCTCGGCAAACCAGATCGGGTCCGACATGGCCGACCAGAAAAGGAAAATGCAGCCAAAGGCCATGGCCGGGCGCGGCAGTCGGTTGAGACCGTCCACGAACTGCCCCCAAAGACCGGGCGCACCGGTGAACTCCGCTGCCATTTGGGCAAGTGCTGCCTGCTGAAACGCGGCTTCGCGCATATCCGTCTTTTCGGCATTGGGCCGAAAGACCTCGGCCGTCTCGGCAATCACATTGCGCCCTCCGCCAAAGAGCGCCCCCAGAAACTTGATCAGCCCCATGATGCCACCCTCTGTTTGAAATCTGCATCCGTCATGCGGTAGCGCGCTGACATGAATTCCTCGGCGCGCCTGATCCAGCCGCCTTTGCCGCCCGCGCGGGAGCGCGCGAACTTGCGGCTTGCGGGCCGCGCATCGGCGAGGCGGAGGTAGTAATTGCGCCGGGCGATGGCATAGGCGTCGGCGATATGGGCCGGGGCCGCGTCATGGGCGGCGCGCACCGCGCGTAAGGTCGCCGGGCCGATCACGCCGTCGACCGTGGCGGGAAACCCCATGTCTGTTACTAGGCGTTGCAGGATTTTCACGGCATTGGCGCCTGCGTTGACCTGCATGTCGAAGACGCTCGCCTGCAGCGCCTCGGGCAGTTCCGCGATGCGCGGCCGCACGAAGTAATGCTCGATGAAGATGTCGACGGCGCGGGCGCGGGTCATGAGGCGCACATCGGCCACGTCCACGTCGCCGTCGCGGTCAAGATCGAGGCCCAAGCTGCGCATGGTGTGGATCGTGACGCCAAAGTTGGTGGCCCCGCCGGGATCGGCTGGGTCATTCACAAAGCCGCCTTCGCGGGCGACAATCTCTTCGGCAATGGTTCGGACTGTTTGCATGGGTGCCCCCTTTCCCGTCAGGATAAAGGGGGACGCACAGCTTATTCAGATGAAGCCCTTCGCATGACCTTGAGGAGGGGTGGTTCTTCCTCCTCTGCCAGCGCCGCCTTGACTTGCAAAACGCGGCGGGCGGTCACGCCGAAACGGTTGGCCAGTTCATTGACCGGCGTATCCGGGGCCTCGCGCAGCGCGTGTCTCAGGCCGTCTCGGGTCTGCGCCCGGATGGAAGGCACGTCGACGTAGTCACCAGCGTAGCGGTCGGAAATCCATCTGGCAATATCCGGCCCCCCGAGCGCCATCAGCTGGCTTTTGGTCTTTGGCGTGCCGGGCACATAAAGGCGCATGCCACCTGCGCGGAGCAAAAAACGCTCGACCGGGGTATCACCCAGATCGGCGCGCATCTCGTCGACCCAGAGAGGATCATTCTCCATCGGGCTTCTTCACCGGCGGTGATCCTCCCAGTCGAAGTCGATGCCTTGCCGATGGCCCCACGTTTTGAGGGCCTGAATGACGGCGTCGATCTGTTCCCACGCGCGCAGCATGTCGACATCGGCCGGGACCGATCCCCAGACGCCTCCGAACCGCGCGCGGATGAACTTGTTGAGCCCGGCGCGGGAGGGGTCGCGGAGTGCGCCGGAGTGCCCGAGCTTGCGCCAAAGCACATGGATCATGCGCAGGTCGGCGCGCGGCGCGGGCTTGTGGCGCGGGTTGCGGGGCTTGTCCTCGAACCCCGCCTGCTTCAGCCGGTTGACGACGAGCTTCAACTCGCCGTCGTTCATGTCGCGCAAGGAGGCCTTGCCGGTGACGCTGACCTGCAAATCCCGGCGCGCGTCCTCGTCGAGGCCCAACTGGCGGCAGGCGGCGAAGATCAGCTGTTGCAGGGCGCGGTTCATCGGCTCAGACCTTCGCCAGATCGATGGTGATCGGCTCCCACGGTGCGTCATGCGCTGCCCGGTGCCAGCACCGCACATAGGTCTTGGAGCCGACCGTGCGCATCGCATCGCGGATCGCGTCCTGACCACGTTTCCAGCGCGGATCGGTGCTGTCGCGGCGCAGGAGCATGAAAATCAGCGCGCGGTTGATCTGCCCCTGCTTGTCGGTGTTGAAGGCGTCGGCCACGAGGCCGCGCAGCTCGGCGCGCGCCTCGGCAGACCACTCATTCAGGCATTCGTCAAAGAGCTGCTTTGCCGTCTGCAGCTCGGGGCCGAAGTCAATCCGGTCCGACACGCGCACCTCGACCTTATAGAGCTGATCGACGCTCATCAGCGTCTTGTTGCCCTTCTTGCCGCCGATCTTGGCGTCATATTCCTGCGCAAGGATTGCCTCGAATGCACCGATATCGTCGAAGGTATGTGCCTTGAAACGCTTGACTTGATCGGACAGCGGCAGGCCGTAGCTGATAATCTTGCGGACGGTCTCATCCTCGAGCATGTGCTGCGGCTTGATGGTCTCGAGCGGCTGCCAGCCGCCCCGGCCGTCGCCCATATAGATATTGCCGTCGATCTCGCGGCGTCCGTCCGGGATGGAAAGGGGGGTGAATTCAGACATTTTACTCTCCTGTTGAAGGGGGTGTTGAAAGCAGGCGCGGACCCACGCCGTGGAGGGCGCAGACGGCGGCCATGGCGGTGATTTCGTCCATCGAGCAAAGCGTGCTGCCGCGCGGGCCAAGAAGGTCGACCTTGGCCACGCCCGAGGCCGCGAGGCGCAGCATCTCGTCGTGGCTCCAGCGGGCGATTTCGGGGGAGGTCATGGGTTGGTCTCCTTGTCGTCGAGTATTGCGTCGATCAGATTGTCGCGAGCCACCGTGCGCAGGATCCGATGCACAAGCTCCCGGACGCTGACCTCACGTGCCGCCGCATGGGGCTCGAAGGCGCGCCTCGTTACCCCGTCTAGCGTGCTCAGCCGCAGGCCCTGCGGGCGAAGCGCGGGGCCGGGACGCACCCTAGGGAACACCTCGCCGTTGCGGCGCAGGCGGGCCAGCACGGCATGGACGCGGTTGGGGGTCACGCCGAGGTCGCGGGCGATGAAGGCCGCACCGATCCCTTTTGCCGCAGAACGTCTCACCGCCGCATCGAGGCTGTCGTCATGCCGCGTCATCGTCGGCCCCCTTGTGGATGGGGCACCGATTGCAGGCGCGGTACATGGAGACGCTGAGCGAGTTCACGTTCTCGAACTGCGCGGCCTTCCCGCGCCAGCGGCGGCAGACCTGTTTGCCGATCTCGCCCAAGGCGGGGCAGTCGACGACCTCGCGCATGAAATGCCCGCGCACGAGGTCCTCGACGATGCTGGTGTCGGCGGGGTAGCGATTGCGCAGGATGTTCGACACGAGTGTTGCGCTGCGCTCCATCTTGACCGCGACCTTGTTCTGGCTGGTCTCGTCGCAGGCGCGCGCCAAGGCGGCCACCCAATCCGGCAAGGCGTCGCCCCAGAATTCCCGGGCGGTGTCACGCGCACTCATGCTGCACCGCCTTTCGCCGGGCTGAAGCCGCCGGTGTTGGGATCGAGGATGCCCGCCAGACGCACCGGCTTGGGCGCGCGCGGGCCGGTATCCTCGACAAGGCGATAGAGCGCTTCGCGGCGGCCGGGAATGGCCATTTCGACCACGCGCAGATGTTCGGAGGCCAAGAGCTGGCGGCAATAGGCGCGCGCCTTCTCGACGGTGACGGCGACGCCGCCCGCGTTGGCATGGGCCGCGATGTCGACGGGGCTGAAACTATGGCGCAGCGTGCGCATGGCGCGCCACATATTGCCCTCGGGTGTGGCCTCGCCAGAGACCGGCTGCGGGCCGGGCAGGGGGCGGTCTGTGGGGGCATACCAGCGTTTGCCATTGCGGGTGACGCGGCTTACGCGGATCTTGCCCGCGTCCCGCCAATGGCGCAGGTAGCGCACGGCGGTCTCACGGCTGCAGCCGAGGCGGGACACGGCCTGCCAGTCAAACTCTTCAAGCTCGCGGACCTGCGTCCAAAGGCGATCAAAGAGGTCACTCATGCCCGGCCCGCCTTCTTTTCAGCCGCGAGCGGCACGATCTTTTCGGGCACGCGCGGGGCGACGAGGCGGAAATCATCGACCCGGCGCACCGCAGGCGGTTGGCCGGTCTCGAAGGCCCGGTTGCCCCAAAGCTCGAGGTCGGCCAGACGCCGCCCCCGGCCCATGGCCAACTCCTTGGCGCGGGCCAGATTGATCGCCACCCGGCGGATCGAGCCGCCCGAGGCGTCAACGATGGCCCCTAGCAGGTCAGCGCCGACGTCGATGCCTGCCGCGTAGATCGGCGCGAGCTTTTCTGCGTCCGGCAGGTTGCAGGCGAGGGCGGGTTCCCATGCGAGTTGGCGGTTGTGGATGTTCTCCCAGCGGGTCAAATCCTGCGGCAGCTTTTCCTCGCCGACCAGAATGACCGGTGCCTGACAGCTCTCGTAGATGTCGCGGGCCAGTTCGATCATCCGCTTTCGCAGGAGGTATTGCGCGTCGTCGATGATGAGCGGGCGGTCGTTGCGCGCAAGCTGTGCGCCGATGGCATCGACCATGGCGGCCACGCCGCGTTGAGGCGGCAGGCCGATCTCGCGCAGGATCGCTTGCGCCAGATAGGTTGGCGTCCAGCAGTCTTTGACCTGGACAACATGGGCCTGATACTCATTCGCCGCGACTGTCACAGCGGTGGTCTTGCCCCAGCCGGAGGGACCGTAGAACGTGGCCATTCCGGGCAAGCCAAAGGCGCGGGATTGGACGCGCTCGACGAGGCCGATCAGCGCCGCGACGTTTCGCAGGGGCGCAATGGAAGGGGTCATGCTGCTCTCCTTTTCTTGTTACTCTTGGGCACCAAAGCGGCGCTCCATGCGCAGCTGGGCGCGGTAGTCGGAACTTTGTTGGTAGTCGGCCAGCCAATCGGCCTGTGCCTGCGTCAGCGTTTCGCCCTCCGCCTGTGCGGTCTCGAGGGCGCGGGCACGCAGAAACAGGGCTTTGGGATCGTCTTCATCGACCTCAACGGGGCGGGCGCGATGCTCGGCGAGGCGCGTCACGCGGGCCTCAAGCGCCGCTTCGCGCTCTATCTCCTCGACGCTCTGCGCGCGCCGCCGTTTGGGGGCGGCCTTGTGCGGTGTAACCAGCTGATGCACCTGCGCTTCGGGTAGGGGGTCGTCTGCCGCCAGCCCCGAGGCTGCGCGCACCCGGGCGGCCACTTCGGCTGCCGTCAACTCGCGCGCCGCTTTGGCCTCAGCCTTCTGCGCCTTGGCCCATGCTCCGCGTTTGCGGGCATGATCCCGCGCCGCGTCGACGTCGATGAACTTGGCGTCTTCAAGGCACGCCGCATGACCGAGATACCGGCCCGCCAGATCGTAGACTTCCAGCCCTGCTCTCAGATCATCTGCGTCGAACCGTGCAACCACCTTTTCGCCCGCAATGCGGTACATCCACTCGGACCAGTATTCAGTGTCGTAGAGCTTCAGCGCGCCGTTGCCGCGCTTGGCGCGAACGCCCTCAGCCCGCAGGAGCCAGAGACGCAGCTGCTCGTCCGTCGCGCGCTTGATTGTGGCGCGCGCATAACCCTCGTTGAATACCTCGTTGAACGACCGCCCCATGGCCACTTCACTGCGCCGCCCGGGGCGAGCGTTGTGATGCGCCAGTTCGTCCTCGAGAACGAGGCGGAATTCGTCGAGCGGGATAGCTCGGGTGCCGTAGTCCTCTGGTTTTGCGTCCGGCTTGTTGCCCGTATAGGCCCCGTCAAAGGCGGGGTGTTTGGCCACCCGGTCGCAAAGATCGCGAAAGGCGCGCTCGATAGGTTTGGATTGACCCGAATAGGGCGTGGCCCAGTGGACATGCACGCCCAAGAGCGGCAGCAGCCCGGGAATGTCTTCGTCCGTGACCTTGAACCGAAACCGGGTTGGCGTGCCGCCCGTCATCGCCTTGGCGGCGAATTCCCGGCCATTGTCGATCAGAACCGATTGCGGGATGCCATAGGTCCGGATCAGGTCACCGGTCACAAGCTGCACGGTGTGGCTGTTGGCCGTGTCCGACAGACGCCATGCCAAGAGCTTGCCGGAATAGACATCTGACCAAGCCATCATCTGCGGCCGCACAGGCGTGTCGATGCCGGGCCAGCGCACGAAGACGTCGAACTTGTGATAGTCGCCCTGCACGCATTCGAGCGGGACCATGAAGGCCTTGCTGCGCACCTGCGCGGGATAGAGGCGGCGGAGCGCCTGCTCGCCCTTGCGCAGGTAGGTTTCTGTCGGGGCCGAGACGTTGGCCTTGATCCAGCGGCGCACCTGATGAAGGGGCGGCACGGCGCTGTTGCGCCGCTCGGAGGTCCAGACGCGCACGGCGCGGTCATAGCAACTGGTGAGAGAGGGTTGCGACAGGCGCAGCCAATCGCTGCGCACCAGTGTCAGAAAGGCCGGGTCGATATCGCCCCGCTGGGCGGGGGCGCGTCGCACCGCGCGCCCGTCGATCAAGTAAGCCAGCCGGTCGGCGGGGGCCGCTCCCTCGACCTGCCCGAGGTAATTCCAGAGAGATTTCTCGGACCTTTCCAGCTTGTGCGCGACCTCGCGCACGGCCGCAGAGCGGGTCAAACCAGCCCCTTCCAACAACTCGACCTCGCCAATGGCCTCCAGCCGCGCCTCTGCCTCAGTGCGGGCCTTGTCGCCCGCCGCTGCAAAGCGCTCCCACGCCTCATCCTTGCCGGGCCGAACCGCAGGGGCGTTGACCAAATCGGCGCTCAGCCGCATGCGGGCGCGGATAGGCAAGAGGCTCCAGTGATATTCAATGCCGCCACCGGCCCCTTTGCGCCGCCGCACCTTACCCGCGTGCCGCGCCCAGCCTTCCTTCTGTGCCAACTGGTTGATTTTGCGCTTGGTGCCGGGCAGGTCGGGCAATCCGGCCTCCGCCAGATCGGCAGCGCTCCACCATTCCTGTGCGGGGGCCGGGCCGGTCATTCCGCATCCCCTTGATCAAGCTGGCCAAGGAGTGCCGCAACCTCTGTGCCGCGCTCTTCAAGGAAGGCCCGGCGCTCGCGTTTGCCCGCGCGGTCCCATGCGTCCAAGAGGCGCGACAGCTTCTGGTCTCTATCGCTGATCGGGGCAGGAGCCTCGCCGCGTGCGGCGCGATAGGCTTTGCGGGCGGCCTTGGCGCTCTTCGCCGCGCCTGCGGCCAGAGCCTCGACCACGTCGTAGCGCTCGACCGTCTCGTCGATCTTGCCGATTTCGATCAAGTCAGCGAGCGCGATGGGCTTGGGCGCGCCGCGCAGCAATTGATAATCCCGTGCGGTCAGCTTCGAGCCAGCGGCCATGATCTTGTAGACTTGGCGTGGGGTGACGCCGCGTTTCTCGGCAATGACTTCGCTAAGTGAACTGAAGTTCAGTTTGAACCAACGCGATGGGTCTCCACCTCGTTTCAATTCGGGGCGCAATTTTTGGACGGCCTCACGCCTCCGCGCAAGGAAATAAGCCTCGTCGAGCGTGCTCATATCGGCCCCCGCAAGGTTGCCGTCGATTTCGAACATCGCCGCCTCTGCGTCCGAGCAGCGCACCACGTCGCAGGGGATCGCCTCGGCCCCCAGTTCGCGCATCGCCGTCAGTCTGTGTGCGCCGTCGAGCACGTAATCGCCGTCTTTCTTGCGGCGTACCGTGATCCGGCCCACGAACCCATTCTCGCGGATCGCTTCGACCAAAGTGGCCACGCCACTTGGCGAAACGTCACGGAGGCGACCTTCGATCCGAACTGTATTCACCGGTAATTCGCTGATCGTAGTGAGGCGTTCAATCATGTCGAGGCCTCACGCGCCAAAACTTGCGATGACAAGAAGCATGGCGAACAACGCCAAAGCCCCCACCACATCGCCAATGACAGAAAAGACGCCCCGGCCGGAGCAAGCAGACTGGGCGCAGCCGGGGCGCAGGGACCGCGCAGCGCACAGGCCAGCACGCACGCGGAGACGAAGCTTATGGGCACATTGGCGGATCATCGGGCACGCTCCCGAACAAACGCTTCCCTGCGGATCGACAGATGATGATCCTCGGCCAAGCGGCTCAGGCGCATCAGCGGCAGCGCGCAACACGGTTCGTCGATGTCGCGCACCAGTTGCAGGGCCAACGCCACGCGCTGCGCCTGCGGAATAGTCGCGATCTCGTTCTGCAACTGGTCCGCATCGGGGATCAGATCGGAAAGCCGCATCACTTTAAATCCTGTGTTGAAGGGGGTGTTTCAGGGGCGGCACCTTGGCGCAGCACTGCGACGGACAGACCTGTGGCGACCACGGCCCAAAAAACGAGGGCGAACAGGAAGGCTATGGCAAAGCCGCTTCCGGGAGGAAGGGAGCGCTCGGGCTTGGGGCGCGAGTTCATGCGGCGTCCTCCTGCTTGGAAGAAGGCCGCGGAACATCGCGAGGCCATTCGAGATCCTCAGGCCAGTTGTGATCAAACCAGCGAACGACGCGGTCCATTTTACGAAGAGTGCAACTCGCGCTACCCTCAAGACCTTTGAAAAATCCGCCCGCGTCGGCTGCATATGTAGACACTGTCGAGAGTGCGAGCGCGGTGTGGCTAGCGTAGGTATTTGCCAGTTTGAGGAGTTGCTGCTTGTTCATCTCGTTGCCCGGTTTTATTTCCGATACAATGACCGGAGTTTATTCCGATTGTCAACCGGCACTTTAATCGGTAAATTCTCCGATTCGTGACACATGCAGAAAACATCTTGGCTGAGGCGATCCAAAACCGGCTTAAAGAGCTGGGAACAAACGCTTTTGCCGTCGAAAAGAAGTTTGGCCTTCCTGAGGATGCGGTCAGGAGCATCCTGAAAGGTGGGCGAAAATCGGGGACGTCCATCAACCGTGCTCAAGAGATATGTGCAGCGCTAGGCCTTGAACTTTATATCGGCCCTCCACGCGAAGAGGGCATCGTTTACACAAGCCAAATCGGCCTTGATGATTTCGACGTCATCCTACGCCTTGACGCCCGGCTTGCTGCCGGTGCGGGGGCAGAGAATGGCGAGGTCTCCTATGAGGGCGCGCTTGCTTTCTGCCGCAAGTGGTTGAATGAGCATAATATTTCGCCGTCCCAAGCCTGTCTGATGCGTGTCTCCGGCGATAGCATGTGCCCAATGCTTCGTGACGACGACGTGGTCATGATCGATCAACGCAAAACCACGATCCGTAATCGCCACGTCTATGCGCTGGTCGACATCGACGGCTCATCGCGGGTAAAGCGCGTGGAGCTGGTTGATAATGAGATGATCATTCTCAGCTCTGACAACCCGGATTACCCCACCGAAACGCGCCGAGGTCCAGATATGAACCGCATTCGTATTCTTGGCGAGATCGTGTGGTCATCGCATGCGTGGTGACAGGTGGCGGCAGTGAGTCTTGCCTTCGCTTCGACGGCGATATTGGCGGACTCCGGACTTTCGCCGCGAGCGCAATAACTTTCAAGAGCCGGCCGGAAAGCGGCCGTTCAGGCGCAGCCAGAAACCTGATCAGCGCCGAGGCGCTGGCGCGCGATAGAAATGATGGAAACATCAAAATGGAAGAATTTTTAATTTGTAATCCCATTTTCTTCCATCTATGATCAAATTCAAGTCAATACAATGAAATACTGGGGTGATCACATGGCGGAAAATGGATCGATTGACAAAGATTTCGTCCATTTGGCGCGGCTGGCACTGTCGGGGCGCGCTCAGGACGTCCAAACATACCTGCATCGAGTTGCGAAGCGTCGGGGTCCGGATAGGGAGTTTTCAGCGGCTTTGATAGACCTGCTCCGCAACAATCCAACCCGCTCGTCACCCTTGCGCAGGGGCATGGAGAGGGCTTTGCCAACGGACACTGATTCTCGCTTTCAGCTGTTGCGGGTGGAGGAGACACCGTTTCTGAAAATGGAGCCGGTCTACACGGAGCAGGTGCAAGGCACACTATCTCGCCTCGTTGAAGAGCGACAAAACCTAGGCACCTTGCTTGAAGCCGGTTTGGAGCCGACCCGAACCGTATTGTTCACGGGTCCTCCTGGTGTTGGAAAGACCCTGGGCGCACGTTGGGTAGCACGTGAACTTGGGCTTCCCCTCATGATCCTCGATCTTTCCGCCGTCATGAGCAGCTATCTTGGACGCACAGGTTCCAATCTGAGGCATGTGCTGGATTACGCGAAGTCCGTCGATTGCGTTCTTCTACTCGATGAACTGGATGCGATTGCAAAACGTCGTGACGACTCAGGTGAGATCGGAGAGCTGAAGCGCCTTGTCACGGTTTTGCTACAGCAGCTCGATGATTGGCCATCCTCCGGCTTGCTTATCGCTGCGACCAACCATTCCGATCTACTAGATCCCGCTGTTTGGCGTCGCTTTGAGCAACCCATAGATTTTTCACTGCCAGAGGAAGCTGGAATACGGGCGTTCTTGGAGGCGCTGTTTGAAGAGGTTGCACCAAATATGTCCGCTTGGGTCGAGATCCTATCTGTTTCTCTCATTGGGAGATCCTATAGCGACATCGAGCGAGAGGTTACTCTTGCGCGGCGTTCGGCTGCGCTGAACGGGAAGGGGCTGGATCACTACCTCTCCAAACTCGTGACAACTAGCGATCATTCCAAGCAAGAACGTATAGAGATCGCGGTCCGGCTGGTCAGAAATGGCTTGGCAACACAACGAATGGCTCACGAAATCACTGGCGTCGCACGCGACACAATCCGCATCCATTTGAAGAACAACGCTGTATTAGAGGTTTGAGCAGGAAAGAATGAGTAAGCAAAACTTCCTATTAGGCAAGGGTGAACGGCTAACCGACGACATTGTCATCAAAGGCGGGGGTGCCCCCAAGGAGCAGCCCTATACGTTCAGCGAGGCGCGAAGGCGGCTTTCGCCAATGGTCTCTGAAACCTCATCTCGTATCGATGAGCTGCCACAAACGGCCTGCCCAAGTGACGAGGCTGTAATCTCGCTGACGCTCAATCCCGAATACATCGCAAAGTCTTACTTCCCGCATGAGCTTATGCGGGATGTGGGTATCGAAGTGATTGGCAGTCGCCCCAAGAAGACAACCCCTGAGAAGCGGTCACGGGGCAGGGCGCCGGAAGAGACTGTTACAACTGAGCTGTTCGCGAGAGGACGCAGGGCCGCCATCAGATCTTGGAGCCAGCAGTTGCCGGATTGGCGCGCGGACAGAAGCAGCGCAAACGCGCTCATTTCTATCGAAGAGGTTTCCGCGCCCGTTCCACACGCCAAAATCAAAGGGTCGCTCCCCAAACATGGACGAATGGCGCTGGAAACCGTGCTTCACGCCAACGAGCTTGAATTGGGCATGATACAAGCCTTTGTCGCATACCTTGAAAGCGAAGAAATCGAGGTGGAGTTCGGACGCCGCTTCTTCGCAAAAGGATTGTGTTTTCTTGAGCTCGATGCACCGGTGGAACGCGCGGATGATATCGCACTCTTCACGGGCGTTCGTACATTGAGACAAATGCCGGAACTGAGGGTTATGCGACCGACCGTTCGTTCTGCTGGCATCCCGTCAACAGATTTGGAATTGCCCACTGAAGGACCTGTTTCGGAGGACGTCAGGGTGGCCATCTTCGACGGTGGCATTCCCCAGAATCACGTATTGACACAATGGGCTTCCCCTCTCGAGCTTCCCGGCATGTTACCGGCGACCGACGAATTCTTGTCGCACGGTGTTGGGGTGACGTCAGCGGCGCTGTTTGGGCATATCGACACTAAGGCGCCTTTACCGCGACCCTATGCGAATATCGACCACTACCGCGTTCTAGACGAAGCGCCGGGGCAGGATCCTCATGAACTCTACCAAGTGCTTGATCGGATCGAAGGTGTGTTGTCGAGCCAGGAATACGATTTCATCAACCTGAGCCTCGGGCCGCGTCTCCCTATTGAGGATGATGACGTTCACGCCTGGACCGCCGTGTTGGATGATCGTCTTTCTCGAGTATCCACACTTGCACTGATTGCCGTAGGAAATGATGGCGAAGGGGATTCCATTCTCGGACTGGATCGCGTGCAAGTTCCCTCCGATTGTGTAAACGCTCTAGCTATTGGCGCTTGTGACACTCCGGGCAAGGATTGGCAGCGCGCGCCCTACAGCTCCAAGGGGCCGGGGCGTAGCCCGGGTCTCGTGAAGCCGGATCTAGTCGACTTTGGTGGCGAGTTCAGCCGCCCATTTGTTGTCGTGGCACCGGATGCGACGCCGTCCCTTACGACAACCGGCGGCACATCTTTTGCCACTCCAAGTGTACTACGGCTAGGCACCGGCATCCGCGCCCATTTCGGCTCCAACCTAAATCACCTAGCCATCCGGACACTTCTTGTACACACATGTGAAGAAGGTGACCAAGATCACAAGGAAATTGGCTGGGGGCGTGTTGCGCGCAGCCTCGATGATATCATTCTGTGTGACGATGACACGGTCAGAGTCGTATATCAGGGTGAAATTTCTCCGGCGAAATACATTCGCGCCGCAATCCCGGTACCCTCCGATCCGATGAACGGCATGGTCTCGATCAAGGCCACGATCTGCTACAAGACCCAGACCGACCCGCACCACCCCGGAAACTACACTCAGGCTGGGCTGGAAGTGACATTCCGGCCCAACGACACCAAATATTCCCGCGACAAGCAGGTACATCCGGATTCCGATAGTTTCTTTGGATCGTCTCTACCCGGCGCGACTGAAGATGAGCTGAGGCACGATGCCTGGAAATGGGAAAACTGCCTTCATGCGGTCAAACGCAAACGTGGCAGTTCACTGGTCAATCCATGCTTTGACATTCACTACAATGCGCGGCTTGAGGGGCGGAGTTTCGCACCGCCGGAGAGTCTACGCTATGCGATGGTCGTCTCGGTTCAGGCCAAGGGCGTCACCGATCTCTATGATCAGGTTGTGCGCCAGTATGCGACACAAATCGAACCGCTGCGCCCAATACTCGAAGTGCCTATCCTCACCTGACCTTCAACGTCGACCTTCAGCAAGCTGCATTGCGGCAATGTTGGGTGCGATGAGTGCCGGCTATGGGCCGGGATCGACGGCGCACCTGGGGCACGTGTGTGCGCCCCGCCGAAGCGCCGCATGACCGGTTCGAGCCCTGTCTTGCATTAAATTGCAATTGCAGCGAACGTCGGCATACAAGTTTTTAGCGCTTACGCATATCTTCGAGGGGCACCAATTGACGACTGTAACAGCAACACCAGCAGAACTTTCCGGCAAGCTCGAGGTGACAATTCCCGAAGAAACGCATACGGCAGGCACACCCAGCGTGGTTAGAGTAGTTATTCATAACCCCTTTCCATTTGATGTAGAGATTCTTGAGATACTGGCACCCCAATCCTCACTTGTTCGCAGGGTCGTAAGTCGTAGTGCCAAGCCGCCTCAGAAACAGCCTGAATCAAATGGTTTGGATTCAGTGGAATATGAACCCAGCAACAGGGTAAAAAAATTCACCGAAGGCTTCCTCTCCGGCTTTTTGGTATCATCCGTTAGTGTCGGAGGGTTGGGAGTGAGTGCCAGCTTCCCCGACAAGCGTCGGAGGTTCTCATTACTTGTGGAGTCAGGTTCGGATACAAGAATTGAGAGAGATTTGTCAGACTTTGACGAGGTATCAATCTCTGCCGCAGAAGACGCAAAACTGGTAATAGCTTCGTCGACACTGGACGATACCCCGGATGAACCAGAAACGCACAAGGTTAGACCACACTGTGACAAGGTCGCTTACTTCTCGATAGTGTCAAATGGCTGGCTTTTTTTTACTCCGCAGAGAATAAACTTGAGTACCGAAATCCGTTACAAGATGGCCGGTCAAGAAAGGACCCAAGTTGTCTCTTCGTACTTTGATATAAAGCCACCATTAGCATCAATGATAGTTGGATCACTGCTGGGAGGAAGCCTTGGATCAATCGCGCGAATCCTACAAGCTGGAGCAGCATTTGAATTTCAATCGGCCATTGTATCAGTTGGGGCGTGTGTGATTATGAGCCTTATTGCAGCGATTGCATTGTCAAGGAAATCTGGAACACAGGGGTTCATTACTGTCGAAGATTTCTTCGGCGCTTTTGTAATAGGTTCTTTGATTGGATACGGCGGGTCAGAGTACTTTGACCGGGCGATCCTTCCCCAAGATGATTGACCCATCAATCAGGGTGGAGCAACCGTTCGGATAAAATCGTTAGACGGCAGCTTCTTCCGCACTGCTAACCTTGGGCTGCCAGACCATGCTACAAGTGGCCACGAATGATTGGTTCGGGGTAGCTGCGCTGCAGCGATGGGCCGGCCCTCGAGCGGCAGGTCAGGGCCGCTAGCGACACCCGAACTCGTCCTTGAACCTTCGCACACGCGCCAACGAACTGGCGGAACTTTGGCCGCAGACCTTCTCGCAAGGTACGCCGTCACTGTCTCCGTCAGCGCGGCTGTAGCCACAAACACACCATTGATAGACGGCTTCGCGGCAACTGCTGACTTGTCCGCAGGTCCGGCCGCAGGCGTACTGTTGCGCCAGCTGATAGGAGCCGCCTTGCGGCGTGGATTGCGCCTGCGCGAAACCAAGCGTGGAAGATATTCCGAACAGCGCGACGGTTAAGACCAAGCCTATCAATGTCATGGGCGGGATCCTTTGGCAAACTCTGCGAGGGGATACGCCGATTGCTCACGGCATCGAGGGCGTGCGCCCCCTCTTCGGGCCATTCAGGCGCTGCTAGGACGTATGACACGCGTTGGCGCAATAGAAGCAGCCATTTGCGTTATACCCTCGAGACTTCGCCGATTTTACTGCAGAGTGACAGTCGTTGTGCCATCCCAAGGCAACTCTGTTCCAGGTCGCGGCCGGGTTTTGGCAGTTCAGCTCGTCGCTCCGGTGGACTTCATTGTCGCCATTGGACTGCGCATTTTGGTTCACATAATATTCAGGCATAACTCATTCCATTCTGAATTAAATCTATTGATTTCATCCTTTCGGAGAGTGCGATTCGAGTCCACAGCTTTTGCGAAAGTTGCCAATGGGCGTCCAGGGGCGCGCGTCTAGGCCCGCAAAACAGGGCCTTTGTTTCCCTCAGGTAAACAAGGTTTCCTTAACATATGATCCATTACGAGACTGGTGGCCTGACAGCCCGACCGGCGGCTGGGCGGGGTAATGCTGACCTTTGACTACTGTAGGCTTTCAGGCAAAAAAATTGGGCGCGATCCTTCAAGATAAAAAAGAGCATCACGGAAAGAACGTTTGTAGGTAGTCTTGAATGGCAACACCCGCCAAGCCGACGAAACCAATCGCTGCATAGGCTGCTAAGAACACGTACGTCAAACGTCGCTTACGCTGTACTCTATCGTTTGCACGAGAACACCGAAGTAAAATTGGGGCCAAAGCTAGTTCCATCTGCGATCTGTCTTCGGCAGATACAGCTTCTGATATATCATAAATGTTCGCATTGAATGACTTCTCGATCGACCGCAAATCGCTACGACTGCAATACCCAACCCACGCGAAACGATACGAAGCCTTTCGTTCGTCTTCCTCCGGTTTTGAGTTACTAACCGGCCAGCTTGATACTCTGTGAAGTTGCCTCCTTGGGCCTAAGAGCATAAAGGATAAAAGCGAACCCCCGACTTCATCCTCAGTATCGTCTTTGTCCATTGCATACCCAATCAGGTCCATCCCTGCAGCTTCACTGCGAGCAAGAACTTGATCGCGCTTTCCAACCGGGCCAATCAACACAAACTCATCGTGGAGCGAATTGAATGCCAAACTTTCAGGGTCGCGACTCATAGCCACCTCCCTTCGCGAAGCCAATAATTGCATTCATTACGAACGAAACATCTGAAGCGTCTTCGTTGAAATGAGGTTGTTGTACCACGGTCTCAGCGAAATTCGATTCACTCCACTTCTTGAAGACAGACGCAGTAAACTCCTCAAACTTTGCCGAATCCTCAGCCTCGGCCCGTTGCCAAAGGTCCCTTTTGTTCCACAGGAACATGATCTTTCGAAGTTTTTCCGCCCGATACTTTGATATCGAATTACTTACCTGCTCTAAAAACTCTTTATGTTTAGCAACTCGATCTTCATCAAAAGTCCGGTCCTCGTCCGATGAGTTGTGGTCGAGAATTATAATCAGAAAATCACAAACCTCTGCCATGACTAGTTGCTGTCGGTACTTTGTTCCATCGCCGTCAAGAAGAGCAACAAACTGGACAGGTGCTGTTGGCAAGGCAATTACAGTGGCCTCCAATTCCTCCGTGCGAACTGTTTTCGCGACATCGAATTTTAGGCGGTTTCTTAGTGTCGTTTTTCCGGCTTGGCTCCTGCCGATGATTGCTACCTTCCCGATTTTTTGAATTCTGTTCTCTAGCTCATCGAGGTCAATCTCATTTCCGACAAGATCACCTGGATCTAAAAGTTTTGGTGGTATTGCGCGATAACCCGCATACGCCAGAACAGATAATGTAATTGCGCCGCCGACACCGACAAAAAGAAACGTGAATGGCGGAGGAAGTATTCCCCAACCTGCAGCGCCCAATCCAACACCGCCAACACCAGCAATCGCCGAGGTTCCTTCAAGCTCCTTCTTGAGCCTGCCTGGAAAATCCCTCCATCGCCGTCGCGTGCTCATCCGAATTCCTCATTTTATACAAGGCCAAACGGTATGCACCCCGTCGCTCAAATACAACCAGGAACTCGCTGCCCTCGAATTGGGGAGGCAGACATTCGCTGCGGCATAACCTAGGAGCAGGAAGGGTTCAAACCGGTCATTCGAAGGCGGGCGGACCCGCCTTGCACCGGCAGCTACAGTTGTCGCTCGATCTCAAAAACGGTCCCACTTCTTTTTCTGATGCGTTTATGCTTGGAGTCTTCAAGCCTTTGATTTCAAAAGCCGTAGCCGCGATCTGGGAGGGCAAAGTTGAACTGGGCGGTCTGGGTCCCAGTTCCGGATGCAGAAAGGGCCCTTCAATGGCTTGTTTAACGCCCATCCAAGAGACGCTTAAACCGTGTTTGAATGGGGTTTGGTAGGGTTCGCCACGTCTGCGCCCATGCTTGTGCCAACGCGCTAAGTTTCGCCCTGTTGGCGCTGTTTTGTCGATTTACTGTAAACTGCGCACTCGCGCGTCCCGGTGGGCCTCTTGGCGCTCGAACCCCGTTATTTCATTGGGTGATCCGCCTTCTTCCGGCCTCGTCCTGAGTCGTCCGGCATCACTGTAAACTAAGGTGTAACCCTACAGTGACTGTTGTAGCGTGACAGCGAAGTTTGCAGTGAATTACAGTGAAGTTTACAGCAACGGGATTTTCAAAGATGGCATGGCAGGGGCTGGGTGCCGCGTCAAGCCTTGATGACCGCTATGCGCAGGAAGCGGGCTTTGCAAAGTCTTGGTTTCTGCCAGCTGGGCGGCGGTCCCACGCTGCACGAGCGCCAGAAGAAGCCGCTGTTCGCTGCGTTTTCAGCAGTGAGGTACCATCCATCGTCCGATGAGTGGGAAGAAGTTGACTTTCATACTCGGCACTTTTGAAGTTTATTGCTCGAAATCAAGTTAGTGCATTTGAGGAGACGGATTATGATTTGGTTAGAAAACCCAACTGTAGCAGGTGTCCTTGGTGGTGTCGCAGGTGCCTTGGTTGCAGGGTTGATTTCGGTTTTTATTTGGCGAAGCTCAAGAACACGTCGTAGAGTTAGAGCTGTGATACGTGATGTTACTTCACTTTTGGAAATCTCAGAAAACCTGAAATCTACACTGAACATCGAAATACAAGGCAAGAAAGTCGAAAGCCTATTTCTGACTTCAGTGGATGTTTCAAACGTGGGGAACGTGTCGATTGAAGATCAAAATATCTTGATTGTATTTCCAAAAAATACAGAAATCGTGGATTTTTCCCTCACAACTGATCCCCAGCTTGGCTTCGATGGAGTGAAGGCTGAAATCAAAGAAAACACGCTTAAAACATCGGCATCTCTTCTCAATGTTGGGGACAAGCTGACCTTTGAGATTATCTCAACGGGCAATGCATCTGAGAGTGTCGAAGTTGTTATGAGGAACAAAGATGTTGAAGAGGAATTGGTGGATGCAAGATCGGGCGACCTTGGTCTATCTTTCCTATTGTCAGAAAAAAACCTCTTGATGCTGGCTGTAATCAGTACGGTTCCCTTCTTCGGTGGCTTCGCTCGATCCATGATCAACGTTGGTGTAGCCAACAGGATCGACAATCTTAACCGTCAGAGGCGCTAGCCTCCTTCTTTTGGAGGTTTGGGATCGAAGCCAAAATCCATCGTCGCGGAGGCAAGGTTGAAGCGTTTAATAACCTGGTCAACGCCGCCGGCCTGAAGCGGACAATGACGGTACTGTTCGGCCTTGCCCTATTCACGTTTACATGTTGGGACTTAGGCACCTTCAGCGCAAAATCACCATTGAACGAACCTCGATGTTTCGAACAACTGGTGTTGCTCATGACCCCGTATCCTAGGCAAACTGAGAGAATTTGAGGGAGAAATTGGATTGTTATCTAAGGGAGCTACGAAATCTAAATGACCGTTCTCGCGCTGCTTCGTACGCCAAACGCTTTACGCTGTTACACTGACTCCCTCGTAACGCGGGGTTCGGGAAGGCAGGTGCAAAAAACGACTGACAAATTCTCTAAGATTATGTTGCTACCCTACCATGCCACCGTGGGGCGTATGACGGATAATGATACAAGATCATTTAGAGGGGAGTTGGGATTCGCTTTCTGTGGTGACGTTCTCTTTGCAACGGCGCTATATACCATGTCATCGAACATGTTTCTTAACCTACACTGGGAGGAAGGAGATAGACCTCCTTATCTAAAAGGGTTGGCTGAAGGGGTAGCACAGTTTGCAAATGCACTACTTGAAGACTATGTCGTAAATGCAATGAAACGGAACTATCAAGTGGTCTTATTTGGGTACTGCCCAGTGACTTCAGCGTTAGAAGCATTTCTCATTTCCTTTGATTTTGATCGTCAGCCGGTGCGCTACGAATCAACAAAAATTGAACTACAGGTCGGTCAACCGTTTGTGTTGGGAAGTGGGGCTGAGGACGTATACCGCAAGATACAAGACCTTGGGAAAGGCAATCACAAGCTACCAGAAATACTCTTGGATGTGATAAGGGAATCTGAAAATCCAACTGTTGGAGGTGCGTTGCAAGAGTGCTGTGCACAGGGTCAAACCGTCAAAATCCTTCCCGTTGCACAACCAATAAATGATGAGATGAACTTGGATTATTTCATCTCCGGAACTAGCGCACAACAAGTTCCAAACGTTGAAGAGTTCAGATTCGGACGTGAGATGGTCGGATACAAAAATGAAGTAGTGCTCGAAAACCAATGGTTGCAGAGCATAGGCTTTGGAAAAGACAGGAGCACCAACCCTCCAAGTGCAAATACTCAGGCTGAGTTCATGCGGCACGCCCAGTTGTCACAACAAGGAAAAAAGCCAATGTGCGGAATTCACTCATATCTGAAGGTGTGGCCCGCGAAAGCTCCTATATTCGATAATCACTATTTTTTCGGGCGATGTGATGGCTGCAACCGACCTTTCAAGATGATGGAGGACAGCACCAACGGCGGCAATCCGGAACCTTTTTTCGGGGAAGGCGGTTTCGAGGCAACTTGTCCATACTGTTCTGCTACCGTTTTGGTTCCAGCGAAGGGCCTGAGATCGAAAAAGGACAAGCGGCCCTCATCATGACTTGCGCCCTATACCACTAGCGGCTGCAAAGCCAACGCCTTGAACTGGTGCACCAATCAGTTGCGCAAGGCGAAGGACCGCTATCAAGAAACTGCGCGGGTTCGAAGCGCGGATTTGATGAGATCCAAATACCAAACGTTGCGAAGTACGCTATCTGTGCTCGGTCGCCTCCGGTGCAACCAGCAGCATCCTTTGAGGCACCTTGGCCTGCCGAGGGTCCGCTTCCGGGAAAGTGACCATGAAATTTCGCACCAGCAGCATCGTCCGTGCGGCACCGCTTATCCACGCGACCGCTTCGGGCTGACACCGATCATTGGGTGGGAACATGGGGGGCGGGTTCAACGCCCCTTCAACGCCCCCCTAAACACCCCCCTCACTCGACATACCGAAATCCCTGCACCGCGCGGAAATAGCCGCCGTACCCGGTCCCGGTGGCTGTCACGTTCGGCGCGGCGAGATGATCTGTTTGTGGTTGCTGAGGTTGTTCTTGTGGCGCTCACGAGGGCCAAGGCCGGCGTCGCGATTGGATGTGGGCGCGCCGTGCTGCGGCCCGGCCTTCCTTTCGGGGTGATCGCCAACACCACGGCCTTCCTCAAAGTTGAACGAGCCAAGACGGTCTTCGCCGCAATTCGTGCCGCAATCTCGGACCTGTCGAAATGAGCCGGTCCCGCCGCACATGACGATGAGCGGGTACGCACAGGCTCACATGTCAACAGGCCGTGGACCAACGGCCATCCTGAGAAGAAAGGCACTTTCGATGCAATTCATGTTACAGTTCCGCGAGACCGCCGAGGAATGGGGCAAACACAAAGACCCGACTCAGCACGCGGCCTATTTTGGTGTCTGGAACAGCTTTATCGGCGCGCTCGCCCAATCCGGGGCGATGGTGGGCGGCAACGGGCTGCTTCCGCCGGACACTGCGACAACGCTGCGGGTCGAGAACGGCACGCGGCACGTCTTTGATGGCCCGTTTGCCGACACCAAAGAGACGCTGGGCGGCTATGTTATCCTTGACGTGCCTGATCTAGACGCCGCCCTTGAATGGGCTGCAAAAGCGCCATGCGTGACAGCGGGGTCGGTCGAGATCCGCCCGGTGCTGCCGCCGCCCTCCAACGGCTAATGGACTCGCAGCGCAGGCCGGGCTGCCTGCGCTGCAAGAAGCCCCTGCACCCAGAGGGAGCCGTTGCGCATTGCTTGTAGAACGATGTGGACTGGAGCTTTGCTCCCTTTCCGGGCTTTGCCTTGCTGCGCTTCGGTGATGAAGACACGAACCCATAGACAGGGCATGACCCCGCGGGCATGCTGAGAAAAAAGGAAATTCCAATGCACTATATGATGCAGTTCTACGAGAGCCCCGAAGAACGGCGCAAACCTACCGATCCCGCGCAGGCCGGGGCCTATTGGGGGAGCTGGCAGGCCTATATTGGCGCGCTCGCACAATCCGGGGCAATGGTCAGCGGCAATGTGTTGCGCCCGCCCGAGGCTGCAACGACGCTGCGGGTCGAGAACGGCACGCGGCACGTTGTCGATGGCCCGTTTGCCGACACCAAGGAGATGCTGGGGGGCTATGTTATCCTTGACGTGCCTGATCTCGACGCCGCCCTTGAATGGGCCGCAAAAGCGCCATGCGTGACGGGCGGGTCGGTCGAGATCCGCCCGGTGCTGCCGCCGCCCGGTGCCTGATGGAGGACGCGTGCCGCGATGCCGCTGCGCGGGCGACGCTTGCGGCGCGCGACTCCTACGGCAAGCTGCTTGCGATCCTTGCCGCGCGTACCCGCGATGTCGCCGCCGCCGAGGATGCGCTGGCCGACGCCTTCGCCGCCGCGATTGCGCAGTGGCCGAAGGACGGCGTGCCATCTAATCCGGTTGGCTGGCTATTGACCGTTGCGCGGCGCAGCGCGGGCCATGCCGCAGCACGGCGTCAGACCGCCGACCGTGGCGCGGCGATGGTGCAAATGCTTGAGGATGAACGCAATGATCCTGCTTCGGACGGTTTTGGCGATGACCGGCTGAAGCTGATGTTCGCCTGCACCCATCCGGCGATTGCGGTGGATGCGCAAGCGCCGCTGATGCTGCAGACGGTCTTGGGCCTTGATGCCGCGCGGATCGCCGCAAGCTTTCTGGTGGCACCGACCTCGATGGGTCAGCGGCTGGTGCGGGCCAAGCGCCGCATCCGCGATGCCGGTATCGCCTTTGCAATCCCCGAGGCGGAAGATATCCCTGCGCGGCTGTCGGCGGTGCTGTCCGCGATTTATGCGGCCTATGGCACGGCCTGGGACGATGTGGCCGGTGCCGATCCGCGGTTGGCGGGCCTTGCCGATGAGGCGATCTGGCTTGCGCGGCTGACGGTGCAGCTTGTGCCCGACCAGCCAGAGGCGCTTGGCCTGCTTGCCATGATGCTTCACTGCGAGGCGCGGCGGGCGGCGCGGCGTGGGCCTGATGGTGCCTTCATCGCGCTGCGCGATCAGGATGTGGCCCTGTGGTCGCGCGACATGATGGTCGAGGCCGAAGCCGCCCTGCGCACCGCCGCCCGTTTGGGTCAGCCGGGGCGGTTCCAGACCGAGGCGGCGATCCAGTCGCTTCATGCGCAAAGCCGCATGACCGGCGAGCGCCTGCACGGCCCGCTCACGCAGCTTTACGACGTGCTGGCGCGGTTCGCGCCCACCACCGGCGTGCTGGTGGCGCGGGCGGTGGCGCTTGCGGAGAATGGCGTGCCTGACGCGGCATTGTCTCAGCTTGATGCGATCACGGGTGCAGAGACCTATCAGCCGTGGTGGGCGGCGCGCGCCCGCATCCTGTGGCTATACGGTCAGGAGGAAGCCGCCCGCGACGCCGCATCCCGCGCCGCCGGTCTGAGCAGCGACCCCGGCATCCGGCGCTTTCTGTTGGCGGGGGGGTATCGGGACGGCCCGCGATAACAAATCCGCCAAGCCCAAAGCAAAGGCGATGGGGACTGTCGTTGCGCAATGCGCAGCCTTGGGTGAAACGGGCACAAGCCGGGCAGTCGAGGGCAGGTCGGACCCGCTTCGCACTGGCAGCGAAAGCTGTCGCGCGATTTCGAAAAGGGTTCCGGAGGCGGAGGCGGAAAAGGGCCTTCACTAGCGTTTTTTGCACCTATCCAAGAGGTGCTTGGACCGTTGGGTTTTGGGGTTTGGTAGCGTGCGCCACGTCTGCGCCTCTGCTCTGGTCAACGCGCTCGTTTTCGCCCTATTGGCGCTGTTTTGCCGCTCTAGAGCAAACTTTGCACTCGCGCGTCCCTGTGGCCTCTTGGTCTTCCAGCCTCGTCCCGGGTTATCCGGCATCGCTGTAAACGAAGGTGTGGGCCTACAAGCATCCTGCTTCAGGTCTCCCCTTCAGATCCAGAGCATGCGTGGAAAACCCTCAAATTGACTATTGCCGGACAATGTTTGATTAAGTGTAAGCCATTGCGAATAGGAAATTTCCCGATGACCAAGCTCGCCGAAATCCGAACCTATGCGCTTTCGAAATTGGGTAAGCTGGACAAGGTGACGCCGTATCCGGCGGACAGTTTGGCGGCCCTACAGGGCAGAGTGCCGGGCAGCATGATCGACATGCTTCACACCTTGGGCCTTGGCACCTGGGGCAAAGGCAAGTGGCAAACGGTAGAGCCACAGAACTATGATGGTTTGTTGCAGCAGACCTTGCGTGGCGATCCTGATTTTTCCGCTGGGGATTGCACGGCCTTTGCGATCCTTGGCTTCGGCGATCTGACGTGTTGGCATCGAAGGTTTGGAATTGTGAACATTCGTGTTTTGCCCAACACCCTGTCTGCCCCGTCGTTTTATGACAATGGACCAGAAGACACCGAACAGGCGGCGCTTATGAACTTTATGTCCATTCACCTGACTGCTGGTCAGTACTACGACAAATACGCAGGCGATGGAAAAGGCTTGTTCGACCGTCTTGTCAAAGTGCATGGCCCGCTTGCGCCCGGCCAAATCTTTGCCCCCAGACTACATCCAGCGATCGGGGGCGCGGTGACGGTTGAGAACTTCCGCCCTGCTTCGGCCCCTGAAGCCACGGCCCTTCTGCATCAGATGGAACCCTTTGTGTTTATGGACCACCGCAAACCACGCGCAGTTGAGGTGCGGATGATCGGGCGGCAATGATGACTATGCGCAAGCCACTCGCATTAATGCTCTTGCAACACTCGACTGTCCACGCCGCCCCCCTCATTGCCCCCCCTACAACGCACAGAAATGGCCGCCGGATTTTCTCCGGCGGCCTGTTGGGATGGGTTTGCGTGACGGTTGGGGCCCCGGTGGGTGCTCAGAGCAGCAGGACCTGTGTGCCGACCTCGACCTTGGCGAAGAGTTCCTCGATATGCTCGTTATAGAGGCCGATGCAGCCTGAGGAGGATTGCCGCCCGATCTTGCGGGTGTCGTGGGTGCCGTGCACGAGATAGGCGGGCCAGCTGAGGTAGAGCGCATGGGTGCCCAGCGGGTTGCCGGGGCCGGGGGGCATATAGGCGGGCAGGGTGGGATCGCGCTCGCGCATGGATTGGGTGGGGGTCCAGTCGGGGCCGACGCGCTTGCGCACGATCTGGGTATAGCCGCGGCGGGTGAGATCCTCGGTCATCGGCACGGAGGAGGGGTAGAGCGCATAGGTCTCGCCGTCCGGGCCCCAGTAATGCAGCGCGCGGCTGTCGATATCGGCCAGAATAGCGCCCTTGCCCAAGCTGTCGAAATGATCGCGCCAGTCGCGGGTGATAAAGGCGGACGCATTGCGCCGGTTGGTCACGTCTGCCGCAGGTTCTGCGCGCAGGATACCGGGGGTTGCAAGGGCGGCGAGGCCGGTGGCCATGGCATGGCGGCGGGTCAAAAGGCCGGGTTTCACGGGAATTCATCCTCTTTGTCGTGGCTGCTGCGCCCTATTTAGGGAAAGGGACGGGCGAAGCGAAGGGCAGGACGGGCAGAAACCTGCGTCACCTCACGAGATTGTCATCGCGAAGGGGCCGTGTGGTGGCAACGCCCCGCTCGCGTCAAGATTGCGAGAGGGGCGCGTTTGTGGTCTCTTGTCGGAATAAGACCTGTTGATTTCAGCACAGATATTTTGAGGGGGCAGTGCAATGCCAGAAGAACACCGGGTTGCCGTGGCGGTCATTCACGGCATGGGCAGCCAAGGCGACCGGCCACAGGCCGCGAATGCCGTCAGCTTTTCGCGGGATCTTTACACGGCCTTGCGCAAGCGGATGGGGGCGGCGCGGTTTGATACGCTGGTTGGCTGGCGCGAGATTTTCTGGTCGGACATCCTGCAAGAGCGGCAACAGAGCTATATGGACCGGGCGCTGAAAGGGCAGGGCAATTGGATGGGGGCACGGGATTTCGTGATGCACCGTCTGGCCGATGCCGCCGCTTACCGTTGGGAAAAGGGCGATCATGCCTATGTCTATCCGCAGGTCCATGCCCGCGTGTCCAACGCCATTGCGCATCTGGAGGGCGTGACAGGCGGCCGCGCGCCGCTGATCGTGCTGGCGCATTCGCTGGGCGGGCAGATCATCTCGAACCATATCTGGGATCTACAAAGGAAATACACCACCGCGCCCACGCCGTTTCAGCGGTTCGAGACGATGGCGGGGATGATCACCTTTGGCTGCAATATCCCGGTCTTTACCTTTAGCTGCAAGCCCGACGATGTGAAGGCGATTGAGCGCCCCGGCACCGCCATTCCGGTGGGCAAAAGGTTCAATCCGTGGTGGGTCAATCTGAACAGTCGCAATGACATTCTGGGGATGCCGCTGGCAGAGGCGGGCGACGGGTATGCAGCGTTGGCGGATCGTGAAGAGTTGCGGGATCGCTGGATCAGTGCGGGCAATGTGCTGACCGCGTGGAATCCGTTGTCGCATAACGCCTATTGGGCGGATTCGGATGTGCATGGGTCGGTCGTGGCAATGATCGAAAAGTCGATGCAGATCGGGCCGGTGGGGTGATACGAAAAGGCCCCGGTGAAACACCGGGGCCTTTGGTCGTGAGTGATGGGTGAAGATTAATCCATCGGTTTGAAATTGAATTCCCCGCCTTCCTTGATCCCGGACGGCCAACGGGCGGTCACGGTCTTGGTGCGGGTGTAGAATTTGAACGAATCCGGGCCATGTTGGTTGAGATCGCCAAAGCCGGATTTCTTCCAGCCGCCAAAGGTATGATAGGCGAGCGGCACCGGGATCGGCACGTTGATGCCGACCATGCCGATATTGACACGCGCGGCGAAATCGCGGGCGGCGTCGCCATCGCGGGTAAAGATCGCGGTGCCGTTGCCGTATTCGTGATCCATCGCCAGTTTCAGGGCCTCTTCGTAAGAGCCTGCGCGCACGGTTGCGAGCACGGGGCCAAAGATTTCCTGCGTGTAGATGTCCATATCCGGGGTCACGCGGTCAAAGAGATGCGGACCGACAAAGAAGCCATCCTCATAGCCCTGCAATTTGAAATCACGCCCATCGACCACCAGTTCGGCCCCCTGCGCGATACCGCTTTCGACCAGACCAAGGATGCGTTGCTTGGCCTCTGCGGTAACAACGGGGCCGTAATCCACGTCATTGCCTGCGGTATAGGGCCCAACTTTCAGCTTTTCGATGCGCGGCACCAGTTTTTCAATCAGGCGGTCGGCGGTTTCATCGCCCACCGGAACTGCCACGGAAATGGCCATGCAGCGTTCGCCCGCCGCGCCATAGCCCGCGCCCACCAGCGCATCCGCGGCCTGATCCATATCGGCATCGGGCATGATGATCATGTGGTTCTTGGCCCCGCCAAAGCACTGCACGCGCTTGCCGTTGGAACAGCCGCGACCGTAGATATATTGCGCGATGGGTGTCGAGCCGACAAAGCCGATGGACTGAATGACCTCGTGGTCGATGATCGCATCCACGGCCACCTTGTCGCCGTTGACGACCTGCAGGATGCCTTTGGGCAATCCGGCCTCTTCCATCAGTTCGGCCAGCATGAGCGGCACGGAGGGGTCACGCTCGGACGGTTTGAGGATGAAGGCGTTGCCGCAGGCGAGCGCCGGGGCGAACATCCACATCGGGATCATGGCAGGAAAGTTGAACGGCGTGATGCCCGCCGTCACGCCAAGCGGCTGGCGCATGGAATAGATGTCGATGCCGGGGCCCGCGCCATCAGTAAACTCGCCTTTGAGCATTTGCGGCGCACCGATGCAGTATTCCACCACTTCGAGACCGCGCTGGATGTCGCCCTTGGCATCGGGGAAGGTCTTGCCATGTTCGCGGCTGAGCGCCTCGGCCAGCTTGTCCATGTCGCGGTTCAGCAGGCGGACGAATTCCATCATCACCCGTGCCCGGCGTTGGGGGTTGGTGGCGGCCCAAGCGGGCTGTGCGGCCTGTGCGGCGGCGACAGCGGCATCCATTTCTTCGACGCTGGCGAGCGGGCATTTGGCCTGCACTTCGCCGGTGGCGGGGTTGAACACATCTGCAAAGCGCCCGGAGGTGCCTTTGACATGTTGACCGTTGATGTAATGGGTAAGCTCTTGCATTGGGAATCCTCCTAATCCGTTGGCGGCAGGGTAGTCTTGCAAAACCTCTGCGGAAAGAGGCAATATTCCAAAAGTGATTTGCATTTCTGCAAAGGGGGCCGGGAATGACGCCGCATTGGGACGATATCCGCATATTCCTGGCTGTTGCCCGGTCTGAGAGCCTGTCGGGGGCGGGGCGTATCCTGCGGATTGATCCGGCGACGGTGGGGCGGCGTATCGCGCGGCTGGAGGAGGAGTTGGGCGCGCCGCTTTTTGCCAAATCGCCCACGGGGTATGTTTTGAGCGAGGCAGGGCAACGCCTGATGGGGCCGGCGCTGCGCGCGGAAACCGCCATGCAGGAAGCCACCGAGGAAATGGCCGGACAAGCCGGGGGGCTGAGCGGGCAAATCCGCATCGGCGCGCCGGATGGCTGCGCCAATTTCCTGTTGCCGCAGGTCTGCGCCGCGATTGGCGCGGAAAATCCCGATCTGGAAATTCAGATCGTGGCGCTGCCGCGTGTGTTCAACCTGACGCGGCGCGAGGCGGATATGGTGATCGCGGTCAGCCCGCCCACGGCCGGGCGGCTGACGGTGCAGAAGATCACCGATTACCGCCTGCATCTGGCGGCGACGGTGCGCTATCTGCGTTCGCATCCCCCGATTGCAACGCTGGCGGACCTGCGCGCGCATCGGATGGTGGGCTATATTCCCGATATGATCTTTGACAAGGAATTGGACTATCTCAGCGAGGCGGGGATCGAGCGCGTCAGCCTTGCGTCGAATTCGGTGTCGGTGCAGCTAAATTGGGTGCGGCAGGGCGGTGGCATCGGGGTATTGCATGATTTTTCACTGCCTTGGGCGCGGGGGCTGCAAAAGGTGCTGCCCGACCAATTTTCGCTTACCCGCAGCTTTTATCTGGTGCGCCATGCGGATGACCGGCGGCTTGAACGGCAGAACCGGTTTGCTACCGCGCTGGTCGAGAGGCTTCGCCAAGAGGTGCAGAGCCTGGAGGCGCGCACTTGACAGAAATTTTATTATAGATCACGCTGATTTTATGGACATATTCTTGCGGAGGGTCGTGTCATGCTGGTGCAGCAAATCCTGAAATCCAAGGGCGATAGCGCGGTGATCACGATTTCGCCTCAGACAAAGGTTTCGGAGGCGGCGCAGACCCTTGCAGAGCGCCGGATCGGCGGGCTTGTGGTGTCACGGGATGGCGAGACGGTGGAGGGGATCATCTCAGAGCGCGATATCGTGCGCAGCCTTGCGGTGCGGGGTGTGGTCTGCATGACTGAAACCGTGTCTGAAATGATGACCCGTAATCCGGTTTGCTGTTCGCGGCAGGATACATCTGATGCGGTGTTGGCGCGTATGACAGATGGCCGGTTCCGTCACATGCCGGTGGTGGAGGCGGGCAAGCTGGTGGGGATCGTGACCATCGGCGACGTGGTCAAGGCGCGGCTGGAAGAGCTGGCGATGGAGAAGACAGCCCTTGAAGGGATGATCATGGGCTACTAAGCGCTTGCATCGCCTTGCATAGTATTGTTGCGTGAGCGGCGATTGCAGCAAAGGAGGGCCGCATGCGCATTGGTCTTTATCCCGGCACGTTCGACCCTATTACCTTGGGCCATATTGATATTATCCGCCGGGCAGCCGTGCTGGTGGATCGGCTGGTTCTGGGGGTTGCGATCAACCGGGACAAGGGGCCGCTGTTTTCGCTGGAAGAGCGGGTCGAGATGATCGAGGCGGAATGTGCCAAGCTGAGCGCGCAGACCGGCACCGAAATCGTGGCGCATCCGTTCGAGAACCTGCTGATCAATTGCGCCCATGATGTGGGCGCGCAGGTGATCGTGCGCGGTCTGCGCGCGGTGGCGGATTTCGAATATGAATTCCAGATGGTCGGGATGAACCGGGCGCTGGATAATTCGGTCGAGACCGTCTTTCTTATGGCGGATGCCAATCATCAGGCGATTGCCAGCAAACTGGTCAAGGAAATCGCCCGGCTGGGCGGGGATGTGACCAAGTTTGTCACCCCCCCGGTCCGCGAAGCGCTGCTGGCCAAGTTTTCCTAAGGCTGCTCAGGTCGGTTCCATCACCCGCGTGTGGTGCGGGACGGGGCCGCGCCCGGTTTCGAGGTGGCGGCCCATTTCGGCGGCGACATCGAGCATGCGGTTGGAAAAGCCCCATTCGTTGTCATACCAGCTGAGCACGCGGCACAGCCGTCCTTCCATCACCCGTGTCTGATCGGTGGCAAAGATCGAGCTGTGGGGATCGTGGTTAAAGTCCGAGGAGACAAGCGGGCGGCTGGTAACATCGAGCACGCCCAAAAGCGCGCCGTTGGCGGCACCGCTGACGGCGGCGTTGATCTCGTCCACGCTGGTGTCGCGCGCGGCCTCGAATGTCAGGTCCACGACGCTGACATTGGGGGTGGGCACGCGGATGGCGGTGCCGTCGAGCCGCCCGGCGAGGGCGGGCAACACGAGGCCCACGGCACGGGCAGCGCCGGTGGTGGTGGGGATGATGTTGAGCCCCGCCGCGCGGGCGCGGTAGAGGTCCTTGTGCATGGTGTCGAGCGTTGGCTGGTCGCCGGTGTAGCTATGGATCGTGGTCATGAAACCACGGGTGATGCCGATGCTTTCATGCAGCACCTTGGCCAAGGGGGCGAGGCAATTGGTGGTGCAAGAGGCGTTGGAAACGATCACATCCTTGGCGGTCAGGTCCGTGTGGTTGACGCCGTAGACCACGGTGCGATCGGCCCCGGCTGAGGGGGCCGAGACCAGAACGCGCCGCGCGCCGTTCTTGAGGTGGCGGGCGGCGGCGTCGCGGTCTGTAAAGATGCCGGTGCATTCCAGCACGATATCGACATCACCCCATGGCAGCGCTTCTGGGTCGCGCAGGGCGGTCACGCGCATCGGCCCGCGGCCTGCGTCAATCGTGTCGGCGGTGGTGGTGATCTGACCCCGAAAGCGGCCATGCACGCTGTCGAATTCGAGCAGATGGGCGTTTGTTTCGACCGGGGCCAGATCGTTGATGGCCACGACTTCGATGTCTTGGCGATCCGAGTCGAGCAAAGCGCGCAGCACGTTGCGTCCGATACGACCAAATCCGTTTATGGCAAGTTTCAGGGGCATGGCATCCTCCGAGAGTTATGTTAGCGCTAACAATTGACGGCGAACATAAACGAATTTCGAAACGAGTCAATGCGGAGGAGTGTCAGTTGCGTTATCGCCAAAAGGCGACATATTCGATCAGATCAATCAGCTTGCGCCCGAGGAACAGGGTGGATTGGCCATCGTTCAATATGACATCGGCACCGAGCGCCACCAGGACGATCCCCCCAAGGCCAATCGCGATTGTGTTGGTCATGCCGCGCGCCTTTGCCGTCTGCGTCCCGCAGGGTATGCAACAGAGGCTGCCGCCATGCAAGCCGGATCAAGGGCCGGGAGGGGGCTGGCCATAGGGCCGGAGGCGCAAAACGGCCCCCGGCGCCGGGCACCGGGGGCGTGCGATCAGGTCTGATCACTCGTCAAGGGGCAGGTAGATATCGCCGGCTTCGCGGAACTTTTCGGCCATCGCCGCCATACCCTCTTTCTGGGCCTCGGCGCGGATGTCGTGGCTGATCTTCATTGAGCAGAATTTCGGCCCGCACATCGAGCAGAAATGCGCCACCTTATGCGCCTCTTTGGGCAAGGTCTGATCGTGGAAGTCGCGGGCGGTTTCCGGGTCGAGCGAGAGGTTGAATTGATCCTCCCAGCGGAATTCAAAGCGCGCGCGGCTGAGCGCATCGTCACGCCGCTGCGCCCCCGGCAGGCCCTTGGCAAGGTCGGCGGCATGGGCGGCGATTTTGTAGGTGATGACGCCGGTTTTCACATCGTCGCGGTCGGGCAGGCCCAGATGTTCCTTGGGGGTGACATAGCACAGCATCGCACAGCCGAACCAACCGATCATCGCCGCCCCGATGCCACTGGTGATATGGTCATAGCCCGGCGCGATATCGGTGGTGAGTGGCCCAAGGGTGTAGAACGGGGCCTCGTGGCAGCATTCAAGCTGCTTCTCCATATTCTCTTTGATCTTGTGCATGGCGACATGGCCCGGCCCCTCGATCATCACCTGGCAATCCTTGCGCCATGCGATTTTCGTGAGTTCGCCCAGCGTCTCCAACTCGGCGAATTGAGCGGCGTCATTGGCATCGGCTATTGAACCGGGGCGCAGCCCATCGCCCAATGAAAAGCTCACGTCATATTGGCGACAGATGTCGCAGATGTCTTCGAAATGCTCATAAAGAAAGGACTCGCGGTGGTGATGCAGGCACCACTTGGCCATGATCGAACCGCCTCGGCTGACGATGCCTGTTACCCGATTTACCGTCATTGGCACCATGTGCAGGCGCACGCCCGCATGGATGGTGAAATAGTCCACGCCCTGTTCGGCCTGTTCGATCAGCGTGTCACGGAACACCTCCCATGTCAGGTCTTCGGCAATGCCATTCACCTTTTCCAGCGCCTGATAGATCGGCACGGTGCCGATGGGCACGGGGCTGTTGCGGATGATCCATTCGCGCGTGTTGTGGATGTTGCGGCCCGTCGAGAGATCCATCACCGTATCCGCCCCCCAGCGGATCGCCCAGACCAGTTTCTCGACCTCTTCTTCCATCGAAGAGGTGACGGCGGAGGTGCCCATGTTGGCATTGATCTTGACCAGAAAATTGCGGCCGATGATCATCGGCTCCAGTTCCGGGTGGTTGATATTTGCGGGGATGATGGCGCGGCCTGCCGCAATCTCTTGCCGGACGAATTCGGGGGTCACGTAGTCGGGAATATTCGCGCCCCAGTCGTTGCCGTCGCGGTGACAGGGTGTCAATTCCCGCAGCTGGTTTTCGCGGATGGCCACGAATTCCATCTCGGGCGTGATAAGGCCTGCGCGGGCATAGGCCAGTTGGGTGGGGGCCGCCCCCGGCTTGGCGCGCAGTGGCCGGTGCTGAACCGGAAACTCCGGCACCAGTCTATCGCCGGTGACAAAGCCGTTATCCTCGGGCTTGACGTGGCGGCCCTCGTAATCCTCCACAGTCCCGCGTGCCATGATCCACGAGCGGCGAAGCGGCGGCAAGCCTTGGCGAATATCGGTGGTGCGGTCCGGATCGGTATAGGGACCAGAGCTATCATAGACGGCCAGCGGTGCCTCGCCTGCGGTGGGATGGGTCGAGATTTCGCGCATGGGCACTGCGATTTCGGGATAGTGCTGGCCGGTCACATAGATTTTTCTAGAGGCGGGCAGAGGGCCCGTGGTCACGCTCGGGGTGATGTTCTGGGTGGGGACGTTCATTTTGGTGCTCCTCGAGTCAGTTTCTACAAAGAGACCAGATGAGCGTGGCAGGGAGGCAGGAGGGCAGCATATACGCCCCGGTTCAGGCCATGGGATCTGCCGGAACGTGGCATGATCGCGAGCCCTAGCTTCCTACGCCAGTATCAACTGGGTCAGGTTCAAAGGGTCGCGACACTGCAATATCTGCAAAGATGATTGCCAGCCGCCTCTCAGTCCCTCAGTTGGGACTCCCCTGCGTAGGAAAAGCGTATGCGGTAAGACAGGGCCGCGCAACCCGAAGTTTCGGGCTTGCGAGCTCAGAGGCAGATTGGCGGGTTCCAATGGCAAAGCGCCGGGCTGCGCGTATCGCGGCCCGGCGCTGCACAAAAAGTGAGGGCTTGTTTACTGCAACCGGCCCATGGCAACGGCGACATCGGCCATGCGGCAGGAAAAGCCCCATTCGTTGTCATACCATGCCAGCACCCGCACCAGACGGTTGCCGATCACTTTGGTCTGATCAGGGGCGAAGATCGAGCTTTCCTCGGTGTGGTTGAAGTCGATGCTGACCTTGGGTTCGGGATCATAGCCCAGAACGCCCTTCATCGCGCCAGCGGCGGCCTCGGCCACCACGGCGTTGACATCGGCCTTGGTCACGTCGCGCTTGGCGACAAAGGTCAGGTCCACCGCCGAGACATTGGGCGTGGGCACGCGGATGGCAGAGCCGTCGAGTTTGCCCGCGAGTTCCGGCAGCACCTCACCAAGCGCTTTGGCGGCCCCGGTCGAGGTGGGGATCATCGACATCGCGGCGGCGCGGGCGCGGTAGAGGTCATTGTGGCGTCGGTCCAGCGTCGGCTGGTCACCGGTATAGGCGTGGATCGTGGTCATGATGCCGCTCTCGATCCCGATCGTATCATTCAGCACCTTGGCCAGCGGCGCGAGGCAATTGGTGGTACAAGAGCCGTTCGAGATCATCCGCTCAGAGGCCAAGAGCGCGTCATGGTTGACGCCGTAGACCACGGTGCGATCCACGTTCTTGGCCGGGGCCGAAATCAGCACCTTGCGCGCGCCGCGCTCAAGATGGGTGCGGGCCTTGGCACCATCATTGAAATTGCCGGTGCATTCGAGCACCACATCAACCCCGTCCCAATCCAACTCGTTCATGTCATAGGTCGAGAACATCTGGATCGGGCCGCGACCGAGGTCCATCGTCTGGCCCTCGACGGTGATCGGATGGGCAAAGCGGCCATGCACGCTGTCATAGCGCATCAGATGCGCTGCGGTCTCAATCGGCCCGGTTGCGTTCACCTTGACCACCTTGATATCGTTGCGCAGGCTTTCCGAGATATGGGCAAGCGTGGCGCGACCGATACGGCCGAAACCGTTGATTCCTACGGTGATGGTCATGGGCGACTCCTGATAGCTGAATTGGCGTCCGTATAGACGGGGCAGAGGACGCCGGAAAGCGGTAAAAGTCGTTTTCCAGTTGGAATACAGGATGTTAGCGGTAACCTTGCGGGGGTTGGCGTGGCTTTGCTGGTGATTGCGCTAACGCAGGATGGCAGGTTTGGGCGATCGGAAGGCGCATATTTGCCGCCAAGACATAGGGGCGCCCGAGAGCGCCCCTGTCTTTGATCTGCCAGTCCGAACTAAAGGAACGTGAAATCATCCACCGTCAGTTGCGCGGCGGTGACGCCTTCGACGAGGATGGTGTTGCCATTCACCGTCATCTGCGCGCCGCCCGCCACGTCGACGATGTTCATCGCCGTGACGAAACCCGCCAGACCGTTGCCGCCGTTGTTGATGTTTTCAACGCCAGTATCGGGATCGAAACGGCGGATGAAGAAACTATCCAAACCGTCCTCGAAATCGGTGATCACATCCGCCTCGCCATCGAAGAAGGACGAAAAGACAAACTGATCAGCCCCGGTTCCGCCGGTGATCACATCGTTGCCAGCACCTGCATTGATCGTGTCATTGCCCGCGCCGCCATCGATGGTGTCGTTGCGCCCGCCGCCTGCGAGGAAGTCATTGCCCTCGCCGCCAAGGATGCTGTCGTCGCCTTCACCGCCGCCGACGCTGTCATTGCCCGCACCGGCATCAATGGTGTCCTGTCCGGTGCCGCCGCCGATATCATCCGCGCCCTCGCCGCCGTCGATGAGGTCATTGCCAAAGCTGCCCGACATGCTGTCGTTGCCATCGCCGCCCGAGAGCGTGTCATCGCCCGCGCCGCCTGCGACCACGTCATTGCCAGCCCCGCCAGAGACCGAGTCGTCTCCAAACCCGGCCCCGATGATGTCATCGCCCTCACCGCCATCAATGGTATCATTGCCAAGGCCACCGCCGATGTTGTCGTTGCCAAGGCCGCCAAACACGATGTCATTGCCATCGGAGGCGGGAATCGAGTCATTGCCGTCGCCGCCCGTGATGCTGTCATTATCCAGCGTTCCTGGCAGGAACTCGGACCCGGCGGTGCCGTTCACGATGTTGAACTCGGGCTGCGCCCCGGTGCTGCTGATGGTGGTATTGCCGCCCGAGTTCTCGACATTGAAGGTGGCATTGCTGAAATCGCCCTCGAGCGTGATGGTCGTATCGGCCACCCCGTCGCCATCGGTGTCGACGTCCAGAATGGCAGAGCCAAGGGTCACGACGATGTCATCGAGTCCGAACACGCTTCCGAGGATTTCCAGAAGGTCGTCATCCTGCCAGTCGTCGATAATGTCGCCATCAAGTTGTTGGGCTGTGCCGCTGACCGTGTCTTCGCCACCGCCAAGCATGATGAGTTCCGGCGCGCCGGTCGCGTTGATCTGATCCGACCCTGTCGAGCCGGGGACATTCACAAAGCTGCCACTGGAGTTGAAGTTGGAGGCCTGCATGTTGCCAATGAAAAGGCCGGAATCAAAGACGAAGTCACCGGTATCGGCGATCCCGATCTTGATCTCGTTCAGCCCCGCTTGAACGGGGGCAATCACGGTGATCAGCCGCGAAAATCCGTCATATTCAGTGTCGAACTGCCCGGTAAAGAGGTTTGTGGGGTCGTTGACGCCGTTGTTGTTAAAGAAGTTGCCCGGTGTATTGATGCTCTCTCCGACAATCGAGAGGGGCTGACCGGGGTCATTGTTGAAGAGCGCAAAATTCTGTCCGTTCACGAAAACGGCTGCGATATCGACAAACTGGCTGTTGACGAATTCCGGGAATTCATCCGAGCCAAAGAAGAGGTCGAACGAGACTGCCGGGGCATCGCCGATGTCTGTCGCGTCAAAGGTGAATGTGATGACGGAGGCGTCATTGGTGCGCCCTGCCCCAGAGAAAGCATCGCGCGCGGCCTCGTCGAGATCGGCATCGCCGGGTTCATCGAGGACCTCGGAAAAGGAGGCGGAGGTATTGCCAGAGCCCGGGCCGCTGCCGGTTGTCAGGAACACGCCGCGCTCGAGGTTGACCACGGGAGTTACCGTCTCGAACTGAAAATCGCCGTCCAGATCTTCAAGCCGGTTGATGGCAAAGCCATCGGGCAAGAGCGCGATGCCCTCGATTGCGCCGGTGAACGCGACATTGGTCAGGGTCAGATTGGGGTCAGAGACCAGAACGTCTGCTATCTGATCGAACCCCGACGGCCCGATGATGGGCAGGCCAATGCCTGCGGTGGGTGCGTCGGAGAAGCGCAGAGTGGTCGTGCCCTCTTCAACCGATTGCACGAGGGTCGCGCCGAATTCGAAGGGCGATACAGAGAAGGCCGCGTCTTCTGTGCCGTCGCCATCGGTATCAATCGACACAGTCAGGCTATCTGTGCTGATGCTGACGATGGAGCTGCTTGTAAGCCCGGTGATGCGAATCTCGTCCCCAAAGGCGAGCGTCACGCTATCGCCGTCAAGTTCGGCCGCCGACCCTTGGATCACATCCAGCCCAAAGCCGCCGTCAAGGATATCAGCCCCTAGCCCACCATTCAAAAGATCATTGCCGTCATTGCCAAACAGGCTGTCGTTGCCGCCATCGCCAAGCAGGGTGTCCTGCCCCTCTTGCCCGTTGATGAAATCGTCGCCATCGAGGCCCGAAATCGCATCATCCGTGCCAAAGCCGATCAGCGTATCGTTGCCATTGGTGGCCGGAAACAGCTCGACCTCGGCGGTTGCAACGCCGGAAATCGCATTGGGTGAGAAGGCAACACCGGGAGAGAAGGGGCCGCCGGGCGGAATATCAGCAAACCCGGCGGCCGCCACGACCGCTGCAAGTTCCGTCTCGGTGGGAACGGGGCCTGCAAAGAGCGGCACGCTATCCAGTTGGAACAGGAAGGTTTCGCCGGACAGGTCATTGGTGAAGCCGATGAACTGCGCCATCGCGCCATCAAAGGAGACCTCGGCCATAATCGTCTCGAACTGGCTCTCGAAAAAGTCGGGATCAAGATCCTCTAAGCGCGTCTCGAAGAGGTCGCCTTGTGTCACAACAAGATCGCCCTCAGGCTCTGTTGGATCAACGGTGGTCGACGTATAGGTGAATTCCAGATCATCACTTCCCAGCAACTCCAGTGTCGCTGGTTGAAGGCCAACGATACTGTCCCCGGCCGTAATGAACTGAAACCCCGTTAAGGTGAAAAGCGTTGCCATGTCTAAGCCCCCAAGACTATGGAAATAAAGATTAAAAAGTGGGCTTTCGGATGGACATCACAAAAACGTGAACCGATTCCCACAGCCAGAGTTTAGACGGGAAGACGTGATTTTCAATGTTATACGCCGGGTTTGTTGCCGCGAGAGGGGGCGCGCAGCAACAGGCCGGTGTTGAACAGCCATCTTGGCGGGTGGCTCAGAACCTTGCGGCGAGGTCTGCGACGCCCTTGGGCAGGTCGGGCCAGACCGGGCCTTCGCCGCTTTCAATCGCGCGGCGGCATTCGGTCTGCATCGCCGCGACCCATGCTTTCCAGCCCTGCGCCAGCGTCAGATCGCCGTCACGCAAGCCAGAGGCGGCAAGGGCAACGGTACGCGGTGCACCGTCCAGCACGGCGGCGGTGAACACGATCCCGGCTTGGGCGATGTTCATCTGCGTGGCCTCGGAGCCGACGGCAAGGATGCGCGTGCGGCAGTCGGTCTTGATCGACGTGGCGCGCGCCAAAGCGGCGGCTTGGGCCTTGGCCTCGGCGGTGACGGCTTGGGCGAAATCAATCTGCATCGGGGATCTCCAACTCATAGGGCGGCAGGGCCACGGGGCCGTTGCCCGTAAGGGTGAGGGGCGCGGGAAAGAGCGTTTCTTGCGGCGCGTTGGCCCCGTGCGGCAGTACGAGCGTGAGGCGCAGCGTGCCGCCCACACGCTCGACCGGGCCTGCGAACCAGTCGCTTGCGATGGCTTCGGGGGGCAGGGTTGCGCCCTCGGGCAGTGGCGAGAAATCGAACACCTCGCCATTGAGCGTGAGGGTGTCGCCAGCGCGGCTTAGCATAAGGGGCGTGTCGCGGCGGGTGGGGGATAGGGTGATTTGCATGCGTGTCTCCTTTAGGACCAGCGGCCAAGGGCAAACAACCGTGTTGAAACCGATGATCGAATGCCCCCAACTGTCCAGGTGTTGAACGTCAGGGAGGCGTTGCTCACCCCGATCGTGGTTGGGTTTCCGAACCGCGGTGCGCCTATGGTTGGGGTGATTGCAAGGCCATCGACCCCGGCGAAGACCGCCGGATAGGTCCAGACCGTTTCCGCGGCACCGTCTGATGTGAGAGTGCCAGTGCAAATCTGTGTGCCATCCGCAAATCGAATATACCGCCCGTTGGCGTTGCTGCCGCGCTCGATCACAGCCCCTGTCGGCAAGGTGCCAGACATCGACACGGTGCCAAGGATATTCGCCTTGCGATAGACATCCGCGCCGAGTGCCGCCCCTTGGGCCCCAACGGTCAAAACCCGCCCCGGCGTGGCATCATTGGCCGAGGTTTGCACCGCAGCGCCGCTGAGACGCCCGGTCTGGGCATTGACGCGCAGCGCCTCGGTCCAGTTGACGCCATCGGCGGTGACTTTGATGGAAAAATCATCCTGCCCGGCGATGCCCATTTCCGCGCGCCCGGCAAAGCCGGTTTGAAACAAGAGGCTTGCGGTGGCACCCGCTTCGGCCTTGTTGATCTTGAGCTGATGCCCTGCGCCTGCATGGGTGAGCAAGGTCGCCTCTGCCGCCACGCTCAGACGGTTGAGCGCATCGGCATCGGTGGCGATGCCAAGCCTCTCAAGCCGCTCTGGAATGCTGCGCCACGTGCCATCCCGATAGAGGCGCAGATCACCAGTTCCGCGCGCGGTTGCGATCCAGCCTTCTTGCGGCGCAACAAAGCCCCAGGCTTCGCCGAGAAAGACGGCGATTTGGCCATCCTGCCCGGCCCAGGCCCCCATCGCCCCTTGGCCAAGGGCATAGCGCGCGCCGGTCTCGGGGGCGGCGGGCGGTTCGGTGGCGTCGAACCCGTCCAGCGCCATCTGGACCAGAAGATCCAGCCGCTGCACAGCCTCATTATAGGTCACATGCTTTTGCGCCTGTGACGGGGCGATAAATGGCAGGTCTAGGCGGGCTGATACATCCGACATCGGTCTCTCCAGAACGGTTGCGCAGACGAGAGACTCGGGAAACGGGATTACCAACCCCTTAACAAATGGGGCGATGGTGGACTATCTATCTGATTATAAGTTAAAAAATGTCCGGCTGGACGGCCGTAGCATTGCCGCAACCAGCACCGATCAGATGGCAAGACCGCACCTGCGGCACACCAATGAGGTCGGCGTTGGCAGCGGCAACGTCGAGATGAGCCCCTCACCGATTTTGCCCAAGAGCGCCCCGGAGAGTGCGTGGGCCTTTTATGCTTTGAACAGGCTTCAGCTTCCGGCGTATTTCATCACGATGTCTGCGAACTGCTCTGCTGGCAGAACCGGCGGAATGAGGGTCAATACCTTTCCGTCCGCGTCGAGCAGAAAGATATGGCTGCTATGGGCATAGATGGGCCCATATTCTGGATGATCCATGACCTTTTCAAAGGTGATCTGAAACGCACGATAGGCCTTGCTCAACGCCTCGGGATTGCCGGTCAGGCCAATAAGATCCGTCGAGATTTCAGCCAAGGCGGGCCCGATCGTCTTGGGTGTGTCCAGCTCCGGGTCTATGGTGATCATGATCGGGCTGACTGGAATGCCACGCTGTTTCACAAGCTCTGCCGCATCCACCATCATTGGCAGGGCCGCACTGCAGATGCCGGGGCAATTGGCATAGCCGAAGAATACAAGCTGCATCCGACCGTCCGGATCAGTCTGGGTGCGGGTTTTGCCGGTATGGTCGACAAGCTCGAACGCGCCGCCCAGTTTCCATGGCAGTGCCGTCACTGGATCCGATGGCGCAAGGACGGGCGGCGCTGCGTGCTTTTCCGGGCCATGCGCCAATGCGCCAGATGCGAAACCGCTACATGCCACGGCCAGCAGCAGAGTTCGGAGTTTCATTCAAACAATTCCTTGATGAATTGCTGTTCTTCTTCAACGCCGATGCCGGTGTAGCCATGTGCGGCAATCTCTGCGTTGACGCGCGGATCGCGGCGGAACCATGGCCCCTTGCCATCCGCTTCGGGGTGGTTTTCTGCCCATACGTCCGTCCAGCGGTTGGCGGCGGTCCATTCGGCATCGCCCAGAGCGCGGATCTTTTGCACCAGATAGATGTTCGTCGCCTTAAGATCGGGATCTTCGATCAACAGGCCGTCAACCTCGACCTGCTTGCCACAGAATGGCAATATGTCAACCGCCGCCCCTGAGAACGCAGCCTGCGCGTTCTTGTTGGGATAGACCAGAACGTTGTCGGCGTTGCGCAGCAAACCCAGTTGGCGTACCCCGCCACCGCAATCTGTCGGGCAATCGCCGGTCAGTTCGCACAGAATATCCACCACCTTGGCCTCAAACCGCGCGGGTTGCTCGGCATAGAGGTTCCATGTTTTCGCCTCGGACCCTTGGGAGAAATCCTGCGCGCCAGCAGGAAGTGCCATGCCGGTGAACGCGAGCATCATCAGAACATGTTTCATTGTGCGTCCCCTCACTGAGCTGGCTTTGGAATGGCGAACGGCGGAACTACCCCGTAATCCTCGTGGTTGAGTTTCGTGATCCCGTGATCGGTGACCACTTCCTCTACCACCAGATAATTCAGCCCGTCGCGATGATAGAGCAGGCCATCCGCCGTAATCTCGTGGCTGGCAAGGCGCAGCTGCGTATCGCCCCCGGCAGAGCCGTCGTCGCCCGCGATCTTGAGCACCATGTAGACCTGACCGTCATCGCCCAGCAGGCCCACAGGGATGCCCCCAGCCGAACACCAGAGCGCACAGGTGTGATGCGCCGAGCCGGTCACCGCGTCCGGGCCGCCCATCACGCCAGAGTAATAGCACCAGGTATCAATGATCTCGCCCCGGACCTGAACGCGTTCACCCTCGGCCGCAAGAGCGGCCAGAGGCATAGGCAGCATCATTGCCGCCAAAAATAGTTGCTTGCGCATGGTTCTACCTCTCAGGCTACGCAGTCTTGTCTGCGAAGCTAACCACTCATTGCTTGCAACAGCCAAATAAAGTTTCTGTCAGGTTTGGTGAGGAATGGCCCAAGCGAGCCAGTCCGCGCCGACGGAAACGTCGAATATCTCGCGCCAACCGGGGGGCTGTGTATGATGTGACGCGGTCAAGCCGGGTGGTTCTGGACGCCAGCATATCGCGCGGCTGCTGGCGGGGATGTCATGGAAAGGTATATATTTTATCTGGAGTGCCAGTCTTGGAAACATTCGACCCGCCCAAGCAGATCCCAGTCAGTTTAGCCGTGTGATCGGCCGCCTGTTTTGGAAGCGGAATTTCAAATTTCGTTAGTCTATATGTCATGACATTCGATTTGGCGGCTTGGCCGGTGGCGGGCCTGCAAACTGCGCATAGGATGCCGTTGAGCGAGATATGCTGTGAAAATGGCCGCCCCATTAGGGTTTTCTTTGCGGGAGGGCGGGGCGCGTTTTTGTCGATGACGCGGGCCTTCGTGCCGGTGTTCTTCTTTCCCTTCATTTCGCTAAAGACATATGGCGGCGAGGATGGTTTGATCGTGTGGCGCACCAAAGGCCAGCAAAGGCTGAACATGAAGGATCAAGCGACGTTGCATTGGGTGGTTTTGGACATTGCCGGTATCCGCCAGAATGAGCGCCGGATGACTGCGACAGCGCCCCTGTGCCATCGACCGAGCGAGGGGTTTATTCGATGAGGCTGGTTCTGGTTGGTTGGGGGGCCATTGGATCGGAAGTTGCGCGCCTTTTGAAGGCGCGCGCTGCGCCGGTCGATCTGGTTGGGGTTGCTGTGCGTGATACTGCGCGTGACATTGGCGTACCGCTGATTGATGACCCCGCCGCGCTGGCCGCGCTGAGACCCGATCTGGTGGTTGAGGCGGCGGGCCGGGCGGCGGTGATGCCATGGGGCCTTGCATCCTTGAGTGCGGGGGCCGATTTCGTGGCGGCCTCAACCTCGGCCTTTGCCGATGAGGGAACGCTTGAGGCACTTTTGGACGTTGCGCGGCGCAACAGGCGGCAGGTGCTGATTCCGCCGGGGGCGCTGGGTGGCATTGACGCGCTGGCGGCGGCGGCGCGGTTGCCGCTGGCGTCAGTGGTTCACGAGATTGTCAAACCTGCCCCTGCCTGGCGAGGGACCGAGGCGGAACGCCTGTGTGACCTGTCTGGCCTGACCGCGCAGCACTGCTTTTTCGATGGCACAGCCCGTGAGGCGGCGCGGCGCTTTCCGCAAAATGCCAATGTGGCGCTGATCACTGCGCTGGCGGGGTTAGGCCCCGACCAAACCCGGCTTCGCCTGATCGCCGATCCCGATGCCACGGGCAACCGTCATCGCGTGACAGCACAGGGCGACTTTGGGCGGATGGAGATTGTGCTGGATAACCTGCCCCTTGCCAGCAATCCGAAATCGTCAGCGTTGACGGCGCTATCGCTGGTGCGGTTGATCGAGAACCGGGCCGGACCGCTGGTGATCTGATGCCGCGAGCGGCTGTGCAAAACTCGGCCATGCTTGCAGCGCGATCAGCCTGCGGCGGGTGGCGTAATGGTCGCCCAGCTTGACCCTTTGGGGGGCAGGGGGGCGTGGATGTGTATCGGGCGGTTGGCCGCACCTTGCGATCCTATGCCAAGAATGGCTTTTTCATGCTTGATGCTCTGGCGCGATAGGGGGGCGAATAGATATGACCCAGCCGGACAGCAATTCGTGTAAATCATAATGCCAAAACGGTACTTGATCATGCGCCAAACAACCTGGGCGGACGTGTGGATTATTTCGGTTCACTGAACAATCATAGGTAGTTTCTTTACTGACCTGATTAAGTATCTGATTTTTATATGTAAAGCCAAACTTTCAGCATGGCGCGGGCGCAGAGACAGCTCTGGCCTGACAGGTTCTGGGAGAGCTGACGGACCAAAGCACATCTCAGAGGGGTTTCTAATCCATTGAATCAAGGCGTGTTTTGGTGACTGAAAAAGCGATTGACCCGAAACGACAGGGGGGACGCCCCATCGGGTTCTCAGAAAAGATTTTCAGCCTATGCGGTATTAACAAATTTTTAACTTTCCTTAGAATTGAAAATTCGCAAGTTTCGGGTTTCAGAAAGCATTTTTTGTTTAAAAAACATAACAAATGCAAGTTTCATTCTTGTTTGCTGGGGCGCGAAATGGTTACGTTCGAGTGTAGTGAGCTATCTTTCGATCTTAACGAGTATCTTTCGTAGCGTTGAGCAATGTTCGAGTGTGAGTGACCGACTGTTTCAATCTCAAGATATGGATTTTCATCACTGTCCTAGAATTCATCAGCACCAAAACAAAACACTACAGAATTACACGGTAATAACCCGCATTTTCAGGTGCTTAGGCACTTTATGCGGATGGAAGACTGCGGCCGGAGTTCAGTCTGAACTTGGCGTCAGGTGGGGAGGCACGACATTACTAGCTATCGATCAATGGCCCAAGGTTCAGGGCTATCTTCCGTAAGACCCAAGCTGCATGTGAATTTGTGCAGAGGGTTACGCGGTAGCCCGGGAGCAGCAGATGCCACTGGCGGGCCGAATTCGGTCCATGCCTTGGCATTATACAGTGACCCCAGCTCAGGCGCGCGCGACGGGCCAAGCCTTAGACATCACGCAGGCAAGACCACGGCAGACCTGTTGCCGGGCTAGTCCGGAAGCAGGCAGTCTAGCGTCCCTTGTCCTTCCATCACGCTTATCCCGGCCCTCCATCATGGTGCCGCCGGACCAGTTCCTTACTGACCGATCAGGAGAATTCCCAATGGCTAACGTTGACGATTGTGCGGGTTTCTTAGGCCAATTGGCAGATGTTGCCATCCGCGCGCGGGCAAAACGCGACCCTCAATAATTTCAAATTTCATGGCGCAAGCGGGGCATCACCCACCGCCTGCGTAAGCACAGATCACGCCGCAGAGCGCGGCATCAAAAAATAAAGCAGGAGCATCACCAATGGCTTTTTCAGTTGAATACGCAACGTCCGCCGGCACCATCAATACGAACGAGCTCGCATTTGAGCTTTTGAATGGCACCACTACGTCCACTACGTCCGGGACCGTCAGCTTGTTCGATCCCAATTTGTCTGGATTGACGGGGGACGGTTTTGCTGTGCGCTTCAAAGGCGTTGTAGATTTCTTTGAAGGAGGTAACTGGACCTTTGGTCACGACGCTGATGATGGGTTTGTTCTGTTTATCGACGGTGTGATTGTTGCGCAGCGATTTTCGGGCACTGGTATCAATCCTGGTTGGTCGACATCTTCCGTCGTCAACCTCACCGCAGGCCTGCACAATGTCGAGGTGCTCTATTGGGAGAATACCGGCGGTCAGGACGTTTTCCTGACGGCCCGAGCACCATCGGGGGGGAGCGCTACCCAGATTGGTGCTTTCGGCGGTTTGACCGTCACTGAAGGCAGCTTCGCGGATGGTGTGCTGCTTTCGGATACATCGGCCGATGCGGATAGCAACCTTGCGGTTGCTTTTGATCATGGCGATGCGTTCTTGAACGCTGCCGATACCGATGTCGATCAGACGCTGACCGTGACTGGTATTGATCCCGATGTGACAGCGGGTGAGGTGAGAGTATCGAATGGCACTACTACCATTATTCTACCCTTTGACCTTGGCACGATTGAAAATGGCATCGCCACGGTAACCCTGCCGGCGAACTCGCTTGACTTTCTGGACGACGGCACGCTGACGGCGACGGTGGAGGTGCAGGATCTAAACGGCAACGTTGCAACTGCAAGCGATACCATTGCTCTTGACACGACTGCCGATGCTGCGCCGAACCTCTCTGTCGCATTTGAGGGCGCAGGGGTGGACGACTCGACCTTCAACGCAGGAGAGGCAATTCAGGTTGCATTCAGTGGCATTGATGCCGATGCGACAGGGACTTTGACGATCACATCCACTGGTGGCGGCTCGGTTGTTTTTGAGGGGCTAGACATCGAGTCATTTAGCCCGATTTCGCTTGATCCCCTGCAAATGGCTGCGCTGAGCGACGGCATGCTTTCGGTTACATTGGAGGTGACCGATACGGCGGGCAATATGGCGCAGGCCCAGTCAAATGGCTTTGATCTGAACGCCGCCCCACCGATGATTACGACCGTGACCCTCGCGGGGGGCTCTGGCGTTGAAGGCACCGTGATTGACGGTGATGTCGATGGCTTTGTCACGCTGACGATTGCGTTCAACGAAGCGATGGATACGGCTGTTGATCCGACGGTCACTCTGGATATGGCGTCTGCCAGCAGCTTTACAGAAGCCGAGCGCGCATGGTCGATGGATGGCTTGAGCCTGACGATCACCTATACGGTTGTGGATCAGAATGTCGATCTGGCCGCGATCACAGTGGGTGTGTCGGGGGCGCAGGACGTGGGCGGCAATGTGATGTTTGCTGTGTCCGAAGTGTCGACCGGCGCCGCGATTGACACCGAGAGCACAGCCTCTGAGACCGAGTCTGTCACGATTGCCGAAATCCCCGATCAGGATGCTGCGACCACTGGCACGCCCATCGTTCTGGCCAAGCTGTCGGGTGCTGATGGCACGACCTATGCCCTGACAGGGGAAGCGGCGGTTAACGCGCATGTCGAAATTGTCAGCGATGGCGAGGACGGTTTCATGGTCCAGATCATCGACACCGAGGCCGCGCGCGGGTTCTTTGACCTCGAAGAGAACGGCCCGAGCTTTGATATTTTCGTGACCGGTACGGATAACGCGGGCAATACCACGGCGTCGGTCCTGTCGATCACGCTGACCGATCTGAACGATGCGCCGGAACTGGTGCCGGGTGAGAATGATCTGACCGGAACGGTGATCGAGCGCGAAGACGGGGTGCTTGGCGAGAATGCCACGCCCTTTGGCACCACCGGCACCTTTGGTGTGCATGACGACGATGTGGCCAATAGCCACTCGGTCACGGTGTCGAATATTTCCAGCACCAATGGCACCTTCCTTGGGGTGTTCCAGGCGGGGTTCTCTGATCCGATTCAGGGCGATGGCAATGGCACGGTGCAATGGACCTTTAACATCGGCGCACCGATCACCAATCCGACGACCCTGGCGGCCCAGATGGCGATTGTCGATGCGCTGGCAGATGGCGAGAGCATCACGCAGGTCTATGATGTGACGACGACCGAAACTGTTGGCGGCCTGAGCTTTGTCCAGCGGATCGTGGTTACGATTGAAGGCAGCAATGATGCGCCGGTGATTTCCGGCACGGCCGTTTCGGCGGATCTGACTGAGGTTGTCGATGACGGCAGCAGTGACCAATCGCTGACGGCGACGGGCACGTTGACCGTGGTGGATACCGACACCAGCGACACGGTGACGGTCGCAGTGTCCTCGGTGGCGACATCGGGCAGCTTTGCGGGAACGAACCCGCTCGACAATGCCGCCCTGCTGGCGATGCTAGAGGTCGTGGCGGGCGACGGCACTGTCGGCCTCCTCGGCTCCGAGACTGCCGCGATGGCGGCGGATGCGACTGCGGGCTCGGATTTCACCTGGCAGTTCAGCGCGGGCAACCCGGAAAGCTCGCCGTTTGATTTCCTGCCTGCGGGCGAAACGCTGATTCTGGAGTACACGCTGACGGCGACGGACGATTCCGAGACCGCGAACGCGACCGATACGCAGGTTGTGACGATCACCATTACCGGCACGAATGACGTGCCGCAGATCGGAGCCAGCAGCACTGCCGCGACCACGGTGGTCGAAGCGGGCGGCGTCGAGAATGGTGGTGAAGGCACAGCAGAAGCCACAGGCAATCTGTCGGCGGATGGCAATTGGACCGATGCCGATGATGGCGAAGCTGCAGCCTTGGTTGTGAGCGAGATCGCCTTTGGCGAAACCAGCGTACTGGTTGCCGTTGAGGGTGAAACCGAGATCGCAGGCACCTATGGGGCGCTCTTTGTCAGTGCCGATGGCAGCTATCGTTACGTGCTGGATAACACGCTGGCCGCGACACAGGCGCTGAATGCCGATCAAGCTGTAACCGAGGTTTTTGACTATACCATCGCCAACAATGGCGGTGGCCTGGGCAATGAGGCAAGCGCGACGCTGACCGTCAACATCACGGGCGCGAATGACACGCCGGTGATCAGCTTTGGCGAAGGGCAGGACGTTGGCACGGTCGAGGAGGCAGGCGTCAACGCCGAGAACGAAGCCATCAATACGCCACCGACCACCGCAACCGGCACGCTGAGCGCGGATGATGTGGATGCCGAGGATGCACCGGTCGATCTGATCTGGAGCGCTGGGGCTGATACCATGGCTGGCCAAGCACAGACAGATTCCCTCACAGTTGAAGGGGTTTACGGCAGTTTTGCGGTAGATGCTTCGGGCAATTGGACCTTCACGCTGGATAACACCGCCGAAGCGGTTCAGTCGCTTCACGACTCGGAATCCGTCTCGGAGACTTTCACGGTTACCGTGACCGATGACCGGGGTGCAACGAGCACACAAGATGTGGTGATCACCATCAACGGCACCAATGATGCGCCGGTGATCGTTGCGAATGAGGGGGCCGATACCTCGGTCACAGAGCAAGACGGCAGCGCGGATCCAAAACTTGAGCCCGAGGGGCCACTCTCCTCGGGTGATCCGGACGCCTCTGGCAGCTTCTCGGTGTCGGATGTTGACACCGGAGGTACGGATCAGGTGATCTGGTCGATCACCGGGGTGAACGGCGAGGCAATCGAGCATTCCGTGGCCAATGGTTCCGCCGCCGAGGCCGTTGGCACCTATGGTTTCCTTGTTTTGAACAGCGATGGTGAGTGGTCCTATCAGTTGGACGATCGCGACGAAGACACGCAGGCGCTCGCCGCGGGTGTCGTAGTTACCGACACCTTCACTGTGCGCGTGGCCGATGGGCTGGGTGGATATTCTGAGGATACCGTCACAGTTACTGTGACCGGCAGCAATGATGCCCCTGTGATTGAACTCTTCGGGGGTGAATTGTCGGGTCCGTTGGGTCCGGATTCAACCTTGGGCAACGTTTTGGAATCCGATGCTGCAAACCTGACTGCCAGCGGCACGCTGACCGTATCGGATGTGGATGCGAATGATTCGGTTGCAATATCTGTGACTGCGGTATCGGCATCGGGCACATTGGGCGGCTTTGAAGAGGATGACTTGGCGCTTCAGGCCATGATGACCATCAGCGGCGGTACCCCGCTTGAGACGGGTGCTGGCAATGCAAGCGGTCAGATCACCTGGAGCTTTGATAGCGGCAGCGAAACGTTCGACTATCTTGCTGCGGGCGAGAGCATCACGCTCAACTTTACCGTGACTGCCGATGACGGCGACGCGACCGACACCGAAACCGTGACCGTCAGGGTCAACGGCACCAATGACCGGCCCGAGATTGTGATCGGGGATGGGGATTCAGCCACAGGTGAGTTGACGGAATCAACCGGTCTGATGGGGGAAACCCTGGTTACCGCAGGCACGTTGAGCATCGCCGATGCCGATCTTTCGGATGCGCACAGCGTTTCTGCGAGCCGCGTGTCTGTGACATGGACGGATGTGAATGGGGCCGACAATCTTGGCACTGCGTCGGATGTGACGCCGCTGCCCGAGGACCTAGAGGCGGCGCTGGATGCGGCCTTTGCTGCTGCCATCAACCTTGGTGATCCGCGGCAAGTCGACTGGAGCTTTAGCCTTGCCGATAGCCTTGCCGATTTCCTAGGGGCCGGTGAGACGCTGACGGTGGTTTATGATGTCACCGTGAATGATGGCCGGGCGTTTGACGGCACGGATGAGGACGGCAATGAAAATTCGGTCTCTGCCGTTCAAAAAGTCACGATCACGATCACCGGCACCAATGATGCGCCGGTTGTTGTGGCCGATGAGACGAATGAGTTTGCCGAAGGTGACGCGCTGGTCATCGACGAGAACAGCGTTTTGGATCAGGTTGCACTGACACCTGAAGCGACCGTTACCGTCAACCTGCTGGGCACTGGTGACGATAGCGATGATGAAATCTGGGTAACCACGGTCACCGAACTGGACGCCAACGACACCCGCGCGATCACCGGGACAACCAGCGTGTCCGCCTCGGGCAATATCCCCACAGGATTTGTTGCGTCGGATGCCCAAGCGGCATTTGACCTTAGCGACGCCTTGAACGGGGTTGTCACCTTTGACCGCAACGCCGCCGTGTTTGACGCGTTGGACACTGGTGAATTCATTGATGTGGCGCTGACCTATACGGTCACAACCACCTCGCCGGACGGCATCACCACGACCGATAACGAAGTGACAACGGTCATCCGTGTCACCGGTGCGAATGATGCGCCCTATATCGTGGAAGAGGATGATTTTGCGGCCTCTGTGACCGAGCTGCCGGATTTGGACGCAGGCGAGAATGCCGCGCGCCCGACTGTAAATGGCTCTATCACGTTCAATGACGTTGATCCGGGTGATCTTTCGGCGCTTCAGGTTACAGTTGAACCTGTGCAAGACGTTGGTGAGGGTGCCGCGCTTTTGGCGAATTATGTCGGCACATTCTCGGCGGGCTTTGTTGCGCCGACCGGCACATCGGTCGCTGAGGCTGGCGAGGTGTTCTATAGCTTCGACCTCGATGATCTTGTGCTCGACACTTTGACCGAAGGCGAGACCTTTACCCAATCCTACCAAGTGTCGATCTCGGATGGCACGGCCACCACGAGCCGCAATATCGTGCTGACCTTTACCGGCACGAATGACGCGCCAGTCATCACCGCGGCAACCGGCGACCTGGCCCTGACCGAAGATCAGGGTGATGTCGCCAGCGGGTCTGTGACTACGCAGACGCTGACCGGCACCATCAGCTTTGACGATGCCGACACCTCGATCCTGCCGGCCAGCGGGGGCGCGGGTGGTGCGGATACCCATACCGTTACGGCGGAAGTGACCTCTGTTGCATTGGATTCCGAGGTTGATGAAGCCTATGAAGGACCCACAGGTTCCCTGTCCTTCGATGCCACGGCGGCAAACGCCTCTGATGCGGTTGGCAACACGGTTGGTTGGTCGTTTGAAATCACCGATGGGCAGTTTGATTTCCTCGCTGCCGGAGAAGTTCTGAGCATCACCTATACGGTGACGGTTGAGGACAATAACGGCGGCACCGATACACAAGACATCACCTTTACCATCACTGGCACGAATGACCTGCCGGTTATCAATGTTGCTGAGTCTGACGTTGAGATCAGCGGCAATGAGGATGCGGTGGGAATTTCCGGCACGGTGCTGGCCACGGATGTGGACGGCGACGAGCTGAGCTTTGCGCTTGCGGATGGTGGTAGCCCGGAGAACGGGTCTGTCACCGTGAACACAGATGGCACCTACACCTATGTTCCGAATGCCGATTTCAACGGGACGGATGCCTTTACGGTCGCGGTTTCCGACGGCAATGGTGGCACCGATACGGTAGAGGTCAGCGTCACGGTCAACGCGGTCAACGATGCCCCGGTGAACACCGTGCCCGAGACCCTGAGCACGGACGAGGATACCGCTGTGGCGCTGACCGGGTTGTCAGTGTCGGATGTAGACGCCGGTGAGGGTACGATTACCGTGACCCTTGCGGTTGCCGAAGGCGCAGGCACGATTGCGGCGTTGGAGGCTGGTTCGGTTACGGTTGCGGGGTCGGGGACGAATTCGATCACGCTGACCGGGACGTTGGCGGACATCAACGCTTATCTGGCCACTGAAACCACTCCGGTCTTTACGCCCGCGCAGGATGCGAATGGCGATGTGACCTTGACCATGACCACGGATGATGGCGGCAGCACCGGCGAGGGTGGCGCACTGACCGACATCGACACGGTGACGATCACGGTGAACCCGGTTAACGATGCGCCGGTTGTGGAGGGGCCCGTATCGGCAGAGCAGACCGAGGATGCAGAGGGCTTTACCGTCGATCTCCTGAGCGGTGCGTCGGATGTCGACACGGGCGACGTGCTCACTGTGTCCGGCCTGACGCTTGACAGCGGTGACGACAGCGGCGTGACGGTGTCTATGGATGGCAACAGCCTGACGGTTGATCCCGATGCCTACACCGCACTGGCGGTGGGTGCGAGCGAAGTGATCACCTATAGCTACACGGTGACGGATGGAAATGGCGGCGAGGTCTCTCAGACCGCGACGATCACCATCACCGGGGCAAATGACGGCCCGGTTCTGGAGGACGTGACGACAGCACCGGCGATTGTTGATACGGCTGGCGATGACACGCTGTCTTTGGTTTCGGATACGCTGGTTGGGTCGGATGTCGATAATGGGGCGGTTCTGACCTATGCGATCAGCGGCCAAGAACCCGTAATGGGCGAGACTTCCCTAGAGGGTAAGTATGGGACGCTGACGGTCTTGTCTGATGGCAGCTATACTTATACGCCTGATGCGGCAAAGTTGCAGGGACTGGCCGCGGATGCCGAACCGAATGAGACCTTCACGATTGTTGTGACGGATGAGCACGGTGCGTTCGATACCGCGACGTTGACGGTGGATATCACCCCGGCCAATGACACGCCGGAACTGGCCGCAGTCGAAGCCATCAACATCACCGACACAGCTGCTGCGGATGATTTTGCAGCACAAGGGGGGACTCTGTCTGCCACAGACCGCGACAGCGGGCATGTGGACGCGATGGTGTATTCGATTGCAGGGCAGGAAGTTGCAGAAGGTGCCACATCGCAAACCTTCTACTTTGATCGTGTCGGCAACGCGGTCGTGACCGAAGCCCCGCTGAATGGTGTGGAATTGGGCACGCTGACGGTGCAATCGAGTGGCGCTTACAGCTTTGAGCCGAATGATGCGGGTATCAACAGTCTGCGTGCTGATCAGAACCCCGTCATCACGACCACGCTGCGCGCGACAGACCCGCAAGGGGCCACGTCCGAGACCGGGCTGGTGATCAACATTGACGGTGTGAACGATAACCCGACCATTACCGGAACCGATCCTGAGGTTGACCAAGGTGTGGTGAATGTGGCCGCCAAGGAGCAGGCCGAGGCGGACGAGGGCGATCTGGTTGTCGTGTCTGGCACCATTTCGTTTGCCGATGTCGACAGCAATGGCATCCCCAGCTTTGGCTTTGCGGCACTTGCGCCCGGCTTTGTGGGAACGATCCAGTTTTCACCCTCGGGCGAAACCGTGGATGAGGGGACATTCACATGGACCTTCAGCATTCCCGATGCCACGCTCAATGCGCTGGCCGAAGGTGAAGCGCTCGGCACCAGCCCGCAGGTCTATGATATCACCGTCAACGATGGTGATGGGGGATCGGTTGTTCAGCGGGTTTCGATTGCGATTGTCGGAACCAATGATGCACCGGTGATTGCCGGGGCTTTGGGGGGCGGTCTGGCGATTTCAGGTGCCGCAACTGAGGCCGCGGATGGGGCGATGGATGCTGCCATCACAACCTCTGGCACGCTGTCGGTTTCCGATGAAGATACGCGGGATGAGGTGACCGTTTCGGTGACCGGGGCGGTGGTATCTGGTGGGACCTTTGCGGGCACCGTGCCTTTGGACAGCGCGGCACTTGCCGCGATGATGCAACTGGCGGTGGGTACTGCGGCGGAGACCGGCTTTGGTGACACCGTGGTTTTGGGTGCGGATGGCACCGGCTCTGACTTTACGTGGGCCTTTACATCGGGCGCCTCTGGCGATGCGGCGTTCGATTTCCTCGCTGCGGGTGAGACGCTGGTGGTCACCTATACACTGACCGCAGACGACCTGTCCGAGACTGACAGTGCAACCGACACTCAGACCGTGACGATCACGATCACCGGCACCAATGACAGCCCTGTCGCCTCGGCGGCGGATGGGGTCACGGTTGTAGAGGATCTTGATGCAGCCACGGTCATTGCGACCGCGTCGGGAACAGATGTCGATCTGAGCGATGTGCTGAGCTACAGCATTTCCGCAGGGAACGATGCTGGTCTCTTTGAGATTGATGCCACCACAGGCGACATCTCACTTGTGGCGGGTCAATCGCTGGATGCGGAAACGGAGGTTGAACACGTTCTGACCGTGACGGTCAGCGACGGCAACGGTGGCACCGATACGCAAGAGATCACCGTCAACGTCACGGATGTGGACGATAACCTGACCACGGCTCCGGTGGATGCAGACGGTGTGGCGGGTGGGAGCGTTGATGAGAATGCCACATTGGGGACGGTCGGAATTACCGCCGCCTCAACCGATGCGGATATTACATCTGGCGCAATAACCTATGCCATCGTCGGGGGCACTGGTGCCACAGACTTTGTCATTGATGCCGAAACGGGCGTTGTGTCCGTCGCCTCGGGCGCAAACATCGACCGGGAGACAGGCAGCTCTCTGACCATCGACGTTCAGGCAACACCGGCCAATGGTGCGGCAAGTGTCACCTCGACGTTCACAATCACGATCAATGATGTGAATGAGTTCGACGTGAGCACGCCAGTGGATAGCAATGCCGATGTGAATGAGGTTTCTGAAAACGCAGGCCCCGGCACTCTGGTCGGTATCGTGGCGTCCGCCTCTGATGCAGATGCAACCACCAATGGTGTTACCTATAGCTTGACCGATAGCGCCGGTGGGATTTTCGAGATTGATGCAGCGACAGGCGAAGTGCGTCTTTCGACAGCAGCCATGGCCCCGCGCCCGGATTTCGAAACCGCAGAAAGCCATACGATCACTGTGCAGGCGATGAGCGCGGACGGATCCATCTCGACCGAAGACTTCACGATCACGATTTTGGATGCGAATGACACGGCACCTGTGTTTGCAATCAACGCCGCACAAAGCGTGGCGGAGAACGAAACCTCTGTCGTTCGGTTGTCTGCCACCGATGTAGACACCGATCAATCTGGTATCAGCTTTACCATCGTTGGTGGGGATGATCAGGCGGCGTTCCGCGTTGTTGAGGACGAGGGGGTTTATACGCTCGAATTTATCAGCGCACCTGATTTCGAGATGCCGACCGATATGGGTGGCAACAACATCTATAATGTTGTGGTTGAGGCCTTTGATGGCACCAACATGACGGAACAGGCGTTTGCAATCACAGTGACGGATGTGAACGAGGCCCCCACAGCGGTCAGCCTTGACAACACGACGTCGACCTTGGCTGAAAATTCGGTCATCGGGTCCGGCATCAAAGTGGCGGATATCACCATCACGGACGATGCGCTTGGGGTAAACGGTGTTACGTTGACTGGGGCGGATGCCGCCTTCTTCGCGGTGGTGAGCACGGATACCGGGCTTGAGCTGCATTACGTTGGGGAGGCTCCGAATTTTGAGGCTCCAGCCGATGCAGGGGCGGACAATAGCTTTAACGTCACTGTCGTGGTCGATGATGTGACGGTTGGCGATACGCCAGACGCAACGACAGACTTCACCCTGACGGTGACGGATGTGAACGAGGCACCTGTTGCCAATCAGGTTCCGGCAGAAACCTTCCCGGTTGTGATCGAGGACGAAGTCTTTAACGGCCTTGTCGTTTCAGAGTTTGGCGAAGCCTTTGGTGAGATTCCGCTGTCGGTCTTTGCGTCCGATGTGGATGGCAACATTGATCCGTCCTCTTTGTCCATCGACGGCGTGACCGTCGAGGGCAATCTGGTCACGCAGGCCGAGGCAGGTATCTCCTATAGCGGCGAGACCGGGGCATTCAGTGTTAACGCGGCGACGGAGGTCTATCAGTCACTGGATGTCGATGAAGAAATCTCGGTTGTGGTGAGCTTTACCGTCACTGACAGCGAGGGGCTGAGCGACAATACGGGCACGATCACCTTCACAGTGCGCGGCACCAATGATGTGCCGGTTATTGTGGTGGCCGAGTCGGACATCACCGGCACCGGGGCAGAAGATGAGGGTGCAATCACCGGCACGATTGTGGCGGATGATGTGGATGACGGGGCGATCCTCGGGTTCTCCATCGAGGATGGCGATAGCGCCGCAAACGGGAGCGTTACCGTAGACCCGAACACCGGCACCTGGAGCTATACGCCCGATGCGAACTTCAACGGCGTGGACAGCTTTACTGTGACGGTCTCGGACGGTCTGGGTGGGTCGGTCACGCAGGTTGTCGATGTTACAGTTACAGCTGTGAACGATGCGACCGAGATTGATGTGTCGAGCCAGGTTGCGGCGACCCATGTCGAAGCGGTCGATGCAGCCGCGCCTGTTGCGACACTGGTCGCGGCTCAGGCCAGTCTGACCGATGTGGATGGTCTGGATTATGACACCGGCACCTTCACGGCCTCTGTGGTGGACGGCGATGCGACCGACCTTCTTGATCTTGACACCTCTGGCAGCGTCAGCGTTGTGGATGGTGCGGTTTCGGTCGGTGGCACGCAGGTCGGCACGGTAACGGGCCAAGGCACTGCCACGCTTTCGGTCAGCTTCCTTGCCGCGGCCTTTGCGGCGGATGTGCAGGCGGTGATCAACGCGCTAAGCTATGCCACCACCGACGCCACGCCCGTTGCATCGCGCGAGATCACGCTCGATCTGACGGATGGTGATGGGGCTGCCGCCGAGCAGCAGACCATTTCGGTCTCTATCACGGCAACGAACGACAGCCCGATTGCCGTCAATGATGCCTTTGGTGTGACCGAGGGATCGTTCGCGTCTGCCTTCAACGTGTTGAGCATCGGCACGGCAGACAGCGATCCCGAAAATGACACGCTCAGCGTAACTGCGCTGGCGGATCTGGCGGATGGGGCGCAGCCTGTTGGTGGATCGGCAACCGTCGGCGCGTCTGCCGGTGTCATCACAACCGATTGGGGCGCTGAGGTGACGCTGCAGTCCAATGGGCAGCTGTTCTATAACCTCACCTCTTCCACCGCTCGGTTCAATGAACTGGCGGCGGGCGAGACTGCGGTCGACAGCTTTACCTACACGGTCAGTGATGGGAATGGTGGCACGGATACGGCCACGGTTTCGGTCACTATCACGGGTGTCAACGACGCGATCTTGGCTGCGCCTGACACAATCACCGCGACAGAAGATACGGCCGCCTCTGTGACGGGCAATCTTCTCGCGAATGATACGGATGTCGATATCAACGACATCCCGACCATTGTGGACGCCAGCAGCTCTGTCACAGCGACTGCGGTTGCAACGGCTGACGGGTTCCGGATCACGACGATTGACGGGGTCGTGGTGAACCTCAGCGCCAATGCCGATTACACGCTCACCGCGCCGGATAGTCTGGCTGCGGGTGTGACCTCGACAGCGACGTTCCAATATACCGTCCAAGACAGCGGTTCGGCACAATCGACAACAACCGTAACTGTGCAGGTGACCGGCGATAATGACGCGCCGACAGCCGTACAAGTCACGCTTCTTGCATCCAATGAAGACACGGTTCGGATCATCACCGAAGCGCAGCTTTTGTCAGGTGCCAGCGATGTGGATACGGGTGCCGTGCTCGAGATCACGGCTCTGGCTCTGACCAGCGGCAATGGATCTCTGGTCGACAACGAGGATGGCACTTGGACGTATACGCCTGACCTGAATGACAATGGGGATGTGACATTCTCCTACACAGTGTCGGACGGGCTGTTGACGGCCACAGCAAGCGCCACGCTGGATCTGTTGCCGGTGAACGATGCGCCGGTGGCGCAGGCGGATGCGGCGATCAGCACGGGTGAGGATCAGGCGATCTCTGGGACGGTGACGGCCACGGATGTGGACGGCGACAGCCTGAGCTTTGCGCTGGCCT